>Ga0302326_10000166_pt1 | contig 188918 bp, 165 predicted proteins | sample Palsa_T0_3_FD_202264 | JGI IMG/M metagenome (GOLD analysis project Ga0302326, IMG submission 202264) | Peat permafrost microbial communities from Stordalen Mire near Abisko, Sweden - Palsa_T0_3 | ecosystem: Environmental > Terrestrial > Soil > Palsa > Peat permafrost | place: Sweden: Abisko...
TCGCTCCGCTTGCCCCGGTTATCCCCAGTGTGATGATCATGGATCGAAGGTCGGCAACCCCGAATCTACAATGGTAGACAGCGCCTACAAGCAAAGTCAACCAACCCGCGGGCCCGTGGTGGTGGCTCTGCGTCGCAACGACATGGTCACCAAGATGAGCGTCAAGGTGACCAGGTGAGCTAGAATTCGCCCAGCCCTATTCCGGGCGCATCCATGACGCAGCCAGACGCAAATCATCCAAAGCCGCACAGTGGTTTTGCTCCGGTGAAAGTGCTCCTGCTTGTGGTGCTAATTGCCGCGGCGGCCCTGGGGTTAGCCGTCTGGCGCGCGCCAATTTGGGTCGGCTCCAAGTTGTTGCAAGCCGCGCTTTACCGCTCTGGGATCCACAGCTACTCAATGATCCTCGATGGCCAAAAGGTGCATTACCTCGAAGGAGGAACGGGAGATCCGATCGTCCTGGTGCACGGGCTGGGCGCGTCGGCGCAGAACAACTGGAGAAACCTGATGCCGATCTTCGTGCGCGGCGGCCATCATGTCTACGCAATGGATCTTCTGGGCTACGGCGAATCCGCAACGCCCGCCGATCGAACTTATTCCATCGCCGAAGAGGCCAAATTCGTCGAGGCCTTTCTCGACGCCAAGCGTTTGGACCGCGTCGCCGTGGCCGGCGTGTCGATGGGTGGATGGATCGCCGCGGCAGTGGCTCTGGATCAGCCCCAACGAGTTACCCGCCTCGTTTTGATCGATAGTGCTGGGCTGTCATTCACTCCTGACTTCGATCTCGCACTCTTTACCCCGCAGAACCGAGCGCAAGTCGACGCGCAGATGGCCATTCTCACACCTGATCCGTGGCGCATTCCAGGGTTCGTGAAGGACGACCTGGTCCGCAGAAGCGCCCGCCACGCCTGGGTGATTAGGCGTTCCCTAGCCGCCATGCAAACCGGCGCCGATTTGCTGGACCAAAGATTCCCATCGTTGAAGATGCCGCTGTTGCTGGTGTGGGGCAAACAGGATGTGCTTACGCCTCTGGACATCGGCCAGCGCATGCATCAAGCGGCGCCACAGTCAGTCTTGGAAGTTTACGACGGTTGTGGCCACCTGGCAGTGGAGACGTGCGTGGACCGAATTGCGCCGCGGATTTCGACCTTCCTGGCTGGCGGAGGACCGCCATCGGGGGCGATGATCGAAGTGCCACCAGAATCGTCAACAGAACGGTGATTTGCATCGCCGAAAAAAAAAGGGCGATCCGAAGATCGCCCTGAGTCGACAGAGCGGCGTGCTACCGATTGCACCACGGGCCCCAATGAGACTGTTTACGCGGATAGAAAGACGTCAAGAGAGTACAAATACGCAATTCAGCATCGCATGATGAGCTCTGCGTCGCGTCGCGTACTCGAAAAATACATGACATACCAACCTTCTGGCCCAACTTGAATCACGCCTCGACTATCCGCTCCCGACTCCCATAAACTAGCTCCCGCCATGGATCACGCCGAACTCCTCGCATTCCTGGAAAGCGTCCGCGCAGGCCGAACCAACCCTTCCGAGGGTGTCGAGCGCCTGAAGAATCTCCCGTTCGAAGATCTCGGCTTCGCCAAGATCGATCATCATCGCGGCCTGCGCCTCGGCTATCCCGAAGTGATCTTCGCCCGCGGCAAAACTCCATCCCAGGTTGCCGCGATCGTTCGCGGCATGCTCCGCGCAAAGTCCTCGCACAATATTCTGGTCACCCACGCGAACGACAACACGTTCGACGCCGTCGCAAAACTCACCCGCCGCTCCCTCCGGCGCGCGTCAGCCACGCAATTTTTTCCGCTTTCCGGAACCATCACCATTCGCCGCAACAAAAACGTGCTGGGCAAGGGCCTGATCTTGGTGGTTACCGCAGGCACCAGCGACATCCCCGTCGCAGAAGAGGCCATGGTCACCGCCGAAATGCTGGGCAATCGCGCCGAAGCGCTCTACGACGTGGGGGTCGCCGGTCTGCACCGCCTGATTCACCACCGCCCGAAGCTCGCGGAGGCCCGCGTAGTCATTTGCGTCGCGGGAATGGAGGGCGCGCTGCCAAGCGTGGTGGCAGGACTGGTGGGCGTGCCGGTGATTGCGGTCCCCACCAGCATCGGTTACGGCGCCAGTTTCGGCGGAGTGGCCGCGCTGCTCTCGATGCTCAATAGCTGTGCCTCGAACGTCAGCGTGGTCAACATCGACAACGGATTTGGCGCCGCCTGCGTCGCCAGCGCCATCAATCGCCTGTAAAAATTTCACCTCAGCCCGGCAGCCACGGCGGCACCGAGTTGCGCCTCTTCCCCCGGAAACACGGTACGCAAATCCAATAGCAGCGCCCCGCCTTCCACGCGGGCGATCACCGGAATTCCGCTCGCAGGGCGCCGCAACCTCGCCTCCAGTTCCGCGGCCGAGCGGCCGCCGCCCGCGATCGCCACCAAACGCGTCGGCAATTTTTGTCCGGGCGTCGAGCCCCCGCCGATCACCGAGACCCCATCGCGAATCCCAATCTGCGTTCCCGGCGGCAACCCGCCGCTGCGCAGGCGCTCGACGAACGCCGCCGCCCGCGCGCCAATTTCCTCGGCCCGCAATCGAATCATCCGCAGCGCCGGAATTTCGTCCCACTGCCCCCGCATGTAGGCGCGCAGCGTCACCTCCAGCACTGCGATCGTCATCTTATCTACGCGCAGCGCGCGAAACGTCGGATTGCGCCGCACCCTCTCGATCAGGTTTTTCTTTCCGGCGATGATTCCCGCTTGCGGTCCACCCAGCAGCTTGTCTCCGCTGAACGCAACGATCGACGCTCCCGCTTGAATACTCGCGCGCGCCACCGGCTCGGCCACCCCGCTCGCGCTCAAGTCAACCAGACACCCGGAACCCAGATCATCCAGCACCGGAATCCGGAATCTCCGCCCGAGCGCCGCCAAACTTTCCAGCGGAGCCTGTTCCGTAAATCCGCTGATTCGGAAATTCGAGCGGTGCACCCGCAGCAACAACCGCGTCCGTTCATTGATCGCGCGTTCGTAATCGCCGATTCGCGTGCGATTGGTAGTGCCCACTTCCCTCAGCATCGCGCCGCTCTCCGCCAGGATGTCTGGAATCCGAAACCCATCCCCGATTTCAATCAGCTCGCCCCGCGAGACGATTACTTCCGCGCCTTTGGCCAACGTATTCAGAACCAGAAAAATCGCCGCGGCATTGTTGTTCACCACGATAGCGGCCTCGGCGCCGGCCAGCTTGGCAAGCATCGCAGACGTGTGCACGTCGCGCTTCCCGCGCTTGCCACTCGCCACGTCATATTCAAGATTCGAATAGCGCGTCGCGGCATCTCGCAGGTGCTCGACCGCCGCCACCGAAACCGGAGCCCGTCCCAGATTCGTATGCAGCACCACGCCGGTCGCGTTGATTACCGGGGCCAGCGACGGCAACAGCCCGCGCTCCACTTCGGAGGCAATCCTCTCCGCAATCTCCGGCACACTCACGGTACCGACTTCCCCGCCGCGAGATGCCGCCAATTTTTTTCGCAATTCCGCCAGGACCGCGCGGGTTGTGTCGATGACCCAGGCCCGGCCCGCACGGTTGGCCACTTCTCGCACCTCGGGACGCGAAAGCAGCTCATCGACCGAGGGGATTTGACGCCGTGCAGCAGCGTTAATCCGTCCTAGCGAGGCCCGCGGAGCCTTGCTTCCAATTTTCGCGGCGCGCCCAGTGGGCCGCGTTCGCTTTTCGGAGTTCTTGGGACGGTGCATCGCCCGCTATTTCACCACACGCCTGACCGGCGTTCAACGCGCGGTGTAGCTTTCCGCAACCTTCCGGTCCGCAGCGGTTGACTCGTCTTACTCAACCAACCTACTCTGAAACTTGGGAACCTCAGCGCACGATGGCCTCTAACACCGCGGTCGACAACGATCTGACGCAACTCGAGGCGGACATTCGCCGCTTGCGCGCGGAATACGAGCAATATTATGCCGGTGGCCGCCGCCGCATCCCCTCCGAAACGCAGTGGCTCGTCGACGACAAAATCGAAAAATTCACCACCCGCATCGCCCAATTCAACGTCAGCCAGCGCTTCCGCCTCACCAACATCACCCAGACCTATGTGAAGTATGCGGAGGTCTGGCGCAAGCGAACCCAGCGCAAGGAATCCGGCGAGCAGCGCCGCCACTTCGGAGCCGCCGCGCGCGCGGTCGTCGAAGAGCGGCTCGCCGCGCAAGCGCAGGCCCAGGTTGCCATCTCTGATCCGCCGCGAGCCCCCTCATGCCTGGCCTCTTTCTCCATATCCGTCGTCGACCCTGACCGCGAAGCCGAGAAAGTTCAAGCGCTGTACCAGAAGCTCGTAGTTCTCCGCCAGGAAGTCGGCGACAACGCCGGCCCACCGAGCTTCGCCGCATTCGAACGCCTGGTGCGCCAGCGCACCGACGAACTGAAAAAGCATGGCGTCCGCGAGATCGAATATTCGGTCAGCCTCGATAACGGCCGCGTAAAACTAAAAGCCCGCGTCGCCTCCTGACCCGGTATCTCCGCGCGCGGGCGGCAACCACCCCAAAAGCAAAAGTTTCCCCGCCCACAACTGCGGCTGCGCTCAATCCCTCTTCCGAAATTTGTTTTCCCAGCTTAGACTTATCCGCTACACGTAAGGAGATCGAAGCTGTGCCCATCCAACGTGCCCTGATCAGTGTCTTCGACAAAACTGGGTTGCTCGAATTTGCCACACGCCTCTCCGCACTCGGCATTGAAATCGTTTCCACCGGCGGCACCGCCCGCCTGCTCTGCGACGCGGGCCTGGCCGTCCGCGACGTTGCGGAGGTGACCGGCTGGCCGGAAATGCTGGGCGGACGTGTGAAAACCCTCCATCCCAAGGTCCATGGAGGAATCCTGCACCGCCGCGCTCTGGCCGGGGATTTGCAGCAGGTCGCCGAGCACGGCATCGCCGCCATCGACATGGTGGTCGTAAATCTCTACCCCTTCTCCGCCACCGCGCGCAAGCCTGGCGTCACCCCGGAAGAGCTAATCGAAAATATCGACATCGGCGGCCCCGCCATGGTGCGCTCCGCCGCCAAAAATTTCGAAAGCGTCGCCGTAATCACCGATCCTTCCGACTACCCCGCCATCGCCGGCGAAATCGAGCGCAGCGGCAACGATCGCGAACTAAGCGCCTCCACCCGTCTCGACCTCGCGAGAAAAGCTTTCGCCCGCACCGCGCAATACGACGGCGAAATCGCCACCTCGCTCGAACGCCTGGCCGTTTCAGAATCAGAAGATGATCGCAAAACCGTCCGCATGTTCGACGCCCCGCTTCTGCCCCTGCGCCTCCATTTCCCGCTCGAACGCCGCCAGCAAATGCGCTACGGCGAAAATCCCCACCAGCAAGCCGCGCTGTATGTTTTCCCGGGGAAACCGGACGACGGCCTGGCCGGAGCCAAGCAATTGCAGGGCAAGGAGCTTTCCTACAACAATCTGGTCGACCTCGACGCCGCCTGGGAATTGGTTCAGGAGTTCCACGAACCCGGCGTAGCCATCATCAAGCACAATAATCCCGCCGGCGCCGCCGAAGACGCCAGCCTGGTCACCGCCTACAAAAACGCGCTCGCCTGCGATCCCGTCTCGGCGTTCGGCGGTGTACTCGCCTTCAATCGCCCGCTCAATGCCGCCACCGCCGAAGAAGTCGCCAAACTTTTCGCGGAATGCATCGTAGCGCCATCCTACGACGCCGGTGCGCTGGAAAAATTGTCCGCGAAAAAGAATTTGCGCCTGCTGCAAATTGCCGCGGACTCCCGCCCCGCCGATTTGGTGCTCAAACAGATTTCCGGCGGCGTGCTCGTCCAGCAAGTCGATCGCCACGAATTGAGCCGCAACGAACGCAAAGTGGTCACCGAGCGCGCGCCCAGCGAATCCGAATGGCACGGGCTGCTTTTCGGTTGGAAGGTGTGCAAGCACGTGAAATCGAACGCCATCGTCTTCACCCGCGCGGGCCAAACCCTCGCCGTAGGCGCCGGCCAGATGAGCCGCGTCGATTCCGTGAAGCTGGCGGTCATGAAGGCCCAATCCTCACTGCAAGGCAGCGTGGTCGCCTCTGACGCTTTTTTCCCTTTCCCGGACGGCATCGAAGAAGCCGGCAAAGCCGGCGCCACCGCCGTAATTCAGCCCGGCGGCTCGATGCGCGATAGCGACGCGATCGCCGCCGCGAACCAATTCAAAATGGCCATGGTTTTCACCGGCATTCGCCACTTTCGCCACTAAATCCACAGGATTTACCCCCGGCCACGAAACCTTTCTCGCGCGCGCCGCACCTAAGTAGAGGTGGGCACGCTCCGGAAACCGCCCGAACACACGGGGAACAACCCGCCGGGAAATTTTTGACGGTTTCAGACCCCTATAACATAATGGTGTAAGGTGGCCCGATGAAAATTTTGGCAGGTACAACTGTCCTCCTGTTGCTCGCCGGTTCCGCTGCGGCGCAGACTCCGCCTGCCGATCCAAGTTCTGACCAGGCCACTGCCACGCCGTCCGCTCCCGCAGCCTCAGCCGCCACCAAAGCTCCGCCACCGGATGCCTACTACTATTTCACTCTCGGGCATCTCCAGGAACTGCGGTACGAAACCACCGGGAAAGGCGAACTCGCCACCCAGGCCATCGAGTCCTACAAGAAAGCCTTGGCGCTTGATCCCAGCTCGCCGGTGATCATCGAGCGGCTCGCGGAAACCTACGCCAAATCTCAGCACATCCGCGACGCGGTCTCCGAAGCGGAGGAAGTCCTGAAACAAGACCCTGACAACCTCAACGCCCACCGGCTGCTGGCGCGTATTTACGTCCGCACCCTAGGAGATTTAGGCGCCGGCCAGGTGCAGCAGAATTCGTTGAGTAAAGCCGTCGCCCAGTTCGAAGAAATCCTGAAGATTGCCCCCGATGACGACGATTCTGCCCTCTGGCTTTCCCGCCTCTATCGCTTTCAGAACGAGCATGGCAAAGCCGAGGAAGTGCTGCGCGGAGTGCTCCAGCGCGAGCCAGACAACGAGCCCGCTCTCGAACAACTTAGCCAATTGTTACTCGATCAGGGCCAGCCGCAGCAAGCAGTGGACCTGCTGAGCGGCGCTGCGTCCGGCTCGGATTCCCCCGGCTTGTACGATCTGCTCGGCAACGCCTACGCCCAGACCCAGCAGAACGAAAAAGCCGAAGAAACCTACCGCAAGGCCGTTGAAATTGATCCCGATGATCCCGGTCACCACCGCGGCCTGGCCCAGGCGCTCATCGCCCAAGACAAGATCCAGGCGGCTCTCGAGCAATACCAGCGCCTCACCGAGCTCGAACCGGAATCGCCCGAAAGCTATTTGCGTATGGCCCAGATTTACCGCCGCCTGGGCCAAGTCGACGATGCCCAGAAAAGTTTGGCCCGCGCCAAGGAACTCGCTCCCGACAGTATCGAGGTTCTCTACAACCAGGCGCTGCTCTATGAAACGCAGGGCAAGTTCAACGAAGCCGTCCGCGTGATCACCGACGCCATCGCCCGAGTTCGCAGCGGCTCGGCCGCGAACTCGGGCGCGGCCGACGCCGAGCCCAGCCCCAACGCGCTCGGCATCCTGTACGAACAGCTTGGCCGGATGTATCGCGAACAAAGCAATTACGACGCGGCGTTGAAAGCCTACGATGATATGTCCCACATCGGCCCGGAAAACGCCAAGCGCGCCCAGCTTCTCCGCCTGGACACTTTGCGCGACAGCCGCGACATCGATCGCGCCATCCAGGAGGCCCAGAAAGACGTGGCCGCCTCCCCCAAGGACCAGAGCCTGATCGTTTCTTACTCCATGCTCCTCGCCGAGAAGGGACGCATCGACGAAGCTCAGAAAGATCTCCAAAATTTGCTCCACAATGATAGCGACGACCAGGAGATCTACCTCGACCTCGCCCAAATTCAGGAGCGCGGCCGCCGTTACTCCGACGCCGAGGCTTCCGCCTCCAAAGCCGAAGAAACCGCGCAGCGTCCGGACGACAAAGCCTCCGCCTGGTTTCAGCTCGGCGCCATTTACGAGCGCGAAAAGAAGTACGACGAAGCCGAACAGCAATTCAAAAAAATCCTGGGCCAAAACCCCAACAACGCCGCCGCGCTGAACTATTACGGCTACATGCTCGCCGATCGCGGCGTCCGCCTCGATGAAGCTGTCTCGCTCATCCGCCACGCCGTCGATCAGGATCCCATCAACGGCGCGTATCTTGACTCCCTGGGCTGGGTTTACTTCAAGCAAGGCAAACTCACCGAAGCCCAGGAATTTCTCTCCAAAGCGGTTGACCGCATGGGACACGATCCCACCATTCTCCAGCATCTCGCCGATGTCGAACTCAAACTCGGCCAGAACCAGCGCGCCACGGAGCTCTACGACCGCGCCCTCGCCGAATGGAGCCACGTCCTGCCCGCTGACTACGAAGCCGATCGCGTGGCCGAAGCCGAGCAGCAGTTGAAATCTCTCAAGCGCCACGTGGCTCAGAAAACTCCGGCCACCGGTGCCAACCCGCAGTAAACTCCGGGCATGAAAACCCGGGTCCGGCTGCCGGCCTTCGCCAAAATTAATCTCTGTCTCCACATCGCCGGCCGCCGCGCCGACGGTTATCACGAGCTGCGCACCGTCTTTCAGTCCATCTCGCTGCATGACACGCTCGAGCTCGAACGCACCCACGAGCCGCGAATCCATCTCACAACTACTGATCCCGCCCTACCAACCGGCCGCGAAAACCTGGTGTGGCGCGCGATCGACGTGGCCCGCCGTGAGCTGCGGCTGCCCGGCGGCATTCGCGCCAAGCTCACCAAACGCATCCCCGTGGCTCGAGGTATGGGCGGCGGATCGAGCGACGCAGCCTCCGCGATCCTCGCGGTGTTGCATCTGGCGGGAAAAGCTCTGCCGCTGGCCCGCGCGATCGAAATCGGTTCCAGCCTGGGCGCGGACGTCCCTTTCTTTCTCTTCGGCGGCACCGCGCTGGGAGTCGGCCGCGGCGATGAAATCTACCCTTTGCCCGATCAACCCCCTGCCCACGTGCTGGTCGTATCGCCTGCAGGCATAGCGGTTAGCACCCGCGACGCCTATAGCTGACTTCCTTCCCGATTGACAAATTTTCCGGGCCGGCCTAAACTCTATAGTTTCTGTGCTCTGTGCTGGCGCCGGCTGGGATTCCAGGTCTCTAACGATTTCGAGACCCCGGTTTTCCGCCGTCATCCTCGCCTCCGAACCATTCGGCGCGGATTGCTCCAGGGAGGAGCTACGGAAGCCGCGCTGGCGGGTAGCGGATCGGCGGTGTTTGGTTTATACCGAGACCCAGCGTGGGCGCGCCGAACCGCCCAGAATTTCCCGAAAGATCAAGTCTTTCTCGCAAAGACTCTTTCCCGGGTAGAATTCGGCCGGTCCCTGCGCGTGCGTCTAAACGACAAGGGCGACATTGTTGTCCGACGATAGATTCAAAATTTTTTCCGGCAGCGCGAATACGCCTCTTGCCGAGGCCATCTGCCACTATTTGGAAGTGCCGCTGGGGCACGCCGAACATGGGCGCTTCAGTGACGGTGAATCCCGCTTTCAGATTCTGGAGAACGTGCGCGGCGCCGACGTCTTCGTCGTGCAGCCTTGCTCGCAGCCGGTGGATTTCCACCTGATGCAGTTGCTGCTGATGATTGACGCTTTCAAGCGCGCATCGGCGTGGCGCGTGACCGCTGTGATTCCTTATTACGCGTATGCCCGCCAGGATCGCAAAGACCGCCCGCGCGTGCCGATCTCCGCGAAGCTGGTCGCGGATCTGCTGGAAACGGCCGGAGCGCATCGCGCCCTGACTCTGGACCTTCATGCGCCGCAGATTCAGGGCTATTTCAATGTTCCGGTAGATCACTTGTTCGGCTCGCCGGTGCTGGTGGAATATTTCAAGAAGAAGCAGCTCGGACCGATCACCGTGGTTTCGCCGGACGCCGGCGGTGTGGAGCGCTCCCGGTACTTCGCCAAGAAAATGGACGCGCCGCTGGCCATCGTCGACAAACGCCGCATCGACGTCAACGTCAGCGAAGTTATGCACCTGATCGGCGACGTCAGCGGCCGCCCGGCATTGATCATCGACGACATTATCGACACCGCCGGCACCCTGGTGAAAACCGCCGAAGCCCTGCTCGCCAATGGCGCCACCAAAGTTTTTGCGGCTTGTACTCATCCCATTTTTTCGGGGCCGGCCGTTGAACGAATCGTGAATTCGCCGATCGAAGAAGTAATGGTCACCGATTCGGTGCCGCTGTGTGACGCGGCCAGGCATGTAAAAAAGATCAAGGTTCTCAGCGTCGCGGAATTACTCGCTCGTGGTATCCGCTCGATTCACGAAGAAACCTCGATCAGCGAACTTTTTACCTGAACATCCGGCGCCCCTGGCGCTGGGAGCTTCACGCGCGGGTTTCTGCCGCGACGCATCCGGGGTTTGCGCCCCGCGCGAAAAGGAAGGACGTATGGAAACTTTTGTTCTTGAGGGTTCAATTCGCGAGCAACGCGGCAAGGGCCCGGCGCGGCGTCTTCGCGTCGCCGGCAACGTGCCGGCCACTTTGTACGGCGGCGCCAAGAAGCCCCTATCGTTAGTCGTCAACGCCAAGCAATGCGCGCGCATCCTGCGCTCAGAGACCGGCCACAATACTATCTTCTCGGTGGAGATTGCCGGCTCCGCGCGGGAAACCGCGATGTTTAAGGATTGGCAAGTGGATCCGCTGAAAGGCGCGCTGCTGCACGTCGATTTGCTGCGCATCGCCATGGACGTCAAGATGCGCGTCCGCGTTCCGGTGCACACCTTCGGCGAGCCCGTCGGCGTCAAGATGCAGGGCGGAGTATTCGAAATGGTCACCCGCGAAGTGGAAGTGGAATGCTTGCCCGGCGATATTCCCGAGGAATTCAAAGTCGACGTCAGCGACATGAATATCGGTAAGCAGTTGCGCGCCTCCGACCTGCCCTTCGATCCCGAAAAAGTAAAGCTGGTCAGCGACCCATTGCGCGTCATCGCTCACGTCGTCACGCTCAAGAAGGAAGAAGAGCCGACCGCCGAAGCAGTGGCCACCACCGCAGCCACCCCGGCGGAGCCCGAAGTCATCAAGAAGGGCAAGAAGGACGAAGAAGGCGCGGACGCAGCGGAAGAAAAACCCAAGGGCAAGAAAGAGTAACCGTCCAAAGGTGCGGGCTCCGGTATGCGAATCATCGTGGGCCTCGGCAATCCGGGCCAGCAATACGCCGGAACGCCGCACAACCTGGGTTTTTTGGCGATTGACGCCCTGGCCGAAAAAGCCGGGATTCGCGTCACCCGGCCGGAATCGAAGTCTTTCGTTGGGTTGGGGAAGATCGCGGGGCACGACGTAGCCTTGGCTAAGCCGCAGACGATGATGAATCTCAGCGGCGCGGCGGTAGTAATGCTTCTCGATCGCTACGAATGCACGCCGTCCGGTCTGATCGTGATTACGGACGATGTGGCGATACCCTGGGGCATGATCCGGGTTCGTGAAAACGGCAGCGCCGGCGGGCACAATGGCATGAAGTCGGTCATCGGCGCGGTCGGTACCACCGAATTTTTGCGGGTGCGCCTGGGCGTTCAGCCGGAACACCAGCTCGGCGATCTGGCCGACTACGTTCTGGGCCCGATCAATGCCAGTCAGCGCCAAGCGGCTGACGACATGATCGCTTCGACGTCCGAGGCGATCGAAATTATTTTGACGCAGGGCGCCGGCCCGGCGATGACGCGCTTTAATCGGCGCGCCACACCACCGGACGAGATTACGGCTTAGGAAGGACCGAGGAGCTATGGAAGAAAGACTATACGACCTGATTTTTATCGTCCGCCCGGATACCCCGGAAACGGATATCGACAAGCTGGTCTCCACCATCGAACACTCCATCGCCGAAAAGGGCGCTACCGTCGACAAATTGGAGAAGTGGGGACGCAAGCGCATGGCCTATCGCGTCCACAAACTTCGCGAGGGCTTCTACGTTTACTTTGCCCTGCGCTCCACCAACGGCGAGTTGGTCAAGGAACTTGAGCGCCGCTTGAAGGTGAACGACTCGGTGATCAAATACCTCACCGTGCGCCTCGATGAGGACATGAAGCGCAAGGAAAAGTTCAACAAACGCCGCGAACGTCGTGCCGCGCGCCGCTTGCGCAAGAATCCTCCGGTGGCGGCTGCGCCCGTGCCCGTGGCGCCGGTTGCACCGGCGGCCTCCAATCCGGCTCTGCCTCCCGCGGCTGTCGCTGCGGCGGGCGAAGCGGCAGTAGCGGCCGCGGCGGAGAAGGCGCAGGCTTCCAGTTCCGCGCCAGAGCCAACCAAGACCGCGTAGTCCCGCTGCTTCGCGCCGGTGTTCCGGTCCGGCGCTCTGGGAAGTGGGACCAAAGATCATCCGGCTTGCGCCGGACAAAATTCTGATACGAGTTTGAAGGAGAGGAAATGTCTGAATCAGGTGCACCCCATAGTGGTGGCGGTCCCGGCGGCGGTGGCCCCGGTGGTGGACGATCCGGCGGTGGCGGTGGGCGCCCCGGCGGCGGTGGTCCCGGTGGTGGCGGGCCCGGCGGTGGTGGCCCCGGCGGCCCGAAGCGCGGCAAGCGCCAGTACGTGCGCAAGAAGAAAGTCTGCCGCTTCTGCGTCGATCGCGTCGATTTCATCGACTACAAGAAGGCCGACGTGCTGATGTCGTTCATCCAGGAGCGGGGCAAGATCCTTCCCCGCCGCATGACCGGCACCTGCGCGCGCCATCAGCGCTGGCTAGGCGTGGCAATCAAGCGCGCCCAGAATATAGCCTTGCTGCCCTTCTCGGCCGAACTATAGCCCAGGACGCAGGTCCGGACGCCAGTCTGGGTCCGGAAAACATCGGCGTTCTGACGTTGTTTTGGCTTAGTGGTGTTGCTGGTAGGCATCCTCCACGTCGGTTTTCCGTGCGCGGATATTCACTCCGGTTTTAGCTTTAGTGGTGTTGCAGGTGGGTGCCCCACACGTCGGTTTTACGTGTGGGGATTTTGACTCAAGGTTTCGTCTTTGGTTTCGACTCTGATGGTGAGTGGCGCACCTTTCGCTGTTAAAGGTGCGGGTTTTGATCCTAGCCGCCGCCAATTAAAAACGTAATTCGAGGACACAGCGATGCAGATCATCCTTCAAGAAGACGTAGAAAAACTAGGCAACCGCGGTGAAATAGTCGACGTCGCCCCCGGCTACGCCCGCAATTTTTTGCTCCCGCGTAAATTGGCTATGGAAGCCACGCCCGGAAACCTGAAGCAGCTGGAACGCATGCGCGTCGGCTACGCCAAGAAAGAAGCCACCGAAAAGGACGCCGCAACCAAGCAAGCCGCACTGCTGGCGGGCGTCACCCTGACGCTCTCCCGCAAAGCCGGCGAAACCGATCACCTCTTCGGTTCGGTAACCACCGGTGACGTAGCGGAAGCCCTCGCCGCCCAAGGCTTCGAGATCGACAAGCGCAAGATCCAGCTCCCCGACTCCATCAAGCTCCTGGGTGAATACGAAGTCCCCATCAAGCTCTACCGCGAGGTAGTAGCCTCGGTAAAGCTAACTGTCCAGCGCGAAGCCTAGCGCTGGCGCGTGGTTTGTAGCCATCAGGCGTAGCGCTGCATAACGCGGTGCTACGCATGTTTCCCTCTCGCATCCTTCCCAGCCAATCCCAACTTGGAGAGCCCGGCACTCGACGCCACTATCTTTTTGGGTGTACAATTAGATCGTTGAGTTCGAGTTCGATTCGGCGAAGAATGAGCGGAATATCAAGGAAAGAAATCTTCCCCTCCACCTCGCTGCCGAATTCGACTGGGCCACGGCGCTGATCGTTCCATCGGACCGTAAACGCGAGGAACGCTACCTGGCCACCGGCTATCTCGGCGGCAAGCTGCACGCCCTTGTCTTCACAAAGCGCGGGGCTCGTTTGTGGGTCATCAGCTTGCGCCGCGCGAACTCAAAAGAGGTGAGGCGCTATGAAAAAGAAAACCGATCCCGAGCTCGTTGACGCTGAGAATCCCGAATGGACGAGCGAAATGTTCGCCCGAGCGAAGCCTGCGGCTGAAGTCTTTCCGGATCTCGTAGACTACTCCGAAAAGCGCAAACGCGGCCAACGAGGGCCGCAGAAGGCTCCGGTTAAGAAACCGATCAAGCTCCGCGTCGACCACGACGTGCTAGCCCGCTACCGAGCCAGCGGACCTGGCTGGCAATCACGGATGAACGAAGCGTTACGTCGAGGCGCCAGATCACTTTGACCATCCGCGTCGCTGTGCCGTTTCGTTGCTCGTGCGCTGAAACAATTCTCACAGCTTTCCACAAACACGTGTGAATTCCACACCGTCAAATCGTCCGGTACGATTGACGTCCCGTCAACCCGCGGTCACAATGTGTTCACACTGAAAAAATAAATCAGGCTGCCAAGAGTGGGTTGGGCATGCCGCGGGCGGAAAATGATTGCGCCCGGAAATCCTTTAGGCGAAAATAAGGCGAACCCCCCAATCCATGGCCACGGCTCCCACTCTCGAGCGCGCTCTGCCCCACAATTTCGAAGCCGAACGCAGCATCCTTGGCGCGGTGCTGATCGATAATCACGCTCTCAACGCCGCGGTGGAAAAGCTCCGGCCACCCGATTTCTTCCTCGATTCGCATCGACGCATATTCGAGCGCATGATCGAGCTCTCCGAATCCCAGCAGGCCATCGACATCATCACCCTCAGCGAGACCCTTGGCCGCAGCGGCGAACTCGACGCCTCGGGAGGCCCGGCGTACCTCGCCCAACTCCTCGACGGCGTTCCGCGCATTTCCAACGTCGATCACTACGCCCGCATCGTCAAAGAGAAATCGGTCCTGCGCGGACTCATCCACGCCACCGAAGCTATCCAGCAGCAAGCGCTGGAAGCCGGCGAAGATGCCGACGCCATTCTCGATCGCGCCGAGTCGATGATCTTCGAACTGGCCGAGGAACGCGTTCGCACCGGTCTGATCGGGGTCCGCGACCTGGTCCGCGAAAGCTGGCCGCGCCTCGAAAAAATTTTCAGCGAAGGGCGCCGCATCACTGGCCTATCCACCGGCTATCACCGTCTGGATACCGAAACCGCCGGACTGCAACCCTCCGAGCTGATCATCATCGCCGCCCGCCCTTCCATGGGAAAAACCGCGCTGGCGCTGAACCTCGCGGAGAACGTGGCCCTCAATAAGCACATCGAGGCTCGCGCGCCAGTCGCCGTGTTCAGCCTGGAAATGTCCAAGGAATCGCTGCTGATGCGCCTTCTGGCCTCGCGCGCGCGCGTGGACGCCCACAAGTTCCGCACCGGCCATCTCACCAACGCCGACTGGGGAGAAGTCACTCGCGGCCTCACCGACTTGGCGGAATCGCCGCTGTGGATCGATGACTCCGCTTCCTCCACGGTGATGGAAATGGGCGCCAAGTCGCGGCGGCTCAAGCGCGACAAAGGCCTGTCCCTGGTCATCGTCGATTACCTGCAGCTGGTTTCCGCCCGCGGCCGCTTCGGCAACCGCAACGAAGAAGTTTCCAGCATTTCGCGCGCCCTCAAAGGCCTGGCCAAGGAACTTAAAGTTCCGGTGGTAGTCCTTAGTCAGTTGACTCGCGCTCCGGAGCGCGACGACCGCAAGCCGGTGCTATCCGATTTGCGCGAATCGGGCGCCATCGAGCAGGACGCCGACGTGGTGATGTTCATTCACCGCCCAAATTTCTACAAAGTCGACGCGCCTGATGAAGAGCGCAACCAAGCCGAGCTCATGATCGCCAAGCAGCGCAACGGCCCCACCGGAAAAATCGACATGACCTTCCTAAGCCGCCACACCCGCTTCGAAGAAGCCGCGCCCGATGCCTTCTCGAACGATTATTAGAATCTGCTGAACGAATCGTTCCGCTACTCGCGCGGGCGTTAGTTCGTGCCAGATTTGGCTGTGCTGAGCGAAGCGAAGTGGGTGCCCCACGTGTCGGTTTCACACGTGGGTTCTCCAAGCCTTTGAATTACGGATTTTGAAGCTCCGTGGGTCAAAGGGTCACACCCGGCGCCGCCCTCGCATCGGACTGTGTCTCAGCGAACCCACGGTGTGTATCCAATTAACTGCAGCACTCCGCATAGCTCGACACCAGACACCTACGCATAAATCCAACTGGATGAGGCCCTCGCGGGCGATGCTGTGATTTCCTCAAACTTCGGCACTCCGCCTGCTTCTTCCACCGCGCCATGTTTACTACACCGCTGAGGGGACACTCGATCTCGCCATTTTTTGCTCAGCGCGCATCCAGGACTCTGGCATCCTGAAAGGGCCACGAAATGAGTCGATCGATCCAATTAGACGGCCGTCCCGTTTGGGCGGAGGTCTCCACCTCCGCGATCCTGCACAATCTGCGTACCATCCGTAGACTGGTGGGCCGCAAACGCAAAATCCTCGCCGTCGTCAAGGCCAACGCCTACGGCCTGGGCGCCATTCCCATCGCCAAAATCCTGGCCAAAGCGGGAACCGAATGGTTCGGCGTCACCTGTACCAACGAAGGCGCGGATCTCCGCGATTCTGGGATCCGCCAGCCGATCCTGGTGCTCACCGGCTTCTGGCAAGGCGAAGAAAAACGCCTGCTGCAAAATTCGCTCACTCCCACCGTCACCAATCTCGATCAATTGCGCTGGCTCGAACGCGCCGCCGCTCGACCAGCATGGCGCGGAAAACGCGCGCGCGTTCCGTTTCACGTGAAAATCAATACCGGGATGAACCGGCTGGGAATCGACGCCTCCGAAATTGAAGCCTTTGCCGCGACCCTCTCCGATTGCCCGCATCTGGAATTGCAAGGCACCTACACCCACTTCGCGTCCGCTGACGATTTTACCAGCGAGCAAACCGCCTGCCAGGAACGCCGCTTCCAGGAAGCGCTGGCGCGCCTGCGACGCGCTGGAGTTTCTCCGGGCATCGTGCATCTCGCGAATAGTGGTGCGATCTGCGCCCGGCCATCCACCTGGAACGATCTGGTTCGCCCCGGCGCCATCCTGTACGGCTACCACCAGTCTTTTCTGCCGCCGGAAATCCGCGCGGAAATCAAAGCCAAGGTTCCGCTGCGCGCTTGCCTCTCTTTTCGCACCCGCATCATCGGATTGCGCGATGTGCCAGTAGGTCAAGCGGTGGGTTATGGGGGCACCTTCGTCACCCAGCGGCCCTCGAAAATCGCCGTGCTGGCCGCCGGCTACGCTGACGGCATGGTCCGCGCGTTCACTAACCGCGGCCACGTGTTGCTTCATGGCCAGGAAGCACCGGTAGTAGGCGTAGTCTCCATGGATCTCTCGATGATCGACGTCACCGACATCCCCAACGCCGCCCTCGGCGACGTAGTCACGATCTACGGCGTGGACCACGGCACACAATTACTAGTCTCCGACGCCGCCCGCCAAATCGCCACAGTCACCTCCGACCTGCTATGCGCCCTGGGCCAGCGCGTCCCCCGCTTGTACCTCTGACAACCATATTTCTCCAACTCTTCTGGCGCGCAGCTTTTGACTTCTGGCTCTACGGTTTGACGCTCTTATCTTTTCCAGGTGCCCCACTCTTCCCTGGTTTTTGGGGAAGGGTGGGCGTTCCGACCTTAGTCGTTGAAATTACGTGCCCAACATGTCGGGTCCATGTGTGTGTGTTTTGAGTTTGGTTTAGGTGTCCATTGGTTTTCTACCGCACGGTGCCAACGGTTGCGAATCTCGCCACACAATCGTTAGACTAATGTCTGTACCCACGCTCAGCGAATTAGGAGAATGACCGTGTCGGCCCCAAGCGCAATTTTCTGGGAAGTAGACCCGCAAGTGGATTTCATGTTGCCGGAAGGAAAGCTGTACGTCCCAGGCGCCGAAAAACTGCTGCCCAACATCCGCAAGCTAGTAAACGCGGTCCGCGAAAACCGCGTCTTCCTCGTCTCCCACGGATGCAGTCACATCCCTGACGATCCCGAGTTCCAGCAATTCCCCGCGCATTGCGTTCGCGGCACCCCCGGAGCGAAGTTCGTGCCCGAGGCGCTCTCTGAGAAATATTTCACGATTCCCAACGATCCGAATTTCGCGCTTCCCGATAGTTTTTCCGGCTACCAGCAGATCGTAATGGAAAAGCAAACCATCGACGTCTTCCAAAGTAACCACGTGGAACAAGTCCTGGAGCGTCTGCCCGGCGCGCCGGAATTTTTCGTGTTCGGCGTGGCCACCGAATATTGCGTTCGCGGCGCGGCCAAAGGCCTGCTGGAGCGCGGCCGCCACGTAACCGTAATTACCGATGCAATTGGAGCGATCGATGCGAAGAGCGGAGAAAGCTCTCTGCAGGAATTAAAGGCGCTCGGCGCGAAGACCGCCGCCACCAGTGAAGTCCTGGCACGGCTGGGCTAGCACCGCGCTTTCATAGAGTCTTCAGGTAAGAAATCAAATCTCGAATCTGCGCATCATTTAACACCGCAAGAAACGGCGGCATATCTTTTCCGCCGTTGGCAATCAGGTCGTGTATCCGCGCAACCGTGATCTTCGTACCATCCGCGAAAGCAGTGCGCGTCCCAAATCCCTTCAGCCCCGGCCCCACCTTTTTCTTGTCGCTAGTTTCAAAATGGCAAATCACGCAGTTGCCTTTGAACTGCGTCTTCCCTCGCGCCACTCCCTCCGCCGTCTTGGAGTTTTTCTTTTCCGCGCTGCCAACTTGTCCCCACCCCGGAAGCACCGCCACCGCCAAACCCGCCGCACAAGCCACACCCGCAATCATCACCCTGGGAAATTTCATCTGGCCTTTTCTCCGTGACTTGGTCTGTAACCTGAAGCCTGTTGCCTAGGCCGCCGGCACTGCGCCTTTCGCCGCGTCCGGCTTCAAGAAAATGTCGTAGAGCCACAACAACAGCGTCGTCGCCACTCCCACTCCGGTGATCGCCCACCACATCCGCTCCGGATGGTGGGTCACCTCGCCGAAGTGGTGTATCAGCCGCCCGCCCATCCAGCCGCCCACCAGCGATCCGATCCCGATCGGCAGAAACGCGAATCCCATGTAAGTTCCCTGCTGACCCGGCGGAGCCAGTCGCGAAATGTATTCGTAGTACCTCGGTTGCTGCACCATCTCTCCGATCGCCACCACGAAAATCGAAAGCACCGCGGTCCACACCGCCGCATGAAGCGAGACGATCATCCACCCCAGGCCTGAAATCAGCATGCCCAGCGTGATGGCCTTGAACGGCGCCAGGCCCCGCAGCAAATAGCTGATCGCAATCTGCAGAAACATCACCGCCGCCGCATCGGTGATCAGGATCATTTCCACGTTCGCGTGGGGGTCGATGTACGCGTGGATGTAAAGCGGCAGGGTAATGAACTCCTGCCAGAACACTATGTAAAACCCGGAAAAAATAATCAGGAACAGCATGAATCGCGGATTGGAGACCACCGTAAGAAAATTGCGCCCCGCCTGCCCGAGCGTGGCCGTGCGCGTTTCGCCCGATCGTTCCGGCTCGCGAAAAAACATCAGCACTGCGACCAGCATCGCGAAAACAAACAATGCCGAAACTCGAAACACGTTGGCGACTCCCAGATGCGTGTGCACCACCGCCGCGATGTACGGCCCCGCCGCGCCGCCTACATTCACCAGCGTGTAGTAGATCGAATATCCTATCGATCGAACGTTTTCCGACGACGCTCGCGCCGTGGTCCCCACCACGCTCGGCTTCACCAGCGCCACGCCCAGCGCCGGCAGCGCCAGAATAATCAACACCAGCCACCACAGCGGCACCGCGTTACGCACTGGAGCCAGCCACGGCGAACCGATCGAGCCCAGCAGAAAGTACGAAGCGGTCAGAATCAGATACGCGGTCGAGAGGGCGCGGCGAAATCCCAGACGATCGGCCAGCGCCCCGCCGACGATCGCCAGGAACCACACCAGCCCTCCGAAGAATCCCGCCAGGCTGCTAGTCTGCTCGGTGGAAAATCCCAGCGCTTCGTGCAAATAGTTGGCTAGTGACGCAAACGCCGCGTAGTATGCCAGCCGCTCGAACAGCTCGCTGACGTTGGCCACCCAGAACGCCCGCTCAAAGCCGGTGCGAATCTCGCTCAGCCGCTGCTGAAATCCCACTGGACCTCCACGTGCCGCGCCACAATTCTCCGGTCTCCGGCGCGCCGGGCATTGTAGCGGAAAAACCACCAAAACGCCCCGATTTACGCGTGGCGGCAGCGGTCAACCAGCGGCGCGCCGCGACGCGATTCCCGTGCTACCATTTCGATAGCTGGCGCCGCTCAGGCGCGCCGTCTTACAACCATGCCGACTGCGACCATGCAAGCGCTGCGCAAGGTACGCCCGGAACGAGGCGCGCATCTCGAAACCATGCCCATCCCCGTGCCAGGCCCTACGGAAGTGTTGGTCCGTGTGCGCGCCGCGTCGATCTGCGGCACCGACCTGCACATTTATCACTGGGATCCCTGGTCGGCATCGCGCATCCGTCCGCCGATGACGTTTGGCCACGAGTTTTGCGGGGTAGTGGAAAAAGTGGGCTCGGACGTAACCACCACCAAGCCCGGCGATTTCGTCAGCGCGGAAATGCACGTAAATTGCGGTCACTGCCGCCCCTGCCAGGTGGGCGATCCTCATCTCTGCCAGAACCTGAAAATTATCGGCATCGATCTGGACGGCTGCTTCGCCGAGTTCGTGCTGATCCCCCAACAGAACATCTGGAAAATCGATCCAGCCATTCCCGAACGCTATGCCGCGATCCTGGACCCACTGGGCAACGCCGTTCACACCGTACTGTCCGGAGAAATCGCCGGCCGAACGGTGGTAGTCACCGGTGCGGGCCCGATCGGCCTGATGGCCGTGGCTGTAGCTCGTGTGTGCGGCTGCTCCACTTTATTTTCGACGGAAGTAAATCCCCATCGCCGCGAAATGGCCAAGCAGATGGGGGCGGACCACGCGCTCGATCCCGCCAAGGGAGACGTGGTGGCCCAGGTTCGCGAAGCTACCGGCGGCGCGGGCGTTGACGTTTTTCTGGAAATGAGCGGCAACCCAACCGCGATTCACCAGGGCTTTCAAATGTTGCGCAACGGCGGACGCGCGGCGCTGCTCGCCATTCCCGCCGAACCGGTGACCATGGACCTGGTCAACGACATCATATTCAAAGGGGCGATCGTCCACGGCATATTCGGCCGCAGAATGTTCGGCACCTGGGTCCAGATGACCGAGCTGTTACGCTCCGGCCGCCTGAACCTCGATCCGCTGTTTCGTGAGGAGATGCCGCTCGAGCGCTTCTCCGATGCGTTTGCCATGTTGGAGAGAGGGCAGGCCGGCAAAGTGCTGTTATACCCCCACGGCTTGCCGCGCTGAGGCCGTTCTCTGGCTTATAATGGCTTTCCCGGCTGGCGCGCTCACCGGTAACCGCGAGCGGTGCCGATTCCCGAAGTGAAAGGACTCCCGAATGACGACGCCCGCACCGGTGCCTACCGCTGAAAAACAGTCGCCTCTGCACTACCTGCACGACGCGCTCGAAGAGCTGAAGGCGAAACACCTCTATTTCCAGTTGCGCCTCCTGGAGGGCGAACAGAAACCTGTCGCCACCTTCGATGCCCGCGAAGTGATCAACCTCAGCTCCAACAATTATCTCGGCCTCACCACCCATCCCAAACTCCGTCGCTCCGCCATCGAAGCCACCCGCAAATTCGGCGTCGGCTCCGGCGCCGTCCGCACCATCGCCGGCACCATGAAGATGCACATGGACCTCGAAGCGCAAATCGCCCGATTCAAGAACGTCGAAGCCTGCGTAGTCTTTCAGTCCGGTTTTGCCGCCAATGCCGGCACCGTCTCCGCCATCCTCGGCAAAGAAGATCTGATCGTCTCCGACGAATTGAATCACGCCTCCATCATCGACGGCGCGCGGCTCTCCAAGGCAGCCATCCGCGTGTTCAAGCACAAAGACATCGCCGATTGCGAACGCATCCTGCAGGAAACCGCCAATTGGCCCGGGAAAAAACTGCTGATTACCGATGGCGTCTTTTCCATGGATGGCGACATCGCGCCGCTCCCTGCGCTCTGCGGCCTCGCGGAAAAATTTGGCTGCATCATGATGGTAGACGACGCTCACGCCTCCGGCGTTCTGGGCCGAAACGGACGTGGCTCGATCGATCATCTCGGTTGCCACGGCCGCGTCCACATTCAGGTGGGAACGCTCAGCAAGGCCATCGGTTCGCTTGGCGGCTACGTCTGCGGGTCACACGACCTGATCGAATTTCTCTACCACCGCGCCCGGCCTTTCCTTTTTTCCACTTCGCATCCGCCGTCCGTGGTGGGCACCTGCCAGGCAGCGTTCGAGCTGCTCGATTCCGACGCAGGTGCGCGCCTGGTGAAAAAGTTGTGGTCCAACACGAAATTCTTCAAGCGCGGGCTGAAGAAGTTGGGGTTTCAGACCGGCAAGAGCGAAACCCCGATCACTCCGGTGATGGTGGGCGAAGCCGCGAAGGCCTTCGAATTCTCGAAGCAGCTATTTGCCGAGGGCGTCTTCGCCTCGGCCATCGGCTTTCCGACCGTCCCCGAAGGCAAAGCCCGGCTGCGTACCATCGTTACGGCTACGCACAAGCGCGCCGACCTGGTCCGCGCCCTGGATATCATGGGGCGCGTCGGTAAGCAGCTATCGGTAATCTGAGCGGCCACAGCCCCGAGCCTTTGGCCCGGCGCATACCCGATTCTACCGTGTCGGTCTGGGCACCGAACCCCGGCCCGCGGCCCAATACAAGGTAAACTCTACTAGTCCTAAGATCCGCCCGGAGAGGCATCGGAATGGTGAGTTTCGGCAGATTTGCAGCGGTGATACTTTTGGGCAGCGTGGTTGCTCTTTCCGGTTGCACCGGTACGCCCGGCAGCGGCAGAGGCTCCGGCGGTGGGCACATCAGCAGCGGCGGCAGCACCGCCCCGCTCACCATCGTCGTCACCGACCAGCCGGCTTCCGCGGTCGACGTCCTATCGTTTGAAATCACCATCACCGGCGCCACCTTGCAGCCCGGAAACGTCGCTCTGATCAGCAGCCCTCAGACTTTCGAGATCACCCAGCTTCAAACCAACTCCGCCTTGTTGACCACCCTGAACGTGGCGGCGGGAAACTACACCAGCCTCGATCTGACTTTTGCCAACCCTTCCATGACCATTCTCAACACCGGGACCGCGCTCGCTACCAATCCCATTTGCGCGACCAACACATTTTGCACTTTTGCTCCTTCGCTCAACGCGGCGTCTCTTTCCCTCGCGAGTTCGCCCTTTCCCCTCACCGTCTCCACCGGAACACCGGTCGGGCTGCTTCTCGATCTCAATTTGAGCGATCTGTTGCAGCCCGGCAATATTTCCGTGGACCCAACCGTTTCTGGAGCGGTAACCGTTGCGTCCATCGCACAAGTTACTTCCACCCAAGTGTTGGCGGGGATCAGCTCCTTGACCGGCCAGGTAACCAACGTGGGCGCCAATCAATTCACTCTGCAGGCTTACAATGGGGTCAGCTCGGTAATCACGGTGAACACCAGCACCACCTATTTCTTCCCCGCGTCGGTATGCGCGGCCAACAACTTTTCCTGCGTGGTCTTAAATCAAATCGTCACCTTGCAGGCCAACGTGCTCGGCAGCGGAACAATCACCGCGGCCCAGGTGAATTACGAAAATGCGGCGGGTACCCAGGGAGTGGAAGGCCCGATCATCGCCATCAAGTCTGGCAGCGGCACCACCACCCTCGCAGTAGTGGTTAACCAGGTAATTCCTGGTGTCAACGGCGTCGCGCTGGGCGATATCGCCACGGTCACTATCCCCAACACCGTGAATACAACCACCACTGCGGACTCTACTTCCACAATCTTTTCCATCGACAACGATGGCGACACGTTGCCGGCCGGAGTTTCGTTCGCCAGTACGACCGATCTGCTGGTAGGGCAGGAAGTTCTGGTTGGGTTCTCAGGTTCAGCCACCACCACCACGGCTGGCCCAGCCTTCAACGCGAATCAGGTCACACTGGTTTCAGGAAACGTGGATGGCGATGTTTTCATCGTCGATCAGGGCACACTGGCATTCTCCATGAGCGATTTGCCGGTCCTGTTTACGACCCTTACTCCCACCAACATCACCCAAATCACCGCGCAAACTTCGTCCACAACTTTCTTCGAGACCTTGAATCTGGATTCGCTGGCGGGACTTGCGGCAGGACAGCCCGTGGCAGTAGGCGGCCTGCTATTCAACACCATCACGTCCACTGGCTACCCAACGATCGATGCTTTCACCGTCCGCGGCCTGGTGTCCACCCTGCAGCAACAACAAAAGAGATCGAAGCCCGGCCCAAATCAGCGCCGTTACCTGGCCTCGCTGTAAGCCAGTCCCGCCGTTCGCGCGTGTCCCCGCGACTAGGCTACAGCCAGGTTCGAACGCGTCCGGCGATACATCGCCAGCCCGATCGCTCCTAAGCCCCAGATCAACGCGAAGAACCCGATGAATCCTCCCGCATACGGCAATTGTTTCACGATTCGCAATAGCGCCAGTCCCAACGCCAGCCGTCCCGCCGCCGCACCAGTGCTCGCCGCGTCTCCCATCAATTTCGCGCCCACCCACGCTCCGACAAAGGTCTGCGCCGCGTAAATCGAGACCACGTACAGAAACGCCAGCGAGATGCTTACTCCCAAGCCCACGATGGTAATCGCCATGATTACCGCCAGCACCGGCGTCGCCACCAGCACCAGGAATCCAACGCCGCCAGCCGTCCAGTGATTCCCGGCGGCGCGCATGGTCTCCGCAAAAAATGCCGGCATCAACAGCAGGATAGCCAGCCCGAAAAGGAACGACGCTCCCCACTTCAGCACTTGGTGCCAGTAATACGACCCGGAATCGTAGTCGTGCCCGTGCTTCACTAGCGTGAATTCCACCGGGCTAGCCAGTTTCGCTCTGGGATCTACGCTGGGAGGGGCGTGCGCTTCCACCTTCATGGTTCCCCGCGCTTGCTCCTCCGGTCCGATTTCCACCTTGCCGGCGCGAGCCTTGGTGTTTCCTCCGGTAATTCCGTTGAATCGCGCAAATCCGCCATAGGCCATAACGTCCTTGGCCACGGCTCCGTCGAGTTCAACGTCACCGGCGCCAAAGATGACGCTTCCCAAGACCACCGATTTTGCGCCCAGCACGATGTGGCCACTCCACGCAGTTATATTCCTCGCCACGGTTCCGTCTACCTGAATGGTTTCGGCCCCGCCCCGCAAATTCCCTTCCACCGTGCCCAGGATGCGGATGTTTTTCGCCCACCCCAGCACATCGCCTTTCACGTGGCCATTTACGATCAATTCCTGGGTGAACGCGATCACGTCGCCATCCACGTCGCCATCGATAGTGACGTAGTTGCCGGCCACGATCAGGTCGTTGTGCACCACCTCGCCGGTGGGAACCACGTAGTTCGGATCGCCATGATGTACTTCCGCGGCCGACGCGCCGGAAGGCACCAGCAGCGTGAGGGCGATCGCGCCAAGCACCGCCGCGAATGCTCCGCTCCTCCGCACCCGGCGGCGCAACAGCGTCACGCACAGGATTGCCAACGTCACGAACGCCAGCGATTCCGCAATTCCTCTCATGGTGTCCCATCCTTTCCAAAAAGATCCGGAAAACATCAGCATCGTCAGGACGTTGTCCTGATTGAATCCTGCTTGCACGAACTGAGCCTGGATCGGCTCGAAAACCGTGCCCCATACCGTGTAGGCTCCCGCGGCGGCGAATCCCAGCACCGTAATCCAGGGCCACGAACTGGTTTGTGCCTTCCGCGGAAACAAGTGCGCCGGCACAGGCTCGTCGGCCTCGATCAGCGCGCTCCGCAGCGTGCGCCCTTCGCCTTCCAGGGCGTGCAGCAACGCGCCGCATTTCGCGCAGCTCGCCGCGTGCTGGCGCAATTCTTCGGCCTGCGCCGGCTCGAGTTGCGCGTCCAGAAATAGCAGGCAGGCCATCTCGTCAAAGTGCGTATCGAAAATAGTCATAACGCTTCCCCCGCAACCGCCCCCGCCGCGCGCGTCCCGCTGCCGCCGCGCACGCCCTTTGCCTTGCTTGCCCCCAGGACTTCCCGCAACTCGTGCCGCGCGCGTAACAACAGCACGCCCACGAACGCCCGGCGCACGCCCAGCGCGTCGGCGATTTCGTTGTAGCTCATGTCCGAAAAATAGCGAAGCACCAGAGCCATACGCGCGCGCGCCGGCAACTTCGCCAGCCCCGCGCGCACCTGTTCGTTGGTGCTTTGCTCCAGCAATTGTTCGAGCTGGCTGGGATCGGGATGTTCGAGCGGCATCGTCTCCACGTCCGGCGTCTCCAGATCCTGGCGTACCCGCCTCCGGCGCAACATATCCCAGCAGTGGTTGGTAGCCACCGTGTACAGCCACGCGGTGAATGGCCGCGAACTATCGAATTGGTCCAGGCGGTTGCGCACCTTCATAAAGATCTCGGTCGTAGCGTCCTCGGCGTCTTCCTTAGTAGGCAGCACGCGCCGGCAGAACCGGAAGATCGCGCCCGCGTACTCCCGGTACAGTTCGCCCCAGGCCTCGGAGCTCCCCCCGCGGACCTCGGCCAGAGTCTCGGTCAGTTCCGTAGAAGTCATACTCGTTTCTGGCTTCCCTGATTCCATATACCTATACGCACCGCCACCGTAAAACTATCACCCCGCCCCGAAGCAGGCATCCTAACAGAACACATAGCAACCAAAGGGGGGTATCGGGGCCATGAGCGGGGTCGGGCTTAGCTGTGGTGCCTTTGACTTGCGGTTCGACGCTCTTATCCCTTCCGGGTTCCCACTCTTCCCCGGTTTTGGGAACGGTGGGCGTCGTGACTTGCGTGACCCTGGGGTGTATCGGTAGCGTGGTGCGGGGCAGACATTCTTGTCTGCGTGGACCCAGTCGTAAGAAACACTCAAGCTCCCAGGGCGACTCCGTCCCGGCCGCGGCACCGCATGAAAAGCCTGTAGAATATGAAGGTCTAGCTGCATGGAGTCCATAAGCACGGGACGACCCGGGTGCCACTTTCTCAATGGCCAACGTTTACATTGTCGGCGGACCAAACGGGGCCGGGAAGACCACTTTCGCACAGCAATTCCTTCCTGTTTACGCAGACTGCAAGATCTTCATCAATGCGGACCTGATCGCCGCAGATATGTCGCCATTGTCTCCCGACACTGCTGCGTTTCCGGCAGGTCGGCTAATGCTGGAGCAGATTGCCCTTCGAGCGAAACGTCACGAAGATTTTGGATTCGAAACAACCCTCTCCGGCCATGGTCATTTGAATCTGATTCGTCAACTCAAACGCGAGGGTTATGAAGTGGTTTTCTTCTTTGTCTGCTTGCCCACTGTCGAAATGTCGCTATCGAGGGTTCGAGATAGGGTCTTACGAGGCGGCCATGACATTCCGGAGGATGTTGTGCGTCGGCGATTCGGGCGATCGATTCAGAACTTCTTTCGTGGCTACCTGCCTTTCGCAGATTCTTGGACTCTATTTGATAAATTCGGGCATGGCCCCAAGGGTCATGGCTTTTGCGAAAGCTGGCGAGCTCCGTATAATAGATAGCGACGGGTATCGCGCTCTAATCGCAAGGTACGGGAATCCATGACCACGCCTCCACCGAACATGTTGGAGCTGCCCTTAGAAGTGCGCGCGGAGATGGCCTTCCGGGCTGCAGTCGAACGGGTCATCGACGACAGCGTTCTCGCGGGCTTGCCGATTCATATCTGGCGCGACGGCCAGGTAGTTGAAATTCCGGTCGAAGAACTCCGCGAAATCTCCGCCCGCAATCACGCTGACGACGATCACTGAGGCGGTTTCTTACTGATCGACGCTCCGGGCACCCTTGGCGGAACTGACGCACCCTTCCCCAATCCTTCCACTCGCTGGATTAGCTTCCTGTCCAAGGGTTTGATGGTCTGCGGTTCCCGCTTCATTTCTTTCGCGAGGAAGGCCAAGAATGCAGAGACTACCGCGTCACCACCAACCGGGTGGGAATCTGACACTTCCGCGCTCACTCGCATCCTGCCCGGCGCAATCACTCTGGCCGTGACTTCGCCGTTGAATTGGTCATAAGCCGGTCGTGGATGTGCAGCAGGGTGACACAATACTAGCAGTCCCTAAAGACCAAATACGGGATGAAATGCGATTCCTTGTCCGCCTGGGGTTCGGGGAGCCGGAAATTGCCAAAGGCACGCCTGTCATAGACACATTGCATTACATGCGGGATACAATCCACGCCATCATCTTCAGATTTGAGAGAAACGGGCTACTGCGTTAATTCGCCTAACCCGGCAAGAGGATCAACCCGGCACAGTCACAACCAGTGGCGCCTAATTATTTCTGTGGCATGGCACCGTTCTTCTTGAGAGCTGCGACGCACTTCTCTGCGATTTCGGCGCCATCCTCGGCCAACTTTTCTTCATTTTGAACATAACGCGTGTACAGAGCGCCGGCGTTTTCACTGACTGTATAAAACAACGTCGCTACAGATGCGCAACCTGCATCCCTCCCGCAACCCGCCAATTCCGATTTGGCGGTGCGCCAGCATACCCCCCGCGCAAGTCCCTGATTCTAAACAGCCGCCTCCGCCCGAATCCCGCAAATCCTTCAACGACAAGATCCTGAATCCGCAGAGCCGGCTACGGGCCAGGATCCGCGCGCAAAGAACCTACTTGACCACCGGAATTGACCTCGACAAGCTCAAACCACCCTAGCAGGAGTTCGAAATTAGATCCGAAAAACCACAATTCAGCCTCCAATCGCGCCCCCTTCGATGGGTGATTGCCCGGGTGCGCTTTAGAGCCCCGACGACGGTGGTTTTTCCCGACAAGAGCAGGTGGTGCTGTGGCGAAGGCCTAATCAAGCGCGGGTGATTTGCGTTTGCGTATCTTGAACCACTTGCGGGCGGCCGAGGTGGCAGCCACGCCAACGCTGTCCACCGAAGCGATCCCTTCACAATCGACTCGCGGGATGCTACGGTTCAGACGTAAAAGGGAAATGAGAAATGATCGAACTGGCCAGTCGCCTCAAGCCTCCAATTCGCCGCCTGAGCGGCTGGCAACGTAAAGGGAGACCACGGTGAAGTATCGAGATCTGGGCCGAACCGGCTGGAAGGTTTCTGACGTAAGTTTTGGCGCCTGGGCCATTGGCGGCGCTTGGGGACAGGTTTCCGACGAAGAAGCTCTCGGCGCTTTGCGCCAGGCTGCGGATTCCGGGGTCAACTTCATCGATACCGCCGACGTCTATGGCGACGGCCGCAGCGAGCGGCTGATCGCCCAATTCAAAAAGGGCCGCAAAGAAGAAATCATTGTCGCCACCAAGGCCGGACGCCGTCTGCCTAAACAGACCGTGGAAGGCTATAGCCGGGAAAATCTCACCAATTGGGTGCATGACAGCCTGCGCAATCTTTCCACCGACTCGTTGGACCTGCTGCAGCTTCACTGCCCGCCAACCGAGGTCTACTACCGGCCCGAAATTTTCGGAATCCTGGATGACCTGATGCGCTCTGGAAAAATCCGCTACTACGGCGTCAGCGTCACTACCCCTGAAGAAGCCATGAAGGCGGCGGAGTTTCCCAACGTCCAGAGCGTGCAGATCATCTTCAATTGCTTCCGACCTCGGCCGGCCGAGGAATTTTTTGCCAAGGCCCAGAGAAAAAAAGTGGGAATCCTGGCCCGCGTGCCGCTCGCCAGTGGATTGCTCACCGGAAAATTCAAAAGGGATTCGGCCTTTGCCAAGGATGATCACCGCAATTTCAACCGCACCGGCGAAGCTTTCGACGTCGGCGAGACCTTTTCGGGCGTGGACTATGAGACCGGCCTGAAGGCAGTCGAGGAGCTTCGGCCTCTGGTTCCCGCGGGAATGTCCATGACCCAATTCGCGCTCCGCTGGATCTTGATGTTCGACGCGGTTACTTGCGCCATCCCCGGCGGCAAACGTCCCGGCCAGGTCGCTGACAATTGCCGCGCCTCGGATTTGCCTCCACTATCGCCGGCCGCGATGGCCGGCGTGCAAAACATTTATGACCAGTACATCCGCGCGGAGGTCCACCAACGTTGGTAATCGGGTGGCGGCGATGCCAACTCACGCGTGCTGCGCTCCAGCGCAGATTCGCTTTGCTGCTATAATTCGCGGTTCGCGGTGAATCCGTGAACTCCGGCCGCGTTCGACTGTGAATACCTAGATGGCTTCCTCCACTCCAAAGCGGCTGTTTCTGTTCGACGCCATGGGCTTTATCTTCCGGGCGTTCTTCGCTCCCATGGATCGCTTGCAGACTGCGCAAGGCGTTCCAACCAAAGTTCCGTTCCTTTTTGCGACGATGACCCGGCGGATCATCAATAACCCGAAGCTGCGTCCGGACTACATCGCGGTAGTGTTCGATGTGGCTGCGCCTACCTTCCGCGACAAGCTTTTCGCCGAATACAAGGCCCAGCGGCCGCCGATGCCAGACGAGCTTTCCATCCAGGTTCCGTTTGTACGGCGCTACTGCCAGGCGATGCATTTTCCGATCATCGAAATGGCGGGCTATGAAGCCGATGACGTGATCGCGTCGATTGCGCGCCAGTCCGCGGAACAAAACATGGAAACCTACATCGTCAGCAGCGATAAGGACATGATGCAGCTGGTTGGCGGTCCGGTATGGATGCTCAACCCGGGCAAAGGCGACCTGTTGATCGACGCCGCCAAAGTGGAAGAGATCATGGGCGTGCCGCCCGGCAAAGTTCCCGATGTGATGGCGCTGATGGGCGATTCGATCGACAACATTCCCGGGGCTCGCGATCCCAACGAAAAGCCCGCTCCCGGCGAACGCCGCAAAGCGGGCATCGGCGAAGTGGGCGCGCGGCTATTGATTCAGGAATACGGCAGCGCCGAGGAAGCGGTGCGGCGAGCCAAGGACGTCAAGCGCGCCAATTATCGTGACGCCCTGGAAAAATACTCGGAATTCGTTTTCTTGAGCAAGCAGCTCGCTACCATCCCCACTGACGCGCCGGTGGCGCTGGACCTGGATGCCTGGAGATTAGTCGCGCCGGATAGCGACGCCCTGCGTGCCCTGTATGGCGAGTTGGGCTTCTCGAGCCTGCTGCGCGAACTAGCGGCGGCGCAGGTGGCAGCAGCTACCGCGGCGACGGAAGCGGCCACCGCGGCGGGGGAACCTTTGCCGCCGCCGGCGCAGAGCGATGAAAAGGTGGTCTATCAAGAATTGGCTTCGGCCGCCGATCTCACCAAATTTATCAGCGATGCACCATCCGCACAGCCGGTGGCGGCGTGGCTGGAACTTGCTTTAGAAAAAGATGAGGACGAGGGCTACGGCAGCCGGGTGAGTGCGGCGGAATTTTCAGTGGCGGCGCAGAGCGGAGGCAGCATCGCGTTCGATGCCGAAGGAAAAACTCTGGATGCGATCGTGCCGTGGCGCAACGACGCGAAGCAGCCGAAGATCGTGCACGATCCAAAGCTTTTCGATTTGCTCACCTGCCCGGAAAATCCCGCCAAGGAACTGCAGGGCGATTTCAACGATGCGCCGCGGCTCGCCGGCGTAGTGCACGCCACCAGGCTCTATTCCTACTTGCTGCGCCCTACCACCGCCAACCATGGGTTCGAAGAGGTGGTTTTGCGGAGCCTGAACCGCACGCTTTCCGGCAGGCCCGGCGAGCACGCCGATCTGCTGCTGCGGCTCGCTCCGATTCTACGGGCGGAAGTGGAAAAGCAGGGCCTGGCGGAACTTTACGAAACGATCGACTTGCCGCTGGCCGGGGTGCTGGCTCGTATGGAGCGAGCCGGCGTGTACGTCGATCGAAAAGCTCTGCAAGCGATCTCCGCGACCCTGGACAAGGAGTTGCGCCGGCTGGAAACGCAAATCTGCGAGCTGGCCGGCTGTGCTTTCAATATCAACTCGCCGCAGCAATTGGCCGAAATCCTCTTCGACAAGCTTACCCTGCAGCCGCCGCGCCGCAGCCGCGCCAAATCGCGTTCCACCGCCGCCGAAGTGCTGGAAGAGCTCTCCACCATGCATCCGCTGCCGCGGCTGGTGATCGAATACCGCGAACTCTCGAAACTGAAATCCACTTATGCCGACGCGCTGGCCAAGTTGATCCACCACGGCACCGGGCGCCTGCACACTCGGTTCAGCCAGACTGGCGCGGCCACAGGCCGGTTGAGTTCGTCCACGCCCAATCTGCAGAATATTCCGGTACGCAGCGAAATCGGACGGCAGATTCGCGCGGCGTTCACCGCGGCGCCGGGGCATCAATTGTTATCGGCGGATTACTCGCAGATTGAATTGCGGCTGCTGGCGCACGTCTCGCAGGATCCGGTGCTGCTCGATGCGTTTCGCCGAGGCGAAGACATACACTCGCGCACCGCGCAGGAAGTATTCGGCGTGGCTCCCTTTGCGCAGACTTCCGAACACCGCCGCGCAGCCAAGGTGATCAACTTCGGGATCGTGTATGGACTTTCCCCGTTCGGCCTGGCGCAGCAGCTCGACATTGAGCAGCGCGAGGCGGCCAAATTCATCGCTGCCTACTTCGAGCGCTATCGCGGCGTACGCGATTATTTGGACCGGCATCTCGCAGAGGTGCGGCAAACCGGGTTCACGCGCACACTCTTCGGCAGAATCCGGCCCATGCCCGAAATCAATTCGCACATTCCAAATATCCGCAATTTTGCCGAGCGCACGGCAATGAATACGCCGCTGCAGGGCGCGGCTGCCGACCTGATCAAGCTGGCGATGATCGAGATCGACCGGCGGTTACCGGCGGAGGGATTTCAAACGCGAATGATCCTCCAGGTGCACGACGAATTGCTGTTTGAGGGCCCGCAGCAGGAAATCGCGCGGCTGCGCGAGTTGGTTAAGCCGGTGATGGAGGGCGTTCATCCGATCAGCGTTCCGCTGATTGTGGATCTGAAGGTGGGACAGAACTGGCGGGACATGGAGTGATGAACAAGTTCTGCCAAATGGCGCGAGGAGTGCGGAGCTGTTAACATTTTTAGGACTTATTCGGAGGAATGGAGATGGACCACGCAGCTGGATTTCTGAAGATTGTGAACGACGCGAAGACTCGCGTGAAGGAAAGCGACGTCCGCGAAATCAAGGCTCGCCTGGACCGCGGCGAAAAACTCATCCTGGTGGATACACGCGAAGAATCGGAATGGGGCCGAGGGCATCTGCCCAACGCCATTCACCTGGGCAAAGGTGTGATCGAACGCGATATCGAGCAGCGCGTCCCCGATAAAGCGGCGCCGCTGGTCCTATATTGCGGCGGCGGCTTTCGTTCAGCGCTGGCTGCGGATAACCTGCAGAAAATGGGCTATACCAATGTCATTTCGATGGACGGCGGCTGGCGCGGTTGGAACGAAGCGGGATACCCCACAGCAAAGGATTAGTCCGCGCCGGTATGGAGTTTGTTTCGGCACCACCGACGGTCTCAGGACTTGCGCCGCGACTTTGCCGCTCGGGAACCGTTCAGGGCAATTGGTCTGCCGATCTTCTCGCGATTCTCATCAATCTTTTGTGCTTGCCATCCGTAAAAGTTCGGACATTCGTGCTACACAAACGTAAAGCTCCGCGAAAATCTGCCGATTCAGACACCAAGCCAGGCCGCTCATTTCTGGGGCGCCTGTGCTACGACGATGGTGAAAGGAACGGCGGAGATGAAGCGGATGAAATGGATTGGGATTGGAGTGATGTTGGCGCTGCTGAACGGAACCAGCGCCCGAGCGCAGTTGAACGTAGTGAATCCCGATGGCTTGGAGGTTCCGGAAGCGAGAGCGGAAATCCTATTCGAACAGACGTGTCGGACGGTCGCCGAGAAGTTCCACATTCACCATCGCGCACAGATCGAATTTCCGCTCACGTTGCGAATCGGTGACCATGAAGAAAATCTGGCTCGTGTCGACCAAGATACAGGCCAATACGTCGTGCACATGACCAGTTGGAGCGAAGCTGCGTTCGTCAACCGAGTCATCTCCTTGTGCCTGTTCCGCTTACTGACCGATTCCGGAGGCGTGAAGATAATCGCCACCGCTCGCGGACGCGCCGAGGCACTGAGTGGGGTATCCGTTTCGCAGTTGCAGAGAAAGCCCAAAGGCACGAACGGCCTGCGCTAACAAACGTGGTCGAAGGTACCGAAGCAACGGTATTAGCCTTTTACTCCGTAGATGAGCAGGGCGCCCATTTCACGGAATGCCCGCAGTTCGGCGGCGTCGCTAAACCAGCGGCCCTGGTAGACTTCCGGCGTCGGCGTAGGATCCGGAATCAGGCGATACTCAGCTTCGCTGAACGCTGCATCCAGAAAAAGTTGGACCCAAGCTTCGCCGGAGAGCAAATGCGTCGGCACATTCAGGAGCTTTCCCCATTGGTGGCAGTATGGGTTATCGAGGTAATAGTTGATGACCATCCACGCGGAGCCACCTTCGCGGAGAACGCGATAGGTTTCTTTTAACCCGCGCGCCGGGTCCGGCCAGTAGTAGGAGGATTCCACCGAGATCATCTTGTCGAAAAAGTGGGCTTCCCACGGGATTTCGTCGGCGCTGGCTACGACGAACATGGTGTTATCCAAGTCGGTGTTCGCTTCCCTGGCGTGGCGGACCATCTCGTCGGATATGTCCATTCCGACTACTCGGCCGTCGGGCACGCGCTGAGCCAGGATTCGCGATAGCCAGCCGCCGCCGCATCCCACATCCAGAACGTTGTCGGTTTCTCTCAGCCCCATTAACTCAAGTGCTGGGGCGGTGATGGGCCAGTGCTCGTGCTGCATGGATTCGGCTTTTCCGGATTCGGCCCAGCGGTTGAATTCGGTGCGTAACTGTTCGGAGTGGTCTGGCGCGATCATTTTTGTTTTATTCGCCGTTCGGGACGGACGCTAGAAAGCTACATATATGCGAGCTAAAACCAAGGACGCGCAACTCAGTGTTTGTAGCTCATTTCGCCCGCTTCGACGCGCACCTTCAGGCGATTCTCGGGAATCGGGAGTGGACAGGTAGTGAAGGGGTTGAACGCGCACGGCGGATTGTAGGCTTCGTTAAAATCCATGATTACTTTCGAATCCTTTATGGGGCCGGTGACCAGGAAGCGTGCGGCGTGGTACGTTTCTTTCCCTGCGGTCAGGTCGCGAAATACAAACTCCATACCTTTCTCATCGTTCTGTTCGGGTTCCAGACGCAGGGATTGCCGGTGCAGAGTGAATTCGACATAGCCAGCGGCCTGGCTGCGATTGATGTCTCCGAGAATATTTTGGGATACCACTTCCCGCGGTTTGTCGTAGGGAACCCAGCGCCCCACCACGCGGTAGGATTCGTCGATGGGAAACCAGCGCAGGCCTTGAAAATCTTTGCGCAGCTTGCTGTTCTTGTCGCGCATGCGAATGGCGTAGCGGTCGCCGCTGCCGTGGACCGCGAGCGAAATATCGCCCATGACAATCGGATCGGAGTCCGGAGCCAATTCGGTGGTCTGGATCAACTTGCCTTCCATGGTGGCGGCCACGCCCGGATTCATGTGGACGATGGTCTTACCGGCGTGGAATTCGAAAACGCCGGCCTCAGCGGGATAACCTTCCGGAAGTTCCATGTCGTTTACCGGGCTGGAGCCGAATCGATTGTCGCCATCGTGCAGCCAAAACAGGCCAGAGACGGTGAGCCAACCGTCATCCGATTTCAGATTGGCTTCGCGCTTTTGGCGCCACTTCTCGACGCTGGCGGCGTAGGAAGCGTCCGCGGCCCAAGCCACTGTTACGCCGGCCGCGACGACGGCTACGAGAGTGACAATCCCAAGGATCGCTGAAGAGCGTGATAGAAATCGGGTGATTTTCATGATCCGCCTAAATTGGGTGCTCTACCCTTTCCACCTTGGCTAGTAATTCCACAAATTTCTGCTGGCGATCCTTCTGATCGAAGCCCTGGTAGATCTCCGCGATCTGGGTGGTGTTCATGGAGCAGAATTTCGGTCCGCACATCGAGCAGAACTTCGCTTCTTTGTAGAAGTCGTCGGGCAGGGTTTCGTCGTGCATGCTGCGCGCCATTTCGGGGTCGAGCGAGAGCTGGAATTGCTTCTCCCAGTCGAACAAGAACCTCGCGTAACTCAGGGCATCGTCGCGGTCGCGGGCTCCCGGACGGTGGCGGGCGATGTCCGCGGCATGTGCGGCGATCTTGTAAGCGATTACGCCCTGACGGACGTCGTCGGCATTCGGCAATCCGAGGTGCTCTTTCGGGGTGACGTAACACAACATCGAGGCTCCGTGCCATCCGATCATCGCCGCGCCAATGGCGCTGGAGATGTGATCGTAGCCCGGTGAAATGTCGGTGACCAGCGGGCCCAGGGTATAAAACGGCGCTTCGTAGCACAGCTCATTTTCTTTTTTCACCTGCATTTCGATCTGATCGAGTGGGATGTGGCCGGGGCCTTCGATCATCGTCTGTACGTCATATTCCCAGGCTTTCTTGGTTAGTTCGCCGAGGACCTTCAGTTCTGAAAATTGCGCTTCGTCGCTGGCGTCTGCCAGGCAGCCTGGACGCAGGCCGTCACCGAGGGAAAAGCTGACATCGTGCTTTTGGAAGACTTTGCAGATGGCGTCGAAATTTTCGTAGAGAAAATTTTCGGCTTTGTGGAAGCTCATCCATTGCGCGAGCAGCGCACCGCCGCGGCTGACGATTCCGGTGATGCGGTTGCGGACGAGCGGGAGGAAGCCGCGGAGGACGCCGGCGTGGATGGTCATGTAGTCGACGCCCTGCTCGGCCTGCTCTTCAATGACTTCGAGCATCAAGGCGAAGGTCAAATCTTCGGGGCGGCGAACGCGGCTGAGCGCTTCGTATATAGGCACGGTGCCGATCGGGACCGGAGAGTGCCCGATGATCTCTTTGCGGATTCCGGGAATGTCGCCGCCGGTGGAGAGGTCCATCACGGTATCGGCTCCGTAGTGCACCGAGCGGTGGAGTTTCTCAAGTTCTTCGGCCACATTCGAGGTGGTCGCGGAATTGCCGATGTTGGCGTTGATCTTGCACAGGAACGCCACGCCAATGCCCATCGGTTCGAGGTTGCGATGATGGATGTTCGCGGGAATGATGGCGCGTCCGCGCGCGACTTCGCTGCGGACCAGCTCTGGATCAATTTTCTCGCGGCGGGCGACGTATTCCATCTCTTCGGTGACGACGCCCTTGCGGGCGTAGTGCATCTGCGAAAAATTGCGGACGCCGCCGTTCAGTGTTGCGGTGCGCTTCTCGATCCAGGTATCTCGGATGGCCATAAACTTTCCCCCCACTTGTTCGCTGGGCTTCATCGAAGCTCGGCGGTAGGTGTGAATTATCGCACCGTGTACCGGATGCTTCAACTCAACGCGGAAAACAATCTTCGGCGCACCGGCGGCGAAAACGATGTTATAGTCCGGCGCGAATACAGCTAGTGCCCTTTGTCCCTCTGGTATTTATTACCCGCGGCTTTAAGCCGCCAAGGAGATGTTTCGAATGTTTTCTCGACCTTTGCACCGCTACGTTCTTGCTATGTCAGTGATTCTGGTTCTGGCCATCGCCGCGCTCGCACGGCCGGTGCCGCCACCTCAGCAGTCAGGTTCCACCAAGCAGCCAACCGTGTATACGTACGTTTCATTTTTCGGAGTGCCGCGCGCCAATTGGGCGGAATACGAAAAGTCGACGGAGAAGTCAAAGAAGGAGATGGAAGAACAGGAAGCCAACGGCAACCTGATTAGCTGGGGTGAGGGAGCGCTGGTAGTTCACGAAGGACAAAATGAGCCGACGCATGCGTCATGGATGTCTTCGATGAGCGTGAGCGGCTTGCTAAAAGCCGAAGCGGCGGAGATGACCTCCGCGCCGGTGGCATCGAACATCAACTACACCGTACACTTCGACGAAATAACCATGTCATCGAACTATGGGGGCAAGGCGGACAGCGCTGGGGCAAAGTATCTTCTGGCGCAGGATTGGAAAGCAAAGCCAGGGCAAGAGCGCGAGTTCACGGAGCTGTTTGACAAATACCGCAAGGTGGACCTGGATGCGGCGGTTGCCGACGGCTCGCTTTCCGGCTACAGCCTGGAGGAAGATCTGATTCACACTTCCACTCCGGGGACCTACACCATGGTGATTACGTTCCCGAGCGCGGAAGCGGTGGACAAATTCTACGCGTCCATTGAAGCTCAGCGCGTGAAGAGCCCGCTATTCGGCGAAGTGTTTGGTTCGGCGATCGAAATGTCCGAACACCGCGACCATTTGTTGCGGGTGCTGAGTTCGGGACACAAGTAGACTGCGCTTTTGTAGGGAAGCTATGTCACGTGTGTGATTGGTTGGGGGGTGGCGCGACTCTCGTTGAGGTGCGTCACCTACCAGCAAAACCCCTGAAGCGAAGACATCGACGAACGCCAAGCGCGAAGGTCAGTACGCCCACCCTTCCCAAGAAGCGGGAAGAGTGGGGCACCCGGAACAGACAAAGACGTAAAACCGTAGGATCGGAAGTCAACGACCCCACACGTAAAACCGACGTGTGGGGCACCCGCCTTCAACAGCCACGGCGAAATCAAAACACCACCTTCAACAGCCACGGCGAAATCGAAACACCACCTTCAACAGCCACGGCGAAATCGAAACACCACCTTCAACGACCACGGCAAAATCAAAACACCACCTTCAAGGGCCACGGCAAAATCAAAACACCACCTTCAAGGGCCACGGCAAAATCAAAACACTCTCCCGTCTCTTCCCGCGAGCAGGGACGGGCGTAGAACGGCCCACCTTCAACGGCCACGGCAAGGTCGAAATACGCTCCCTTTACAGGATGGCTAGTAGCTGCTCTGGGTCGGCGGTGGGAGGGTGGCAGGTGGTCTCTACGCAGACTATTGCTTGGGGTACGTTTGGATTCAGGTGCGGGATCGTTTCGGCTAGCGCGGGCGGCAGCTTGGCAGCGGACTGTTTCTCTGGGGTGACGCGCAGGACGGATTTTCCGAAGCGGTAGACGCTGTTCGCGGCCTTTTCCAGGGCTTGGGATTGGGGATCATCGGCGGCGCCGGTGATCACTACTTGCAGGGTGTGGCGCTGATGCAGGAGCGCGCCTAAGGCGTAGCTGGCGCCGAACAAACCGAATTTCGGGGCGATGGCGGCGAAGGATTCCAGGGTTAACTCCGCCCAGCGGTGATATAGCGCTTTGCCGGTTAGGCCGTGAATGCGCTCGAGCAGGATCACGGCCATGGAATTGGCGCTGGGCGTGGGGGAATCCTGCAGGGGCTTGCGGCGAATATCGAGGCCGCGCATGGGGGCCGCGTCTTTGGCGCGATCGAAAAAGCCGCCCTCGTCGGGATCGCCGAATCTTTCGATGGTGAGCTGGAGGGTGCGCTCGGCGCACTGGAAATAGCGCAGATCGAGCGTCGCTTCGTAAGCGTCAAGCAGCGCCAGGCCGGCGAATACATGATCGTCGAGCGAGCCTTCCAGGCGCGGAGCGCTCGCGGCGTTAGGTGATTCATTGCCGCCGATGCGATGGGCGAAGCCTTTGTTTTCGTCCCAACCTTCCGCTAGCAGTCGATCGAGGGTGCGCAATGCGAACTCGATGCAGTCGGCGCGGCCAAGCACGCGTCCGGCATCGAGATAGGCAGAGACGAACATGGCATTCCAGCCGACGTAAATCGTGGTGTCAATCACCGGGGTGGGCCGCAAGCGCCGCGCCGCGAGTAATTTTTCTTTGGCGCGCTGGAGCAACAGGCGCGTCTCCGCTTCGCTTGCGCCCACCTGGTGGGCGACCTGCTCGACGGTGTGGGCAATCCACAAAACATTTTTGGCGGGATTGTGATGCATCTCGCCGCGCGGCTCGACGTGGTAATAAATTTCCACCACCCGCGCTGCTTCGGGCGAGAGCGTGTGGCGAACTTCCTCGACGCTCCAGGTGAAATAGTCGCCGTCATCGTTGAGGGTCTGGTCGGCATCCTGGCTGGCATAAAAGCCGCCGCGCGGGCGGTCGGACAGCACTTCATCCACCCAGCCGATGATGCCTTTCGCGGTGTCGCGGAAGAGCGGCTTGCCGGTGACCTGGAATCCGTGGAGGTAATTGCGCAGCAGCTCGGAATTGTCGTAAGTCATTTTTTCGAAATGGGGAACGCACCAGCGCTCGTCGACCGAGTAGCGGTGAAAGCCGCCGCCGATTTGATCGTAAACCCCGCCCAGAGCCATCTTTTCCAGAGTGGTTTCCGCGACTTCGAGCAGATGGTTGGCTTTGGTAGAGCGGTATCGCTCGAGCAGAAGATCGACGGCGGCAGCGTGCGGGAATTTGGGGGAAGTTCCGAAGCCGCCGTTACGATCGTCGAATTGCTTGGCGATCGAGTTCACCATGGAATCCACGACTCCAGCTTCCAGTGCGCCCTTCGCGCCGCGAAATGCCTCGGCGTTAGCTACCGCATCGGCTAGCGCTTTGGCGGATGTATCCACGTCCGCGCGCCGGGTGCGGAACGCTTCCGCGATGCTCAGCAGGATGCGGCGGAATCCGGGCCGGCCCATGGCGTCTTCCGGCGGGAAATAGGTGCCGCCGAAAAACGGTTTTCCGTCGGGGGTTAGAAAGGCCGTCAAAGGCCAGCCGCCTTGCCCGGAAATAGCGCTGATGGCGGCCTGATAGCGAGCGTCGACGTCGGGACGCTCGTCGCGGTCCACTTTCACCGCAATGTAAAACTGGCGGATGATGGCGGCCAGCTCGGGATTTTCGTAGCTCTCGCGGTCGATCACGTGGCACCAGTGGCACCAGACCGCGCCGATATCCAGCAGGATGGGCTTGCCTTCGGCGCTGGCTTTTTCGAAGACTTCATCGCCCCACTCGTGCCAATCGATGGGCTGATGAGCGGCCGAGCGCAGGTAAGGGCTGGCCGAAAACTGCAGGCGGTTCGGCGTGTTTTCGGTGCTTTCGGCGTTTTCGGTTTTTGCGTTCAATGGGAGTCCCTGGCGTTGGCGGCGCTATTGTGTAGGCGTTTCGTAATTTTTGTCCCGCGGGTCGATGGGCTTGCGGCCGGAAAAGCCTTCGTCCTGGCGGTGGTAGAAGCGGATGCGGTCCTCGCCCAGGCGCCAACAGTAGTAGATGTCTTCGTCATGCAGACGCGCGGGAAAATCGAGCAAGCCGGAGTCAATGTCTTTGACCACGCAACCGGTGGATTGTATTCGTTGCACCGCGGTGTGAATTACCTGGCCCAGGTGATCGTGTTCGGCGCGCCATCGCGCGGCCTCTTCGTACCGAACGGACATGCCGCCGGCGCGGAGGATGCGTTCGGCGAGGGCGCGCAATTTATCGTCGAACACCGCGAACTTTCTTCGCGAGTCGATGGCTTCGAGCAGGATGGGTTCGAGCTCCATTCGCAGGTGCTCGGCTTCGCTGAGGGTGAAAAGCTTCTGTCCGTCTTCGCCCATGTCCCTCGAGAATTTCTTAGCCGCCGATGTATACCATGGTTCGGGATGGCGGAACAAAATCCGGTTCGTTGATGCGGTGGCTCGGTTCCTTTTGATCCACGATCGCGCGGATGGCCGCAGCGATTTCGTCGTCGGAAGCGCCGCCGCGCAGCAGCGGCTTCAGGTCGTGATCGTCCTTGCTGAAAAGGCAGGTACGTAGTTTCCCGTCCGCGGTAAGCCGGAGGCGCGAACAGAACCCGCAGAAGGGCGCGGTTACCGGGGCGATCAGGCCAATCTCACCGCGGCCGTCGGCAAAACGATATTTGCGGGCGGTTTCGCTGCGTTCGTTGGAGACAGGAATCAGCCGCCAGTGTTCGTTGATGCGCTGGTAGACCTCGGCGGCGGGGACCACTTTGTCGCGGGTCCAGGTGTGATCGGCGTCGAGCGGCATGAATTCGATGAAGCGCATGATGATGTGGCGGCTGCGGGCGAATCTGGCAAACTCTTCCACTTCGTCGTCGTTGAAGCCGCGCACCAGCACCGCGTTGACCTTTACCGATTCGAAGGGGGCGGCGCAGGCGGCGTCGATGCCTGCAATCACGTCGTCAAACACTTTGGTGCGGGTAATTCTTTCGAATTTCTCACGATCGAGCGAATCGAGGCTGATGTTCACCCGGCGGATGCCCGCCGCTGAAAGTTCGTAGGCTCGCTCCGCCAGCCCAAATCCATTGGTGGTGAGCGAAAGATCGCGCACACCCAGGCTGCGTAGCGAGCGGATGAAAGCCTCGACCCCCGGGCGCACCAACGGCTCCCCGCCGGTGACGCGGACCTTGGTTATTCCGAGGCCGGTAAGGATTCGCGCCAGGCGCTCGAGTTCGTCCCATTCCAGCAGCGTGGTGGAGGGCATGTGATTGTCGTGGTTGGCGGAGCGGCAGTAGACACAGCGGAAGTTGCAGCGGTCGGTGACCGAGATGCGGAGGTCAGTGATTTCACGTCCGAGTTTATCCTGAAGGCCCATGGGGTATGTTTCGGAACTCCCGCTCCATTCGATGCGTGGCGCGGAGCGGGGACTCCGGCAGGTCAAGAATAGGGCTGGGGATGCGCAAAGGCAAGGAACCCCTCGACTGCAAAACGGGCGGTGGATGACCAGCAGGGGCGCAAAGCCGGTTAGAGCTTGGGAATGTTCATTTTATGCAAAAAACACGTACTTAACCGGATTGACGGTGGTCCGTTGCGAAACTAGGATCATTTACATTCTGCATCATCCCAGCTCAACGACCCAAGTGGTTGAGCTGGAGCCCGGCCCCCCAGCGGGGGCCGGGTTTTGCTTCCTCCTGCCCGGCGTCTACGAAACGCTGCCAAGTAGCTGGGTAGTGGTACAGTTTGACCCAAGCTGGTACAGGTTAGCGCTTTGCATCCGGGGAAATCAAAGGTCAATTGACGGAGTCTAAATGATGGCAACTAATGAAAAATAAGCTCCACATGGCCGTTACTATGAAGTACGACCCCTGCCGTTATGAGGACGTCTAGACTAAGGCGGGGCGAATGCCCAAGAAAAAGGAAACTAAAGATGTTCTCGAAATGTTCGGGGATTTCTTCAGGGAGGCATCAGTCTTAACGTTGGTTTTCTTGCCCATCGAGCTGTCCAGAACCAACAAAGGGACGGTCCCGCTCCCGATGGTATTCATAATCGGTATTGGCTCTCTGGTTCTTTTGCTAATGGGAATGGCTTGCGAGAAGTGGAGAGGTGAATAACATAGAAAGCTACAGCGCGATCATCGCATACCTCGGAATCACAACGGCGATTTTTGTCGGCGCTGTTCTCTGGAAAGTGTTCCGCAAGACAATTGTGCGTCGCCTCCGAATAGAAGAATATCAGCGCCACGCAGCCAACCAGCGCTAGGCTGCTTTCGCTATTCTTGCGTCCACACGTCTACTATCTCCGCCACTGTCTAAATATTGCTCGCGACACCAACTTCCATAGCAGGCGTTACCCGAAGGGTCTGATGCCCGCAAGACTTGTAGCGCATGTCACGCGGCGCGATCGGCGCATTTGACCCCTCTCGATGCGGCCCGGTATAATGGGGTGCTCGGTTGAGCGCGCAGTGCGCCCCGTGCGTTGGCGGCGCTGGTGCTGCGTTTGGCGCGGTCAGCTGTCCCTCGAAAACCTAAGAGTCGGAGTTCATCATGGTCAAAGCAACACAACTGCGCCCCGGTATGGTTATTCGCCACGAAGGCGAGCTTTACTCGATTTTTAGCGTCGACCACCGCACACCGGGCAACAAGCGCGGCTCGATGCAAACCCGCATGCGCATGCTGCGCACCGGCGCCATCATGGAATACCGGTTCCGAGCGGAAGAATTTGTGGAGCGCGCGACACTGGACCAGATTGAGTACCAATATCTTTACAGCGATGGCGATGGCCATCACTTCATGCACCTGGAGAATTACGAACAGATCGCGCTGCAGAAAGACCTGCTGGGCGATGCGGTGGATTACCTGATTCCCAACATGATGGTGCAGTTGGAATTCCACGACGCTAAGCCGATCGGGATCCTGCTGCCGGATACGATGGACATGACCGTGGTGGATACAGAGCCCAGCATTCAGAAGGCTACCGCCAGCGCGGTGATGAAGCCAGCCAAGCTCGAGACGGGTCTAGTGGTTAACGTACCGCCGTTTATCGGAAACGGGGACAAAGTGAAAGTGGATACTTCCGATGGACGCTATATCCAGCGCGTGCAGTAAGGGCTGTTTCTGGAGTGCGTGCCGTGGACCCGTTAGCCCGCTGGACTTAGGCGTTTGGGCGGCACGCTGATTCGATTCTTCGCCTCCTGCTACTGAAGGATCCGCAAATTCCTCACCTCGCCATGAGCACCGTATATTTATCGCTGGGATCGAACCTGGGAGAGCGCGATCGAAACATTTCCCGCGCGATCTCCAGTTTCAGGGAGCGAAACGTCCGGGTGGTTCGCGAGAGCCCGTTGTATGAAACCGAGCCGGTGGATTTGCGCGAGCAGCCGTGGTTTTTGAATTGCGTCGTCGAGGTGGAGTGGGACGGCGAGCCGGACGAACTGCTCGAAACGCTGCACGAGATCGAACGCGATCTCGGCCGAGCGCGGCGCGTCCGCAATGGCCCACGCGTGATCGACATGGATATTTTGTTCTTTGGCAATCAGATCATCGACCTGCCACAACTGGAGATTCCTCACCCGCGCCTCGCTGACCGCCGCTTCGTTCTCGTTCCATTGAATGATTTGGCTCCCGGCTTTCGCCATCCGGCATTGCATACGACTGTCGCCGAGCTGCTCAGGCAGACTGCGGACCGGTCGGAAGTGCGTTTGTGGAGACGTCCGGAGGGAGGGGTGGAGTCGGAACCCTAACTGCAATCACTCTCAGCAATTCTGGAGCGGATTTCTCAAGTGGGAACTGCTTGAGAGGAGGGCCAGCGCGCTACAGCAGTTCGCGCTTTTTCAGCCGGGACGCCTTCCGTTGGTCAGCTTCTTCCTTTTCGACGCGCTCGTATTCGGCCATATCTTCTTCGGAAAAATGACAGTCGGCGCGCGAAGCGAACATGCTGGAGTTACGCGCGCCGGCCTTCGGCGTGGCCTTGCGATCCGCAAACGATGGCGTGAGCCCGCGGGTCGGGGTGGCGATGGCGCCCGATTCCACCAATAGTTCGTCGATTTTCTCCAGAAAATCATGCATGTGGTAGGGCAGCACGGTATACGCGAGATGGTCGTTTTCCAGCGCCGGAACGACGGTGGGAGCGTCCAGCGCAGGAACCAGGAATAGCACCCGTAGCTGGCGGTTGGGCACCGGCGGAGCCCCTGCAACCCCCTCAGCAGGAGGTTTTAACGGCACTTGGCTCAGTTCTTTCAGGGTGGAAAACAATACGCCCTGCAACCCAACCAACCCCACATTGGCCAGAACCAGCGACCACGAGGTGCTGGCTAGCTCGGCCATGGCCTGGCTAATGTCCGGGACCACACGGACGCGCCAATCCTCGGAATCCAGTACCAAACGCAGGGTCCGCTGGCTTTCCTCGTCATTGTCGAAAATCAAGATTCCAACTTCGCTCAAGTGCGCGCTCCCAACCGGCGAGTTTCCAGTATATCGACCGGTACCATGGGGCAAATCGGATTCAGCGAGGCCGTTTCCAGCACAGAACACGGTACTTACAGCGCACACTCCTAGGCGAACATAAGGCGAATAATTCCCATTGACATGGCGAACAAAAGGCGAATATAGTGCTTCCCTGTGCGACGAGGTGATCGATGGCCACTTGTCCTCATATCCGTCCTGATACCTTCCCCTTGGGGGAGCACCCCATCCGGCCGGAACCAAGCAATCTCACTCTTTTTCCCGCAGCCGCTCGCCACGGCAACTGTGAGTCCGATAGCGACGCTTCTACGCCCACTCCTGGCCCTGACAGGAGAACGAAGCCCGCTTCGGAGCTGGTCGGCATCGCCCGCCTCGCCGCCTCCTCCCCCTTGTCCGATGCTCGCCGGGGGACGGAGTACTTTCTTCTGCCGGTCCGTTCGATACTGAATCGCTGCGATTCGGAGCGTGTTCCGTTCGAGTGGACGATAAACCCGTACCGAGGCTGCGAATTCGGATGCCACTATTGCTATGCGCGGTATACCCATGAATTCATGGAGTTACCGGTAGACGAATTCGAAAAGAAAATTTACGCGAAGGAAAATGCAGGCCCGCTGATCGAGCGGGACCTGGCCAAGCGCTATCGGGAGCCTTCGGCTCTGGACGGCCCCGACGCGGAACCCGGGCACATCGCGATTGGCACGGCGACCGACCCGTATCAGCCGGCGGAGCGCGAGTTTGGCGCGACGCGGGCGATCCTGGAGAAACTTGCCGAGCGCGAGGGCCTGAGCCTTTCGATCACTACCAAGTCCGATCAGGTTTTGCGTGATCTGGACGTGCTGAAGCAAATTTCGGAGCGCTCCTCGATCATGGTGAACCTGAGCATCACCACGGTTCGCACCCACCTGGCACGCCTGCTCGAGCCTCGCGCGCCGCGTCCGGACTTGCGGCTGGCAGCGGTGCGCTCGCTGCGGGAGGCGGGAATTTCGGCGGGAGTGCTGGCGATGCCGGTGCTTCCCTGGCTCACCGACAGCGAGAACGATCTCGATGCGCTGGCGCACGCTGCGGCCGAGGCCGGGGCGCAGTGGTTCGCCGCGCGCGTGCTGCATTTGATGCCCTCGGCGGCAAAGCATTTTCTGCCATTCGTCGCGGAAAAATTTCCGAGGTTGGCTCGCCAATACCAGGGCTGGTACGGCCGTGCGGCCAACGCACCGGAGAAATACCGCCAGACCATCAGCGCGCGAGTGGAGCGACTGCGGCAAAAGTACGAATTAGGACAACGGCCGCCACGGGGCGGCCATGTACGAAAGCCTGCACAGATGCGATTCACTTTGGGAGGAGCTGCCGAGCCATGCCACGCGTAAAACGAAACCAAGGAGTGCGATCGGGCCGGGGACGGAGCAATTTATCGATGGCGGCGCCTGCGGTAGCGGCTACACCGTCCACTGCGGTGGAGAGGCGCGGCTTGCGTCTGAAGACTGTATCTGTGTACACGATGGTGGTGGCGCTGGCCTGCGTGCTGGCGTTTCCGTCGATGCGCGACCAGATAACAGGCAAAGGCCGATCGTCGCCGAGCATCTCGCGCACCGCCCAGCACGTGAAGGGGCCGGGGCGTGTGCCGTGGGTTGCCAACAGCAAAACGTAGCCGCGGAGCGGATGCTCCGCCGCCGAGAGACGGCCCAGCTGAAATCGAATCCACGATCTTAGGCGAGCCTTGAAGTGCTTGAACTAATGGACGTGCATCTCGCCGGCCTTGGAGCGCTTCATCACGAATACCAGAGGCATCATTATTAGCGAGCAGATCCCCAGCATCCAGAACGTATCGATGTAGGCCAGCATGGCGGCTTGGCGCTGTAATCCGCCGATGAGCATAGCGTAGGCTTGTTTCGACGCGTAGGTAGCCTGTACCCCGTGGGCAATGAGCTGGTGCATCAATCCGGCGTGGGCCCGCTGGAGCTGAAGGTTCCCGCCGGTCATGCTATCGGCCAGGCGAGCCTGATGAAATTGCGACCGGCGGTCGAGCATCGTGGTGACCACGGAGATACCAATGCTGCCGCCCATGTTGCGGGCGAGGTTGATCAGGCCCGAGGCGGCATTGTTTTTGTCTTTCGGTAGATAAGCGTAGGCCGCGGTATTGATCGGCACGAACAAGAACGCCAAACCAGTGGCTTGAATTACCCGCGCCCACATGGCCGTAGCGAAGTTCACGTCGGTACTGAAGCGGGTCATCATAAACAGCCCGGCAGCCACCACCCCGAAGCCGACGATCAGCATGCGCCGCGCGTCATATTTCGAAAGTAAGAAACCAACGAACGGCAGGCATAAAATGATGGCGATCCCGCCCGGTGTGAGCGCCATTCCGGCGCGTTCCGCGGTATAGCCCATGATCGTTTGCAGGTACAGCGGCAGCAGCACAGTGCTGCCAATGAGAATGAACCCGACCATGAACATCATTCCGGTCCCCGCAGAAAAGGAACGGTCGGTAAACAGGTGCAATTCGACGATGGGGTTCTTGTGGAACCATTCCCAGAAAACGACGGTCACCAGGCTAATGCCGGCGAGAATGCTCAGTCCAAGGATGAATCGGGAATCGAACCAGTCGTCGCGCTGGCCTTTGTCGAGGGCAATCTGCAGCGCTCCCAAACCAACCGCGATCAGTCCGAGACCGATGTAATCGATGCTCAAACCGTCGCGTTTCGCCTTGGCCTGCTTCTCTTTCAAATACGGAGGATCTTCGATGACCCGGGAAGTGAGCAGCAATGAGATGATGCCGACCGGAACGTTAATGTAGAAGATCCAACGCCAGCTGTAGTTGTCGGTGATCCAACCGCCGAGCGTCGGCCCGATGGCCGGCCCGAGCACCACGGCCATGCCGTACACCGCGAAAGCCATGCCGCGTTTCTTGGGCGGGAAGGTATCCGCCAGGATGGCTTGCTCGCTAGGCTGCAATCCCCCGCCGCCTACGCCCTGCATCACGCGGAAGAAAACGAGCCAGCCCAGAGAACCGGCGAGGCCGCAGAGAAAAGAACTGATAGTAAAAAGCGCAACGCAAGTCATGTAATAGCGTTTGCGTCCGATGAGCGTCGAGGCCCAGCCGCTCATTGGCAGGACGATCGCATTGGAGACCAGGTAAGAGGTGAGCACCCAAGTGCTCTCGTCCTGGCCCGCGGAAAGCCCTCCCGCGATGTGCGGAAGCGCTACGTTGGCGATGCTGGTGTCCAGCACCTCCATAAACGTAGCCAAAGTGACCGAAAGCGCGATGATCCACGGATTGATCTTCGGCTGCCAGATCGCTTGTGTTTCCTGCGGAAGAGTGGCGGCGGCCGCGCTCATTTCACCTTGACCTTGGGATCCACGGACATTCCCAGCCGCAAGCTGTGATCGCTATTTTCGCCCGGCTCGAGCACCAGCTTCACCGGCACGCGCTGCACCACCTTCACGTAGTTGCCGGTGGCGTTTTCGGGGGGAATCAAGCTCATGCGGGAACCGCTGGTGCCGGCGATGCTGTCGACGTGCCCCTTGTAGGTGCGCCCGTTGGCGTCCACCTTGATTTCCACGGGCTGTCCAGGACGCATATTGCGAAGCTGCGTTTCCTTGAAATTGGCGGTGATCCAGACATCGTCCAGTGGAACCACGGTCACTAATTGCTGTCCGGGCTGAACGTTCATTCCCACTTCCACGTTTTTGGTTACGATGCCGTTCACCGGAGCCGCAATTTTGGTGTACTGCAAATTCAGCTGCGCCTGCTCCAGCGCGGCTTGCTTCTGCTGCACCTGAGCCTCGGCACCTAGCGCCCGAGCGCGGGTCGAAGCGTTTTGTTGGGGCGCGGTTTCGGCGGCTCGCTGATTGGCTCGCGCTTCCGCCAAACGGGTGTGCGCCTGATTCACCGCTTGATCGGCTGCCGCGGCGTTGGCGCGTGCCGCAGCCACTACCGCGGCGCTGGCTTTCGAGGCCGCAACGGACTGATCGTAGAGCTGCTGGGAAATTTCCTGTTTGTCGACGAGTTGCTTGTAGCGGGCCAGATCGTCTTGATCGCGGACGTCGTTGGCCTGGGCTTCCTCGAGTTGCGCTTTGGCGGCCAGGGATTGCTTTTCCGCCACGGTGATTCCGGCCTGGGCGTTCTCGACGCCGGATTGGGTGACGCGCAACTGGCTACTGGTATTGGCAGTGGTGATCGGGACGTTCTGGTTTACGGCTTCGGACTGAGCGATGGCGTCGGCCAGATCGGCTTTGGCTTTGTCGACGGCGACCTGGTAATCCTTGGGATCGATCTCCACCAGGGTGGCGCCCTGAGTGACGGCCTGGTTGTCGTCGACATTTACTTTCTGCACGTATCCGCCAACGCGCGCGCTCAGCGACATCAGGTGGCCGTCGACCTGGGCATCATCGGTGGTCTCAAAGCCCGAAACCTCGGTAACGTAATAAATCGCGCCGGCGATAATCAAGAGCACCAGGATCACCAGCACCAGACGCGCTTTGGGGCTCGCGAATATCGAGGCCTTCTCCGGGGTGGCGGGCGCGGCACCGGGCTGCGACGGTGCGGTCCGCTTCGATTCGTTTTCGTTCGGTGTTTCCGCTACCGGATCGACAGTCATTTTTTCGGGCATGTTCAGAATCCTTTGAAAAATTCTTTGACGGTAGTTTCCACAAGGCCAATCGAGCGAGCCACGGAAATTTTGGCCAAATTGTAAGCGTACAAACTCTCGATATACGATTCGCTGGCGGTAGCGACGGACTCTTGCGCCTGCACCACTTCGATGTTGTCGGTTACCCCGGCTTTGAAACGGTCCTGCGACTGGTCGAGGGTTTGGCTGGCCAAGTCGACATTGCTCCTGGCCACTGCCACCTGATCGGAAGCGGACTGCAAATCGAGAAGAGCCGAACGCACGTCCTGATCGATCTGGCCTCGCAGGTTTTCGAGTTGCGAGCGACTCTGCTGCAGCGAGGCTTCGGCCTGCAACACATCGCCGTGGGTGCGGCCACCCGCAAAGATTGGAATGCGCAGTTCACCGGTAACGTCGTAGGTGTTGCTGGAGTTCCCGATATTGACCCCGCTGACGCCGTAGTCGGCATTGATGTGGAACGTTGGGTAATGTTCGGCGGTGGCGGCACGGCGGACGAGCTCGGCGACACGCACCTGCGCCTCGGCCGCCCGGAAATCGGAACGATTGGCGTACGCGCGCTGCAGGACATCTTCGATGCGGAGGGCGGCGACCTGCTCGAATTGGGCCTTCTCGCCGATTTCAAATTCCTGACCGAGCGGCAGGCCGATGATGCGAGCCAGCACCAATTTCTGTTTCGCCAAGCTGTTGCGCGCCGCGATCACCTGTTGCTGGCGCGTTTGCAATTCGACGCGGGCGCGCAAATCATCGATCGAGGCAGCTACTCCTGCTTTTAATCGGTCGGTGGCTTGACCGGAAAGCGCCCGGGCGGTGTGCACCTGGGCCTCCGCGGTTTCCAGGCGCGCAGCCGCCGCGATGGTCTGAAAATAGTTGGCGCCTACCGCCATCACCACCAAATCGCGCGCGTTCTGGTAGGAGTAGCCGGCGACGCGAACATTCTGGGTGGCCGCGCGGGTGCGCTGGATCTGTTCCCAATTGAAAATGTTCTGTGAAAAATAACCCCGGGCGTCGAGGTAGCCGATCGGGCCAATCACCTGCGGAATTCCGGGGAAATTGAAACCCAGGGTGGCCAGATCGATCTGCTTGACGTTTTCGCTGGCAGCCGCGGATACGTGAGGAAGCAGGTTGCTGAGTTGCGCCCACCGCTCGCCTCGCGCCGACCCCTCGGCTTCGCTGCTGAGCAGCGCGCCCATGTTTTGTTTCAGGCCACGGCGCACCGCGTCCGGAAAAGTGAGCTGCAGTGTTCCCGAGACGGCGGCCTTTTCCGGAACACTGCCGGAAAAAGGGTCCTGGGATTGGCTGGGTGATACCGAATTTATGGGCGGCCCGGAGTAAGGCGCCGCGTCGCCGCCTTGCGGGATGGCCGCGGCGCCGTTCTGCGCCAAAGCCGCCGCCGGCAGAATCAGCATGCAAGCGGCCAGAAGCAGGATTTTATTTGCCATGATGACGAGTCCCTTGGATCCGGGAAGGAGGGTGAGCCTCGATGCCGGACCAGAATAGATCGAAGGAAGACTTAAAATATTTGTCGCGATTGCCGACGTCCTTCAGCGCGAAAAAGAAGACCGCTCCGAAAGCCATTTGCTGAAACACGAAATACAGTTCAGCGGAGTCGATATCGTCGCGAACCTCGTCGCGTTTTTGGCCGATGGCCATCAGTTCTGCGCCCAGAACGCGTCCCTCTTCCATGCGCGTGCAGGCGAGCTTGCGAACCGGGAGGCTGCTGATCATGGTGACCAGCATGCTAGCTGCAAATTGCGGGGTCTCAGCCGCCTCGGATACCAGCGCACCATGCAAGCGGCGCAGGACCGCGCAAATGGGATCCTTGCCGGCTCGCGCTTCCTCGACGGCGGCGCGGACTTTGCCTACCCGGCCGTCGGTGTAGGCCATCAGGAGATGTTCCTTGCTGGGGAAGTAATTAAAAAATGTGCCCTTGCCGACGTCCGCCAACTCGGTGATGTCCTCTACGGTGGTGGCGGTGAAACCGCGCACACCGAATAATTCGATGGCGGCACGGAAAAGGCGGGCGCGAACATCCAGGCGATGTCGCTCGCGGCGTCCGATCCCCGGGGTGCGGGCACGGAGGGGCGCAGCGGAGGCTTTGCGAGGAGGCTGGGAGGAAGATTTACGACTCATAGACAACTATGACTATAGGTCATACTTGACGACAAGTCAAGCGCGCCACAGAGCCAGTGTGGCACGCCTTTACGAATGAAAATATTTCCGGGGAAGATGAAAAACCGACGCGCCTAGCGGTGCTTCGGAGTGTATTTGTTCAGCGTGGCGACCATTTTTCCCGCGGCGGACGGCACCGGCGTTTTTGCCGACAGCACGATTTCGCGCGCAGTCAGGTGCGGGCCGTAGACTCTTTCGTTGGCGTCACCGTCCGGACGAATGGTGGAACCTTCCAGCGATACTCCGGCAAAGAGTCCGCGCGCGCGCGAATAGCTCAGAATTTCGGAGCGCATAGTCACGTCGGTTTCCGCGGATGCGGTGCGGCCCTTGGGGCCCGCCGCCGCCGAAGCGTCGCCGCCCAGCTTCACTTTGCTGTTCAAGATTCCGCGGGCGCCGCCTTCGTTCATCACCAACAGGACGAAATCGGTGGCTTCGCCGCCCAGCTGAAATCCGAAGCTTCCGCCTTCCAGGGCCATCATGGTGGGAGCGCCCCACGGCCCGTCAAACTGATCGCCTTCGCGGCAGGACATCGCGCCGCGTCCGTAACTGCCGCCGACCAGAAACGCGGCTTTGAGCACGGACGGGAAGACCACAACGCAGGTAGCTTTGTCGAGCAGGCTTTGCGGAATATTTTCAGGCAGGCCAAGAATTTCATTGAGGACTTCGCCGCAGTTCACCAGGCGGTCGTCTTCCTTGCCAACCACGCCCGCGGACGAGATAGCGGGAGCCGCGACCATCAGGAAAGCTGCGAAATACGCTGCCAATCTCTTCATGTAACCTCCGTGAAGTTACGATGGATCATAGACCGAACGTTTTGCCCGCGCAAACCTTTTGCGTACGCCACCGCACCGTTTGCGATTCGTGAGTCCTGTTTGCCGCTGCCAGCGTCGCAAGCCTCCTTCACGGCGAGACACAACGCGGAAGCGGCCCGTCGTGGGGAAGGATGCGAAAACTGGTGGCAAAAGTTGTACGCCGGGTCGTACGCCCAACGTGGCAGCCTCGCTACGGCCAGCGACGTCGACGCTTTCCCGGTGATCGCGGTGGAATATACTGGGGACGCATGAACGACATTCGTAGGGGGCGGGGGAAAAACTGGCGCGCGATAGTGGTATGGACCGCGGTGCTTATCGTCGCGACGCTGTGCGCTGCCACGATGAACTACGCGAGCTTTGCGCGTGACGCGGGGCCGCGGCCGGGCGCCTCGCCTGCTCCCGCGACGGCTGGTAAGGACGCAGGTACTCGGGCTCCTGCAGATGCCGCGAAACCACCGCATCCGGACCTGGGGAAATTCGGCCGCCGAGCGGAGGTGGCGTTGTCGTCCGCGGCGGCGCAGAAAGCGTCATGGGGGATCTGGATTGCCGACGCTTCGACCGGCGAAACATTGTACGAGCAGAACGCCGACCGGCTGTTCACTCCCGCCTCCAATATGAAGCTGATTACCACGGCGCTGGCGGCGTCTTCCCTTCCTCCCGATTTTCGCTTCCGCACCACGTTGGAGGCCCGCGGAACCCTTTCCGCGGCCGGCACGCTAACCGGCGATCTGGTGCTGGTCGGGCGCGGCGATCCCAATCTATCCAACCGTAAATTTCCGTACGCGGGGAAAGTGGAACGGGAGGGCCCTCCGGAAAAGATGCTCGCGGAACTAGCGGACGCTGCGGTGGCGCACGGCTTGAAGGAGATTCGCGGTGACGTCGCCGGCGACGATTCTTACTTCCCTTTCGATCCTTATCCCGCCGGCTGGACGGTAGGCGATCTTTATTTCGGCTTCGGCGCGCCGGTGACTGCGATCGCCCTCAACGACAATATCGTTTCGATAGAAGTGAGCCCGGGGCCGCAAGTAGGCGACCCAGCGGCACTGGTGGTGAGCCCATTCGCAGGTGATCCACCGTTTGCGGAGGAGGTAATCACCGGTGCTGCCGGTACTCCGGTGAAATTTGCGGTGGTGCGGCAGGCCGGTGCGAAGACGACTCTGCTGCGCGGCTCGATCCCCATTGGCGCGCCGAGCGCCAAGCTGGAACTGGCCATGGACGATCCGGCCGAATATTCGGCGCGCGCGCTGAAATTACTGCTCGAAGCGCGCGGCGTCCACATTACCGGCGAGGCGCGCGCCATTCACGGCGCGCCGCCCAAACGCGGCGACGTGCCTGAACTGCCGAGCGTCGGGGCGGCGATCCACCCGGACCAGAGCACTCCCGTGGTTCCGATTGCTCCCGATTCGGCCAGCGGCGCGAGCACCACCAGCCAAAGCCCGGCCCCAGCGGTGCCGTCCGCCAGCGCCGTCGGCGCCGGAGACCATGGCGTTCTCCTAGCCGAGCATCAATCGCCGCCGCTGATGGAAATGCTCCGCGTGGTGAACAAGGTGAGCGAAAACCTGCACGCCGAAATTCTGCTGCGCACTGTGGCCAAAGAAAAAACAGGAAGTGGGACGATCGATGACGGAATCAAGGTGGCCGGAGACTTTCTAAAATCCGTTGGCATCGCCGAGGGCGACGTGGTCCAGGAAGATGGTTCCGGGTTGTCGCCAGCGAATCTGGTAACGCCGCGAGCGCTTGGCAATTTGCTCTTGTGGCTGAGCCGCCAGCCGTGGGCCAGCGAGTACGTTGCCACGCTGCCCATCGCCGGTGTGGATGGAACTCTCGAATCGCGCATGAAAAACTCGAAAGCCGCCGGCCGCATTTTTGCGAAGACCGGGTCGCTCGAGCACGCCCACACGATTTCCGGTTATGCGAACACGGTGCGCGGCGCGCGTCTGGTCTTCTCGATAATGGATAGCAATGACGCCGAGAAGGCGCGGGATGCGACTGCGGTGATCGATGCGCTGTGCGTGGCGATGGTGGAGGAGATTGGTCCGGCGAAGCCAACGAGATCCGGAACGAAATCAGCGCCGCGGAAGTAGAGTCGCGAAAATAAGCGGCAATGACTACTCTCCTTTTCTAAACGGATTGCGGACGAATTTTGCGCCGCGATCCGGTTCACACGGGTAGAGCGGGTGAATCGATGAAAGCGATTCGGAGATTCGTCGTATCGAGTGAGCATCCAACGTCAATCACCCATGCCGCGCGCACGGCAGCTGGAGCGGTAGTTTCGTTGCTGATCGCGCGTTTATTTCGACTCCCTGAGGCGTACTGGGCGCCGATCACAGCCATCGTGGTCATGCAATCGACGCTAGCGGCTGCGATATCAAACTCCGCGCAGCGATTTGCGGGGACGGCGGTAGGCGCGGCAGCAGGCGCACTGGCGGCAATCTACTTTCCTGGGAGCACGCTGGTCTTCGGGCTCATGGTGTTGGTGGTGGGAACGTTGTGCGCCGCGTTTCACGTCGATCGAAGTGCCTACCGCTACGCCGGCATTACCCTGGCGATCGTAGTGTTGCCTCCGCATGCGGAGAGCCCGTGGGTAATAGCGATTCACCGGTTCGCGGAAGTCTCGTTGGGAATCGCGGTGGGTCTGGCGTTTATGGCGGCATGGCCTGAAAGGCAGAGTGGACAGCGGACCAGTCGATAAGAATGAAATGACGGGTCGATCGCTACTGGACAAGCGATCTTTTTGTATATACAATTAAATCGTGTAGTTTGAATTCGATAGCTCCAAGAATCAAGCCAATATCGTGAAGCACGGTATCGATCTGGCTGCTGCGGTCAATTTCGATTTCCGTACCGCGCAAATGTCTCGCGACACTCGTCGCAACTATGGCGAGGAACGGACCGTGGCGTATGGATTCATCGGCGAACACTTGCACGCTTTGGTTTACACCATGCGCGGACCAAAAATGCGACTGATCAGCCTGCGCAAAGCAAATCAGGAAGAGACGGACAGATACCATGGCCAAACCTAGGAAGCCCAGGAATATGTCCCAGGAGGACTGGGACTCCGTGGATTCGCCTCCGTCTACTCCTGAAATGCTCGCTGCGATGCGTCCGGCGCGCGAGGTGTTCCCGGAACTCGTAGCGGAATACAACCGCCGCACTCGCGGTCAGCGCGGCCGGCAGAAAAAGCCTTGCAAGGTGGTTATCTCGCTGCGCGTTGAACCCGATACCGTTGAGGCCTACAAGGCTGGTGGGCGCGGTTACCAAACCCGAATGGCCGCCGTGCTGAAAAAGCACGCGAAATAAACTGCGCCGTCGTATGACGCGGCTCGCGGACCCGAATTTCCACAGTGAGCTGCGCTCGCTCGCTTGACACCTACCGCCGCATCGCGCATTTTTGATGGCTTGAGACGCTCCGCCGAACACCTACTGGAATTCGACCGCCTGCGCGAGATTGTCGCCGGATTCGCTACCTGTGCGCCCGGGCAACGCGCGGTGCTGGCGCTCGCTCCGCGCATGGAGCGGGGATGGCTGAAGGCTGAGTTCGCGATGATCGGCGAGGCCATCGCTTACCTTCGAGGCGGTTCCGAGCTCGGATTTGGTTCGCTGGCGGACCCGGAAAGTTGGATTGCGCGCCTAGCGGTTCCCGGGTCGGTGCTGACTGCGGCCGAGTTGCTTGATGCCGGCACGCTTTTGGGAACAGTAGCGACCGCGCGGGAAACACTACGCGGCGTGGCCACGGAATATCCGCGGTTGGCTGAACGAGCGGCATCGCTGGGTGATTTTCGTCCGATGGCGACGGCGATCCGCCGCGCGGTCCTGCCGAACGGCGAAATCAGCGACGACGCTTCCTCCGATTTGCGGCGAATTCGCGGCGAACTGGGACGGACACGCGACCGCCTGCAGAAGTCGTTGGACACGATTCTGCGAGCGCGCGGCGGCGAGCCAGGGCAGGACTACATCACGCTGCGCAACGAGCGTTTTGTAATTCCGGTGCTGGCATCGGACCGCCGCGCCGTGCCGGGCGTGGTGCATGGCGCGAGCGGCACCGGCCTGACCGTTTTCGTCGAACCGCTGGAGGCCATCGAGTTCAATAACCGGCTGGTGCAGCTCGGCGAAGAAGAATTGGCGGAGATTGCACGAATCCTGGCCGCGCTTACCGACCACTTGCGGATGGTCCGCGGCACGCTGGAATACGCGGCGAAAACGATTGCCGAGCTGGATTCGGTTTTTGCGCGCGGGCGCTATGCCCGCGAGTTGGATTGCGCCGTCCCACAGTTCACCGCCGGGCGGCTGCGGTTGGACGCCGCGCGAAACCCGGTGCTGGAATACGCGCTGCGGCCGCAGGGGCGCGCCGTGGTTCCGGTGACGCTCGCTCTGGGAAACGACCGGCACAAAGGACGCGGCAGCGGCGGCGATGGCAACGGCGAGGAGCACGCGGGCGACGGCACGGTAATGGTGATCAGCGGTCCAAACACCGGCGGCAAAACGGTGGCGCTGAAAACCGTCGGCTTGGCCGCGCTGGCGGGCCAATCGGGAATCCCGGTTCCCGCGCAAGCGGTAGAGCTGCCAGTCTTTGACCACGTGCTGGCTGACATCGGCGACGAGCAATCCATTACCGCCGACCTATCGACGTTCTCCGCGCACATGCTCAACGTGAAATCCATGCTCGAGACGGCTACCGCGCAATCCCTGGTGCTGGTGGACGAATTAGGCACCGGAACGGCGCCGGAGGAGGGCGCGGCGCTCGCGGTGGCGCTGCTGGAAGAATTTCGGATGCGCGGCGCGCTCACCATCGCCACCACCCATCACGATCGCCTGAAGACTTACGCTTCCACCACCCTGGGAATCGTCAACGCCGCTGTGGAATTCGACGAAGTGAACCTGCGGCCCACCTACCGGCTGCTGGTAGGCGTGCCGGGCGTATCGAGCGGGATCGAAATCGCGCGGCGGCTGGGTTTGCCGGCACGCGTGGTGGAAGCCGCTCAGGCGGGACTTTCCCCCGAAACTCGCGAAGCGCGCGATTTGATTTCCTACCTGCATCGCAGCCGCGACGAAGTGCAGGATCTGCACCGCCAGGCGCGTGAAGAGCGGGAAAGCCTGGCTGCCGAGCGCCGCACGCTGCAAACCGAGTGGGTGGATCGCCAACGAAAACGCATCGCGGAGCTCGAGAAGCAATTCGCAGAAACGCACAAGAAATTCGAAGCGGAAGTTGCGCGTCTCACTGGTGAAATCAAAGATCGCAAAGAGCGCGCTCAGCTTGAAAAGACGGCCGGGCGCCGGCTCTCGCGTATCGAATCCACCGCGCGCGATGAAAACGACGCCGCGGTTCTGGACACGCTGGCGTCATCGCAACAGGACCTGGGCGTAATTTCCGAAGCGCCCGCAAAACCTCCTGCCGCGGAAGAGCTCACTCCCGGCGCCAGAATCATTGTTCGCGGAATGAAGCAGCCGGTGGTTTTTCGCCGGCACGACGGACGCAACGCCGACATCGAAGCCGGCTCGCTGCGCATGCGCGTACCGCTGGCAGACGTCACCGGCTTCGCGGAGCCGGCGGTGGCGGCCAAAGGCAAAGGCGCCGGGATCGCGGCGCCAGTTTCCGGGATCACCGTGAAATCGCGGCCGACCGACGAACCCTCCACCGACGAAATCAACCTGATTGGCACCACGGTGGAAGAAGCCACCCGGCGCGTCGATAAATTTCTGAACGCCTCCGCGCTGGCTGGCAAAACTTCGGTCCGCGTGATACACGGACATGGCACAGGCGCGCTGCGCCGGGGCCTGGCTGAATTTTTTACCGGACATCCGTTGGTAACCGATTTCCATTTCGAAGTGCCGGATCGCGGCGGAGAAGCCATCACCATCGTGGAATTGAACGATTAGAAGCCGCAGAGCGCGCACATGCATCCAAGGGTTTGGCGCCTAAGCTCTTCGAATTCGTAAGGAATTAATCGTGGCTGAAGCAGGATCCTTCGCAGATCGGGTGAAACAGCAGGCGGACATCGTCCGGGTGATCGGCGAATACGTTCGCCTGAAAAAGACCGGTCAGAATTTTACCGGCCTGTGCCCGTTTCACTCCGAAAAAACGCCGTCGTTTGCAGTCCATCCGGTGAAACAGATTTATCACTGTTTTGGCTGCGGCGTGGGCGGCGACGTGTTTCAATTCGTGATGGAAGTGGATAAGTGCCCGTTCCCGGAAGCGGTGCGGGTGGTGGCGGAGAAATCCGGAATCGCGATTCCCAAGCCGCGGGAGCGCTCGCCCGAGGAGCGCAAGGAAAATCAGCAGCGCTCGGCACTGGTGGAGATGCACCGCGAAGCCAGCGCATTTTTTCAGCGCCAACTGAGAGACACCGCGGAGGGCAAAGTGGCCCGCGCCTACCTCGAGGATCGCGGCCTGAATGCTGAGGCCCTGGCGCAGTTCGCGCTGGGCTACGCGCCCTCTGGCGGCGACGTGGCCTACCGCTTCCTGAAACAAAAATATCCCGACACATTGCTGGAAATTTCCGGCATTGTATCGCGCGATTCCAGCGGAAGATTTTACGACCGTTTCCGCCGCCGCATCATGTTTCCGATCGCCAATGATTCCGGCAAAGTGATCGCCTTCGGCGGCCGCGCCATGGGCGACGACATGCCCAAGTATCTGAATTCGCCGGAAACCCCGATCTACGTAAAGAGCAGCGTGCTGTATTACCTGGATCGCGCCAAAGAAGCGATTCGCCAGAGCGATTTTGCGATTCTGGTGGAAGGCTACATGGACACCATCGCCGTCGCCCGCGCCGGAATCGGCAACGTGGTGGCCAGTTGCGGCACCAGCCTGGCGGAAAATCAAATCAAGCTGATGGGCCGGTTCACCAAGCGGGTAGTGGTGAATTACGATCCGGACGCCGCCGGCCAGGCCGCCACCGAGCGTTCGCTCACCCTGCTGCTCGAAAAAGAATTCGACGTCCGGGTCCTCGCTCTGCCTCCGGTCAACGGCAAGCCCGCCGACCCGGACAAATTCCTCCAGGAACAGGGCGCCGAGGCTTACAAAAAGCTGTTGGTGCACTCCCCCGCGTATTTCGATTATTTGATTTCCAAGGCGAAGCAAATGGATCGCACTACCGCCAATGGAAAGCTCGCCGCGGTGAATTACCTGATGCCTTACCTGCAGAAAATGCCGGACCGTCTGCTCCGCTCCGAGTGGGCTACCCGCATCGCTTCCGACCTACGCGTGGACGAGCCGGTGCTGCGCGAATCGCTGCGCCGAGCCGCCGCCGAGCGCCGTAGCGAAGTGAAAACCAAGGTGGAGTTTATCGCTCCGGTGGTCAAGCCGGCCGAACGCCGGCTGCTGCAGTTACTCTCGGACTCCGACACTTTCCGCCGGCGACTGGCCGAGACGATCCGGGCGGAATCGCTGCATAAGGGCCTGGAATCCGAGCAGGCGTTCGAGGTCCTGCTGGAATCGGCCATGAACGACCAGCGGCCCAATGCCGCGTTTTTGGCCGAGAAATTGCAAGAAAAAGACCGTCGGCTGCTATTTGACGTTCTGTTCGAGGCGTCTAGCCAGGAATCCTGGGAAGAGGCGGAAAGCTGCTTGAGCGCCTTACGACGCTGCAACGTGGAACTGGAATTGAGCTCACTGCAGCGCCAACTCGAAACCAAGCCCGCGGCGGCCGATTTGGGGCGTCTACTGAGCCGAAAACAGGAATTACGGAAGCTACTGTCCCAGGAATAGCCCATTTTCAGTACCGTTTTCGGTACGCGCTTCTGCTCCTATTTGGTCTGCTTGAGCTTTCTCGCGGCCAGCCGATTATCAGCCAAAAAGATAAGGAAATAATGCACACTACACACCACCGCATACGCAGGTTGACGCTGTTTGACTCAGGCATGTATGCTGTCAGGGTTTTGCATGAAGCGAATTACCCTCCAACAGCATCTAACTTTTGTAAGCGCGGGCGAGGGCAAACCGGGCACGGGCGAGTGAGGCCGGAAATATTGAACCCGGCAAGAATTATCGTAGGTTCCAACCGACAGGTCATTGATCCGAGATTGGCGGGACGCCTCTCACGTCCCCCCATGCTTGATTTGGCCCAATCCGCGTCGCCATGGAGCCCGGTGCTATGGGTATCACCGGAGGAATTGTGAGTTTGGCACTCGAAGAGAAGTACGACCAGGTACGACAACTCATCAACATGGGGAAGGAGCGGGGCTACCTTCTCTATGATGAGGTGAACGATATTCTGCCGGCGGAGGTGCATTCGTCGGAAGAAATCGACGATCTTCTATCCACGTTCGAACGCTATGGGATCGACGTCTACGAAGATCTGGCGACGGCTAAGGCGGCTATCGCCGCGAACGACGCCGAAGCTGGCGTGGAAACTAAGGACGAACCGGCTTTAGCTTCGACCTCGGAAGATAGCGAGCTCGATCTCACTCCCGGGGCACTCGAGAAGACCAACGATCCCGTTCGCATGTACTTGCGCGAAATGGGCACCGTGCCGCTGCTCACCCGCGAAGGTGAAGTGGCTATTGCCAAGCGCATCGAGCGCGGGCAGTTGCTGGTCTTCAAGACCATCTCACGCGCTCCGCTCGTACTGAAGGAAATCCTGGGAATCGGCGTGGATCTGCGCGAAGGCTCCCGCTCGATTAAGGAAATCGTTCAATTCGACGACGAAGAGCTGACCGAAGAAAAGATCGAAGCCAAGACCCGCGAAACCCTTAAGACCATAGACAAGATCGGAAAACTCTATCAGCTCGCGCTGAAGCAGGCCGAAAAACTCGAGAATACCCCGCGGTCGAAGCGCAGGCCTTACCTCCGCGCGCGCTACGCCCTGGGGCGTACCCGCATCGAGATGTCCAATTTGATGCGGGGATTCGAGTTCAACCTGTTCGAGCGCAAACGCTTGATCGAGCAGATCCGCCAGACGGTCGAGCGCGTTCATACCCTGGAGCGCGAGATCACCAAGCTCGAGCGCCGCGTCGAGGCTTCCAAAGCCGACGTACTCGCCGAAGCCCGCCGCGACCTGAAATCGCGCAAGCAGGAATTAAACGACATCGAAGTGGCCGCCGAAATCAGCCCCACCGAATTGAAGCGGGCGCTGCAGGTGATCATCCGTGGAGAAATCGAAGCGGAGCAGGCCAAAAAAGAACTGATCGAAGCCAACCTCCGGTTGGTGGTGTCGATCGCCAAGAAATACACCAACCGCGGTCTGCAATTCCTGGATCTGATTCAGGAAGGCAACATCGGATTGATGAAAGCGGTGGACAAATTCGAATGGCGCCGCGGCTACAAATTTTCCACCTACGCTACCTGGTGGATTCGCCAGGCCATTACCCGCGCTATCGCCGACCAGGCGCGCACCATCCGCATCCCGGTGCACATGATCGAAACGATCAACAAGCTGGTGCGCACCCAGCGCCAGTTGGTGCAGGAACTGGGGCGCGAACCCACCTCCGAAGAAATCGCGAAGAGGATGGATATTCCTGTCGCGAAAGTGCGCAAGATTCTGAAGATCGCGCAAGAGCCGATTTCCCTGGAAACCCCGATCGGCGAGGAAGAAGATTCGCATCTGGGAGACTTCATCGAGGACAAGGCGGTAGTTTCGCCTTCGGACGCGGTGATCAACCTCAGCCTGAAGGAACAGACGTCTTCCGTATTGAAGACCCTGACCCCGCGCGAGGAAAAAGTAATCAAGATGCGTTTCGGCCTGGACGACGGCAGCGAGCACACCCTGGAAGAAGTGGGCCAGTCGTTCGCAGTAACCCGCGAGCGCATCCGCCAAATCGAAGCGAAAGCGCTGCGCAAGCTCCGTCACCCTTCGCGTTCCCGCAAGCTCCGTGCCTTCCTGGAAGGCACCGCCAACGACTACTAGTCCGCTCCAGCGGGACTAGTAGTCGGCCTCGATCGTGGATGCCGCATCTTTCGCTTCTTAAGGTTGCGCTTCTCGATTTTTATTCTTGAGTCGTTCACTGTTTCCTATCTCGTTCACTCCAGGTCGCAATCTCGCACCGCTTACCATGCCATGGTGTGTACATTGGCCATGGTGCGGAGCCGCAATGTAACTTTATCGCTGGTGTTTGCGTCCATTTTGGATGTAAGGCCCGAGGGGATGGTGGGTGATCTTCCGGCGCGATCTGGTGTAGTTCGTGTGAATAATTAGGAAGGCTCTCATGAAAAAGTTCATGCTGATCGTTGCAAGCTTGCTGATGGCCGCCTTGCCCGCCATGGCACAGCGAGGTGAGGCCGGCCATGCGCCGCCTCCGCCGCGTCACGGTCCGCCGGCTTACAAGGGACCCGACCACCCGGCTCCGGCTCCCGATCATCGGGTCGCGGACCAACCGGGGCACCCAGTGGCGCCGCACGTTCACGCCAATGGTAAATGGATAGGACACGACACCGGACGCAATGACCCTAACTATCACCTCGATCATCCTTGGGAGCACGGCCACTTCCCCGGTGCGATTGGCCGCGGACATAACTATCGGCTCGTTGGCGGCGGCCCGGGACGATTCTGGTTCGGCGGATTCTATTTCGGCGTCGCGCCTTACGACGTCGGCTTCTGCGATGGCTGGCTATGGGATTCCGACGAAATCGTGATTTATCCTGATCCGGATCACGACGGCTGGTACTTGGCCTACAACACGCGCTTGGGAACCTACGTCCACATCGACTATTTGGGGAATCAGTAAACCAGCTCAGGGAGCACTGTTGATTGAGTTGAGCAGCAAGATGCCCAAAGCGAAAAAGGCGCGGCCGCGGGAGCCGGATTACTCACACCGGTCGCTACTGGATAAGCTCGGCGTAACCGCCGAGCTTTCCGTCTCAATTCTGGGAATCCGCGATGCGAATTTCCTGAAAGAGATCGGCGGGCGCACCAAGAAAATCGTCCGCGGCCGCGCTGCTGCAGGCTCGGGGCTGGTTTTTCTGGGCGCCGAGGACTTGTCTGATCTATTTGATCTGCGGGCTCTACGTAACGTCATCGCGAAGAACGGAGGTATTTGGGTGGTGTTTCCTAAGGGCCAAAAGCACATTCGCGGAGTCGATGTAATCAACGCGGGAAAATCTGCGGGCCTGGTCGATAACAAAGTGGCAAGCTTCTCCGCTACGCACACCGCGCTTCGCTTCGTAATTCCTCTGGCCAATCGCTAATGTGATTGGTATTCACGCAGCATTCCCGGCTCCGCCTGGCAGAGTAAGTGTATCTACGAATTGACCGTAGGCTTCGACCGCAGTTCGGTTGCTGCGTTAAGCGCGTGTTTCGGAAGGTCTTGCTAGTTGGGAACTAGACACGCGTTGACACCCGTTGGGGCGGCTAATGAGTAGCCGACCGGAGTTCGAATCTCCGACCTTCCGCGCATGTTTTGGGTCGCCCCGATAAACATTTTGTTGCCCGAACAGCCACAGAAGCGTATAGTGCGACCGTCGACGCGTGTCTAGCTCAAGATTTATTTTGCGGGGCCGGGGCTCAAAACCCGGCCCCTTTTTATTCTGTTCCTCTCCGCCTCGTTCCCGATGCATCCCAATCGCCATGATCCGCACAGACTATCTGCAGAGTAAGTCGGCGCTATCGAGGGACGTGCGAGCCGTCGTCGAGAGGGGTGCACGACGTCATTGCTCAAATTGCCAGCGTGGCTAGCGTACAGCACAACCCCTTCAACTAATCATTTCGACCGCCTCCCCTTCAAATCTATGATGGCTGCATGGCCGGTTTGCTCGAGCTGCGCGATCTAACTGTGGAGTTGCCGACGCCTGGCGGCTGGGTGCGTCCGGTGAACGGCGTCTCGTTCGCTCTTGCGGAGAGCGAAACGCTCGGGATTGTCGGCGAATCCGGGAGCGGCAAGACCATGCTCTCGCTGGCGCTGATGGGGCTCACTCCTCCGGGAGCGCGCCGCAGCGGCGAAGCCTGGCTCGCGAGCCGTTCAAACGACTATAATGACGCGGGCCACGACCAACGCAAGGGTGCTACCAACGGTGCGGCCAATGCCCCTTCGCGCCGCAATCTGCTGACTGCCAGTTCCGCGGAAATGCGATCGGTGCGCGGCGGCGAGATCGGCATGATATTTCAGGAACCGATGACCGCGCTCAATCCGGTGATGCGCGTCGGCGCGCAAATCGAAGAAGCCATTCGCGTCCACCGGCCGGCCGCCGAGCGCGCCGCCGTCGCAAAACGCGCGCTGGAAAGCATGCAGCGCGCTGCCATTCCCAACGCGCCCATTCGCGCGCATCAATATCCACACCAGCTTTCCGGCGGCCTGCGCCAGCGGGCCATGATTGCCATGGCACTGTCCCCAGGGCCTCGCCTACTGATTGCGGACGAGCCCACCACCGCCCTGGACGTCACCGTGCAAAAGCAAATTCTGGACGTGCTGGTCGAGTTGCGCCGCGAGCTACGCCTGGGAATGCTATTCATTACCCACGACCTGGGAGTGGTGGCGCAGGTCGCGGATCGGGTAGCGGTGATGTATGCCGGACGGGTGGTGGAAGAAGGTTCCACCGCTGATGTGTTGCGCCGCCCGCAGCATCCTTATACCCAAGGTCTGTTACGCGCCGCTCCGCGTCTCGAGCGCGGACGCCTCACCCCCATTCCCGGCACCGTGCCGCCTCTCGACCGTCTGCCGGCCGGTTGTGCGTTTGGTCCCCGCTGCGAGTACCATCGCGCTGAATGCGACGCGGCGGTGCCGGAATTGCGAGCGGCGTCGGAAACTCATCGCGCGCGCTGCATCCTGGTCCCTCGCACATGACCACCACCGCTCAACCTTTGCTCGAAGTGCGCGCCTTGGGGAAATCCTACTCGGTGAGCGCCGATCCGTTTGCCCGCACACTGCGCCGCCATCCGCGGCCGGGACCGGCGGAGCCAGAACCGGAATCTTCGCCGCGCATGGCCACTGCGGTGGACGGAATCACCTTCGATTTGGCCGCCGGTGAAACCTTGGGAATCGTAGGCGAATCCGGATGCGGCAAGACCACCCTGGCCCGCATGTTAATGCGCCTAATCGAACCCGATCGCGGAGAAATCCGGTTCGAAGGTCGGGATTGGCTTACTGCGCGGGGAGCCGAGCTGCGCGCTCTGCGCCGTCGCATGCAAATGGTCTTTCAAGATCCGGTCGCGTCGCTCAATCCGCGCATGCGCATCGGGGCCATCGTCGGCGAACCGCTAGCGATTCACGAACCGCGGCTTTCGCATTCGGATCGCCGCGCGCGCGTAGTGGACGCCCTACGCACCACCGGGCTGGCTGCCGATGCCTGCGATCGCTTTCCGCACGAATTTTCCGGTGGTCAGCGCCAGCGCATTGGAATTGCACGCTCCTTAGTGCTGCGCCCGGCGCTGGTGGTGGCCGACGAACCGGTTTCCGCGCTCGACGTTAGCGTAGGCGCCCAAATTCTCGAGCTGCTCGCCAAGCTGCAAAATGAGCTTGGCCTAACCTACATCTTCATCTCCCACAGCCTGCCCGTAGTGGCGCAACTGGCCACGCGAATCGCAGTAATGCAAGCCGGGCGCTTCGTAGAAATCGGCGACGCCGAGCGCGTTCTCCACGCCCCCCAACATCCTTACACCCAAGCCCTGCTGTCCGTAGTCCCCCAAATTCCCAGTTAGTGTGCCTTCGCGTCTAGTTTTTTATCCGTGCGGCGCTCTCTGCTGCTCTTTTGAGCCTCTCCAGCTTCGCCATCAACATGAGTAGTGGAACGTGGCTCGTCTCCAATTCCTTAGTCACCTCGCCGTGGTCGGGCGTAAGCATGTTGGACATAAACACGAAGGATTCGACTTCGATATACCAGTCAGAAGCCATCTCCGAAGTCACAGTATTCAGTTCCAGCATCCGCAAATACTGCGGAATCGCTCGCTCCCGTACCGGCCCCAAAGGCGCGATCATCACCGCGATATGCATCAATCCATCTTTGTAACGCCAGACATCTGCTTCCGATTCGTCCGATGCCGGTTTCAGATCGGCAACATCGTCGAGATACTCTTCAAAGCTCGCGATCCAGCCCGGATCTGCCTTTTGCTCATCGGTCGGTCCGCCGCGCGCCTGGGTGAATCCCAATAGCCGCCACCGCTTGTTCAATTCGGCTTCGGCTACCGACATCGGAAAGGGTGAATCATCCGCAGAACCCGGATCCCGTCTCACCGGGAAGACGTCTTCTTTTTCGATCGGGGCCACGGATTCGTGGCCCACCACTCGTGAGTTAAACGCAGCGACGGCTTCGGCGGCGCTCTTCGAGTACTTCCATTTCTCGTTGAGTGTCTCGGTACAGCGCCCATCCTTCAGATTCGTAATCGAGTGATTGCGCCAGGCCTTCAAGACCGCGATGTTTAGTGAATCGTTGGCCGAATCCGCCAGATTCATCACCGTTTCGCTCGTGCCGTCCAAATCTGCGAAAAAAGCGCGATCGTCCTCGCCGAGCGTTTCCAATTTGCGTGCAAAGTCGCTGATCAGCGGAGCTGTTGCTACTGGCAGGCCGCGAGTCGAGAGCATGATCGCAACCGGATTGATTTCCACCGGGGAAGATATCGACGTAACCAGCCCGCGTAGGAACTCGGTTGGATCTCCTCTTTGCTTTTCGGTCGCCGTGAAGCCATTCTGGGCGACCGCAGTGGCCGTTTGATAGTAAAGAGCCACGTTCGGGATGATGCCGTCCGCGCAGGTAAGAACCGGCAGACGAAGTGGCCCGATCTGATTGAACATGGAAATCGATTGGGCCGTGTCGATCCCCAGCATTGCCTCCACAATCCGCGTTTCAAGCATCAGTCGGTTCAGACCTGCTCCCATCCGTACCGATAACTCGATTCGCTTGGGAGAATTATCAGCGGGAACGGAGGTTTCCGGAGTCCATACGTAAGTCGCGGGCCAAGGAATCGGAGATTGGACCGCCGCTGGGAACGCTTCGTCCAGTAGCTCTTTTTTCCAATCGCGGTCTTTCAATGCGGGAGCCGTGGCGATCTGCAACAGCGCGAAAGCCTTAAGCGGGGCGGGCGCGCCCTCAGCTAGATCGTAAGCACTCACCAGCTCTGGATACTGCGCTCGGCGTTTTGCCCACTTCGACCCAGCGTCTTGCGCACTCAAAGCATTCGCGCGAGCGGCTAACATGCCAAGGCACAGACCGGCGCAAGCGATTGCCCTCATCGACTACTCCGGATGTAACCAACTATCGCAACTCGGTATATAGACCAGGGTCGCCTGTAACGCGAGTGATTTCTTTCACGGCGCCCCGAAGCAGCAGGCCGCCCACGATTCCTATCGGCCGCCATGGGTTTGACTCGCACTCGGGCGGCGGATATACTCCGCATCTTGACGGCTTTCCGGGAGTTACAGAGCAATGGGCGTCCTCGACAATCGATTTGAACGCAGTTACGTCCTTTCCACGGTGGACTACGTTTTCAACTGGGCGCGCAAGAGCGCTATCTGGCCGCTCACCTTTGGCTTGGCCTGCTGCGCCATTGAGATGATCGCCTCCACCACTTCCCGCTTTGACATGGCGCGATTTGGCGCCGAAGTGTTCCGCCCGTCGCCCCGCCAAGCGGACCTGATGATCGTCGCTGGCACCGTTACCCTGAAGATGTCGCCGGTCCTGAAGCGCGTATGGGAACAAATGCCGGACCCCAAGTGGTGTATTTCGATGGGCGCGTGCTCCAGCGTTGGCGGCCCCTTCAACGTCTATTCGGTGCTGCAAGGCGTGGATCGTATTGTGCCAGTAGACGTTTACGTCGTCGGCTGCCCGCCCCGCCCGGAAGGGCTGTTCTACGCGCTCCTAAAGCTCCAGGACAAGATCGACGAAATGTCCCTGGCCAAGCGCCCCACCGCGGTGCGGCTGAGGCCGGAGATGGTGTCGGATTTTAAGCAGGGGGTGATGGTCGCGCAATCACCTCAGCCCACAGGACTTGTCGAGCTTTAGGCTGATTTTCGGGTGTTCGATGTGTGCACATTTTGGCCCTTTTGGTGCGTCTTAACCCTCCAAACAGGAGAATTTCGACCATGGCATTTTTGCGGACTACGAAGAAGGAAGAAGTGCCGCCAGGATCAATTCAGGAGTTCCAACTCGAAGGTACGGTGATCGCGCTAGCCAACGTTGAAGGCAAGTTCTTTGCTATCAACAATGTTTGCCTACACCGTGGCGGACCGCTGGGCCAGGGCGAGCTCGGGGGTAAAATTGTTACATGCCCCTGGCACGGCTGGCAGTATGATGTGACAACCGGGAAGCTTATAACAAACCCGGCGATAGGCCTCCAATGCTATCCTGTGGAAGTCCGTGGGGATGATTTGTTCGTCGATATTGGGTAACCCGGTTCGTCTCCGGCACATGCCCCCATTTTTTTGACAATTCTTTGCCCAGTTTGCCCCCCGGTACTGTATATTTCGCGCGGCATGAGCATCAAAACAATATGACCCAGACTACCCCGCCCACCCCGAAACCCCGGCGATGGCTATTGGCCGTGGACCCCCGTGTCTACCACTGGGATACCCTTTTTGTGAAGGGAAAGGAGATGTGGCGCCAATCCGGGAACCGGCCGGACGCCCAGCGGCAGCTCAAACAAGTGCGCAAGGGCGACCGGGTGCTGTGTTACCACGGAAAACCGGACCACTCCCTTTACGCCATGGCGGAAGTCACGCGGGATCCCTATCTGGATCCGCATGACCCCGAGTCGAAGAAGCTGGTGACGGATTTACGCGCAGTGGAGCGCTTGCCCCGGCCGGTCACCTTGACGGAGTTGCGGGAGAACAAGACGTTGCGAAAAGTGAAGTTCCTGAAGAATACGCGGTTGACGATTTCGCCGCTCACCGAAGAAGAATACACAGACGTGCTACGGATGGCTGGGCTGGTTGCGTCGCCTGGCATTCCTTTACCGTAGCGTTAGCCGGCCATTCTGACGCCGCGGATTCCGCAGGCGCCGCTGGAATCTCACTCCTTGCCGCGATTTCCTTTTATTTAATTACTGCGCCCCGGCGCGCAGCGTTTCCGTCCGCGCCCAGAAAAACGCGCAACCTTTGGGTCTGTGTTACCTTTTGCCGAGGTCTTCTGCCGATGCCAGAACTTCCTGAAGTCGAAACAGTAGTGCGCGGTCTGCGCGAAACGCTGCCGGGACGGCGGATTCTGGCGGTGCGCCTGGGCAAAACCGATTTCATCGACGATCCGGCGGCGCTCGAACAGCACGTTCCTGGAAAACGCATCGAAGCCGTTCGGCGCATGGGGAAATTTTTGGTGTTCGATTTGCACTCCGCCGCGGGGAGCTCCAGCGAACAACACCACCTGATCGTTCATCTGGGAATGACCGGACAACTGATAACCATGCCGCGGGAAGCGCCGGCTGCGGCGCACACCCACGTGTATTTCGAGCTCGATGACGGCCGCGATTTGCGGTACATCGATCCGCGGCGGTTTGGGCGCATGGCGCTGGTTTCCCCGGAGGGCCACCGTGAAATGCTGGGGCACTTGGGAGTGGAACCCCTGGAAATCAGCGAGGACGAATTTCGCGCGAAACTCGCGGGACGCCGTTCGCGGATCAAAGCGCTGCTGCTGGACCAAAGCGTTTTGCGAGGCATGGGAAATATCTATAGCGACGAGTGCCTGTGGTGGGCGCGCATCCACCCGTCGCGGCTGGCGGCGAATCTAGACCGCGACGCGGTCCGCCGGCTACACAAAGCAGTTCGAAAGGTGCTGAACGAAGCGATCGCCAAGCGCGGATCGTCCATTTCCAATTACCGCGATTCGAACGGAGATATGGGCGAGTTTCAGGCGCGGCATCGCGTGTATCAGCGGCAAGATAAGAAGTGCTTTCGCTGCGCAACGCTCATCCGCCATAGCATCGTGGCCGGCCGCAGCACCCATTTCTGTCCGCAGTGCCAGCCCGCGCCCCGTTCGCGCCGGCCCACGCGCAAGAGTGGGACTACACGTAAGAATAAATCAGCGCGGCACCGACGAACATGAGCGCACCTGCGTAGAAAAATCCAGCCGCCGCGCTCACGCTGGACCACAACACGCCCACCGCCACGCTGGACACCAGGTCTCCAATTCCATTTACTGCGGCCAGCACGCCAAATCCCGAGCCGCGCGATTCGGCAGGCAACAATTCCGCAGCCAGCGATTTTTCGATCGACTGCTGGATCGCTCCGTGGAGCCCTGCCAAACCGAAGAGCAATGCCAGCAACCGCGGCGTCGGCTGCGCGAATATGAATCCGGCGCACATCACCGTCCCGATGGCGTATCCCACGGCGAGAATCCCGCGCTTGCCGATGCGATCACCCAAAGCGCCGATAGGATACGAAACCGCGGCATTTATCACGTTGTAGAACGTGTAGAGCCCGACTGACACGACCGCGGCTGTGCCGGGACCAACCCGCGGCGTCAGGATTTGGGCGGTGCGGAGAATCAACAGCGTAGGCGCAAAATCTCCGACGCCATGCGCGAAGACACCCGCGAGAAAGCGGCGGAATCGCGTTGGTAATTTCTGGAAGCTCGATGCAAAACCGCGCGGCGCGCGATTGGTGGGTTTTACTCCGGCCGGGACCAGAAAGAGAAATGCCAGCGCGGCGAGTACGCCTGGCACAAAGGTCCATTTCAATACGCCTCGCGTGCCCAGCGTGCCGAGCAGGGCAGTCGCGCAAAGCGGCCCAACCACTGCTCCGGCGGTATCCATAGCGCGCTCGAAACCGAACGCGCGGCCAATTTGTTCCGGCGCGACCGCATCGGTCAGCAGGGTGTCGCGCGAAGGACCGCGGCTGCCGCGGCCAGTCCAGCCCAATGCCCGCAGAAATAGCACCCCCGGCCAAGTGTGAGCGAAGGCATATGCACCGGTGGAGATCGCCGTGGCGAAATATCCGGCCACGCCGACGGGTTTTCTGAGATGCGGGCGATCGGCAATCCATCCTCCCGCAAGTTTCGCAAAACTGGATAGACCGTCGGAGGCGCCTTCGATCACGCCGAGCGCGTAGGCCGGCGCTCCCAGGCTGGCGAGAAACGCAGGAAGAATCGCGGTGGCCGCTTCGTGCCCCCAATCGGAAAGCAGACTTGCGAATCCAATCCCGAGCACGCCGGGAGTGAGCCATCGCCCTGGTTTCTTGCTTCCCTGTGTTTCGCTCATGCGTCGATGGCGCCCGCCAACCTCGCGAGGCGAAAAGTTTCGCGGCCCGTCGAAGTGCCCAATCGAATGATACTGGACGTTCGGCTCTGGTGGTTCAATCAGTTGAGGCACTCGGAGCGGCCCGGAACAAGGTATAAAGGGAAATCACAAATCCCGGGATTGCGCAGAGAGGAATGAATCATGCGGGCAGTGCTGCAACGAGTAACGCAGGCGCGAGTGAGCGTCGAGGGAGAAATTGTGGGACAGATCGGCGCGGGGATCACGGCGCTGGTCGCAGTGGGGCGCAACGACACGGCGGCGACCGCCGGGGCCATGGCCGAGAAAATCATCAACCTGCGGATTTTTAACGATGCGCAGGGCAAAATGAATCTTTCGCTGCTGGATACTCGCGGCGAGCTTCTGGCGATTTCGCAGTTCACCCTGTATGGCGATGCCCGCGGGCAGCGCCGGCCGAGTTTTATTCAAGCCGCTTCGCCCGAACAGGGGAAGGCACTATATGAGGAATTGGTCCGCGCGGCGCAGGCGCTGGGCGTGCGCGTGGCAACCGGAATTTTCCAGACGCACATGTCGGTGGAAATCACCAACGACGGACCGGTGACGATTCTTCTCGATTCCGAGAAGGTTTTTTAGCGCCGCTGGCAGGAGGAGTTTGTGGCCACACCATCGCAAGCGGATGGACTAATTCTAAGGCACGCGCGGCTCGAAGATGCCACGCGCATCGCGGAGCTCTGCGGGCAGCTTGGATACCCTTCCACGTGGGAGCAACTGGACCGCCGTTTACACGAGGTGGTCGCTCATGACGGCAATGCCGCGGTGGTGGCAGAAACACGCGGCGGCGAAATCGCTGCGGTGCTGGATATTTTCGTGGTGTGGGGAATCACTTCCGACATGCACGCCGAACTCGCCGCGTTTGTGGTGGACGAACGCTTTCGTTCACTGGGGATTGGCCGGCTGCTGCTCGAATATGCCGAGGATTGGGCGCGCGAAAAGGGCTGCAAGGAAATCGGCCTGCGCTCCAACGTGATTCGCGATCGCGCGCACGGTTTCTATGAAGGCTTGGGGTACCGGCTCATCAAAATCCAGAAAGCGTACCGCAAACGCCTCTAGCCTCCATGTCGTAAGCGGTCGATACCCCTACGTTGACTTGCCTCTGAGCACGTCCTAAGATTCCTCGCCAGGAGTGTTGGGCTACCAATGATCGGGCAAACCATCTCGCACTACCGCATCGTAGAGAAGCTGGGCGGCGGCGGCATGGGCGTGGTCTATAAGGCTGAGGATTTGCGCCTGCACCGGTTCGTGGCGCTCAAGTTCCTGCCAGACGACGTTGCGCGGGACCCGCAGGCATTGGCACGCTTTCAACGCGAAGGGCAAGCAGCGTCGGCGCTGAATCACCCCAATATTTGCACGATTCACGATATTGGCGAACAGGACGGGCAGGCGTTCATCGCCATGGAGTTTCTGGACGGGCACACGCTGAAGCATCGTATTGCCGGCCGGCCAATGGAAACCGAGTTGATTCTGTCGCTGGGCATCGAAATTGCCGACGCGCTCGATGCGGCTCACGCCGAAGGCATCGTTCATCGCGATATCAAGCCCGCCAATATTTTCATCACCAAGCGCGGGCATATCAAGATTCTTGATTTCGGATTGGCCAAGCTGACCGTGACGGGCCGGATGTTTGAACCCGCTGACGTCGCCTCCGACGCCACGGCAGCGGTCAACGAGCATCTCACCAGCCCGGGAACCGCGCTTGGGACGGTGTCTTATATGTCCCCTGAACAGGTACTGGGGAAGGAACTGGACGCCCGTACCGACCTTTTCTCTTTCGGCGTGGTGCTGTATGAGATGGCCACGGGCGGACTGCCATTCCAGGGCGGGACATCCGCCGCCATCTTTGACGGTATTCTTCGCAAGGCGCCGGTGGCACCGGTGCGGCTGAATCATGAGATTCCCGCCGACCTGGAACGAACCATCAACAAAGCATTGGAGAAGGACCGAAACCTGCGCTACCAGCATGCTGCGGACATGAGGGCTGACTTGCAGCGCCTGAAGCGCGACACCGACTCCGGACATTCCGCGGTGTCGAGCGCGGTGGCCGAGGGCCCAGGTTCCAGCTTTGCGGTTGAGCCGGCACACGGCTCGGCTCCGATTGAAATTCCGCAGAGAACGAATTCCGTGGTGCAGCCGAGCGGGTCGGTCGGTGCGCCTGTCAGCGGGCCGGTGCCGGTCAGTGCGCCTGCCAGCGGGTCGGCCAGTGTGCCAGCCAGTGGAGCCGTTTCCACGCCTCGCTCGCGGGCGCCGCTCATCGTGGGTGGAGTGGTGTTGGCGGCCCTGATTGCCGGCGGTGTTTATCTGCGGTCGTCCAAACACGCTACGATGACCGAAAAGGACTCGATCTTAATCGCGGATTTCGTCAATACCACCAATGATCCGGTGTTCGACGGCACGCTCAAGAAGGCGCTGGCGGTTGACCTGGAACAGTCTCCTTTCTTGAACGTAGTTTCGGACGCCAAGGCCCGGCACACGCTGGCGCTGATGGGGAAGCCGGCCGACGAGCGGCTGACGGTGGAAACCGCGCGAGAAATCTGCCAGCGAAACAGCGTGAAAGCTCTGGTGGCTGGCTCGATTGCCAGCCTGGGCAACCAGTATGTAGTGACGCTGGATGCCATCAACGCGGCCACCGGAGACACCCTGTCCGAAGTGCAAGGTCAGGCGGATAGCAAAGAGCAAGTGCTGAAGACGCTGGACAGCGCCACCACTCAGTTGCGCGGGAAACTAGGCGAGAGCCTGGCTTCCATCCAGAAGTTCGACAAGCCGTTGGAAGAAGCCACCACTTCTTCACTCGAGGCGCTAAAAAGTTTCAGCATGGGAGATGTGAAGCACTCCGCCTCCGACGAGTTCGAGGCCATCCCGTTTTACCAGCACGCCATACAACTGGACCCGAATTTTGCCATGGCTTACGCGCGGCTCGGCGTCATTTACAGCAATTTCGGCCAAACCGATCTTTCCGAACAAAATCGGAAGAAAGCGTTTGAACTGAAAGACCGGGCCAGTGAGCGGGAGATGCTGTACATCACCGCTCACTACTATGGCGAAGGCACGGGAGAGCTGGAAAAAGAGATCGCCGCATACGAACTCTACAAGCAGACTTATCCCCGCGACGTGAGTCCCTACGCGAATTTGGCAGTGGGCTACGATCTGTACTTGGGCGAGTTTGAAAAGGGACTTGCCAACGCGAAAGAGGCTATCCAGGTCGACCCTGACGAATCCCGCGGCTACTACACTTCGGCGTGGGCCTACCTTGGTCTAAACCGAGTGGACGAAGCCAAGGCGATTTTGAACGCCGGGCTGCAGCGGAATCCCAACTTCACGTACCTCCACGATTTCCTCGCTACGGTAGCCTATGCACAGGGCGACATGGCCGCCATGGAAAAGGAAGAGGCCTTCCTCCACGATCGGTCTGACTTGGAAATGAATGTGAACACCCGCCACGGCGACATCGCGGCCTCCCGCGGACAAGTTCAACAAGCACGCGATTTCTATAGCAAGACCGGACAGGTGGCTCATCGCTTGCAACTCAAGGACTCAGAAGCGGGATCGCTGAACGCCCAGGGATGGATGCTCGCTCAGTATGGCTATTCCAAGCAATCCGTCGAAGCCGCCGCAGCCGCTCTGGCACTTTCGCAGGGCTACACGGTGAGACTTGCCGCAGCGAGCGATATGGCCGTCGCGGGTGAGAACAAGAAGGCGCTCGATCTAGCCTCCGAAGTGGCCAAGCAGCGGCCAGAAGACACCCTGGTCCAATCGGTTGAGATTCCGTACGTGCAAGCTGTGGCAGCCCTAAACGGTGGCAACGCCAAAAACGCCATCGAGATTCTGAAGTCAGCCGTGCCGTACGACAAAGGAACTACGCAGGACTTGTACCTGCGAGGGCTGGCCTACCTGAAGCTGGGACAGGGAGCTGAAGCGGCGCAGGAGTTTGAGAAAGTATTGGCGCTGCGCAATTTTGCTTCTGCCGACCTGCTGATGTCGCTAGCCCACCTCGGCTTGGGCCGCGCCTACGTCGCCTCCGGCGACACCGCCAAGGCCCGCGCCTCGTATCAAGATTTCTTTGCTCTCTGGAAAGACGCCGACCCCGGCATCCCCATCCTCACCGCTGCGAAAGCGGAGTATGCCAAGCTGCAATGAGTGCGCTGCGTTGAACCAGGAACGGTAGCTCCGGGCGCGAGGCTACGGACGCGACGCTCGCAGCGTTTTCGGAGTAGCGGTCCGTAGGTCGTGCTTGTATCTCAGGCGCTGACTATTTAAGGATTTGGATCCAGGCCATCAGAAAGCGGCAGCGCAACGAGGTACTGCGATCACGGTGCCGGCGCTAGAATCCTCCGCCACCACCACCGCCAAATCCGCCGCCCGCGCCGCCACCCCCGCCGAATCCGGAGCCGCCCGAACTTCGCGGGGCTGAGGACATCGCCGAACTGGCGTGCGACGACATCATGTTCAGGCTGTTGACCAGGAAAAGCGCGTTGTATGCGCCGGGATACCCGCCCTGATACCAATTCGGCGGCGTGGTGGCGATCTTTGCGAATGCCTGCACCCATTTCGATTCCACGCGCAAGGCCATGGCGTAGGGCAGAAACTTTTCGAACATTTCCGGCGTCTTGATCACTCGCGCGAAGCGGTCGCTTTCGACGTGCGCCAGAAAATCCTCAAAGCCCAGCACCTTCTCCAGGGTGCGCGCGCCGGTAACCGTCCGCGCCGGCATCACGAACGCAAATGCGCAGATCACCGCGCCACTGACGATGCCGGAAATAATCCAAGGGAAGGGCGCCATGCCGGTGTGGTTCGCGGCGAAGCCTCCGATCACCGCGAGCATCACGCCGGTGACGAATCCGATTCCGATATAGGTCTGCCGCACTTGGTCCGGGCGGTGCAGATAATAGCTATCGAGCACCAGCGCATCGAAGATACGGTCGCGAATCGCCGGCAAGTGCGTGTAGAAGTGGTTCTGGAGATCGGCGAGGCCAACGACGTCGATGCTTCCGGAATCAAAGAGCGCGGAGAGCATTTCGATTTCGTGCGGACGGGCGCCGATCCACTGGGCGGCAGGCTTTTTCAGATGAAAGAGATAATTCTTGGTGTGCGACAGGCCCATCATGTGCGATTCGTCTTTTTCCTCGATGGTGATGTAGCCCTTCACCGCCAGGTCTACCAGCGTTGCGGTGATATCGCGCATGGCCGCTTCGTTATCCACCAGCGTGCCGCATTCGCCGGGGGTCAATTTGTCGGGAGGCTCGTATTGCACCGCAATCGCTTGCCGCTGGGGATCGCGGCCGCGGGTCCACCACACGTAGAACATGGCCAGAAAAGCCAGGAACGGAATACCGAAAGGCCAGTTGCTTTCGATCAGCAGCCAGAATTTATCGCTCGCCGACGGCGGCCGCACGAATCCCTTGTCCCAGCCGACCACCAGGGTCAATCCTTCGTGGAACATCAGGCCGCGGCGCATCACTACGTTAACTTCGTTGCCGGCCGTGGTCACGTCAGCCTCAGCGTCCCGTGATCCGCGCGCGCCGGTAAAAGCCAGAGTGCGAATTCCGGTGACGCCTGCCGGCAACATGATTTGCCCGGAGGTCTGGCGGATCGGAACGTCCCATTCGTCACCGGTGAGATTCCAATAGAGTTCGTCGTGATCGTCGAAGAAACGCAAGCCGTCGCGCACGCTGTAGTGCAGAACAACGGTGCGAGTGGCGTTCACCGCGCCCGGGACGTTGATTTTGAATTTCTCATAACCGTTCTGGGTAGAGACTTCGTATTTCAGGGGATTGCCGTTGTCGTCGGCAACGCTCAGAACCTTTAGGAAGAGCGTGTAGTTCAGGCCCTGCGGCGTGCGGTATTCCACGGGGATGGTGCGGTAAAGACCGTGCCACTCGCCGGAAAAGTGCGCCTCGATCGTCTCGGTGACGTCCAGCGTGGCGTCAGGATGCACGTTTAATTCGGCGTGGAAACTATTGATGGTGAGCTCGCGCGCGGATGCCGGAAGCGCGGCCACCCAGGCTAGCAGGCAACAGACAATCGCGAACCGAGTGGTAATCGCGGCGGCGCGGCGTTTATTGCGCGGCACTGGCGCCACCGAAGCTAACCTTGGGCGCTTCCCTTTCCGCCGGAGCCGAAATCTCGAAAAACTCGCGGGCTTTGAAACCGAACATTCCGGCGATGATGTTCGAGGGGAAGACGGCGATCTTGGTATTCAGATCGCGCACCACCGCGTTGTAGTAGCGGCGGGCATTCTGGATGGTGTCTTCAATCTGGTTCAGGGTTCCCTGCAACTGCGTGAAGCTCTCCACCGCGCGAAGCTGGGGATACGCTTCGGCGAGCGCGAACACCTGGCGCAGCGACTGGGTGAGCAAGCCTTCGGCTTCGGCTTTCGCGGCGGGTGTGGTGGTAGTCATCGCCTGGTTGCGAGCGGCCACCACGCCCTCGAGCGTTTCGCGTTCGTGCCCGGCGTAACCCTTCACCGTCTCCACTAGGTTGGGAATCAAATCGTAGCGGCGTTTGAGCTGGACGTCGATGTCCGCCCAGGCGTTGTCGCACTGCACGCGCAGGCTGGCCAAGCCGTTGTACATCACAACCAGCACGAGAACCACCACGACGGCGAGCATCACAAAGATCACGAGGGCGGCAAGCGCCATGGCACATCCTCCAAAAACGCTAAGTGCGAAAGGCGGATTGAGGGTCGCCGCAAGGATAAAACGCCCGCGTCTACAAGTAAATGGGCACGAAAAGAAAGAGCCACGCGGAATGGGGAGGCGGTGAAAAACTGCGGCCTGGAAGAATCGCGCTCGCCCTCTGCAGCAAAGCGGCGGTCTCTTTGGGCGAGCCGGTGTGCTAGCGCTCGCTCGTATCCGGAGACTCCGGCATGTTCGGATCCAGGCGGTGGGCCTGTTCGAATTCCGCTTTGGCGCCTTTGCGATCCTTCTGGCGAACGAGCGCCATGCCCAGGTTGTAATGGGCACGGGCGAAATTAGGCCGGTCTTGAACCGCTGCCCGATAACTATCGGCGGCCGCAGAAAAATTGCGGCTAGCGTAGTAGGCGTTGCCTAGGTTGAAGCGGGCATCCGCGTCATTGGGGCGAAGCTCGATGGCTTTCTGGTAGGTGGCGACGGCGCCGCCCATGTTTCCCTGGGCGAATTGCGCGGCGCCCAGAGCGGCCAGCGCTTCGGGGAAATCGGATTTCTGGACCAGCGCGGCCTGAAAGGTTTCGACGGCCTTGTCGTAGTTCTTTTCGCCGTAGTAAGCGTTACCCAGGCAATAGAGGCCGCTGGGATCGTTGGGCCGCATCTCCAAGCCCTTCTGAAACGTCTGAATGGCGTCATCGAACTTCCTCTCGTCGACAAACGCCAAACCCAGATTGAAAACCACTTCGGGCTGCTGCGGCAGGGCCTGCAGACTTTTCTGGAAGCAGGAAACGGCGTCGGGGTAGCGGCGCTGGCCGGCGTACAACTTTCCCAAACGCGCCCATGCCTGGTAGCCATTGGGATTCTGGGTGGCCAGAATGGTGTAAGCGGCGATCGCATCGTCGCTGCGCCCGGATGCCTCCAGCGCGTGCGCGTAGTTCTCCAGAATCTCGGGGGAATCGGGTTTGGCTTTCAGCGCGCGCTCGAACAGGGGAATCGCTTCCTTGGCGCGGCCTTGCGAATCGAGCGCCGCGGCCATGTTGTTCAGCGCGTCGAAATAGCCGGGACGCAGGCCGATGGCCTGACCGTAGGCGCTAATCGCTTCCGGCACTTTTCCCATGTTATAGAGCGAGGCACCCAGGCCGTTGTAGGCCTCAGGAAAATCGGGCCGCAGATCGAGGGCTTTGCGATACTCCGCGCTGGACTCTTCGTATTTCCCCTGATGAAAAAGCGCCAGGCCGAGGTTGCTGTGCAGGATCGAGTCATTCGGGCGGATGGCGATAGCTTTCTGAAGATAGGCGACGGCTTCATCGTCCTTGCCGCTCGCATCCAAAGCGAGGGCCATGTTACCCATGGCCTCGGCGAAGTCCGGTTGGATCTGGAGGGCCTGTTGGAACATAGCGATGGCTTGATTGTATTGCTGCTTCAGGTAGAGCTCGTGACCCTGGATATTACGCTGGCGCGCTTCGGAGGAGGGTGGGGTTTGTGCCGCCGTTGTCTGGGCGTGCAGCCGCCCCGGTGTCAACAATGCAATCGTCGCGGCCAACACCACGGCCACGGCCTGCGAGCGCCGGAACCGGCCGAATTGCCGCATCTGAGGCACCTCAATCGCTGGCAACTTACGGAATAGATTAGCACATAGGCGCAACGGCGAGTACCTGTCTCACCTTGAATGTCTCACCTTGAAACTATGGGCCCTGTGGATTAGGAGTTATTTCGGGATAAGAACGATTCACCATTCGACAGTCGGGTGGCGGCATGCTTTTCACGTCGGTCTCCGCGAGGGGATGGTCGCTCGAGTACTAGTAATGCGCCACGAATGCAAGAATCAGGGCGCGTCCAACCTGCGAAAGGCCCGAAGCGGGATTCTACTTACGAAGAATACCGGATCGCGCAGGCCCTTTTTTTGAGCTATGGTCGGCGCAGAGACCATGGACCTTCTCCAACAGAATGCTCTTCAAGAGCTTTAGCGCCGCCGTTTACGGCATCGATGCCTTCCTGGTAGACGTCGAAGTGGATGTGACTCCTGGCTCCAACGGATTCTTCAACGTTGTCGGCCTCCCGGACAACGCCGTAAAAGAAAGCCGCGAACGCGTTCGGTCCGCGGTAAAGAATTGCGGCTTCGATTTTCCGGCCGGGTACAACGTCACCGTCAATTTGGCGCCAGCGGACATCCGGAAGGAGGGGTCTGCCTTCGACCTGCCGATGGCGCTCGGGCTGCTGGGCTGCCAGGGAACTTTCTTCGGCAAAATACTCAATTCGCACCTTTTCCTGGGAGAGCTGTCGTTGGACGGCGGCCTGCGTTCGGTGCGCGGCGCGCTATCCGCGGCGCTTGCGGCTCGCGAGCGGGGTATTCCCAAAGGCACGCGGCCGTTCCGTTCGCCGCACCACACCATCAGCGACGCGGGATTGATCGGCGGAGGGGTGATCCCTCGACCCGGCGAAGTCTCGCTCGGGCACAACGGCGTGTTGTTCCTCGACGAGTTGCCGGAATTTCAGCGCAACGTGCTGGAAGTGATGCGCCAGGCTTTGGACTACGTCTGACGTCGTCACAATCCGACAACGCGTCTGCCTGCCAGTGAACTTCTGAAGATTATCGTTCCGTGACCTGACCGCCGGGACGCCGTAAAGGCAATTACATGCACGCGCAGGCACGAGAGCCAACATGCGGGATTCAATCAGTCAACGCATTGAAATTTGATTTGTTGATTTCTGGCACGCCGCCACCACGTCGACCCGGCTACCTCAGCCTACCCGCTCCCTTTACATTCGGTAATGCGGGCCCTTCCCTGCCCTTAGCACGTGATCTTGGAGGCAAGCGATTCCGTTGAAATTCCGAAAAACGGATTGCGAGGGATTTTGGCAACCTTGGTTCCTGGGGCAAAAGCGAACCCGCCACGGGGTTGAAACCGGTTGGTTGCGGCTTACTTTATTGAGACAACCTCGAGGCCATTGAATTGGTAACTCACGCCGATTGACTTCATTAGCGGGCACAGATGTGGTCGAACGGCGGCCGTAGTCGCGCTGTACCTGATGTGCGAGCGCGGCCTAGTTTCATACGCACCGATGGTGCCGACGGAGTGAATCGTACCTTGCGTCCCATCGTGCCCTTCGCCATAGGAATTGCTGCGCAGGGTTCATTTTAGGAATTCTAAATCCAATGTGACGGCGCGGGGGCTCGGTTCTCGCAGCCGGGAGCTGCGATTTGGTTTTTCTCAGCTCTTGGAAATTTTTCCCTCGGAAGTGATCGCGGAGATTGCCAACGAAAAGAGGGGCGCGTTCCAACGGGTTAGAATTGCGAGCACTTCGCCCTCCTTGCTGTAGTGCGCCGGGCTAGTGAAGCAGACCTGTTTGAAAATTTAGTATGGCCAATTGGGATTGATAGTCGTACCGGGCGCTGGCTTGCTGAATTTCCGCCTCGGTTTTGTTGAGTTCCGCCTGGCTGAGTTCGATGATCGAACTCAGTCCCAGGTGATAGCGCGAATCCGCGAGTTCCAGTGCCCGCGACGCCTGATTGAACAGTTCATCCGTCACCGCGAGCCGCTGGTAGGCGGAATTCGCGTTGAGCCAGGAAGTGCGCACATCTCGGACCACCCGGTTCTGTAAATCGTGTAGGTCTTGCTGCTGCGCTTGGGCCCGAGCGGTGGCCTCAGCGTGCAGCGCTGAATACAAGCGTCCATTGAAGATTGGAATGTTCACGTTGAATCCTGCCGCAGCGTAGCGACTCGATAATTCCTCCTGCCGGTAGGGCGTCAGGCCCGCGACCCCCGCTGCACTGATCGTCGGCAGCGATAGGTCGCGTTCCGCAGCTGCGTAGCTCTGCGCCGCGTTTACATCCAGTTGCAGACCAATCAGTTCGGGGCGATTGTGCAGCGCTTGCTGAATCAGGTCCGCAAGATCCGCAGGAGGCGCGTCCGCTCCGGCCGCCGGCTCGATCAGGGTGAACGCTCGTTCATCCGAGAGCCCCAGCGCATACGAGAGCCCAGCGTACGCCGCGTCCAGGCCATTTTGCGCCTGGATCAAAAGCAACTGCGACTGCGACAAATCGACGTTGGCAAAGCTGAGGTCCAATCCCGATTTCAGTTTGTTTTTCTCCAGCGCTCCCACTTGATCGGACACCAGCGCCCGGTCTTTCACCGTTTCCTGCGCCACTTTCAGCACCGCTTGAGATTTCAGCACGCCGAAATAGGCTTGGTCGACAGCCAGCAAGACCTGTGCGCGCGTGGTGACCACGTTTTCTTTTTGCGCCTGCGCGTGCAGATTCGAGCTTTTCACCAGCTCATGGGTGCGCCCGAAGTCGGTGATCAATTGGCTTGCGTAGAGTCCATTCGAGTAGCGGTTGTAAACGATCGGATTGTTCAGCCCGCCGGCGGCAATGCGGCTGTTGGTTTCGGACACTACTCCTGTAAGACTCGCGGTCGCCGTCGGATAATACGCGGCCCGCGCTTCCCGCACTTGCGCCGAAGCCGCCGTGGCTAGGCTCTCCGACGACTGAATCCGGGGATGATTCTGCACCGCCATCCTCTCGGCATCCTGCAACGAGAGCGGCACTGCTGCCGGAGCCGCAGCTGGCCCGGACGCCGGCGGAGGCGCCGGAGTTGGCACTAGAGCCGTTTGCGCCAGACAAGTCCCCGTGCCGAGCGCAGCCAAAACGGCGACGAAAATATTCTTCCGCATCATGAATTCTCCTCAACAACCGCCATCGAGCTGGCGGGAGCCTGGAACCGGCGATACACAATCAGATACGCCGCGGGCACCACGAAAATCGTCAACGGGATGGAGACCATCAGCCCTCCGATGATCACCCGCGCCAATGGGGCGTAGGCCTCGCTGCCCGTTTCCAGTTTCAGCGCCATGGGCAAAAGTCCCACCACCGTGGCTAGCGAAGTCATCAGAATCGGCCGCAACCGGATCCGGCACGAATTGGCCACCGCCTCGCGCGTACTCAATCCATCGCCGCGCAATCGATTCGCGAAATCTACGATCAGGATGCTGTTCGACACCACCATCCCGGTGAGCATCACCACACCCATCAGCGATTGCACGTTCAGCGTGGTATCCGTAAACGCCAACGTCAGGATCACCCCCACGATTCCGGTGGGCACCGCCAGCACGATCAGCAGTGGATCGATGAACGAAGAAAACTGCGCCACCTGGATCAAATACACCAGCAGCACCGCCAGCAGCAGCCCATACCCGAAACTCCGGAACGAAGTCTGCATAGTCACTACCAATCCGCGAACGTTGATTCGCATATTCGACGGAATTTTCGTCTGCTGGATCAGCTTGGCGATTTCCGCCGCGGGTTTTCCCAGATCCTCCCCGGTTGGCGCCACGTACAAATCGACGGTTCGCTGCAACTGGTAGTGATCCACTTCGGTGGGCGTTTGAATGAAGCCGATGTCTGCGACCTGTTCCAGAACTGTGGGCGTCGCGTGGTTGGCCGCTCGCAACGGCATCATCTTCAGGTCTTCCAGCGTCTTCACCTGGTTTTCCGGGTACTGCACGGTGACGAAATAATTGTTTCCGGTCTTTGGGTCCACCCAGTAACTGGGCGCGATCATGACGTCCGAGGTAAGCGCGGTTATCAGGTTGTCGATCACTTCTTGGGGGCTTAGCCCCATTTCGGCCGCGCGCGCCCGGTTCACGTTTACCTGCAACGCTGGGTAATCCATATCCTGCGGAATATAAGTGTCGGCTACGCCGCGCATGTTCTTGATCTTGGCGGCTAGATCGTGCGCCACTTGGTTTGCCGCCAGCATATCCATTCCGCTCACCTGGATGTCGATGGGCGCCGGCGCACCCTGGTTCAGCACCGCATCCACCAATCCTCCTGATTGGAAGTAAGTGCGCAATTGCGGCAGCTCGCTGCTGATCCGCTGGCGCACCCGCCTCATGTACTCATAGCTTCCGACATGATGCTCCGGATTCAATCCCACCTGCACGAACGCGGTATGCATCCCCGAGTTCGGCGTAAACAACGCGGAAAGATCCGCCATTACACCAACGTTGGACACAATGGTGTTCAAATCGCCCGGCGCCGCCACCTGGCGAACGATGTCTTCCACCCGCGCCACATCCCCCTCGGTCAATTCGATCCGAGTGCCGGTGGGCGCTTTCAAGTTGATGATGAATTGCCCGGCATCCGCCCGCGGAAAGAACGCCACTCCTACCAGCGGATAAAGCGCGAAACTCAAAACAAATATCGCCAGGAATCCCGCCACCACCAGGAGCGGGCGATCCAGAGCCTTGGCGATCCATCGGTCGTAGAACTCTAGCATTCGTTCAAACTTCGCGTTGAATCCCACATGAAACCGTGCGCCCCATGATGTTTCCGTGCCCACATGGCCGCGAACCTCCCTCCCGCGAAACACTCGTGCGCAGTACAGCGGCACCACCGTCACCGCGACGAAGTAAGAAGCCATTAGCGCCAGCACTACCGCCAGCGCCAGCGCGCCGAAGAGGTATTTGCTCACTCCAAACAGCAAGGTTACCGGGAAGAACACCACGCAAGCGGTGAGCATGATCGCCAGCACCGCCAGCGACACTTCATTCGCTCCGTTTTTCGCCGCCGTGTCCGCATCCTCGCCCAGCTCCATGTGTCGGAAAATATTCTCGAGGACCACCACCGAGTCGTCGATCAACCGCGAAAACGCCAGCGCCAGTCCGCTGAGCACCATGCTGTCGATCGATTTGCCTCCCAGATGCAACAGGAAGAAAGCCACCATCACCGAAATCGGAATCGAGAGAAACACCGCCATCGTCGCCCGGAAGCTGCCCAGAAATATCAGGATCAGAATCGCAGTAAGAAATAGTCCGGTGCCGCCCTCCCTCATCACTGTGGAAATGGCCTGCTTGACGAAGAGCGACTGGTCGAATACCACGTGGGTCTTCAGTTGCTCCGGAATATCCCGCAAATTCCCGATTGCTGCGCGAATACCCTTCACCACCGCGATGGTGTTGGTATCTCCACCTTGCTTCAAAATCGGCACGTACACCGATTTCTGCCCGTTCACCCGCACGATGTTGTACTGGATGGACGCCCCGTCCACCGCCTTGCCCACATCCGAGATGAATACCGATTTCTCGCCTTCGGTCTTAAGCGGCACGGCGCTCAGCGCCGCTACGTCCGGCACCTCCGCATTGGTGTAAATGTTGTAGTCCATCGGACCGATGCGCACATCGCCTGCCGGCAAAATCGCGTTCGACTCATCCGTCGCGCGCACCACATCCATCGGACTCAATTGGTGCGCCTGCAACTTCAAGGGATCCACGTACACCATGATTTGCCGGTACCGCCCTCCGTACGGTGGCGGAACCGTGGCCCCTGGCACGCCTGCGATTTGATTGCGGATTTGGTATTGCAGGTAATCGTGAAGCTGCGTCTCATTCAGCCCGTTGCCTTCCACCGTCAGCAGGCAAACCGGCAAACTCGACGCATCCACCTTCAGCACCACCGGTGGCAACGTGCCTTGCGGCAAGCGCCTCAGGTCGGCCATCGCCAGGTTTGAAATTTCCGTTACGTCCGCATTTGCGTCGCTGCCCGGCTGGAAATAAATCTTGATCAGGCTCACCCCGCTCATCGAACGCGATTCCATGTGATCGATGCCGCTGCCCAGCGTGAAAAATCTTTCGAACGTATCGGTAATGTCCGCTTCGATCTGTTCCGGCGGCATGCCGTTGTAGAACGTGGCAACTAGCACCACTGGAATATTGATTGGCGGGAACATGTCCACCGGCATCTGCACGATGCTGGTCAATCCCAGCACCATAATCAGCAGACACCCCACGATGATCAGGTAAGGATGACGCAGCGAAAAAGTTGGCATTATTGCTCCATCTCCGCCGCTGGTATCAGTCGCGGTGTCACTTGCTGGCCCGCTTCGTACTCGCCTTGCTCGCCAAATATCACCCGATCGCCTTCATTCAATCCAGACACGATTTCGATCTTCGTCGCAGTCTGCTGCCCGAGCACAACCTCGCGCGGTTGCACCACGTTGTCCGCACCCACCAACATCACCGTGCCCCGCAACTGCGCCCCGGACGCAGTCGCCGACGCCTCCCCATTGATATGCACTGCCTGTACCGGCAGCGTCAGAACGTTCTGCGCACGCATCAGCGGAATCACTACCGACGCATACATTCCCGGCACCAGCTCGCCCTTCGGGTTCGGCACGTGCACTTCCACGTGCATGGTTCGCGTCTGCGTATCGATTAGGTCCGAGAGCCGCACGATTTTTCCGCTGAACGTCTGATTCAGTGCGCTCACTTTCACTGACACCGTTTGATTCATCCGAACGTCCGGGACCGAACGCTCCGGCAGCGGTATCACCAGCCGTAGCAAATCGTTCTGCGAAAGATGGCACAGCGCCTGGTCCCCTTTAGTCGAAGACGTCCCCGCCGGCAGCAGCGCCCCGGCATAGGCGTCGATGCTGGTCACTACGCCGTCAAAGGGAGCAGTAATCCTCGTGTAGTCAAACAGGGCCTTATCCTTTGCCAGGTTCGCCTTCGCCGAGAGAATCGATTCCTGGGCCGCGGACTCGGCATCTTTCGCCGCCGATACCCCCGCATTCGCCTGCAGATCTTTCCCTTGCGCCTGGTCGACCTCTTCCTGTGCCACCAGCTCCGGTCGCGACTTCTGCACGTCAGCCAGCCGGTTATACGAAATGTGCGCCACGTAATAGGTGGATTGCGCCCGCTGCCTCTCCTCCTTTGCGCGCTCCAGATCGTGCTCGCTGACGCGCACCGCGGCTTCGTCTCCCTGAATCTGCTGCCCCAGCTCGGGCACCTCCAGCACCGCCAGCACCTGCCCTTGTTTCACATGCGATCCCCAGTCCACGTCGAGTTTCCGGATGTACCCGGAGACCTTCGCGTAGACCTCAATCTCCTGGAAGGGCTGGAATTCCGACGCGATTTCCAAAGTGCTCGCCAGGTTTTCGCGGGTCACTTTCACCACCCCCGCGCTTGGGGCCGCATTCGTTTTATCGCGGTCACCGCCGCAGCCGCCCAATAAAATCGCCGCCACGAATAGCGCCGCCGTACCGCCGCGCCAGGGCCGCGGCCCAATCGTCCACGTCTGAGTTGCTCTCATAGGTTCACTCGATTCGGAAGAACGGCGAGTCCACTACATTTAGACCGGTTCGGCTCGCGCTGGGGTTGTTTTTTGCTTACCGCGAAACACAGGACAACTAGGAGGAAAACGAAGGCGGCGGAGAACGATGTTGCAATGTCAGCGTCAATCCAAGCACTTGGATCGCCGCAGGCGGTGGCGGCGGCTCACGGCGAAGCGTCTCGCACTTGGGTTCAGGCGAGACGATTTCAGTCGCGGTTTCAACAGGCGCGGAGTCAAAAGTCGCAGGCGTATGTGCGACGTTGATCTTGTTGATTTTCGCCACATGCCCGATCGGATCGCCCTGCGGCCGATATTGCCCATACTTCAGGGTGGTGGAAAATCCAGCCAGAAACACCACCAGCAGCACGATCGCGATCTTAATGATCGCTCGGCCCGGGCGGACCCGGAGGGCGCGGGTTGGCATGTTGCCTCTCAAGTAATGCTTCCAAGACACATCGCGATCATAGCACTGATCATAAAGGTGAGCCCCGCTGGGGAACCCCAGTGCTTCCACCCAACTAATAAGATACGAAGATCGGGAACGGGGATGCATTCGACGTTCGGTCCGCGTTCGTAATATCATGTCCGGACGTCTCGCGTACCAGGCGCAGGGAACTACTTAAGCCCTTCTACCATCCACAAGTCGGAGAGATCCCGTACGCAGGAGTACGGACGACTCGGGCACGAGATGATGAAGTATCCCCACATTCTCATCCTCAACTTCCGCCTTGCCGATCTGAGGCGATGGTCCCCGACTGGAATCGAAATCAAAACACCCAATAGGAGCCCCATTCGGCCGCAGTGGGCCATAACACCAATTTCAGCCCAGGTGAATTTGGCCTATTTTGATGATAAAGCCGAACGACTTGTGACACCGCCCGAATTGGGGCTTTTGCCCGGCCAATGCCCCGAATCGCCAGCCGAAGGCGTCCCAGAGCTAGTGGGTAGGGACCGACTTACATCTACCGATGCTCAGTCTGCCGAAAGACATGGCAGACCAGCCTCACCCCATCCAGTATCGCCAAATAGCTCTCCGCACGGTATGCGCCTTCCTATGGCCACGCAAGAACCCCGGTTCGGTGTCGCAAGTCTTTCCGGTTTATCAGCTAACTTCAGCGAGGCTGAAATTGGTGTTGTGTCGGAAGTTTTGATACTTATTTAGGACTTAGAAAATTGCTCGCCTTCAACCGCGACCGGTGGGAACGGCGAAATGTGAAGTTCTTTGAACAACACCCGAGTATCTTACTGGCCTCGGCCTCAACTCTGGAACTAGAAAATGGCGGTATTCGGTGTGACACTTTGATGAATCGCAAAGTAATGGTCGCCCTCGTCGGTGTGCTGCTCAGTTCGGTGGAATCTTCTCAAGAGGCTAAGTATGCTCAACACGGTCCGGCGCTATTGCCAGATGATACCCGCGCGGTGGCGGATGAATTGCGACAGTTTTCAGAAACCTCGCTGCTGAGGCGATTTACTCCGCGACTCAGAAGAACCGGAATTCTCGCGCGACTTTGTCGCTCGTAGCCTGATTGAGCCCAGCCTCCTTGGCATGTGTTGACCAGTTTTCAAGCGCAGCTCTGATGTCGGCGATCAGATCGTTTGGCCGCCGAACTCCAAAACGATCCGCCTCGGCCAAAAGATCCGCGCGCGCGATATCGTCGAACTTTCCGTTCACACTCATCAGGTGCTGAAACGTCCATTTACCTCTCGGATTGTGCGCGTGCGTTACGTCGTACGCAGGCGCTAATTGCCAAGGCTGGCCCTCCTTGAGGAGAAAACTGAAATTCTTCGTGTGATCATCGCAGTTTCGAGACATCACATTAAAGGTCATTCGGCGGAATGTTTGTCCGATGGCTTCGTCTCCGAGCTTCAATTCGGAGACAGCCATAAAGAGTTGTGAATAGGAGTGTGTACCGCGCTGCTTGTAGTCCAAGTGATTGAGCGCGCAGAACGTTTGCGTGTGATGCTTGATCGTTCGTCCTATCGCCACATCACGATCAAAGCGTCGCGTCATGAAGTGCGCGCGACCGTTTTCCTCGAGGAGACGGCATGGGGACATGATAATCCCGGCCTGTGTTGCCATCTTGTAGTAGGAGAATTCGACGCGACCGTGATCTGCACCTGTCCCCAATTCGAAATCATTGCCAATCCCGTCAAACTTCAAAATCCACGGCTCGAATCCAAGTGCCATATCAAACTGACCGCTCCGAATCTGCTGCGTCGTCGGGTTCCAAGCGACGACCGCCTTCGCACGCGCGCCTCCGGCTGAGGTGCCGACCCTGATAATGTTTGCCAGGGCTGCCTGCGCCTGGGCATCTTCGGAGAGATCACCTCTCACAAGTTTTCTGGCCTCCTCCACAAGGGATTTCATCTGTAGCGGGGCTTTGCTTTCCCGATGGGATCCCAATGTCGGCTTAAACTCCAGTGCGCCCACACCTCGTTTGCCCATATACGCCAGACGGTCGAGCGTTGTTACGCCGCTCTTCGAAATGCCCCTTTCGGCCATCCAAGCATCGATAAGCGCGTTGCCGAAATCGTCCGGCAACGCATCCGCCACCATTCCTGGTAAGCGCTGATAGGTTGCTTCGGGTAGATTGGGGAAGATGAAGACTTCGGGACCGTCGTCAACGGGCATGGTGAACGGGGCCGGATCAATACCCAGCCGTCGCCAGGAAGGCTCGTAGGCGAAGGCGTAGAAGCCGAGTCGCTCGTCTCGCGCCAACGCACCCACACGTTTTCCCCACATGCGAACTTCGATGGCTCGAATATTCAAGCGTCCTGTTTCCTTGCGCGCCGCGGACGACGAACTCGTTGCGGCTGCTTACTGCTGCGCAGCAAAGCGAGGGGATTCACCATAGGTTCAGGCGCCAAAATCTCGATGCCGTCGAGATAATTGAGTGATTTCAAAGTGCGCAGAAGCGTTTGAATTGACGACCCGCGCCCAGCCTCAAGATTTTGCAATGCTGCTCGTGTTATCCCTGCCTTCTCGGCAACTGTCCGTTGGTCAAGATTCCGCGACAGTCGCAATCGGCCTATTCTTCGACCGAGTTCCTCTTGCAGTTCGGAGACCGACTTATATTGAAGATCACTCATGGCCTATAATTGTAGGCTTTAAACAGAGTTTTTGCAATAAAGCCCATAAATGCATGCTTCATATTGATTCATATAAAGCCTGTAATATCAGGCCATAAATCAACTTATGCTTATAAAGCCTGTGTTTATAGGCTTTATAGATTTCAACTTATATATGCTCAGACCGCCATTTCCGTCGCCCTCAACGGTCTGTGAGATCGCTACAGTAAGATCGCCGCTTGCAAGCTCTTTTTTTTCCAAGCGACGCCGCCCCATGTCAATCCGCTTTCGCCCGCTGCACGCGGCAAACCAGGCACAGCGCGACGACCGCCGCGGTCCGAGCATAATGGTACACGCGCCAACGAATTCAATCAGCTAGCGTTACCAGTTCAATGGCAAGTAGAGCCTCGACGCTGTCTCAATGAAGTAAGCCGCAGCCCTGCGGGTTTTTGGGAGATGTCTCGCGCGAGTGCCACTGCTCGCCGCCGCATGTCCAGCGCTACGTATCAAAGATTTCCGGTCCGCTGCTGGACCGCATCGATATTCACGTCGAGGTGCCCGCGGTGAAATACAAGGAGCTGCGCGCCAACGTCGATGTGGAACCCTCCGCGGCGGTTCGCGAGCGGGTGCTGCGGGCGCGCAGCGTCCAGCTCCAGCGTTACAGCGGCGAAAAAAAGGTGTACTCCAACGCGCAGATGCCGGCGCGGCTGCTGCGGAAAGTGTGCGAAATTTCCGCTGAGGGCGAAAAGTTACTGGAGACCGCGATCCAACGCTTGAATCTCTCGGCGCGCGCGCACGACCGCATCCTGAAGGTTGCCCGCACCATCGCCGACCTGGACGACTCTCCCGGGATCGTGCCGCGCTATTTGAGCGAGGCGATCCAATACCGCACTCTCGACCGCACCTACTGGGCGTAAACCAATGGGCACATGCCTGTTCGCCGCGCCGGGAAGTGAGTACAGTGGCAAGATCAGATACGCCTAATTTCCTAGTCGCTGCCATCCCTGGCGGCGAGGCCCCTAAATTGCTTAAGATGCCACTAGAAAAGACGCCGTGGACGGAACCGTTTTCCCGCTTAGCTGCGTCGAAACAGTGGGTGCCGATGCCGACCGGCGGACACGGGTGCACACAGGTGTGCCGGGATGGAACGTGTCAACGCAAAGTAGGAATGTCCGGGATGGAACGTTGACTTCGGTGGAGGCGCTGTGCTACGGATACAGGACTCTTTTGCCAATTGGCGAGGCTCATTCGGTCAAATATGCCGTCCGAACCCAAACGAATCGAAGTGACGCTGGAGACTGTGCTGGACAGTGTGGACTTGGCCGAGAGCATCGTCATGCGCGTGGCCGAGGCCGCCGGCTTCGACGAAGAAGACCTGCATAAGATCGGCATGTCGGTGCGCGAAGGCGTGATCAACGCGTATAATTACGGGAATCAGCAGGACCGTGGCCGCAAGCTTTTTCTGAAGGTCGAGCTGGAAGAAAAAAGAATGGTCATCCGGATCATCGACCAGGGCGACGGCTTCGATATGGGCGAAGTGCCCGATCCGCTGGCCGAAGAGAACCTGATGCGCACCTCGGGCCGCGGGCTTTTCTTGATGAAGTCTTTCATGGATGAATTCAAAGTACAGCGCGGGGAAACCGGCGGAGCCGAATTGGTGATGGCTAAGAACTATCCCGTTAAGGTAGCGCCCAAGAATTAAGCTGGGTTGCGCCGGCCGTGCGCCTGCGCCGCGCCCGCGTATGCACCGTATCGAAGAGGGGAGATTGCCGCTATGAAGCTGCAAGGAACGCCGCGCCAAGTGGGTGATATCACGATCGTCGATCTCAGCGGCCGCATCACCCTGGGAGATGGAAGCGCTACGCTACGGGAAATGCTACGCGACCTCACCCGGACCGGCCAAACCAAGGTGATCCTGAACCTCGAAGATGTGGATTATATCGACAGCTCCGGAATCGGCGAGTTGGTGAGCGCGTTTACTACTTCCCGCGCCGGCAACGGAGAACTCAAACTGCTGAACCTCACCCGCCGCGTCCACGATCTGCTGCAGATCACCAAGCTATACACCGTGTTCGATATTTATTCCGACGAACGAAGCGCACTCGCCGGCTTCCGATGAAGCAGTGCCGTTTCGCGCTTCCCCCCGCCGCGGCCGCCTGCAGGCGAAGCTGGCTGGCCGTCTGAGCGGCCTTAGCGCCGCCTAGGCGGCCAAAGTTCAGGATTTTCGGGAGGGCGGGGCCGTTTTCTTCAAGCCACGAGCCAGCGATTCGGGCGCCAGGGCGGTGGAATTCCGCAATACCAGCTCGGTGTGCAATAGGTATTCGCTGCCGTCGGGCAGGGGTGTTTTCCGCCGCACCTCGGTGATCAATGCGGTGAAGGCCAGGCGCGCGATTTCGCTCTGCGACATGCGCACGGTGGTCAGCGGCGGGGTGACGAACTGCGCCAGCTTGATGTCGTCGAAGCCGACCACTGAAAAATCCCGCGGAATCTGGATGCCCACTTCGTAGCTTTTGCGCATGACGCCGATGCCAGTCATGTCGTTTGAGCAAATCACCGCGGTCGGCGGGCGATGCAGTTCCAGCAGCTTTTCCATGGCCTCCATACCGCCTTCCAACGTGTGCGTTCCTTCTACCAGGCATTCCGGTTCCACCGCCAAACCGATCTCTTCCATGGACTGCAAGAACGCGTGCTGGCGGGCCACCGCCGATTTTAGCGCCAGCGGACCGGAGATGAAGGCGATGCGTTCGTGGCGCAGCGCGGCGAGGTGCTGGACGGCCTGGCGCAGTCCCTGCAGATAATCGATGCGGATGTTGCTGATACGCGGCAGTTGCGGGCCGACGTCGATAAATACCAGGGGAACGTTGCGGAATATCAGATCGTCGAACAACCCTTCTTCCATACCGAACGTAACCACCGCCACGCCTTCCACCCGGCGTTCGATCATGCGCCGCACCGAGTGCGCTATGCGCTTAGGATCCTTGCCGGTGGAGGTGATCAATATTTCGTAATTGTTTTCCACCGCAATTTCTTCGAACACCTGGGCGATTTCGGGGAAAAACGGATTGGTGATTTCCGAAACGATCAAACCAAAAATGCGGCTGCGGCCGGAAACCAGGGCGCGCGCCTGGGTGTTCGGGTAATACCCAATTTCCTCCACCACTCGCAGCACGCGTTTCGAGAGGTGCGGGGCCACCGTGGGCACCCCATTGATGGTGCGCGAAACGGTAGCAATAGAAACTTTCGCGCGCTTGGCAATCTCACGAATATCCATGGCAACTCCGCAATGAGGGTGGCTCGTTGCGACTCCATTACCGGGAAGCCGGTGCCTGCACTCACCTGGGAAACCGGGCTACTTCCGCGGCAACGGAGCTTACGATGGCGAGAGATTACCACACGACTTGGCATCTACGCTAACCCAACCAGGGCCCGGGAACGGCACGGTAAACGGTTACACTGAACCGGACCAAACCTGTGCGGCTAGCGCAATAATCGCCGGATAACACTCCAGAACGTAGCGTGGTTCCGGCGTTTCTAGTTGGGTGAAGAACGCGGTGCGCAGCACAACGAAGGCGACCAGCAGCATCGCCGCCGGTTTGCGGCGCGCCAGCCAAAGTCCCGCCAGCGCCATGCCTACGTACGCGATATTGAGCACAAACAGCCCGATGGTCCCTGAAAAGTCCACTGGATCGTCCTGCCAGTGGAAGCGCACCGGCCACAGATTCCCACTAAACGGCAGCAGCTCGATGCGCGGAGTGAACCACAAGGTTAGCCCCCGAAGACTTGGCATCAGCACTTGGGTTCGAATCGGATGGAGCGCCACGCGTTCGCGGGCAAGTTGCGCGAATGCGTCGTCCATCTCCGGCGTCAGGGCCAGATCGTCGTTGTGCTCGGCGAGCAAGTCTTCCACGCGAGTGCGCTGGTCCGGTGAGTCAAACGCCGTGGGCGGGATGTCTTCGATAAAAATGGGCTCGGTTTCCAGTTTCCAGGTAACCAGGTAGACGTCGCGGAAGCGCCACAGCCACGTCCGCGTCCAGGCGTAAAACCCCTTGGGCAGAATTTCGCCTTCCATCTGGCTGTAGCGAGGCGCGAGGAACTGCACTTCGTGAAGGCTGTTCCAATTGCGAGCCGCCCAAGGCATCAGCGGCAGGAGCATTCCCAGCGCCATCCACACTCCGGCCAGGACTAGCTTTCGCCAATGCTGCGGTCGCCACCAGCGAACGCAGAGCGCTAGCGCCACGCTGGCGGCTATTAACGGCGATTCGGGCCGCACCAGCGTCGCAAAGCCCACCACGATACCACCCAGGAACCACCGATTCGCAAATACACCTCGGAAAGGAGCCCGGTCCGCGATTCCGGCTGACTGCGGGTCAACTCCTTCAGCATATCCTCGCTGCGCTGGGACGTCGCAGAAGGCCGGGGCCTCGCAGAAGACAATCAGCGCGAGCGCAGTGAGGAAAATCGCCAGCGTCTCGGTGAGCACCGCTGCGGTATAATCGGATGTAAAGGGACACAGTGCAGCCAGCCACAAGGCCGCCATGGCAACCCGGCGGCGAGACTTATCTGGTGCGAGGAGCGCGGCCATCCCCGCAATCAGGAAGCATGTCGCAACGTCCACAAAGGCCTGTACGATCGCGATTGCACGAAGCGACCGCCCGAAAAGGGCGGCGACGCCTGCCAGAAAAGCAGGATAGCCGGGCGCACGCATATCGAGCGGCGTGAGTTGGCCGTTGACCCAAATGCCGTAGACGCCGTGGTCGACCCAGTTGCGGGCGAACTGGATGTAAAATTCACTATCGTCGGCGTGGCTGAATGGAAACCGGAACATGAAAAATAATCGCAACGCCAAGCCGCATAGCAGTGCGAGAGCGGCGAGCAACGAGAATTTAGAGAATCGAATGGGAGCGGCCATTGACACCACAACAGCGGACCGCTAGCTTGGAACGCTTCGATGGTTGAACGCAAGCCCATTTTTTACGATGAGCAGAGCCGCCGCTGGCGCCACACCCGCCGGGCCATGGAGCTTTCCGGAGCGGTGATGACGCTACTGCTGATCGCCTTCGTGATCAACGTGGTGATTTTGCGCCCGCAGCTCCCCAAGCTACTGCCGGATTACCGTCCGCAGCTGCACGCCATTCGCAGGAGCCTCGGGCTGAAGACAACGGGCGTGAAGCAGCGCCGCCTACGCAGGGTGGCATCTCTCGGTAAAGTTCCCGCCAATTACGATCCGCTGCGCGCCGCGTTCTACGTCGCTTCGGATGCCACTAGTCTCGCTTCCCTGCAGCAGCATTATCACGATATCGACTTGCTGATCCCGGAAGGTCTGCAATGCATAGCAGCGGATGGCCGCCTGGATATCTCCCAGGACGCCAAGCTCTTCGACTGGATGAAGTCGGTCGGAACGGAAATCCCGGTGATGACACTTCTGCAAAACTCCGACGGAACGGTGTGGCATACCGCGGAAATGGCGTTGATGCTGGCGCATGCGGCGGCGCGCAAGAATCTGGAGAATTCACTATTCAACTTCGTCGTGGCGCAACATCAGCCCGGAGTGGTGCTGGACTTCGAAGAAGTCCCGGAAAAGAGCCAGGACGACTTTCGGACGTTCGTGGGGGAGCTGGCGGCGCGGCTACACACCCAGAACCTAAAGCTAATGGTCGCGCTGCCCGCCGCCGACTGGAGCTACGACTACAAAACCATCGCGCAACATGCCGATGCCATTATCTTGATGAACTACGACCAGCATTGGGTGACTTCAGAACCCGGCCCGATCACCGCTCAGGACTGGTATCTGCACAACCTGAAGACCATTCTTACCATGGTCCCGGCGGAAAAAATCGTTATGGGCATTGCCAGCTACGCCTACGATTGGCCGGTCAAGTCCAAGGCCAACCCGCATCCGGTAGCTGCAGCCTATACGTTTCAACAAGCGATCGTCACTTCCGTCGAATCCGAAGCCCCGCCGGAATTCGATTCCGACACCCTGAACTTGCATTACTCCTACTCCGACGAAAATAACGTCGACCACGAAGTTTGGATGCTGGACGGCATCACCGCCTACAACGAAATGCGCGCCGCCGAACGGGCCGGCGTGCAAGGAACCGCCATGTGGCGCCTGGGCCAGGAGGACCAATCGATCTGGAATATCTGGGACGCCACCCACCCCACTGACGCTATTCGCGCGAAAATGGCCGACGTCCCTCCGGGTTATGACTTGATCCTGGAAGGCGCCGGCGATATCTGGAAGATCACTAACGGTCCGGAGCCGGGCAAGCGCACTTTCGACTATGACGATGAATCCGATACTTTCACCGACGAGACCTTCGTCACCTATCCGCTTTCCTGGCGCATCGATCAAATGGGCGCTTCGCCAAATAAGATTGCCCTATCCTTCGATGACGGACCCGATCCCGAATTTACCCCGCAAATATTGAACATCCTGAAACAGACGCACGTTCCCGCCTCTTTCTTCGTGATTGGCGAAGAGGCCGACCGCTATCCGGAAATCCTGCACCGCGAGTTCAACGAAGGTAACGAAATCGGAAATCATACCTTCACCCATCCGGACATGGAGTTGATCTCGAAAACGCAGTTCCAGTTGGAATTGAATCTGACGGAACGGCTCCTGGAAAGCAGTCTGGGTGTGAAGACGCTGCTCTTTCGCCCGCCATACGGCATCGATCACCAGCCCGAAACGGCCAGCGAAATAGACAAGCTGCCGATTCCACAATCCATGGGCTACATCATCGTCGGCGCGATGATCGATCCGCACGACTGGGGCGAAGCGGGCGGCGGTGCGCCGCCCGCGGTGGACACCATCGTCCAGCGCATCGTGGAACAAACGCAGCCGGGTAAAGGCAACATCGTGTTGATGCACGATGGCGGTGGAGTCCGCGCCAATACTGTCGCCGCTCTGCCGCGCGTGATCGACGCTCTGCGCGCCAAGGGCTACCAATTCGTGCAGGTTTCCGATCTCCTGGGGCAAACCCGCGCGCAAGTGATGCCCAGCCTCACTCATCAGGAGTGGCTGTTTGCGCGCGCCGATGCTCTTATTTTTCAGTTGTTTCACTGGCTCCGGCTGGGGATTGCTTACATTTTCATCGCCGGAATTCTGCTGGTAAGCGGCCGAGCCCTGATTATCGGTTTGCTGGCTCTGGCGGAGAAGATGCGCGCCGCCCCGTTGGATCATCCGGAATATAAGCCGTCGGTAACCGTGCTGATTCCGGCGTTCAACGAAGAATCAGTCATCGTCGACACCGTTACGGCGGCGCTCGCTTCCACCTATGCGCCGCTGGAAATGCTGGTGATCGACGATGGCTCTTCCGATCGCACCTCCGAACTGGTGATTTCACGATTTGCCGGCGATCCCCGCGTTCGGCTGCTTTCGCAAACCAACCGCGGAAAGCCCGCGGCACTGAATAACGGCTTGGCTGCGGCCACCGGAGAAATCGTGGTATCGATCGACGCCGACACCATCGTCGAGCCGAACGCGATCACTTTGCTGGTGCGCCATTTCGCCGATCCCAAGGTGGGCGCGGTGGCCGGAAATGTGAAGGTCCGCAACCGCGACCGCTGGCTCACCCGCTGGCAAGCGCTCGAATACATTACCAGCCAGAATCTGGAGAAGCGCGCCTTCGATTTGCTCAATTGCATTCCGGTGGTTCCAGGCGCGGTAGGCGCCTGGCGCGCCGAACTGATGCGTTCCTGCGGAGGATTTTCCGGCGATACCGTGGCCGAAGATACTGACCTGACTCTCACCATCCGCCGCCGCGGCTGGAAAATTCTGTACGACGAGGACGCCATCGGACGCACCGAAGTGCCGGATACCGCTGAGGCGTTGATCAAGCAGCGCTTTCGCTGGACTTTTGGCACCCTGCAGGCCGTTTGGAAGCATCGCGATACGCTCGGCCGGAAGAAGTACGGCTCGTTGGGGCTCATTGCGCTGCCCAACGTTTTCCTGTTTCAGATCATGCTCCCGCTGATCTCCCCCGTGATCGATCTTCTATTCGTTCTCTCGGTGGTTCTCTGGGGGCTGGCTCAACTTCGCATCACCCGGCTGCCGCAGCTCTGGACGGCACAGGACGTGGAGCGTTCGCTGATCTTTTTCGCCGCCTTCATGCTGATCGATTTCTTCACCTGCGTGGTGGCTTTCGCGCTGGAACGCCGCGAAGACTGGACCCTGCTGGCGCCGCTGCTGATCCAGCGCTTCTACTACCGCCAAATGATGTACGTCGTCCTTTTCCGCGCCTTGAAGGAAGCAGTACGCGGCCGCCCGGTGGGCTGGCGCGGCGTAGAACCTCAGTTGCCCGTTCCCGCCGGGAGCGCATAGAACGAACTTGCGATCTCTTCCCCGGAGGATGCCATGACTCTTCAAGGAATTCAGACGCTGTGCGATTACAATCGCTGGGCCAATCGCCGTATCATCGACGCCTGCCGCGCGCTTACTCCCGAACAGCTCACGCGCGACCTGCGATCGAGCTTCCCCTCCGTGCGCGACACCATGGTGCACATCATGCTCGCGGAATGGATATGGCTCGAGCGCTGCCACGGCACCTCGCCGGCGAAATTTCAGCCCGGCAGCGATTTTCCAACTCTGGACGCGGTGGTGGCGCACTGGGATTCCATCGACCTGCGCGGGTACGCAGCGTCGCTTTCGGGCAACGACCTCGAGCGCATCGTCCATTTCCGCAAGCTCGACGCCAGCGCGAACGCAGAGGTGCTTTGGCATATCCTGCAACACGTGGTGAATCACGGGACCTACCACCGCGGGCAAATCACCACCATGCTGCGCCAGCTAGGAGCCAAAGGGGTCTCCACCGACCTGTTCGCCTTCTATCGCGAGCACGCTGCCAGCACCGTTTCGGCCTAGCCGTCTTCGCGCCGAAGACTACCGTTACCCTGGCATTGACAAAAACTGAAATTCCCACTATCTGTCTGTGTGCCGTCCCGACGTACGGCCACTCTTAAATGATTCCTGAGCCCATTACCGACAACCGACTCGCCAATCTGGTTTTCTATGCTGTGGTGCTCATGATTGGGTATTTGGTGTTTCTGGTGTTTCGTCCCTTTTTCGGACCGCTCGCGTGGGCTGCGGTGCTCGCCGTGGTTTTCTATCCGTGGCACGAGCGCTTGGCGAACCACTGGGGACATTCGGCCGCTGCGGCGGCGAGCACGCTCATCATTACGTTGATTTTGATTGTGCCCGCGGGGCTGGTCGCCACGGCGTTCGTGCGCCAAGCCGTTCAAGCGGCTCAGGCGGTTCACAGCGCTGTCGCTGGCGGACACGTGCCTGCTCTGTCACGAGGATGGGCATGGATGCAGATGCATGTCCCTGAGCTAAGTTCGGACGACATTGCCCAACGCGTACAAACCGCTGGCGAGAAAGTAGCCGGAGCGGCGGCCGCAAGCATGGGCCTGGTGCTGAGCCACGTGGCACGATTCCTGTTCGCCCTGTTCGTTACCATCTTCTCGCTATTTTATTTGCTCCGCGACGGCGATGCGTTGGTGAAAACGCTGCGCGCATTTCTGCCGTTCGAGGAATCCCACCGCGAGCGGATGATCCGCGAGGGACGCGACCTGATTTTTGCCAGCGTCACATCCACTCTGGTGGCCGCCTGCATCCACGGCGTGATGGGCGGACTGGCGTTTGGGATCGCGGGAATCACTGCGCCGGTGTTCTGGGGAGTGATGATGGCCTTCGCCTCGCTGATTCCGCTGGTGGGATCATCGATCGTCTGGGTGCCGGGCGCGATCTGGCTGATGACCCATGGCCACGTTGGCTGGGGGATTTTCGTAATTGTGGTGGGCGTCGCGGTGGTGGTGACTGTGGATTATGTCGTGCGTCCGTGGCTGATCGGTGAGCGGTCGGAACTGAGCGGCCTGGTAATCTTCATCAGCGTGGTGGGCGGCATCGGCGTATTCGGGACGTTGGGAATCGTGCTCGGACCGATTGTCGTGGCCACCGCCGTGACCATCTTCGATATATACTCCGAGCGCCAACCGAATGGGCACAAGATCGCCAGACCGCGTGCCGGAAAACGCCATCGGGTAACAGTTTAGAAGTTCCCCAAAAAAATGAGCGACCACAGAAAACCATTGCCGGAAGGATTAGCGCCCGCCCAGCTTCGCTGGCGTTGCGATCCCGCAGACATTCCATTTGCCACCACCAACGAAGCCGAGATCTCCATCGGAGAAATGGGCCAGGATCGCGCCCTGCGCGCGTTGCGCATGGGCGTGGAACTCACCGCGTCCGGCTACAACGTTTTCGTCTGCGGCCTTTCGGGCACCAGCCGCGGCGGCATGATCGTGCGGATGGTGGAGGAGATGCGCCCGCAGACGGAGCTTTCGCCGGACCGCTGCTACGTCAACAATTTCAAGAATCCCGACCGCCCGCGGCTGCTCACCCTGCCGCGCGGACAGGCCAACGCGTTCCGCAAAGAAGTGGAATCCGGCATCGAATTCCTGCGCCGGCGAATTCCCCAGGTCTTCGAGGGCGATCCGTTTCAGCGCCAGAAAGCCCGGATCGTCGAGCGGTTTACGCTGCGCGAAAAGGAATTGATGGACGATTTCACCCGGCGGATCGCCCGCGACCAGTTTGCCCTGGGACGCATGCAGGTGGGCGCGGTGGCGCTGCCCGAGATTTTTCCGATGATCGAAGGCGCAATGGTGCCGATCGAAGAAATTCCCAAGATGGTGCAGGACGGGAAGCTGGAGGCGCTGGCCGCCGAAGACATCGAGCGGAAGTACGATCAGTTCCGCCAAGAGTTCACCGTGGTGTACCGCAAGACCCTGGCGCTCTCGCGCGAACTGGCCAGCGAAATGAGCTATCTCGAGCAGGAAGCGGCGTCGGTGCTGGTGGATGGCGTCATCGAAGAGTTGAAGGAAAAATACCCGAACCAACAGACCGACGAATACCTGGAGGAAGTCCGCCACCACGTCCTCGATAACCTCGAGCCCTTCAAGGAGCGGGAAGGCGAAGAAGACCAGCAACCGCCTTCCGAAGGCGGCGGAAGCCTGAAGCTGGATCGCGGCGATCGCGATCCCTTTCGCGTGTACGGGGTGAACGTGATCCTGGCGCACGGCGAGCAGGAAAACTGTCCGGTGATTTTCGAAACCACCCCGACCTACGCCAACCTGTTCGGCACCATTCACCGCAGTTACGATGCCCGCGGCGGGTGGAGCTCGGATTTTATGGACCTCCGGGGAGGTTCGCTGCTGCGCGCGGACGGCGGATTCCTGGTGATGTACGCGCTGGACGTGCTCACCGAGGCCGGGGTTTGGCGGACACTGAAACGAACCCTGAACCACGGGCTGCTGGAAATCCAGCCGCTCGATATGTTTTTTCCGTTCAGCGCTTCTTCGATGAAGCCGGAATCGATCGCCACCAAAGTGAAAATCATCCTGGTGGGCGACCGCGATCTCTACGAGATGTTGTACGAATTCGAGGACGACTTCAAAAAGATTTTCAAGATGCGCGTGGAGTTCGACGAAGAAATGCGCTGGAGCGACGGCGTGCTCCGCCACTTTGCCGGCCGTCTGCGCAAGCTCAGCGAAGATGAACAACTCTGCGCGTTTGACCGCACCGCCGTGGCCGCGCTGATGGAGTACGGCGTTCGCAAGGCGGGGCGCCGGGGAAAAATCACCGCTCGGTTCTTTGAGATTGCGGATGTCGCGCGGGAAGCCTGTTACGTGGCTCGGAATGCCAGGGAAGACCTGGTTACCGTAGAGCACGTGCGCCGCTCGCTGGATGCAAAAGTCGAGCGCCACAATCTTACCGAGACGAAGATTCGCGACCTGATCGATGAGGGCATGCTGTTCATTGACACTACCGGCGACCGCGCCGGCCAGGTGAATGGCCTGAGCGTTCTCGAAACGGGCGGATACGCGTTTGGCAAGCCAGTACGCATCACCGCTTCGGTGGCCCTGGGCAAAACCGGAATCATCAACATCGAGCGTGAATCAAACCTCAGCGGGCGATTTCACGACAAGGGTGTGCAGATCATCGCTGGGTATCTGCGTCAAACGTTTGCCCAGGATAAGCCGTTGTCGCTGGCGGCAAGTTTGTGTTTCGAGCAATCGTATTCGGGGATCGATGGTGACAGCGCGAGTTCGTCGGAGGTCTACGCGCTGCTTTCCGCGCTTTCCGGATTGCCGATCCGCCAGGAGTTGGCCGTGACCGGTTCCGTGAATCAGCAGGGCGACATCCAGCCGATCGGCGGGGTAAATCAAAAGATCGAAGGCTTCTACGATGTCTGCCGGCTGGGCGCGGGGCTAACCGGCGCGCAGGGCGTACTGATTCCCTCAAAGAATGTGGAAGACCTGATGCTGCGCGACGATGTAGTCGAGGCCGTGGGCAACAAACGATTCCGAATCTTGACCGTAAGCAGCGTCGCGGAAGGCATCGAGCTGCTCACCGGAGTGAGCGCCGGCGAGCGGGATGAGCACGGAAAGTACGACCCGGCGAGCGTTTTCGGCTTGGTGGACGCCAAGTTGCGCCACATGGCCAAAACCATGCAGGACTTCGAATAGCGATCGTGCGAAACAGCTTCTGCATTTCGCGATTTTTTAAAGAACACCGAATCTGACCTAAATCCCATAGGAGACGAAAATGACACTGGAAGACGCACGCAGAGTGATTGCAGCGGCCGAAAAAAAGGCCAAGGAAATTGGGCAACCGATGAACATCGCGGTGGCTGACGAAGGCGGAAACCTGGTGTCCCACGTCCGAATGGACAATGCCTGGATAGGCAGCATCGATATTTCGATCAAGAAAGCCTTTACCTCGCGCGCGTTTGACATCGCCACCAAAGACTTGGCTCCGCACTCGCAGTCCGGCAACCAGTTTTTCGGGATTCACGCATCCAATGATGGAAAGATCATGATTTTCGCCGGCGGCATCCCGCTAAAGAAGAACGGCAAAGTAGTGGGCGCAATCGGCGTCAGCGGCGGTTCCGGCGATCAGGACCACGCCGTGGCGGAAGCCGGCGCCGCAGCGTTCTAACATTCATCGATCGAATTCGAAAGGTCGTGCCGTTTCCAAGCCGCAACGAGCTCAGACGATTTGCGATCTTACTTGGCCGCCTGCAGTAAAACCGCGGGGTTTTGCTTCACCACAGAAAGCAATCGCATGGTCGCTCGTTGCGGCTTCCGAAGGCCTTGCTCCCAACTACGAACTGCGCCTACACTGGCCCCGACGTAAAGGGCGAACTCCGGTTGACTCGCTTTCAGACTCACTCGAAGTTTTTTGATCTCGGAGGGTTTTAAATCGGGAGGAGGAGCTACTGCGGTTACTCGCAGCCCTGTCGGCTTGCCTTGACGGAACTTGATCGCTTCCTGAATGCCATCCATCAAGTCGTCAAAAATATTAATCTTTTTCTTACGGGTCTTCATGGCCGGGCCTCCTTTAAAGTGTTCAGTGCCTGGGAAAGCGATTTTCTTTGTTCTTTCGTCAAATCTTCTTGTTCGTCCTTGTCGAATAAAAACATCAAGAAAATCTGGCCATCCCTCTCAATGTAGTAGTACAGGTAGCGAAACCCGCCCCTCTGGCCTTTTCCGCGGGTTGGGTCCGTACACCGCGCTTTCCTTATTCCGCCCAGGCCTTCAACTCTTTTCCCCCTTCCAGGATCACTAATTAAATCGCTTTGAATCGACAACAGGATTTCGTCAGCCCGATCCTTGCCAAGCTCGAACAAGCGGCGCGTAAAGGCACGGAGTTCCACGAATCGAAGCGCAATGTAATACTACTACACTGTGGTACCTTTATCAAATGCGGTCGACTCAGAGCAACCGGCGGGTTAGGAATTTCACTTCGATGGATTTGCCGTTGCGATCCAGGGTAAACCGGCATTGCCGCACCGGCTGCGCCAGCAGGCTGCGCAGTTCGCCCAGCCGCAACTCCACCGCAGGCTGGGTCTCCACGCCAACGATCACGTCTCCCTTCTGAATCCCCGCGCCATGCGCCGGCGTGTGGTCCTGTACCGCAACTACGCGAATGGTGCGCTCGCTGGGCCCTTCTCCGATCAAACTCATTCCGCTCATGTCGGTTTCCACGTCCTGCTTCAGTTGCCGCGACGGCTCAAGAATCAGGCGATGATGCGGCAAGTCGAAAATCACCACAAACCGGCGCAGAATTTCGTTGCCGATGGCGCCCACGATTTCCGGATGCCCGGTCACCCCAGCGTCGGCGAGGGAAAAATCGCCGATCGGCTTTTCAAACGGGTACGGTCCGATCTTGAGCAGTTTGATGCGGCCCTGCAGCGCGCTCGGACCGCTGCCATCGGGCAGAGAAATCGTCGACGGCCGCGTCCGAACGTGACGGTAGAGCTGCACGTTGCGAGGGCCGGGGTGCTTCCAGAAAAGCACCGCTCCGCCGAAGCCGGTATCGATCAAAAAAGTCTGTTCGTGATTTCTGCCGGAAACCGTTGCCGTGGCTTTAATGGTCGGAAAATTATCGATGTACGTAAGCGGAAGCGAGGTTCCTTTGCCGTCGTATTGATAGGTAGCAGGACCGTGAAGTTGAATGGTTGAGCGGTCGTAATTCAATTCAACCACAAACAGATTCAGGATGTCCGTGCCCACCATGCCGTTGATCGGCCGGCCTTGTTGCGCCGAAATACCACGCAACGACGTCAGCTCCAGGCTCCGCGGTACCAATTGCAGGCCGGGCATGCGCAGAACGGGCTTCGGAAGCGTGGCGTCGCTGCTGCCGGGCGCTGGCGGCGCATCGATCAAATGGAGTTCGGCGGCGTACTCGGAATCAATCGCCGATGGCTTCTCGCGCGAATCCACAATAAATAGCGAGGGCTGCGTGCGGTTGACGTGAATCGGCATCAGAATCTCGCTGCCGGAAAATTCGAATGGGACCTGCGCGACGTTGCCTCCTCCATCGAACACAATGAAAGGAAGAGTCGGCAGCGCGCTCTGTGCCGCAGCACCAGCGGACGGCGGGGCGGCAGCGTCCTGCGCGGCGGGCGCGGTGCTGGCAGGAACGGTGCTCGATTGTCCGAAGCCGACGCTCGGTATGCCGGCCAGCAGTGCCGCAAGTGAAATCAGTGCGGCGCAAGTCCCGCCGCGGGTACGATCGATTCGCATTTATCCCCCACTACAATTTCGCTGTTTGGTTCCAATCCACTATATATAGCGAGCCGCGGCCAGCCAACCGGAAACACGCACTACAACGCCGGCGCCAGGTAGCCTCGGCGGGCGTATATGCGATAGCCCTGGCGCACCGTGGAAGGCGCGGACCCGCTATTCGAATCGACGACTTGCACTTCGATCGTGTGGAAGTGGCCATCGTGGGCGGACGGTTGAAACGCCAGCAAATACTGATGCCGCAGAATGGCGGCGATCTGCTTATAGATGGCAACGAAATCATCGGGCGACGACGGCAGGTAAGCCTGTCCCCCGGTGAGCTGGGCAATCGTCTGAAGCGCCTGTGTGGCGCGTTGGAAACTCAATTCCGGTGGTGGCTGTGTCGTCGGTGTTGGCACACTGACCGCGGCGGCGCCAGAATGCTTTTTCGCCTTCTTGTTGCCGGCGCTTTTCGGATTGGAGTCTGTATCGCGCAGTGAGCCGCCGAGCGCGACCGGGAAAATGGTGACGTCGCTGGCGCGGAGCTTGGCCTCGAGCGCGTTCCAGCGATCCTCCGACGTGGAGTCCAGTCCGGTGGAGAGCACCACCATCGCGCGCTTGCCCGGCAAAGCAGCCAACGACTCCAGACAAGCAGCCACGGAATCGTAGAAATCCAGGTTGGCCATTCCGAGCGTGTACTCAAGTCCGCCCATCGCGCGGGCGAGCATGATCTTGTCGGTGGTGAAGGGCAGCAGCAACCGCGCGGACTGATCGTAGGTGGCCAGCGCTACTTGATCGCTGGGGGCCAGACCCCCGAGCAAGGAATATGCGGCGATGAGATGCTCACGCTCGATCAAATATACTGCGGGCCCGGTTTCCACCAGCACGAGCACTTGCGCGGGTGCATCCGCCGGCGCAAAGAATTTCACCGGTACGGGGTTCCCGTCTTCGAGGATTCGGAAGTTCGTTTCGTGCAGATCGCCGACTAGCGCGGAGTCTTTTCCGGTCACGCTCACCGGCACGCGGACCAAATCGGCGCGGACCTCAATGACCGCTCCGGCGGGAGGGTGAGCTTCTTGGGAGCGCGCAGCGAGCGCCCCGCCGGCTGCGGCGGCCAACGCGATAAAGGCGAAGAGCCGGCTCCAACGACGAGACACGGATTCCATCTTAAGATTGGGCTTACTGCGGGGTACCAGCAGCCGGAGGCGCCGCCCCCGCATCCTTGGGCGTGCTCAGGTAGCCGCTGATCTTATCTTTGCCCACGTCGAAGACCACCAGTTCGTACGGCGCGCGAGCGCCGCGTACGTAAAACTGTACGGGCTCGCCGACGGTCTTGTCTTTCTTCTCGATATTCTTGTCGTCGGCCATCACGCCCACGGTGAATTTGTATTTCTTCACGTCCACCTTGCGCAAGGTGATCGAAACCGGGCCCACCTTACTCGCCTCTTTCGCTTTGGTGATGTTGAATTCATAGATATTGCGTTCGCCCAGGCGCTTCAGCGTTTCCACGTCTTCGTGGTTGCGCGCAATCAAGCCGCTCTGCACGCCCAGATCGCCAACCGTGGACATCAATTTCGCCTTGGTATCCGCAAGGTCTTTCTTCGTGGCGTCCACGTCGCTCTTGGTGCCGTTCAGTTCGGTAGCCACTTCGCCGAATTTCGCGGAAGTATCCTGCTGCACCTGCCCAATCTGCGTGCGGAATTGGTCTTCGCTCTTCTTCTGTTGCTTGGCGGTGCTTTCGGCCACGCTTCGTGCGTGGGCCAGCTCGTCCTGGGTGAGCCCGAGTTTCTTCGAGGTGAGGTCCAGCTCGCCGCGTAGCCCGCTCAGATTGGTATTGGCCTTATCGAGTTGCGCCGCGAGGGACTGAACCTGCGCACTCGACTTATCGAATTGCGTTTGCACCGATTGCCGCTCGTAATATCCGGAGACGAGAAGATAGCCAACGAGAATAAAAGCGACCACAAATGTAATGCTGACCCAGCGTGGCAGTGCTCCTGGATCGGCGGGTAAATCCGGCAGTGGTTTGGGGTCGGGTGCGGGCGTCAAGCTCATCGTGCCTCCTTCGGGCGGCAGCGGGGATGATATGGGTTCAGAAGGGATTATCCCCGACGCGAGCGAGCTTTGTCTATGGCAACGACAGGTGATGTTGCGGTTTGGAACTGCACCGCACGGATTGGATTTAATTTGAGCGTACCGGCGTGGAACTTCGGCCCCGCGGATTCGGTCTGTTATAATCCTGCGCCATGAGCGGCTTGGTGATCAAACCTCCGGCGTACATTGTGGTGGAAGGACCTATTCGCGTTGGCAAATCCACGTTGGCGAGGGTGCTCGCGGAACGGCTGCACGCGCGGCGCATCTTCGATGCCGAGGATAATCCGTATCTGAGCGAATTCTACGAGGAAAAGCCAGGCGCGGCATTCAAAGCCCAGATGTACTTCCTGCACGAACGCCACCGACGCCTGGCCGAGCTGCGTTTGAACGAGATTCCTGGACCAGTGATCGGCGATTTCTTGTTCGAGAAGGACAAAATCTTTGCCTACGTCAATCTGGACAACGAAGAACTGAAGCTCTACGAGCGCTATTTCGCGATGATGTCGGCAACGATTCCTGTTCCCGACCTGGTGATTTACCTCCAAGCCAAGCCGGAAGTGCTCCGCAAGCGCGTATCAAAGAAAGGCGAGCCATCGGAGAAGCAGCTTTCTCTCGAATACCTGGAAGAAGTGGCGCGAGCCTATGAACATTTCTTCTTCCGCTATTCCGCTTCCAACCTGCTGGTGGTAGACACCTCGGAAATCGATTTCGTCGAGCGCAACGAAGACCTGCAGGAATTGTTGCGGCGTTTGCAGCAACCGGTGAAAGGCACGCAGTATTTTCTGCCCCTCGGGCCGGCTTAGGTCCCAATCCCGCCGTTTCCGCGACCCACCTCGCTAGGGATTGGACGGCGCTAGCTTGGCGGCCGCAGCATCGATCAGTGCGGCTTCATCCGCCAGAATTTGCGCCACCGTCGAGACGTCCGCGTCCACCTCGCTCCACTTTTTCTGTTCGATGGCCTCACGCACCGCAGGCAGAGTCTTCACCGCGTAGCCGGTGTAAAAACCGGGCGCGTAAATCTCATGCTTGTACCACGGCCGGCCGGGCAATCCGCCTGCGGACAGCAGTTTCCTCTCGCTCTGGCGCAGCAAACGATTTACTTCCGCGGAAACTTCCGGGTCGGGCATCTCCCCGCGCGCCGCTCCCGATTTCTGCCAGGCCCGCGCGTAGCGATCGGCGCTGTGCGTCAGTAATGCCGCGGAATTTTCCAATGGCGTGAGGTTCAAGTAAGGCGGGACGGCCTCGGCCGTCGGCGCGACGTATTTCTCCCGGGGATCCGAGGTGGCATCGAACAGGCCTTCTCCGATCTCGCGATTGCGCTCGACGGTTTCGTCGCGCTCGGTATTCGCCAGCGCCTCCAGCTCGTGCACGTATTTCTGGATGGTCTCCGCGAAATCTCCAAATTCCAGGGGCAGCAAATCAGCGTCCGCCAGACGCATCACCGCGCTCCCCGCGGTTTGCGCCATAGCGTGGCAGTACAGAAAGTTGGTATCCGAGAAATGCGTGAACCAATAAAAATCATCGTACGCCGAGTGATACACTCCTCCGTTTTCCTCCCCGCCGAATCCCAGGTCTAGCGAAGCAATTCCCAGATGCTGCAAGAACGGCGTGAAGTCCGAGCCGGAACCAAGCGGCTTAATGCGCAGGTCGGGCCGCTCGCGAGCCTCGGCACGATCCTGGGCGGCGGACGGCTCCGCAATAGACGCCAGTTGAGACCGCTTCCAGATGGAGATGTGCTTTTCGGGGTCATCGATGCCCCGAGTAACGTCATTGATGAATTTTTCCAGCGTGTGCGATCCGCCCATGGATAAGAAACCCCGCGCCACTACATCCGAATTGATGTAGACGTCCGCCTTCTGGTCCAGCTCCTCGGCGTGTTCTTCCACCCATTCCGTGGAACCCAGCAGTGCCGCCTCTTCGCCATCCCACGCCGCATAAATAATGGTGCGCTTCGGCCTCCATCCGGTCTTCAGTAACTCGCCCAGGGCGCGCGCCTCTTCCAGCAGCGCCACCTGCCCGGATAGCGGATCCTGCGCGCCGTTCACCCAGGCATCGTGGTGGTTGCCGCGAATAATCCATTCGTCTGGGTACTGCGCGCCGGGAATTCGCCCGATTACGTCGTAAATCGTTTTCGTATCCCAATTCGATTTCACCTTGAGGTGAACTTTGGCAGGACCGGGACCCATATGGTAAGTGAACCCCAGAGCACCGCGCCACGCTTCGGGCGCCACCGCACCGCCAATCGCCTGCAACAGTGGTTCGGCATCGCCATAAGAAATGGGCAGCACCGGAATCTTGGTGATGGTGGCGGCATCGCCGATCGCGAGGCGCTTCACCCCGGGCTTTGCGCCCACCCCGGGAGTGAGCGGATCGCCCGGATACAGTGGCAGATCCTCCACGCTGCCGCGCTGCACGCCATCCTTCGGGCGCCACGCGCCCGCGGGGTAAGTGTCACCAGCGAAGTAGCCGTCCTCGTGCGGGTCAGAATAAATAATGCAGCCCACCGCGCCATGTTCGGCGGCCACTTTGGGCTTGATTCCGCGCCACGATCCGCCGTAGCGCGCGATCACGATGGCGCCTTGCACCGAGATGCCATGGCGCGCCAGTTCTTCGTAGTCTGCGGGCACTCCGTGGTTGACGTAAACAAGTGGCGCGGTTACGTCGCCGTCAATCGAGTAGATGGTATGGGGGAAGCTGCTCGGACTGCTGATTGGAAGTGGGATCCTCTTGGATCGCCGGTTCCTGCAGCTTGGCCTGAAACTTGGTGGGAGCGACCAGCTCGACCGCGACTTCCTTCGGCCTGGGATACAGCACGTCGAAAGTTTCGATCTGCGTTTGGAATCCATATTCCGTCAGGCGAGCCGCGATCCATTCGGCGTTCTGCTTGTCGTAAGCCGTTCCGACGTTATGGGGATGCGCGGAAAGCAACTGCATGGCGTCGCGCATCCGGTCGGGCGAAGGTATGGCCCGAAACTTCTCCTCCCACTGGCGTTCGGCGCGGGTCCCATCGTTGGAGTAGCCCGCAAGCGGCAAGTCTTGCGCGTTGAGCGGAAGCAACAGCACGCTGAACATCAAAATCCCGGCGAGAATACGCGACTTTCCCATGCATCCCCCAGACCCCGAATAATTACGAAACAGTCAAAAAAGCCGAGCACGGATTATAGCCAGGAATCAAGCCGATCATCGACGCCAGATTGAAAATCAAGGAATGAACGGAGGAAGGATCACGCGAGAGTTTTCAGATCCACACAGAATGTGCAGCCATGCTGCCTTGGCGCGAAGTGCGGCCCCACCCTTCCCAGTCCTGCCCCTACCGGCAAGATGGAAAGAGTGGGGCCCCCGCAAAACCAGGGCTCGCCAGGGCGGGAATCAGCGGGCGCGGCCAGGACCGGTTAGGGCGTGGCGGACGCGGCCGAGCGTACGATTGACTGGGTGCTCACGGTGAAGGAAACCGAGCACCGGACTGCGCCGGCAGCCGATCTTCTCGAGTGCCCGGCGAATTCGGAAATCCCGGCCGGAAGACACCATGCCTTTTTCAAGGATGTTGATGGCGTCGCTGGTGCGTCCGCACTGGTAGTACACCTCAGCGAGGTTGAGATAAAGCTGGGCGTGGTTGGACTTCACCCCCAGCGCTTCCCGGCACAGCACCTCACCGTCCGCGAATCGCTTTTCCGCGGTCGCTGCCAGCAATCCTGCATACGACAAATAGAAAGGGTTCTTGGGGGCGGCGCCCAGTGCGCGGCGAACATGGGAAAGCGCTTCTCCGGGATAGCCATCGCGTAAGCGCCGCATGCACTCTTTGAATTCGTTCATGCCTGCATCAGCTGGGGACATGGTACCAATCCAGTGCGACATCCTCGAACCTCCTTCGCGATCTAACTGAGACAGCAGGGATGGATAAGCTGCCGGGATACTATCGCTAGGGGGTGGGGCCGGGTAGTGGTCTTTGGTCCAGATTGTGGCCATGGAAGCGACCTGTACCTATCGAACCAATGGGGGAACCATTGGCTAACTGCTGACTGTGCCAAAAGCTAGCATCGTCCACCATTGACAACAGTTTCAATAGGTATGTCGGCCTAATTGGCAATATCTGCAGGGAAATCGGCACCCGTGATTATTGACGAAAATTAATGTATTCCGCTGATACTGCTTCAGTTACAGGAATCGCTGGAACCACGTTATCGCCCGCTCAATCACATCCCGGCTGTGCGCAGGATCCACGAAGTGATGCCCTTCGTTGGCGTACACCACCAACTCGGTCGGCACGCTCCCCGATTTGAGCGCGTGCCAGAATTCGTAAGATTGCGGAGTGGGGCATTCCCCGTCCCGTTCCCCGACTACCACCAGCGTGGGGGTGCGGGCCTTTTGGATGAAGGTGATCGGCGAGCTGCGGGCGTAGACGCCGGGGTCATCGTAAACCGAAGCGCCAAAGTAAGGGACCATCCACTGGTCGATGCCATTCTCGCCATAGTAGCTCTGTAAATTGGCAAGGCCGGCGCCAGCGACCGCGGCGCGGAAGCGATTAGTCTGGGTCACCGCCCACATAGTCATGTAACCGCCGTAGCTCCAGCCGGTTATGCCGATGCGGTTGGAGTCGATGGTCGCCGCTTTGGCCGCCGCGTCGATCCCCGCCATGATGTCGCGAAAGTCTCCGTAGCCGAAATCCTTCACATTGGCGCGCGTGAATGCTTCACCCTGCCCGTAACTGCCGCGAGGATTTGGCTCCAGGATGAAGTAGCCGGCGGCCGGCAGAGCGCTGAAGTAGCGCGTTCGCCCGGGCCAGCTTGGAGTGACCGCCGCCGCGGGTCCACCGTGGGGAACCACCACTAGCGGATAAATCTTCGAGGAATCGTAGTCGTCCGGATAAATGAGCCAGCCTTGAATGGTATAGTTGTCGCTGGTCCAATTAAGGCTTTCCGCTGTTCCCCAAGCGGATTCAAGCTTCTCATTGCGGTGGGTAATCTGCTTCCACCCGCCGACGTGTCCCACCCAGACTTCCGGCGGATGCTGAAACGATTGGCGGACGATGGCGGTGGATTCGCCGTCGGCTGCCAGCGAGAAGCCCAAGCCAAATTCCTCCGACGAAACGGTCTCCGCGCCCTCCCAGAGCGGATGGATTTGTCCGCTGGCGAGATCGAGCCGGCCAACGCCGGTTTGGCCATTCGTGAAGGCGCTGAACAGAATCGTTTTCGAATCCGCTTGCCAGTAAAACGAACTGGGGGTGACCGTGGCGTTCGGGGAAACATCTTTCGCTTCGCCGCCGCCCACCGGAACCGTGTAGATATCGCCGCCCACCGAGCCTTCATCGCTCATCAGTCCTCCGATGAAAGCGATAGTTGATCCGTCGGGCGACCACCGCGGGTATGCAATCTGCATGGGCGGCTTCAAGATCGTTTCGGTGGCAGCGGTGGCGATGTCGACGATAGCGAGTTGCGCGATATACCAGTTATCGTCCCCCGCGCCGTGCGCGGCGGTCACCACCAATTGTCCGCCGTCCGGCGACCAATCGTATTCGTAGACGTTCAGATCCAGCGGAGAAAGCTGGCGCACCGCTCCGGTCGTTTCGTCGATCAGCGTGAGCCGCTGCTCGTGGATTTCGTCCGCGATTACTCCCACTGCGGGAGATTCAGCCACCAGCGGACTGGCAGCACGCGTCGCGTTCTGGGTAAAGAGCAGTGCGATGGTCTTGCCGTCGGGCGACCACTTGGGCGTCGCCAGGAAACCCTTAAGCTTGCTCATGCGGCGGATCGTCGGGACGGGCAGAAGCGTGGTAGAGGCTGGGGCGGGAGCCGGGGCAAGAGGCGGATCGGGCACTCCCGCAACCACCGGCGCCTTGGCTCTGGGGTGACGACCGCTGGCCGCGGCTTGACGGGCTACCACCGCGACGCAGAGTTGCAGTTGTCCGGGCGAGCCGGAATCCGACAAGAACACCAGGCGGGTGCTGTCCGGCGACCAGGCTATGTCGTGCTCGGCGGCATCCCCGTTTCCTGCGGAAATGCGCCGGGGAGCTACGCCGTTTTCGGTGTTCGCGGCGTAGATCGCAAAATTGGGAGATAGCGCGCCGTTTTTTCCGGGGAGCGACTCGACCCACGCGACGTGCTTCGCATCGGGGGAGATGGCCACTTGGCGAAACTCGCGAACATCGAACATGGCGTGCATCGCGTTCTGAACGGGAGCGGAGATCTGCGGCGCGGGAGCTGGTACCGGCCCGGGAGCCGGTGCTGGCGGATTAGCGGCTGAGTCGGCGTCAGGATTGGCTGCTGGCGTGGGCGGCTTCTCGGCGGTCTGCGTATGTGCCACCGACGCGGCAACTAAAAATGCCAGGAAAAAACCTGCAGCGAAGAGTTTCAACGTTCGGGTCATCGGATTGTTCCGCTCCAGTGCATCGCAGAAATGAAGCGTCATGTTGCGGCGCGCACGCGGGAAATGCAAGAGAGACCTGCCTTGTTCCCGCCGGTTCCCTGCCCGGAGAATTAGCAGAAGCGTGCCCCCATCCCCCGGAAAAAATAAAACCATCGAACCGAAGAACGAGTTCAAAACATCCTATTCCTCTGCAGCCGTTGCGCGGGAGGTGTCCATGAGCCAGGTGCCAGTCTGGTTTGAACGCACGTTCGAGTTTTCGTTTCCGGTGGCTCTGCTTCCCAATCTGTGCGGACGTCTGCGCGGCACTCCGGCCAGATTGGAAGAGGCGCTTCGTGGCCGTTCTCACGAAATCCTGATCCGCAAAGCGGAAGAAAAGTGGTCGGCGCAGGAACACGCAGGTCACCTGCTTGACCTGGAACCGCTGTGGCTGGCGCGCGTGGAGGATTACGTCGCGGCCAGCGGCCAACTGACAGTAGCAGACTTGACGAATCGAAAAACCGATGAAGCCAACCACAATGCGCAGGCGCTGGAGCAGATCCTGACCGAGTTCCGCGCGGCACGAGATAAACTACTGAAACATGTCAACCAACTGGACCCATCGCTATTCGCTCGAGCCATTCCCCACCCGCGCTTGAAGACCCCCATGCGCCTGGTTGACCATTTGTATTTTGTCGCGGAACACGATGATCATCATCTCGCGCGAATTTGGGAACTCGTCGCCTAAGTTTCCATCGCACCCACACGGAGCATCACCGAACATGACCGACGCGAATCAACGCCTGGTGCAACGGATTTTCGAGAATGCGAAATTCATCCATTCCCTTGGAATCGAATTGGGTTCCTTCGATTTCGGGTGGTGCGAGACCACGGTTAAGGTAACTCCCGCGCTCCAGCAACAGCACGGCTTCGTTCATGCCGGCGTGCTGATGACCCTTGCCGATCACACTTGCGGGGGAGCCGCGGCGTCCACCGTACCGGCAGATAAGGAGGTAATCACCGTGGAGAACAAGGTTTCATTCTTGCGGCCGGCTTCCGGTTCCATTCTGGTCTGCCGCGCGGAAGTGCTGCGCACTGGACGAAATCTGGTGTTCGTTGAGGCTGCCGTAAGCGTCGAGGATAGCGGCGCCCGCTTCATGGTCGCCAAGGCATCGAGTACCCTAGCTGTGATTCGCCTGGATTCAATGCGAAGTACTGGGAGTGCGGGCGCGAAAGCGCAATAGCGAGCCGCAACTCGATTTTATTTTGATTTGCGGCGCGGTTTCTTTTTCTTCAGGTAGCGCGTGCGGCTGTCCAGAATTGCTTGGCGCGTTTCCCGCGGACCTAGCCAACCCTTGATCACCGTCTTTTTTCCTTCAAGCTCCTTGTAGATGGTGAAGAAGTGCACGATTTCCTGCAGCACGTGCGGGAACACCTGGTCGATCGAGTGGATTTCGGTGAAACGCGGATCGCGATCCGGCACCGCGAGTATCTTGGTGTCCGGCTCGTCCTGGTCGACCATCCGCAGCAAGCCCACCGGCCGCACCTCCAGCAGGCACCCGGTGAAGCTCGGATTCTCCACCCACACCAGCACGTCCATCGGATCGCCATCTTCCGCCATCGTACCGGGCACGAAACCGTAGTCGCCGGGATAGTGCATTGGGGAATAAAGTGCGCGGTCCAGACGAAACATCCCGAGTTCCCTATCGTATTCGTACTTGTGCCCGGAATTTTTCGGAATTTCTACGATCATCCGCACGATTTCAGGGCACTGCGGGCCGGGATCGATATCGAGCAATGAAGCGGTCATACGATTACCGTAATGAAGAATAGTCCGCTTTGCAAGGGTACCAACCCTGGCGTTTCACCGAATCCTCACCAACCCCACGGCCGGAGCAACTGGCAGAACGCGTCTTGCGCCGCCCGCCTCAACCAGCGTAGGCTTCCGCAGAGTATTTTTGTCGAGGAGGATTTGTGATCGTCACCCGCGCAGCCTCGCAACAGCGCACCGCCCTCGGATCGCGCATGCTCGCTGTTCTCCTGTTCGGCATCGCGGGTATCGCACTTTCGATCTCGATCCCGCTCTTGGCACAGCAAAATCCGCCCGCGCCGGTTATTTCTCCCGAGGTCAGCTCCGACAACCACATTACCTTCCGGTTGCGCGATCCCAATGCCAAGGAAGTGCTGGTGCGCGTCGAGGGGACAAAAGGCCCGCTGCCTATGCTGAAAGACGATCAGGGTGTGTGGAGCGTCACCACCGGCGCTCTGGATCCGAATTTTTACGGCTACTCGTTCATCGCCGACGGCGTCGACGAAGCCGATCCATCCAATCCGTTGGCCAAGCCCAACCTAATGTTTCCCGGAAGCATCGCCCACGTGCCTGGCCCAGCCTCGTTACCCTGGGAAATCAACGACGTGCCGCACGGCGTGGTGCACCACCATTTTTATCGTTCGCACATCATCGGCGACCAGCGCGATTTTTACGTCTACACCCCGCCGGGCTACGACCCGCGGGAAAAGAAAGTTTATCCAGTGCTGTACCTGTTGCACGGTTATAGCGATTCCGCGGACGCCTGGACCGCCGTCGGTCGCGCTAACATCATCCTCGACAACTTGATCGCGCAAGGCAAAACCAAACCGATGCTCATCGTGATGACCCTGGGCTACGGTGCGCTGGAAATCGTCCCGCGCGGCTACACCGGCTTTCGTGATCCCGAATTGCGGCTAAGAAACATGACCAAATTTCGCGACGCCCTCTTCGCGGAAGTGATGCCCGCGGTCGAGCTCAATTACCACGTGCTCCAAGACCGCACCGCTCGCGCCATTGCAGGACTCTCGATGGGCGGCGCGGAAGCTTCCTTCGTCGGTCTGAATGCTCTCGATCGCTTCGCCTGGGTCGGTTCGTTCAGCGAAGGCGGCCTCGACGACGACATCCAAGCCAATTTCCCCAGCCTCAACCGCAAAGCCTCCGCGTCGCTGCGGCTGTTGTGGATTTCCTGCGGCAAGGACGACGGTCTGTTCCCGAAAGACCAGCAACTGCGCGATTGGCTGCAGTCGCAGGGATTTTCCGTCCACTGGATCGAAATGGAAGGCGGGCACGAATGGCCGGTGTGGCGGCGCAACCTCGCGGAATTTGCCCCATTGCTGTTTCAAAAACGCTGAGCGGCGCTGGCGTTTTCGAATATCGACGCCACAATCAAAACACCTCAGTGCCGCACCCAGCTTGTACCGCCGTCGTACGTGCTCCAGATTTCGCCTTTGGCACTCGTAATGTCGCCGCGCAGCACGCTCGAGAAATCGATGCGGGTGATATCGGCGGATAGCTTGGCGTCGCCGTCAGTGGGAAGCACCCGCACCCAATGCGCGCCGGCATCCGCTGAGTGGTAAAGAATCCCCGCGGCGCCTCCCACCCACGCTTCCTGCTGGTCGCCGTATAGAGCGCGGAATTGCGCGCTGGCGTCGACCGTAAATTTTTGCCATGTATGACCGGAATCGTCGGAGCGTTGCGGAAGGCCGTCCTCCGAAAGACTCCATTGCGCCGGGCTCGCCTTTGTAGCGGCAGCGGCTTGCGCAGTTGCTTGTGGTGCGCGCTGCGCGGGGCTGTAGTCGGCCCTTCCATGCTGTTCCGCCCGTGCCGCCGAGCCGGCAATCGCCCCGCCTATCATCCCGCTTGGCGCCGCACTGGTTGCCGCCCGGCCCGTTCCGCTGGCAGCGCGCCCGGCCTGGCCATTAAGCGTCTGCATCGCGCCCACGGGCGCAGCGGCCGACGGTACTGCGAGCCTGGGCGTAAAGATCGCCCGTGGCGCGTCTACTTTCTTGGCAAATTGTGGGCCGCGATCCGATGCGGGCGCGGCCGATGGCACAGCCGGCGCGACGTACGCACTCTTGGGAGCGAGCGACGGCGGCGGCGCAACCGGCTCAGGTTTCGCGCCCCTCGCCGCTTTCTTCTCAACCGGAGGCGCCGTAGCAAGCGGAAGCAGATCGGGCGCGCCGTTGAGTGGGCGGTCAGCGGCCAACTGATCCAGCGGAATATTTTTCGACGTAGGCTCCGCCTTGCGCTTGCCGCGCCACAGCGTGGGATAGCGAACCACCACGGTTGCGCAGATCGCCACGCAGGCAGCCACCGCAAGCCAGCGCGCCGTTGCGCGGCCCAACCAAAAACTCCGCTTGAGCGACTGGGCTTCGTCGTGCGCCGGCGGCAACAGCGATGCAGGCGAGCCTGCCGGCGCTTGGCTTGGCTGCGGCACTGACGCCGCTGCGGCCGCAGCCGCCGCAGCTACCAATTCGTGTTCCGGCTCGGGCAGCGCCGCGTCCCCCGGTTCCGCCCCGGCCAGCACCGCAACTTCGCGGCATTGCGCGCAGCGGGAAAGATGCTCGAGCACCTGCTGCCGTTCGCGCGCCGGCAGGGATTGCTCCGCGAACGAAGTCAGCAAATCCGCGTCCGGATGATCGGAAGTGGGCTGCCGCTGGAGATGCGCGCGCGCGATGGGAGGAAGTCGTTCCATCTTAGTTCGGTTTTCTCCGTCGTTGCGCATGGCCGTCTTCTGATTCGTAGAACGGGCCACTAGCGGAATCTTGCGTCAGGTGCCGGCGAATATCCAGTGTAAGGTCGCGCACATCCACGTCCAGCGCTTCTTCGGCCTGCCGCGCGCTCATGCCGCTTTTCTCCAGCCGCGCCAGAATATCGCGGCGCAATCCCCGCACCACCTGTTCCAGGCGTCGGCTGATCGTCGACTCGTGTACTCCCAGCAATTTCCCCACCCGCGCCAGTGTGAGTCCATCGATGAAGTAACTGGCGATCATCGCCCGATCTTCGTGCGGCAACGCGTCAAGCGCCGCGCCGGTCGCCGCGTCCAGCCGCGAATCAACCACCACCACTGGCACAGGCTCCGGCGCGGCAAATTGCCTTCCGTCTTCGGTCTTTTCCTCCAGGCTCACCAGCAGCCGCCCGGCGCGGTATTGGTTCACATATTGCTGCGCGAGAATCGTGCGCAACCAGCCCGCCAGCGAGCCCCGGCCGTTGTAAGAGGAAAGCTTCGAGACGCGCACACCGTCGCGTATTTGCGTGCCGTACAGATCGGCGTAAACCGAACCGGTCAGCTCGCTGGCTTTCGACTCTTCCCCCGTGATTCCCAGCGCCGCTCGCGAAAGAGTTTCCTCGTAGCGCGTCAGCATTTCCTGCCAGGCCTCACCGTTTCCCGCCGCACACGCTCTCGCCAACGCCAGGTCCTCCACATGCAAGCTGTTCAGCAGCGCATGCAGTGCCGTGCGATCCGTCGAATCCCCGCCGTCCGCGCCTTCCGGCAGGTACTTGCAGGCGATCCGTCCCAGGACCGCGGTGAACTCCGCCAGCGCCAGCCCGTACCGCGCCGCGCCGCTCTTGGCGTAAAGCTCCGACGCCAGCGGCTCGATCGGCAGCGTTCGAGGTGTCCGGGGCTGGGGGTCGCCGCTCATTCGCGTGATCCTAACAATTTATTCGACCCCGCTTGCAAGAAAGATGTTCCCGCACGTTCAGGGATACAGAGGGCGAGAGGGACCGGCGGGTTGCACCCGCCCGCAGCCGGCGAACGCGATTTCCAATGGCCGAGCCGGTAGTGCGTCCCCAAAAACGCCCGCGGAGGCGAGAGATGAAATCCGATTGGATTATCCCAGCACTGGTGAGTGCGATGGCGGTGGGCACGGTGATGTTGGCGCGCATGGGAGCTACCCAGGACGCAAGTGCGGCGCAATCCTCTTCCGAATACAAGGTGCTCCCGCCGATCAAACACGGAAACCTCAGTGTCTATCCGGTGGTCGCCGGCAGTTCTCACGACACCAAGGAATTCATCACCCTGGACGAGGGCCTGAAATCCGGCGAAGTGGTGGTTAGCGAATACGGGAACCTCAAGACCCTGGTTCGCAGACCCGGCGCGAGGCCGCAAACCAGATTTTCCTCTGACGGCGCGCAAGTGAATACCCTGGTCCTGCTGAACGATTCGAAGCGTCCGCTGATCCTGCTGGCCGGAGAAATCGTGATGGGCGGCAAACAGGATCGCATCATCGCCAGAGATCGCGTAGTGGCGCCGGAAAGCGACCCAATCGATCTAAGTGTTTTCTGCGTGGAGCCGGAACGCTGGGTGCAAGAAAAAGTAAATTTTGCCGGAGGCGGCGGCATGGTGGCTCCCACCGTGCGCGCCCGCGCGATGAACGACAAGAACCAGCAGCAGGTTTGGGCGGCGGTGCGTTCCGCGCAGACCCAGGCATTTATCGCGGCGAGTCCCCGACCCTCCAGCTCGGCCACCGGCACGGTGGCGGGTGGCGTATCGGGCGGTTACGTGGGCAGTATTTGGGGCAACGCGCCCGCCAGTCCCACCCCCAACGCAACCAGCTCCTACCCCCGCGCGATGGCCATGCCCGCTGTCGCGCAGAAAGTGGATTCCGTGGCCGCTCCCATCGAACAGGGTTATCGCAGCCTGATGGGCGAGCTGCGCGACAAGAACGCCGTAGGTGTGGTGGTGGTCGTGAACGGACAGATTGTCTGGGCCGACATTTTCGCCAGCACCGATTTGTTGCAGCGCTATTGGCCCAAGCTGGTCAGGTCCTACGCAGCGGAAGCGGTAGTCACGAATACAAAATGGAGCGACGCGGGCGAGAAAACAGCGCAAGCCTTCGTCGATAGCCTGGCAGGCGGCCACCAAACCGTGGAAAGCGAGCCCGGCCTATATCGCCAGACCGAAGTCACCGGCGATGGCTTCCGGGTATTCGAGCTAACCTCGCTGCTGCCCAAGACCGGCTTCCACCTCCACATCGCCAAGGCCGTCGAGTAAATTACCGAACGCCGAAAGCCCCGCGTGCGAATCCGCCACGTGGGGCTTCTGGTGAAAACCTAACTCAACCAGTCCGTCTTAAGCACGGTTTCGCGGCCGAGTGAAGTGTAAAAGCCCCACACGGCGACCGCCAGCAGCGCCGCCAGAACGATATAAATATTCACCGCATACCACCGGCCCGAATCCAGCGGATACGGCAAGTTAAGCAGCAGGTTGGCGGTGAACGATCCGAGCGCCAGGACCACCAAACCGAACCGCACCACCGAAATCGCCGTGATCCCGTATATCGCTCCCCAAATGGCAACCTGAATCAGCCAGTTCGAACTGCCCAGCACTCGGGGCGCAGTAAAAACGAACACGAACGCAGCCGCCGCGAGCCAACGATTCTTAAGCAAAACCCGCAGCAGCACCAGCGCAAGAAAGAAAATCATTGTTCCGAAAACCGAGTTAACGATATTCACCAGGCACGTGGAGATCGTCGGCGCGAAGCCCAGCAGATAATCGGCGTTCGCGAATTCGTTGAACGCTCCGGCGCGGTTGCGCGCGAAATTGCCCAGCATGAAAATCACCGACCACAGAACACCCAGGATCACTCCGAAAAGCACATCCCGGCCAACCAGCGGATCTCGCCATCGCCCATCGATCATGCGGCTCCAGGTAATGATGGTCTGCGGCCAATGGCGGCGAACGTACGGCTCAAGCGCCAGGTAGGTAGTCCAGAAGACGCCGGTAACAAACAGACCAGTACTGACGGTGAGGATGAAGACAAAAATCATGTAGGAACTCGGCGTTAGATGGGCGCGAAATACCGCCAGAAGTATTTCCGATCCGAAAACCGCAATAGCCAGCCGGGCCGCGCCGCGACGGTCGCCTTTTCCCGTGCGGAAATGAGTGTAGGCGCGCCAGGCGCCCAATACGATTAAGCCGATGAATATCGTCGCTTCCAGAATGCCGCCGGCTTTCGCAAGCTTGCTTTGCTGGTGCTCGCGCATCCGCTCGGGCGTCGACCATGCGCCATTCAAAGAAAAGTACACCGGGCGCCCTTGAAAGCCGGCCGCCTCCACTCGCAACGGAAGTCCGGAACCGGGCCATACCCCGGTCCAGGCCGCGCGGGAATCGGTCGCAACCAGCGCAGTCCATTCGGGAACCGTCGGCTGCAACTTCAAAGCATCGAGCCCGGCGGCGGCCAATAGCACGTTCCAGTCCGGGGGCTTCGTCGCCGCGGACGGAGCATCTTGCTGCTGCGGAGGAACGGCCTGGAAATAATTCAACCGGCCTTCCGCGTCCACTTGCACGTCGATTGTTCCCGAGAGAATCGAATCTGGATCGTCTGGCAATACAACGCCCGGGGTGAGAGACATATTCCAGAAGCCGGTAACTTCGAAGTAGCGCGGGCTCAGGCGATACCAATACAGCAGGGCGATCGGACGCTGCGCAAAAATGGAATTTGATTGTGCGCCGGGTCCGTGCTTTTCCTGGATGTAGTTTATGTAATCGCCGTCGTAGGTGAAGCCGCCGGCGTGGTCCACTGCCTGCGACGGATAACCCAGCGCGCTGACGATTTCGCGCGCTTTTTCCGCCAGCACCTCGGGCGGCTTATCTCCGGAAAAAAATTGCAGGGCATCCTCTTTCGCGCCCAGAATAAAACAGGCCGCCATCCCCAGAATTACCGCGGCCAGACACAAAATCGCTGCGCGCGGTTGCAGGCCAGTGGCTTCACCGGCCGCGGCCACCATCTGCGGCGACGGCGTCTCACCCGCCGCCAGCGCTGCGGCCAGCGGATCGCCGCCGGGCAAAGCCGCCGCCAGCACAAGTGCCGAAGAAGGTCGCGACGCTGGGTCGGGCTCCAGGCAGCGCATGATTGCGCGCTCGACCATCGGATCGATATCTTTTACCCGGGTCGACGGGCTGCTCGGCGGCCCTTCACTCCGGGTCCGAACCAGTTCCGCAAGCGTCGTCGCCTCGAACGCGCGCTTGCCGGTGAAAATCTCATACAGCACCAGGCCCAACGAATAAATGTCGCTCTTCAGCGTGACGTCTTTGCCGGCCAGTTGTTCCGGGGCCATATACGTTGGCGTGCCGGTGCGAAAGTCTCCCGCATCAATCTGCCCCGACATACCCGCCAAACCAAAATCCGTGATCACCGCGTGTCCGCGGCCGTCGAGCATGATGTTCGATGGCTTCAGGTCCCGATGCAGCACCCCTTCGTGATGCGCGGCGCCCAGCCCGGCGCAGAGCTGGCGCGCAATCTCTAGGGCTTTATCTTGCGGCAGGCGCCCGATCCGGCGGAGCAGCGATGCCAGGTCCTCACCGTCGATGTATTCCATCGAGAGGAACGTCTGCCCATCGATTTCGCCGACGTCGTACACCCGGCAAACATTGGGATTCGATACGCGGCGGGCGGTGCGCACTTCGTTGCGAAAACGTGCCAGCGCGTCTTCGTCGCGCGATGCCGCTTCCGGCAGGAATTTCAGCGCCACCGGTTGTCCCAGCGTCAGGTCGTCCGCCCGATAGACTTCACCCATCCCGCCTTTGCCCAGCAAAGCGATGATGCGATAGCGCCCGGCCAGCAAAGTTCCGGGCAGAAAGCGCCCCTCGCTCGAAAGGCTGCCCGACGAAGAAGCGGGACGCGAACTGCTCGGCGAACGGGAGCCCGAGGCCGGCGGCGATACTTTCGGCATGGTTGAGGCCGCAGCGTTTTGCGGCGGCGGCGCGGGGCGTTGGGGCGGTTCAATGCTCGCGGTCGCCAGCGGATCGTCCGTCACCGAACTCGCAGCCATACTGGCGCCGCACGACAAGCAAAAGCGCCCAACGTCAGGAACCGTCGCGCTGCATGCTGGACACTTCGCCAAGGTCTATTTGCCCACCAGCCTGAGGAATTCCGGATCGTCGTAGAGGATTTGCAGGTCAGGGTCCTTGCCGATCCAATCCATATTGGCGTAACCGGCTTTGATGGCCTTCTTGAGTGTCTCGAGCGCCTGAGATTTTTCCTTCAGGACTGCATAGCAACAGGCCGCGTTGTACAAAGTGCTCGAATCATGCGGCCGCAAGGTGATCGCAGTTTCCAGGTGCCGGCGCGCGTCGTCCCCGCGGCCGGTGGCAACCAGTTGCACCGCCAGCAGGATCCTCGCGCGCACATCGTCCGTCGCGATCTCCAACTGCTGCTCCAGGACGCGAATCAGGCGCTCCCTCATTCGACCCGCGGCCGCGCTCTGCCCCAGGCGCTCCAGGCTCAGCGTAAATGGCACGTAAACGTTGTAATCGTCGCCGTTCGCTTCCAGCGCGCGCTCCGCGATATCCGCTGCTTCCTGGAAACGCCCCGAGGCGAAGTAAGCGCGTCCGAGCACGTTGTAGGCGCCGTCGCAATCCGGTTTCCGCTCGATAGCCAGCTTCGCGTAACGGATCGCCTCGTCGGAGTTTTTCTGGCTGTAGCACAGCCGCGCCCGCGCTGCCGCCACCTCCGCAAGCTGCGGATCCAGAACCGCCGCCCGGTCGGCAGCGGCCAGTCCTTTATCCAGCCATTGTTGTTCCTGCCGCCGAAACTCGAAAATCATTCCGCACACATTCGCGATCCCGGCGTGGGCCATCGCGAAATCCGGATCGAGCTTCACCGCCTGTTCGAACATCTGCAGCGCGAACTCCAGGTTCTCCCGGTGCGTATAATTCCGCCCGCGTAAGTAACAGTCATACGCCTGCAGATTCTCCGTCGGACGGCTGCTGATTTTCTTTTGTTCTTGCGACGTCAGCGTCACCCGCAACGCCTGCGCAATGTTCCGCGCGATCTCGTCCTGCACCTCGAAGATGTCCTTCACCTCGCGGTCGTAGCGCTCCGCCCACAGCGGAAAATCGGTCCGCGTATCCACCAGTTGGGTGTTGATGCGCAGGCGGCTCCCCGCGCGCCGCAAGCTGCCGCTCAGCACATACGCCGCATGGAGCTGCTCGCGGACTTGCGTCGCCGTCGCCGGCTTATCCCGGAACGGCAGCACCGTCGCCCGCGGAAATATCTGCAGACTGCGGATCTTCGATAGCTCCGTGATCACGTCTTCGGTCATGCCGTCGCGGAAGTACTCATCCTCTTTCGCACCGCTCAGGTTCTCGAAGTACAGCACCGCCACCGACTTCTCCGCAGTCGCGGGAGCAGCAGTCACCGCCGGCGCCGCGGAAACTCCCGCGCCAGGAGCGGCCGCCGCGCTGCGCGGCCCCTCGCTTCGCCCGGACGATTCCAGGGTGCGCTTCAGCCGCCGCAGATCGGTCTTCAACTCCGACGCCGTCTGATAGCGAAACTCGGGATCTTTCTCGAGTGCCTTCGAGATGACCGAATCGAGTTGCGCAGGCAGCCGCGCATTTACCTTCGATGCCGCTTCCGGTGTGACGTGCAGGATGCCATCGAAAACCGCGGCCGTCGTCGTGCCCGCAAATGGCGGCGCGCCCGTGGCCATCTCATACAGCACCGCGCCGAACGAAAAAAGGTCGCTGCGCGCGTCCAGGTCTCGCCCCAGAGCTTGCTCCGGCGACATGTACGCCACCGTGCCCATCGAGCTGCCCGGGCTGGTAAGATCTTCCGGCCTCACGCCGGCCGTGGCCATCGCCGAAGCGCCCGCCGTCTCCCCGACGCTTAGCTTTTCCTGCACCAACTTGGCCAGCCCGAAATCCAGGATCTTCGCTTGCCCGCGAGCGACCACAAAGATGTTCGCCGGCTTGATATCGCGGTGAACGATGCCCTTGGAGTGCGCGGCTTCCAGTCCCTCTCCAATTTGAATTCCCAATTCCAGCAGCCGGTCCACCGCCACCGGCTTCGCGTCGATCAGATGTTTCAGGGTCTGCCCTTCGAGTAGCTCCATCACCAGAAACGGTTGGTTTTCGTGCTGGCCAACGTCGTGGATCGTGCAGATGTTCGGATGATTCAGCGCCGAGGCCGCGCGTGCTTCCCGCCGAAACCTCTCCACCGCCTGGGCGTCCGCCGCAATGTCTTCCGGGAGGAACTTCAGTGCCACGCTGCGTCCCAACCGGTCGTCGGTGGCTTTGTAAACCACGCCCATACCCCCGCCGCCAAGCTTTTCAATAATCTTGTAATGCGATACGGTTTGGCCAGGCGCGCGCGGTGAGACCGACATAGAGCGGGATGCTATTACCGGCACTCTGGTAAGTCAACAAGCGCGAGCGTTCTGTAAGGGAAGGAACGAGCACTGTGGCTGGTAGAGTCGCCCTTCCAGGAGGAGCCCGATGGAACAGCGCATCAGCATAGTCACTCTTGGCGTCGCGGATCTAAAGCGCAGTTCCGAATTCTATGAGCGCCTCGGATGGCGCCGCGCAATCACCCAGGGAGAGGGTATCGTCTTCTTCCAGGCCGGAGGGATGGCCCTGGCCCTGTACCCCCGGCACGAACTTGCCGACGACGCGAATGTTCCTCCAGACGGTCACGGCTTCACCGGAATATCCCTGGCCTACAACACCCGTAGTCACGCAGAGGTTGACGGCGTCCTCAAAGATGCGGTAGGCGCAGGCGCAAAACTTCTAAAGCCCGCCCAGGAAGCCTTCTGGGGCGGCTATTCCGGATATTTCTCCGATCCCGACGGGTTTCTCTGGGAGGTCGCCTGGAATCCATACTTCCCGATAGCCGAGGATGGAAGTATTAAGATTCCGGACCAGCAGTGACGTTCACCTGCCGGTGGTGATCCGCCAAACCGCCAGCGACCGCCTTCAGTTGCGGGACAAAGGTTGCGCGTAATACCCCTGACGAGTGCGCGCGGTTAGGCCCGGCTTATCCACCTTGATTTCCAGTTGGTGATATTCGTCCGGCTTCGCTGCCGGCGGTATATCAAACGAGATCTCGTAATAGGGCGCCGCATCCGCCAGGCATTTTCGGATGATGCTCGATATATCGTTCTCGGAATTAAACGCAAGGCCGCCGCTCTGGATGGCCAGCACCTGCAGCCCGAGATTCCCCAAATTTACCTGGCTAGGTTTGCTCACACCCTTCAAGAATTCCTGATAGTAAGACGCGTTGGAAAGAGACTCGCCGGTGCCCAGCGGATTGATGCTGTAGACGGTGATGTGCGCCCGCTGAAGTTGATTCGAGAGGTTCACCACACTCGCGAAGGCTTGTTGTTGCTGCTTCACGTCAAGCGCGATGTTTACGCTGGAGAGCAGCGGCCAACCGGGAGATAGCCACAGCATGATCTTGCGTCCTGGCCGCTGCGCCTCGCTCGCAATCAGTCGATCCATCGCGTCCAGCGAAAGCTTCAGCCGTTCCGTCGCGCCGTAAATCCCGGCGGAGTTGCCGATCACCCGGAGCCCGGAGTTGTCCCCATCCAGTTCGGCGCTGAGCGCGTTCCCGTCGGTGGAAAAATCCCCCAGAGCCTTCACGCCTTTATCGGTGAACACCGCAATGACGGTCGGATATGCCAGGTGACCGCCTTCGGCACGCAGAAAATTATCCAGCTGCGTGCGGTCGTAGCCGACGTTGCGAAAAGCGGTGTTCACAGCATCAACCACCACCAGCACTTCAATGGGAGCCTCACGGCCGTTGACCGCCTCGAACGAGGTGATCGCCCGTGGCGCCTTGTTATCCAGCAGCGTGAAGTCTTGCTGCTGCAGATCCACCGGCGGCACCGCCTTCGGCGTCACCACCACGTCGAGGTAAGCCTTCCGGCTAGCAGTCTGGCCTGGCGCAGCGCTCTGTTGCGCCGAAGCCGCAGCGGCGCACAACAGGCCCGCCAGAAATAAACATCCGAGACGTGCGTGCTTGAACATGAGCGCCACTCCTGTGTGCGAAGGCCACGAGTTCTCGTTGGATTACTTCCCGGGCCTAAATCGCGCGACTGCCAACAGTATAGACGCCATTCAGCTCGGAAGAGTTTCGAACGCAAGGTTTTGACTTTGCTGTTGGGGTTGGTTTTGACTTTCGGTTCTACGGTTCTACGCTTTTATCTCTTCCGGGTGCCCATCCTTCCCCGCCGTCGGGAAGGGTGGGCGTTTTGAATTACGGTTCCACGCCGTTATCCGATATACGCGGTCCGAAGCTCAAGCGTTTCCACTAGGTCCTGGTAAAACGTGCGGCGGAGTCAGGACACATTGCGGACCGATGCTCTCGACCACCGTCACGCTGGAAGTCGAATCGAAGTAGCCGCACGCCGCGGTGGATTTTGATTTCGCCTTCGCCGTTGGGTGGCGCACCCTTCGATTTTAAGGGTGCGGATTCTATAATTGCTTTCAGGCCATCCCAGGAAAACATGTATTTCCGTTCTTCACCCTCTGACGTACGATCTCCGTTTCGATACTGGGCCGCGAGTCCTGGCAAAGACATTCGACTCGCAGGCGCCTTCTAACGAGGACCTTCTCATGGTTAATGTCGCAGGCCGATGCAGCCGAACACCACGAATGTGAGCCACCCTATTCCGATCGAAGCTCCCTCCTCGCAGCGTCCATTGCTCGCCTCCAGCAAGCGCCTGGTGCCGTGGCTAATAGCGGTCGCGTTTTTCATGGAGTCGCTCGACACCACGATTCTCAATACCGCGGTGCCAACCATCGCCGGCGCACTCCACGTCGCTCCGCTCAGCATGAAGTCAGTCCTCGCAAGCTACACACTCAGCCTCGCCGTCTTCATTCCGATCAGCGGCTGGATGGCGGACCGGTTCGGAACGCGCCGCGTATTCGCCTCGGCGATTGGCATCTTCACCCTGGGGTCATTTCTTTGCGGCATATCGAGCAACATACATCTGCTGGTCGCCTGCCGCATTCTGCAGGGCGGCGGCGGATCGATGATGGTGCCCGTCGGCCGGTTGACCGTGGTGCGGACGTTTGCTAAATCCGAATTGGTGCGCGCCATGAGCTTCGTCGCCATTCCCGGTTTAATCGGTCCGATGCTTGGACCGATCGCCGGCGGCCTCATCGTCGGATATTTTCACTGGAGGCTTATTTTCTTCGTGAATATTCCGATTGGTCTGGCCGGTTTATTGTTGGTGTACCTGCACCTGCCGGATTACCGCGAACACACCAACCCCCTCGACGTGGCCGGGCTGATCCTGTTCGGGTCCGGTGTTGCCCTGCTGTCGTATGTTCTCGAGGTATTTGGCGAACATTCGCTAAGCATGCGTGAAATTCTGGGGCTTCTGGCGCTTTCCATCGCGCTGCTGGCGGGGTACGGATTTCACGCGACCCGGACCGCCTATCCGATGCTGGATCTCATTCTCTTCCGGATTCGCACCTTCCGCGCGGCCGTGAGCGGCAGCTTTCTCACTCGCCTCGGCATCGGCGGCATTCCATTTCTGTTTCCTCTCCTGTACCAGGTTGGCCTCGGCTTCACCCCGATTCAATCCGGCCTTCTCATGATGCCGCAGGCGATTGCGGCCATGAGCCTGAAGGTAACCATGCCGCGGATCCTGGCCCGCTTCGGATACCGCGCCGTGCTGGTTTCCAACACGCTGATCATCGGCCTGCTCATCATGTTGTTCGCAACCATCGGCAAAGGCACGCCGCTCTGGCTGGTAGTCGCCGAGGTCTTCTGCTACGGGTTTTTCACGTCGTTGCAATATACCAGCATGAATACCCTGGTATATGCTGACACCAGCGACCAACAGGAGAGCGGCGCGAGCTCCATCGCCAGCACCGTGCAGCAGATGGCGATCAGTTTTGGCGTCGCTTCAGCATCGCTGGTAACCGTATTCTTCCTTCCCGACCATTCTCGTTCCAATCCCGCGCAATTCATTCACGGCATCCATCGGGCGTTCTTCGTCCTTGGCGGGATGACCCTCCTCTCGACCATTGTTTTTCGCGACCTGAAAAGAGGAGACGGCGATGCGGTGAGCCGGCGGAAGGAAGTGCACGGCGGGTGATCGGATAACCGGGAATGGGTGGGTGGCACGCCCTTCGGATTTAAGGGTGCGGGTTTGATTTGGGTTAGACTTTGATCCCCTCGAGTTTAAGCGGCGAGGTACCCAACAAGTCCCGCAGGCCGGCGGGTTCGCATTGGGAAACGCCCCTATGGAAATTCAGACCAAGGATAGGACCGCCAAATGGTGCAGCCCTTAGAGTAACTATATTGCTGGTATTTCAGAGCTTGTTCATGCCGTTGAGCGCGGCCACCTTGTACGCTTCGGCCATGGTCGGATAGTTGAAGACGGTGTCGCGCAGATATTCCATGGTGCCGCCTAGCGCTATCACCGCTTGCCCGATGTGGATGATCTCGGCGGCGCGGTCCCCAATGGCGTGCACTCCCAGAAGTTTCAGCGTGTTCGGATCGAAGAGCAATTTCAACATTCCGGTTTCGTCGCCGATCATTTGCCCTTTGGCCAATTCGGCGTACCGCGCCACTCCCGTTTCATAGGGAATTTTCGCGGACGTCAATTCCTCTTCGTTTTTGCCAACCATCGATATTTCAGGAATCGTATAAATGCCGTAAGGCAGAAACTCCGGCGAATACTTGAACGGCATGCCGAAGATGTGGCAGCTCGCCGCGCGCCCCTGCTCGGTAGACGTGCTGGCCAGCGCGGGAAAACCGACGATGTCTCCCACCGCGTAAATGTGCGGGACCGCGGTCTGAAAAAATTCGTTCACTTCCAGCTTGCCGCGCACACCCGATGTGAGTCCGGCCGCAGCGAGGTTCAGCGTATCGGTATTACCTTCGCGTCCCACGCAATAGAGCAGCAGCGAACCGGAAACACTCTTGCCGCTGTCCAGCCGCGCCACCACCCGTTTGCGAGTGTCGTCCACCGTAACCGACACCACTTTTTCGCCCAACCGGAACGTAGTTCCCAGGTCGCGCAAGTGGTAGCACAGCGCCTCCACGATTTCCCGGTCCACAAAATCGAGCACCACCGGCCGCTGCTCGATCAGCGTCACCTTCACTCCCAGCGCCGCCAGCATCGAGGTATATTCCAGGCCGATCACTCCGCCGCCAACGATGATCGCTTCCTTGGGAATTTCCCCGTAGCCCACCATCTGATCGGTATCCAATACGTACTTTCCATCGAGCTGAATTTCCGGATTGTGCGACGGCCGTGTCCCGCAGGCAATCACGATGTTCGGGGCCCGGACCGTCGTCGGCGCTCCGATCCCCTGGATTTCCAGGGTATGCGCATCCAAGAATCGCGCCGCGCCGTCCAGCACCATCACATCGTTGCGCATCAACTGCGCGCGAATAATTTCAATTTCCTTGGCCACCACTGCGCGCACTCGGAAGCTCAAGTCCTGCGCTGAGATTCGTTCCTTAAGCGAGTAACTCCGTCCATAGAATGTTCGTTCGCGGAATCCGGTGAGATACAACACCCCTTCGCGAAACGTTTTGCTGGGGATCGTCCCGTTGTGTACCGAAACTCCGCCCAGCGTGCTTTGACGGTCGACCACCGCCACACGTTTGCGGATTTTCGCGGCGGCGATCGCGGCCTTTTGTCCCGCAGGTCCGCTGCCGATCACGACCAGGTCGAAGGAAGTCAGTTTCAATCCCCTTGGAGTGCCCTTAGGTGGACGTCGCGCGAGGGAACGGATTGCGCCCCCTACTAAAATAACATATGCGCTTACTGGACTTTACAGCCCCCTACCAACATGGTGCGCACCCATAAACTCACCCCCCGCGCCCTCATAACCCAGCCGGCGGCCCGCGCGCTGCCCGGCGCAACCGGGACAGCGGTTGACACCGCCAATCGCCGGGCGGATACTTCGTGCATCGCGGGTTCTGGTCTCAGTCACTGCACATCGATGACGTTTCGTTCCACGTGTTCACGTCTGGCCAGCCGGTTTTTCACTGGCGGGCTCTGGCTCGTCCTGATCGTTTGGATTTCCGGCGCTTCCGTCACTCTGGGTCAGGATCCAGCTCCGCCAACTCACCCCGATTCGGGAGCCGCCGCGGCAACCGGCTCAACAGCAGCAGCGCCCCCAGCCGCCGCGCAAACCCCGCCAACCGCCAACGAATCCCAGCCCGGCACTTCCCCGCCCGCGCCGGCAGAACCCGCGGAGACTCAGTCCGAACTCACATCGCACGATTCCACGCCCACCTTCCAGGTAAGGGCCAACATGGTCTTAGTCCGCGTGGTGATTCGCGATTCCAAGAGCAACCCGGTCGGAACGCTGACCCGCGACGATTTCCGGATCTTCGATAATCGTAAACCGCAAATCATCAGCAGCTTCAACGTGGTCGACGCTACTAAGCATGGGCCGGCCCCGGCCAACTCCGCGGCCCCCGCCCCGGCGGGAGAAGCCGCGCCAGCAGCACCGTCCACGCCGGACCGATTCGTCGCTATTTACTTCGATGACGCGCACGGCGCCTTGATCGATCTGATGCAAGGCCGCATCGCCGCGCAGAAATTCGTGGCCACTTCACTGCAGCCCTCCGATCGCGTGGGCGTCTTCACCGTGTCGGGCCAGGACAATCTGGATTTCACCAGCGACCGCGAAAAACTGCGTGTAGCGTTGGGCAACATCAAGCCGCGGGCCGTGAGCACCGAAGTCGCGACAGAGTGCCTCAACATTGATGACTATCAGGCTTACCTGATCGTCGACCTGAACAACGCAGAGGCCCTGAGCGCCGCTACCGCAGACACCCTGCATTGCTTTTACAACGACGACTCCAGGTATCTCGCTGCGGCGAGGATTCAGGCCGCGGCACAGGCGCAAGCCTCACACTCCGACGCGGAAACTAAAGCCACCTATGCCACTCGCGGACTCGATCAATTGATCCAGCGGATGAGCCGCCTTCCCGGCCAGCGCAGCATCATCCTGGCGTCTCCCGGGTTTTTGGTTTTATCAAACCCGCAAAACGAGTGGTCCCTGATCGAGCGGGCAGTGCACGCCAACGTGGTGATCAACAGTCTCGACATCCGCGGCCTGTGGGTGCCCGAGCCTTTCGGAGACCCCAGCAATCCAACGCACATGAGCGCCGTCACTGCCGGTCCGGAATCCGCCACCCGCTTGGAGGGCTACTCGCGCCAGGCCGACGTCCTGCGCGACGTCGCCAACGGCACCGGCGGCCTTTTCTTCCAGAACAGCAACGACCTCCGCGCCGGATTTGGCCGGCTGGGATCGGTGCCGGATTATTCCTATGTGTTGGGATTTGTTCCGCCGGCTGAAAAATTGGACGGCCGGTTTCATTCCATCGAGGTAAAGCTCACCAATCACGAGAAATACGCCATCCAGGCGCGGCGCGGTTACTACGCGCCGGCGCATGGCGAAACCACCGCGGAGAACGCCCGGCACGATATCGAGGAAGCCATCTTTTCCGATCAGACTCTCGATGCCCTGCCGATGGAACTCCATGCCCAGTTTTTCAAGCTCGACGCACAGAAAGCGCGCATCGCTGTCCTCGCACGCGTGGATACCAAGTTCCTCCCGTTCCGCAAGGCCGATGGCCGCAATCTGGACGATCTCACCATCGTCACCGTGCTGTTCGATAACGACGGTAAGTATCTCGAAGGCAAACAGAAAGTGCTGACCATGAAGTTGATGGATGCCACGCGCGAAAAACTGGTCCAGTCGGGCATCCGCACCCGGACCACTTTCGATGTCGCGCCGGGCACCTACCAGGTTCGCCTGGTCGTCCGTGATTCCGAAGGCAAGTTGATGTCCGCGCAGAACCAAACCCTGGACGTGCAATAGGTGGCCAAGTAAAGTGAACGGTCGGATTTCGAAAATGAGGTGTCACATGCGCTCGAATAAATGGATGGTGTGGACCCTGGCAACAATCGGCGCCCTGGCGGCTTTCGGAAGGCAGGCAAGTATCGCCGCGCCGCAAACGGCTTCAGCGCCGGCCGCCGCGCCGCAAAATCCCGCCGCACCCGCAGCCCAGGCAGCCCCGGCGGAAAGTCCTGCCGCGCAAGCACCGGCTCCTCCCCCCGCGAATTCTTCCAATACCACGGTGATCAAAGCGGAATCCCGCGTGGTCGCCGTCGATGCGGTGATCACCGACAAGAAAGGTAATTACGTTCGCGATCTCACCCAGGCCGAATTCAAAGTATTCGAAGACAAGCAGGAGCAACCCATCGTCAATTTTTCGAACGCCAGCGCCGGCGCCTATGCCACTCGCTATCTCGTTCTCTTCTTCGATGATTCCACTATGAGCGCCGCCAGCCAGATGTGGGCGCGAAAAGCAGCGGCGCACTTCATCGATTCCACCGCCTCCAGCCGCCGCCTGATGGCCATCGTGGAATATGGCGGCACCATTCACGTATCCCAAAATTTCACCGCCAATACCGACCGCCTCAAGCAAATCGTTGCGAACATCAACACCGGATCGATCCATTCCAACGAACAGATCGCGCCGCCCCAGTTGGCTTTCGGCAGTGGCGCTCCCGCCGGATCGCTCGGAAACTCGGAATCCGATTTCGCCGCCCGCAGCATGCTGCTGGCGCTGCGAAGCCTGGCCAAGAATCTGCTCTCGGTGCCCGGCCGCAAAACTCTCATCCTCTTCTCCGAGGGTTTCCCGCTCACTCCCGATCGGCAATCGGAGCTCACCGCGACGATCGACGCTTGCAACAAGGCCAACGTCGCCATTTATCCGATGGATGCCGCTGGTCTTCAAGTGAGCCCGGGCGGACTGGACCCCAGCGCTCCAATCGGCCAGCCCGGCGCACCAAGAACTCAATTGCGAACTCCGGATCGCCCCAGCCTCGGCTCCAGCGAAATCATCCGCGACACGCAAACTGCCGATCGTTCCACTCCCAACTCGCCGCGCGGCGCTCATTTAGTTTTAGCGGCATTTTCACCCAATCCAGCTGTCAGCCCGGCGCAACACGGCGGGGGCGGAGGCGGAGGAACCGGAGGTGGCGGCGGACACGGCGGCGGCGCAGGCTCTCCCCCGGGCGGCGGTTCTGGTGGATCCGGAGGTACCGGCGGCACTGGTGGTAAGGGCGGCTCCGGCGGCACTGGCACAGGCGGAACCGGCGGATCGGGTGGCACCGGACATGGCGGCGGTGGTGGGCTTCCAACCAACATCAACTACTTGAACAACACCAACCAGACCAACGCGCGGGAAATCATTCCTCTGATTCCAGACACCGTCGGCGGCAACCAACAGGTGCTCTTCGCGCTCGCCAGCGGCACCGGCGGCTTGACTATTTTCAACACCAACGACTTGGCGGCCGGCCTCGAAAAAATCGGGCGCGAGCTCGACGAATACTACATTCTCGGCTACACCCCGGTGCGCACGGCTGACGGCAATTGCCACACCATCAACGTAAAAGTCGTCCGCTCCGGTTTGTCGGTGCGCGCCCGCAGCGGCTATTGTGATGTGAAAATTGCCGACGCCCTGCTCAACCAGCCGGAAGGAAAAGCTCTGGAGGCGCGAGCGTCCAGCGCGCAACCCGGAACCATCCCGGTGAGCCTCGAAGCTCCATATTTCTACATCGCCCCGAATGTGGCCCACGTAAATTTGACCATGCAGATCCCGTCGTCATCCGTGAATTTTCAAAAAGAGAAAAAAGATTTTCACGTCGACGTCAACGTCCTCGGAATTGCCTATCACCCCGACGGTTCGGTAGGCGCGCGATTCAGCGATGTGGTCCACGTCGACGTCGCCAAAGACAATATCAAGGACTTTAACAAGCAGCCCTTCGTTTACATGAACGGGTTCGACGCCGCGCCCGGAAAATATAATTTGAAAATGGTGATGAGCACCGGAGGCGAAAGTTTTGCCACCGCCCAACTGCCCCTCGAGATTGACCCCTACGATGGTAAGCAATTCGGCCTCAGCAGCGTAGCCATGAGCAAGGACGCCCGCCCGCTAGCCGCGATTTCCTCGGTCGTCGATAACGAACTGCTCGACGAACGCCAGCCGCTCATCGTCAAGAGCATGCAAGTCATGCCCTCCCCGGACAATCATTTCAAGAAAACCGATCAGGTATCCTTCTACACCGAAATCTACGAACCGCTGGTAGGCTCGTCCACCCCATTCAAGGTAGGAATCAAATACACCATCGTCGACGCCAAGACCAACCAGCCAGCTCTCAGCTCAGGCCTGATGCTAGCCAACAGTTTCATCATCCAAGGCAGCCCAGTAATGCCAATCGCCCTATTCATTCGCAGCGCATCCCTGCCCCCCGGCGACTACCACCTGCTAGTCCAAGCCATTGACGACCAGGACCACCAATCCCCAGAGCGCTCCACCGACTTTCACCTGGAATAACAGTCGGCGCACCGCGCGGCGCGCGGCTGATCGGTGCTGCACTTCGTCATCGTGGCTTCTATGTGCTGGGTGCTAGAAGGTGCTGTGGGCGCCTTCGCTGATCGGCTGGGATTGCTTTAGGGTGCGATCGAAGAAATCTGTGGTGGCGGAGTATGCCCGGATCCAGCTTTTCCACATCAGGAAGCCGTGGATTTCATCCGGGAATACCAGCTGCTCGAAGGGGACGTGATGATCGCGCAGGCGCTGCGCTAGATCTACGGTCTGCTCGAAGGCGACGTTGCGGTCGTCATCGCCCTGGATTAGCAGCACCGGCGACCGCCAGGTGTCGACGTACGCGTCGGGCGACGATTCCCACGCCAGCTTGATCGCGGCGTCCAGGTCCGGCGACCGCAGCGCCGGCGTCCCAAAATACGGCCGCTGAGTGAAATACACAGACCAATCGTGGACGCCGTGAAAATCCACGCCGGCCTTAAAAATGTCGGAGTTCTTCGCCAGCCCCATCGCCGTCAGGAATCCGCCGTACGATCCGCCCCACAGGCCTACTCGTTGTGGATCTACTTGCGGCAGCGCCTGCAAATATTTGCCGGCGGCAACCACGTCCTTGTATTCAAATGCACCGCGCCATCCGGAGTTGGGCGCCTCGCGGAAATCGCGGCCGTACATGATGCCCAGGCGGTAGTTCACCGCGAGCACTGCGTATCCGCGGCTCGCGAGGTACTGATTCATGGCGTAGGCGTTGTGGTAGTAGTCCATGTAGTGGAAACCGAGCATCATTTGCCGGACGGGGCCGCCGTGCATGAAAACCAGCGCCGGCAATTTCTTGCCTTCAGAATTCTTGGGAAGGAAAAGTTGTCCGTGCACGGTGAGCCCGTCGTCGCTTTTGAAAATCACTTGCTGCGGCGTGACCAACTGCGCGCTAGGGAAATCTTTGGAGAGGGCTTGCGCGGCAAACATTTCGCGGCCCGTCGCGGTGAGAATGTAAGGCATACCGGGCGAAGTTGCGGTTGATCCCAGGCATACCACGCTGCTGCCGTCGCTCGTGACTACCGGAGACCATTCGATGGTCTCTCCGTGGCTGACCGGGTGCTGTGGCTGCCCGCCCTCCACGGAAACGCGCCAGATGTGACGGCGGTCCACATCGGCTTCGTTGGAGCTGTAGATCACCGACTTGCGGTCGGGAGCGAGCGCGACATCTTCGACGTCGAAGTCGCCGGGCGTGAGCAGCGCCGGCGCGGCGCCCGTCGATGCCACGGCGACGGAGTAAAGGTGGTTGCGCCCGTCCTGCTCGGAACCAAACACGATGCGGTCGCCGGCGAAGGAGAACGAGACGTCCTCGGTTTCCTGCGGCAGAGAATCGCGCAGCGTGCCGCCGCTATGCCACACCTGGTGGCCTTGGCCGGTGGCGGCATCGGCAATCCAAATTTCCCACGGCCTGGGCACCTGCGGAATGAACGCTGTTTTCTGTTCGGTGCCGGCGGTCTTAATGTAGGCGATCCATTTGCCGTCGGGAGACCAGCGCGGCGAGTCGTCTTTATCGACGCTGGGCGCAAGATAGCGCAGCGACTGGCCGCCGAGATCGTAGACGCCGATCAGACTGTGGTCGTCGCGATCGACCACCATCGCGATGCTTTTCGAATCCGGAGACCATTTGGGTTCGCTGGCATCGCCGCGGATGTAAGCCAGCTCTTTCGCTTGCTGCTTGGCGTCGACGCTCGCCAGCCAGATCTTTTTCTTCGCGGCCCAGGCTGCCAATTTTCCATCGGGTGAAATTTCGATGTCTTCGCAGTCTTCTTCCGGACAACCCATATCGCCCAGCAGGCGGGCCGGCTCCGCGGAGTCGACGTCTTTCGCCCACACTTGCTGCTTGGGCTGCTGGGCGGTGTGTTCGGGATCCGCGCTGTCGCCTTCTCCGTTGAGTTCGCTGCCGAGGGCATAGAGAACGGTCTGCCCGTCGGGCGTGAGGCGCAGGCTGGCGATGGGCTGGCCGTCGTCGCTGCTGAAGCGAGTCAGCTGGCGCGCGGTCATCGCAAAGTCCGGACCATCGGCGACCCAGACGTTGCGGACTCCTTGCGCGTCGAAGACCCAGGCCACGCGGCTGCCGTGCTTGGCCGCGGTCAACTCGGAAGGAAAAGGCGAGCTCATTACTTGTTCGATGGTGAATGCCTGCGGCCACGCAGCGGTCGAACAAAGTAAAAGAGCGGCGACTACAAACAATAATTTGTGCGATTGCATTTTTATCGTCCACCCATCCGCGGCCGGCGCGGAAACTTCACGCCGGGTTCCGCGAGTCACCAAACACGGCGGAGTATAGCAAAAGACTGAAAAGCATCCGGCGCTTAAGGGGCCGATGCTTCTCGATCGCCTTCTCGATCAGTGCGCGCCATCGAAGCCAACCAACCTACTCAGCGGATTTCGTCCGCGGAGCTTGCCAGTGCGTCTACAATACTCGCGTTATGGATCACCATACCGTCGCGGCGATCAGCATTGCCGGCACTTGCCTGGACGTGCTCGGCAGCCTCTACCTTGCATACGATCTACTCGGCGGGCAACACGGCCCGTTGCGGCTGCTCACCCGCGCAGTAACCTACTCGATCGTTTTCGGAATCGGCTATGGACTTGGCCTCGGTCTTTTTTTTGGCCTCACTTGCGGTATTGCCACCGGCATCACCGTCTCGATCGAACTCAATCGAGTCTCTCGCGGTCTGAATCATTATTCCTTGCCGTGGGAGGCGTTCTTCAGCGCCACGCGCGGGTTTGCTTTCGGCTTGGGTCTGTATCGGATTTTAGGATTTCGGTTCGCGATCGTATTCGCCATTGTCGTCACCGCCGGCCAAGTATTGGCCTATTTCCGCGGCATGCGCCCGTCTCTCGATTATTCCACCAGTGGGCGTCCGCGCCTCACCCGCCGCCAGTTCTGGGGCACGGTCCTCCGCACCATGGGCTACATCGCCACCGCGCTAGTCTGCAGCACTTTGGCGCATCATGTGGAACACGTCTGGTCGTTTGCCATCCGCGTGGGCCTGGTCACCGGCTTGGTCACCGGCGTTGGAATTTCGGTGAACCCATTCATCGAGTACTTCGCTGACCACCTGCCGGAGCGGCGGCTTGGGGCCTTCGGGATCCTGCTGATCCTTTGCGGCTTTGCAATGCAATCCCTGCAGTACTGGCTGGTGATGTTTGACGTTCGCCTGACGTAGGGAGCTGCGATTTGCTCCCGTCTGTGTGACGTTGCTTGGACGTTTCGCTTTCTGTTCGCAGCGAGTGACCATTTGAATTGTTTTGCGATTCATGATCGTAAGCTGTTTGTAATCAGCCTCATGCGATTGGAATTTGGCTTATTTGTGATTCTCGATTCAGAAATTCCAAGTTGTTGATAATAAACCTCATACGGATTCTGATCCTTACAGATGCCGCGATTGGAATTTTTTTGCTCCTTTTCGGTTCGCGGGTGGGTCTGGGAGGCTCGGGTTCGCGGTGAAATTTTCGATCGGGCGGGGCGGCGAAGAGCGGAAGCTGTGCCAAAACGGGAAAGTATGTGGTGGGTTCGGGCATCAGCCGTTCTCCTTGGCGGAACGTAGCACGGGGCCGGAGGGATCGGAAGGAATCGCTTCGGTGGGAAAGGGTGTGAGGCTGACATGGAGGCGGAGGCACGCCTAGGGCCCTGGAGATTGCCAGCAATCGTTCTTCGCGATCCAAACAGCGGCTCATTTGTTGGGAGCAAGCCAGTCGTCCCAGAGCGCGACTTGCGGCTATCCATGTTTTGGCACGACGCTGGTCTGCGTCCGCCTACGGATAAGAAGGAAGCGCTCATAAATCTTCACGAGCAGGAGAGCTAATGAAAATAACGCACCTGCGTAAGTCCCCCACGGATTCAAGTCCTTTGCATAGAGCGGAAACCAGAAGGCAATTACGGCCAGGGAGCCCGCAGGAAGTAGGACGAATAGAAATGGAACACTTAGTAATTCGGAACCTTCCTCGGCCAGTCGGCGCTCGTTGGAGACCATCCAATGGACAGCAACGCCACGGAGAATGATGGTCACAAGAGACTCCACATGTCTCGTGATCGGGACGAGCGCTAGCGCTACCGCACCCATGGAAGCCGATGCGATGATTCGGCGTTTTCGAGTCGTTTTTTCTGTGATCATGCCCTCTCGCAAATTGCCGCTGGCGTAGTACCTAGCCCGAAGTGGTCGTTCCCTGATTGGGTGCTCCTGCGGCTGCTGTTGGGATGGCGTGCGCAGGCCTACTTCGCAACATCACTTCCTGGGATTGTGGAGCGTCGTGAGACGTAAACATGCAGCACCTCCATTGCTACGAACCAGACGACTGCGTTTAGTCCGATGCACAGCACGGTTGCGATCACCACAACACGCACGCTTCCCAGAAGCCGGGGAAGAGGGGGGCGCCCGAAAAAGATAAGGGCGTAGAACCGAGGAAACGTAAGTCAAGAACCCCACAAGTGAAACCGACGTGTGGGGCACCCCACCTTCCACTTCTTGAAGTCAAAATCTGTACACGTGACGTGCGCGCGGTGTGACATTCTTGTCGTGGGATATTTTTGCGTTTGGATTTTTTCCCGGCAGGAGTGGCGGGGCTACGAAACCAAAGGCTAGGGCAAAGAGGGCGCGGCTATTCTCCCGCTGGAGGCGTTGTTGAATATGGCGTCCACGAGGCGAGAGTACAGGGGGCGGCGCGGCGCGTCTCGCGGTAATCGGTGAACGGGGGCCGGGGTACCGGCGAACAGCGGTTTTGGAGTGGCCGGGGCGTTCGGGCGGCGGATGATTTGAGGTACAATAGGCACGGAATAATTGGATTTCCAGCGGTTGGGAGCGAAACATGGATACGCAGAAGGCGACATTCGCGGCGGGATGCTTCTGGGGCGTGGAGGCGGCGTTTCGGCAGATCCCGGGGGTAAAGGCGACGGCGGTGGGTTACGAGGGCGGCGCGACGGCCAATGCGACATATAAAGATGTCTGCGGCGGCCGAACCGGGCACGCCGAGGCGGTGGAGGTGGATTTTGACCCCTCGCAGGTCTCCTACGACAAGCTGCTGGACGTCTTTTGGGAGTCGCATGACCCGACTACGGTGAATCGGCAGGGGCCGGACGTGGGGACGCAGTACCGGTCGGTGATTTTCTACCATACGCCGGAACAGCAGGCGGCGGCGGTGGCGTCGAAGGAGAAGCTGGAGAAGTCTGGGAAGCTGCGGAGGCCGATCGCCACGCAGATCCAGCCGGCGACTACGTTCTGGCGCGGCGAGGACTATCACCAGCAGTACCTGGAGAAGCGCGGGGCGGCTTCCTGCCATATTTAAGAGCCGCCGCGAAGCGATGTACGTAGTGCCTACGATTTGATTCGACAGCGCTGGGGGATGTGACCGTGAGGTTGGGGAGGGACAAAACCCGCACCCTTAAAACCGAAGGGCGCGCCACCCACCTTCGACTCACAAGGCAAACCAAATCGACCCTCGATTCTCGGGTATTGAAATATTTGATGCAAATGTTACCGGAATGAAATCTACGAATTAGAAGAGAAATATTCGGGTTTGTCTTGCGTCTGTTTCCCTCAAGTCTTATTCTGTTTGGCGAAATGTTTACGTCCACCGAGTTGTACGGCTGCAAGCGACGCGGGAACGTGGGGGAACATTTCGCCTTCACGTCTTTCCAAACGAACAGAGTCCCGGACCTGCGCCGTGGAACCTGAGCCGCTGCCGACATCCGCGAACGCCAGCGAACTTCACGAAATCCTTGAGCCCGGCCATACATTTGGAAGCGTAACGGACAAGATCGCCTCGATCGTACTGCGCCGGCGGACCAGAGGCGGGTGGATCGCGGGTTTCCTGATCGGCCTTTTCCTGCTGATGGTGCTGAACGTGGCGGTTTGCTACCTGTTCGCGGTGGGCGTGGGAATTTGGGGAATCCGGATACCGGTGGCGTGGGGATTCGCGATCGTCAACTTCGTCTGGTGGATCGGAATCGGACACGCCGGAACGCTGATCTCGGCGATTTTGCTTTTGCTGCGGCAGAAATGGCGCACCTCGATCAACCGATTCGCGGAAGCGATGACCCTTTTTGCGGTCTCCTGCGCGGGCCTGTTCCCGATTCTGCATTTGGGCCGTCCGTGGCTGGCGTATTGGCTGTTTCCGTATTTTCCCAACTACATGGGCACCTGGCCGCAATTCCGCAGCCCGCTGGTGTGGGACGTTTTTGCGGTGTCAACGTATGCCACGGTCTCGTTGCTATTCTGGTTCGTAGGGTTGATCCCGGACCTGGCGACGCTGCGCGACCGCGCCAAGAGCCGGGTGAAGAAAGTGATCTACGGGATGTTTGCGATGGGCTGGCGGGGATCCGCGGTGCATTGGTCGCGCTACGAGACCGCGTCGCTGCTGCTCGCCGGGCTGGCCACGCCGCTGGTGGTTTCGGTGCACACCGTGGTGAGCTTTGACTTCGCCGTGGCCATGGTCCCCGGCTGGCACACCACAATTTTCCCTCCGTACTTCGTCGCGGGCGCGATCTACTCGGGCTTCGCGATGGTGATGACGCTGGCCATCCCGATCCGAAAATATTACGAGCTGGAAGATTTCATCACATTGCGCCACCTGGACAATATGGCCAAGGTGATGCTGGCGACCGGGCTGATCGTGGCGTACGGGTACATGATCGAAACGTTTATGGCGTTTTACAGCGGAAACCAGTTTGACCGCTACGCGATCATCAACCGCATGACCGGGCCGTATGCGATCTGCTACTGGTCGCTGATTCTCTGCAACATCGCGATCCCGCAGATGCTATGGTCGCGCCGGGTGCGCCGCAACATTCCGCTGCTGTTCGTGCTCTCACTGATTATTAACGTGGGAATGTGGCTGGAGCGCTTCGTGATCGTAGTGATCAGCTTGAGCCGCGACTTCATCCCTTCGGCATGGGGAATGTATTACCCCACGAAATGGGACTGGGCGACGTACCTCGGGACGATTGGGCTGTTCCTGACGCTGCTGTTTCTGTTTATCCGGTACCTGCCGGTGATTTCAATCTCGGAAATGCGTAGTTTGGTGGAAGAAGTAGACGCCGAGGGCGGGAAGTAGATGGCGCAAATATTTCATCGCAGCACGAACACAATCTCGCGAGTGAGCATTTACGGAGGTGTGTTCATTATCGCCGGGCTTAGCTTCGCGCTGTATGCGATTGGGCGCTCGCCGTACTACACCGACGTGAACGTGGCGAAGACGCAGCCGGTGCCGTTCAGCCACCGGCACCATGCCGGCGAATTGGGCCTGGATTGCCGGTATTGCCACACATCGGTGGAAAATTCGTCGTTTGCGGGACTGCCGCCGACGCAGACGTGCATGACCTGCCATTCGCAGATCTGGGTGAACAGTTCGATGCTGGAGCCGGTGCGGGCGAGCTATCGGGACGATAAATCGATCGCGTGGACGCGGGTGAACGCGCTGCCGGACTTCGTCTATTTCAATCACAGCATCCACATCTCCAAGGGAATCGGATGCACCACGTGCCACGGCGCAATTGCGGATATGGCGCTGACGTATCGCGCCAATACGCTGCAAATGTCGTGGTGCCTGGAATGCCATCGGCAGCCCGAGAAATACGTGCGGCCGCGCGAGAAAGTGTTTGATCCGTGGTATCAGGCGCCAGCCGACCAACTGGCGCTGGGCCAGTTACTGGTGAAGGAATACAAAATTCAAAGTCTTACGAATTGCGATACGTGCCATCGATGAGCGACTTGAGAAATGCAGGCGAGATGATGGAACCGGAAAATAATAACGGAGCTTCGCGCGCTGCGGCTGAGGCGCGGGCGGAGGCTCAGCGCCAGCCTCACGACGAAAGACCGGAGATGGCGCCGCCGGGCATGGGTCCGCGGCTGGATTTGGGCGCGATCCGTTCGACGCTCGCGGAATCGGACAGCACTCGTTTGTGGCAAGGACTGGAAGAGCTGGCGGGGACGCCGCAGAGCGAACAATTCCGGCACCACGAGTTTCCGCACGATCCGGAAAAAGATCCGGTGGGGCTGGATCGGCGCGACGTGCTGAAGCTGATGGGAGCGTCGGCGGCGCTGGCGGGGTTGAGCGCGTGCACCAAGCTGCCCACCGAAAGAATCGTTCCGTACGTTCGGCCACCGGAGGAAGTGATTCCCGGAAAGCCGCTGTTCTATGCGACGTCGATGGTTTTGGGCGGAGCGGCGGCGGGGCTGCTGGTCGAAAGCAATATGGGCCGGCCGACGAAGATCGAAGGAAATCCGCAGCATCCGGGCAGCCTGGGCGCGACGGACGTGTTCGCGCAAGCTGCGGTGCTGGGAATGTACGACCCGGATCGCGCGCAAGTGGTGATGCATGAAGGGCGGATCAGCGACTGGGCGGCGTTCGTGGCGTCGATTTCGAACGCGCTGAACGATTTTAAGGGTACCCAGGGCGCGGGACTGAGCCTGCTCACCGAGACGGTGATGTCGCCGACGCTAGGGTGGCAGATGCGCGCGCTGCTGGCGCAATATCCGAGCGCGAAATGGCATCAGTACGAGCCGTGCCATCGCGATTCGGCGCGTGAAGGCGGGCGGCTGGCGTTTGGGCATTACGTCAACACGGTGTACCGGTTCGATCAGGCCGAAGTGATTTTCTCGCTGGATGCGGATTTCCTGAGCAATGGTCCCGGGCACGTTCGCTACGCGCGGGAATTTACGGACCGGCGGCGGGTGACGAATCCGACGTCGACCATGAACCGGTTGTATGTGGTGGAGAGCGCGCTTTCGACCACCGGAGCGATGGCCGATCACCGCTTGCCGGTACGCGCCAGCGACGTGGAAGTTATGGCGCGGGCGATTTCGGCGGCGGTGGAGAAATCAGGAGCCGCTGGCGGAAGCTATTCGCTCCCCGAAAAAGCTTCGGCCGCCTGGATCGAAGCGGCGGCGCGCGATTTGAATGCGCATCGCGGCACCAGCCTGGTGATTGCCGGAGAGCACCAGCCGGCTATGGTGCATTCGCTGGCGCACGCGCTGAATCTGGCGCTGGGTAACGTGGGCAAGACGGTGATTTACACCGATCCGCTGGAAGTGGAGCCGGTGAACGAAAGCGAATCTGTGGCGCAATTGGTGAACGACATTCGCGCCGGTTCGGTGCGCCTGCTGCTGATCCTGAGCGGCAATCCGGTGTACAACGCGCCCGCGGAACTGGATTTCGCGAACCAATTATTGCGGGTGCCGCAGCGGGTGCACCTGGGCCTTTACAACGATGAGACTGCCGAGCTGTGCCATTGGCATATTCCCGAGGCTCACTTCCTGGAATCGTGGAGCGATACGAGGGCGTACGACGGCACGGTGGGAATCGTCCAACCGCTGATCGCTCCGCTGTATGACGGCAAATCCGCGCACGAGGTTGTGAGCGTGTTGACCGGACAGTCGGGCCAGTCGGCGCATGACGTGGTGCGTGGATACTGGAGAACGCAGCGTCCGGCGAAAGAAACCGACAAGGATTTCGAGAAGTTTTGGGAAGTGACGCTGCACAACGGGTGGATGCAAGGAAGCGCCTTGCCCGCAAAGCCGCCGGTAGTTCATGTGGGAGCCGCGGGATCGGATTCAGCGGCGGTAGCGGCGGCCGCGAGCAGTTCTTCCGGGCTGGAGCTCGTTTTTCGGCCGGATCCGACGATTTTCGACGGGCGCTTTGCGAATAATGGCTGGTTGCAGGAATTGCCCAAGCCCATCAACCATCTCACCTGGGACAATCCGGCGCACGTGAGTCCGTCCACCGCCCAAAAGCTGGGGCTAAGCAACGGCGACATGATGAAGCTCACGTCGCAAGGCCGCACCATGCTGGTTGCGGCGTGGGTGGCGCCCGGACACGCGGACGGCGCGGTGACGGTGTTTCTGGGGTATGGGCGGCGGCGCGCCGGCCGAGTGGGAAATGGGGCGGGGTTCAACGCCTACGCTTTGCGCAGCGCGGGCGGCGCCTGGATTTCAAACGATCTGCGATTGGAACGCACCGGAGCGCGCTACGACCTGGCGGCCACGCAGATCCACCACTTGATCGATCGCGAAGGGCACAAGGTGGAAGAAGAAAGCGTGGAGGCGTTCAACCGCGACCTGGTGCGCATCGCGAACCTGGACGATTTCCGGAAGAATCCGATGTTCGCCAGGGATACCGGAGAAAAACTCGAAGATATTTCGATGTATCCCGGGTTTCCGAGCCCGGGCTATGCCTGGGGAATGTCGATCGACCTGAACAACTGCATCGGGTGCAACGCCTGCGTGATTGCGTGCCAGGCAGAGAACAACATACCGGTGGTGGGCAAGGACCAAGTGATTGCCGGGCGCGAAATGCACTGGATTCGCGTAGACACTTACTTCCGGGGCGACATGGACAATCCGGAAGCATATTCGGAGCCGCTGCCGTGTATGCAGTGCGAAAACGCGCCGTGCGAGGTGGTGTGCCCGGTGGGAGCGACGGTGCACAGCCCGGAAGGGCTGAACGTGATGGTCTACAACCGCTGCGTGGGGACGCGGTACTGCTCGAATAACTGCCCGTACAAAGTGCGGCGATTCAATTTCAAACTGTATTCGGACTGGACCACGCCGAGCATGTTCGGCCTGCGCAATCCCAACGTGACGGTGCGCAGCCGCGGAGTGATGGAGAAATGCACGTACTGCGTGCAGCGAATCAACGCGGCCAAGATCGAGTCTGAGAAGGCCGATCGCCCGGTGCGTGACGGCGAAATCGTCACCGCATGCCAGGCGGTGTGCCCAGGGCAGGCGATCGTTTTCGGAAACGTGAACGATCCGAACAGCCGGGTCTCGAAGTTGAAGGCCCAATCGAGAAATTACGCGCTGCTGGCGGAGTTGAATACGCGTCCGCGGACGACGTATCTGGCGCGGCTGGTGAATCCAAATTCGGAAATACCGAAAGCATGAAGCGACAACCGATATACGGCTTGCTGGCGGAATTCGATAGCCCCGAATCCTTGGTCGAGGCGGCGCACCAGACCCACGCGGCGGGATACAAGAAGATCGATGCGTTCACGCCCATGCCGGTGGAAGGTTTGGCGGACGCGATCGGATTCCACGGGACCAGGCTGCCGGCGCTGGTGTTCGTGGGAGGGCTATGCGGGTGCATCGCCGGGTTCGTGCTGCAGTATTACGCCAGCGTGATGAGTTATCCGATTATCGTGGGCGGGAAGCCATTCAATAGCTGGCCGGCGTTTGTGATCATCTGCTTCGAGCTGACGATTTTGGGCGCGGCGCTTACCTGCGTTTTCGGAATGCTGGCGTTGAATGGACTGCCAACGCCGTACCATCCGGTGTTTAACGTGGAGCGTTTCGCACTGGCATCGCGCGATCGTTTTTTCCTGTGCGTGAAGGCGCGCGACCGGCAATTCGACCGCGCCAAGACCAGGGAATTCTTGCAGGGACGACTTCACTGCCAGGGCGTGTATGAGATCGAAACCTAAAGCCGCCACCACAAATTCGAGCCGTGTGCGCCGCGCGGGGATGCTGGCCGCGCCGCTGGCTCTGGCGACGTTCGCTTTGGGCTGCCGCATGGATATGCACCAGCAACCGAAATACAAGCCGCTGGCGGAAACCGGATTCTTCGACGACCAGCGGTCGGAACGCCCGGTGGTGGAGGGAACGGTGGCACGCGGCGAACTGCGAACCGACGAACAGTTGTACACCGGCAAAGTGAACGGCGTGGACGCGGAGACGTTTCCCTTCCCGATCAGCCGAGCGGATCTGGAGCGCGGCCGCGAGCGCTTTGAGATTTACTGCTCGCCCTGCCACGACTACGCGGGCACCGGCCACGGCATGATCGTGCAACGCGGATTCCCTGCTCCTCCGTCTCTGCATATCACTCGGCTGCGCCAGGCCCCGCCGGGGCATTTCTTCGATGTGATGACGAGCGGTCTGGGAAACATGTATTCCTACGCCACGCGCGTTAGTCCGGAGGATCGCTGGAGGATCGCCGCGTACATCCGTGCGCTGCAATTGAGCCAGAACGACAGGATCGAAGACGTTCCGGAAGCCGATCGGAAACAATTACAGGCTCCGAGCAATGTACCCAGTCCGGCTGGTGAAACGAAATGAAGACGTGGGAATCGATTCAACCGAACATTCAGCGGGCGCAACGGCAGTTCGCGCTGCTGGGAGTGCTCGCTCTGAGCGTGAGCGCCACCACCCTGGGTTTCAATCCGACGCAATTTTTCCGGTCCTATTTGTTTGGATATGTTTTCTGGATCGGCATTCCGTTGGGGGCGATGGCGCTGCTGATGCTGCACAACCTAACCGGCGGCGGCTGGGGAAACCCAATTCGGCGAGTTGCCGAGGCCTGCACGCGGACGTTTCCGGTGATGGCGCTGCTTTTCATTCCGTTGTTTTTCGGGCTTCCGCGGCTGTTTCCCTGGGCGCGCCCGGAGGAAGTGGCGGCCGACCCGCTGCTGCAGTACAAGCGGCCGTACCTGAACACTTCGTTTTTTACCGTTCGCGTGCTGATTTATTTCGCGGTGTGGCTGACGCTGGCGTATTTCCTGAACCGGTGGTCGCGCCAACAGGACGAAACCGGCGATCCGGCGATCGAAGACCGGATGGAAGAAATCAGCGGCCCGGGTTTGATCCTGTACGGCCTGACGGTGACTTTTGCGTCGATCGATTGGGTGATGTCGCTCGAGCCGCACTGGTACTCCACGATCTACGGAATGATTTTCATGATCGTGGAATGCATGACGGCGATGGCGTTCATGATCGTGGTGGGACGCTTGCTGGCGGAAAGCGAACCGCTGGCATCCGCGGTTTCGCCCTCCAACTGGCAGGACGTGGGGAACCTGCTGCTGGCCTTTGTGATGTTGTGGGCCTATCTCTCGTTCGCGCAGTTCCTGCTGATTTGGGCGACGAACCTGAAAGACGAAATTCCCTGGTATCTGTCGCGAGTCCAAACGTCCTGGGGCGTGCTGGCGATGATTTTGGTGGTCTTCCATTTTGTCACGCCGTTTCTGCTGCTGCTTTTCCGCGGCATCAAGAAGCGCATGAGGTTGCTGGGGCGGGTGGGAGCGGGGCTGCTGGTGGTCAGCCTGCTGGACGTGTATTGGCTGGTGATGCCGGCGTTCGAGCGTGCCGGGCCGCGCATCCATCCCACCGATTTGACCGCGCCGATCGGAATTGGCGCGATATGGCTGGCCGCGTTCCTGTGGCAATTGCAGGCGCGTCCGCTGGTTCCACGGCAGTTGGCGGTAAGTTTGGAGAGGGCGGCTGAGCATGGAGATTAAGCCAGGGGAAGACACGCGCCAAGCGAGCGTATCGGCGGGTCACGAACTGAGTGACGCCGAAGGGCGGCCGTTGGCGGTTGCCGGCTTAATTTTGGCGGCGATTCTGGTTCTGATTGGGATCAGCATGGCCGGGACGTTTTATTTCTTCGGGAAGGAACAGAAGCTGGGGCCGCCTGCCACGCCGTTCGAGAACGCGCGAACGCTGCCGCCGATGCCGCGATTGCAAGTGGATCCGAAGATGGAGTTGAAGGAGTACCGGGATTCGCAGCGAGAGATATTGAATTCGTACGGCTGGGTGGATCGGACGGGCGGGGTGGTGCGGATTCCCATCGATCGCGCGATGGATTTGGTGATTGCGCGCGGAGCGCTGCCGGCGCGGCCGAACAGCGCGGCGCCGACGAACGAGAGAGCGGAGGGCTCGGGCGTGATTCCCGGTCCGGTGGAATCGCCGGCGGCGGTGGAATCGCCCGCGACATCGCCATCATCTGGGCGATCAACCGCTACGCCGGCGCCGAGCGACGCGAGCGGGAATCCTTAGAGCGCAAGCCAGATCGTTACAGAGGACTGTGCAAGGCAACTGATGCGGTTGGGAAAACAAATTCGAGTGAGCGGTGGCGCGGCTTCTACCGCGTTGCTGCTGGCAATGAGTATCGCGTCTTGCCCGCCGGCCAGGGCGCAGATGCAAGCAGCGGGAGTGCGGCCAGAGCTTTTGAAAGATGTGGGGATCGATCAAAAGCTGGGCAACCAGGCGCCCTTGAACGACGAGTTCCGCGATGAAAAGGGCCAAACCGTGCAGCTCGGCCAATATTTTCATGGCAAGCCGGTGATTCTTTCGCTGGTGTATTACCAGTGCCCGATGCTGTGCACCCAGGTGCTGAATGGAATGTTGCACACGTTCAAAGAGCTGAGTTGGGATGCCGGTAACCAATTTGAAGTGGTGACCATCAGCATCGATCCCCGCGATAACGTTGCCGAATCGGCGGCCAAGCAAGTGATGTTCGCAGGCCTATACGGCCGGCCCAACGCGATCAACGGCTGGCATTTCCTAACCGGCAAAGATCCGGCGATCCACCAGCTGGCGGACGCGGTGGGATTCCGGTACGCGTTCGACGCTACATCCGGCCAATACGCGCACGCCAGCACCATCATGATCCTGACGCCCGAGGGAAAAGTGTCGCGCTACTTTTATGGAATCAGTTATCCGATGCGCGACGTGCGGCTGGGATTGGTGGAGGCCTCGTCCGGAAAAATCGGCACGCCCATCGATCAAATCCTGCTGTACTGCTATCACTACGATTCCTCCACCGGCAAGTACGGCCTGGTAGTGGCGAACATGCTGAAAGCCGGAGCGGCGGTGACCGTGCTGGTGCTCGGGCTTGGCATTTTCCTGCTGGCTCGAACCGAACACTACGCAATGCCCGGGAAGGGCGCATGAACGCCGCAATTCACCAATTCACGGCCAACTTGCTGGCGGCGTCGCTTCCGATCCATCCGCCGACGGCGTCGACCATCGGGCAGGGCGTGGATTATCTGTATTTTTTCCTCACCGGCATAACCCTGTTCTTCACCATTCTGATTTTCAGCATCATCTTCTATTTCATGGTGAAGTATCACCGGCGCTCGGACGATGAGCTGCCTGGCTTCGTGGGAACTTCGGCGATGCTGGAAATCACCTGGACCCTGATTCCGGTGTTGATCTGCGCGGGGATATTTGTCTGGGCCTCCTATTTGTACTTCGAAAATTCGCGGCCGCCCAACGCCTCCATGGAAATGTTCGTGGTCGGTAAGCAATGGATGTGGCACATCCAGCATCCTGAAGGCCCCCGGGAAATCAACGAGTTGCATGTGCCGGTGGGAGTGCCGGTGAAGCTGACCATGACCTCGGAAGACGTGATTCACGATTTCTCGATTCCAGCGTTTCGCATCAAGAAGGATGTGCTACCCGGGCGCTACTCCTCGATCTGGTTCCAGGCCACCAAAACCGGCATATACCATTTCTATTGCGCGCAGTACTGCGGCACCGACCATGCCCGGATGATTGGATGGGTATACGTGATGACCGCCGACGACTACGCCGGATGGCTGAGCGGCGGAGTTCGGGGCGAATCGATGGCGCAAAACGGCGAACGGTTGTTTACCCAACTGGGCTGCATCACCTGCCACGTGGCGGATAACACCGGCCTCTGCCCCACGCTGGTGGGCGTCTTCAATCATCCCGTAAAACTGAAGGATGGGCGGACGGTGGTGGCCGACGACGCTTACCTGCGCAACGCCATCGTGAACCCCAATTCGAACCCCTTGCCGAATTACGCGCCGGTGATGCCGTCATTTCAGGGACAAATCAATGAAGAGCAGCTATTACAGTTAATCGCGTACATCAAGTCGCTGGGCCCGGAAGAAAGGAAGTCGGCAGGAAAATGAGCACGGCCGTCACAGAAATCCCGCAGGATTCGCGCGTTCACTACTTGAACGTGAGCTATGGAGTGAAGTCGTGGCTGCTCACGGTGGACCACAAGCGCATCGCGCTGCTGTACCTCGGCTCGATCACGTTCATGTTTCTGGTGGGCGGGGTGGCCGCGGTGCTGATGCGGATCCACTTGATCGAACCTGCCGGCGCGCTGGTGCAGCCGGAAACCTACAACAAGCTGTTCTCGGCCCACGGCATCATCATGGTCTTCTTTTTCCTGGTGCCGTCGATTCCCGCCACCCTGGGGAATTTCTTGGTGCCGCTGATGATCGGCGCAAAGGATCTAGCGTTTCCGAAACTGAACCTATTGAGCTGGTACATCTACGTGGTGGGAGCGTTGTTCACGCTGTACGCGGTGATCAGCGGCGGCGTCGATACCGGCTGGACTTTCTACACCCCCTATAGCAGCACGTACTCGCACAGCGCGGTGATCCCGGTGGCGATTGGAGTGTTCATTACCGGATTCTCTTCGATTCTCACCGGGCTGAATTTCATCGTCACCATCCACAAGATGCGCGCGCCGGGGCTTACCTGGTTCCGGCTGCCGCTGTTTATATGGACGATGTACGCCACCAGCGTAATCTTTATCCTGGGGACGCCGGTGCTGGCGATCACGATCTTCCTGTTGGGCGTGGAGCGCTTGTTCCACGTGGGAATTTTCGATCCCGCGCTGGGCGGCGATCCGCTGCTCTTCCAGCACCTTTTCTGGTTCTATTCGCATCCCGCGGTGTACATCATGATTCTGCCGGGGATGGGCGTGGTGAGCGAATTGATCGCGGCATTTTCGCGCAAGCGGATTTACGGATACACGTTTGTGGCGTATTCGAGTTTTGCGATTGCCATCATCAGTTTCCTGGTGTGGGGCCACCACATGTTCGTCACTGGGCAATCGATTTATGCCGGACTGATCTTTTCGGTTCTGAGCTTTCTGGTGGCAATTCCCTCGGCCATTAAGGTGTTCAACTGGACGGCCACGCTCTATAAAGGCTCGATTTCCTACGAAGCGCCGATGTTGTATGCGCTGGGGTTCATCGGGCTATTTACCATGGGCGGCTTGACCGGTCTGTTCCTGGCGTCGCTGGCCACCGACGTCCACTTGAGCGGCACCTATTTTATCGTCGCGCACTTCCACTACATCATGGTGGGCGGCGCGGTGATGGCGTACATGGGCGGGCTGCACTACTGGTGGCCGAAAATCACCGGGCGGATGTATCCGGACATGTGGGCGCGAGTGGCCGCGGTGATCATTTTCGTGGGATTCAATCTGACGTTCTTCCCGCAGTTCATGCTGGGATACTTGGGGATGCCGCGGCGGTACGCGGTGTATCCGCCGGAATTTCAGGTGTTCAACGTGATGTCATCGGCCGGGGCGTCGATCCTGGGGATCGGGTATCTGATTCCACTGGTCTATTTCATATGGTCGATGCGTTACGGCCCGATCGCGCCGGCGAACCCGTGGAAAGCGAAGGGCCTGGAGTGGACGGTGCCATCGCCGCCCCCGACGGAGAATTTCGAAGAAACTCCGATCGTGACCGAAGAAGCATACAACTACGCGCCGATACCGGAGGGCCAACATGGCTGATCTAGTTGCCCACGGCGCGGCTCGCGGGGACGGGCACGGTTCGGCAGAAGCGCATTCGCCGGATCTGAAGCATCATTTCGACAACATGACCCAGCAGTTCGACGCCGCAAACCTGGGCATGTGGGTTTTCCTGGCGACCGAAGTTCTGTTCTTCGGCGGATTGTTTGCTTCCTATACCGTGTATCGCTCGCTGTATTTGCCGGGCTTCGAGATCGGCAGCCACCTGCTGGATGTGCGCTTCGGCGCGGCCAACACCGCCGTTCTGATCTGCAGCAGCTTGACCATGGCGCTGGCGATTCGCGCCGCGCAAACCGGCCAGCGCAATGCCCAGGTGGTGCTGCTAGTGCTCACGATGATCCTGGGCGCGGCTTTCCTGGGCATCAAGTTCACATTTGAGTGGAGAAACGATTATCTGGAGCACCTGGTGCCGGGAGTGAACTTCACCTACCGGCCGGAGTGGGGAGCGAACGCGCCGCACGTGCAGATGTTCTTTGTCTTTTATTTCATCATGACGTCGATCCATGCGCTGCACATGATCATCGGCATTGGACTGCTCTCGGTGCTCGCTTGGATGGCGGCGCGCGGGCGATTTTCGCCGGAGTACTACACCCCGCTGGAAGTGAGCGGACTGTACTGGCACTTCGTCGATATCGTGTGGATATTTCTTTTCCCGCTGCTGTACCTGATCGGCGGACGCTACGGCATGGGAGGAGGGCACTAATGTCGTCGCACGTTGTGCCGCTCAAGGTCTACATTGGGATATTCCTCGCGTTGCTCTTTTTCACCGGGCTGACCACCGCGGTGGCGTTCATCGACCTCGGTCCTTTCAATACCGTGGTGGCGCTGGCCATCGCCACGGTGAAAATGCTTCTGGTGATTCTCTTCTTCATGCACGTGCGGTCGAGCTCGGGGCTCACGCGGGTAGTGGTGGCCGCCGGGTTCTTCTGGCTGGCGCTGCTGATCGCCTTCACGCTGTCGGACGAGTTGACCCGCAAGTGGAGCCCGATCCCCTCGAGTTGGGGCCCGGGCACCAGCCAATCGCAGTCTCAGTAGTTGTCCGCGATGGCCCCGCACCATTCATGATCAACTACATCGTGGACGATCTGGATGCTCTGCTGGACCGCTTAAAAGAAGAGGGAGTAAAGATTGACGCCAACCGAATGAATGAATCCTACGGCAGGTTTGCGTGGATCTATGACCTGGATGGAAACAAGATTGAGCTCTGGCAGCCGTCCGCAACGCCCTAAGAGCTTCCCAGTCCACTTACTTAGTCCGGTGTCGGTACATACGGTCCGGTAGTCGTAGAATGGCCGGGAATGTTTTGCGCCTGCTCATCTCAATATCCGCATCGGCCGATTCCGACCGATCCGTGGCACAGCGTTTACGATTCCGCCGCTCCCAGGGGTTCCTTCTTCCCATCACTTCGATTGAGTTCCTGGGGTTTCTTCGGTAACCTCCGTGACGGGTTATGCGCAGTCTGGCCGGAGCGTGCTGCGAACATTCCGGCAGGCCGTCGCGTTCCAGACGCTTGGGGTGGAGGCCGTGATCCAGCACATGATGAGTTTGTTCCCGCCGGAGGGAGTCCGGATCGTCCTGACGCTGTTCCTTTCCTTCCTGATCGGGTTAGAGCGCGAGGAACAGAAAGCGATCAAGGGATATCTCTCGTTTGGCGGCGTGCGGACATTCCCGCTGATCGGGCTGATCGGCTACGCGTTGGCGCTCATATCCGGCAATTCACAGGTGCCGGTGACCGCGGGCTTCGTGGTGGTCGCGGCGTTTCTATTACTTTCCTATCAGCACAAACTGGCGAAGCTGGATTCGGCCGGTGTGACCACGGAAATGTCGGGCCTGACGACGTATGTCATTGGGGCCCTGGTGGCCCACGACAGGTTCTGGATCGCCACCACGCTCGCGGTGGCCAGCCTGCTGCTGCTCGAATTGAAAGGTGGACTCGAAAGCCTGTCGAAGCGGCTGCCCACCGAAGAAATTTTCACGTTCACCAAGTTCCTGCTGCTGACCGCGGTAATCCTGCCGATCGTGCCCAACCGCAGTTTCGGACCCTTTCAGTTCAATCCCTTCAAGGCGTGGCTGGTGGTGGCCGCGGTGAGCGCCGTTTCCTATGCCAGCTACATCCTGCAGGTGCGCACCCAGGGCCAATCGGGGATCCTGCTGATCGCGATTCTCGGCGGAATCTATTCTTCCACCGTAGCCACGGTGGTGTTGGCGAAGCGCGCGCCCACCCAGCACCAGCCTCATCTTTTCAGCGGGGGCATCGTGATTTCCAGCAGCGTGATGTACGTGCGGATTCTGGTATTGGTGGGCCTTTTCAACGTGACGCTGATGAAGATGCTCGCGCCTCCATTCCTGGCGATCGCTTTGATTGGAACGCTCGGGGGATGGTTGTGGTCGCGCCGCACGTTTACCTCGCAGGAGCCGCCTAAGAACGAAGTTCTCGCGGCGAATCCGCTGGAGTTGAGTTCGGCGCTGCTGTTCGGCGTACTGTTCGTGCTGATGCTGGCGCTGACGCACTACGCGGTGGCGTATCTCGGCAGAGGCGGGGTGTACACCCTGGCGGGACTCACCGGCTTCACCGACGTGGCTCCTTTCATCATGGGTATCACCCAGACCGCCGGGCAATCGACTCCGATAATGCTGGCAGCCACCGGGATCATCATCGCTGCGGCCAGCAACAACGTGGTGAAGGGCGGATACGCGGTGGGATTTGCGGACCAGCAGACGGGGCGGGAAAGTCTGGTGGGATTGGTATTGCTGGCCGCGGCCGGCTGCATTCCACTGGTCTGGCTCTAGTGGATGTCGCGTGGTTCCGCGGTGCGCGGGGCACGGCCGTTGCGGGTTAGTGCGGATAGCTCCGAAATGCGAGCACCGCGTTCAGGCCGCCGAACGCAAAGGAATTGGAGAGCGCCCACTCCACTCGAGCGGGCCGGGCTTGATTCGGAACGTAGTCGAGATCGCATTCCGGGTCGGGCTCCGTGTAGTTCGCCGTGGGCGGTACATAGCCTTCACGCAACGCCAGAAACGTAGCGATCGCCTCCAGGGCTCCCGCAGCGCCCAGACCATGGCCATGCATGGATTTGGTCGAACTGACCGGCACGCGATCGGCGTGGGCGCCGAAAACGTCGCGAATCGCGCGAGTCTCGGTGGGGTCGTTGGCCGCCGTTCCCGTGCCGTGGGCGTTGATGTAGCCGATTTGCTCCGGCGCAATCCCCGCATCGTTTAATGCTCGGCGTATGGCGCTCGCTGCGCCCAGCGCGCTGGGAGCCGTCAAATGATGCGCGTCGGCGGACATCCCGAATCCCACCACTTCGCCGTATATTCTGGCGCCGCGGCTGCGCGCGGCATCCAGCGATTCGAGCACCAGCATTCCCGCGCCCTCGCCCAGGATCATTCCCAGGCGATTTTTTGAGAATGGACGGCAGGTGTCCGGCGAAATCACGCGCATCGCTTCCCAGGCCTTCAACAAGCCCAGGCTGAATGGAGCCTCACCTCCTCCGGTGATGGCGGCCTCCGCCATGCCGCTGCGGATCATGTGAAACGCCTGTCCGATAGCGTGATTCGAGGAAGAGCATGCGGTGGAAACGTTGAACGCCGGACCGGTGATCCCAAATTCCATGGAGATGTGCCCTGCGCCGGCGTTGCCCATTACCTTGGGGATGGTGAGCGGATGGACGCGGCCGCGCCCACGCTGGTACAAGTCCACGAATCCGATGTCCTGGGTGCCTTGTCCGCCCACGCAGGATCCCGTGGCGATGACGGTCTTATCGCGCAATTCGTCGCTGAACTGGATTCCGGAATCTTGCACCGCCTGGCGCGCGGCGACCACCGAGAATTGCGCGAAGCGATCCAGGTGATCCTGCAGGCTGCCGGGGAAATGTTCGCCGGGATCGAAGCCGCGCACTTCAGCGCCGTTTTGGAAGCGCAATTTGGTGGGATCGACCAACTGCAGAGGGGAAATTCCCGGGCGCCCTGCGCGCAACGCGCTGGACATCTCCGCGGTGTTTTTTCCTAACGCACAGATAACCCCGAGGCCCGTTACGGCCACGCGCCGTCCCGGCATCGTTCAGTCCGCCGACATCGATGAGTCGACAGAAGAACCGTTGCCGGCGGCGATCAGCTTCTTCACACCTTCGACAACGTCGTTCACCGTGCGGATCGATTTCGCTTCTTCGTCGGGAATGGTTATGTGGAACTCATTTTCGAGGTCGAACAGCAGGGTAAACGTATCCAGCGAGTCGATGCCCATCTCCTGCAGCGAAGAATCGAGGGTGATGCCCTCCGCGGGAACATGCTTGATCGCGGCGAGCATCGCGATAATTTTGCCGGCAACTGCGTCGGACATGGTGCGTGCCTTCTCCAGGACGATCACTGCAACTGCCACTTTTATTCCCACTTCCACTTCCGCTGCGAAAAACGCAATCACCTGAAACTAGCGGCGATATTGGTGCAGGGGCAAACCTAGCTTAATGCGCCGCAAAAATCAAACCCTCTCACGATTTCAGATCTTAGTATCGTGCTGGCCGGCGCGCGTGAAACGGGTGGCGTACGCGGGCTCCGGCAGCGATTCATCGCATCGCGGATCGCGCACCGGCGCATCGGCCACCAGGCGCATCGGAATCACGCCCGCCCACACCGGCAGGTCGTAGTCTTCGGCGTCATCCTCGGGCGCGCCTTGGCGCACCTTGGCCGATACTTCGCGCAGCGGAAGCTTCAAAACCGAGGTGGCCTTCAATTCTTTTTCGGTGGGCGGCCGCGCGTCTGCCCAGCGTCCGGCGACGAGTTTCTCGGTGAACGCATGCAGCGCTTCCACTTTTTCCGTTGCATCGCTGACCAACGTGGCCGTGCCCAACGCCACCACCGACCGGTAGTTCATCGAGCTATTGAAGACCGACCGCGCCAGCACCATGCCATCCACCAGCGTCACCGTCAGGCACACCGGCACGCCGGTGCTAACGTTGCGCATCATGCGGCTGGCGGCCGAGCCGTGAAAATAAATGTCGTCGCCGACCCGCGCGTATAGAGTGGGAATCACGAAAGGCTGCTGGTCCGCAACGAATCCGACATGGCAAACGAATCCCTCATCGAGCATACCGTAAACTTCGGCGCGATCGTAGACCCCGCGGTGGGACTCGCGCACGACACGGGTATGGTCGGTGGGAGTAAATGGTTCCTGCACAACTCACCTCGTAGGGAAACGTGACGCAGAGTTGATAGCCAGCGTCACCGCGGCATGAGTGAGGATCGAAGTTCTAATTTAACACGCCCGAGGCCTTTTGAGCGAGGGCCGGAAGGAACGGGTTTGCGGGCTATTTTTCGGCAATTTTGCACCGAGCCGGGTGGTCCCGACACGCCGTCGCAAATCTTCGCCTATAATTTGTAGTCGGTGTGATCTATGCAGGAATCATAAATCGCTTTACTGATTGGCCTGGGAATAGCCATCTTGATCGGCCACGAACTAATGTTCGCCGCGGCAGGAAAAGCGCATTCCACGGCAACGTACCTATGTTGCTCCGCGTCTATAGCTTGTACTTCAGCTACGGCCTCTACAAGATCACCGTCCTGGCTAAAAAGCACAACCGCATCGCATGAATTGCTTCGCGCCAGACGGACCATATCTAGACCACCATCCACAAAAGCGCAGACTCGGAGCGGCATACGGGCGGAAACCAGGGACAGATTGGGCTGGCTCATTAGCAAAAAAAAACCACCGGAGCGGCCGGTTAGGGCTCAGTCAGGTGGGCAAAGTATGGGATGCGCGATCAGAATAGCGAGCTGTTACTGCATTGTCAATCGCGGGCCCCGATCGCGATTCTACAGCGTTAGCGTCTATCGGTACGAACTTCATCTTGACTGATGACCCTCCCACTAGTTCCTTTTCCCTCCGTTCTTATACTGAATTCTCGTTTATTTCGCGCCGTCGAGCTTGCGCAGGTAATCACCCCACTTCGAATCGTAGCCTTCCTTGCGGTTTTCCAGCCGCGCGCCCTCATTCCACCAATGGGCTTTCCCGCGGCCCATGCTGGCGCCTCTGCGCGTGTGCAGGTCGAGCATGAAATCCTGCACTTCCACTTTTCTTTCGCCGCGGGCAACTACTTCCCGGGTCCAGCCGGCCAACTCCATCGACATATTGTCTTTTTTCGCGGTGGCCAATACGCGCACCGCGTGGGCGCAATAAATCCAGCGATCGCCACGGTCGGGCATGCGCTGGCGCTGCTGATTCAGTGCTTCGATAATGGCCGGCGAAGTGACCAGGCCGAAGCCTACATCTTCGGTGGCGATGATCTCCAATCGCCGCCAAAGCACTTCTTCCGCTTCGGGGCTGTGCGAGAAAAGTTCGTAGGCCGCCAGCGCCGCTTCCTCTACCCATCCGCGGCGGATGGACTTCTGCAGCACCGAACGCAATTCGTCCACGCTGTAGCCGTTCGCGGTGGTGGTGCGGCTCCAGACGTCCTGGCTCTGATAGTTTGGCTCATCTTCGTGTTTCAGTGGCGCCATGCGATGCTCCTTTCGGCAAACTGGGTTCCTAGCTGTAGTGCCTGACCACTTTCTGCTCCAACAACGACGTGGCGAGGTACAGGGTGAAGGCGATAAGAACGCTGATAAACGATGCGGCCAGTGCCTGGTCCATCGCCAGGTCCGCTGTTGAAGTTGCGATCACGGAACCAAGGCCGCCGGTCTGCATCAGAAACTCGGCGATCAACGCCGCCAGGACGCTCTGCACCGAGAGAACACGGAGCGCCACCGCCAGGCGCGGCATCGCCGCGGGCAGCGCCAAGCGCCACAGCAGGCTCCGGCGCCCCGCGCCTTGCACGAAGAAATATTCTTCGGCCATCGGCGGCAGCGCCCGAAGGCCGGCGCTGGCAAAAACAAAAGCGGGGAGAAAACACAGAATGATGACCGTGACGAATACGGTGCGATCGTCGTAACCGAAAAGGCGGGTGAGCACCGGGATCAAGCAAACTACCGGCACCGATGTGAGCAACAGCGCCAGTGGAATGCTCATCGCGGCGAAAATTCTGGAAATCCAGGTGGCAATGGCCAACAGCAATCCGCACAAAAGCCCTGCGACGATTCCGAACAGCGCGACGGCGATGGTGTGCAGCGCCGGCTGAACGTATTGCGAACCGTGGTGTACGAGCTCGCGCAACACCGCAAGCGGGGTGACAATCACAATTCCATTCAACCCGCTGTGCCGGACCCACACGCTCCATACCACCAGTAGCAGGACCACTGCCCACGTTTCTGAAATGATCCGCTTCATCGGGCGAACCTTCGGGTCACAACTCTTTCCAGGCCGGTAGCCGCCAAAAACGCAGTGAGCGACATCACCGCCGCAACCACCACGGCTGCCCACATCAGCCGAATCTGAAAGTTTTGCATGGCGGTCAAAATCACCAGGCCCAGACCTTGCGGAGCGCCAAACCATTCGCCCAAAATCGCTCCGATGAACGACGCCGATACCGCCGCCTTGAGTCCGCTGGCGAGGTGCGGCAAGGCCGCGGGCAATTCCAGATGAAGCAGCCGCTTCCACGCGCTGGCGCCAAACCCGTTCATCACGCGACGGAGCGCGGGAGACGCTGCCGCCAGCCCTGAGGAAGCCGCGACGTAAAAAAGAAAAAACACTTGAATACCCGCCAACGCCGCCGGAGTCTGCTCGCGGCTGAAAACCACAATCAGAATCGGACCCACGGCGATCGGCGGCGTGGCATTCACCAACACTGCCAGACGGTCGAGACCCGGGCGCAGCGGAGGCAGGAGATGCATGACCACCGCCAGCAGCACCGCCAATGTGCCGCCGAAGAACAATCCTTTGGCCGCCGAGGCGAGCGTGTATGCGGCGGAGCGCCCAAGTAAAGGCAGGTTTGCTGGGTCAAACAGCGTGGCCACTACGTCGCTCAGCGCAGGTAGCGTAGGCCCAGCCACGGCCGACTTGCCAGCCCACTGCCATGCAGCGAAGAAGGCTAGTAGACCCAAAAACGCATACGCGAAATTGGCGGCGGGGCGGTTTGGCGTTCGATCCATGCGCTAGGGCTCCAGCCAAAGCGTGATCTGGTCGGCGAGCTGATGAAAATCCTCGCGGCGCAAAAGTTCCGGAGTGCGCGGCCGGGGAAACGGAATCTGCACCACTTGCGCGATGGCGCCGGGGCGTTCCATAACGATGGTGCGGTCCGAAAGAAATAGCGCCTCTTCCACGGAATGGGTCACCAGCAGCGTAGTGATGGCTCGATCCCGCCAGATGCGTTCGAGTTCGATATTCAGTCTGCGCCGGGTGACCGCGTCGAGCGCGCCGAACGGCTCGTCGAGCAACAGGATTTCCGGCTCCAGGCAAAGCGATCGCGCAATTGCTGCACGTTGCAGCATGCCTCCGGAAAGCTGGCTGGGCCGCGCGAGTTCGAAACCCGCAAGCCCTACCAGATCGATCAGGCCCTGCACCCGCTCGCGATTCACGGGAAGCCCGGCGAGCTTGAATGGCAAGCCAAGATTGCCTTGCACAGAAAGCCATGGCAGAAGAGCAGGGTCCTGAAATGCGACGCCCAAGCGATGGCGGCGGGCCAATTCTTCCGGGGCCGCGCCGCCAATGCGAACCGTGCCGCTGGAAGGTTTTTCAAGGCCGGCGACGAGGTGAAGGAGGGTGCTTTTGCCACAGCCCGAAGGACCAACAATGGCCAGGAACTCGCCCGCGGGTACGGTGAGATTGATGTGGCGAATGGCTTCGACGGTAACGCCGCGCCGGGGCGCGAAACTCTTATTCAAATCGCGGATTTCGATGGCCGCGCCGCTGCCGCTCATCCAATGGCCCTATCGAAGCGCTCCATGATGTGAGCGTACTGCTTTTTCACGCGCTCGCGCATCGGCCCAAGGTCCACCGTCAGCAACTGACGATCTTTCATCACCACGCGGCCGTCGATGATCACCGTCTGGACGTCTCGTCCGACGGTGTGTTCAGCCGCGGTAATCACCGGATCGTACATCGGGTACTGATCGTAGTCGCCGGCGCCAATCAGAATGATGTCGGCGCGTTTGCCGGGCTCGAGGCTGCCGATCAACGCTTCCAGGTGCGCCGCGCGAGCGCCGCCGCGCACCAGTTGCTTCAGCATATCCGCGTAGCTCATGGGACTGGCGCCATGCAGCGGCGTGCCGTCCAGAATCTGCTGGCCGAGCACCGCGTAGTGCGCCACCTGGAAAAGGTCGAGCGTGCCGCGGGTGGCAGCGCCATCGGTGCCCAGACCGACGCGAACGTTGCGGCGCACCAACTCAAACAAGTGCGGCTGGCCGATGATGAAGTTATTCATGGCACAGTGGCAGGAGCTCACGTCGTTGGCGGCGTATAGATCGATTTCCGTGTGGCTCATCAACACGGAATGGGCGCAGTGCAGGCGGTCATTCAGCACACCAATGGAATGGAGATACTCGGCTGGCCGCATTCCATAGTTGTCGATGGTGTATTCCACTTCGTAGGTGCCTTCGCACAAGTGGGTGTGTATGCGCGTCTTCAATTGGCGGGCCAGCGCATCCATCTCCAGCCGCAGCGTCTCGGAGTTCACGACGATCTGGCGCAGCGCCAGCCACGCATTCACGCGAGGATGTTGAGCCCAGCGCTTAACCAGGGCCTCGCTGCGCTGCAGAGCTTCCTCGGTGCTGAGGCGGAAGCCTTGCGGCAGGCTTTCGTCGATGTCCATGGTGGACATGGCGATCCGGCCGCGAATGCCGATCTCGTCGGCGGCGCGGCCCATTTCATCGGGGCACGGACCACCCGCTTCCAGAAAGGTGGTGGTTCCGCAAGCGATCATCGAGGAATAAGCAGTCAGGCCGCTGCAGTAGACGTCTTCTGGCTCCAGGCCGCTCTCGAAAGGGATGAGGTAGCGCTTCCAGATTGGTTCGCGCAGATTTCCCATATTGCCCAGAGAAGCCAATTTGCCCCGCAGGAATTGCTGCGCGGTGTGTACGTGGCAATCCACCAGACCGGGCATGGCGATCATGCCGTCGGCCTTCAGTGTGTCCTTTGCACGGAACAGGCTCGCGGCTTCGCTGCGGGCGCCCAGCCAAACAATCTCGTTGCCGGCGATGGCAATGGCGCCGTCACGCACAACTCTGCCTGCATCATCGAAGGTCAGCACGTGCGCACCGGTAATGAGCATGTCAATGCCGCGCGGTTCCATTGGGTCTGTGGGCTCCTGATTCGAAGATCTTTTTACGACGACGCGCCTGCCGCAACCCAGCGCCTCACGAACGAATTACAACGGCAATCCCTTGTAAGCTTCCGCCAGAAGGCTCAAATCCATGATCCGCGCCGGGTCCGGCAAGTTGGTGCGGCCGGTGGCCCGCGCCACATCGTACATGGAACCGCGGAGTTGTTCATCGTTGACCCAGTACGGCCCTCGCGTGCCGGGCATCTTCTCGAGTTCGACCTGGAGCTGATTCAAGCGAGTCTGCTGATGCAGGGTAAACCCGAAATCCCGACCGTATTTTGAAACCACCAGGTTCGCCGCGTACGCCGGATCTTTCTTATTATCGATATACCCCTGCAACAAACCGCGCAGAAACGCAACAAAGGTTGGACGCTCCGCGGCGAGCCGCTTGCGATCCATCACCAACAACTGCGAAGGGACGCGGAAGCCGAACTGGTCCATGCGCGTAACCAGGAAGTCTTTGCCAGGTTTGAGGTTCATATCCTCGAAGATCACCGGCTGATTCGTGACGTAGCAGAAGTAGGCGTCGCCCGCGCCGGCGAGAAGCGCGTCTGGCGAAAAGCCGGTCGGGACATAGCGGTGCTCAGGCGGGAGATGATTGATCTTGAAAACCGCGTCGAGAACGTTGCGCTCGTCGGGCCCTTGCACCAGAAAACGAACTCCGGGGAGATCGGCCACTTTCACCACCGGCCTCTTCGGCAGAGAAATGAGCCCCTCGGGAGTGACCGGAATCATCGAACCGATGATCACGAAGTCGTTGCCGTGCGCTTGCGCGTCGAGTAACTGCAGCCAACTGGTGAGGGCGATGTCCGCCTGGCCTGCCGCCAGGATTACCAGTGAGACGGGAGCGTTCGGGCCTCCGCCGATGTATTTGATCGTCAGGCCGGCGTGGGCGAAGTGCTGATTTTCCATGCCGACGAAGATGTCGGCGTATTCGGCGTTGGGCACCCATCCAAACGAAAGCGTCAGCAGCTTGTTAGTTGGGGCCGCCCGCAGCATGTGCGCGCCGCCGCAAACGCTTAGCCCGCAAGCCGCGCTTAGCTCCAGGAAACGCCGGCGGGTGAGTGGATTAGAATTTTCCGTTGCATTGTCGTTGCAGGGCCGAGGCCGTGTACTCAGATTGCGGTTCATCGTGTTGTGCCACCTTCGAATATCGCTTGGTGCTTAGAGAATGTAATGCAACAAGAGGATGCCAGCCAAAATGTACGCCAGCGGTTTTACTTGGTTGGCGCGGCCCAATGCCGCCAGCAGCAAAATATTGGTGATGAATCCCAGCGCCAAGCCATCGCTGGCTGAGGCGAGCAGCGTTAGCATGACCGTGACCAGGGCCGTCGCGGCGACGATACCGTCGCGCAAGTCCAGGTCGGCGAAACCTTCGATCATAAATATGCCGATCATCACCAGTGCCGGAGCGGTAGCGACGGCCGGGACGATGGCAATCAATGGAGTGAGAAATAGCGCTGCCAGAAAACATAAGGCCACGGTGATGCTGGTCAACCCAGTGCGGGCGCCCTGTTCCACGCCGGCGGCTGACTCGAGGTAAATCACGGTTGTGGTGGTTCCCAGCAGCGCGCCGCCAGAAGCTGCGGCCGCATCTGCGGAGAGGGCCTCGCGCAATTTCGGAAGGTTGCCATGCTCGTCGTTCAGGTGGGCGCGGCCGCCAACCGCCATCAGCGTGGCCATCGCGGAAAAGAGATCCATGAACAGCAAAGCAAACACTATGGCAATGCTCTGGCTGGGATGGCGGAAGGGATAAACCAGATCGAGCTTCAGAAAGAGCGGCTGGATCGAATGCGGCCAACCAAAAATCTGGTGAGGGAGCGGCGTGAGCCTGGATCCGGCAGTCACGCCAGGCAAGAATAATCCGGCTATGGTAATCAGCACAATCGAGAAAATCAGCGCCCCGCGGACGCCGCGATTCACCAAAATTATCGTGAGCACAATTCCGGCGAAGCCGAGCAGAACGCGGGCCGAAGCAAAATTTCCGAGCGCGGCAATCGAGTGCGGATCGGCGACCACGATACCGGCATTTTTCAGTCCAATAAAAGCAATGAAGAATCCAATGCCCGCACCAACCGTTTTCTTGAAGGAGCCCGGAAAAGAATCGATGATTTTGCGGCGAATACCGGTGGCCGAAATCAGCAGGAACAATAGGCCGCTGTAGAACACCATGCCCAGCGCGGCCTGCCAGGGAATGTGCATGCCCTGGCAGAGTTGCACCGCGACGTACGCGTTCACACCCATGCCCGGAGCCATGGCCAGCGGATAGTTTGTCCGCAAGCCGATGATCACGCTGAAAATCGCAGCAGCCAGCGCGGTGACGGTGATCAGCGCGCCGCGGTCCATGCCCGATTCCGAGAGAATCAGCGGGTGAACGATGAGCACGTACGCGAGGGTGCTGAAAGTGGTGAGCCCGCCCAGGATCTCGGTCCCAAACGTGGAGCCGCGTTCGCGATAATGGAAAACGCGGTCGAACGCGTCCGACCAGCGCTGGGCGCGATTTGGCCGGAGCACCGGTGAGTTCCCCGCCTGCAGCCTCATTGGATCGGGACTACCTCGGAAATTCTGCGCGTCCGACAGACAAATTCGCGCATCGGCTTAGCCCATCGAATCGGAATCGCAATCACAACGCTACCAGACAACGGGATGCGTTTCTCCCGTACGCACATTCACAAAACCTTCGGGCAACGCGTCGCTGGGCGGCATGAAAGTCCAATTCCAGGGCGGGCAGGTGAGAAACGCGTAGCACAAAGCTTCGGTGACGTGGTCCACACCCAGGAATTCCTGAATGCGCGAGACCGGCTTTTCCATCCACTCCAGTTTTTCCATCTCCGCACGCATCGCCAACAGGTCGCTCGCGAGTTCTTCCGCCGGTCGCGCGGTCATCAAGCCGCCAATCTCAAGACGAACCTTGGCTGCCACCTTGCCGTTGCTGACCAGGACGAAACCTCCGTCCATCGCCGCCATGGCATTGATCGCCAGGGCCATCGCCTCATCGCTGCTGCCGATCACCCAGGCGTTGTGATTGTCATGAACGATCGAGCAAGCCATCGCCGAATCGGGCGTTTTCATCCCCACATCTTTCCAGAACATTCGCGAAACACGGGTGCGGCCCGAGTAGCGATCGAGCAGCGCCACCTTGGTGATCGCCCGCGCCTCGTCGCGCTGCACCACGCCGTCTTTAACGGGCAACTCGACGGTGAAGAAATCGCGCTCGAAATGGAAGGGTGGAACTACCGCGGCCTGCATGCTGGTACGTCCGGCGGGCGCGCCCACGGCGAAGTCCGCAGCCTCGATTTTCCGCCCTAGATTGACGGTTTTCGTTGCCCATTCCGGCCACTCGATTTTCGGAACGGGGACCAGCATCTTGTAGTCTTCGGAAACCTTTTTGCCGTCGGCGTAGACCGCTTTGATCTTTACTTGCTGCGGGTCTGACAGCAGCACCACATCAGCATAACGGCCGGGGGTAAGCGAGCCCACCAGATGATCGATGCGGAAGTGGCGCGCGGTGTTGTAGCTGCCCAGGGTGTAAGCAATCTCCAGCGGCACGCCATTTTCGATCGCGCAGCGGATGTTGTGGTCCATCGCGCCACGGCGCAAAGTGGTTTCGGCGTTGCGGTCATCGGTGGTCACCGCGACGTTCGACCAATCGCGCAGACCCTTCTCCACCAGAAATTTAAGGATGTGCCGGGCATTGGGCCGCGCTTCGAGAAAAATTCCTCGTTCCAGCTTGTCCCACGCTTCCTGCTCTTCCCGGATTTCATGGTCCGAACTGATCCCGGCCGCGGCGAAGGCACAAATTTCTCCGGGCGAAATCAGGCCGGTGCCGTGCCCCTCCACCACCCCGCGAGCCTCCAGCGTGGCTTCGATGTTCTCCCAAAGCCGCTGGTATCCGGGATTCTCCGGGTTCACCACGGCGGACCAATCCATCACTTCATCGAGGCCGGTGACCCAGAGATTGCGGTCAATGAAGTCGCGGATCTCACGGTAGCCGTAATAGCCCCCCGATTCTTCCCAGCCGGTGGGGGGAGTGGCGGAGCCCAGCGAAGGGAAAATCTTGAAGGGACTTCCATGCTCGCGCGCCATAAGCCAGAATTCCACGTTGCGCGCGCCATTTACGTTGGAGAATTCGTGGGAGGCTTCGACGTTCCACGTGGTGCCAAAGCGCAACACCAGGTCGGCTTCATATTCCGGACTCAACATGGTGCTTTCGATGTGCTTGTGGGCTTCGCCGAAGCCTGGCACCGCCCACAGGCCGCGCACCGAGGTCTTTTCCCGAGCAGGACCTTTCCACTCGCCGTGCGGACCCACCCAGGCGATGCGCTGCCCCTTGATCACAATGTCCCAGTTCTCTTTCCAGGCGAGGGTGTGCGAATTCAACAGCGTGGCGCCTTCCAGCACCAGGTCGGCCTCTTGCTGCCCTAGCGCCACGCTGACCAGGCGCTGGCGAGTGAGGATCTCTTCGCTCGGAGTGTGAGTTGTTCGGGCGGCCTGCGCCATGGCAATGCTCCAGTAATCGGACTCTGCTGCGTCTAATCCTATGATGGGACCCTGAAATCTTTCATACGGGCCAAAACCTTGCAAGTGTAAACTTCTGATGACCGCAATCAGATTTTTGGCTTTCCAGGGCTGGCCTTTTCAAGCATGAGCGATTACCAATTTCCCGGGATCATCGACGCCGCCACCCGCTCCCTCGCGATACGGGCAACGCAGGGCGAGGCGCCTTTTGGTGTGCTGATCACCGGCGGGACCATCGTCGATGTGGTTACCGGCGAGTTGCGCGCGGCGGATATCGGACTGATCGGATCGATGATCGCCAGCGTGCATCCCGCGGGTTCCCGCACTGACGCGACCACAATCTACAACGCCGCTGGGAAATGGATTTGCCCAGGGTTCATCGATACGCACGTGCATTTCGAGAGTTCCCACATGCTGCCTGCGCACTACGCGGAGCAGGTGGTCGCTCAGGGTACTACCACCATCTTCTGTGACCCGCACGAACTGGCCAATGTGCTCGGCCTTGCCGGCGTGCGCTACGCGGTGGAAGCCAGCCGCGGGTTGCCCTTGCGTTTCCTGTTCGCGGCGCCATCGTGCGTACCTTCCGCCCCAGGGCTGGAAGGCGGCGGCGCGGAATTTGGCAGCGCCGAAATGCGCGAGATGCTCTCGTGGGACGAAGTGGCTGGGGTGGCGGAAGTAATGGACATGCGCGGCGTGCTGCGGCAAACGCCGCGGATGGTCGACGTGGTCGCCGCCGGTCTGCAGTCCGGCAAACTGATCGAGGGACACGCACGCGGGCTGAGTGGTGCGCCGTTGCAGGCCTATCTTTGCGCGGGCATTACTTCCGATCATGAAATCACGTCTGGCGAAGACATTTTGGAGAAGCTGCGCGCCGGGCTGGCCGTCGCCATTCGCGGTTCGCATGACTACGTCCTACCGGGGGTGGTGGAGGCTCTTCGCAAACTGCCGCATCTCGGGTCGCAGGTGAGCATCTGCACCGACGATGTTCCGCCGGACTATTTGGTGGAATACGGCGGCATTCGCGATGTGTTGCGCCGGCTGGTCGGCTACGGCATGAATGCGGTGGACGCGATTCGATGCGCGACCCTGAACGCGGCGCTGCGGCTGCGGCGGCTCGATCTGGGCGTGGTGTGCGCGGGACGGGTCGCCGACCTGGTGGTGCTTGGAGCTCTCGACGACTTCCGCGTTGATGGCGTTTTCGTTGCGGGACGGCACACCGTACAAGACGGGCAATGGCTGATCCCAGCGTCGCTGCGGAAACCTCCCAGCGGGCCGGCGTTGCCACTTGATTCCGTCAAACTCGCGGAGCTTGTGGAAGACGAGTTCCGGGTGCCCGTCTCCGGCGAGCAAGCGGGATCGGCTGGAGTGCGCGCGATCTCTGGCATGCGCTTCACCGAATGGCGCGAGATTGAAGTGAAGGTGCGCGGCGGGATTGCTTCCGTGCCTGACGATGCGAGCCTGATCTACGTGCGGAACCGCCATGGGAGGGAAGGCGCGATCGGACAGTGCGCCATCCAACTCGGCATCGGACGAATCCGCGGCGCGATCGCCACCACTTACTCTCACGACGCGCACAATCTGGTGGTCCTGGGGGGAACGCCGCACGATATGCAACTTGCGGCCAATACGTTGATCCAGTGTGGCGGCGGCATGGCGGTCGTGCAGGACGGAGCGGTGTTGGCGTTGGTGGAATTGCCCGTCGCCGGAATGCTGTCGGAACTTTCGCCCTCCGCGCTCGCGGATAAGTTCAGAGCGCTGCGCGATGCAGCCGACCGAGTGACGGAATGGAAGCCGCCGTACTGGACGTTCAAGGCTATCGAAGGAACATGCCTGGCGTGCAATCCCGGCCCGCACCTTACGGACTTGGGTCTGACCGATGGCAGCACGCAGGCGCTGGTCTCGACGCAGCCCTAACGCGTTTGCAATTACGGGACGAAGGTAACTGGCTTCTTGAACTCCTGTTTGATTTCGGGAGTGAGCTTGTCGAAATGGCTGAGCAGCGTGACTAGCTGCCAGATCTGCACGTCGGTGAGCGTGGCCTTCCATGCCGGCATGCCGGTCCAGCGCACTCCGTGCTGGATGATGTAGTAGTTTTCGTTCTCGGGCATGTCCGGGGCGTCGTTGGCGAATTGCGGCGCAGGCGGATAAAAACTTTGGCCGAAGGGGCGCTGCGGCGTCACCGGATCGCCATGGCAGCCCGAGCAATTGTCGCGATACACGCCTGCCGCGGCGCGCAGGTTTTCGTCCGTGGCCTGCACCGGATTCGAGATTTTCGGGGAGTTCCGCTCGGTGGAAGCATCCACGGCCTTCATGGCCAAGTGCGTTTCTATCGATCCGGGCTGTTCGTCGGCACGGAAATTAATGTGGCCGGTCAACGCCACGCACAGCAGAACGACCGCTAGCAATACCGCCACCGCAATCCCCGAAAGAAACCCTCGCATGGACGTATCTCCTTATTATTCCGCTTTATGGCGTGGCTCAGTGCGCATCCTGGTGCGAATCAACCAGGCGATTATACTTCTTCAGCACCGCGCGAAGCTGATCGTGCGGCAGGGCCACGACGGTCCGGTCGTTGATGCCGGTCATGGTTTCCGCGGCGACCATCGCGTTGATCACCGCTTCTTCGGTGGCCTGCACCGTGCCCGCAAATAACGCGTCGATCTTATCATTGGAAAGCATCGTTAAGCTGGCGAGCTTGTCCGCTTCTCCAGCGCCGGGATTGGCGGTGGAGAAGGCGATGAAGATATCGCCGGAACCGTTGCCGGAGATGCTGCCGTTGCGGCCCAAGCCGAGAGTGACGCGGCGAGCCAGGCGCTTCAGTTGGTGCGGCAACAACGGCGCGTCGGTCGCCACCACCACAATGATCGAGCCGGTGTCTTCTCTCCAGACCGGCACGCCGGTAATTTCGGCGCCGACGGGAACGCCGGCGATGCGCAGGTTGCGGCGCACCCCGTAATTGCATTGCACCAGAACTCCTACCGTGTAGCCGCCGAACTTTGCGTTCACTTGGCGCGACGAAGTGCCGATGCCGCCTTTGAATTCGTTGCAGATCATGCCGGTGCCGCCGCCGACGTTGCCTTCGGCGACTGGTCCGCCGTGGGCGTCGTTCATCGCCGCGTCGGCGTCTTCCGCTTTCACGTGGAAGCCGTTGATGTCGTTCAGATATCCGTCCCAGGTTTCCGCCACTACTGGCAGCGACCACCAATCGTCCGCTGGGGCGCGCGGGCCGTGCTGCAGTTCCCACTTGATCACCGCGTCGCGGACGACGCCGACGCTGTGAGTGTTAGTGATCATCACCGGGCCGTAGAGAAAACCGGATTCCTCCACCCAGGTGGTGCCAGTCATCTCGCCGTTGCCATTTTCGGAGAACCAGCCAGCGAACACGGGATCGCTGGAAGCTTTTCCGCGCGGGAAAATTGCGGTGACGCCGGTGCGGACTGGCCCGGTGCCGACTACCAGTTTTCCGCTACCCTGGATGATGGTGCGATTCCCCACTTCGACGCCGGCGACGTCAGTGATCGCGTTGAGCGGCCCCGGAGAGCCGTCGAAGGGCACGCCCAGGTCGCGGGCGCGGGATTTGGGATTGGCCGGCGCTTGCCCGGCTACCCGTGCTGGAGCGGAGAGCAGGCTCAGCGCCGCAGCGAGCAGGGCGAAAATGGACAGTTGGCGACGCGGGACGACAGTTCGGGCTTTCATAGTGAGCAGGGCCTCAGGGCTCCTTCCGATCGCGTAGCGCCGACATTTCGCGTAGCGCCGACGCTCGGTCGGCGTGGTGCCGACACTCTGTCGGTGCACAACAGTCCAGGCCGCTTGATGCGTACGATCGCACACCGCGTACCCCGATAAGACGTCGAACGGTCAATTTGCCTGGATTCGGCGAAATTCGGTCCTTTATTTTCGTATACTTCGAGATGGGTATCCTGGCGATGCTGCGATTAGATTTTCGGCCGTTTGCCGCGGCGCGACGTTCCAGATCCGCCCACCTTTTTGGTGGTGCGCCGCGTTCCCGGGTTTGGCTGTGCGCTCTCGTGCCGGTGCGAAATTACCATTCTGCGGGGGCGGCGGGAAGGGATCATTCCTGTGGTGGCCGATATGCGCGTGCCACATATGGATTTTCTCGGGCGGATGCGCTCTGGTTCAGGGCTTCGCGATCGGGTCGCTGAGTTGTAACCGGATTGCGAGTTGAGCCGTCCGATATTGTGTCGGCAACTGTTCCTCTTGACGCGAGTTGTGGCGGGGTACGAACGCCAGTTTTCATCCTCACTTCTAATGCCGCCGGAGGTGTCCCTGGCCGACCTTGGGCCGGTACTTTGGCAAGAAGCGTTCATTCGAGCGGTGGACGAAACCGACCGGGAAACCCTGGCTCGGCTCATCGACGAGGCGGAGCTGGCGATAAATATCCGCCGGCAGCAACTCGGGAAATCTGCGGATTATCGCCACGAAGTACGCGCGATGGACCTCTCTACGCACGCCCTCGAAGCGGTCAAAGTTCAGAAACTCGGCGGGGGAACGTCGCATTGAATACCGGCCAGCAGTAGGGAAGTTCGCACAAGGCCTAATGACCGCCGTGTGTATTGTCCTTTATTATAACTGATCAGTTATAGTCTTGGAAGTGAAGGTCTTCCCCGGTGTGCCGAGCGAAGCGAGGTGGGTGCCCCAGGTGTCGATTTCACATCTGGGTTCTCTACACTTTTGACCTGCCTTCGTTTTGCTTCACGCCGTCGAGCTCGCACTCAATTGCAAACAGGCCCCGGTGTGCCGAGCGAAGCGAGGTGGTGCCCCAGGTGTGCAGGCCTTCCTCGGTTCCCGCATCTGGATGGCCGCGCAACTTGGGCAGGCAGGCGGCAGCGCCACATACCGCGCTAAAACTGCGGCGGTACGGGCCAACGGCAAGCTCGGCGGGCGGCCCAGGAAGGCCCACGCCGCCGTGACATGAACGTCCGCATCCATCCGCATTGCCTTTGACGTTGAAGGTGGGTGGCGCACCCTTCGACGTTAAGGGTGCGGATTTGATTTGGATTTCGTCTTTGACTCAACTACGAGCAGTTCATAGAAACACGGTTCGTAGCGACACAACCGGGTTATCTCGTAGGTCTGGCTTACTATTACCTGGGGCCATTGATCCTAATTGGAACAATCGGCACGCTGTGGTGGTATGTGGTCAGTCTCACGGTTTGGTTCTGCTGGGCCAGGCTCGCCGCAGTGATTCGGAATCGCCGGACGAAACGGACAGAGGCTAACTTTGGCATCGGTCCGCCGACTGGCTTTTGATTTGGGTTTTCGCCTTTGCTGGTGGGTGGCGCACCCTTCGAACTTAAGGGTGCGGATTTGGTTTGGATTTTGCCTCAGGCGAGAACTGGATTCGGATTGGCTTGCGCTGCGCGCCCGAACGCATTTACCACAGGAATGATTCCTTCCAACCGCCCGCGCAGAATGCTAGCTTGGCACAGCGATGCGAGAAACCGGGAGAGAAATACAAATACAAGAGGGGGACGAAAATCTGAATAGCAACAGGGAAGAGATACCCCCTTCGATGTATATGAAAACAAAAGACCGAAATTCGCCGAATAGCAGCAAAAACGCGTTTTTGATTACAACCGATGGAGGTGCAGTGGCCAGGATTTCGTATCCAGAATGCACCAAATGCGGCGAACAAATCAGCGCCGATACGCTCCAGACACCTTGCCGAACGAGCGGCGGCGCGGCGAACCCGTTTTTGCGAACTGCTCGTAATTAAGTCTGATTCAAAAACCCAAAGCAAATCCGCACCCTTAAGTTCGAAGGGTGCGCCACGCACCATCAAAGGCGAAACCCAATTCAGAACCCGGTTGGCCGGCGAGTGTGCGGGCGTTTGGATTGGGGCGGTTGGGGCTTCAGTGGGGTCTCGCGGATTGCAGGTCTGAAGTGGCTTGCTGGAGCAGGCTGGTATTCTTCTTGAGTTCTGAGATTAGGATGGCTTTCTGGGATTCGGCGCGTTTCCAGTCTTTGGCTTCGGCGGCTTCGGTGATTCCGGGGAGTTCCAGGTGGGCGTAGGTGTACCTGGCGGCATAAAGGGAGTGCTTGAACCAGGGGCGGCCGGGGATGCCTTCGGGATTGCACCAGTTGCGCTCGACTTGCATCAGTTCGCGGTTGACGCGATCTTCGGTTGCTGGATCGGCTGAGGAATTGGCCAGCGTTAGTTTGGCGGATTCGTTGAAGGCCCGGCCGGCTTTCTCGAAATCGGCGATGGCGGATAGCAACGGAGGCAGGTTCATGTGGTTGCTGGCGGCGCTGTGGGCGTCGAGTTCCTGGACGAAGCGGCGGATGTTGCCGGCATAGGAATCGAAATCGTAGGGCAGGATGCCTGCGTTGGCCAGGCGCAACGCGATCGCGCCCCAGAGTTGGGTCATCAGCGAGTGATAGCGGTAGCCTGGATCGCCGAAGTGGTTGGTCCAGAAATAATCGTCGTACATGGAGTGATACACGCCGTAGGGGCCGTCGAATTCCAGGCCTACGGTGGGAACGCCCAGGAAATTGAGGAAGACGGTGTGGTCGGAGCCGCTGCCGATGTGGGTATCGGGCAGATCGAAATCGGTGACGCTGCGGTTGGCGTCGAGTTCGTGCTGGCGGGAAACTTTCCACTCGTCGTAGAGAGTTTTGCCGGAAGGCGCGGGCAAGGTGCGGCTGGTCTCTACCAGCAGCGGGGCCAGCGAGCCTACCGCGGTGCCGTGAAAATCCTTGCCGGACGCGGAGGAATCTACGTTGAGGTAGGCGATGGCTTTTTGCTTTAGCTCGTCGGCGAAATTTTCGCCCCACTCGGTGGAACCGGTGAGCGCGTATTCTTCGCCATCCCAATTGCAAAAGACCATGGTGCGGCGGGGACGAATTCCCTGCTTGAGGAGTTCGCCCATGTTGCGGGTCATCTCGAGTAAGGAGGCGGTGCCGCTGGAGGGATCGACGCCGCCGAATACCCAAGCGTCGCGATGGTTGCCGAGGATCACCCATTCGTCGGGCTGTTCCGAGCCGCGAATGCGCGCTTCGGGGACGTAGTAGGGCTGGATGCTGGTGTCCATGTCCACTTTCAGGTGGATGCGGACTCGTTTGCCGCCGAAGTGATAGCGAATCGGCAGGCCACCTTGCCAGCTTTCCGGGGCTTCGGGGCCGTCCATATTTTCAAGCAAGGGCTTCGCGTCATGCCAGGAGAGCGGCAGGCCGATAATTTTGGGGAGGGTGAGCGCGTCCTGCTCGCGGATTCTTTTTGCGCCGGGCACCGAAGCCCAGCCAGGAGTGAGAGGATCGCCGGGCTCGATGAAATCGTAAGTGATCGCGCCGCGCTGGATGTGAGTTTCGGGTCCCCAGGGACCCTGCGGAAACACTACGCCCTGAGTGTATCCATCTTCCATCGGATCGGAATAGATCAGGATGGCGGCGGCGCCATGCTCCTGCGCGGTGAGCGCTTTGAATCCGCGGTAGCTGTAGGGATTCGAATAACGTACTAGAACGATCTTGCCGCGGACGTCGATGCCGTGGCGGCGGAGCAAATCGTAATCTTCGGGATTGCCGCTGTGCGCGTAGACCACCGTGGCGGTGACTTCGCCGGAAGCGGAATAGCCCAAATAGGCGGGCGAGACATTTTTATTTTGGGTGTCCGGATCGGCGGGATCCGGGGCTTCGCGCAGAGTGGCCTTGTAATGCACCGGAGCGGTCATTTCCAGGGAAACTTCGCGCGGAGTGGAATTCAGGACGTCGTATTCGCGGATGGTGACATCTTCGAGGCCCTGGGCCTTCCATTGATCGGCGACCCATTGCGCGAGTTCGTTGTTGCGAGCGGAGCCGGCGGGATGAGGTTCGAGGGTGAGGGTGCGGTGAAACTCGGCGATTTTTTGCGGCGAAGTGAGTGCGCGGTATCGCTCTTCGATGCTTATTTCGGTTTGCGCGGCGGGAGCGGAAAAGCCGGTGGCTGATGGAGATTCGGGGAGAGCCCGCAGCGAAATCGCCGCCAGCAGCGCCAAAGGAGCTAAGTACAGGATGAAGGCCTTAGGAGTTGGCGCGAAGAACAGGTGGGCCTCCTCGCCCTGCTCGATGAATTCGGTCGAATTCGGAAACCACTTCCATAAGAGTATCGCCCAGACGCTTGATGATGGGCGAGGTGATCACGTAGGGCGGCGCGAGAAGCAGATGATCGCCGCGGTCGCCATCGGCGCAACCCTACACCGGATAGGCCACCACGCCCTTGTCGAGCAGGTCCTGCGCGATGCGGGCTGCGATATTGGCATCGGGCGGGAACGCTGCGCCGGTCTCGCGATCGTTCACGAATTCGACGGCCATTAGCAGGCCCATGCCGCGGACGTCTCCGACCACCGAGTATTGCTGCAACCCCGAAACGGCGTGGTGCAGCTCGCGGTCCAGAGGCTCAACGCGCTGGAAAAGCCGTTGCTTGGCGGCGTAGTCCAGCACCGCCAAACCCGCAGCGGCGGACACCGGGTGAGCATTGTACGTGAAGCCGTGGAGAAATGCTCCGGATCCCTGGGCGATGGCGAATCGGGCGCCTCAACAATTTCTCTGTTGTTGACAACTTCGTTCCAGCTCTTCGAGTGCTTTCCTTCCTGACGGGTCGAACCCAGGCCCCCTGACGGCGCCCAACTATTTTTCATCAGCCCAGGTGAAGGATCCTCTCGCGCCTATACTAACCAGAATGGAATGGGGTTGATTCGGTCCTCGGCAGTGCTGGGACGGTCGTGCGCAACCCAATGGTCCCTGAGGGGATGGTTCCCCAGCCGCTAGCCGATTACTACGCTGGCGCGAAAAGTGTCGGGCCCCTGGCCAGTTTTGATGCGAGCGATGACTGGGTGGAACACCCTTATCGCGATGGCGTCGCGTGGCTGTGTCCATTCACAATCACCGTAGGCTCGGTGTCGCACTCAATGTGCTCAACGCTGACTCCAGGGCGCACTTCCGCTCCGGCGTTTTCCGCAGCGGCCAGCAGCGTTTCCTGCATCACCGGGTGGGGAAAAGAAAAAAGAGGCAATTGCTGCGGCGTCGTCGCTCGAAGGTTTCGCAAACCGGCACCGGTACCTCCCTCGACTTGAGGCACCTCGTGGGCCCTCTCCGCGCACGCGGTCTTTAAATTGTTTTTCCCGCTCCAACACCAGCAGCTTAGCGCCGCGCCCGGCCATCGCTATCGCCAATGAGGACGCGGCAATCCCGCCGCCTACCGTAATAATGTCGTAGCCTGGTACCGCCATTGCCAACTCCTTCTGAGGTGTCTGCCGGACTTACAATGTGGAATCGAACATCGGCATCTTAGTGAAGCTGTCCGTGAAGAGTCAATCGATCCATGAATGGGAAACAGCCTGATTAACGGGCCATCCGGAAGTTGAGACGGAAGGACGTGGCGGAGCTACAATGATCTTTTTTCGCGAAGTTCCATTAATGGTTTATTTCTCGCCAACCCAGCCAAAGAGAGTATGTCGCCGTTCGTGACACGAAGATTCATTTGCTTAAGCTGCCTTCTTAGCCTTCTTCGCGTGAATCTTGGCGGCCTTTGAAAGCATCGCCTTTGTCGCCGCAGACATCGTGCTCCCGCTGGCCTTCTTCGCGGCTCGAACCTTGCCCCACCTTGCTTTCTGTGCCTTCGCAATCCTAGCTCGTCCAGCGGCCGACATCTTCCGACGAGGCTTGGCCTTGGCTGCACGAACCTTTGCCCACCGTGCTTTGGTGGCCTTTGAAATCGCCAGTCTGCCCGCCGCCGACATCTTGCGGCGCTTGACAAGTCTTCCGTTGCCGACCAAACCACCAGCGAATACTTTTATCGAAGCACGCAGAGCCTCCAGGTGCTTCATTCCATTCTTTACGCTCTTTTCAATCTTCCGTTCTTCACGCTTCAGGGCCTTTACGATGTCCATTAGAAGTCCTCCGCGAGCATTAGACAACAGGCTGGGCTCGGTTAGCAACGCATCGAAACTCTGGGTGGTGTCCTAATTTGATTCCCCCTCATTTATTTCCGACTACAAGGTGGACAGCTTTGGTATCGGGCTCATTCGGAGACACCTGCTCTTGCGCCGGAATCCCTTCTGCCCTCAGAGCTTCCACTAGAGCCTTAGCCGCAGGGCCTAAATCATTGGCGCGAGATGACGCAATCTCAACATAGACACCGGAGACGTAATTTATGCGAGCTTTGCCATTTAACAGGATACTGACCAGAGAATTGTCAGCTCTGGCGGTTGCCTAACCCAACCTGTGGACCCCAAAATTCCGTCCATCACTTCCATAAACACGACCTCGGCTGGGTTCGCCCCCAAGTCAAAAGGTGTTTTCTCGTACTGTTCAAGTCTCTTGATGATTCTTGCCTGGGCTCCAGCGTCCAATTTCCACCCGGCCAGTTTTTCCTCTATTCTCACTCGCGCCAAGTGCTCCGCTTCCGCTTTTTCATTTGCTTCTGCGGATCGTTGATTGGCTTGGGCTACATCTAGACCAAGCTGTCGCAGTTGCTCCGCTTGTCGTTTGTTCATCACGTTTCCGGTAATAAGAGCGCCCGCCCCACAAGCGAACGTCAGAAATAGCAGAACCACTGTCGCAGTATCAAAAATTGACTTTAATGTTTCCACTGACACAGAAAACTCCTTGATCGCGTTTCCCAACAAAAAGGCCCGAGCAGGCACCCGCTATAAGGCTATTCCAAAACGGGGTCCTTGTAACAGTGTTACGAACTACCTATCTGAAAATAGTTCTATTTCGGAATAGGTTTCCGTGTGATAAGTTGCCGTGATAAATGTGATAGTGAAACGGTAAATGCCTAAGAGTGTTAGTGTTTTAGATTTGAAAGTGGAGTGACGCCCCAATGCTGGACTGCGAAATTCTTGCCGGTGCGGCCGATGCCGGTCATCACCTCATCGGCGATCAGGAGAATGCCGTGGCGGCGGCAGATTTCGGCGATGCGCTGGACGTAACCTTCGGGGGACGCGACCGCGCCGAGGGTGGTTCCGGATAGCGGCTCGAAAATGAAACCGGCGATGATGGAGGCGTCTTCGCGCTGCAGGAAGCGCTCCAGGTCGTCCGCGCAATCGACGTTGCATTCCGGATATTTCAACCCCAGCGGGCAGCGGTAGCAGTAGCACGGCGAAATCTGGCCCCAGTCCGAGAGCATCGGAGCAAAAGGCTCGCGGCGGCGGGTGTTACCGGAGACAGACAACGCGCCGAGCGTGGCGCCGTGATAGCTCTGCTGGCGGGAAACGATTCGGGTGCGGCGGGGCTGGCCGGTTTCCAGATAAAATTGGCGGCAGAGCTTGATCGCGGTTTCGGTGGCCTCCGAGCCGCCGGAAGTGAAGTAGACGCGGCCGGAGGCAGCGAAACTGGGCGGGGCCATCTCGAGGAGCTTGACGGCCAATTCTTCGGCGGGCGCGTTGGAGAATTGCGAAGAATGGACGTAGGCCCGCTGCTGGGCTTGCGCGGCCATGGCCTACCCGATGGCGTCCACGCCGTGGCCGATGGTGACCACCGCGGCGCCGCCGGCAGCATCGAGATACTGATACTGTTTGCCCTCGGAGGTAAAGATAAAGCAGCCTTCACCGCGCATGGCGCGGGGATAATCTTTGCGGAAATTGCGCGGGAAAAGCGCGTCGCTCAAGCGATGGTCGTTCATAATTTGTCAGCCCCAGGAGGCTAATCGGCTGAAGCCTATTTCCACTTCAATGTCTTGATGTCCACGGTGGGCTTGGGAAATTTCATGCCCAGGTCGTCCATGGTTTCGCCGATGATTCGCGAAACCGCCAGATTGCGGAACCACTTCTTGTTGGAGGGGATGATGAACCAGGGGCTGGCCTTGGAGTTGCAGCGGGTCAAGGCCTCCTGGTAAGCATCGACGTAATCGTCCCAATACTTGCGCTCGGCAAAATCGGCTTCGGAAATCTTCCAGCGCTTGTCGGGGTCTTCGATGCGCTCCTCGAACCTCTTTTTCTGCTCGTCCTTACTGATGTGCAAAAAGAATTTCAGAATCTTAACGTTGCTTTGCGCCAGCAGGTCTTCGAAGGCGTTGATCTGGTCGTATCGCTGCCGCCAGACGTCCTTGGGCACCAGGTTATGGACCCTGACGACCAGCACGTCTTCGTAGTGCGAGCGATTGAACATTCCAATTTCGCCTTTCTCCGGAACGGCCTTGTGAATCCGCCATAGAAAATCGTGGCTGGCCTCTTCGGGGGTGGGGACTTTGAATGAAGTGACGCGGCAGCCCTGGGGGCTCACGCCGGACATCACGTGGCGAATCGTGCCGTCTTTGCCCGCGGCGTCGAGGCCCTGCAGGACCACCAGCACAGCGTGGATTTTCGAAGCGTAGAGGAGGTACTGCATGCTGTCGATGTTGTGGAGAGTCTTATCGAGCAGGTGCGCCACTTTGGCGCCCTTTTGCAGACCCAGAGTATCGTCGGGGTCGTATTTCGAAAGCTTGACCTTTTCCTTGTGCGGCACCAGAAATTGCTCTCGGATGTTCATGGCGGTTTCGTCCTTCGGCGCTACGGCGCTGCGAGTCTCTTGGGCTCGCGTCAAGCGCGGCCCTGGGCTGTAACACAATTTTCATCTCGAATTCTGAACAGCAGGTTATCATAGGCGATTGCAAGCTCCGAAACCGATGGAAACCACCCCAGGAACAACGGCTCCGGGCCCCGTGCGGCCGCCGGAAAAGACTCGCACGCCAAAGCGCGACTACCCTGGCGCGCTGGTGGTAGTGGAAGGAATCGACGGCTCAGGCAAGAGCACGCAACTCTACCTGCTGAAGCGCTGGCTGGAAATCGGCGGCTATCGCATTCACTTCACCGAGTGGAATTCGTCGCCGCTGGTGAAGTCCGCGACGCGGCGGGGAAAACAGCGGCGGTTGCTGACGCCGACGACGTTTTCGCTGCTGCACGCGGCCGATTTCGCGGACCGCTGCGAGCGGCAGATTCTCCCGCTGCTGCAGGGCGGCTACCTGGTTCTGGCGGATCGCTACATTTATACGGCGTTTGCGCGGGATGTGGCCCGCGGATGCTCGGCGCACTGGCTGCGCAATTTGTACCGCTTCGCGCCGATCCCGGATATCACGTTTTATTTTCGCGCGCCCCTGGATGTGGCGGTGAACCGCATCGTGGCGGGCCGGCCGAAACTAAAATACTACGAGGCGGGGATGGACCTGGGGCTGTCGCTGGATCGCGCGGAAAGTTTTCGGATTTTTCAGGAGCGAATCCTGAGCTACTACGACCGGATGGTGGAGAGCGATCGTTTCGTCCTGATGGACGGCACGGTGCCGGTGAACCGGCTGCAGAAACAGATGCGTGAAATTCTTGGCGACCGTATCCCGCTGGCGCAATTCGCGCCCAAAAAACCGTGAAGCCCTCGGCCAAAAATCCGCTGGCTGGCGCGTTGCACGTCGAGAAGAAGGCGGGGAAAGCGAAGCGCGAGCCAATCTCGCGTTTCTATGGCACGCCGCTGCCGGGCGTCAAAGAAGAGGAACTCAGCGGTTCGTTGATCGTGCTGGAAGGGACGGACGGTTCGGGGCGCTCGACGCAGATCGCCTTGCTGACCGAATGGCTCGAATCGGAAGGATTCGCGGTGCAAACGATGGGGCTGCGGCGCTCGTTCCTGGTGGCCGACGACATCGACGCATTGCTGGCGGAAAATGCGGTGACGCGGCTCACCCTGGCGCTGATGTACGCAACCGATTTCTTCGACCAACTGGAGCGGCGAATCCTGCCCGCGTTGCGCTCGGGGCTGGTGGTGCTGGCCGACCGGTACATCTACACGCTGATCGCGCGATCGGCGGTGCGCGGAATAGGGCGCGATTATCTGCACGGGATATATGAGATGGCGCTGCGGCCGGATCTGACGTTTTGGCTGAACGTCAAACCGGAAGTGGCGTTTGACCGCGAGTTCAAGAAATCGCATACCATCAATTATTGGGAATCCGGGCGGGACATGTCGCTTTCCAACGATTTGTTTCGGTCGTTCATCCGGTATCAATCGTTAATTCGCAAGGAATTCGAATACCTTTCGCGCCGCCATGGATTTATCGACGTCGACGGCGAAGCCAGTGTTGCTACCGTGAATAACCAGCTTCGCAAGCGGATCGCCACCCACCTGGGCATCCGCAGCACCAGCTACCACCCGTCGCACGCTCTGGCGCACGTCTGGCGCTGACTTGGCCGCCCCGATACATATCGCCGCGATTGACGCCGGATCGAATGCGATCCGGCTGCTGATCGCGCGCGCGACATCTACCGATCGATGGGAAGAAGTAGAAAGCGAGCGCGCCACGGTGCGCCTGGGCCACAACGCCTTTACGCGGCGAGCGATTTCCAACCAAACCATCGCCCGAGCGGCGCGAACGTTTCGCGAGTTCCGGCGGATGATGGACCGCCATCACGTGAGCGCGTATCGCGCGGTGGCGACGAGTGCGGCGCGCGAAGCGCGCAACCGGCAAAGCCTGATCGATCGCATCCGCCGAAAGTCCGGAATTGAATTGGAAGTGATTTCCGGGGAGGAAGAAGCGCGGCTGGTTTCGAGCGCGGTGCTGTGGTCGGTGCGCAGCTTGTTCGCGCCTCGGGTGGTGTTCGATCTAGGCGGCGGGAGCCTGGAGCTGAACTTCTTTCGCGCGGGCAAACTCGAGCGGCGCATCCCGCTGCCGCTGGGCACGGTCCGCTTGATGGAAACGTACCACCTGGATGGCGCGATCGATGAAGACACGGCGGAAAAGCTGCGGATGCACACCCTGGCGCTTTTGCGCAGCGCGATGCCGTCGCCGCCGGATCTTTCGGGGGCGATCGCAGTGGCGTGCGGCGGAAACGCCGAATGCCTGGCGTCGCTAGCTGCCGGACCGCGGATGAAGGGCATACCGGCGATCAACGTTCAATTGCTGCGGGAGCGGATGTGGCAGATATTGCCGCTGGATGTGCCGGGGCGAATGAAAACATTTCACGTGCGGCAGGATCGAGCCGAAGTGATGGGCATCGCGGCGGTGGTGCTGCATACCCTGGGGCGATGGTTGAACCTTCGCAGCATGCTCGCACCGGCGGTGGGCGTTCGCGAAGGCCTGGTCCTCGATCAGGTGGCGGCACAATATTTGCCGGTGTCAGTGATTACCCAGGAAGAAAAAAAGAAGGCGGATGGATTGATCGCCGCGGCGCGATGGTTCGGACGGCGGCTGGATTACGATGCGAAGCATGCGGACCAGGTCTGCGCGCTCTCGCTGTCACTGTTCGATCAGCTGCGGCCGCTACACGGGATGAGCCTGGAGCTGCGTTTGGTGCTGGAGCTGGGCGCGCTGCTGCATGACGTGGGGCATTTCGTTAACAATAAGGCGCACCATCGGCATGGCGATTACCTGGTTCGCAACGGCGAGATTCCCGGGTTGCGCGGATGGCGGCGCGACATGGTGGCTTTGCTGATTCGCTATCACAATGCCAAGTCTGAACCTCAGCTCGATCACAAACCGTATGCGGGCCTGGATGGCGCGCGGCGGAAAAATCTTCGGCAGCTTTGCGCGCTGCTGCGGATCGCGGAAAAGCTGGAATCGGATCACCATCAGGGCGTTTCCGGGGTGGACGTGAGCATCGACGCGGGGGTGGCGTGTTTCCGGGTGCACTCGAAAAACGGCATGCGGCTGAATCTGGTGGGGGTGGCCCGGAAAGCCGCGCTATTCGAGCGGGAATTTCATCTGGAAGCAGCGTTCCGGCGCGCGCAAACAAAAATGAAAGTAGCTTAGGCGGGGGAATCATGATTCTTTATCTCGTTCGACACGGAATCGCCATCGATCGCACCGATCCGCACGCGCCGGCCGAAGCGGAAAGGCCGCTCACACGCAAAGGAATTGAGAAAACACGGGAAGCGATGCTCGGGCTGCGCGAAATGGGAGTGAAGCCCGACGCGGTGATTTCATCGCCCTATTTGCGGGCGGCGCAGACGGCTGAAATTGCGTGCGAGGTGTTTGCGTTCTCGCGGGAGAAAGTGCGCCACACAAATTCGTTGAAGCCGGGGAGCAATCCTACGGAATTTGTGAAGGAATTGGCGCACTTGAAGGCCAAGGAAGTGATGTGCTTCGGTCACGCGCCGAATCTCGATCAACTGATCAGCCACCTGGCTGGGGCCCATTCGGTTTTCACTTCGCTGAAGAAGGCTGGAGTGGCGTGCATCGAAATGCACTCGGGACAAACCGGGCGATCCGAATTGCAGTGGATACTGCCGCCGAAGGTTTTGCGGGCGCTGAGCTGAGATTTCGGAGAGCTTCTGTTATTTGGGCCCACAGCCAGGTTGGCTGTGCCACGGCTAGGCGGAGGCGGCGCGCGCCATCATTTCCGGCTGAATTTCTGCGGAGCGAATGATTACCGGCCGGCCGCACAGGGATTCCAGCAGGTGTTTTTTTTCGGCTACTTCCGCGGTGAGCGCCATTTCTTCGCTGTAGCCTTGGGCGCGAATGTGAATGGCTTCTCTGGTGGTTTGTACCGAGACGTGCAGGACGCGGCCGTTGTGTTCGCCGTCCAGACTATCGGCGAGGCGCATCACTGCCGCGAGCCAGGAAATGCGCTGCTGCTCTATGGGCGAGAGCGCGCCGTAACCGGGATGCGTTGGGCGCGGCTCGGAGCCACGGTGGTAGCGCGCGACCAGAGCGGCCCACAGCATGTCTTCCGGCGTCCATCCGATGGGCGGGGGCAGATCGCGGACCATTTGATAGGTAACTTTGTGGTGGCCTGAATCTATTTTCGAGCGGCCGACGTCGTGGAGCAAGGCGGCGGCTTCGAGGATGCGGCGCTCGCGCGCTCCGCGAAATATTTCGTTCAAACCAGTTTCGCGCAAACCGTCAAAGAGCTCGAGGGCCAGGTCGCGAACGTGTTGGGAGTGGGCGAAATCCGAGTCCATAAAGGATCCCCACGCGGAGCACTTGGCAATCGCGACGGCTTCCAGGCGCTTTTCTTGGGGCAGATCGGCACGCCATTGGTTCCACAACGAATCCGGACCGGTGGTTAACTCGCGGTATGCGGCGAGCCGTTTCTTGCGCTCAGCTTCAATTCGGGTCTTCCACAGATCGCGTGCGGTGGCGTCGGCGGAAATTCCGGCTTTTCGCAACGGCGCCCATAGCAGACCCAAATCGTGCACATCGCCCAGGAGCGTTTGGAGTTTCTTGAGATCCGCGCCCCACGCCTCATAGCGCTTGGGAAGAAAGTTTTCGACGGTATAGCGAAACTTCTTAATCGCGATGCGCAGGTTGTGCCACGAAATCGCGCTGCGGCTGCGCATCGCCCTGCGCTGGAAATCCGCCACTTCCTCCCATCGTTCGATAGCCAGATGTTGGAAAGCCAGCCCCTCGCGCGGCACTCGCCGGGCCCGGTCCGGCAGCGAGCGCGACCATTTTCGCCAGGCCTTGCGATCGAAACGATCGATGGCGCGTTCCACGCCGGTTTTGGCCGCTTGTTCTTTGGCCGCCAGCGTCTCCAGCAATTTTTGACGAAACGAATCGGTTTCCGGGGCCAGATCGATGGCCCACTGGCGGGCCACTTGCAGGTCGCGGAGTTGTCCCAAACTCTGGAACAGCTTCCGGGAAGCCTGCATGGCTTTCTTCCAATCGGAATCGGGGTCCAGTTGGCGGAAGGTCTGGGCCATGGTGCGGCAGCGGCGAAAAGCGGTGCGCAGATCGTGAACCGCGTCCGGATCGAAATCGCGGCCCACTCGGTCGAATTCTTCGAGGACCCGGCCCATCCAGTGGCCGAGGCCAGCGGGTGGAGCGTCCCGTGTTACGCGATGAGGTAGCGATGCCATTCTATAAATCCGACGATCGATATAAATGCAGCGTTTGGTCGCAGGGAAGCGCCTATGCTACACCCGCCACGGGACCCAAAGCAAAACTACGCACGACTGGCGGCGACTGCGTTTCGGTGGCGTGCGATTACCTCTTGCGCCAGTGCTCCCAATCCAGAGTTACCGCCTTTTCCATTCGGCGCGCCGCTCGGCGCAGCCAGCCCGCGGGACGCCGGCGCAAATCGCGCAGCACTTGCGGGATCATCTTGGGTGAGCCGAGATGAACGTTGGCGGTTTCGAAGCCCATGGCGCGAAGCAAACGATATTCGTCGCTGTCTTTCGGGAGCGACGACAGCAAAATACGCGAGCAATCCGGCGCCAGACGGCGGTACAGGAATCCCGGGTCAATTCGCAAGAATGGGTCGGGAACACGAACGGCGCGGCCAACGATTTCGCGGTAGCGAATCGCTCCACTCTGCTGGCCATTGACCCATATGCATGCCGACGGAGCGAGGGCTTTGGCCTCTCGCGCCACGCAACCTCCGCCCCAGTGGGCCAAAAAAACTACTCGAAAGTGACCGAGGCTTCCCAGCCCGGCCACGCGGCGCTTCTGCTTGTAGGAGAGTCGCGGATCCGGCAGCGTCGATTCCAGCTCCCGGCGCACGGCCTTAGGAATCGGCGTGGTGAAAGCGGGCAAAGCCGCGGCGCGCTTCCAAAAACGCACCGGATCGCGCAGGCGATTCAGGGCCATCGTCCTTAGCCACTTATTGTGCTCGGCGAGGATAAAAGGGCTGCCGCCGAACTTGAGTCCTTCGATGTAGCCTTCGAGAAGCGCATCGCTGGCCTCGCGTGGTTTTAGCGTGAGGTGCTCTTCTTCGGCGGCGAGGGAGGCACTGGTGGCGAGGCGGACCAGATCGACGGTGTAGGGCATGGGGTAGGCTTCGTCAAAATCGTTGACGCCCCAGATCAAACGTCCCTCGAAGTCTCGCCACGTGCCGAAATTTTCAACGTGCAGATCGCCCACCGCGAGCAACTTCGGAGCTTTATTTTCGTTGGCGCATTCCTTTTCCCAGAGCTGCAGCCAGCGGTAGAAGGTGGCGCGGAAGAAAGAAAACAGGGAGGCGGTCATCTCCTGGTGCTTGATGGCAATATCTTTTTTGATCAGTGGGATGTGCGAGGCTTTCCACTTCTCGTAGTTTGCGGTGGAGGTGAGAACGTTCACGGGCTTCCTAGATGAGCGACGCTAACACCGGAACGGTGGAAGCGGAAGTACAGGCTGTGGAAATGTGGTCCTACGCGCTCGCGGGAGGCGGCCGGAAATGTTGCGAAGGCTCAGGCGCGGCGGTGCTGGAGCATGCGTCCGGGGAGGAAGATGATTCCGCGGATCAGATCGAGCACGCCGCCTACGGCGATGCCTACTATGCGGAAGGGCAGGATGATGAGCCAGACTATGGGGTAGGCGATCAGGGCTAGGAGCGCTAGCGGCCAGCATAGGACGAACAGAATGCACCAGAGTATGAAAGTCAACATTATGGCGGACCTCTTCCTGCCCATAGATACGCAGGGGACTTGGGTTTTGTTCCACGGAGATGGTTACGTTATTCGAGAGGCGGGGGAAGGTCAAGAGGCCCACCTTTTGCAAAAAGCGCAAAGAGTGGGGCGCGCGCGGAAAAGATAAAGGCGTAGAACCGCAAGTCAAGAACCCCACACGTACATTCGACGTGTGGGGCACCCACGGTCAACATCTACGGCAGAATCAAAACACCTTCCCTTCCCAAAACCAGGGAAGGGTCGAGCACCCGGAAAAGATAAAGGCATAGAACCGTACCTCAAAAACCCCACACGTAAATTCGACGTGTTGATTGGATAAGAGCGAAGGCCCCTCCCTCCGGACCTAGGTATTCTTAGGTTGGAGAACCAAAATCCCTGGGAGGGAAGAAGGAGCCTTCGATGATCATTATAGGCTGTGATTTCCACCCGAGCTGGCAGCAGATTTGTTGGTTAGACCAGCGGACCGGGGAGACCGCGGAGAGAAGTTGGTGCATGCCACTGGAGAAGCCGAGAAGTTTTACCAGGGGCTTTCGTCGCCGGCATTGATAGGCATGGAAGCGACCGGGAACTGCCAGTGGTTCGTGGACATGGTGACCAAGGCTGGGCATGAAGTGTGGATCGGCGACGCCGCGAAAATCCGGGCCCAGGAGGTGCGCCGGCAGAAGCACGATCGGCGGGACGCCGCACTACTGTTGAAGTTGCTGGAGGAAAAGAAGTTTCCGAAGATATGGACACCGTCGAGTCAGCAACGGGATTTGCGGCAGTTGCTGATTCACCGGAACAAGCTGGTGCGGTTGCGGGCGCAGGTGAAGAACGGATTGCAGCACCTGGCGATGAACCGGGGACTGCAGAAGCAAAGGCGCCTGTGGAGTGCCGCGGGGCAGCAAGCGCTGCGGGATCTGGTGCTGCAGCCCTGGGCCAGCCGGCGGCGCGGGGATCTGCTCGGTTTGTTGGAAGTGCTGGATGGTCAGGTGGGATCGCTGGACATGGCGGTGAAGGAAGCCGCCGAAAAGGACTCCCAGGCGCAGTTGCTGATGAGCCAGCCCGGGGTGGGACCGGTCACTTCGTTGGCCTTTGTGCTGACCATCGGAGACGTCACTCGCTTCGCGCGCGGGAAAAACGTGGCCAGCTATCTGGGTCTGATTCCCGGAGAATACCGTTCCGGGGGAAAGCAACGGTTGGGACCGATCACCAAGCAGGGAAACCGGTTCATGAGGATGTTGCTGGTGGAAGCAGCGCAAGTCGCGGTTCGCTGCGATCCC
>Ga0302326_10000167_pt1 | contig 187068 bp, 152 predicted proteins | sample Palsa_T0_3_FD_202264 | JGI IMG/M metagenome (GOLD analysis project Ga0302326, IMG submission 202264) | Peat permafrost microbial communities from Stordalen Mire near Abisko, Sweden - Palsa_T0_3 | ecosystem: Environmental > Terrestrial > Soil > Palsa > Peat permafrost | place: Sweden: Abisko...
CTTGAAAAACGAGAATGCGAGATGATCGCCTTGTCCGGGGGTCCCTTTTAGCTCGCTCTCAGTAAGAGCGACCAGTGTGTCAAAAGCGGCCGTTGAAATTTCGACGCCTCTTTCACTCTGAATTATTTGAGTCCCTTCCCGTTTTGATTTTCGGTCTTTTGAAAGTGTCTTAAGCGCATCGCGCGCCGCAGCAAGGTCGTCCATATGCTTCGTTCGCTCTGAGGAATCAACGGCTGCTTCAATCGCGGAGACAACCGCGTCAATACCAAGTGACGCCTTCACGGCGAAACGGCCTGCTAAAAGCGGAGAAAACCGTTTCACATCCTCAAGGGTTACGCCCTTCAAAATTGGAAGGATGATCTTTCGGGATCCGGTTTCAAGAGTCAGCAATGCATCGAGCTCCTTTTGGGCCCAATCCTTTTCGAAAAACGCCTTGCTTAAGACCACGATGCCGAAATCGCATTTCCTAAGGCCCGAATCGATCTTCTGTCTAAGGCTGTCGCCCAGGGTTATTGAATATTCATCGTACCAGACGTCATAACGCTCCCGGAGAGCTTCTGCCAATTCCCGTACAAAGGACGGCTTGTCCTCGGTAGCGTGACAGATGAAAAGCGTCTCTTTCTTTTGTGCCATGTCTGTGTGAATTGTTCTATAAAAGAATTGGTGGGCCCACAGGGATTCGAACCCTGAACCAAAGGATTATGCATACCACTTCGGCTTTCGCCGCCGAAGTCCATACCGGAATTCGTGCGTGGTCTGGACCATGCCTTCACCATACCGTCTCCGGCTTAGGTGGGTGATTATGGTCTCTACACCTTACCGCGCTTTCGCGCGGGCTTGGCTCGGCATTGGGTCGCCCTGGAGGGGCAGGCCGTTCACCGAATTTACACCTGACTACTAGCGGATTTCCCCGCCAGCGACCCATTTTTGAGTCCTCTGCTCTAACCGTTGAGCTATAGGCCCGTAAAATCCAAAGAACCGAAAGAGCCTGCGTAATCCTTAGCTCATTCTCAATAGGAATCGCCCCGGCAGGTCTGGCAAAAGGTGGAAAACGCTACACTGGGACAGGGGAGGGCGGGCCCCATCTTGGGGCATGGCTGCACGACGCTGACTTAGCTCCGTTGATATGGAACGTACCTCGAAGGCGTTTCTGAGAGTGTTGCAGAACTTAAACTATTCCTCGCCCATCCGGACGTGCTGATAGAACCGAAGACTGCCAAATCGTTTACGGACGGAAGCTGGCTCCAGCTTCCCGCTTGAGCCAAATCGTCGAGGCGCAGGGCCCCATCGCCGCCTCAAGACCGCAGTAAGTCCGAGTCAAGCGATGCCAACAACAGGCGCGAAGTCGGGATCCGCTGTGGTGCCCTCACTAGGGATATTGGCGAAGCCTTCCGGCCCGATTCTCGGGCCCGAGGATTAAGAAAGTGTCCAAGTAGTGTCCAGTGGCGGCCTTTCTTGGCAGCCTTCCCTCGGAGAATTTGGCTGGACCAAAGGATTATGAGTCCTCTGCTCTAACCGTTGAGCTATAGGCCCGGCGCTGAAGTTGGAAATGCCGTTCTGGGACTCCGGGTACGGAATTCCTTGGCGACAAGGCCCATCAGGCAACCTTCAGTCCCTCCATTTTTCCCGGGAAACGCGATATTTTTTCGAGTAATGACGCGGGAACGAGTCATCGGTGCGGGGTTTCCACGGCGAACTGATAGGAGCCTGATTCCACCTCCACGACAGCGCGGTCCTTCTCGATGCGGAGCAGCCTGACGCCCTCGGCGCCGTCAAGAGCCCGGCCGCCCTCGGTAATCGCGCGGGAGGGCGCGCCCGGGTCCACGGGCAGGAAGACCGTCGCCGTCGTGTTCGCCGGCACGGTTACGCCCATGGAAAACCGGCCGCCCTGCAGCTTCCAGGCCGTCTCGATCGGGCCGCGGATGCTGTCATAGCTCGTAGTGGCGCGCGTCAGGAGCCCGTCCATCTGGGGCGCGATAATGATGTGCCGGTAGGAAGGGCCGTCGCTGCTGATGCCCCCGATGTTCTCCACCATCCACTGGTAGACGGCGCCGAAGGAGTAATGGGCAAAGGAGTTCATGCTGGGGTCCTGGAAGCCCTTTTCCGGCGTCCAGCCGTCCCAACGCTCCCACGTGGTGGTGGCGCCCTGCTTGATCGAGAAGCCCCAGGAGGGGAAGGTGTCGTTGTGGATCAGGCGGTAGGCGACGTCGGTGCGCCCGATCTTGGACAGCACGAGCATGAGGTCCTTCGTGCCGATGAAGCCGGTCGAGAGGTGCCAGTCGCGCTTGGCGATGTTGTCCACGAGGCGCTCGCCGGCGAGCGTGGCCCGCTCGCCGTCGAGCAGGTCGAACGCGAGCGCGAGCACGTAGGCGGTCTGCGTGTCGCCCGAGACGCGGCCGTCGTCCGTCACGTAGGCCTGGTTGAAGGCGGCCTTTATGCGGAGGAAGAGATCGTTGTACCTTTCCGCGTCCGCCGCCTTGCCGAGCGCCTCGGCCGCGCGCGCGGTGAGCTTCGTCGAGTACGCGAAATAGGCCGTGCATATGACGTCGACCGGTGTCTTGGCATTGATGCTCAGCCAGTCGCCGAAGCACTGGAACTTGTCTGGCGGCAGAAGGTCGGCATTGCTGCGGTCCAGGCAGAAGGCGATGAACCGCGTCATCGCCAGGTAGTGGCGCTCCAGCTCCCTGCGGTCCCCGTAGACAAAGTAGGCCGTCCACGGGCAGATGACCCCGGCATCGGCCCATGCCGGACCGCCGTCGTCCCCGGCCACCTTGACCGGCGAGACCATCGGGAACTCCCCATCGGCGCGCTGGCTGTCATCATCGAGGTCGATCAGCCACTTCGTGTAGAAGGCTTGCGTGTCGCAGTTGAGCGTGGCCGCGCGGATGTAGATCTGGGCGTCGCCCGTCCAGCCCAGCCTCTCGTCGCGCTGGGGGCAGTCGGTCGGGATATCGATGAAGTTGGACCTCTGGGTCCAGTAGATATTGCTGTGAAGCTGGTTAAGCATCGGATCGGAGCAATCGAAGGTGCCGACGACCGGCGTGTCGCTACTGAGCGCCAGCCCGACTACGGTATCCATCGCGGGCGGATGCCCCAGTCCTGAGACCTCGACGTACTGGAAGCCGTGGAACGTGAAGCGCGGCTCCCATACCTCCAGGCCCTTTCCCTTGCAGATGTACGTGTCCGTCGAGCGCGCGGCCCGCAGGTTCTCCGTGTAGATCGTGCCGTCGGGGTTCAGGCGCTCGGCGAAGCGAAGCGTGATCTTCTGGCCGGCCACGCCGGAGATCCTGAGGCGGGCCACGCCTGCGAAGTTCTGGCCGAGGTTGAGGACATAGACGCCGGGGCGGGGCTCGGTCGTTGATTTCGCCCGGAATTCCGCGATGACGCGAACGGGCGGGCCGGGGTGCGCCTGCATGATCGGGTGGACCTCGCTGCCCACGGCCACCGGCTTCCACGCGGCGTCGTTGAATCCGGCCTTGTCCCAGCCCGGCATTTCCATGCGGGCATCGTAGGTTTCGCCGTCGAGGAAGTCGGCCTCGCGCATCGGCCCGGTCGCGGCCTTCCAGTCGGGTCCGGTGCCGACGACCGCGCTCGAGCCGTCGGCGAAGTCCAGCTGCAGCTGCATGCGGATCCGCGGGAGCCTGCCGTAGTGGTCCCGGTGGCCCCCAAACCCGACATAGCCGGCATACCACCCGTCGGCGAGGACGGCGCCAACGGCGTTCCCGCCGGGGCGCACCCAAGGCGTGACATCGTAGGCCCGGTAGTTGACCCGCTTGTCGTAGTCGGTCCATCCCGGGGTGAAGAAGTCCACGCTGACCTGGCGGCCGTTCAGGCGGGGCTCCACCAGGCCAAGCGCGCTGGCGTACAGCGTGGCCCGAAGGACGGGCTTGTCGGCCCTGAATGTTGTGCGCAGGTACGGCGCCGGCGGCAGGTAGACGACGCCCTCAGCGCGCGCGATCTTTAGGCGCTCCTCGTCGAATCCGATCCACTCGGACTTCCAGTCGCCGGGTTTCAGCAGCCCCATGGACCACGTGGCGGGACGGCTCCAGGACGCCTGCCCGTCCCTGTCCCAGGCGCGCACCTTCCAGTAGCAGCGCTCCTGCGACGCCAGCGGCGCCCCGGCGTATTCGGTGCCGATGGTCTCGTCGCCGCCGACCTTGCCCGTGTCCCAGAGGTCGCCCCTGTCCTCCTTTAGCAGCTCCGCCGAGCTGGCCACGACGATCTGGTAGGACGTCTGCCTCTCGCCGCGCCGGCCCGACTCCACCTTCCAGGAAAGCCTGGGCCGGGTTTCCCCGATGCCGACAGGGTCGACCTGGTACTCGCACCGCAGCGCGACCGGATCAAGGGCGCCTGCCTGGACCTGCCCCTGCATGGGGCAGGCGCCCCCGACGGAAAATGCGGCGGCGAGCAACCGTGCGCCGCCTCGGGTGAATGTGCCTGTTGTCATGGCATCGGGCTTCCTCAGCTGACGGGCTTGCTTCGCAGCTTCAACACAGTCTCCAGGACGGCCCGCTGGCAACGCCGCGGCTCCCGGCCGCGCAGGATGTCCTCCAGGTCGCCGACGACGAGCTGCCCCATCCACGGCCATATCTCGGGTATGTTGCCGGCACGGTGGGCCTGCAGGAGGGTGTTCGGGGTCGTCCTGGCCCTGTGGCCCGCGGGAATGGGCTCGTCGGGCCATACGTCGATTCCCGCGCGGATGCGGCCCGAGGCGGCCGCGTCAAGCAGGTCGTCAAAGTTCACGATGCCGGCGCGGCTTGCGAGGACCACGATGCCCCCTTTGCCCATCCTCTCGAACTGGGCGCGTCCGATCCGCCCGGCATTCTCCGTGGTGACCGCCGCCAGGAGGAAGACGACGGCGGCGCGCGAGAAGCACTCGTCAAGGGGGGCGGCGGTCACCCCGAGTTCCTTCAGGACGCCCGCCGGCAGCCATGGGTCGAAGACCAGGATCTCGCCGCCGAAGGGCCGAAGGAGCGGGAGGAGGGCACGCCCGACGTTGCCGCACCCCACGAGCGCGAGCGGCCTTCCGTGGAGGAGGATCGAGTCGTGGTTGTCGCCCTCGCCGTAGAGCGTCTCACTCCCGGCCCTGATGGAGGCGTCGGCCTGGTGGACGCGGCGCGCGAGGGAAAGCGCCATGCAGAGAGCCATCTCCGCGACCGGCTTCGCGAACACGGGCGCGGTCGATAGCACGGGGATGCCCCTCCTGTGGCATTCGGCGTAGTCGATGTTCGGCAGGAAATTGCTCTCGACGTTGAAGACGATCCTCAGGTTTGGGGCGCGGTCCAGCCTATCGCGGCCGAGCGCGGTCTGGCCGATGATGGCCACGGCGTCCGGCAGGAATTTCTCGATGTGCGCCGCCGAAGCCGGCGACCCGTCGTGCCAGACCACGCGGCCCAGGCCCTCGAGGCGCTCCCGCGTGGGACCGTCGAAGATCGAGTCCACGCGGCGTGGGTGCGGATCCAGGAGAATGAGCGGGGGGGATTTCACGATCCGTGGCGGGCGGTTGGGGCCCCGCTGCCGCCCGGGCGCAGGGGGTGGGCGAGGGGTTGCCGGATGCTGGGCATATTCGGGGCGAAAAACAAACTCCCTTCGGCGCCCCGTGCCCGGTGTTCACTCGACCAGCACGCGGTAGAACTGATCGTCGTTCCTGACCCGCTCGAAGAATTCCCGCGACAGCCGGGCGACCCGGCGGTCCTCCCTCTGCGCGCGGGTCAGGCCCCGGAGGGCCCGGATCGGGCTCCTTCTCAGCAGGTAATCGATCGTGCCCGCCGCGGCCCTGGCGGCGGCCGGCCGCCGCCCCTGCGCCTGCGCGAGGGCCGCCAGGTCCGCGCGCGAAAGCTTGTCGCTGCGGAACCCCGCCCCGTGGTGGTAGACCGCTCCGCCGTAGACCCCGAACCAGAGGGGATGGAGGTTCGTGCGGTTGGACCGCAGGAGCGGGCACCATCCGATATTCCCCTTCTCAAGGATGCCGAGGAGGTTTCCCCCGACGTCGGTCACCGGCGTCCCCGAACGGTCGGCCCATGTGTATCCCGGGCTCCAGTCGCCGCCGATTGACCCCCAGAATCCCACGGTCGTGACGCAGAAGCAGGGGTGGGGCTGCCTGTCCCCGTTGTTCTCGAGCCTCTGGACCGCGACAAGCGGGTGCGAGGCCAGCCTCGCCTCCAAGATTTGCCCCAGGTCCGCGATCGGAAACGCGTCGCCGTCGAGGAACATGATCAGGTCGTCGTCCGCCGCCTTCCCGCGGATGACGTCCGCGAGGATGTTCAGTTTCGCGGCGTGCTCCCGGACAGGCACGGTGGACGCGTGGAAGAACTTGGCCGTGTTTGCCTCGGGCACGCCGTTCAGGAAAGCATAGACGCGGAAGGGCCCCGGGATGTGCCGCTTCAGGCGCGCGAGCTGGATGTCGATCCAGTCCTCGGTCTGCCAGTGAACGGTGGCTACGTGGAGCATGGTGTCGCCCCGGGATTGACGGACCGGTCCGGGCAAAGGTGCATTTTCCTCGGCAGGATTGGGGCGTTTGTGGAGGATTGCCGGGCAACGCCGCCCATGAAGCCGCCCGAGCCGAAGAAACCGCAGGGGAACATCGTGGTGCGGATCCTCCGGATCATGGGGCCCGGCGTCATAACGGGCGCCGCGGACGACGACCCGTCCGGGATCGCGACCTACTCGATCGCCGGGGCGCAGATGGGCACGAGCCTGCTCTGGACCTCCCTCGCCAGCTGGCCGCTCATGGGCGCGGTCCAGATGATGTGCGCGCGGATCGGCATGGTGACGGGCGAGGGGCTGGCCAGCGCGCTGCGCAGGAAGCTCCCCCGCTGGGTCTGCGTCGTGTTTGTCGTGGCACTCCTCGTCGTCAACACGATCAACGTCGGGGCGGACCTCGCGGGAATGGCGGACGCCGCGGAACTCCTGACGGGGCTCAACTCCCATGTCTACGTCGTTGCCTTCGGCGTCGCGATCGCGTTCGTGACCGTGAGGTTCAGGTACCAGCAGATTGCCCAGGTCCTGAAGTGGCTGTGCCTGAGCCTCGGCGCCTACGTCATCACGGCCTTCCTCTCGCATCCGCGCTGGGGCGCCGTCCTCCACGACACCCTCGTGCCGGGCTGGCCGGCCGGCCGCGACGCCTGGGGCATGATCGTCGCCATTCTCGGGACGACCATAAGCCCGTACCTGTTCTTCTGGCAGGCCTCCCAGGAGATCGAGGAGGAGAAGGCAAAGGGCAGGCGCATGCTTGTCGAGCGCTACGGGGCGACCTCCAACGAGATCGTGAACCGGACGCTGGACGTGGGGATGGGGACGTTCTTCTCCAATGTCGTCATGTTCTTCGTCATCCTCTGCTGCGCGAGCACGCTCCACCAGCACGGCATCACGCAGATCACGACGAGCAGGGAGGCGGCCCTGGCGCTGCGGCCCCTCGCCGGGAACCTCGCGACACTCCTCTACACGCTCGGGCTGATCGGGGTCGGCTGCCTCGCGATCCCCACCCTGGCCGGCTCGGCGGCGTACGCCTTCGCCGAGACCTTCGACTGGACCGAGGGGCTCGACGAGCCCTACGAGGGCGCGCGCGAGTTCTACGTGGTCCTCATCGTCTCGATCGCGTGCGGGGTCGTCATGAACTTCCTCGGGCTTTCCCCGATCCGGACCCTGTACTGGACCGCGGTCATAAACGGCCTCCTTGCGCCGTTTCTCCTTGTCGGGATCTACCTCGTGGCGACCGACCGGAAGCTCATGGGGGGCCAGCCGAGCTCCGTCCTCGGCCGGGTCGTCGTGGTTGCGGCCATCGTCGCGATGTTCGGGGCCGGGGTGGGGCTGTTCGTGACCACCTAGCGCCGGGCGAGCGTTCGGTCTGGCGGGCGCGGGGGTTTTCGCGTCTATTTCCGGGCACGCCCCACGGGCTGAGACCATGACCGAGGACCCCCCGGCGCCGCACGGCCGCAACTACCCCCTGCTCCTGGTCGGGCAGTTTCTCGGCGCCTTCGGCGACAATTTCCTCCTGGCGGCTATCCTTGCCCCGCTGACCTACGAGCTGAAGGCGGGCCACGTCACGGAGGCCGTGATCAACGGCGAGAACGCCCTCTACGGCCTGGTCTTCGCCGTCCCGTCGATCGTCCTGGCCCCGGTGGCGGGGTACCTGAACGACCGGATGCCAAAGACCCTCTGGCTCGCGGGCGGAAACACGATCAAGTTCGCCGGGGCGGCCCTCGGCCTGGCCGGCCTGACCCTCTATTCCGGCGGCGCATCCCACGCGATCCAGGTCGCGGGCTACTGCGTCGTGGGCATGGGGGCCTGCGCCTATGCGCCGGCCAAGTACGGGATCCTGCCGGAGATCCTTGTCAGCGAGCGCCTGGTCAAGGCGAACGGCACCGTCGAGATGCTGACCCTGGTCGCGATCGTCACGGGCCTCATGGGAGGGGTGCTCCTCTACGACGCGACGCTTTCCGTCGCCGACTGCTACATCGCGTGCGGGTCGCTCTACCTGGCCGCCCTCATGTGCAACATCGGCATGACCCGCACGCCCCACAATCCCGCCGCCTCGCTGCGTCACGCCGCGGGCGAGTTCGCCTCCAGCCTCGCCTCCCTGGTCGGCAACCCGCGGCTCGGCCGGATCCTGCTCGGCTCGGCGCTCTTCTGGTTCGCCGGCTCGGCGATCAGGTCCGCGCTTCAGGGGTGGGGGATCAGGGTCTTTGAGGAGGCCGGCGTGGCGGCCGTGACCAACGTCAGGCTGGTCCTCCTGAAGCTCGGCCTGGTGGCCGGGATCGTGGCGGGCGCCTTCCTCGCGGGGCAGCTGCACAGGACAGGCGACCTGTCCGGTGCGCGGCGCTACGCTTTCCTCCTCGCCGCGGGCGTCGCCGGGCTCGGCCTCCTGGGCGGCCGGCTCGGGCTCGCGCCCGTGGTCCTCGTGCTCATCGTGACCGGGGCCGCGGCCGGGCTCCTCGTGGTCCCCTTCAACGCCGCGCTCCAGGCCGAGACCGACCCGGCGAGGCTCGGCAAGACGATCTCAATCCAGAGCTGCACCGACTACGTCGGGATATTCATCGGCGCAGCCTTCCTCTATTGCCTGTCCCGGCTGGACCTGAACCCGAAGCAGGTCCTGGTCGTCCTCGCGGTCACGATCGCCGCGATCACGCTCGCGTTCGGGGCGCTGTCGGGGCCCCGCGGCCCTCAGGCGACCGGCTCCCAGCCCGGCTCATAGTCCCTCTGCCAGAGTTTCATCGCGTCGGCGTCGTTCAGGATGTGCCCGTCGGACGGGTCGCAGTCCATCGTCCGCCCAATCCGCTGGGAGATGTTCCCAATGTGGAGCATCAGCACGCTCTTGTGGCCCTCCGAGATGGGCGAGTTCAGGGGGACGCCCGTGCGGATGGCGTCGATGAAGTTCGCAAAGTGCTTCCGGTCCAGCCGGACGCCGGTCGCGCTCCGCGTGTTCGCGGCATCCGCCTCCGCGGCCTCGACGAAGGACTTCACCTTCTTTCCCTTGCTGTCAAAGACAGTGTAGTTGTTCCCCTCGAGGAGCGCCGATCCCTCGGTGCCGTAGATCATGGTGCCTCGCCCGAGCCCGTCGGTGGGGTAGTTGTTGCAGCTGCGGCCCTCCCAGCTGATCGCCTTGTCCCCGGCAAATTCCCAGCCGATCACCTGGGTGTCCGGGGTCTCCCAGTCGTCCTTGAACTGGAAGCGGCCGCCGGACGACGTCACCTTCGTTGCGAAGTCGACCCCGAGCACCCAACGGCAGACGTCGACCTCGTGGGTGCCGTTGTTGAGCGCCTCCCCGGTCCCCCAGTGCCAGAACCAGTGCCAGTTGTAGGGGATGAGGTTGCTCTTGTAGGGGCGCCTGGGCGCCGGCCCCTGCCAGAGCTCGTAGTCGAGCGTGGCTGGGACCGGGATCTCAGTCCCGCGCCCGATGGAGGCGCGGTCGTTGTTGTACCACGCCTTTGCAAAGTAGGCCCTGCCGATGACGCCGTCGCGGATCTCCTTGACCGCGGCGATCACCGAGGGGAACGAGCGCCTCTGGTTGCCCATCTGGACCAGCTTCCCGTACCTCGCGATCGCCTTGAGGAGGATCTCCCCCTCGTGCGGGTTCTGGCTGCACGGCTTCTCGACGTAGACATGCTTGCCGGCGGCCATCGCCATGACCGCCATCGGCGTGTGCCAGTGGTCGGGGACCGCGATCGTGATCGCGTCGACTGTCTTGTCGTCGAGAGCCCTCCGGAAGTCCTTGAGCGCCTTCGGCTGGACGCCGGGAAACTTGCCGGCCTGGCTCACTCCCTTCGCAAGGGCCGGGTCCGAGACGTCGCAAATGTAGGCGATCTCGGCGTTGTCGATGCCCGCGAGGGCCTCGATGTGGTCAAGGCCGCGGTTGTTGGTGCCGACGACGGCCACGCGCACACGGCCGGAGGGGCTCGCGGGCTGGGCCCTGACCCAGACGGGCAGCGCTGCGAGGCCGGCGCCCGCGGCGGTTGCGGTCCTGATGAATTCCCGGCGGTTGGAGAGCTTGGTCATAGTGTGGTCTATTTTGCGTCGGCGGGCCCGGCCATGCCGGGAAGGACGCGGATCTTTATGTTGCGGAAGGAAACCTCGTTGCCGTGGTCCTGCAGGAGGATGTAGCCCTCGCGAAGCTCGCCGAAGCCGGGCCACTTCTTGAACTTGCTCCCCTGCACCGTCAGGCGGAACTCGGGCGTGAAGCGCGTATATTCCAGGATCTTCTGGCCGTTCAGCCAGTGCTCCACATTGGGGCCGTCGGAGACGATCTCGGCGTAGTTCCAGTCGCCCATCGGGTTCACATGCTTGTCGGTCGCGGGAGGATAGAGGTCGTAGAGGGAGCCCAGCGTCCGGTTGCCGTCCTTGCCGAGCTTGGCGTCCGGGTGCCTCAGGTCGTCGAGGATCTGGTACTCGAGGCCGATGGACGACCCGGGGCCCTTGTTGATCGAGGGGTCGACGAATATCTTGATGCCGCTGTTGCAGCCGGGCGTGATCCTGAAGTCGGCCTTGAGGTCGAAGTTGGAGTACTTGTCGACCGTGATGATGTCGCCGCCGACGCCCCCCTCGTGGCCGTCCGACGCGAGCACGGTGAGGATACCGTCCCTGACCACCCAGCCCTTCGCGGGGAAGACCTCCGCGCGGGCGCTGCGCCATCCCTGGGTCGTCTGCCCGTCAAAGAGGAGCTTCCATCCGTCCCTGGCCTCGTGGGGCGTCAGCTGGTTGGGAGGCGTGTCCGCCCTGGCGCCGGGCGCGGCCGCGGCCAGGAAGAGGGCGAGATGGAGGGCGAGGCGGGGCGTCTTCATGAGGGGGATGCCGGGGAAAGCGCGGCCAGCATGCCTCGCATGTAGCCATAGGACTGGGCGATCCCGGGAACGGGGTCGGGCGACTCGAGCTCGTACTCAAGCCCGGCCTGCCCCTTGTACTGGACCTTGAGGAGCGCGGCCATGATCGGGCGGCTGTCCAGGACCCCGAATCCCATTCCGACCGGAATGTCCTTCTTCACGCCGGCGCCGACAGCCGTGTCCTTGAGGTGCACGTCGTAGAGGCGCGCGCTGCATTTCATTATGGCCTCGGCGGGGTCGACGCCCGCGCGGTGCGAGTGGCCGACGTCGATGCACAGGCCAAGGCGCTCGTCGTAGGGCTGGACCGCGTCCCAGACGTCGTACGGGGACGGGAAGATCTTGTCCTCCGGCCCGTGGTTATGGAAGGCGAGCCTCATGTCGTACTCCTTCACGAACCGTTCCGTCAGGAGCAGCGCGGCCCTGTCCGGCGGCTCCGCGTACGATGCCGTCATGGTCGTGAGGCCGGCGGCCTTCCCGCACTCGAATGCCTGGCGCATCTCGCCGTCGCTGTTCTTGAGGTACACGACGCCCGTGCTCGCAATCGCGATGCCGGCGTCGCGGAACTTCTGCGCCATCGTACGGCAGACGTCCGGCGTGCTGAGGCCGATCGGCACGTGCACCCTGAAGACCGACGTCGACGTGACCTGCAGCTCCTTGAGAACCGCGACCGCCTCGTCGACCGAGAACTTCCTGAGGGAGTAGCCCACGATGCCCAGCCTGAGGCCGGCCCGGTTCCCCGCGGGCCGGGCGTCCTCCGCCCTGATGTCGGGAATCGCCCCGGCGAGCGGAAGGAAAAGCCCGGCGAGGGCGGCCTTCCTGATGGCGTCGCGCCGGGTGAGTAGGCTCTCGTCCATGTCGGGGGTTGTTGGCTTTGGGATGCCGCGCCTCTCGTCTCCCGGCCTGCAGGGGTGGCCGGGGCGGCGTCGGAATGGGAAAGTTGGCGCACCTGCGGTGAATTGTCCAGAGCGGGAACGGCCCGGATTGCGGGGCTGGCGGGGCTTGTTGCCCGGGGCGGCTCCCAGAATTTTCCTCCCTTAGGGCTTGCGCGGCAGGCGCGCCGGCCGGAGCCTCGCTCCAGATGTCCCGCCGACTGGCCTCGATTTCCCTTTTGGCCGCGTGGCTTTGCGCCAGCGGCGCCATGCTGGACGTGGCCCAGCTGGCGGCGTGGACCCGGATGTTCGCGGGCTATGCGAGGACGGAGTCGATCGCCGCGGCGGCGCGGGAGACCTTCGACCCGTGCAGGCCATGCGCGGTGTGCCGTGCCGTGAGCAAGGCCCGCGACGCCTGCGACCGGGGCCGCCCCGCCGTCCCGTCGGCGGGCGTCGAGAAGATCGTGCTTATCCTTGAGAGGGCGTCGCCCTTCGTGACGGCGCCCGTTTCGCGTGAATGGCCCGAGCCGGCGTCCGCCCGCGCGCCCGTTCGCGCGGCGGACGTGCCGGTTCCCCCGCCGAGATCCGGGCTCTCCTAGGCGCCCGTAGGCGCCCCCCGATACACCGCCCGGGGGTCCCGAACCCTCGAGGCGCTTTGCGAAGCAGCCGCGCACACGCGCGCGCTCCGCGTCCCTCGATCATCCTTAGACCATTCTTCGCGTTTTCATGAACCTTTTCCCTTCCGGTCGGATTCGTCCGGCTTCTGAAAATACAACCGGCGGATTCCACCGAATTCGCCTCCGCTCGGCCGCGCTCCTGGCATTGGCTACGGCCATGCTCCCCAGCTTTGGCCGCTCCTGCGCCTGCGGCTGCGGCGTCTACGAGGTCGGCACCAGCTCTATGTTTCCCACGGGCGTCGGGTCGATGGTCGACGTCGATTACGACTACCAGGACCAGAACCACAACTGGAGCGGCGACTCGCAGGCCCCCAACGCCGACAACTCGGACAAGGACATAAGGACCAGCTGGGAGACGTTCGGCTACCAGGACATGTTCAGCCGCAGCTGGGGACTCCGCATTGAGGTTCCCTACGAGGAGCGGCACTTCGTGACCGTGAGCAACGCCCCGGGCGGCCCCCTCACCGACCTGAACTTCAACGGCCTTGGCGACATCCGCATCGAGGGCATCTACACGGGGTTCTCGCCGGACCTGTCGAGTGGGCTTCTCTTAGGGCTCAAGCTCCCGACGGGCAGCTACACGACGAACAACGTCTGGGGCGACATTGACCGCGACTCGCAGATTGGCAGCGGGAGCACGGACCTCCTCCTCGGCGCGTACAAGCGCTTCGACATCGACACGGACTACGGCTGGAGCGGCTTCACGCAGGCGCTCCTGGACATCCCGGTCCTGACGCAGGTGCAGTACAGGCCAGGGACGGAATTCGACGTGGCCCTCGGGGCCTACTACAACGGCTGGCACATCGGGCGCGTGCTGATTTCACCCATCGGGCAGCTCAAGGTGTCCCTGCGGACCTCGGACTCAGGGGCCAACGCGACCTATCCCGTCGCGTCGGGCTTCGACCGGCTGCTTGCCGCGCCCGGCCTCGAGATCGATTCGCACCCGTTCAAGGTGTACGGGGACGTCGAACTTCCCCTGTGGGAGCACTTCACCGGCAACCAGGTCGCGGCCGCCGTCCTGGTCAGGGTGAATATCGCCGTAATGTTCTAGGCGTCCGGGCTAGGGCTGGCGCTCGCGGGGCGTGGCCTTCTCCTGGGGGTCCCCCACGGAGACGGCCAGCGTCTTCTTCGGGCCCGAGAAGTCGAACTCGCACTGCACGTCCGTCGTCAGGGCGTAGAAGTGGGTCGTCGACTCGGCGTGCATCACGAGGTCCTGCTCGGAAATCGTCAGCGAGAGCAGCCCGTCGGGAAGCCTCTTGATCTTGATGCCGTTCCCCTTGCTGTCGTCGCCGTAGGTGCCGACATAGCTGTCGAGGAGCGCGTCGGGCAGCCTGAACTCCTTGTGCCGGGGGTTGCCCAGCTCGCGGACCCAGATGTTGCGGAATCTGACGGGATTGCCGTGGTCCTGGAGGGCGATCGGCATGCGCTCCGGGTGCGCCTTGTAGGGGACGCGCCCTATCCAGCCCGTGGGCCCGGTGAGCTCGACGTTGTTCTGCACGAGGACGCCGTTGTGGAAGACGGTCTCGCGGGCCTTCGAGACGACGTTCCCCTCCGCATCGAAGCGGGGCGAGGTCCAGACGATGTCGTAGGTCTCCCACTGGCCGGGCGGGCGCATGACGTTCACGAGGGGGGGGTACTGCCCGTAGATGGCCGCGGCGGAACCATCCGCGTAGGTCTTGTTCTGGTAGGAGTCGAGGACCTGGCACTCGTACTGGTCGAGGCCGAAGAAGACGCCGCTGTTTCCGCGTCCCTGGCTCTCGCCGTGGGGAGGGGTGGGGGACGACCACTCGACGTGGAGCTGGCAGTCGCCGAAGGACTGGAGCGTGCGCGCGTACCCGCTCCTGGGGACGCATATGAACGTGCCGTCCTTCACGGTCCACAGCGTGGGGCTGCCGTCCATGGCGACCCACTGGGAGGCGTCCTTCCCGTCGAAGAGCACGGTCGCGTCGGAGGGCGGCCTGCCGGGCTGATCCTCGGAGCTGAACGTGCCCGGGTCGACGACCGCCGGCTGCGGGCGGTCGCGGTCGTGGCCGAGCCAGTTCGGGTCGGGCGCGCCGCGCAGGGCGGCCGACAGTGCGAGGGTCAATCCTAGGGCCATGGGGGCTGGAGTTTTCATGGGGATGGGGGGTTTTCACGCTGGCGCGGGTTGGCCCGTTTGTCCAACGGGATTCCCGGGGGCCGGGCCGCCCGTTCAGTCCCGCGCCTCGAGCCGCAGGCGGATGAGGGCGCGCAGGTCGGGCTCGAGCGTGGCGCCGCTCCCGTCAAACTCCCTGAGAACATCGGGCCACGGTATGCACCCGTTTGGCAGAAGTATGGGAGCCAGGTTCTTCAGCGGCGATGCCGAGCCGTTGTCGACCAGGCTGTGCGTGAATCCCTTGCCCCCGCGCCAGGTCAAGGGCCCGCTGTTCCGGCCCGGAATGGTAGTGGATCTGGAAACCGTCCAGCGAGCCGTCGGGCCGGTACCACACGACCAGCTCGTAGAGCTTGTCCTGGAACCAGCGGCGCAGCCCCTGGCCCTGCTCCTGCCTGACCTTCTTGAATTCCACCAGCACGGGCCGATTCTCGCGCGGCGCACCCGCCTGTCAAAGCGCTGTTTGCGCCGGACCGCGCTCTTGCGGTCCCCTCCGCCGGTCCCCATGATCCGGGCATGGTCAAGAAACTGCTCCATACCCGGATGCGGGTGAACGACCTTGAGCGCACCGTGAAGTTCTACGAGGAGGCGCTGGGCCTCAAGGTCGGGCGCAGGCACACCTCCCCGAGGGGCGCGCAGCTCGCCTTCCTGCGGACGCCCAACAGCGACGAGGAGATCGAGATCTGCCAGCTCCCGGGCAGCCCGCCCGTGGCGGTCCAGACCGACCTGATGCACCTCGCCTTCGAGGTGGAGGACCTCGCGGCCTTCGCCGCGGCGATCGCCAAGAAGGGCTACAAGCTGAGCGACGGGCCGACCCGGATCGGGTCCGGCTCGGTCATAGCCTTCATCGACGCGCCCGAGGGCTACGAGGTCGAGCTGATCCAGCGGGGCTAGTCGGCGCTCCCGCGCCTCTCCCTCCAGAGGTCGAGGTCGAACCGGGCCCAGTCCACGGCCTTGGCGCCGGCGTGGTGGCGGGCCGACACCATGCCGAAGTAGACGGTCTCCCAGAAGCGGTAGGCGCGCGCATCCTGCGGCGAATGCCGCGGCACGGGGAGGCCCCCTGCGCCGGCCGGCGCCCAGTGCTCGGCCATCCAGGCCAGCACGTGCGTGTCAAGGACCCCGTGCATCTCCCGCGGGCGCGAGTGCAGCACGAAGAACTTCGCCGTCTTTATCCCGATCCCCGGAAACCGCGTCAGCTCCTCCCAGCTGCACCGGCCCAGGTCGGCGCCCGAGCCCGCGAGCTCGCGGAAGCTGCGGCCGAGGAGCGAGTACTTCCCGAGGCGCACATCCCTGAGGCGCTCCTCGAGCCTCCCGTCCCGGTCGCTCGACCTGATGTGGGCGAAGGGCCTTCGGCCGCCGAGGAACCGCTCGAGCTTGACGGACTGCTGGTCGGCGTTCTTTCCCGCCACGACCACGCAGAAGAGGAGGAACTCCTCCAGCTGCGCGGGCGTGCGCGCCGCGTTCGTGACGTTGTTCGGGTCTATCATCGGGCCGGCGCGCCCGGTCAGCGGTCGGGCTTCTCCCAGAGGTAGCTGGTCTTCTTCGCGAGCACGCGGCCGTCCGCCGCGTCGAGCTCGACCTCCCAGGCGACGGGCTCGGCGCGGGGCCCCTTCCAGTCGGTGCCGGTGAGGCCGATCTCGAAGAGCCTGCTTCCCCCGGGCACGAACACCGGGAAGCTGTAGACCCTCGTGTCGACCGACTCGAGCGTGATCACCCGGACGACGAAGGTCGCGCCGCGCACATCCCCGCCCGGGTTCAGTACGCGCGTCAGGAAATAGAGGCCGCTGCGCTGGGCGGGCTGGCTGCGGAGCACGATCCACTTGCCGGTCAGCTCGTGGCCGGTCTGCTGCTCGTAGAGGCTCTGGAAGGAGTCGCTGTCGTGCCACTCGGGCCACGCCCGCTTGAACGTCAGGTCGGCCGCCTGCGCCGTGGCGCAAAGGGCCGAGAGGAGGGCGAACGGGGCTAGGAGCGAGCGCATCTGGAGAGACCGTAGCCGGGCCGCCCGCGCGCGACAATCCGATACCTCACTGGTCCAGCCTGACGAACGCGTAACGGTGGTAGCCGAGAAGGGCCGGGGTCCACCCCCGGACATTGGGGGCGATCAGGTACGAGTGGGCGCCGTAGTAGAGGGGGGCCACCGGGCCGTGCTCGAGCAGGTACCCCTCCGCCCTCTGGAACAGCTCCAGGCGGGCCCTGGGGTCGGTCGCCCGGGACGCCTCTTCGATCATCCGGTCGTAGGCGCCGTCGCCCCAACCCGTCCAGTTGTTGCCGCCCCCCGTGACGAAGAGGCCGAGGAAGGTGACGGGGTCGAGGAAGTCGCCCGCCCAGCCGGAGGTGGCGACCGTGTAGCTGAGCGTCTGCTGGTTCTGGATCCATGTCTTCTGCTCCAGCGTCGCGAGCGTGGCGTGGATACCGAGCTCCTTCGCCCACATCGCCTGTATCGCCTCCATCACCTGCGGCTGGACCTCGTCGTTGCGCACCTGGACCTCGAATGGGGGAAACCCCCGGCCCCGAGGGTGGCCGGATTCCGCGAGGAGCCTGCGGGCCTCGGCGGCGTCGACGTAGACCTGGACCCGTGAAGTGTAGTCCCCGCAGTCGGGCGGTGTCAGGGAATGCGCGGCCGGGTAGGCCCCGGAGAGGACCCGCTCGGCTATGAGGTCCCGGTCGATGGCGAGCGAGAGCGCCCGGCGCACCAGCGGGTCGTCGAACGGCGCGCGCTTCACGTTGAAGCGCAGGAAAAACGTCTGGAGGAAGGGGTCGACGCGCAGCCTGTCGGGCGCTTCGCGCCGGTACGCGCCAATCTTGGAGACGGGGAGGGAATAAGTGACGTGCAGCTGGCCGGCGCGGAAGTCCCTCTCCTCCGTGTCGGGGCTCTCCGTGGGGAAGAAGACGATCCGCTGCAGGGTCACCACGCCCGCGTTCCAGTAGGCCGGGTTCTTGGCCACGACAATGCGCGCGTTGGGCACCCACTCGCTCAGCGTGAAGGGCCCGTTGCCGACCAGGTTGCCCGGCCGGGTCCACCGCGTGCCCCGGCTCGCCATTGCCCCGAACTTCCCGAGGACCCTGGGGTTGATGGGATACCACGGGGGAAGGGCCACGAGCACGGGAAGGTAGGGCGTGGGCCGCGCGAGCACGATCCGCACCGTCGCGGGGTCGGGCGCGGAGAAGCCCAGCGCCCCCGGGTCGGCGAGGTCGCCCCGGTTGAAGGCCTCGGCGTTCCTGACGGGGTAGAGGAGGTAGGCGTACTGGGAGGCGAGCGCGGGCGAGAGCATCCGCCGCCATGACTGGACGAAGTCGTCGGCGGTGAGGGCCTCGCCGTTCGACCAGCGCAGCCCCTCCCTCAGGTGGAACGTCCAGGTCAGCCCGTCCTCGGAGGACTCCCACGACTGCGCCGCGGCCGGGACCGGCTGGGACGTCTTCTCGTCGACCGCGGTCAGGCCCTCGAAGAGCGCGAGGAGGATGTTCTGGTCCGTGTAGATCGTGACGATCTGGGGATCCAGGTCCTCGGGCTCGGCGCCGTTTCCAAGGAGGAGGGTCTGCGTCCTGGCCGCCGCGGCGGCTGGTGTCTCCCTGCGGGCGCACCCGGACGCGGCCAGCAGCGCGGCCGCGGCAAATACTGCGGTGCGCCAGGTCAAAGGCGGCGGCGGCGGACGGCTGCCCCGGCCAGCGCGAACAGCCCGCCCGCCATCAGGGCCCAGGTGGACGGCTCGGGGACCGGCGTGAAGTTGAGCATCAGGTCGTTGCCCGACTGGGACACGGAGAAGCTGCCGGAGCCGGTGCCGTTGGTGAAGCCGGACGTGTTGAAGGCGAAGTCGCTCGCGTTGAACACGGGGATCGAACCGGCGGAGACCAGCGTCCAGGAATAGGAGCCGGACGAGCTGAAGTTCAGCGCGTTCCCCGCGAGGTTGGTCGCGGGGTCGAACGAAAAGACGAAGATCTGGAACGGGTTGACCGGCGTCGCCGTGATGCTGAGCGTCTCGCCCGGCATGTTGACGGTGCTGTAGCCCGACCCCGCGCCCAGGCTGGCGTCCGTGAGCGCGAAGATGTAGCCGCCGTTGGGGCCGAACTGGATGGTCGTCGAGCCCCCGAAGGCGAGCGCCCCCGGCACGGGCACGTTCAGGCTCGAGCCCCCCCCGCCCGACCCTATGACCGTCCTGCCGGGGTCGACGGCCGAGTAATTCTGGAACGCCAGCGTGCCCCCGGGCGAGAATGTGCCGAAGCCCGCGACACCGGCTATGTTCCCCGGGGACCCGTTGAGGATGAGCGGATTGGTCAGCGTGACCCCCGTGTTCGTCACGATGGCGCCCCCGTTCACGATCACCGGGCCGGTCCCCAGTGCGGAATTGTTGCTCGCGATCACGGCGACGCCGTCGATCGTCGTGCCGCCGGTGTAGGTGCTCGCGCCCCTGAGGTCGAGGGAGTTGCTGTCGGTGCCCGTCACGACCAGGCTCCCGGACCCGGAGATGATCCCGTGGAAGGTGTCCCCGGAGTTGCTCCCGTTCCCGTCGGTGTCGATCGTGAGGATCGTGGTGGAACCCAGGTTGATCAGGTCGCTAGAGCCCGTGTTGTCGCCGATCCCGTCGATCAGCGCGGACGGGCCGTCGAGGTTGAGCGTGGACTGCGCCATGTAGAGGTCGTTGATGATCGGGCTGCCGGCGAACGTCGCCGTCGTCCCCTGGAGGTCCACCTGGGTGTCGTACAGCGGGGCCAGCACCGGGGTCGCGCTCGGAAAGCTCAGAAGGCTGTTGTTGGCGTTGACCGAGCCGCTGCCGAGCCCGGTGTCCGAGGCCACGGTGAGGGTGGTTCCCTGGATGGTGGTCCCACCCGAGTAGGAGTTGTTCCCCGTGAGGACCACGGGGCCGAAGATCCCAAGCGTTCCAATGCCCTCCATGTTGCCTATCGTTCCGGTGAGCGTGAGCACGTAGGGGCTACCCGTGTTGAGGGCAAGGCCGTTGCCCTCGACAAGGATGGGGTTGCTAAGCGTCACGATGGCGCCCGAGGTGGCGAGCGTCGCCGCCCAGCCGCTCAGGCTGTTTCCCGGCACCTCCAGTATGCCGGCCCCGGTCCCCAGCGAGGCGTTGTTCGTCACGTAGAGGTATCCGCTGTTCAGCGTGGTGTCGCCGGTGTAGGTGTTGGCGCCGGACAGCGTCACGGAGGAATTGGTCACATAGCCGAGGGACTGGCTGAAGCTCTCGATCGGGCTGGGCAGCCCGACGTTGACGGAGTTCGACCCTGAGAGGACGTTGCTCACGACGACCTGCCCGCCCTTTACGCCGGCGAACTGGTAGCCGTCGGCGCCGGGATTGATGAGCCCGGAGTACAGCACGGACGTGGCCGTCCCCAGGTAGAGGTTCGAAAGGATGCCCGACATGTCGATCCCGCTCGCCACCGTCCGCTGCCCGGACAGCGAGTCGAACCCGATCACGCCGGTAGCGCCCGTGTCGTTGAAGATGTTGATGAAGCTCTGGATGTTCGCGTTCCCATCCGAGTAGCCCGAGCTGGTGGTGCTTCCAATGTATCCCGAGTTCAGGTTCAGGGGTCCCGGCGGCAGGGTGTTGTCGAAGATGAGGGCCGCCTCGCTCACGGAGGTCCCGCCGGTATAGCTCAGCGCCCCCGAGAGAATCAGGGTCAGGGGGGCGCTCCCTGGCGACAGGTTGAGGCTCCGAGGCGAGGAGCCGTCGCCCAGCGCGCTCTGGACCGTCAATGTGCCGCCGCCGCCGCCGAAGGGATAGTTCGTCCCCGCGGCCCCGCCGGGGGGCGTGATGATCGCGGCCGGGCTCAGGATCGCGGCGGTCGCCGAGCCGAGGCCGATGAAGCCCGAGGCCGTGAAGCTTGTCAGGTCGACCGGGTCGACGAACGTGGCCGCGGGCCCGGAGGTCGTGTCGAAGCCCAGGGATCCGTTGATGTACGCCGCGCTGGTCGTGCTCAGGAAGGCGAGGGCGGCCGTCACCGAGCCGGGGCCGCTGTAGCCGGCGCCGAAGCCGAGGTAGTTGGACGAGGTGGTCCCGATGTCCGACACCGTCGCGATCTGCGACGGTCCCGTGCCGTCGAGTATGACCGACACGCTGTCCTCCAGGTCGATCCGCGAGACGTTGGTGATGTTGCCCTGCACGATGGCGATTGAGTTTGTGCCGCCCGTGCTCCCGAAATCGAGGCAGACCCCCGAGGTGTAGCCGTTCAGGTTTCCGGCGAAGGTGACCGTGGAGTTGACGCCGACATCGAGCTCGATGTCGTTGTCATTCAGGGTCACCGGGCCCGACAGCGTCAGGAGGCTCGTCCCCGCGTTGTACTGGTTCGCGGGCCCCCCGAACACGATCCCGTAGCCGTTGTTCTGGCCCCCGAGGGTCAGGGTGTTCCCGATCACGACGGGGTTATTGGATATGGTCGTCAGGACGGTGCCGTCCCCGAGGCCCAGGTTTCCCCTGCCGACCGGGCCCGATGTCGGTGCTCCCGCGGGCCCCGAGGTGCTTGCCCCGACGACGAGCGTCGCGCCCTGCCCGGACACCGTGACGCCGCCCGAGAACGTGCTCGCGCCGGAGGTGAGCGCGAACGTCTCGACGTTGCCGTCCCCCATGAGCGTGAGCCCATAGGCCCCCGAGATCGCGCCGTTCGCCGTGACGGAACCATTCTGGTTCAGGACCTGGCTCCAGACCTGGCTGGCGGAGAGGGTCACCGGGACGTCGATCGTGACGTTGCCCGACGCCGTCCCGTCGCTGGTGACGGTGATGCCACCCGGGCCCAGGGTCAGCGTGCTGCCGTTGCCTGTGAATATGTCCGGACTGGCACCGTTGTACAGGGTGTCCTGGACGTTGATTCCCGCGAGGGAGACGGATTCGTCAAGGTTCAGCGATTGATCGGAGTTTCCGTTGAAGGCGACCGTTGCCGTCCCGGTGATCGGCGGGGTTGCATCCCCGACCCAGTTTGTCGCGACGCTGAACCGGTCGTTCGGGAAGCCGCCGCCCCAGGTGACCGTCTGCGCGTGAACCGAGGCCGCTGCCAGTGGCAGGGCGATGGCTAGGCTGGGAACTCGAATCCATGGGGACATGGAGAGATTTTCATTCAGATCATTTGCATCGGCAAGAGCTAACGCCCACCCTTGGGCCCAACTTGGTGGGTAGTATTACCTATCGATGCCGGCGGCTCCGGGGTCCGAGGATCCCCAGTCGCGTTCTCCGCCCGGATTCAGGAACGCCGGCGGCGGCGGACAGCCGCCCCGAATGCCGCGCAAATCCCGCTCGCCATCAGCGCCCAGGTGGACGGCTCCGGCACGGGCGTGAAGTTGAGCGTCAGGTCGTTTCCAACCACCGAGACCGCGAAGGTGCCGCTGTTGGTCGGATTGGAGAAGTAGGTGGAGCTGTCGACGACGAACGCGCTCGGGCTGAAATTCGTGATCATCCCCGCCGAGAGGAGCGTCCAGGTGTAGGCTTGGGCGGGGTTGAACGTGTTCGCGGTCCCGATGACCAAGCCGGTGGAGTCCACCCCAACGAGCTGGATCGTGAAGGGATCAACGTTGCTTGCGGTCACGTTGGCGGTGCCCGCGACCGCTATCTGGCTGTAGTCCGTCCCGGGCGACCCGGTCGCGTTCATGATCGAGAACTGCATGGCGCCACCGCCGCCGAGGACGAGGGTTGCATTTGAGCCGAACGAAAGGGTCCCGATCACCTGGCCGGGGCTCCCGCCGACAGCCGAGAGCGAGCCGGACCCTCCAACCACCAGAGAGCCGCCCTGGACAGCGATGCAATCGGCGCTCGCCGGGTTGAAGGTGCCGAAGCCGCCGAGCGACCCGCCGTTGAGCGTGACCTGGTTCGCGATCGAGACGTTCGTGTCGACGCCCAGACCTGCCGAGCCGTTCACGGTCACGGGGCCCGTGCCGAGCGCGCTGCAGTTGCTCGCGACGAGCAGGCCGCCGTTCACCGTCGTCCCGCCTCCGTAGGAGTTGGCCCCCTTCAGGTCCAGCAGGCCCGTGCCAGTGACCACGAGCGTGCCCGTGCCCGTCCCGTCGTCGGTGATCACGCCGTGGTAGTCGGTCTCGTTGTTGCACGAGACATTGATCGTGAGCTGGGTCTCGCCGGATATGTTGATGGTGTTTCCGGAGCACGAGCTGTCGCTCACCATGTCGTCGAGCGTCGCGCACGAGCCGTTGAAATTCAGGGTAGACTCGGCGAGGGAGAGGTTCGTGAGGACGGCCGAGGTCCCGTTGAAGGTCGCAACCGTGTCGTCCTCGATCGTCGGGCAGTACAGGGTCGGGGAGCTGTTGCTGGTGAACGTGAGGGTGCTTCCCATCGCGGTGAGGGCCCCCGTTCCCAGGCCCGTGCTAGTCCCGATCGTGACGCACGCGTCGTTGATCGTCGTGCCCCCTGAGTACGTGTTGGCGCCCTCGAGGTCCACGGGCCCGTTGATGACAAGCGCGTCATAGCTGCCCGCGTCGCTGATCGTCCCCGAAAGCGTCAGCTTCGGCGAGCCGGAGAAATTGAGCGTGAGCCCGGAGCCACCGACCACGATGTTGTTCGTCAGGGTGACGCAACTGCCAGACGCGGCAAGGACCGTGGGATCGCATACAGTGCTGTCCGTCGAGAGCGCGCCGGTGCCGAGCGAGCCGCTGTTGGTCACGTAGAGCGTCGTCCCGTCCGCGAGGCTGGTGCCACCCGAGTAGGTATTGTCTCCCATAAGGGTCACCGTTCCCTGCCCAACGAAGACATTTCCGTTGCCTGAGATCGTTCCGCAGAATGAGGTGCAGCTGGCTAGGTCGAATGCCAGCGTTCCATTGTCGAGCACGTCGCCCGAGATGGAACCGGTGCTCCCGCCGTAGCCGAGCTGGAGCGTGCCGCCGCAGTCGATCGTCGTCGCGCCAGTAAAGGTGTTGGACCCGCTCAGGATCAGGTAGGCGCCCGATCCGATCGCGAGGTCGCCCGAACCCATGATGCTGCCCGCGAAGCTCGTGCAGGAGTTGAATCCGTCGGTCAGGAGCGTGCTCCCGGAGGCGATGCACACCGTGTTGCTGCAGTCGCCGGAGAGCCCGTTGATGACCTCGTTGTAGTTGACCCCCACGCTGGCCCCGTTGGTGAGGACCATGGGGCTGTACTGGGAGAACGAGTCGGCCGCGCCGTCCTTCAGGCTCGCCGACGTGACATAGGTGGTGCCGCCGTAGGTGTTGGTCCCCGTGAACGTCACGGTCCCGGCCTCGACGTAGACGTCGCCCGACCCGCAGATCGATCCGGAGAACGTCGTGCAGCCCGAATTGGAAAACGCCAGGTTTCCGTTGTCGACCACGTTGCCCGCGATGGAGCCGCTGGCATCGCCGTCGCCCACCTGGAGGGTGGCCCCGCTTTCGATCGTCGTTCCGCCGCCGTAGGTGTTTGAGCCCGAGAGGATCTGGAGGACCCCGGCGCCAATCTCGAGGGCGCCCCCGCCCATGATCGTGCCGGCAAATTCGGGGCCGCCCCCGCTGACGACAAGCGTGCTGCCGCAGGTGATGCAAACCGTGCTGCTGCAGTCGCCGCCAAGGCCGCCGATCGTCTCATCGAAGCCGACGCCGAGGCTGGCGCCGCTGAGGGACACCTTGCTGGTCGGCGAGAACGAGTCGGCGGCGCCGTCCTTGAGGGTGGCGGCATTGACCGAGGTCGTGCCGGAATAGGTGTTGGTCCCCGACAGCGTCACGGTCCCGTTCTCGACGATGACACCGCCCATCCCGGTTATCCCGGCGCTGAACGAGCTGCAGTTGGAAAGGTCGAAGGCCAGGGTTCCGTTGTCGACGACACCCCCGGCGATGGAGCCCGTCGTTCCGCCGCTGCCCAGCTGGAGCGTGGCCATGCAGTCGATCGTGGTCCCTCCGGAATAGGTGTTGGACCCGGTCAGGATCTGGAAGCCGCCCGAGCCGACCTCGAGGCCGCCGCATCCCGCGATCGTGCCCGAATACGTGTAGAGGCAGGACCCGTTGTAGCCGTCGGTCAGGAGGATGCTCCCCGAGCTGATGCAGACCGTCGTGCTGCAGTCGCCGGAAAGCCCGTTGATGGTCTCGTTGTAGCCGACGCCCAGCGTGGCGCCGTCCGCGAGGCTAACGGCGCTGTTCGGCGAGAACGACCCGCTCGCTCCGTCCTTGAGCGTCGCGTTCGTGACTCGCGTGGTTCCGGAGTAGGTGTTGGTCCCCATGAGGGTGACCGTCCCGTCCTCGACGGTGACGCCGCCCGTCCCGCAGATCGGCCCGCAGAACGTGGTGCAGTTGGAGAGGTCGAAGGCCAGCGTCCCGTTGTCGACCACGCCGGCCAGGATGGAGCCCGTGGTGCCGCCATTGCCCAGCTGGAGGGTGGCCATGCAATTGATCGTGGTGCCGCCGGAATACGAGTTCACCCCGATGAGCGTCACCGCGCCGCTCTCGACAAGGAGGCCGCCCGTTCCGCAGATCGCCCCGCAGAACGTGGAGCAGCTGGAAAGGTCAAAGGCCAGGGTCCCGTTGTCGACCACGTCACCCGATATGGAGCCGGTGGTCCCGCCGTTGCCCAGCTGGAGGGTGGCCATGCAGTCGATGGTCGTGCCGCCGGAGTAGCTATTGGAGCCCGTCAGGATCTGGTAGCCGCCCGACCCGATCTCGAGCGCGCCCGAGCCCATGATCGTTCCCGCATAGGTGTAGTTGCAGGACCCGTTGCTGCCGTCGGTGAGGAGGGTGCTGCCCGAGCTTATGCAGACCGTGGTGCTGCAGTCGCCCTTGAGCCCGTTTATCGTCTCGTCGTTGCCGACGCTGAGGCTGGCGCCGTTCTCGAGCCACACGGCGCTGTTCGGGGACAGCGTGCCGGCCGCGCCGTCCTTGAGCGTCGCCGAATTGACCAGCGTGTAGCCGGAGTAGGAGTTGTCCCCCATGAGGGTCACGGTCCCGTCCTCAACCGTGATGCCGCCGGTCCCGCAGATCGAACCGCAGAAGGTCGTGCAATTGGAGAGGTCAAAGGCCAGCGTGTTGTTGTCGATCACGTTGCCCGTGATGGAGCCGCAGGTCCCCCCGTTGCCGATCTGGAGCGTGGCCCCGGAGTCGATCGTCGTCCCCCCGGAATAGGTGTTCGTGCCGGTCAAGATGACCGTCCCGCCCGTGACCTCGATGGTCCCTGGCACGCAAAGGTCGCTGATCGAACCCGAGAGGAGGAAGCTCGAGCACGTTCCCGGCGAGAGAAGCACACCGCTCGCGACCTCGATCGCGTTGCCGATCGTGATCTGCCCGAGGCCGCCCGGCGTGGCTAGCGTCGTGCCGGATCCCATGAAGAGCGTTCCCGTCCCGACGGGGCCCGAATCAAGGTCAGTGGATGGGCCCACGCTGCTCGCGCCAAGCGACAGCACCGTGCCCGCCCCGGTCACGCTGACCCCGTCCGAGATTGTGCTGCCCGACGAGGTCAGGATGAAGGTTGCTCCCGTTCCCGGCGCGCCGGCAAGGGTGAGCGGCGCCTCCACGCTCATGGAGATGGGGCCGTCGACCTCCAGCTGGCCGTAGGACACGGACCAGGTCTGCGCCGCGTTCAGCACCACGGGCGCCGAGATCAGCAGCGAACTGGGCAAGCCAGAATTTCCGTTCACAACGATGCCGGAGGATCCCAGCCCGAATGACTGGTCGGTGATGATGGCGTGCTCCCCGAAGTAGACCGAGGCCTCGACGTCAATCCCCAGCAGGTTCGTGCCCGGGGCGCCGCTGTTTATGTCCAGGGTGCTGTTGACCGTCACGCCGGCGGTGAACCCCACGACGTCGGTCCCGTTATAGAGCGGAACGGCGCCGTCCAACCAATTCAGCGGATTGTACCCGGGAGTCGACTCGTAGAAATTGGGGCTGTAGCTTCCCGTCCAGATGGACGTTGCCTGTGCGAATGCCTGCCCGCAGGCAAACAGGGAAACCCCCACGCAAAGGATACTCAGTCTGAACCGGACCACATCGCGACACTCATACAATTGAGTTGCAACTTCAAGGGCGAATTGTTCACAAAAAGTAAAACGCATCATGAAATGCAAATCATTGTTTTTAAATGAATTGCACTGAAAGCGAGGGTTCCAGGCCCTAGTTCGCAAGACCTGACTCTATTATAGAGGCTTCACTTCCGCGCCAGCAGGATGGGGGAGATCACCCTCCAGACCACGTCGGCGACTAGGGCCGCGCCCGATGCATTCGGGTGAATCCCGTCCCCCTGGTTCAGCTCCGGCCTTTCCGCGACGCCCTCCAATAGAAAGGGGATGAGCGCGATCTGGTTCCTTTTCGCCAACGCGGGAAAGATGGCCTCGAACGCTTCCGCATAGTCCTGGCCCATGTTTGGCGGCATCCGCATCCCGGCGAGGACGATCTTGGCGTCCGGATACCGGGAGCGCACGCGGTCGATGATTGCCTGGAGGTTGGCCTGCGTCACGTCCGTCGCCGTTCCCCTAAGGCCGTCGTTCCCGCCTAGCTCGAGGACCAGGACATCCGTCCTCTGGTTGAGCACCCAGTCTATCCGCCTGAGGCCCCCGGCGCTGGTCTCGCCGCTCAGGCCGGCATTGACCACGTGCCAGGGCAGGTGCAAGGCGTCGATCTTCACTTGGATCTGTCCCGGGAAGGACTGGGCGCCTGGGTCCGCTAGTCCGAGCCCGGCGGTCAGGCTGTCGCCAAAGAAGACGATGGTGCGCAGCGCGGCCGCCTGGGCCACGCACCCCGATGCCGGGGCGAGCGCTAGGAGAAGCGCTGCTGCCGCGCGCAGCGCCCAAGGGCCCCTTCCGCGAATCTTTGCGCCGTGCTCCATGGGAGTTTCAGTCCAGATGGACGAGCCTGGGACGCCGATCCAGGGATTTCGAGCGCAGATGCCATCGGCGCATCTCGTTTGCGCTCTCCCAGCCGAGAGTGTTTCGTTCCCGGCATGTCCCAACCCGCGATGCTCAGGGTCAGCCGGCTGACCAAGACCTATGCGACCGCCGCCGGCCCCCTGACCGTCCTGCACGAGGCGAGCTTCGAGCTGGAGGCCGGCGCCAGCATCGCGATCGTCGGCCCCAGCGGGAGCGGCAAGACGACGCTCCTCGGCCTCTGCGCGGGGCTCGACCGCGCCACGGGGGGGTCGATAGAGCTCGCCGGCGAGCGGCTCGACGCGCTCGACGAGGATGCGCGGGCCCGCGTCCGCAACGAGAGCGTCGGGTTCGTCTTCCAGAACTTCCAGCTGATCCCGACCCTGACCGCCCTGGAGAACGTGCTCGTCCCCCTGGAGCTCCGCGGGGAGGGGGGATGCGAGCCGCAGGGCAGGGCGCTCCTCGAGCGGGTCGGCCTCGCCGCTCGCGCCGACCACTACCCGGTGCAGCTTTCCGGGGGAGAGCAGCAGCGCGTCGCGCTCGCCCGCGCCTTCATCAACACCCCGAAGATCCTGTTCTGCGACGAGCCCACTGGCAACCTGGACGGGGACAACGCGGAATCCATGGTCGAGCTCATCTTCGGCCTCAACCGCGAGCGCGGGACGACCCTTGTCCTGGTCACGCACAACTTCGAGCTGGCGGGCCGGTGCCAGCGCATCATCCGCCTGAAGGGGGGCTCCGTGGCCTCCGACGAGCGGACGCAGGCGTCCTCCTAGGAAAAGGCGCATGCGCTTCATCCTGCTCATGGCCTGGCGCGACTCCCGCGCCTCCCGCCGCCGGCTCTTCCTTTATTCGGTCTCGGTCGTGCTAGGGATCGCGGCCCTGGTCTCGATCGGTTCGTTCAGCGCGAACGTCCGGCAGGCGATCGACTCGGAGGCGAGGGGGCTCCTCGGCGCGGACCTCGTCGTGACGTCGCCGGCCCCGCTGCCCGCCGCGGTCATGGACTACCTCGGGGCCCTCGGCGGCGACATCGCCCGCGAGCAGACCTTCACGTCGATGCTGACGTTCCCCTCGGTCGGCCGCCTCCGGCTGGTTCAGGTGCACGCCGTCGAGGGCGGCTTTCCGTTCTACGGGACGTTCGAGACGGAACCCGCCGGGGGCGCCGCGCTCCTGCGCTCGGGCGGCGCCGTGGCCGTCGTGGAGCCGACGCTGCTCGCGCAGTTTGGCGTGAGGACCGGAGACAAGGTAAAGCTCGGCGGGACGCTCTTCACGGTCGTGGCGTCGGTGGGAAAGGTGCCCGGCGAATCCCCGGGGGTCGCGATGATGGCCCCCCGGGTCTACATCCCGATGGGAGCCCTCGCGGGCACCGGCCTCAGCGGCAGCCAGGCGCTCGCCCGGCACCGGGCGATGCTCAGGCTGCCCGCGGGCCGCGATGCCGACGCGACCGTCCGCGACATGAAGGAGAAGTTTCCCCTGGTTCGCCTTTCGTTCGACACCGTGGCCGAGCGCAAGCGCAACCTCGGCCAGGCGATTGACCGCCTGGACGCCTTCCTGAGCCTCGTCGGATTTGTGGCGCTCATCCTCGGAGGGATCGGCGTCGCGAGCGCGCTGCACGCCTACATACGCGGGAAGATCGCCACGGTCGCCGTGCTGCGCTGCCTCGGCTCAAGCGCGGGGCAGAGCTTCTCCGTGTACCTGGTGCAGGGCCTCGCCCTCGGGCTCGTAGGCGCGTGCGTCGGGGGGGCCCTCGGCCTGGCGGTCCAGTCAGCGCTTCCCGCACTCTTCAGCAGCGTCCTCCCATTCAGCATCAACTTCTTCGTCTCCTGGCCGGCGCTCCTTCGCGGGACGGGGGTTGGGGTCGTCATCTGCCTCCTCTTCTCGGCCCTCCCGCTGCTTTCGGTCAGGAGGATCCCCCCGCTCGCGGCCCTGCGCGCCGCCACCGCGGAGCGCGCCTTATCCTCCCCCGACCCGTGGAGGCTGGCCATCGTGGCCGCGATCGCGGCGGCGATCGCCGCGTTCGCGGTGTGGCAGACGGGCGCGCTCGCGGTTGGGCTCGGCTTCGCGGCTATGCTCGGCCTCGGGATCCTGGTCCTGGCCGGCCTGGGGGTCGCCGTCGCCTGGGCGGCCCGGCGGTTCGTCCCGAGGAGCCTGCCCTATGTCGTCCGCCAGGGATTGGCGAACCTCCATCGGCCTAACAACCGCACGGTCCTCCTCCTCGTCTCGCTGGGCCTCGGCACATTCCTGGTCCTGACGCTTTTCCTGGTGCGGACCTCGCTGCTGCGCGAGATCCGGGGCGCCGACGCGCTGGGCCGGCCCAACCTGATCTTCTTCGACATCCAGGATGACCAGATCGGTCCCCTGCGGGCCGCCGCCGCCGCCGCGGGCTCCCCGGTCACGGAGAGCTCCCCTATCATCACGATGAAGATCGCCTCGGTGAGGGGAAAGTCCGTGGAGGACATCCTTCGCGAGAAGGACGCCAAAATCGCGGCATGGGCGCTCCGGCGCGAGTACCGGTCGACGTTTCGGTCGTCGATCTCATCCACGGAAAAGGTCACCGAAGGCCGCTTCACCGGGAAGGCGGCGCCCGGGGGCGCGCCGCCGCCGATCTCCGTTGAGGAGGGCCTGGCCCGCGACCTGCGGCTCCATCTGGGAGACGAGGTCGACTGGGACGTGCAGGGGCTGCCGGTGCGGTCGGTCGTGGGCAGCATCCGCTCGGTCGAGTGGCGGCGCATGGAGCCCAACTTCTTCATCGTCTTCCCGGAGGGCGCGCTTGACGGTGCACCGATGACCTACCTTGCGGCGTTGCACGCGGATTCGCCTGCCCAGTCGGCAAGGGTCCAGCTGGCCGTCGTCGACGCCTTTCCCAACGTGACCGCGATCGACCTCGCGCTCGTCGTCGAGACGCTCGATGGAATCTTCTCCAAGGTGGCGTTCGCGATCCAGTTCATGGCCCTTTTCACGGTCGCGACGGGCCTCGTCGTGCTCGCCGGCGCGGTCCTCATGGGCCGCCACCAGAGGATCATGGAGACGGTGCTCCTGCGGACCCTGGGCGCCAACCGCCGGCAGCTGGCGCAGATCCAGCTGGTCGAATACTCCGCGCTCGGCGTCCAGGCGGCCGTTGTCGGCAGCCTTCTCGCGGTCGCTGGGAACGCGCTTCTGGCGCGTTACGTGTTCCACGTCGCCGCCTCCGCGTCGGCCCTGCAGGTTGGCGCCGCCGTCGCCACCGTGTCCGTCCTCGCGGTCGCGACGGGATTCCTGGCGGGGCGCGGCGTGGCGGATCATCCTCCGCTTGAGATTCTTAGGCAGGAGACGTGAATTCCCCTGCCTCTCGCGCCCGCATCCGCGGGGCGCATCCTGGCGTATCAATGGATGCGCGCCGCCTGAAACGTCGGCACAATGCCGCGCGTCTCCTGTCATGAATTCCCCCCCTTTGCAGCCCGCAACACGTCCTTCGATCAGCGGATCACCCGTTGCCCCTGCGTGGCTGCGCGCCGGGCTCCTATTCCTCGCGGCGGCCTCGTGCGCGCTCGCATTCCCCACGCCCGGCGGTTCCGGGCTGAGCGCGAGGGAGCTGGCGCAGGGCTACCGCGACGGCCGTGTGCTCGCGAAGCCGAAACCCGGGATGGTCCCCGTTATAGACAAGTTCGAGAGGGCCGAGGGCCTGACGCTGAGGGCCCGCTTCGCCAGGTTCGGGAGCGTGGGTGTCCTCGCGCTTGCGCCGGGGGACACGGTCGCGGCCGCGGTCGCGCGGCTCAGGGCGACCGGCCGCTACGAGTACGTCGAGCCTGACTATGTCCGCCGGACCACGGCGATGCCGGTGGTCCCGGACGACCCGCAGTTCGCCAACCAGTGGGCGCTCAGCAACGCGGGCACAAACGGCGGGGGCGGCGGGATCGCGGGGGCCGACATCAACGCCGAGCTCGGCTGGGGGACGCGCACGAGCGCCCAGGGCATCATCGTGGGGATGATCGACTCCGGGGCCCTCCTGACGCACCAGGACCTCGCGGCCAACCTGTGGCAGAACCCTAGCCCGGGAACGGCAAGCTACAGCGACGGCTCGGGGAACGTTTCCGAGACCGACAGCCAGAACGGCCTGAACGCGGTGACGATGAGCGGCCCCCCGGCGGACGACGTGGGGCACGGGACGCACACGTCGGGCATTGTCGGGGCGGTCGGCAACAACGGCCTCGGCGTCACCGGCGTCGCCTGGCAGGTGCAGCTGATGGAGCTCAAGTTCATCGGGAGCGACGGCTCCGGCACGACCTCCGACGAGCTTCCCTGCATCGAGTACGGCATCGCCCACCATGTGAGCGTGATGAACGCGAGCTTCGGGGACACCTCGTTCTCGCAGGCGGAGATGAGCGCGATCTCCGCGGCGGGAAAGGCGGGCGTCATCTTCGTCTGCTCCGCGGGAAACAGCGCGGAGAACATAGACATATCCCCCTTCTTCCCGGCGGACTACCCGCTCGACAACATCATCTGCGCCGGCGCGACCGACAACCGCGACCTGCCCGTGTACTTCTCGAACTACGGCTCGGGCTCCGTGGAGATCTTCGCCCCGGGAGCGAACGTCATCTCAACCTATTTCACGAACAACTCGTCGTACATGTACGAGAGCGGGACCTCGATGTCGGCCCCCTTTGTCACGGGCACGGTCGCGCTCCTCCGGGCGCAGTTTCCGTCCGACACCTACCGGGAGACGATCAACAGGATCCTGAACTCGGCCGACCCGAAGCCCGCGCTCGCAGGAAAGGCGCAGACCGGCGGCCGGCTTGACCTGGCGAACGCGCTGGCGGTCGCGCCGAATACCACCCCGAACGCCCTCTTCGCCAACCGCACGAACCTCGCCGGCCTCGACCCCTACACCCGCTCGAACAACGCGGACACGCCCCAGGCGCTTGAGACGGGGACGCCGTCGCTCGGCACGGGGGCCGGCCACTCGCAGTGGTGGCAGTGGACCGCGCCGGAGAACGCCACGGTGGAGATCGACACGAGCGGGACGGGCGGGGGCCAGTACCCGGGCGGCAGCACCTATCCCACGGCGCTCGGAGTCTACACGGGCTCGGGCCTCGGCTCGCTCGTGCCCGTCGCGAGCAACAGCAACTTCGGGACCGAGCCCCCGGTGGGCGGCGGCTCGAGCATCCCCTACAGCGAGGTGACCTTCCACACCGAAGCGGGGACGACCTACCAGGTCAACGTCCAGGGGCTCAACGGCGCGACCGGCCAGACGATACTCTCGATCAACACGACCCCCGACAACGACTCCGTCTCGCAGCCGCAGGTCCTGTCGGGCCCGAGCGTCTCCGTCCTCGGCGCAAACGTGTTCGCCTCGCTCCAGGGCGGCGAGCCCCGGATACTGGGGAACCCGGGCGGCCACTCGCTCTGGTACTCGTGGACGGCGCCGTCGACCGGGACCTTCCAGGTCTCGGGCTACAGCTATGACTTCGTGCCGGAGGTCGCCGCCTACACCGGCACCTCGTTCGGCAACCTGTCCCTGGTCTCCTCCGCGGCCGGCTCCGCCATGGCCGGCACCACGACCGACATCAGCGAATGCCTCTGCACGATCAGCGCGACGGTGGGGACGGCCTACCTGATCGAGATCGACGGCGTAACCTCGAACGACATCGGCGAGTTCACGCTCTCGATCGACGACTCGCAGTGGCAGGCGGCCACGCTGGACTCGGTGACGTGCTCCCCCGCGGTCGGCCCGGACGGGACGGTCTACATCGGGAGCAACGACAACTCGCTTTACGCGATCGGCCCGGGCGGGATCGTGAAATGGAGCCACGCAGGGCAGGCCATATTCGACACGAGCTCCGCGGCCATCGGCCCCGACGGGACGATCTACGCGGGAAACTACGACGGGAACCTCTACGCATTCAACGCCGACGGCTCGGTCAAGTGGACCTACTCTGTGCCCGGGGCCGCGGGCAGCGGCACCTCGGGCAACAGCTTCACGTCGTCGCCGGCGCTCGCGTCGGACGGGACGGTCTACGCGCACGCGAGCGACGGCAACCTCTACGCGGTCACCGCCGCCGGCTCGCTCAAGTGGACCTCGCCGGTGCCGGGCGAGTCGTACGCCGCCCCGACGATCGCGCCCGACGGGACGGTCTACATCGGCACGGACGCGGGGACGTTCTACGCCGTGAATCCCGACGGCTCCCAGAAATGGGCCTTTGCGACGCCGATAGCGGGGGAGCCGATCTACACGGCGGCCCCGGTCGATGCCTCCGGGAACCTCTACATCGGCACGCTGACGGGGAACATTTACTCCGTCAGCCCGTCCGGGACGCTGCGCTGGACCTACGCCGTCGGGGACGCTGTCACCTCGGCGCCCGCGCTCGCGAACGGCGCCGTCTACTTCGGCGGGTACGACGGCAACCTCTACGCGCTCTCGGCGTCCGCCGGCGCGCTCCTCTGGAAATACCCGCTCGGCACGCAGGTGAGGGCGAGCGCGCCGGCGGTCGACGCCAACGGCACCGTCTACATCGGGTGCTACGACCACAACGTGTACGCGGTGAGCTCCGCCGGGGCCCTGGTGAGGACGTACGCCACGGACGACTGGATCCGCTCGTCGCCCGCCATCAGCGGGACGATGATGTACGTCGGGAGCAACGACCACAAGGTCTACGCGTTCAACATAGGCGCCGGCGCGGCCCCGTCGGACTGGCCCATGTATCAGTACAATGGTGACAGGCCGGGCAGGGCGGTGGCCTACGCGCTCGCGATTGTCACGCAGCCGGCCTCGCAGACGGTCGCGCCCGGCGCCCCGTTCACGCTCACCGTCGCCGCCTCGGGCGCCTCCGGGTTGGCTTACCAATGGTACCTGAACGGCGCCGCCATCGCCGGCGCAGTGAGCCCGTCCTACTCGGTCGTTTCTGCGTCCGCGTCCAACGCGGGCTCCTACACGGTCACGGTGACAAGCGGGTCGACCAGCGTGACGAGCGCCGCTGCGACGCTCACCGTGTCGGCGTCCGCGCCGCCGGCCGCGGGCAGGATCGTCAACCTGTCGGCCCGGGCGAACGTGGGCACGGGCGGAAACATCCTGATCGCGGGCTTTGTGATCGGGGGGACGGGGAGCAAGGATGTCCTCCTGAGGGGCGTCGGCCCGACGCTGGGCCTCGCCCCCTACGACGTGTCCGGCGTGCTGGCGGCCCCCCAGCTCACGCTCATCAACTCGGCCGGCCAGACCGTGGCATCGGCGACCGCCTGGGGCGGAGGCGCGGCCCTCGCGAGCGTCTTCGCCTCGGTGGGGGCCTTCGCGCTGCCCGCCGGCTCGGCTGATTCGGCCGTCGAGGAGACCCTGCCGACGGGCTCGTACACGTCGCAGATCGCGGGCGTCGGCGGCACGAGCGGCGTCGCGCTGGCGGAGATCTACGACGCTGACCTGGGCTCGACTCCCTCAAGCCTCGTCAACATCTCGGCCCGGGCGGACGTGGGCACCGGCGGCGACATCCTGATCGCGGGCTTCGTGATCCAGGGGAGCCAGCCGGTCACGCTCCTCCTGCGGGGAGTCGGCCCCACGCTTGGCACCGAGTTCGGCGTCGCCGGCGCCCTCGCGCAGCCCGAGATCACTCTCTTCAACTCGGCGGGAGCCGTCATGCAGAGCAACGCCGGCTGGAACAACAGCGCGGCGCTTGCGACGGCCTTCTCCCAGACGGGGGCGTTCAGCCTCCCGGCGGGATCGGCGGACGCGGCGATGATAGCCACCCTCCCCGCGGGGAGCTACACCCTCCAGCTGAGCGGAGTGAACGGCAGCACGGGGGTAGGGCTCGTCGAGGTCTACGTGATTCCCTAGCGCCCCGGGACTGCGAGGAGCGCGTAATAGTTGTCGGTCAGGAAACCCTCGTAGCCCTCCGCCGTGTCGTCCCACTTCCTCCAGTCGTTGGTCAGCCCGTTCGACCCGACGCCCTCGAACACCCTGTCGTCGAAGGCCTTCAGGATCGGCAGGAGGATCCGCGCGGCCCTCTCGTGCTGGCCGACGCTGTCAAACGCGGCTATCGTGAAGTAGGCGAAGCAGGCGCTCGCGCCCCCGTTCTGGTAGATCTGGAACCCGTCCGCGTTGTCCTCGCGGATTCCGCCGCCGTACCTCGGGTTCAAGTGGGCGTAGTCCCTGCGCGCTACGGGGATCAGGTTGCCCGGAAGGCCCAGCCTGAAGTCCGTGTAGCCCACCTTGCCCATCTCGTCCCAGAGCCGGTCCATGATCCCTGCAGCCTTGTCGGCGGGGACAAGCCCGTAGAGGACCGCGATCCCGTTCACGAAGGTGAAGTAGTAGTCATGGATCTTGCCGTCGGCGCTGCGCCAGCCGGCCAGCACGCCCGTGGACGGGTCGTAGAACGCGTTGAAGTAGGCGTCGTGCAGCTTGGCAGCTGCCGCGCCGTAGCGCGCGGCGTCCGCGGGATTGCCGGATTCGCCGGCCATCCGCGCCATCCCCTGGAGGGCGCGGTAGGCCAGCGCGTTGGAGTAGGCGTCCTCGTGGCCAAACCCGACCGTGTCCCACCAGTTCGAGGGCCTTACCTTGGGCTGGCCCTCGTTCCACGTCCCGGAGTTCCCCGAGGCGACGTACTTAATGAGCCCGTCGCCGTCGCTGTCCGTGGCCAGCATCTTGTCGGCCCAGGCCCTGATCGCCTGGTAATGCTCACGAAGCCAGGACGTGTCGTGCCTCCCTTCGACGAAGTCATTGGCCGCGATCAGGAGGGAGGGGAAAGTGTCGGAGGTCTCCACTGGGAAATCCCCGTATCCCGGCATGCCGTACGCCTTCATTCCGCCGAGGACGCGCTCGAGCGACTGGCGGACCATGTCCAGGGCGTAGAGGTTGTCCGCGAGCGCCGGTGTCTTTAGCGCGATGTCCGCGTATTCGTAGTAGCAAAAGCCGCAGGTGTCGCTGGCGGTGTTGTTGGCGAGCACGCCCCGGTTCGGGTTCAATTGGAGGATGTTGAGCCAGTTGCGGCGGAACCCGTCGTAGCGCGCGTCGCCCTCGGTTCCCGCGACCTCCGGGAATATCGTCGTGACGTCCCAGCAGTACGAGACGCGCGGATTGGCCGCGTCCGCTGCCGGGAACGTGACCTTGACCCAGCCGGGCCCCGACGCGTATCCGGCGTAGGGATGGCCGCGGCCGATTGAGCTCACACGGAGCGTGCCGAATCCCGGAAGATGGAGGACTGCCGGCAGGCCGATGTCGCCCTTATCGTTGAGGAACAGTCCCAGGAGCGTCGTGTAGCAGAGGTGGGTGTCGAAGGAGACGGTAATCGGTTCTGGATTTCGGCCGGCCTGCCATTGTGAGGAGAAGTAGATTCCCCTGTCGACGGCCCCAAACGTCCAGTCGGGATTGGCTCCCTGACTTCCTCCCGACTGCGTATATTCGATGTTGAAGCCGGGAGCGTCGGCATTCTGCGTCACAATGTACTTGGACGCGGAAGCGGTGTCCACGGATAGAACGTTATGCCGCACGCGACCCCCGCCCAGGCTGTCTACCGCCAGGTATAGCAGGGCAGGGTGGTCCCTGGAGAACTTGACGTCCAGATACGCCGAAGTGACCCGAATCCCGTCCTCTTCGTCCACGATCCTCGGGTTTTCGCCGGGCACCGCGGCCCTCGCCGCATGGGAGACGACGGCGATAAGGAAGGCGGCCGAAAGCGCGACGGGAGGCCTCATTCGTTGGTCGGGACATAGCCCTTCTCGAGATTGACGATGAAGTCCTCCTGCTCGGCGGGCGTCATCGCCGACGGATCCTGCGCGGGCTTCCTGCCCGCTAGCACTCTTGAGACGATCGCGGCCCGCTCCGCGCCATTGCGGGACCTTCCGAACGCCAGATAGTACTGCGCGGGGTCGACGATGAAGTGAGCCGTGTCTCCGGCCTTGAGGCTGATGACCTTTCCGAACGGAAGGCGGACTGAGAGCGTCCCGCCCCCGGAGGCGGGCTCCTCGGTCATCCTGACGTCAACCGAGCCGTCCTTCCTCGTGAGCTCGAAATCCAGGCGCCAGTCGCGGAAGCGGAACCGGCGTATCTCAGCGTGGTTCATCCCCGGGGGCAGGCTCGGGGCGAGCCCCAGGTCCGCTCCGTCGGGCTCCAGGTTGACGCCGAGGAAGAGGAGGAGGGTCGACGTCAGGAAGTCCCCGTGCGACCAGACGATCAGGGGTTTGTCGGGGACGCCCCTCCTGTCCCAGTTCTCCGGGAGGTACCAATTCGCCGCGGCCAGGTCCACCTTGTCCTTGTTCACGATTCCCGACAGGATGTACCTCCAGGCAAGGTCGGTCCTCCCGAGGAGCCACTCGTCCTGCGCCGCCCACGAGGTGTTGATGGGCCAGCAGTCCAGCTCGCCGCCGGGAGCGTGGGGGCTATCGGCGTTCGGGCCGAAGCGGAAGATCGAATGGTCGGGGTTCTCGAGGTCCCTCATGATCTCGGCGTGGGTGGACTCGAACCTGGGGTCGTCGACGGCGATGATCCCCTGGTTCCTCCCGAAGACTTCGAGCCTCGGAATGATCAGCATGCCCGAATCCACGCGGTTGTCCCGGGTGGGCCCGTTGCGGCTCTCGGCCTTGGGGTAGTCCGGGTCGGTGAACACCTGCCCGGCGGGCCCCGCCATGGGGATCAGCCGGCCCTTGCCGGCGTCGTAGGCCAGCTGCGAGAACCTCGCCTGCAGACGGTCGGCGGCGCCACCCCACCTCGCAGCCTCGTCGGCGTGGCCGAGCTGGGCCGCTATCTTCGCCGAGGCGCGAAGCCCGCTGTAGACCTCGGCGTTGGGCCACGTCGAGGGGGCGGGGATGAAGCAGATCCACTCCTCCGCGAGGTTCAGCATCCCCTCGCGCCCGACCCTCCCCGTGTAGTAGTCCGCGTAGAACTTCACGTAGCGCCACACCGATTCGAGGAAAGCCGTCCCGTTCGGGGTGAGGCGGGAATAGTACCACATCCCCGTTATGCCGATGGCGGGCTGCTGCGCCTCCCTCTCCCCGCCTACGGAGAAATCCCTCTGGCCGTTCCAGAAGGCGAAGTACCGGTCGACGCGGTCGTATTCGCCCGCGAGCGAGAGGCCGATCATCGTGTAGGTCCCGTCCCGGAGCCAGGAGTCCCGGTAGAAGAACAGGTCGCCCATGACGTCCCCAGAGGCGAACTGGTCGGACACGACGGCGTCGATCGAGCACTCGAAGAGCCGGTCCAGCTTCCTGTCGTCGCTCTTTAAAGAGATGCGGCCGGCGGCGATTTCCGCGTTGTCCTCCTTGTAGCCCCCGAGGAGCCTCGCCCAGTCCCCGACAAACGAGCCGGGCGAGGGGTGCGCCATCCTGGACTCGGTCGCGTCGACGCAGAGGACGACCTCGGAGACCGAGTCGACCTCCTTGACGAACCCGTCCTTGCCGACGGAAAGGGTCCGGCCCGAGGGCTTGGTCGCGATGTCGAGCCTCGGCCCGGAGGTCGTCGTCAGCACGGCGTTCTCGCCGCGCCAGAGGGTGCCGAAGTCCACGTTCCCGCTCGCGTCGTCCGCGTGGAAATCCCGGGTGAACTCGGGGTACTTGAGGCGCTCCGCCAGCCTCAGGTCCACTGGCGACGAGAAGGCGTACCGGACGAAGATGGGGGCGAGCCCCTTGTCCCTCCGGGACGTGACCTCGATCGAGACGAGCCCGTCGTCGGACACCATGTGGATGTACCCGGGCCTCGTGCCGTCCCGATGGTACTTGAGCGTGCGCAGGTCCAGCCAGACGCCGCCCCGTCGGATCTCGCCATGGATGGAGGTCTCCAGGAACAGGGGAACGTGGCGCATACGTCCGGAATCCATCCCCGACCAGATCTCCTTGATCTCCCCGTCGGCACCGGCCCGCAGGAGCATGGTCGGGCTGGTCACATAGGTGTCCGTTGTCTTGTACTCGGGCACCTTGTCGACGGCCCTGAGGGCGGTCCCCAGCAGGGCAAAGGCGGCAAGGCACAGCAGCTTTTTCATCACTTTGGGCAAGGGGTTCCCGGCGAATGGCTCCCGCGACGCTGCGAAGCCAGCGGCCCCGACGCAATCCTTCGCCGAGCCGCGCGCGCCTACTCCCCGATGATCTTAACGAGGACGCGCTTGCGCCGCATCCCGTCGAACTCCCCGTAGAAGATCTGCTCCCACGGCCCGAAATCCAGCTTCCCCGCGGTGACGGCGACGACGACCTCGCGCCCCATGATCGTACGCTTCAGGTGGGCGTCGGCGTTGTCCTCCCCGTGGTTGTGGGCGTACTGGCTGTGCGGCTTCTCCGGGGCCAGCTTCTCCAGCCACTTCTCGATGTCGGCGTGCAGGCCGCCCTCGTCGTCGTTGATGAAGACCGAGGCCGAGATGTGCATCGCGTTGACGAGGCAGAGTCCCTCCCTGATCCCGCTCTCCCTGAGCGCGTCCTCGACCTCGCCCGTGATGTTGACCAGCTGGCGGCGCTGCGGCACGTCGAACCAGAGCTCCTTCCGGTGGGACTTCATGGAAACGGGGTCCCGCCGCTACCTCGTCCCGTAGAAGGCCGGGCCGCGGCCGCCGCCCCAGTCGAGCCCGCGGCCGCGCACGAGCGCCCGCTGCAGGAACGAATGCGCGAGCCTCACGGCCTCCGTCAGGCTCGCCCCGCGCCCGAGCCAGGCGGCGATGGCCGCGGAGAGGACGCAGCCCGTCCCGTGGGTGTTATCCGACGCGATGCGCGGGAACTCGTACCAAATGGCGTCCCCGCTCGGCATGGCGAGGCAGTCGCGGCAGAGCGGGCCGGGGGCGTGGCCCCCCTTGACCAGGACCGGGCGGCCGCAGCTCCCCGCGAGGAGGATGCCCGCCTTCTCGGCCTGGAGGTGCGTCCGGACGGGCAGCCCGCTGAACGCGGCCGCCTCGGGCCAGTTCGGGGTGATGAGGAACGCCCTCGGGAAGAGCGATTTCCGGAGCGCGCGCGCGCCCGCCGCGGAGAGGAAGCGCGTGCCGCTCGACGAGGCCAGCACCGGGTCGACGACGAGGGGTACGGACGGGAAGCGGGCGAGCCCGGCCGACACGGCACGGATCGCCCCGGGGCCCGGCAGGAGCCCCGTCTTGATGGCGGCCACGGGAAAGCCTGCGAGCGCCGACTCGATCTGGGCGAGGATCAGCCCATCCGGGACCACGCCCCAATTTGTGATTCGCCTCGTGTCCTGCGCCGTGACCGCGGTGATCGCGGTCAGGGCGTGCCCCCCGATCGCGCGGATCGTGCGCTGGTCGGCCTGGACGCCCGCGCCCCCGCCGCTGTCCGAGCCCGCGATCGTCAGGACGCAGAAGGGGGCGTTCATGACTCCCAAGCTTTCATGCCGCCGCGCAGGCTCAAGGCAGATCTGTAGCCGTGGCGCTCGCGCAGGATCTGCATCCCGCGCATGCTCCGGATCCCGTGGGCGCAGTAGACGACAGTCGGGACCGAGGGATCGAAGGGCGCCAAGTCCGAGGCGGAGCTCGTCTCCAGGTACCTGAGCGGCAGGTGCTTGGACGGCTCAATCGAGCCCGTCTCGCGCTCCCATCCCTCGCGGACGTCGAGGAGCTGGACCCGGCTTCCCGCCTTCAGCATCCGCTCGAGGCCTTCGCGGTCGATCTCGTCCCTCCCCCCCGGGGCCGCGCAGGTCTCGCCGTAGCCCTCCGGCGGAAGCTCCGTCACCCGGCGCGTCGCGGGGTCGGCCCTGAGACCGACGATGGACGTGGCCATGGTGAGGGCGTCCCAGATAAGGAGCCTCCCGGAAAGGGGCTGGCCGATGCCCGCAAGGACCTTGATCGCCTCGCAGGCCTGGGCCGCGCCGATGAGGCCCGTCACCGCGCCGAGCACGCCAGCCTCCGCGCAGTTGGGCACGCTCCCCGGCTCCGGCGGCTCGGGGAAGAGGCAGCGGTACGTGGGTCCGCCGCCCAGGTTGAAAACGCTCACCTGACCCTCGAAGCCCTGGATCGCCCCGTAGACGAAGGGCCGGCCGGCGATGACGCAGGCGTCGTTGACCAGGTAACGGGTCGCGAAGTTGTCCGAGCCGTCGACGATCAGGTCGCAGGAGCGCACGAGCTCGAGGGCGTTGGAGCGGTCGAAGCGGACGGCATGCGCGTCGATCCGGATGAGCGGGTTCATCGCGCGCAGCCGGAGGGCGGCGGTCTCGGCCTTATTCGCACCGACGTCGGCGGCCGTGTAGAGGACCTGGCGCTGCAGGTTCGACACGTCGACCGCGTCCGGGTCGACGATGGCGATCCTGCCGACTCCGGCCGCCGCGAGGTAGAGGAGCGCGGGGCAGCCGAGGCCGCCCGCGCCTATGGCGAGCACCGAGGCGGCCCTGAGCCTCTCCTGCGCTTGCGGCCCGAAGCCGGGAAGCGAGAGGTGGCGCTCGTACCTTGCGATTTCGTTCGGGGTGAGGGCCATCGTGGTGGGGCGCTACGAGGCGAGCGCCTCGGGCGCGGGGGCGCCGGCGTGCCGCCCCGCGAACCCGTCGTACGTCGAGTCCCAGTCCTTCCAGACGGCCTCGTAGCCCTGCGACCTGAGGAACGCGGCCACCTCGCCGGGGCTCCGGGCGTCGTCCACCTCAAACTGCTCGAGGGACTCTGGCGCGCTCGCGTAGCCGCCCGGGTTGGTGCGAGAGCCCGCGCTCATGGACGTGAACCCCAGCTGGAACGCCCTGTTGCGGAACGCCTCGCCCTCGCGCGTCGAGAGCGAGAGCTCGGCCTCGGGGCTCAGGAGCCTGAAGGCGCACGCCGCCTGCACGAGTTCGCGCTCGCCGAAGGGTGTGACCGGGATGTCCCCGCCCTCGTGGGGCCGCAGCCTAGGGAAGGAGACCGCCGTCTTGGTCCGCCAGTGGACCGTCTCGACGTGGCGCAGGTGGAGCCCGGTGAACCAGGCGTCCGCGCGCCAGTCGCTCAGCCCGAACAGCGCCCCGAGCCCGATCTTCTTTATTCCCGCCCGGCCCAGTCGGTCGGGAGTGCCGAGCCGCCAGGCCATGTCCGCCTTCGGGCCGCTCAGGTGGTGCCTCGCGTAGGCCGCCTGGTCGTAGGTCTCCTGGTAGACGAGGACCGCGCTCAGGCCGTCCGAGGCGAGCGCTGCGTAGTCCTCCTCGGGCAGCGGCTGCACCTCGATCCAGAGCCCCGAGAAATGGGGCCGCAGGAGCCGCAGGGCGTTCGAGAGGTACTCGCGGCCGACCCTGCCCGTCTCGCCGGTGACGAGGAGCACGCTGTCGAAGCCGTGGGAGCGCAGCACGCGCGCCTCCGCCAGGATCTCGGCGTCGGAGAGCACCTTTCGGCGGATCCTGTTGTGCGCGCTGAAGCCGCAGTACGTGCACACGTTGGCGCACGCGTTCGAGAGGTAGAGCGGCGCGAAGAGGCGCATCGTGCGCCCGAAGCGCTCGACCGTGCGCCTGTGGGCCGCCTGGGCCATGTCCTCGAGGTGGGGGGACGCCGCGGGGGAGAGGAGCGCCGCGAAGTCCTCGAGGTCGACGCCGCCGCGGGGCCTGCCGAGCGCGCGCCGCACGTCGGCGGGCGTCTTCGACGCTATCCTCCGGGCGACCGCGCCGAAGTCGTGCCCGCGCCAGACGTCCAGGAAGTTCACGGGGCTGCCTCCCCCAGGAAGGACGTGAGCGGGGACGTGGCGCTCGCGTGCACGGGCTCGCCCGCGCCGTCCGGGCCCGCAAGCCCGGCCTCGCGGGCGCCGCGGCCGGCCTCTACGCCGAGGCGGAAGGCAACGGCCATGGCGACGGGGTCCCCGGCCGCGGCGATCGCCGTGTTCACGAGCACGGCGTCCGCGCCCATCTCGAGGGCCGCGGCCGCATGGGAGGGCGCGCCGAGGCCAGCGTCGACGACGACGGGAACGCGGCTCTGGGCGATGATGATCTCGAGGAAGGCGCGGGACTCGAGGCCAAGGTTGCTCCCAATCGGGGCGCCGAGGGGCATCACGGCCGCGGCGCCCGCCTCCTCGAGGCGCCTGCAGAGGACGGGGTCGGCATGGACGTACGGCAGGACGATGAACCCGCGCTTCACGAGGAGCTCGGTCGCCTCGAGCGTCTCGATCGGGTCGGGCATCAGGTACTTCGGGTCCGGGTGGATCTCGAGCTTGAGCCAGTTCGTCTCGAGCGCCTCCCGGGCGAGCTCGGCGGCGAGGACCGCCTCGCGCGCCGTGCGGGTGCCGGAGGTGTTCGGGAGCAGGCGGTAGCGCTCGGTGTCGAGGTGGCCGAGGATGTCGTCCGGCTCCCCACCCGTGCGGACGCGGCCGAGGGCCACCGTGACAAGCTGTGTGCCCGAGGCCTCGAGGCTCCGGCGCATGACCTCCCCGGAGCTGAACTTGCCCGTCCCGACGAAAAGGCGGGACGAGAACTCGACGCCGGCGATGATGAGGGGCCCCCGGCTCATGCGGTGGAAGCGTGCTCGCGCGGCAGGCCGGACACTGCGGGCCACGCCGCGAGGAATTCGCCCAGGCTGGCCCCGATCCCACCGGGCCCATGGAGCGCCGACGAGACGGCGACGCCGGCCGCCCCCGCATCGCGCAGGCCGGGCAGGTCACCCGGCACGACCCCGCCGATCACCCACGCCGGGATTCCCCGGAGGGCGGCCATCAGCCTGCGGACGCCGTCAATTCCGAGGACAGGCGCCAGCCCCCGCTTGGTCGGGGTGAAGCGCAGCGGTCCCACCCCGGCGTAGTCCAGGCATCCGGACTCGGCGGCGCGCAGGGCGTCGGACGCGTCGTTGACCGTCCCCCCCAGTATCCTGTCCGGGCCGAGCGCGCTCCGCGCCGCGGCCCACGCCCCGTCGAGCCTTCCCAGGTGCGCCCCGGCGGCGCCGGACGCAACCGCGATTTCGACGCTGTCGTTGACGATGAGGATCGCCCCGTGCCTGCGGCACGCCTCGGCCGCGGCGCGGGCCTCCTCGAGCCAGAGGCCCCTGGGGGCGCCCTTCATCCGAAGCTGGATCCAGCGCGCCCCGGCGGCGCAGAGGCGCTCCGCCTGCTCGGAGTGCGCGACGCCCGTTCCGTCCTGGGTCAGGCACATCACCGGAAACCTCCGCCGCGGGTCAAGCGGCATGGCGCGAGGCCTCCAGTTTCGCCGCCGCGCCCCGGATGCCGGCGTAGGCGGCCACGGGATCCTGCTCGTTCCAGACCGCGCCGAGGACGGCGGCGCCGTCGAAGCCGAGCTCGCCGCAGCGGGCGAGGCCGCCGGCCGTGACGCCCCCGATCGCGAGCACACGGGCGTCCCCCTCCGTCCGTTCCCCTAGGATCGCCTTGAGGCTGTCCCATGGGAAGTCCGCCGCGGGGCCGTAGCCGGACTTGGACAGCGAGGGAAAAACCGGGCCGAACAGCAGGGACCCGTAGAGGCGCAGGAGAAGGCGGAGGGTGTCGATCTGGTGGCAGGAGCGGCTCGACCCCAGAGGCCCCGGGCCCCATTCGCCGTCCGGGTCGTGGGTGCTGCCGAGGCCGAGCTTCGCCGCGAGCGCATGGTGGTGGTGAATGATGATCCGCGGCCTCCATGCCCCGGGGAGGTGCTCGAGCCAGGCCTCGAGGGCCTCGCGGGACCACGTGGGCTTGCGCACGTGATAGCGCTCCAGGCCGGCCGAGAAGAACCCCTCCATCGCGGGGACCTCGCGCGAGTCGGCCGATTCCGGGGAGATGACGACGATCTGCATGGGTCTCTTTGGGCGCCGGCCTTCAGCCGCCCTGGGTGGCGCGGATCACGATGACCCGGTCCCTGTCCGCCAGCATGCGGGTCTCCCACGCGGCGCGCGGGACGACCTCTCCGTTGACCGCAGCGGCGACGCCCTTCCTTTCCGCAAGCCCCTGGCCCTCGAGGAGCGCCAGGAGCGTGGCGGGGCCGGCCAGCTCATGGGGCCTGTCGTTGAGCAAGATCCCGAGCGTCTCCGTGGTCGCGTTCATTTCGAGGAGACATAGATCTCGCCGCCCTGCTCGATGAACTCGCCGGACTTGGCCCGCATGCCCGCCTCCAGGGCGGCCTCGGTCGTCAGGCCCTGCTCCTCGGCGTAGCGCCGGACGTCGTCCGTGATCTTCATTGAGCAGAACTGGGGCCCGCACATCGAGCAGAAGTGGGCCGTCTTCGCGCTGTCCTGGGGCAGGAGGGCGTCGTGGTACTCCCGCGCCCTCTCCGGGTCCAGCGAGAGGTTGAACTGGTCCTCCCACCGGAACTCGAACCGGGCCTTCGACAGGGCGTTGTCGCGGTACTGCGAGGCCGGGTGGCCCTTCGCGAGGTCCGCGGCGTGGGCCGCGATCTTGTAGGCGATTACGCCGGCCCGGACATCGTCCCTGTCCGGGAGGCCGAGGTGCTCCTTCGGAGTCACGTAGCAGAGCATCGCCGTCCCGTGCCAGCCGATCATCGCGGCGCCGATGGCGCTCGTGATGTGGTCGTAGCCCGGAGCGATGTCGGTCGTCAGGGGCCCGAGCGTGTAGAAGGGAGCCTCCCTGCACCAGTCGAGCTGCTTCTCCATGTTCTCGGCGATCATGTGCATCGGGACGTGGCCCGGGCCCTCGCACATCACCTGGACCCCGAGCTCCCAGGCGCGGACCGTGAGCTCGCCCTGGGTCTTCAGCTCGGCGAACTGGGCCTCGTCGTTCGCGTCGGCGATCGAGCCCGGCCGCAGGCCGTCGCCGATCGAGAAGGAGACGTCATAGGCCGCCATGATGTCGCAGATGTCGTCCCAGCGCGTGTAGAGGAAGTTCTCCTGGTGGTGGGAGAGGCACCACTTGGCCATGATCGAGCCCCCGCGGCTCACGATCCCGGTCATGCGCCGGGCGGTGGACGGGATGGCCCTCAGGCGGACCCCGGCGTGGATCGTGAAGTAGTCCACGCCCTGCTCGGCCTGCTCGATCAGGGTGTCGCGGAAGATCTCCCATGTCAGGTCCTCCGGCCTGCCGCCGGCCTTCTCCAGGGCCTGGTAGATCGGCACGGTGCCGACCGGGACCGGGCAGTTGCGCAGGATCCACTCGCGGGTCTGGTGGATGTTCCGGCCCGTGGAGAGGTCCATCAGGGTGTCGCCGCCCCATTTCACGGACCAGCGCATCTTCTCGACCTCCTCGTCGATGGACGAGGCGACCGCGGAGTTGCCGATGTTCGTGTTGATCTTCACCAGGAAATTGCGGCCGATCACCATCGGCTCGAGCTCGGGGTGGTTGATGTTGGCCGGGATGATCGCGCGGCCGCGCGCGACCTCGTCGCGCACGAACTCCGGCGTGATGGCCGCCGGGATCGAGGCGCCGAGGCCCTGGCCGGGGTGCTGGCGCCAGAGCGAGTTCCTGGGGCCCGCGGACGTGAGCTCCATCGCGTCCGCGGCGCGCTGGAGCCTGGAGTTCTCCCGGATGGCGACAAACTCCATCTCAGGGGTCACGATCCCCCTGCGGGCGTAGGCGAGCTGGGACACGCGGCACCCGCGCCTCGCGCGCAGCACGCCGCGGCCGCCCGCGTCGAAGAACTTGATCGGGTTGCGCCGGCCCTCGCCCTCGGCCTGCTCGCGGTGGCGCTCGGAAAGGTAGCCGTCGTCGATCGGCGCGACGCTGCGCCCGGAGATCTCCTCCACGTCGCCGCGCTCTCGGATCCAGCGCGCGCGCAGCGCCGGCAGCCCCAGCGTCGGGTCGGCGTGGAACCCGGGGTCGCCCCAGGGCCCCGAGGTGTCGTAAACCCGGACGGGCTCGTTCGGCGCCTCCGCGCCGTTGGCCAGGCGGGTGGGGGAGAGCGCGATCTCGCGCATGGGGACGCGCAGGTCCTCGCGCGAGCCGGGGATGTACACCCGGCTCGAGGCCGGGAAAAGGCGGTGACCCGTTGCCGGGGCTTCTTTCAATTGGGACATGGGAGGGATGTTTTTCCGGCCGCGCCCCGCTCCGCAGGTCGGGTCACAGATCCCTCCGCTTGCCGCGGACGGCCCTGTTTTCCCTACGGCGTTGTGAGACGCATCAGGTTCGAAGGATTTGGCAGCGGAAGAAGCTGCCGTCTCAGCCCGGTGCCCCGGGCTCTCCTAAACGAGGAAGACCCCAGCGTATCCGGGAGCCCCCCGATATCAACTGGATTCGGGGGCCCGGGTGAAACCCGGGCCCCCCGGGGGCCGTCAATAGTTTGCAAGCGCCCCGCCCATCCTTATGCATAACCCACCGATGTCCCACGAGCGTCCCTGCTGTGGCGTGTCCACCAAGATCGAGGATTACTTCCTCACCCGCAGGAAATTCCTGAACCGTGTCGGGATGGGGATGGGGGCGCTCGGCCTGGCGACGATGCTGGACCCGTCCCAGCTCTTCGCGGACGAGGACGCGGCCTCCGGCTTCGCGGCGGGCGCCAACCCGCTGGCGCCGCGCAAGCCCCCGCTGCCGGCGACGGCCAAGGCGGTCATACACATCTTCGCGCAGGGCGCGCCCTCGCACATCGACACCTGGGACCCCAAGCCGGAGCTCGTCAGGATGGACGGGCAGACGATCAGCGACAGCGGCGTCGCGATGGGCTCCCCCTTCAAGTTCACGCCGATGGGAAAGTCGGGGACCGAGGTGAGCGAGCTCTTCCCCGGGATCGGGCAGCACGTTGACGAGATGGCGGTCATCCGCTCGATGTACACCGACATCCCGGCCCACGAGGTCGCTACCGTGTTCATGAACACCGGCTCGCTGCGGATCGTGAAGCCGAGCATGGGCTCCTGGGTCGTCTACGGCCTCGGGACCGAGAACCAGAACCTGCCCGGCTTCATCTCGCTTCGCAACGGCGGCCTGCCCTCGGGCGGCGCGGCGAACTACGGGTCCGCCTTCCTGCCCGGGATATTCCAGGGCTCGAGCGTCAACACGCAGACGGCGACGGTGGCGCAGATGATCCAGAACATCCACAACCCCTACATCGGCGGCGCCGAGCAGCGCCGCCAGATGGACTTCGTGAAGCAGCTGGACGACATGAGGAACAAGGACCTCCAGCACGACCAGGTCCTCGAGACCCGACTCGAGTCCTACGAGATCGCCTTCAAGATGCAGGCGGCCGCGACGGACGCGTTCGACCTGAACAAGGAGAGCGATGCGATGCGCGCGGCCTACGGGAACACACCGCAGGGCAAGCAGCTCCTCCTGGCCCGGCGCCTCGTCGAGCGGGGCGTGCGATTCGTGCAGGTCTGGCACGACGGGTGGGACCACCACCAGGACCTTCAGGAGCGGATCACGAAGAAGGCCAGGGAGGTGGACCAGCCGATCGCCGCGCTGCTCGCCGACCTGAAGCAGAGGGGCCTCCTCGACTCCACGCTCGTCGTCTGGGGCGGGGAATTCGGGCGCAAGCCGACCCGGGACCGCAACGGCTACGAGAACCCGGGGCGCGACCACAACGCGCGGGCGTTCACGGTCTGGCTCGCGGGCGGGGGCGTCAAGGGCGGCCTCGTCTACGGGGCCACGGACCAGTTCGGCGCCGAGGCCGTGACGGACAAGGTGCACGTGCACGACCTTCACGCGACCATCCTGAGGACGCTCGGATTCGACCACACCAAGCTCACCTACCGCTTCAACGGGCGCGATTTCCGCCTGACGGACGTCGCCGGCAACATCGTCCAGCCGATCCTGGCGTGATGAAGCGGGCGGGCATAGCAGTCTGCGTGGCGCTCATCTCCGCGGGCCGCCTCCCGGCGGACATCGTGGCCGCCCCGGCGCCGTCCCGGGCCGCGCCGGCGGTCTCGGGCGAGGACCTCCAGTTCTTCGAGACCCGGATCCGGCCCGTCCTCGCCGACCACTGCTACAAGTGCCACAGCCGCGAGGCCGACAAGATCAGGGGCGGGCTGATGCTGGACACGCGCGAGGGGATGCTCCACGGGGGCGACACCGGGCCGGCAATCGAGCCGGGCAAGCCCGAGGACAGCCTCATCGTCGACGCGATCGGCTACAAGGACGCCGACCTCCAGATGCCGCCCAAGGGCGAGAAGCTCACCGACCAGCAGGTCGCGGACATCACCGAGTGGATCCGCCGGGGGGCGTTCGACCCCAGGTCGCTCGTCGCCAAGGGCAGCTCCCCCTCCTACGGCGGGGTCGGCAAGGACCACTGGTCCTTCCTCCCCGTGAAGAAGCAGGCGGTCCCGGCCGTGGCCGACACCGCCTGGTGCGTGACGCCGATCGACAACTTCATCCTGGCGCGCCTCGAGGAGAACTCGATGAAGCCCAACCCACCCGCCGACAAGTACACCCTCATCCGCAGGGCGACCTTCGACCTGACCGGGCTTCCCCCGACGGAATCCGAGGTGCAGCGGTACCTGGTCGACGACTCACCGGAGGCATGGACGAAGGTCGTCGACCGGCTGCTCGCCTCGCCGCACTACGGCGAGAGGTGGGGCAGGTACTGGCTCGACGTCGCCCGCTACGCCGACACGAAGGGGGACACGCCCCAGCGCGAGGACCCGAGGTACCCGTTCGCCTGGACCTACCGCGACTACGTGATCGACGCCTTCAACACCGACAAGCCCTACGACCAGTTCATCATGGAGCAGCTCGCGGCGGACAGGCTCCTCGCCGCCGAGATCCGGAGGGACCCTTCGGCGCAGCCGGACCAGAGGCCGCTCGCCGCGCTCGGGTTCCTGACGCTCGGCAACCGCTTCGAGAACAGCACGAACGACATCATCAACGACCGGATCGACGTGACGTCGAAGGCGTTCCTCGGCCTGACGGTGTCCTGCGCCCGCTGCCACGACCACAAGTTCGACCCGATCCCCACGGCGGACTACTACTCGCTCTACAACGTCTTCGCGAACTCGGGCGAGCCCAAGGAGGAGCCGTGGCTCCACCCGGTGCAGAAGACGCCAGAGCTGGTGGACTACCTTACCCGGATGCAGGCCGCGGGCCAGGCCAAGGCCGGCGTGGCGCTCGAGCTGCGCGAGCTGCCCCGCTCGGGGATCCCCGTGGCGGAGCGCCCCGCGAAGCGACGCGAGCTCTTGAAGCAGCTCTTCCAGGCGAACAAGGCCCTGGTCGACCTTGAATTCACCCCCGCCGCGCCCGCCAAGGCCGACGTCCTGGTCGACGTGCCCAGCCCCAGGGACTACCCCGTGCTCCTGCGCGGCGAGGCCCAGAACAAGGGCCCGGAGACCACGCGCCACTTCCTCTCGATCCTCTCGCCGGACCCGAAGCACCCGACCCCCTTCAGGGACGGCAGCGGCCGTCTGGACCTGGCCCGCGCGATAGCGAGCCCCTCGAACCCGATGACGGCCCGGGTCCTCGTGAACCGGGTCTGGCAGCAGCACTTCGGCACGGGATTCGTCTCGACGCCCGACGACCTCGGGAACCAGTCGGCGCCGCCGACGAACCCCGAGCTCCTCGACTACCTCGCGGCCCGGTTCGTGGGCGACGGGTGGTCGATCAAGAAGCTCCAGAGGATGATCATGCTGAGCAGCGTCTACCAGGAGGCCAGCACCGGCAGGCCCCAGTACGCGGAGATCGACCCCGACAACAAGATGCTGTGGCGCTACAACGTGCGCCAGCTCGACTTCGAGCAGATGCACGACTCCATCCTCGCCATCGCCGGCACGATCGACCTCACGATGGGGGGCAGGCCCGTCCCGATCGGCAGCGAGGGCTTCGCGACCAGGCGCGCGGTCTACGCCTTCATCGACAGGCGCAACCCCGCCGAGATCCTGACCCAGTTCAACTTCCCGAACCCGAGCGTACCGACGGGAAAGCGCTTCCTCACCCAGGTGCCCCAGCAGCAGCTCTTCCTCATGAACAGTCCGCTCGTGATCGAGACGGCCAGGAAGCTAACGCACAGGCCGGAATTCATGGAGCAGACGACGGACGAGCTGCGCGTCGCCTCGCTCTACATCTCGGTCTTCCAGCGCCCCCCGACGCCGGACGAGGTCAGGCTCTGCCTGAGCTACATCGAGTCGAACCCGGGGGGCACCTCGACCGAGGTGGCGCAGACCGCGCAGTCCGAGAAGGCCTCCCAGATGGCGGAGAGGCAGGCCAAGCAGGCCGAGAACCTGGCCCAGAACCTGAGGCGCAAGAACGCCCCGCAGGTCGAGCCGGGGGCGGAGGCGTTCAGGAGCAGGGCCCCGCTTGACGCCTGGACCAAGCTCGCGCACGGGCTTTTCCAGACAAACGAGGCGATGTTCCTCAACTAGGGCCGGCCCCGTTGGTTTCCCTTGTGAAATCGGGAAAATAGGGTGCGCTGGAAAGGGTGCCGAAACTCAATGCCCTCCTCATCGCGCTTGGCGCCCTAGGCCTGGCGGGCTGCGCCTCGACGACGCCGGGGCCGCCGGCCCCGGCCCCAGCCTCGGCCCCTGTCCCGGGCCGGATCGTCCTTGTGCCGTCCGACGACGCCTACAAGGCCGCGGTGCAGGGCCTCAGCCCGACGGAGCAGAAGGCCCTCAAGAAGGGGCTCGGATTCATGGTGGACACGCTGCTCACGGCCCCGACGCCGATAGAGACCATGGCCTGGAGCCGCAAACGCCCCGACACGCCGCTCTCGGTGAGGATCGCGGACTTTGTCCGTTTTGTCGACCTCCAGCCCCCGCTCGGCGGGGGCACCCGGGTCAACCTTGCGACTGCGAGGGTGCTGGCCGGCCTCACGTACGACGAGACGACCTTCGACCCGGTCTTCAGGATTGTTTTCGAGGTCGAGCCATCTTCGTCGGGAGTGACGACGGCGACGGCCTTGGGCGCAGGCCCGGCGTGCAGGAGGCCCGGCGACGAGTTTCCGCCCGGATCGGCCGCGCTCACCCGCAGCGAGGAGATCGCGTTCATGAAGGCCTTCCTGAGGACGCTCCTGAAGATCAACGCGCAGCTCCAGTAGACCTCTGCCGGGCTATTTCCCGGGGTTGGCGGCGGGTGGCGAGGCGATCGTGCGGGAGAGGTAGTTCGACGCCCGGTTAACGAGGCTGTACGGGACCACCATCTTCCAGCCGTCGGCGTCGTGGACGAGGCTCACGTCGCTCTGGTGCACGACGTCGTCGTCGACGTGCTGCCACTCGGTCTGGAGCGTCACGTCGTTGGCGTCCACGTCGACCTCGCCCGTGACCTGCATGCCGCCGACGGGGTGGGGGCTGCCCGCCAGCATGAACGCCATGAGCTTCTCGGGCGTGTCGTATTCGGAGCGCATGTCGGCCGGGAGAGTCGCCGCGAGCGCCTCCAGCCTGGCGCGCGCCTCGGCCCCGAAAGTGATCGTACTCGCCTCAAGAGCGATGTCCCCGATCCTGGCCGCCCAGAGCTGGGTCGCGAAGGCATTGCGGGCCGTGGCGCGGCCGGCATTGCCCAGCGTCTCAATCGGCGTCAGGCCGCCGGCGAGCGGAACCGTCTGCCTCGACGTTGTGCCGGACGCGGCCGATCGATCCGGCGCGGTTCCCGGCGTGGAAGCCGTGACGCTTTCCGCACGGGCGGCCGATTCGGCTGTCTTCGCCAGCTTCAGGTTCTCATCCCTGAGGCGCGCGTTCTCGGCGGCAAGTTGGCTTAGCTTGGCGCCATCGGCCTCGTGTCTTTCTGACGACAGATGCCAGAATAGCAGGAACACGGCCAGAAGCGCCGTCGGCACGGCGACAAAAAAGATCTTGTATTTGGTCATGCCCGTGGATGTGCCGGCAGGTTCTCCAGCCGCGGAATGCGGCAACCCGTCGGCAGTAATCTCCCGGCGCAATTTTTCAAGCTCTTCGATCCGCGGCTCAATCCGCTTTCGGACGGCGCGGCGGCACGACAGCCACGCCAAGAGCGTGGCGGTCACCGATACTCCGACCAAAGCGATGACCCAGGCCCGTGCGGCCGGATCCGCCCACACGGCCGCCGTGAATCCCGGCGGATCCCGGCGGCTCATTATCCCGTGCGTTGTGCCGGCTGCGATCAAGCCGCCCGCGATTATCGGGAGGAAATACCATGTGCCGATGTTGAGCAGCATCGTCCGCTGGTGGCGCAGCAGGTCGAGGTAGGCGTCGACTCTCTCGAGCAGGGGAGCATCCGAGCCCAGTCTGCGGCGCTTGGCGCGCCGCCGTTCGAGAAGAAAGACCAGCGACACAGCCAGGCCCAGGACCATCGCGATTCCGATGGGCCACGCGGCCCTGCCCAACCTCCACCAGAAGAAGCCATAAAACATGGCAGCCAGCACGCCGCCCCAGCCCTCGAGCGTGTCCCGCAGGAGCAGGCCGAACTCCAACTTCTGCCGCTTTTCCTCGAACGTCCGCCTTATGACGGACAGGTCGGCTCTCGCGCCCATCGGCAGTTCCTGGCGCTTCCAGATCGTCTCCCAGTCATTCCAGTTCATCGGCGACTCCTTTCAATTGGGCGGCGAGGCGCCTTCGCGCACGCGTGAGCGCCACGCCCACGTGGTTTTCGGTCAATCCGGTTATTTCGGCCATCTCCCGATAGGCCAGTCCGTCGAGCATCAGCAGCACCAGGGCCCGGTCGAACTCCGGGATGCCCTGGATCGCCGCGTAGAGCTTGTCGATCAGCTCCCTGTCGCCGGCGCTCTCGGCCGGGGAGGATCCATTGGCCGCCAGCGAATCGTGGTCGGCCATGGGCTCCAGGAGCCGCTCGCGACGCGCGGTTCCCCTGTGCCACGTGAGCGCCGTGTTGAGGCAGACGCGGTAGAGCCAGGTCGAGGGCTTCGCCTGGCGCCGGTAGGAGGGGAGCGACTCCCAAATCTGAAGCATGAGCTCCTGCTCCAGGTCCGCGGAGTCCGCCGCCGAGTCGGCAAACGACCGCGTCACCTTCACCAGTATCCCGCGGTGCTCACCAAGCCACGCCTTGAACAGCGATTCATGTTCGGGAGTGGGGCTCATCTGGGTGATTAGTCGCCGCGGCGGGCGAATCCTTACACAGTTTCGTGGGATTGCCGCACGAATTTCGCTTGTCACGCGGGCGGCGAGGGGGGAACTGTCAGGGCCGATGGCATCCGGATACACCGAAGCCAGCATCAAAACCCTCTCCTCGACCGAGCACATCCGGCTGCGCCCGGGCATGTACATCGGGAGGCTGGGCAACGGCGCGCACGCCGAGGACGGGATTTACGTGCTGCTCAAGGAGACGATCGACAACTCCGTCGACGAGTTCACGATGGGCCACGGCAAGAAGATCGAGATCGAGCTCGAGGAGCGCCGGGCCAGGGTGCGCGACTACGGGCGCGGGATACCCCTCGGCAAGCTCCTCGAGTGCGTATCCGTCATCAACACGGGCGCCAAGTACGACAGCGAGACCTTCAAGAAGGCCGTGGGCCTGAACGGGGTCGGACAGAAGGCCGTCAACGCGCTTTCCATCGAGTACAGGGCGCAGGCCGTGCGGGAGGGGGAGGTGAAGGTGGTCGAGTTCGCCAAGGGCAAGCTGAAGAAGGACCACCGCGTCTCGAAGACCGGCGAGCGCAACGGCACCGGCATCGAGTTCGCCCCCGACGCCGAGCTCTTCGGCTCGAACCTCAAGTTCAGGCCCGAGTTCGTGGAGGACATGCTCTGGAACTACGCGTTCCTGAACCGGGGCCTGACGCTGACGCTGAACGGCAAGCCCTTCAAGTCGGAGAACGGCCTCAAGGATCTCCTTGAGAAGAACCTTATCGGGGAGCCCCTGTACCCCATCATCCACCTGGAGGGAGAGGACATCGAGATAGCCATCACCCACGGCTCCCACTACGGCGAGGAGTACTTCTCCTTCGTGAACGGGCAGCACACGACGATGGGGGGCACGCACCTTCAGGCCTTCCGCGAGGCCTTCGTCGACACGCTGCGCAACTTCTACAAGCGCGACCTCGACGCGGCGGACGTCCGCCAGTCGGTCGTGGCGGCGATCTCCGTGCGGGTCATGGAGCCGATCTTCGAGTCGCAGACGAAGACGAAGCTCGGCTCGAGCGTCATCGGGCCCGACGGGCCGTCGATCAAGGAATTCATAGGAAAGTTCGTCCAGCAGACGCTCGACGTCTACCTCCACAAGAACCCGGAGACGGCCGACGCGCTCATCAAGCGCATCCAGGAGAGCGAGCACGAGCGCAAGGAGCTGGCCGGGATCCGCAACCTCGCGCGGGAGCGCGCCAAGAAGGCCTCGCTCCACAACCGGAAGCTGCGCGACTGCCGGCTCCACCTGGGCGACAAGGACGAGCGCTCCGAGGAGAGCGCGATCTTCATCGTCGAGGGCGACTCGGCCGCGGGATCCCTGACCGCGTGCCGCAACGTCCAGACCCAGGCCGTGTTCGCGCTCAAGGGGAAGCCCCTCAACACCTACGGCCTCTCGAAGAAGGTCATCTACGAGAACGAGGAGTTCCACCTCCTGCAGTCCGCCCTCAACATCGAGGACGGCCTCGACGGCCTGCGCTACGGCAAGGTCGTCATCGCGACGGACGCGGACGTCGACGGGATGCACATCCGGCTGCTGCTCATCTCGTTCTTCCTCCAGTTTTTCCCCGAGTTGATCGCGCACGGCCACCTTTTCATCCTTGAGACGCCCCTCTTCCGCGTCCGCAACAAGAAGGAGACCCACTACTGCTACACGGAGACGGAGAAGCAGGCGGCGGTCGAAAGGGTGGGGGCGGCGGCGGAAATCACCCGCTTCAAGGGCCTGGGCGAGATCTCGGCCGGCGAGTTCAAGGCGTTCATCGGCGACGACATCCGCCTTGAGCCGCTCTCGCTCGCCCACGTCACCAACAGCGAGCTCCTCCTCTCGTTCTTCATGGGCAAGAACACGCCGGAGCGGCAGGACTTCATCATCGAGAACCTTCGCGTCGAGAAGGATGTCGTCACGGCCTGAGCGGCCGCGAAAACGAATGGCCAAGGAAACGAAGCTGCCCGGATCAAAGAAAGGCGCCGAGTCGTCGCCGCTCGAGCGGAGCTACAAGGACTGGTTCCTGGACTACGCGAGCTACGTCATCCTGGACCGCGCCGTCCCGCACATCGACGACGGGCTGAAGCCGGTCCTTCGGCGTGTGCTCCACACGCTATGGGAGATGGACGACGGCCGCTTCCACAAGGTGGCCAACATCGTCGGGGCCACCATGCGGTTCCACCCGCACGGGGACGCGTCCATAGGGGCGGCGCTGGTCGGGATGGGCCAGAGGGCGTGGCTCGTGGAGCCGCAGGGCAACTTCGGCAACGTCCTGACGGGCGACGAGGCCGCCGCCCCTCGGTACATCGAGGCGCGCCTCACGCCGTTCGCTCGCGAGGTCCTGTTCAACCCGAAGACGACCCCGTGGCAGCTGAGCTACGACGGCCGCGCGAAGGAGCCCATTACCCTCCCGGCCAAGTTCCCGATCGTCCTCCTCGAGGGCGCCGAGGGGATCGCGGTCGGCCTCTCGACCAAGATCCTGCCGCACAACTTCAACGACCTCTGCCGTGCGGCCATCAACCACCTCCAGGGCAAGACCTTCCGGATATACCCCGACTTCCCAACCGGGGGGCTGGCTGACTTCTCCGAATACAACGACGGCGAGCGCGGCGGGAAGGTGAAGATCCGCGCGCGGATCGAGCGGAGGAGCAAGATCCTCCTCGCGATCACGGAGCTCCCGTACGCGACGACGACCGAGTCCGTCATCGAGTCGATCCTGGCCGCGAACGCCAAGGGCAAGATCAAGATCAAGCGGGTGGATGACAACACGGCCGACCAGGTGGAGATCCTGGTCCACCTGCCGCAGGGGGCCGAGCCAGAGAAGTTGATCCAGCAGCTGTGCGTCTTCACGAGCTGCCAGGTGGCGATCTCGCCCTCCGCATGCGTGATCGACGACGACAAGCCCGTTTTCCTCGGCGTCCGGGAGATCCTGAGGCGCAGCGTCGACAAGACGGTTGAGCTCCTGAAGAAGGAGCTCCAGATCCGCCAGGGCGAGCTCGACCAGCAGTGGCACTGGGATTCCCTGGAGAGGATATTCATCGAGGAGCGCATCTACCGCCGGATCGAGAAGTCGAAGACCTGGGAGAGCGTTCTCGGCGAGATCCGCGAGGGGCTGAAGCCTTTCGTCAAGCAGCTCCGGCGGGAGATCGTGGACGACGACATCGCCCGGCTGACCGAGATACGCATCAAGAGGATATCGGCCTACAACCGGTTCGAGGCCGACGAGAGGCTGAAGAAGATCGAGGACGAGATGAAGGGCGTGAGGCACGACCTCAAGAACCTCACCGCCCACGCGATCAAGTGGTTCGAGATGCTCCAGGAGAAATACGGCAAGGGAATCAGGAGGCGCACCGAGTACGACGAGATAGAGCAGATCAGCGCGGCCGAGGTCGTGTCGGCGAACCAGCGGCTCTACGTGAACCGCGAGGAGGGGTTCATCGGCCTCAACTGGCGCCAGCACGAGTTCGTGCAGGAGTGCACGATACTCGACAGCGTGCTCTGCATCATGGCAGACGGGTCGCTCAAGGTGTCGAAGGTCGCCGACAAGGTCTTCATGGGGCTCGGCATCATCCACTGCACCGTCTTCCCGAAGGACGGCGACACGTCGTTCTACACGATGATCTACCAGGACGGCGCGAGCGGGAAGGCGTTCGCAAAGCGGTTCCAGATCGGCGGCCTTTCACGCGACAAGCTCTACCCCCTCACCAAGTCCGACGGATCCAGGGTCGTCTTCTTCGAGGTCAGCCCGACGGAGAAGGCCATGCCGAAGAAGGTCCATGTGTCGCTCGATGGCCGAAGCGGGGCGCGCGTGCGGGAATTCGACTTCGACATCGGGGCACTGGCCCTAAGTGGCCGATCGGCGAAGGGGATAACCGTCACCAAGTGGCTGGTTAAGGACGTGAGGCGGATCGACCCGGCATAGGCACCCGGGAATGCGGCCGCTTAGGTAGGGAATCACCCCCTATCTATACGGGTCGATTGGAGAGCATAATGCTTTGCAGTGGCTGAAGTTTGATGCCACGGGGCGGACGCGTTCCCATGCACATTTACGACAACCTGAGAAGGCAAAATGCCGCGGGATCAACCGCGGCGCAGGGGTCGCGCGGGGGCCCGCCCCGGGGGCATTCCAAGGACCAAGATGCATACTGAAGAAGTCAGGCGCCAGGCGGCCCTCCTCAAGACGGGGGCCCTTCAAAACGCGATCCTCAACAGCGCGAACTTCTCGAGCATCGCCACCGACGAGGAGGGCGTGATCCAGCTCTTCAATATCGGCGCCGAGCGCATGCTGGGCTATGATGCCATCGACGTCGTGAACCATATCACGCCCGCCGAGATATCGGACCCCCAGGAGCTGGTCGCGCGCGCCAAGCAGCTGAGCCTGGAACTGGAGACCACGATCCTGCCGGGCTTTGAGGCGCTGGTCTTCAAGGCCTCCCGCGGGATCGAGGACATCTACGAGCTGACGTACATCCGGAAGGACGGAAGCCGACTGCCGGCCGTCGTCTCGGTCACGGCGCTGCGCGACGAACGAGACGGGATCATCGGCTACCTGCTCATCGGGACTGACAACACCGCCCGCAAGCTCGTGGAGGAGGAGCGCATGAAGCTCGATCAGCGCCTGCGCGACCAGCAGTATTACACCCGCTCGCTGATTGAATCCAACATCGACGCCCTGGTGACCACGGACCCGCAGGGCATCATGATAGACGTCAACAAGCAGATGGAGGCGCTGACCGGCTGCACGCGCGACGAGCTTATCGGCGCCCCGTTCAAGGACCACTTCACCGACCCCGTGCGGGCCGAGGCGGCCACAAGGCGCGTCCTTAGCGAGAAGAAGGTCACCAACTACGAGCTCACCGCCCTTGCCAGCGACGGCAGGGAGACCGTGGTCTCCTACAACGCCACCACTTTCTACGACCGTGCCCGGACGCTGAAGGGGGTGTTTGCCGCGGCACGGGACGTCACCGAGGAAAGGCGGACGGCGAACGCGCTGAGCGCCTCGGAGCTGCGCTACCGCCGGCTGTTCGAAACGGCCAAGGAGGGCATCCTGATACTCGATCCCGGATCCGGGATGGTGGTGGACGTGAACCCCTTCCTGATCGCGCTGCTGGGGTTTTCGCGCGAGCAGTTCCTCGGGAAGGCGATATGGGAGCTTGGCTTCTTCAAGGACATCGTGGCCAACGAGGGCAAGTTCACGCAGCTGCGGGAGAAGGAATACATCCGCTACGAGAACATGCCCCTTGAGACGATAGACGGCCGGCGGATCGAGGTGGAGTTCATCAGCAACCTCTACCTGGTCAACGGCCTGAAGGTGATCCAATGCAGCGTGCGCGACGTGAGCGAGCGCCGGAAGGCGGAGGAGGAGGTGACGAAGCTTCATGCCGAGCTCGAGCAGCGCGTGATCCTGCGGACCGCCGAACTGGAGTCGGCGAACAAGGAGCTTGAGGCCTTCTCCTACTCGGTCTCGCACGACCTCCGGGCGCCGCTTCGCGCCATGGACGGGTTTTCCCAGGCGGTGCTGGAGGACTTCGGCGGGATGCTGCCCGACGCGGGTCGCCACCAGCTGGAGACCATCCGCAAGGGTGCGCAGCAGATGGGCGAATTGATAGACGCACTGCTGAAATTCGCGCGCCTCGGCCGGCAGGCCCTGAACAGGCAGGTCATCAACACCGGCCAGCTGGTGCTGGGCACGCTCGACGAGCTGGGCTCCCCTTGGCCCGACCGAGCGGTCGAGGTCCGGATCGGGGCGCTGCCCCCGAGCACCGGCGACCCGGTGCTCCTGAAGCAGGTATGGCTGAACCTCCTGTCGAACGCGCTGAAATACACGCGCAAGCGGGAAAAGGCCCTTGTGGAAATCGGCTGCGTGACGACCGATGGCGTCGAGACGTTCTTCGTGCGCGACAACGGCACCGGCTTCGACATGCGCTATGTCGGCAAGCTCTTCGGCGTCTTCCAGCGGTTCCATCGCGCGGAGGACTTCGAGGGCACGGGCGTCGGCCTCGCCATCGTGCAGCGGATAGTCCAGCGCCACGGCGGGCGCGTTTGGGCCGAAGCGGCCGTCGACAGCGGGTCGACGTTCTATTTCACGCTGGAAAAGGAATCCAGACCATGAACGAGACAATCGTCGCAGAGCTCCTGCTCGTCGAAGACAACCCGCAGGACCTGGAACTGGCGCTGCGCGCCCTGCGCAAGGCCGACCTCGGAAACCGAGTCCACGTCGCCCGCGACGGGGCCGAGGCGCTTGACTACGTGTTCTGCGAGGGCGCCCAGTCGGCCCGCAAGATGAATTCCGGACCCAAGGTAATACTCCTCGACCTCAAGCTGCCAAAGGTCGACGGGCTCGACGTGCTGAAGCGGCTCAAGGGCGACCCGCGCACCAGGGCCATCCCCGTGGTCGTCCTGACGTCCTCGAAGGAGCAGAGCGACATCGTCGAGAGCTACGACCTCGGCGTGAACAGCTATATCGTGAAGCCCGTGGACTTCGAGCGCTTCGCCGAGGCGGTTCGCTCGCTCGGGCTCTATTGGCTGCTGCTCAACCAGCCCCACAGGGTGGACACCTAGCCTCTCGCCATGGCGACTCCCCTCAAGATCCTGATGGCCGAGGACAATCCCGCCGACTGCGAGCTTGTGATCCGCGAGCTGCGCCGCGCCGGCTTCGAGCCCGACTGGCATCGTGTCGATACAGAGAAGGCGTTCGTTGAATTGCTCGACGATAAGCTCGACCTCGTGCTGTCGGACTTCCACATGCCCCAGTTCACGGGATTCCGCGCGCTTGAGCTTCTGAAGCAAAGCGGACTCGACATTCCCTTCATCCTGATTTCCGGAACGATAGGCGAGGACGTCGCGGTTGAGGCAATGAGAATGGGCGCGTCGGACTACCTGATGAAGGACCGGCTGACGCGACTGGGCGCCGCCGTCAACCACGCCATTGCGGAAAGGAAGCTGCGCGGCGAGAGGAGAGTCCTGGCCGAGACGCACCGCGTCACGAATGCGCAGCTGAGCCAGATGCTTGAGCACAGCCCCGCCGTGCTCTATGTCTCAAAGCTGGACGGCAGCACGACCGTCCCGCGCCTCGTCACGGAGGGCATTGTCGCGCTGCTGGGCTTCTCGGTTGCCGAGGCTTCAAGCTATGAATGGTGGCTAGGGCAGCTGCATCCCGATGATCGCGAACGTGCAATCGCCAGCAGGACTGAGGCGCTGATGGCGGGGGCCAGCGTCACGGAATACCGCATGCGCCGGAAGGACGGCACGTACCGCTGGCTCGAGGACACGCGTCGCCTGGTCCGCGACCCTTCGGGAAAGCCGATCGAGATGATCGGGGTTTGGACGGACATCACCGAGCGCAAGCGGGCCGAGGTGATCATGCGGCAAGCCTCCGGAGACGTTGCGCGCGGGAGGAGGAAGAGGATGCACATTGAGATCGCCGTGCTCGTCGTCGCGTCGGCGATGATATTCGTCACCGCCTATTGCACCGATTGGTTTGAATTCATCACTCGTTGGTTTGAGTCGCGAAAATACGTTGACGCGGACGAGATGGTCCTGACCGCCCTCTTCTTCACCGTTGGCTTGGCTATCTTCGCCTATAGGCGCTGGCGTGAGACGGAACTGGAAATGACGAGCCACCAGCAGGTGGAGGCGGCCCTGGGACGGCTGCACGACGAGCTCGACCGGCGGGTGCAGCAGCGCACCGTGGAATTGAACGCAGCGAACCGGGCGCTGCGCGCCGAGATCACCGAGCGCCAGAAGGCCATGGAGGCGTTGGGCGAAAGCGAGGCTCAGTTCCGGCAGGTCGTCGAGAACATCCACGAGGTGTTCTGGGTCGTCGATCCCGCGAAAAACAGGGTGATTTACGTCAGCCCCACCTACGAAAAAATCTGGGGCCTGAGCTGCCAAAACGCCTACGCGGGCTCCCACATAGGCCTGGATTCGATCCATGAGGACGATTTGGCGCGGATCGAGCTGGCGAGGCGCGACAAGGAGTCCCTCGGAACCTACGACGAGGAATTCCGGATCCTGAGGCCTGACGGCTCCATCCGCTGGATCCACGACCGGGCCTTCCCGGTTCGCGACGCGGCCGGGGCCATTCTCCGAATCGTCGGCGTGGCGGAGGACGTCACCGAGCGGAAGCTGCTGGAGGACCAGTTCAGGCAGGTGCAGAAGATGGAGGCGATGGGAACCCTGGCGGGGGGCATCGCCCACGACTTCAACAACATCCTTACCGCGATCATCGGCTACACCGAGCTTTCCGAGATGACGCTCGTGGGGAACCCCAAGGTGCGCGCGTTCCTCGGCTCGGTCCTCCAGGCGGCAGGCCGCGCCACCGGCCTTATCCGCCAGATCCTGACATTCAGCCGCCGGCAGGCGCTTGAGCGCAAGCCCATCAAGCTGCTGCCGGTCGTCGACGAAAGCCTCAAGCTTCTCCGGGCGACCGTCCCCACGACGATCGAGTTCGACACGGCGCTCGCGAAGGACACGCCCACGGTCCTCGCCGACTCGAACCAGATCCACCAGATCCTCATGAACCTCGGGACCAACGCCTGGTACGCCATGAGGTCCCGGTGCGGCCAGCTTCGGGTCAAGCTCGAGAAATGGTTCGTCGACGCGGAGCAGGCAGGCGCCGAGCCGAGCCTGCGGCCCGGAATCTACGCGCGCATCTCGGTCAGCGACACCGGCTGCGGGATGGACCAGGCCACGCTGCGGCGCCTCTTCGAGCCCTTCTTCACGACGAAGCCGCCCGGGGAGGGCACGGGCCTTGGCCTGGCGGTGGTGCATGGCATCATGGACAGCCACGACGGCGCCGTCACGGTTGAGAGCCGGCCCGGCGAGGGCACGACGTTCCGCCTCTACTTTCCCGAGCACGAGGGGGCGGCGGTCCTGGCGCCCGCAAAGGAGGGGCCGGTGCCCCGGGGCAATGGCGAGCGGATCCTCGTGCTCGACGACGAGGAGGTGCTCGCGATGCTTGTCCAGAGGGCGCTGACTGAGCTTGGCTATGAAGCCGTGTTTGCGACGAAGCCCGGCGCGGCGCTCGAACTGGTGCGCGCCGATCCCCAGCGCTTTGCGCTCGTCCTCACGGACCAGACGATGCCCGAGATGACCGGCATTCAGCTCGCGACCGAGCTCCAGCTGATCCGGCCCGACCTGCCCGTCATCATGATGACCGGCTACACAGCGCCGCACATGGCCGAGCGGGTCGAGGCCGCGGGCGTCCGCGATCTCCTCCTAAAGCCCGTCACCCTGCAATCGCTGGGAGTCGCGGTGCAGGCCATCCTGAGCGGCGCCCCGGGAGGCTTCCGGGGTACGGGCACCCCCTTTCCGGGGCCTACTGCGGGTCCTCCTCCTTCAGCGCGGCCTCCACAACTCGCCGGCGTCTGAGGTAGTAGACGGTCATTCCCCCCTGGTAGAGCACGGTCAGGAGGGCGACCAGGAGGTAGAACATCCCCATGGCCCCGATGAGCAGCTGCTCAACGGTCATCCCCTGCTGCTGTGCGGCCTGAAGGATCGGCTCGGCGGCCTCGCCCGTGACGTAGGGAAGCATCCAGGCGACGTCGGGCTTTAGGAGGCGGAAACCGGCATAGGCAAGGATCACGGCCATCAGGTAGAGCTGGCTCGAGACAAGCCAGCGCATCCCGTCGCGGCCGACCCGGAGCAGGGCGACCCCATGGAGCTCGATGGCGCCGGCAGCCGCAATGAGGAGCCCTATGACCGCGCCCGAGATGTCCTTCGAGGCCGCCGAGAGGAGCGCGAAGCCGCCGGCGACAATGAGGACCGAAAGCCCGTCGAACCGCGCGATGCGGGTGACGCGCCTGAGTGTCTCGGCGGGAAGGATGGGGGGCTTCATGGCGTCAGGGCAGAGGTTGTCATTCCACCTGTTGGGCGCCAATCACAAGCTTCTTCGCTTGGGTGTTGCGAATGCGCCGAATTGGGGAATGATTCGGGGGCAAGTAGAACCCCATTACCCCATGGATACACCTGTTGCCGCGCTCATTGAGCGCAAGGGATCGGCAGTGCACGCCGTGGCTTCGACGATAACAGTCGCCGAGGCCGTGGCCGAGATGAACAAGAAGCGGATCGGCTGCATCGTGATCGTCGACGACGGACGGATCGCGGGCATCTTCACGGAGCGCGACGTCCTTCGGAGGGTCGTCGGCGCGGACGTCGACCCGAAGACGACCCTCGTCGGCGCCGTGATGACAAAGGACGTCCACACGGTCCCGCCCGACACGACCGTGGAGCAGACCATGGTGCTGTTCGCCGAGAGGCGGTGCCGCCACATCCCCGTCGTTGACCACGACCGCCTGTGCGGCCTGATCTCTATCGGCGACATCTCCCGCTGGGTCGCCGACACGAGCAAGGCCGAGGCGGACCACCTGAAGAACTACATCGCCGGCGGAATTCACGCCTGATCGGACGATCCCGGCGGCCCACTGGGGCGCCTCGGAAATCCACCGGCGGGATTTGACGCGGCTGCGTCAAGGGGCACCCTTTTCCGGCACCCCATAGTCCCTTTCCATGAAAATCATGACCACGGCACTCGCATTCGCGCTCGCGGCTACAGCCTCAAACGCAGCCATCGTGACAAAGGACGTCGATTATGAGCACGGCGGCGTCAAGCTGCGCGGATTCCTCGCCTACGACGACGCCAAGACCAAGGACGGCAAGCTGCCCGGCGTCCTGGTCGTCCACGAATGGTGGGGCCTGAACGACTACGTCAAGGGCCGCGCCGTGATGCTCGCCAACCTCGGCTACGTCGCGTTCGCCGCGGACATGTACGGCGCGGGGGTCCTCGCGACGGATCCGAAGGAGGCGGGCAACCTCTCGGGGCAGTTCACCGGGAATCCCCTGCAGGCGCAGCGCGCGCAGGCCGGCCTTGACCAGCTCATTGGGACGGGCCTCGTCGACCCCTCCAGGGTGGCGGCCATAGGCTACTGCTTCGGCGGCTCGACCGTCCAGGCCCTTGCCTATTCTGGGGCCCCGCTGGCCGGGATCGTCAGCTTCCACGGGGGCCTGATCCCCGCCACGGCCGAGACCGCCGCCAGGGTCAAGGCGAAGATCCTCATCTGCCACGGGGCCCTGGATCCGTCGGCGAAGCAGGAGCGCATCGACGCCTACCTGAAATCGATGAACGACACCAAGCTCGACTACCGCTTCGTCATCTACGCGGGCGCGTTCCACGCCTTCACGAATCCAGAGTCGGACGCCAACGCGGAGAAATTCCCTGGCATGAAGGGATTCATCGGCTACAGCCCGTCCGCCGACCGGCGCTCGTGGCAGGACATGCAGGATTTCTTCGCGGAGATCTTCGCGCCGGCGAAGGGCTGAGCGAAGTGAGTCTCGGCTGACGCCTAGTCGTCGCCGCCGACCTTGATCGCAGCATGGACCAGGCGTTCGGGATTCAGTGCGGTCCTTGGCAACCACAGAGCAATCAGTGCCGCGGCCAGCGCGAAGGCAAAAGTTCCCCATAGGCAGCCTGCGAGACCTGAGATTTGGAAAAGGACGCCTGAGAGAAGGCATCCGATTAGGCGCCCTCCCGCGTTGGCCATGTAGTAGAATCCGACGTTGAGCGCCACCCTGTCCCCATCGGTATAGTCGAGGATCAGGAACGAATGAACTGCCGAGTTTATCGCGAAGACGACGCCGAATAGCGCGAGCCCCACGATGATTGTGGTCTGGGGCGGAATATTCGTGGAGAGCGCAAGCGGTACGACGGCGGCAACGCCCGCGAGCGCAAAGGCTGCCCAGGAAGCCGTGGCGCCATTTGGGCTGCGCCCTCGCAGTACAGCCGGTGCCGACGATTGGACGACTCCATATCCGATCACCCAGATTGCCATGAATGTTCCGACCTGCGAGAAGCTCCATCCCAATGTGCCTTCGAGAAAGATAGGTACGCCGACAACGAACCAGATATCGCGAGCCCCGAAGAGGAAAAACCTGGCCGCCGACAAGACATTGATCTCCCTAGTCTTCGAGAAGAGCTGCTTGAATCCGACTTTTGCGCTGGAGAGACCCATTCTTGAGGGGAGCGCCAGCCACGACCCTAGCGAAACGGCCAGAAGGGATGCGGCCATGATCCAAAGTGCGTTCGCATAGCCGGCGGCATTCAGAAGATAGCCGCCGACAAAGAATCCGAAGCCCTTCAGCGCGTTCTTGGAGCCGGTCAGAATGGCAACCCACTTGAACAAAGTTCCTCCCTGATCCTTTGGCACCAGAACCTTGATCGAGCTCTTGGCGCTCATCTTGGTCAGGTCCTTGGCGATTCCGGATAACGACTGCATAGCCATCACGTAAGTGACCGAAGCCGCCTCAGACCAGGCGGGGTTCAGGAGCGCCATGAGCGCAAGCGATGCCACCTGCAGAAAAAGGCCGCCGATCAGCGTTATCCCAAGCCCCATGCGGCTTCCCAGCCAGCCGCCGAGCAGGTTTGTTATGACCCCAAAGAACTCGTAAAACAGAAAGAGAAAGGCGAGCTGCACCGGGCTATAGCCAAGGCGGAAAAAATGCAGCAGCACCAGCATCCGCAGGGCGCCGTCGGTGATCGTGAATCCCCAGTACGCGCCTGTGACGATGACGTAATTGCGAAGCTTCACGAAGTCACAGCGAAAGGGCGACCTTGCGGGCAAGCTCGGCCATCCGGTTGGAGTAGCCCCATTCGTTGTCATACCAGGCGTAGATCTTCACAAGCGTGCCGTCGACGATCATGGTCGAGGGCGCGTCGACGATCGCGGATCGCGGATCGCCTCTGAAATCGACGGAGACGAGCGGGCGCTCCTCGTAGCCCAGAATCCCGACAAGCGGGCCTGTGGTGGCGGCGTCTTTGAGCAGCCTGTTGACCTCGGCCACGGTTGTCGTCCGCTTCACCTTGAATACGCAGTCGGTAAGCGAGGCATTCAGAAGCGGAACGCGAACGGCGTGGCCATTCAGCTTTCCGAGCAATTCGGGGTAGATGAGCCCGATCGCGGTCGCGGATCCGGTGGTCGTTGGAATAAGCGAGAGTCCCGCCGCCCTGGCGCGGCGGAGGTCCTTGTCCGGCCTGTCAACCAGGCTCTGCGTGTTGGTGGCATCGTGGATTGTGGTGATGACTCCGTTATCGATTCCGATGCCCTCGTGTATCACCTTCACTATCGGCGCGAGGCAGTTGGTGGTGCACGAGGCGTTGGTCAGCAGATGGTGCGTTGCCGGATCATAAAGCCCATCATTGACGCCCATCACAATGTTGAGCGCTTTGCCGTTCACAGGGGCCGCCACAATCACTTTCCTTACACCACGATCAAGGAACGCCTCCATGTCCACCGGCTTGCGAAACCTTCCGGTGCACTCAAGGACGATGTCCACGCGATGTTCGGACCATGGCGCGTCGCCGGGCTTGGCGAATTCCGTAAATGCGATGCGGCTTTCGCCGACTGTGATAGAATGATCCGACGCGGTCGCCTCTCGCGTCCAGCGTCCCTGGACCGAGTCGAAATTCATCAGATGCGCCGCGCAGGCGGCACCACCTTTCAATTCGTTTATCAGCACCCACTCAAACTCGGGCCAGTTCCACGCCGCCCTGAGGGTGAGCCTGCCTATTCGTCCGAAGCCATTGATGCCAATGCGCGCCTTCTTCATGGGCTGCCAATCACCCCTTGGCCGTTTGCTTTTCCCGTTCCCCTATCGCGCGAGACTCCCTTTTGCGTCGATCGTGATCTAGATCCGCGAGGGGCAGGCTGCAGGATAGATCGACGCGCCGCTGGATCTGTAACGCGACCCTTCTGAAACATTCAAAGACCTCGAGATCAGACCCGGGGGATATCGACGGGTCGGGCGAGCCCCAGTGTGAAACGACCGTGCGGGCCGGCCACACCGGAAAGGCAGCCTTGGCGTGGTCGCTCAGGGTGATGACAAAATCAGGTTTCGAACCCAGGGACTCGGTCACGGGCCTGGAGCGCGCGCTGGCGGCGTCAATACGGTAGCATTCGCGAAGAACCCGGAGCGCGTGGGGATTTACCTCGCCGCACGGGTTTACCCCTGCGCTATGGGCTTCGAAGGCTCCCTTTCCTCTCTTGCCCAGGAGGAATTCTCCGAAGATGGCGCGCGACGAATTCTCGGTGTCTATGAACAGCACCTTGAACGGGGCAATCGTGCTCATGTGGGTCTTGCTGGTGGACGGAATTCCGCTTGGTGCCCCGCTGGAACCGGGATCACCGGACAAGATGCCGGATGGGCGCGGCCGGCGCCTTCGCCGACGCGCAGCAAATCGGGGCGTTGTCCTTGTGCCTTTTCTTCAGCTTGCGCAGTCTGCCAATGTCTGCGCGAAAGACAGGATCCTCGCTCGCGCAGTCCTGAAGGCACGCCAGGTTGGCCGATAGCTCAACCGGCTGCCGGGCGGGCAGGCGGTAGATCATCCAGTTTGCCTTCTTTTGGGAGATAACCAGCCCGTGCCGGCGCAGGTAGGCGAGGTGCTTGGAAACCTTCACCTGCGGCTCGCCGAGGATGTCCTGGATATGGCATACGCAGAGTTCGCCCTCGAGGAGGAGGTTGAGTATGCGAAGGCGTGTCTGGTCGCAGAGGCACTGGTAGATCTGGACAAGTTTCATCGCGCAATGTCAGCAGCACGCCGATTCGAGGCCGCATGCCTCCCGGGCAAGGCAATCCGTGTGCTTGGATTCGAGCCCGAACCTAAGTTCGCCGGTCCCCACCTCGAAGGACGTGATGGGATATTGCGAAACCACGCCGTCCTCGTACTCGACCTCCACGTCGAGGTCCCCGTGGGGAAGGATGGGCTTCGCGAGCCCGAGGATCGAGGCGAGCTTGCCGGCCTTGAGCCGGTGTTCCCCGTCGTTCCTCGCCAGCCAGACCTGGAGAACGCAGGCCTCCCTGGAATGCAGGGTGCCGCCGCAGTCGATGAAGCGCTTCGCCACGTGCCCCACCTCGGTGACGTGAAAGTCCGCCTGTATCTCCCCGCCGCCCGGCAGGAAGATGCGGAGGTTGCTCTCGGGGTGGCGGCCCAGCAAATCCTTCAGGTCGGAAAGCTTCATGCCCTGAATAGTATATACCGATAGAGGAATGTACAAGCGGATTCCGCGACGGCGGGCCTCGGACCATGGAAACGCGCAGGACCCGCCCGTTCGGCGCTAGAGGCCGGCGGTCGGCCCTCGGTGGTGGCCCACCTTGGCCAGGTAGCGGCCGCCGGCCCTGCGGACGGAGACGCGCGCGCCGAAGACGCCTCCCAGGGCGCGCGAAGTGACAACGTCCGCCTTCGGCCCCGAGGCGAAAACCCGCCCGCCGCGCAGGAGCAGCGCGTGCGTGAACGACGGCATGATCTCCTCGGCGTGGTGGGTTACGAGGACGAGCGACGGGCCGTTGCGCCTCTTCGCGAGGCCCTCCAGGAACCACAGGAATTCCTCCCGGGCGACGGGGTCCAGCCCCGCGCAGGGCTCGTCCAGGATGAGGAGCTTCGGCCGGGCCATGAGCGCCCGCGCGATCAGGATCCGCTGGCGCTCGCCCTGCGAGAGGTAGAGCCACTCGCGCCTCGCGAGGGGCCCGCCCCCGACGAACCTGAGGAGCTTGCGGCCCTCCGCCCGCTCCGCGCGGGTCGGATGGGCCCAGAGGTCGAGCTGCGCGTAGCGCCCGCTCAACACCGTGTCCAGCGCGGGCTCCGCGGGCGGGATCGAGGCCTGGAGCGCGCTGGTCACGATCCCGACCTCCAGCCGAAGGTCGCGCCAGTCGCTTTCCCCGTAGGTCCTCCCGAGGAGCGCGATCTCGCCGGAGGTGGGGGAGAGGTACCCCGTGATCGCCCTCAGGAGGGACGTCTTGCCGCTCCCGTTGGGCCCGAGGATCACCCAGTGCTCGCCCTTCCGGACGCGCCAGTCCATGCCGCCGAGGATCTCGGTGCGCCCGCGCACGACGCGAAGAGCTGAGACTTTGAGGATGTCGGCCATCGCGGTGAGGCTGGGGGCCCGGCCCTGGGAATTCAACCGGGTCTTGTGCGGCGCCCGGGGATTTCCGAGGCTCGTGCCCTAGCCCGCATGACCCTCGTCGACACGCACACCCACCTCGATTCCGTCTTTAGGGCCGGCGGCCTGCCTGACCTGGTCCGGCGGGCCCGGGAGGCCGGCGTCGGCTGGATGGTCGCCGTTGGCACGGCGCCGGACGACTGGGACCTCTACCGGGACATCGTGAGGGCCAACCGGGACTGCATCCGGCACACGGTCGGCATCCACCCTTGCTCCGTGGACGAGGGGTGGGAGGCCGCGGTCGCCGCCATCCCGGGGCACTGGGAGGGCGGCCCGGACGGCGTCCCGGTCGCGCTGGGCGAGTGCGGCCTCGACCGGTTCCACCTGCCGAAGGATCCCCAGGCGGGCGCGCGCGCCTTCGCCATGCAGAAGGCGGCCTTCGACGCGCAGCTCTCGGTCGCGAGGCGGCTCGGCTGCGCCGTCGTGATCCACTCGCGGGGCGCCTTCCGCGAGTGCGTGGAGGCGATCGACGCGAGCGGCGTCGACTGGAACCGCGTCGTCTTCCACTGCTTCTCGGAGGGCGAGGCGGAGATCCTCGAGCTCGCCCGGCGCGGGGGGCGCGGCTCGTTCACGGGCATCCTCACCTACAAGAACGCCGACGCCGTCAGGGCCGCGGCGCGGGCGCAGGGCCTGGCGAGGCTCATGATAGAGACGGACGCCCCGTTCCTGGCCCCGGCGCCCCACCGCGGGAAGCCGAACGAGCCGGCCTATCTCCGCCACACCGCGGAATACGCCGCGGGCCTCCTCGGCGTCAGCCTGGAGGAGCTGGCCTCGTCGACGACGGCCACTGCCCGCGCGTTCTTCGGATTCTGACGGACCCGGCGGGGCCCCCTCAGGCCTCGTCGAACTTGCGCGCGAACAGCTGCTCCAGCTCCGTGAGCATCTGCTGGGCGTCCTCGCCCGTGGCGAGGAACTTCACCTTGGAGCCCTTGCCCGCCGCGAGCATCATGAGGCCCATGATGCTTTTGCCATTCACCTGCTCCTCGTCCTTCTCGACGAAGACCTCGGCCTTGAACTTGTTCGTGATGCGCACGATCATCGCGGCCGGGCGCGCGTGGATTCCCAGCTTGTTCTGGACAACAAGCTCCTTGACCACGGCCTGGCCAGCGGGGGTTGTGTCGGTGGGATTCATGCGCGGTGGATCGTGTGGTGGTACGTGGAGAACCGCTTACCCTCCCCAGCTAGGCCCGGCTTGCAACTCAAAAACCAGATGGCAGCATCGCTCCGGATGCCACGACTAGCAATAATCGTACCGTGCCGTCTAGAATCCAAGCGTTTCCCTAAAAAGCTCTTACACAAGATAAGGGGCAAGCCGCTCCTGTGCTGGGTCGCCGAGCGAATTGCGCGCGTGGCACCCGAATTTGACCTGTGGTTCGCGGTCGACGACCCGCTTCTCGCGGGCTGCCTCGCCCCCGGCGGGTACCAGACGCTGATGACGCGGGTCGACCATGCGAGCGGCACGGACCGCATCGCCGAGGCCAACAGGACGGTGCGAGCCGACAACGTGATCAACGTCCAGGCAGACGAGCCCCTGGTCTCCGCGGACCAGATTCGGCTCCTCGCGGAGCTGATCGCCGGGCCAACCGACATGGCGACCCTCGCGACCCGCTTCTCAAGCGCCGCCGACTTCCGCAACCCGAACCAGGTCAAGGTGGTCTGCGACAGGGACGGCCGGGCGATGTATTTCTCGAGGGCACCGATTCCCCACCCGAGGGACCTGGCCGGCGAGCCCGACGACGCCTGGGTCGCGGCCAACCCCTGCTACAGGCACCTGGGGCTCTATGCCTACACGTCCGCACTCCTCGAGGATTTCGCGGGGCTGCCCCCGGGAAAGCTGGAGGGCATCGAGCGGCTGGAGCAGCTCAGGGTGATCGAGAACGGACGGTCGATCGCCGTGGGATTCACATCCGATCCCTCCATCGGCGTCGACACGCCGGAGGACGCCGGGAAATTCGAGGAGCACCTGCGCCGGGAGGCGCGCTGACCCGGGCGATGACCGGGGCCTGAGGCAATCCTAGACGTGAGCGCCCCCTCCGCTCGGACAGGCCCGTCCCGCGACCTCCTCGCGCTGGGAGCCGCCGCGCTCATGTGCGCGGCGCTGTATTTCGCCATAGCCTCCGAGAATCGCGAGGCCTACCGCGCCCGGCCGCTCACCTACAACTACTACAACCTCCTCGCCGACGCATTCCGGTCGGGGAGGCTCGACATCGTCCTGCCGCCCGACCCGGAGCCCTGGAAGGACCCCATGAGGTACGCGCCGAGGGTGCACGACGTCAGCATGTACCATGGGAAATACTACCTCTACTTCGGCGCCGTGCCCGCCGCGGTCCTGTTCCTCCCATGGAGGCTCCTGACGGGCTCGGACCTGCCGCAGTACTGGGCCGGCGCCCTGTTCGCGTCCCTGGGATACCTTTTCACCGTGGCGCTCCTCGGCCGGGTCAAGAGGGACTGCCTGCCCTGGCTCCCGCCCGGTCTCCTGTTCGTCAGCGCGCTCATCCTCGGGCTCGTCGCCTGGTGGCCGCTGCTGCTGAGCCGGGTGGGCGTGTGGGAGACCTGCATCTCGTGCGCCTACTGCTTCACGTGCCTTGCCCTCCTGTGCCTCTACAACGGGATGAGGGACGGCCCCAGGTGCGGCTGGCTCGCCGCGTCGTCGCTCTGCATGGGCCTGGCCATCGCCTCGCGCCCCAACTATTTCTTTGGGGCCGCGGTCCTGCTGGTGCCGCTGGTGCGCGCATGGCGCGAGGAGCGGCCTCGCCCGGCGCGTGTCGGGGCATGGGTCGGGCGGATCTGCGCGGTCCTGGTTCCCATCGCGTGCGTCGGGGCGCTCGTGGCCCTGTACGATTACCGGAGGTTCGGCGACCCGCTCGAGCTGGGCACGGGCCACATGATCCTCTACAGGCCCAACCCCACGCGCCCCTTCAGCCTTGGCTATGCGTGGTTCAACATCCTCACGTACTATCTGGCCCCCGCCCACCATTCACCGTGGTTTCCATTCTTCAGCCAGCCGGCGCTTCCGCCGATCCCAAGGTACTATGTGCTGGAGCCGGACAACATGTACGGGGTCCTCGCCAACATGCCGATCCTCCTCGCCGCGGCCTTCAGCCCGTTCCTCCCCGGCCTCTGGCAGCGGGGGTCCAGGCTTGGCGCCGCGGCTGGGGCGGCCGCGCTCCTCCTTCTCGGCGTCGGCGGCCCGCTCATCTTCTACGCCGGGGCCAACAACCGTTACATCCCCGATGCCAACTGCGGCCTCCCGGTCCTTGCCATCCTGGGGATCTGGGCGATCGAGTCCCGGCTCCGTGCCGGGGGCACGCGCCGGCGCGCTGCGACGGCCGCCTGGGGCCTCCTTGCGGCCGCCTCCGCGGCCTTCGCTTTCTGCGCCGGCGTCCAGCGCGACGGGATCTTCAGGCAGGTCCATCCCGGGGCCTACCGCTGGGTCGCCCACGCGCTCGATTATCCCGCCGAGTGGTATGACCGGATCCACGGCGTGAAGTACGGCCTGGTCGGCCTCGACGTGAGATTTCCCGCGAGCAGCTCCGTGCAGAACGAGCCCCTGGTCTTCACCGGATGGGGGCCGTACAGCGACGTCCTCTTTGTGCGCTACAGCGACCCGACCCACATGCAATTCGGCCTCGTCGGCGCAGGGGGAGTGTCGCTGGGAAAGCCCTTCGGGATCGACTACGCCAAGTCCCACGCCCTGGCGGTCTCGATGGGTTCCCTCTACCCGCCCCGCGAGAGCCCCTTCTTCGATTCCCTGACGGCGCAGGACGCCGCGCTCATCTCGGGCACGCTCCTTGTGACTGTGGACGGTGAGACGAGGCTGCGGCTTGCAACGCCCTTCTTTGACGCGGCCTCGCGGAGGCCGGAACTCGGCCGGGGCCCCCCGCTCCTCGACGCGCCCTGGTTCTTTACCGGGAGCCTGGCGGAACGCTGAGCGGGGCCCTCAGATCCGGCCGGCCTTGCGCGCCCCGACCATCCTGTAGAAGTCCACGAAGAGCGGGTCGGCGTCGCTCGGGCCCGGGGCCGCCTCCGGATGGTACTGGACGCAGAAGACCGGGAGCTCCCTGTGGCGCAGGCCCTCGACCGTGTTGTCGTTCAGGTTGAATTCGGTGACGAGCGCGCCGCGGTCCCTGATGCTCGCCGGGTCGGTCGCGAAGCCGTGGTTCTGAGCCGTGATCGACACCTTGCCGGTCTCCACGTTCTTGACCGGCTGGTTGCCGCCGCGGTGGCCGAACTTGAGCTTGAAGGTCGTGCCGCCGAGCGCGTGCGTGATCATCTGGTGCCCGAGGCAGATCCCGAACATCGGGTACCTGGGGAGCAGGTCCGTGACGGTCCGGTAGATGTAGGGGAGCGCCGCCGGGTCGCCTGGCCCGTTGGAGAGGAAGACGCAGTCCGGCCGGTGCTCGTCGACCTGCGCGGCCGTGGCCGCGGCGGGGAACACGTGCACCTCGAAGCCGTGGCGCACGAGCTTGCGGTAGATCGTGCGCTTGGCCCCGTAGTCGAAGGCCGCCACGCGGAACTTCCGGGCGGGCGCCGCCGCGGAGCCGAAGGTTGTCCCGGCGGGTACGTAGGCGGCGTTGTGGTTCGCTGGGTCGCTGTCGCTCCACACGTAGGGCTCGGTGCAGGTGACGTCCTTGACGTAGTCCGCGCCCGCCATGTCCTTCCACCCCCGCGCCCGCGAGACGGCCTCCTCGTCCGAGATCGGGAGCGTGCTCAGGCAGCTCTTCATCGCTCCGTCGACCCTGAGCTTCTTCGTTATCGCGCGGGTGTCGACCTCGCTGATCCCGGGGATCCCGTTGCGCGCAAGGTAGTCCCCGAGGGGGAGGCGCGAGCGCCAGTTGCTGACGACCGGCGAGAGCTCGCGCACGACGAACCCGCTAGCCTTGGGAGCCGCGGCCTCCGCGTCCTCGTCGTTGACGCCGTAGTTGCCGATCTGGGCGGCCGTCATCGTCACGATCTGGCCGAAGTAGGAGGGGTCGGTCAGGATCTCCTGGTAGCCGGTCATCGAGGTGTTGAAGACGCACTCCCCCGCGATCGTGGCGTCCGCCCCGAAGGCGATGCCCCGGAAGACGCTTCCATCCTCAAGGGCGAGCACGGCTGGCTTTGTTGTGCGCATCGGGGTCGAGGGAAATCCCGGGAGGGGGCCCTGCCAACCAAAAAGGCCCGTCTTCCCCATCAATATCCGCCGTTTGACAACGGTCGTTAGGTGCCTAACGGTGGGTCTCTCCGCCGATGCCCTACACCGAAGACCGCTCGTCATGGTTCGAAGGGCAGGGGCTTTGGCAGCACGTCCCCGAGTCGGAATGGCGCGACTGGGCCTGGCAGCTCAAGAACCGGATAACCTCCAAGGAGCAGCTGGAGAGGTATATGACGCTGACGGAGGACGAGAAGGCTGGCTGCGAGTTCGCCAACAAGAAGCTCGCCCTAGCGATCACTCCCTACTTCTTCAACCTGATCGACCGGGCCGACCCGGAATGCCCGATTAGGAAGCAGGTGATCCCCCGCGGCGCCGAGATGGTCGTGAGCTCCGAGGAGATGCTGGACTCCCTGGGCGAGGACGCACACTCGCCGGTCCCCGGCCTCGTTCACCGCTACCCCGACCGGGTGCTCTTCCTCGTCACCGACCGGTGCGCGGCCTACTGCAGGTACTGCACCCGCAGCCGCCTCGTCTCGAACGCCCAGGACTACAACTTCCACCCCGAGTACGAGCAGGGCCTGCGCTACATCGAGGCGCACCCCGAGGTCAGGGACGTCCTCCTGTCGGGCGGCGACCCGCTCCTCCTCTCGGACAGGAAGCTCGAGCACATCATCAGCCGCCTGCGCGCCATCAAGCACGTCGAGTTCATCCGGATCGGCTCCCGGATCCCCGTCTTCCTCCCGCAGAGGATAACGCCCGCGCTCTGCGACATGTTCAGGAAATACGGCCCGATCTGGATGAGCATCCACGTGAACCATCCCAGGGAATGCACGGCCGAGCTTAGCGCCGCGTGCGAGCGGCTCTCCTTCGCCGGTGTCCCGCTCGGCAACCAGAGCGTGCTCCTGAAGGGCGTGAACGATGACGCGGACGTCATGAAGGCCCTCGTGCACCGGCTCCTTCGCATGCGGGTGCGGCCCTACTACCTTTACCAGATGGACCTCATAACCGGCGGAAGCCACTTCAAGGTGGATGTGCGCAAGGGGATCGAGATCATCCGCTCCCTCAGGGGCAGCACGACGGGATACGCCGTCCCCCAGTACGCCATCGACGCGCCCGGCGGCGGGGGCAAGGTCCCGGTCAATCCCGACTACGTCGAGAGCATCACGGACGACGAGGTGGTTTTCCGCAACTACGAGGGCAAGACCTATCGCTACCCGCTCAAAAGCACGCCGATTTCGCCGGACACCGCCGACATCCCGGCCGTCGAGGCCCCGATCGTCGTCTATTAATCCCTGGAGGGGAGCGTGTTAGAAGAATCTGGGCGGGATGCCGGAATTTCTTCGGAAATTTTGAATGTTTTCGCGGCGACCACGTCTTACTCCGTGTAGTCAGCACTGTTCAATAGAACGGTGAATGTTTGTAGTTCTTACGGTTTGCTTGGTGTTAGGTCACACGGGCCGCTTCGAAAGGAGCGGCTCTTGTGTTTCCGGGGTTCGGGCATCGCCCCGCGGGGGCAAGAAAAAGCCGCCCGCATTGAGCGGGCGGCCTTGAGATTGGAGAAACTAACCAGGCGTCGATTACGGGGCGTACGTGATCGTGCGCACACCGGCGACGCTCGCGATCGTGATCGTCGTGCCCTGCGAGAAGCCCGTGGGATACGTCTCCTTCGCGACCGAGTTCAGGACCTTGACGTAGGACGTCGGCCCGAGCAGGTCGGAGAGGATGACGGTCGAGACACCGTTCTCGAGGTAGTACTGGTCAGCGCCGGCCGAGAGCTGGCGGGCGTTGTTGAGGACCGCTTTGTCCTGCGAGTTGGTGCGGACCTTCTGGAAGGCGGGAATCGCCATGGCGGCCAGGAGGCCGATGATGACGACAACGATCATGATTTCGACAAGGGTGAAGCCCTTGGATGAGCTGTGCGTATTCTGGGTATTCATTTTTATTTTTTTGATGATAGGATGCTTTGCTGGGATGACAGACAGCGGGTTCCCGACTGCGATACAATTTAAATGGAGGGCCGGCGAGCCCAGTCGGAACCGTGAGGGCGTTTCCCGCCATCCCAAATAAAGGGCGGGCAATGACTTGCGGGAAGGGGTTCGGAGATTACGTAGTCCGCGGCCCTGGCCCCGCCTAGAACCAGGCCCGGTCACCCTTCTTGTAGGGATAGTCGCCGTGGTAGGCGCCCGGCACCTCGACGTACTTCACCGCCTGCGTGCAGCCGATCTGCGAGGAGAAATAGCCGAGGACCGAAAGCTCCTTCATCATCCTGAAATAGTGGGCGGGGTAGTCCTTGGCCCTCGTCTTGTTGTATTCCTTCTGCTCGGCGTCGAGCGCGTTTGCGAGCTCGGTGCGCTGCGCGGGCGTGCTGTCCATGAAGGAGGTCCCGAACCTGGCCCTGCTGGAGTCATTTATTTTCCTCAGCCCCTCCACGAATGCCGCGTGCTGCCCCTCGTTGTAGCAGTCGGTCACCATCATCGTCATGAACGCGCCGATCCCCACGGCCTTTGCGCCGGGTATGTCCGTGGCCGGGACGATCGTCTCGCCGATCTCGTCCAGGAGCGCCCTGTCGGCGTCGGTGAACCCAGCCGAGGGCCCCTTGTCGGCGATCGCCTGCCCGCTCAGGATGGCCTCCGAGCCGACCATGGCGCCGCCCATGAGGATCGCGATCCGCCACACGGCCTCCCGCCTGCTGATGCCCTGGAGTGTCTCGGTGTTCATACGTCGCCTTTCTTTAACGCCTCGACGGCGAAGTTGGCCGCCCTCGCGGTCATCGCCATGTAGGTGAGGGACGGGTTGACGCAGGACGTGGAGGCCATGCAGGCCCCGTCGGTGATGAATACGTTCTGCGCGTCCCAGACCTGGTTGTGCATGTTGAGCACGGAGGTCTTCGGGTCCCGGCCCATGCGCGCCGTGCCCATCTCGTGGATGCCCTGCCCGAGCTGGTAGGACTCGTCGTGGGCCTTCACGTTCTTGACGCCGGCCGCCTCGAGCATCTCGGCGGCGTCGTTGGCCATGTCCTTCCTCATCCGCCTCTCGTTCGGCCCGATGTCGGCGTCCATCGCGAGCACCGGCAGGCCCCACTTGTCCCTCTTGTCCTTGTCCAGGGTGACCTTGTTGTCGTGGTTGGGGAGCACCTCGCCGAAGGCCGTCATCCCTATGGTCCACGGGCCGGGCTCGCACAGCTCGTCCTTCATGGGGGCGCCGATGCCCAGCTCCGCGACCTCCCTCGACCAGCCCCTGCGGTCGGCGGATCCCTGGTAGCCGAAGCCCCGGGTGTAGTCGCGCTTGTCCCCGAAGAGGTTCCTGAACCTCGGGATGTAGAACCCGTTGGCGCGACGCCCGAAGATGTAGCGGTCCGTGAGGCCCTCGACGTCGCCACTGGCGCCGACCCGGAAATGGTGGTCCATCAAATTGTGGCCGAGCTCGCCGCTGCTGCTGCCGAGGCCGTCCGGCCAGACGTCGGTGGCCGAGTTCATGAGCACCCACGCCGTGTTGAGCGTCGAGGCGTTCAGGAAGACGATCTTCGACTTGTACTCGTAGGTCTGGCGCGTCTCGGCGTCAAGGACCTCGACCCCCGTGGCCCTCTTGCTGTCCTTGTCGTAGAGTATCCTCGTCACGATCGAGTACGGCCGAAGCGTCAGGTTGCCTGTCTTCACGGCGGCCGGCAGGGTGGACGACTGCGTGCTGAAGTAGGCCCCGAAGGGGCACCCCAGGTGGCACTTGTTGCGGTACTGGCAGTTGACCCGGCCGTTGTGCGGCTCGGTGAGGTTCGCGACCCGCCCGATGATCATGCGCCTCGAGTCCGAATAGTGCTCCTTGATCCTCGCCGCGACGGTCTTCTCCGCGATGTTGAGCTCCATCGGGGGAAGGAACTTGCCGTCGGGCAGCTGGGGAAGGCCCTCGAGGGACCCGCTGATGCCCGCGAAGGACTCGGCGTGGTCGTACCAGGGGGCCATGTCCTCGTAGCGGATGGGCCAGTCGACGCCGACGCCCTCCTTCGCGTTGGCCTCGTAGTCCCACTGGTTCCACCGGTAGCTCTGCCTGCCCCACATGAGCGAGCGGCCGCCGACATGGTATCCCCTGAACCATGCGAAGGGCCTCACCTCGACGTAGGGGGAGTCCGCATCCTTCACCCAGTAGCTCGAGTTGGCCTCGTCCATGAACCCGTCCCGCGTGAGGACCGCCTGCTCCTCGCGGATCTTGTTGGTCCACCTGTCGCGGTGGGGGATCTCCCAGGGCGCCTTGAGGGCGTTCACGTAGCCCGTGACGTGCTCGATGTTCTCGCCGCGCTCAAGCATCAGGACCTTGAGGCCGTTCTCGGTCAGCTCCTTCGCCGCCCAGCCCCCGCTTATGCCGGAGCCGACAACAATCGCATCATAGGTCTGTTCAGTCATAGCGGTACTTTGGGGGTTCCTGGGGGGCCAGACGCAGTATCGTGTTCCGCGATGCGCCAGTTCAAGTTTTTCCTTTTCCATAGAAGCGCCACGGCCGGGCGCCATTATTTCTGCTTCCGTCGGAAGCCCCGGCCTGCTCTGCTCGTCCTCCCCAAGATGAAAACCTCCACGTTCAGGATCCTCGCCCCGTGCCTCTTCCTCGCGGGCTTTTCCACCGCCAGGGCGGAGGGAAACCTCGGAGTCTTCACCGACCACGGCGACGTCGGGTCGGTCAGCAAGCCCGGCACGGCCACCTTCGACCCGGCCGCCGGCACGTACACGGTAGGGGCAAGCGGCGCGAACATGTGGGCCAGCGTGGACGCGATGCAGCTCGTGTGGAAGAAGATGTCGGGGGATTTCTCGATCGCGGCCGACATCGCCTTTGTCGGGACGAGCTCGCAGCCGCACCGCAAGGCCTGCCTCGTGATCCGCCAGAACTTGAACCCGGGCTCCCCCTACGTCGACGTCGCGCAGCACGGCAGCGGCCTGACCTCGATCCAGTTCCGCGCCGCCCCGGACGGCCTGACGAAGGAGATCGAGTGCATGACCGACTCCCCGACGCGCGTGCGCCTGGACCGCATAGGGGACACTGTCTACCTCTCGGTCGGCTACGCCGGCGGGAAGCCCGCCCCGTCGGGTGCGTCCTTCAAGCTCGCAATGGCGGATCCCGTCTACGTGGGCCTGGCGGTGTCGGCGCACGACGACAACGCCTTCGAGACCGCGGTCTTCTCCAATGTCGAATTGGGACAGGCCTCCCCCGCGGCCGCGGCGCCGCAGCCGGGGCTCAAGATCATCACGCTTCCCTCCGGGGACAGGCGGGTGACGGACCACTGAGCCACGCGCCGGACGGCCCGCGGCCGAGCCTCGGCCCCCGGGCGCCCCGGGGCCAATCTCCAAAATGATGATCTCACTGCAAGAGGGCAAGGGACCGGGGAGCAAGAAGCCCGAGGCGAGGGTCCTCTGCCTGCGCATGGTCGTCGTCGGGACGCAGCCCCGGGTCTGGCGGCGCCTCCTCGCCCGCGAGACGATGTGGCTGTCGCGCCTCCACGACTCGATCCAGATCGCCTTCGACTGGTTTGACTACCAGACCCACGCGTTCGCACTGGACGACCTCAAGTTCGGCAACCCGGTGAAGCGCGACGAGCTGAACGTCGAGGACGACCGCGACGTCACGCTCGCGGACCTCAACCTCGTCCACCGGGACCGGATGACCTACGACTACCAGATCGGAGAGGGATGGAGGGTCGACGTCCGCGTCGAGAAGGCCGTGGCCCCGGGCAAGGGAGTGCAGTACCCCCTCTGCGTCGCCGGGGAGCGCGCGGGCCCCCCCGAGGACTGCGGGGGCCTCGAGGCCTTCCACGACATGCTCGCCTGCCTGAAGGACCCGGATTCCGACCTCGGGAAGGAGTGGCTGGGCTGGCTCGGGCCCGACTACGACCCTGGGGCGTGCGACCTGGACAAGGTGAACCGGGCCCTCCGGAAGCTCGGGAAGTAGGGCGGCCGGCCGAGGTCAGGGGGCGGACGCCAGCTTCTGGCGCAGGTGCGTGACGCGCAGCTTAGACTCCCCGTTCCGCACCGCCATCGCGTAGGCGGCGGGCTCGCCGACGATGAACACCTTCTTCCTGCCGCGGGTGACGGCCGTGTAGAGGAGGTTGCGCTGCAGCATCATGAAGTGCGCCTTGAGCAGCGGGACGATGACGACGGGGTACTCGCTCCCCTGCGACTTGTGGATGCTGATCGCATAGGCGAGAGCGAGGTCGCCCATCTCGCCCCGCGTGAAGGTCTGCCTCTCGCCGTCAAAGTCCGCCGCGATCTGGCCCGCGGCCGCGTCCACGGAAGTGACCGACCCGATGTCGCCGTTGAAGAGGTTCTTGTCGTAGTTGTTCCTGAGCTGGATCACCTTGTCGCCCGGCCGGAACTCGCCCGCCGGGGTGCCGATGCCCCGCCCGCGCCCGTTCAGGGCCCCCTGGAGCTGGAGGTTCAGGTTGGCGACGCCGGCGACCCCCTTGTGCATCGGGGCCATCACCTGGACGTCCGCGATCGGGTCGCACCCGGCGTAGCTGCCCGGGATGAACTCGGTGCAGAGGCGGATCACCTTGCGGACGGTGTCCTCGGCCGAGTCGGCCACGACGAACGTGAGGTCGCCGGACGCCTGGATGCCACCGATGTCGGAGGCGACGAGCGGCAGCGTCGTGTCGCCCGAGTTGATCGCGTGCGCAGTCGTCACGATCCCGCTCTGGCCCTTCTGGCGGAAGATGACCGAGAGGCGCGTGACGGGCGCCCGCGATGCGGTGATCAGGTCCTGCAGCACGTTTCCGGCGCCCACGCTCGGCAGCTGGTCGGTGTCCCCGACGAGGAGGAGGTGGGCCCGGGCCGGCACGGCCTGGAAGAGGGCCGACGCGAGCCTCGTGTCGAGCATCGAGACCTCGTCCACGATGAGGAAGTCAGTCGCGAGCGGGTGCGACTCGTTCGAGGTGAACCCGACCGCCGGGTCGTACTTGAGGAGCCGGTGTATCGTCGAGGCGTAGCCGCCGGTCGTCTCCGCGAGCCTCTGCGCCGCCCGCCCCGTTGGCGCCGCGAGGTGGACGCGCACCCCCTTCGCCTTCAGGATGCTGACCAGCGAGCGCAGGGTTGAGGTCTTCCCGGTCCCGGGGCCGCCCGTCAGGATCGACAGCTTGTTGCCGAGCGCGTTGCGGACGGCGCCCTGCTGCAGCTCGTGGAACTGGAAGCCCGCCTTGGCCGACGCCCACTCCAGGGCGGCCTCGACCTTGATCGGCGGCAGCCCGCTCGCGACCCGCAGGAGCCTCGACACCACCTCGGCGATCTTCCTCTCGGCCCGGTCGTTGACGGGGAGCTGGAGGAGGCCCGAGCCGGGCAACGGCGCCCCCTCCGAGGCCGGGTAGTGCCTGACGAGGCTCTTTGCGGCCACGAGCGCCTCGATCCTGGCCTCCACGAGCGAGGCCGAGGTGGCGAGCATCTCGGACGCATGGTCCCGGAGCATCTGCTCGGGGTAGGCGGTGTGCCCGTCCTCCTGTAGGGTCTCCATCGCGTAGAGGATCCCCGCCTCGAGCCTCGGCGGGGCGTCGTTGGCGAAGCCCAGGTTGATGGCGATCCTGTCCGCCGTCTTGAACCCGATCCCCTCGATCTCGCGGGCGACGCGGTACGGCTCGAGCGTGAGGACCGCCTTTGCCTTCGACCCGTACTGCTTGACGAGCTTCACGCACTGGCTCGGGCTCACGCCGTAGGTCTGCAGGAAGATGTAGAGCTCGCGCTCGGTACGCTTGCCGTCCCAGGCCTGCTTGATCGCGGCCGCGCGCTTGCGCCCGATGCCGGGAACGTCGCGAAGCCTGCCGGACTCCTCGCTCAGGACCCGGAATGTGTCGGTCCCGAACGCGTCGACGATCTTGTTCGCGTACACGCGGCCTATCCCGGGGACGAGGCCGCTGCCGAGGTACTTGCGGATGCCGTAGACGCTCGCGGGCAGCTCGCTCTTGAACGCGGCGACCTTGAACTGGTCCCCGTGCTGCGAGTGGCGCGTCCACTCGCCGGTCAGGTGGAGCGTCTCGCCGCACTCGACGCCGGGTAGTGCTCCCACGATCGTGACCGGCTCCGGCTTGGCCGCGGCGTCCCCGACGTCGGGCCGGAACTCGGCGATCGTGTAGTGGTTCTCCTCGTTGAGGAAGATGATGCGCTCGACGACTCCGGTGAGCGCGGAGGGTGCGGGAGGTGCGGGCACGTGGGGGATGTCCACCGACCGATGGTCGATTGGGGCGGCAAGATCAATGGCGCATTCTGAGCGCATTTGAGACGACCGCGCTGATTATTCCACAGCTCGTATAAATGGGGAGTTATTTTCAGAGCCCCGCAAAAACAACGAAGACCGGGAAAATTCTCGGAGCGAGCCCACCCGGAACACCCCATAAATTGGAGTTCTTACCGAGGCCACGGAGGCAATTGGATCCGTCCCAGTCATCCGGCCCGGCGCACTCAACCTGGCAATTAAGGGCGGAATTGACGGTCCAGGAAGCTGAGCCCCGATTTTCCCCGAAGTCTCAGCCTCGGGGCGCACTCTGCGAACCGACCGCCGTATCGACGACATTTGCGACCGGTCCGACAAGGAAGAGCGCATAGTAGGGTGCGTCGACCACGCCATTGAGGCGCAAGACCATCTCCGCGACCGCAACGAGCGACGCGACCATGCATTGCGAGCGCCATCCCCGTACCGTCGTGCGCGGGTCGGTAATCATGAAAAACACGAACAACTGATACATTGGCCCGGTCAGCGGCGCGACGGCCGAGAGCCACGGATTGCCCGTCACCTCGCTCCGGATCCATGAAAGGAGCAAGAAAGTCCCGACATAGGAGACGCAAATGTGGAATCGCCTGAGCCGGGAAATGATGATTGAGCCGATGCACCAAACCGTGACCATTGGCCAAATCGAATTGCCCCATTGTATGCTCAGGGAGGCAACCGCCGCGGGGTAGAGAAAAAGCATCGAGCTGACCCCGAAATTCGACGGATTCCAGAGGTGCCGGCCGCGCCAGCGGAGGACGTACTTGGACAGTATGGAGAGGAAGCTGCACAGGGCGTAGGGCCATAGAAACGGCGAGCGCACGAGGATTCCGACGCTAATCCCGGTGATGTACGCGCTTGCGAGGTGCGGCCATTTCCCGGTGATCAGGCGGGCGAGGACTATTTCCATCGCCATCGAGGTGGCGATGGCGAGCAGGGTGCGACCCCAGCTCTCGAGGATCCCGAACTCAAGCTGCCCGGCCAGGAGGATGCACGTGATGAACAGGGGCGGCAGATAGCGGTTGTTCGGGCTGAAAAATCGCGACAGCCACCCGTTGTGACCCTCTGCCGTCGGGGTTTCGTTCGGGCCTCTGGCGACTGCGGTGCTCACTTGGGTTCCTCGATATGGTTGATGGTGTCGATTGGGGGAGACTCCAGCGTCTGCACGCGCCCGGAGGGCCATCTTATGGTCACTCTATCGACCGCTTTTGCCTCTCCCAGCCCGAAATGCAACCGCCGCTGGTTCTCGGCCGCATAGCCGCTCGCGGCCTCGACCTCCTGGAGTTGCTCCTGGTCGTTCCATTTGACCCTCACCTGCGCTCCGATCGCGCTGCGGTTGCTGGCACTTCCCTTCAGTTCAAACTCGATCCAATTTCGGCCTGGCTTCACATGGTTGCGGTAGAGCATCAGGGGCCCTCCCTGGTTGGCCACGATGACATCCAGGGACCCGTTGTTCTCGAGGTCGGCCAGGGCGACGGCGCGGCCGTCATAGGTGTCCGTGGCTCCGACTGCCTGGGACACCTCAAAAAAGCGGCCGTCACCTCCGTTCATCCAGAGATGTTTCCTCTGGAAGCCCGCGAGGCTCCGGCCCCTCATCGCCGGCCAGTTCTTCGCATCCGAGATGATGCTGCTGTTGCCGCCAGTGATTTCCGAGAAGTCATACCAGTAATTGCCGTCAGGCTTGCCCGAGACGTAGCCGTTCACCAGGTAGATATCGAGAAACCCATCATTGTTGAGGTCGCCGAACTGCGCCCCAAAGCTCCATCCGCCGAGCTCGACGCCCATCGCCGAGGCCATGTTCGAGTATTTCAGCGAACCCGGGCCCTGGGGAACCCAGAGGTTGTTGCCTTGGACGAGGATTCCGTCCTCGGAGATGTTGGAGACGTAGATGGAGAGGGCGCCGGAATTGAGGACATCGCCGACACTGGCGTTCATGCCGCTCTTCGGGCTGTGTCCGACCCCCGCCTCCTCCCCGATCTCCCTGAAGCGGCGGCCGTTGGGGCCGGCCTCGTTGACGTACAGCTGCGATATCCCGTAGTCGTTCGCGAGGAAGAGATCGGGCATCCCGTCGTTGTTGAAATCGGCCGCGATCACCGCGAGCGTCCATCGGGTGCTGTCCAGGCCGACCTCGTGGGTGACATCCTTGAACGTTCCGTCTCCCATATTTCGAAAGAGCCATTTCCGGCCTCCATTGTTCGCGTATTCGAAGCTGTTGGGCATGATCCTCGTCGTCGTCGTCGACTCGAGGCGGACGTCGTCGGGCCAATAGCCCGCGATGAACAGGTCCAGCTTCCCGTCGCAGTCGTAATCGAGCCAGGTGGCTGCGCCCGCGTTGATCCAGTCGGGCAGACCCGACCGGTCGGTGACACGGGTAAAGCCGTGGCCGTGGTCGTTGTGGAATAGCTCGGGTTTCCCCCACTTGTAGACAAAAAGGTCCTCATAGCCGTCGTTGTCGTAGTCGGCCCAGACCGCCCCCATGCAGACGCCCGTGCCGGGCTTGTTCAGGTCCGCGACGCCAAGTTGCACGGCAACGTCGACAAACCGGCCGTTCCCGAGGTTGCGGTAAAGGTGGTTCTTGCTGCCAGGACTGCTGTTGGTGACATAGATGTCATTCCAGCCGTCGTTGTCGTAGTCGACGATCGACACCGATGCGCCCATGGAAGCGATCATCGGCGCGATGTTCTGCAATTTCGGATCCAAGACCGGGATCGAGTGAACCATGTGGATCCCGGACGCTTCAGCGACTTCCTCGAGCGACATGCCGTAGCGATCCATGGCCTGCTGCCTTGCAAGATCCGCATCGGCCCTGCGCTTGCCCCGAAGGTACAGGAGCGGTCCGAACAGGCCCGCAATGAGAAATAGCGCGAGCACCGCCCGCTTGTGGGCGTTGCTCATATGCAGCTTCCGGCGGTCGTTTCCCGCGACAAGGTCGGCGTGGGCTGCAACGTGGAGGTTGCGCCGAAAAGGGCGGCGGGCATCAAAGGGTTACCACGTTAGGAATTGTCTTGGGGCTTAGGCAAAATATCTGTGGCGAAATGCAGGCCCAGAGGGGAGAACATTCCGGCATACCTGGTATTGACGCAATGCTCCCGGCCGAGATCGCGACCTATCGCAACCCGCATCGTGCCAGCATGGCGCCAATCTCCGCACCGGTCGCGTCCAATTTTTCGCCATTCTTGTATAAGTCCGCCGGAGACGCTGGATACCACGGGTCGCGGCTCACATCGGTGAAGCCTGCCACGTCGTAGGCCTCGATCGCATCGCGCACCCTTGCAGCCAGGTCGGCCCGCCCGGGTTCCTCAAGGGACAATGCCTTCAGGCGGGGGCCGAACACGGGATGCCGGCACAGCAGAAAATCGGGGACCAGGGAGTTTTTCCCGAGCCGGCGCGCGGCCTCCGAGAAGCTCGCGGCGGTGAAATAGAGGAGGCTCAGCTGCTTGAAGTCGTCAAACCGGCCCATTCTCGCGTAGAGCGCCTTCACCAGCCGGGCGGTAGCCTCGAATTCACGCGTCGTCGTATCCGCGTAGTCCATGAGCCCAGGCTCAAATTCGGGCCTCCCAAAGCCGCGCATAAGCCGCGCAAGCCGCTGCACGCCGAGAAGCGTCAGGGGAAAGCCGGTCGAAAGCAGGGGGTCGATGACGCCGGCCGCCGACGGCAGAAGGGCCCAGCGTCTCCCAGCCACCTTTCCGCTTTGGAATGCAACCCTGGGCAGCCAGACAAACGGCATCGTCGCACGCGCCGATTCAAACTGTTCTCCCACCGAGGGAAGTTCGCGCATCACATTCGACCATCCCTCCTGTCCGCTGCGGAACTTCAGCCGCTCGGCCACGGCGTCAACAGCCACGACACCGGCGCTCGTGATCCCGTTGTTGAACCTCAGGACCCATACCCATCCTCCATCGAAGACGTGGTGAACGGCCGCCTGCTCGGGAGGGTAGGGCGGTGCACCCGGCGAGAACGCGGCGGACAACGCCGGAAGACCCTCGAAATGGGAATAAAGCGCCTGGGTGGGAGGGAATCCTTCGACGGGCTTCTCTTTCAGGCCCATCGACCGGTGGAGAAATCCCCGCGGACCGCTGGCGTCGACAACGAAGCCCGCACTTAGTTCGATGCCCCGTCCTGCGCGGACGCCGGAGAGCACGACCTGCCCAGGTTCCTCGGTGGCCAGGTGCAGCACGGTCTCGTCACGGTAGTCGACTCCCAGCGCCACCGCCCGCTCGGCAAGGTAGCGATCAAATTCGGGGCGGAACCAATGGGTGTCGGCGACGCGTTCATTCGGGCTGGCGCCGACCATGAGTTGGCGCGCAAGCGCGGCGCCGGGATCCCTGGGAAAGCGCTGTCCAAGCTCGTGTTTGTAGAAGGTGAAGCCTCGCTTGAGGCCGCAGGGGATGCCGGGGTGCACATCCTGCCACGTGCCCCATTTTGAGAGGGAACGGATTTCCGGCATCCGGAACTCGTCGCAGATCTCCTCCAGGAGGAGATTGGTCAGGGGTGTTGTCGACTCGCCGATGGCAAACCGCGGATGCCTTCCCCGCTCAATCATGACAACCGATAGGCCGAGGCGCCTGGCGGCCATCGAGACGAGCGATCCGGCGAATCCCGAGCCGACCACCGCGAGGTCGAAATGCTCCCTGTTCAAGTGCCGCCGCAGCTCCGGCAGGAGATCAGGGGAAGGTCCTGCTGGGTGAGGTTGACGCACTGCAAACGCTCCACGCGCTCTTCAAGGCAATGCTCGCATCGGGAGAATTGCTTGAGATCCCAGATGTCCGCAAAGACCCGGCCCCTTCCCAGGGCGATCGCGCGGGACTGGGCCACCTCGAGATCCGCCAGGTTCGGAGGCACGAACTCCCCTGACTCCAATAGGCGCTCCATGGCGCCGTTACCTGCACGCGTGGGAATGAGGGAGACGGCCGTTGCGCCACACGAAAACGCGAAATCGGCCGATTTGACGACCCAATCCAGCGCCTCCCCAGGCGGCAAGAAAGGGGGATTCACGAGAAGGAATGCCCGTATCGAGATGCGCTCCCGCCGCAGGCGTGATGACGCAAGGGCAAATTGCGCCAGGTCGAACCCCTTGTTCAAGAGTCCTAGAACCTTCTCATGCGCCGTTTCAAGCCCCATGGCGACCTCAAGGCCGCCCGTCAGCAGGTCCCGCAGGCGCGCGGCCTGGGCCCCGACCAGTCTGGGGTGGGATTCCACGACAACGTTCGCTGCAAAGCCCAGCTCGGCAGCGATACCCGCGTAATCCTCGCGGGGTATCGCGGCCGGATCGAAGAAGCTGCCGCTGTTGTAGAGCTTCACCTGGCTCGGAGCGACGCCCATCGCTTCCCAATTGCGGCAGGCCAGGCTTACTTGGCGAGGGATGGCGCCGCTCGGCACTTTCCCTTTCGTCGTGCCCTTCCAAAGGTCGCACATGAGGCACCTCCAAGGGCACTCTTTGTTCGTCAGGAGCACCACGCCGGAGTCGACGACCGCCCCCGAATCCAGGCGCTCCTTCTCCAAGAATATGCCGTGCGGTGCCCAGGGATCCGACAGGCGTCCGCCCGTCGGGCGCTGCGCAAGGATCCATGCGGAGCGGTTGCGAGCTGGATAAGTCGAGACCATCTTGACCCGGCTCAGTTGTACTGGGCGAGGTACAGTTTCCTGTATTCGGCTTCCCGGTCAGTGATCTTCTCGCGGAGCCGGTCGACCGGCACGGCGCCGTGTTGAAAGCGGCGCTTTGGGAAAACAGGCATCTTCATGCCGGTGACGCCCTCTATGCCTCGCCGCGCAATCTCCCCCTTCAGGGAATACAATTTGCCGACATCCATTCCCGTAAGCTCCTCGAACGGGATCGCCTCCGCGACCGCGACCACGTCCGGACGCGTATACGGGCTGAAGCCCTCAAAGCCGAACTTGCGCGCGGGAGCGTAGGTGCGGGCGTAGCTCCGGCTAAGGCCGCCGCTGTAGGTGAGCGAATGCTTGATCCGCCCCACGCCCCAGCCCTCCTGATATAGCATCAGGTTGTTGACGACGCTCCGGATGGTCAGCTCGGGGTTCTCCTCGATCGGATAGTCCTTGAGATTCTCGTCTCCGCCGTCCCCGTCGGCGAGGTGCCTCCACTCCGGGTATCGCGCGCGGATGCCTTGGCATAGCGCCAGGCCCATCGAGGCGCATTCGACGTCGAGGGGCTTGTAGTCCTCGAGGACGTGCAGGGTTTCGGAGATGTTGACGGATTTCAGATCAGCCCCGACTGGCTCAAGGAAGAGGCCGAGCCCGAGCGCATCCATGAATTCCCTGGCCTGCTCGAAGTCCGGCCCGCCGCCGAAGTCCAGGCAGAATGCCTTGAGACGCGCGGGATTCAGGCCCATTTTCAACAGGGCGTGATACAGGACGAGAAATACCGTGCCGCTGTCGATTCCGCCAGAAAAGCAGACCCCGATCGGTTCCCTTTCGGGGATCCGCCCGAGCCATTTTTTCGTCTCATTGGCGAGCGCCCCGATGTAGCTGCGACCTATCTCATCAAGGTCGCAAGGAAGCGAGTTTCGCAGCGGGCTGAAGAATCGGGTGTATGTCGGGTCTGGATCCGGGCAGCCGACCAGCTGGATCTCAGTGACATAGTGCGCCGGAACCATGCGCGTGTAGCTTGGATGGAACTGGGCCGCCAGTCCGTGGCGCAGCAGATGCCCGTAGATCGCATCGATCCGGTCCGCCACAATGAGAGCAGGCCCCTCATGCCTCTTTGCCAGAAAATACCGCATTGGCCGGTCGAGCGATCGCGCCATCCGCACCGTTTTTCCATGGCGGGCCACGATTGCAAAAGAGCCATCGATACCGCGCACTTCGTCCGGAGAGCCGCGAAGTATTCGCTCGCGCGCCGCCTCCACCGTCATGTTGCCCAGCCGGACCGTGGAGGGATCTATCAGGTCGACTAGGCTTTCGATATATTCGTGCATGGAGTGCGGGACATGAGGTTTGGATGTGAAGTGCCCGGATTAGCGATGTCCTTCAGGGAAAGCGATGCCAACGCAGTATCGAGGAGGAGAACATGCGCCAACACGAATCATCTCCCTCATTGGAGGACAGGCCGGCGGCTAATCATGGGAACTGCGGGTTCGACGACGGCTTTCGCGCAAGGACGACTGAACCCACCCAGCGCGTGTTGTAGGCGTCTATCCAGGCCTCGTCGAGGCCTGCGGGCCGGTCCTGCCGCCCATACGCCTGGTCATCCATCGAGCGGAATGGCAGCGGCTCGACTTCCCAGCCCCGAGAGACATGGAAATCCGCATCCTTGTCCCATCCGTAGGCGTACAGGAAAAAATCGCGATCGGTTCCCGGAGCCTTCGGGGCGAAGCGGCTGGCCTCGAACGAGAGCGCAAGTTCATCGCCCCCATTGAGGATTGCCAGCCGGTCGTCGCCTCCCTCCATCAGCGCCCGCACATCGCCATACCTTGTGCACCAGCCCGCGGGAGTACGGTCCCATGGCGGCGAACCCACCACCTCGTCGTATTGGGGCGTGAGCGGTTGAGCGGGGGCCTGGGGCGCATAGCGGCTGAATCCCCGCCAGTGCAGGCCTGCTGCGTCCGCGTGGATGGACTGCTGCCTCGTGGTTCCGGAATCGATTCTTTCGCAAAGAACCGCAGCGTCCCAATGGATTTCAAACGATGTCGTGAGGCGAAGGCTGTGCGCCCCGTTCGGCAGCTTTCCCGCCAGGTCCACGAGTATCGTCTTTGTCTTCCCGCAAGGGGCGCCCACTTCGGTCTCTGTCTTCCGCCACGAACCATCGGGAAGTTGCACCTCAAGCGTTGGGAATGGAGGCCCGACGGAGGGGTCAATCGATGCCGCGATGTTTGCCATCCCTCCCCCGAATTGAAGCCAGCCCGTAAGCGCGAGCACAAGCGGCTTGCTCGTATCCATGGCGCCAAAATCCATGGTTACCGAATACGGCTCAGCAAAGCCGCGCAGCTGCGGACGGCGCAATGCTGTCGGGGAAACCATCCTGCCGTCAGCCCTGGCGAGCTCCGAAGTCACCTCGAGCCCGTCGCTCCGGACGGCACGCACTGGCGCACCGAGCGGCCTAAGGGTCCAGATTTCGGGTCTTGGGAAGGGCCCGGAGGCCCGCAGTTTGCTCGTGCTGCAAACGATCGTCCCTGACGGATGGTCGACAACCATGAGGCTCGCCTCGTCGAGGTAAAGGACCTCGCGCAGCTCATCGGTCACCCGAACCTCGTATGCGCCGTTATGGGGAGGGAACGACTCGTCGTTGCCCAGCGCCAGTATCTCCTCGGGATTTGAAGGTACGAGTCTGGACTTGGTGAGCGGCAGGCCTAGGGGTGCGGCCCCAAGAATATCCGTCACAAAGCGGAATCGATGGCCGTCCCAGGCGTAAAGATACGGGCAGGAGCCGCTAGGCAGCTTGGGCTCCACGACAGCGACCGGCGCTGCGGAGACCGGCACATCCAAGGAGGTGGTGGCCAAGTCGGACCAGTGGACCGTCAACGCATCCAGCTTCGAATGCGAACCGACGCCGATCTCAACCGGAAGCGCATGCACGATGCGGCTGGTTCGCCAATTGCCGGCGCTCACGTCGATCCGCATGCCCAGCGCGCTTGCATTTGAGCGCGTTCCCTTGAGTTGAATCTTCAGCTGGCGATTCGCATTGCCTCCGTCGTTGCGCCAGAATTGAAGCCCCTTCGGAGTCGCGAGAATCAGGTCGCTGTCGCCGTCGCCGTCAAAATCGGCCGCGAGCGCGCCGGCGACCGGGCCAACCGAATCGAGGCCGAGAGCGGCCGTCACGTCGCGGAACCCCGCGTGCCCCTCGTTCCGCCACAGCCGAATCCCGTCGGGCCCGTATGCAAGAATATCAAGCCAGCCATCATTGTCATAGTCCACGAGGATTATGCCTGCCGGACGAAACCCCGTGAGCGGGAGGCTTACCGCTTCCTTGTGGCCGCTGAGGATCACCTTGATGCCGTCCTGCGTCGCAAGAACGACATCAAGCTCCAGGTCATTGTTCAGGTCCCCGGCCGCAAGGATCGATGCGGCCGGCCATTCGTCCGAAACCGTGCCGGGGACAAATGTCGAAGCCCGCCGCTTCGTGAAGTAACGCGGCGGCCGGCCTTTCACCGCGACGAATATTCCAGGAAGGCCGTCGTTTCCCCAATCCGCCATTTCAACCGCCGTCGCGCCTGGGAGGGCGCCGGGGAGGCCGGAGTCGTCTGCGTCCGTGTCAAACGACGAACTTCCCAGGTTGCGCGATACCTGGAGGCCGGAGTTGCCCGGCTTTATGGTGACAAGGTCCAGATTTCCGGTGACGTCGAGGTCGCCGAGCAGGCCGGAGACCGCCCGAACCTGCCCGAGCCCGGAGGAATCAGAGTAATCATATGCCCTGCCCGCGGACGTTATCCTGAAGACCCGGGAGCCGTCCTCACCGAGGACAACCACGCAGCTGGAACCGTCGTTTCCGAGGTCCCCCACCAGCGCGGAACCATATTTCGCACCGCGCTCGGCGGGCATTGGGCTCCCAAGCGGCGAAAAATGGCCCGCATGGTCGTCGAGCAGGCGAAATCCTCCGCTCGACTCGCGGGCCACGATGCTGTTCCTGCCGTCGTGGCCGTAGTCAACGACGGCGATCGGCGCTTGGTAGTCGGCCGCGTTGCCCGCAAATGCGGCATCCGTCGCGTTGGCGAAACGAACGGGAATACCGGGGCTCAGCGGCTGTTCCAATATGAACGGTTCGAGTGGCTTCGTGTATGCGCATTGTTCGAGGGCCAAGGGGTCCGAAGGCTCGGGGCGTCCTTTCGCTGCGAGCTGCTGGTGCGCGCGAAGCTCGCTGGCTGCTTCGTCGGGTTTGCCCATGCGATCGTAGAGCCGGCTCAGGAGGTAGTGTGCCGTCGGATGCAACGGATCGTAAAGCGTCACCGCTTGGAAGTCGTTCAGCGCCTCCTGCCTTTCGCCCAGGGCCTCATGGGCCAGGCCCAGCTGGAAGTTTAGCGCGGTGACGCGCGGGTCGATGGCCTGCGACTGCTGAAATGCCTGCACGGCTGCCTTCCACTGTGAGAGGTGCATGTAGGCGCAGCCCATCAGGTAGTACGCCGCGGGATTGTTCCGATCCAAGGCGAGCGTCTGTTTCGCCATTTCCACGGCATCGGCATCCCGGTTCAACCTGAGGCAGGCATTTGCAAGGTTGAGCCTGGCGTCCGTGGACTCGGGCGATGCATCAAGCGCCTTGTTGTAGGCCCGGACAGCCGCTTCCAGATCGCCTTTCCGCATGAGGTTGTTGCCGCGGTTCATCAGTCGCACAAAGTCCGCCGTGCCCGCACGATGCCACAGCAGCCACGAACCGGCGGCCAGCACGGCAAGAATGAAGGCAGGCCAGATCAGGCGCATTCGCATATCGGGCCTCATTGGCTTCAGCATAGCGCAGGGAATGTCGATTCAGAATTCGCGCGTGAAACCCTCCGACGCGCAATTTGGAGGCCCCCCCGGGCCGCGCGACAAGGTCGGGGCCACCGTCGGCGGTGCTGTCAGCGTAGGACAAGTCGCGATGGCGACGCGAAATCGTGTTGCGACTTGACCGCGCCGAGGCGTGTGGTAGGATGTCAATTCGCCAAAAAACAGAAGTATAATATTATGGAAAAACTAGACACTATTCTCTCCAACCAGTCTGAAATCCTCGTCAACCAGGGTGAGATCAAGGCCAACCAGGCCTCCATCCTCAAGAACCAGAAAAAGTTCGAGAGCGTGCTGGGCAACCAGGGTGATATTAAGGCCAACCAAGCCACCATCCTCAAGAACCAGAAGAAATTTGAGAAGGTGCTGGGCAACCAGACCAAGGTCCTCGCCAACCAGACGACGATCCAGGCCAACCAGTCCACGATCATCGCCAATCAGAAGAAAATACTCGGTAATCAGAAGGCGATTCTCGCCAAGTGAGGCGCGGCTCAGGGTGCGGGTGGGGGCCGTAAGTTAATTCGTAAGACGGCCAAACTAGACCCCAGCCATCCCACAAGTGGTTGGCCTTGGGGGCAGTCCCACAGGGCCAGCGGAGGGATGCGTGACAGAGCGGGACGCAGGAACTTCGGTGCGGTGGCGGTGCCTTGCCCGTGGAGCGCAATCCATGCCGTGATTCCGGCGACCAATACCGACTGCTGGCCGCCGTTTACCCCGATTTTTTCTCTGTTCACCCCAAACTATTTGTGTGATTTGGCGGGAAATTCTCTCTGTAATGTGCTCGCTTACCCAAACCCGCACGATGGCACTTCATAAGTGTCCCGAAGAAGGATAGTTCTAAACGTTGAATTTTATGAATATGAACAAGCTAAGAATGATCGCAGCCGGCGCGTGTTCCTTGGTTCTCTTTATTGGATCCATTAGGGCCGCGGACGATTCAACGGCCGCAGCTTCCAGCCCGGCCCCCGACGCGATGAAGATCAAGGTCGGCGTCATTGGCCTGACGTGCGAGGCGCCGATTTACGTGGCCGTTGAAAAGGGGTTTTTCAAAGACGAGGGATTGGATGTTTCCCTGATAAAATACAGCAACTGGGCGACTTACAAGGACGCGCTGGGTCTCGGGGGATTCGATATCACCCATCACCTGATCATGATGTTCCTCAAGCCGATCGAGCAGGGGATGGACGTCAAGATCCTCGCCGGCGTGCACCGGGGGTGCCTGAGGGTGCAGACTTCCACTGCGGGCGGTGTTCAAAACCTGGAGGATTTGCGCGGCAAGCGAATCGGGGTGCCGGGCATGGGCACGCCGCCGTTCATTTTCGCCAACCGGGCCCTCGCCTTGAAGGGAATCGATCCCGCCAAGGACATCACCTGGAAGGTTTTCCCGCCTGGCGAGCTGAAGCTGGCATTGGAGCGGGGTGACGTGGACGCGGTGGCAGACTCGGAGCCGATCGGCACGATTCTTCTCTCCAGCGGCAAGGTCAAGAATATCGCCGACCAGGCGGTCGACGAACCCTTTGCCAGCGAGTACTGCTGCGCGGTGGTGGCGAACGGGAAATTCGTAGCCAACAACCCGAAGGCGGCCGCGGCCGCGACGCGCGCGATCCTGAAGGCCGCCAAGTGGGTGGAAGCCAATCCCAGGGCGGCCGCGATACTGTCGGTGGAAAAGAAGTACCTGGCGTCAACGCCGGAACTCAACACCGTCGCCCTTTCGCACCTGAGGTACGAGCCCAGCATCGCCGGAGGCGAGCAGGCCGTAAGATCGGCCGCGCTGGCGATGCAGAAAGTGAACATGCTCAATGCCTCCACCGACATCGACGACCTCACGCGGCGCGCCTTCCTCCATTTGGACGGCGTTTCCGACGAATGGCTCAAGTCGGTCCAGGTGGAGAAGTTGGCGGACGGCCAGTTGCTCCCGGACGAGAATGCCCGGCTCCTCGTTGAATTGGCGGCTCACGGCACGGAGAAGGTCCGGTCCTGCTGCGATGTGACGTTGGCGAGCAATTGACGCGGTCCACCGAAGAAATCACCAGGAAACAGGCGGAGAGTTCGACGGCCCCCGTCCCCGGATTGCCGGCCAGGACCCTTCTTGCGGTTCCGGTGGCGGTCATGGCGGCGATGGCGGTGCATGCCGCCGTCTCACGCCATGAGCCTGCGGCGCCGACCCATTCCTACTGGATTCTCCTCGGTGCGGTCTTGGTCGTCTCCCTAGCCTTGTTGCTGCTCCAGCGGTGGTCCACGGGCTTGCGCCGATGGATTGGGCACATGTTCCCGATCATCGCGGCGGCCGTGGTGCTCCTGACGCTCTGCGCCGTGATCACCTCGGGATTTCGATGGTTGCCGCTGCCTTATTTCCCGAGTCCGGCGGGAATCCTGCAAAGCATGATCGAGGACCGCGCCCTGCTGTTTGACAGCACGTGGCATTCGTTGCTGCTGCTGCTCTGCGGGTACACGCTGGGGGTGGCAACCGCATTGGTGACCGGGGTGTGTATCGGCTGGTTTGACCAGGCGCGCTACTGGGGAATGCCGGCATTGAAAATCATCGGGCCGATTCCCGCGACGGCGTGGATCCCCCTGGCGATGGTGTTGTCGCCGTCGCAGATGATGTCCGCGGTGGGACTGATCGCGCTGTCCGTGTGGTTCCCGGTGACCATGCTGACGGTCTCGGGCATCGCCAATACGCGCGCGTCCTACCTGGATGTCGCGCGCACCCTCGGCGCCGGGCGCTCCTACCTCATTTTTCGCGTGGCGGTGCCGGCGGCGATGCCCAGCATTTTTATCGGGCTGTTCATGGGCCTGGGAACCTCGTTCCTGACACTGGTCGTCGCCGAGACGGTAGGGGTTAGGTCCGGCCTTGGCTGGTATATAAGCTGGGCCCAGGGCTGGTCCGAGTACGGCAAGGTTTACGCGGCCCTGATCATCATGGCGGCGTTCTTCTCGACGATCATAACCGTGCTGTTCAGGGTCCGCGACCGGGTGCTCGTCTGGCAGAAGGGGGTGATCAAATGGTGACGATTGCCGCAGCTGATGCCGCGAGAGAACCCTCTTCACTGCGCGCGCGAGGGGTGAGGAAGAGCTTTGCCGCGGCAGGGGATGCCGCGGTTCGCACGCTGGCTCTGTCCGATCTTTCGTTCGCGGTTGAGGCCGGCGAGCTGGTTTCCATCATCGGACCAAGCGGCTGCGGAAAATCGACGCTGCTGAGGCTCTTTGCGGGGCTGGAGGCCCTGGATTCAGGCGAACTCCTGGTCGGCAATGACCCGATCGCGGGGCCAAGCGCGGAACGAGGGCTGGTTTTCCAGGACCCGAGTCTTTTCCCCTGGCTCACGGTCAGGGGCAATATTCAGGCCGGATTGGTCGCGCGAGGCGTGCTGCAGGCCAAGCGCCGCGAAGTGGACGACTTCATGCGCCTTGTTGGCCTTGAAGGCTTTGCCAACGCCTATCCGCACCACCTTTCCGGCGGGATGGCCCAGCGCGTCGCCCTCGCGCGGGCCCTGATCAATCATCCGAGGGTGCTATTCATGGACGAGCCGCTGGGCGCGCTGGACACATTCACCCGGATGAATCTGCAGGATGAGATGTTGCGGCTGTGGCAGATGAACCGGATGACGATGCTGCTGGTAACCCATGACATTGACGAAGCGATCTACATGGGCGACCGGATTGTGATCATGACGCCGCGGCCCGGCAGGATCGACAAGACCATCTCGGTGGCCCTCCAACGGCCGCGCCTGCGGAGCAGTCCGGAGTTTCTTCAGCTTCGGGGTGAGATTCTGGAGCACCTGCATCTTGCGGGCAAGGCACCGGCAGTGGAACCCACCTGAACGGCCCCCGCAAGGTCGGTTCCCCCGCCCGGACTTGAACCGGGGAGACGATTCGGTCCATCCTCCCGGCATGATCCGCCGCGCGTGCACCCTCCTCTCGCTCCTCCTCCTCCTGCCGGGGGCGGCCCGGGCGCAGGACGGAGCCCCGGCGGACGAGGCGGCCGTCCGGCAGCTCAACTCCGACTACGTGCGCGCATTCCTCGCGTGCGACGTGGCCCGCTTCCGCGCCCTCCTGGCCGACGACTTCACGGGCGTCCTCGCCGACGGCCGCGTGATCGACAAGGCGGCCTTCCTGGTCCTGGCCAAGGACAACCTGGACGCCCACGACCTGCGGCTGCACGACCTTGTCATCCGTAGTTACGGGGACGCGGTCCTCGTCGGGGCCGTCGTGGCCTACACCCGGGCGGGGGGGGCGGCCGTCCGGACCCGGTACTCGAGCCTGTACGTGCGCCGCGACGGCCGGTGGGCGATCGCCTGGACGCAGTGGACCCGCGTCGTCGCCCCGTAGATTGGACTGGCGCGCGGGGCGCCCGTGGCAGAGATTCTGGGCGATGCCCGCGAGCCAAGAGACAACAGGCGCCCGCGCGACGGCCCGCTCCGACGGAGGGGTGCTCGAGGTCGCGCTTGACGGCCCGTGGAGGCTCTCCGGCGAGACGCCGCGCTGGAGCTCCGTGGTGGGCGGGACGGTCCCCTCCCGGGTCCGGCTGACCGCCGACGGCGTCTCCGTGTGGGACACCTCGCTTGTCGTCTTCCTCGGCGAGGCCCAGCGCTGGTGCGGCGCCGCCGGGGTCGACTGCGACACCGCGCCGCTCCCGGAGAAGATGCGCCTCCTCTCCGGGCAGTTCGAGGCCTCGATGCGCGCGGCCGGCCACGAGGACCACTGCCGCAGCCTCGTCGTCGAGGTCGGGCTTTCGACCCGCAGCGCCGCGCGCCAGGTGCGCGAATTCCTCCAGTTTGTCGGGGAATGCACGATCGACACGGTCAGGCTCGCCACCGGCAGGACGGGCCTGCGCTGGGGGGACTGCCTCAGCGAGATGCAGAAGTGCGGCGCGATGGCGCTGCCGATCGTGAGCCTCATCAGCTTCCTTGTCGGGATCACGCTCGCCTACTCAGGGTCGATCGTCCTCAAGCGCTTCGGCGGGGAGATCTGGGTCGCGGACCTGATAGGCGTCGCCATGACCCGCGAGATGGGCGCCCTCATGGCCGCCATAGTCCTCTCCGGCCGCACCGGGGCGGCCTTCGCCGCGGAGATCGGCAGCATGAAGGCGAACGAGGAGATTGACGCCCTGGCCACCCTGGGCATCTCGCCCGTGCGCTTCCTCGTCATTCCGAGGGTGCTCGCCCTCGGGTTCATGATGCCGCTCCTCGCGATCTACGCCAACTGCCTGGGGATACTCGGGGGGATGGCGGTGGCCTACGCCACCCTCGACATCCCGCCCGCGGCCTACTGGGTCGAGATGCTGACGATCGTCGACATGTCGGACGTCTTCGTGGGGATGATCAAGGCCGTCGTCTTCGGGCTCATCGTGGGCCTCTCGGGCTGCCTTCGCGGGCTTCAGTCCGAGCGCAACGCCTCGGGCGTAGGCCACGCGGCCACGTCCGCGGTCGTGACCGCGATCCTCCTCATCATCGTCGCGGACGCGCTCTTCGCCGTCCTCTTCAACGCCATCGGGCTATGATCCTGGACGCGACACCGGCAATCGAGGTTACCGACCTCGCGAGCGCCTACGACGACAACGTGATCCTGGACGGCGTCTCGTTCAAGGTGCGCCCGGCCGAGATTTTCTTCATCATCGGCGGATCGGGCTGCGGGAAGACGACGCTCCTTAGGAACCTCGTGGGGCTCATCAAGCCCGTGCGCGGGGAGATCAGGTTCAGCGGGAGGGATTTCACGCACGCGGATTCCGCCAACCGCCGCGAGCTCTTGAGGACCTTCGGCATGCTCTTCCAGAGCGGGGCCCTCTGGACCTCCCTCACGCTGAGCGAGAACATAGGCCTCCCTCTTGAGGAGTACACGCGGCTGCCGCCGGACGAGATCCGCAACATCGCCGCGTTCAAGCTGGCGCAGGTCGGCCTCTCGGGCTTCGAGGAGCACTATCCCTCCGAGATAAGCGGGGGCATGCAAAAGAGGGCGGGGCTTGCCAGGGCGCTGGCCCTCGACCCCCGGATCGTGTTCTTCGACGAGCCCTCGGCGGGACTCGACCCGGTCACGGCCCGCAACCTGGACGAGCTCATCGTCCAGATCAGGGACACGTTCGGCACGACGATCGTCATCGTCTCCCACGACGTGGACTCGATCTTCGGGATAGCCGACCGGGTCATCATGCTGGACAGGGACACACACGGCATCATAGCCGAGGGAAAGCCAGCCGATGTCGCCGCCCATTCCACCAACCCCAAGGTCGTAGAATTTTTGACACGCCGGCGCATTGGGTCAGTATAGGGGGCCTATCCCGCGACCCGACACCGCATGAAAACCAAGATCAGCCCCGCAGTGGTCGGCGCGTTCGTGCTCGGCGCCTTCGGCATCGGGATCATCGCGCTGGTCGCGATCGGCGGGCTCAGCCTCTTCTCGAAGCCGGAGCGCTTCATGGTCTACTTCGACGAGGGGATCAGCGGCCTGGACGAGGGCTCGCCGGTCAAGCTGCGCGGCGTGAGGGTGGGGCACGTCGTCGGGATATCCATCCGCTACGACAAGGACACCGGCAAGTCACTCGCCGCAGTCCTCTGCGAGCTCAACAAGGGCGCGATCAAGGACGAGCGGGGCGCCAACTTGGACGTATCCGACCGCGGGGCGCTCCAGGCCCTCGTCGACAAGGGCCTAAGGGCCCAGCTCGAGGTCGGCGGGCTCGCGACGGGACTCCTCTTCGTCGAGCTCGACTTCATGGACCCGGCCAAGTTCCCGGACACGAGCAACGCGACCGAGGTCAAGTTCGTGGTGATCCCCTCGGTGCCCTCGGACCTGTCCGCCTTGCGGGCGAGTGCGACGACGCTGCTCGCGAACGCCACGGCGCTCCTCGCCCGGATGCAGGACATCGACTTCAAGGGCCTCTCCGTCGAGCTGAAGAAGCTGCTCGTCGAGGCGAGGCTCAGGATCGACGGCGTGGACTTCAAGGGGCTCGCGAGCCAGTGGCAGAAGACGGGGCAGTCGATCGACGCGCTGGCCCGCTCGCCGGACACCCTGCGCGCGATGGAGAACCTGAACAAGACCCTGGACGCCCTGCAGGCGACCATCGGCCGGCTGGACACCCAGGTCGACTCGAACGGGAAGGAGCTCCAGGCGACCCTGGCCCAGGCGAAGCTCGCCCTCGAGTCATTCAACGCCGCTGCCCAGTCGGCGCGCGGCTTCATCAACGCCCAGCAGGACTTCGGCGCCGACGCGACCCGGGCCCTGGAGCGCGTGGCCGACGCCGCCGAGTCGGTCCAGCAGCTCGCCGATTTCATCGAGAGGAACCCGAACGCTCTCGTCTCGGGCCGCAAGGGCCCCAAGTAACGCCGCGCCTGCAATGACAACAAAGAACCCACCCCTCCTGAGGCGCCTCGCACCGTGCGCGGTCATGGGCCTCCTCGCGCTCCTGGCGGCCTGCAACGTCGTCCCCCCGGCGCAGGACGACCCGACGCGCTACTTCGTGCTCTCGGATCCCGCCGGCCAGGCGGTCCAGGGCCCGGCCGCGGGGGCCGTCAGGATCGGGCTCAAGTCGGTAAGGCTCGGGAGCTACCTGAGGAGGAAGGAGATGGTCGTCCGAACCGGGGACAACGAGGTCGAGTTCAGGGACTTCAGGCGCTGGGCCGAGCCGCTCGACGCGGCCATCGGCCACGTCGTCCGCCAGTGGCTGCTCGGGGCGCCCGAGGTGGCCCAGGTCTACGCCGAGCCGTTCCCCGCCGACCAGGAGCGCGACTTCGACGTGTCGATCGACGTGCGCCGGTGCGAGGGCTCCCAGGACCCGTCGGGCAAATTCTCGGCGAGCTTTTCCGCGACGATCGAGGTCTCGACCACCGGGGCGAGCCCGCGTGTCGTGGCGAGGAAACTTTTCACGGCCCCGGCCGCCGCCTGGGACGGCAGGGACTTCGGCCAGCTGGCGAGCCTCCTAAGCGCCGACGCGGCGGTGCTCGGCCAGGAGGTCGTCGCGGACATCCCGGCCAGGAACTGAAGCCTACCCGAGCGCGGCGGCGATGCGCTCGAGCGCCTTCTCGACGTTCTCGCGGCTGTTGAAGGCGCTGATCCTGACGTGGCCCTCCCCGCACTTGCCGAAGCCGACGCCGGGCGTGCAGACGACCTGGGCCTTCTCGAGCAGGAGGTCGAAGAAGGCCCATGAGTCGCGGCCGACGTCGACCCAGATGTACGGCGCGTTGTCGCCGCCGGAGCACTTGAGGCCGAGGCGGGCCAACGCTGAACGGATCAGCTGCGCGTTGCCGAGGTAGAAGTCGGTCAGGGCGCGGGTCTGGGTGCGCCCCTCGGCGGAGTAGGCGGCAGTCGCGGCCCTCTGGACGGGGTAGGACACCCCGTTGAACTTCGTCGTCTGCCGGCGGTTCCAGAGAGCGTGGAGCGGGTGCGGCTTTCCCGAGGCGTCCCACGCCATCACCGTCTTCGGGACGACCGTGTACGCGCACCTTGTGCCCGTGAAGCCGGCGGTCTTCGAGAAACTGCGGAACTCGATCGCGACCTCGCGGGCGCCCTCGATCTCATAGATCGAGTGCGGGATCTGGGGGTCGCGGATGTAGGCCTCGTAGGCCGAGTCGAAGAGGAGGACGGCCTTGTTCCTCCTGGCGTAGTCCACCCACGCGGCGAGCTGGGCCTTTGTCGCCACGGCGCCGGTGGGGTTGTTCGGGAAGCAGAGGTAGACGAGGTCGGCCGGTGCCGACGGGACGGCCGGGACGTAGCCGTTCGCTGCGTTCGACTCGAGGTAGAGGATCCCCTCGTAGCGCCCGTCAACGCTCGGGCCGGTGCGGCCGGCCATCACGTTCGTGTCCACGTAGACCGGGTAGACCGGGTCGGGGATGGCGAGCCGGATGTCGGTCGCGAAGATCTCCTGGATGTTGCCGCAGTCGCACTTCGCCCCGTCGGAGACGAAGACCTCGTCGGCCTCGATGCGGCAGCCCCGGTCCGCGTAGTCGCGCTGGGCGATGATCTCGCGCAGGAAGGGATAGCCCTGCTCGGGGCCGTACCCCTTGAAGGTGGCGCGCCTCGACATCTCGTCCGTCGCCGCGTGCAGCGCCTCGACGCAGGCGGGGGGCAGCGGCTCCGTCACGTCCCCGATCCCGAGACGGATAACGGCCTTGTCGGGGTGGGCCGACACGTATGCGCCCACCCGCCGCGCGATGTCGGCGAACAGGTACGAGGCGGCGAGCTTCGTGTAGTTCTCGTTGATTCGGATCATGTGCGATTCGTAAAGAGTGGGTTAAGGGAGCCGCCACCGGCCGAAAACCTTGAACAAACCGCCTGTGGCCGCATTGTTCAAGGCTTCGTTAACCCCATGGAGACAATCGAATCGGTGTCCGACATGCGAGCCCTGGCCTCGAGGCTGAGGTCCGGGACGGCCGGGCTGTCGCTGGTTCCGACGATGGGGGCGCTCCATGCCGGCCACGAGGCGCTCATAGCGGCTGCCGTGGCGGCCAGCCGCCCGATCGTGGTCTCGATATTCGTGAACCCCCTCTCGTTCGGCACGAACGAGAACCTCGCGGGCTACCCGCGGAGCCTCGAGGCGGACGTCGCGCTGTGCGCCAGGATGGGGGTCGCGGCCGTGTTCGCGCCCTCCACAGAGGCGATCTACCCGCGGGGCTATTCGACCTATGTTACAGAGGAGGCGGTGAGCAAGCCGCTCTGCGGCGTTTCCCGCCCCACGCACTTCCGGGGGGTGACCACGCTCGCCGCCAAGCTGATCAACATCGTCGGGCCCAGCCACGTCTTCGTCGGCCAGAGGGACATCCAGCACGCTGCCGTGCTGCGCAAGATGGCGGCGGACCTGAACTACGGAGTGGAATTCGTCGTCGTGCCCACGGTGCGCGAGATGGACGGCCTCGTCGCCGCGGTCCGCAACCGCGACCTGACGCCGGTCGTGCGCCAGGAGGCGCTCTCGATCGGCCGCGCGCTCAAGGCGGCCAAGGAGATGGTCGACTCCGGCGTCCGGAGCACGGACCGCCTTGTTGCCGAGGTGACCCACATCATCGGCAGGCACAACAGGGTGCGGATCATCTACGCCTCGATCGTCGACCCGGTCACGATGCAGGCCATGCGCGAGGTCGTGCCCGGCAAGACGCTCCTCTGCATAGCCGCCTGGGTCGACGAGGTCAGGCTGACCGACAACGCGCTTCTCTAGGCCGGCTCGCCGGAATGCCCGCACCCTTCCCCAGGATCGGCATTGTCGGCTCCGGGGCGGTTGGCACCTACTACGGGGCCAGGATGGCGCTCGCGGGCGCCGACGTCCGCTTCCTGATGCGGGGCGACCTGGCTTCGGTCAGGGCCCGGGGGTCCATCCTCGTCCATGACAGGTCCGGCACCGCGGAGCTCAGGCCCGTTGCGGCCTTCGGGGCGGCCGCAGAGGTCGGGGAGGTGGACCTGGCCGTCATCGGGCTCAAGACCACCACGGGAGGCATGCGGGCGCTCGTCGAGCCGCTGCTTGGGCCCGCCACGGCGATCCTCACGCTCCAGAACGGGTTCGGCGGGGACGAGATCCTCGCGGGCCTGTTCGGCGCCGGTCGCATCATCGGCGGCCTTGTCTTCATGGCGATCAACCGGACGGGTCCGGGCGAGGTGAGGTGCTTTCACCCGGGCATGGTCTCGATAGGCGAATTCAGCGGGCCGCCGGTGGAGCGGACCCGGGCGCTTGGCCGGCTCCTTGCGGCGGCGGGGATGAAGGTGAACGTCGTCGAAAACCTGGTCGAGGCGCGCTGGAGCAAGCTCGTTTGGAACATCCCGTTCAACGGACTCTCGATCGCCGAGGGCGGCATCACGACGGACCGGATCTGCGCGGACCCGCGGCTGGCCGCGGAGGCGCGCGCTCTCATGGTCGAGGTCCAGCGGGCCGCGGCGGCGTTTGGCTTCGCCATACCCGACGCCTTCGTCGACAAGCAGTTCGACGTCACGCCGCCGATGGGGCCCTACCAGCCGTCGAGCCTCGTCGATTTCCTGGCGGGCAGGGAGGTCGAGGTCGAGGCGATCTGGGGCGAGCCGCTTCGCCGGGCGATGGCGGCAGGCGTCCCGATGCCTAGGCTGGAAGGCCTTTATGCGCGTCTGCTCGCCCTGTGCCCCGGGCCCCGGCCGCCGCCCATCCCCTGATTGCGGCCGCCCATCCGGCCCCGGGGGCGTTCCCATCATCTCGCTTGCGATCAGTTATTCCCGGGGGATCATTGCGCCCATGCTAAAACACATGTTTGCGGCCGGATTGGCCGCGGGGTTCCTCGTCGTCGGTGCGCGCGCCTCCGTGGATCCGGCCACCTTCGACCTCACGATAAAGCCGCAGGATGACTTCTTCAGGTACGCCGACGGGACCTGGATCAAGAACAACCCGATCCCCCCGGAGTACTCGCGGTGGGGGAATTTCGACGCGCTCCAGGTCAGGAACCTCGATCTCCTGAACGGAATCTGCGAGGCCGCGTCGGCCAAGGGCGCCGCGGGCAGCCCGCTGGACAGGTTGGTGGGCGACTTCTACGTGAGCGGCATGGACGAGGCGGCCGTCAACGCCGCGGGCGCGGCGCCGATCAAGCCCGAACTCGACCTCATCGCGGCGGTGAAGACCCCCGCGGACGTCATGGCCGAGATCGCGCACCTCCAGTCGATCGGCTGCCCCGTCGGCTTCGCGTTCTTCAGCTCGGCCGACGCCAAGAACAGCGACATGGAGATCGCCCAGCTGCGCCAGGGCGGCCTCGGGCTCCCCAACCGCGATTATTACATCAACGATGACGACAAATCGAAGAAGATAAGGGACGAGTACGTCGAGCACGTCTCCAAGACGCTCCAACTCCTCGGCGACGCGCCCGCGGCGGCCGACGCCGGGGCGAAGGCGGTCCTCTCCCTCGAGACCGAGCTTGCAAAGGCGTCGCTTTCGCCGGAGGTGCTGCGCAACCCCTACGCGAGCTACCACAAGATGCCGGTCGCCGACCTCGCCAAGTACACCGGCGACATCGACTGGCCGGGCTTCTTCCACGAGGTCGGCTCGCCCGTCCTCGTGGAGGTCAACTTTCAGCAGCCCGACTTCTTCAAGGCCTTCTCCGGTCAGCTCTCGTCCGTGCCGATCGCCGACTGGCAGGCCTACCTGCGCTGGCACCTCGGCCGCCACGAGTCGCCCTACCTGAGCGAGCCCTTCGTCCAGGAGAACTTCCACTTCTACAGCGAGATCCTGAACGGCACGACGAAGATCCTCCCCAGGTGGAAGCGGGTCGTGGCCGAGGTCGACGGCGACGTCGGCGAAGCCCTCGGGCAGCTCTACGTCTCGGAGTATTTCCCGCCCGAGGCGAAGGCCAAGGTCCTCAAGCTGGTCGGCGACCTCCGGGCTGTGCTGAGGGAGGACATCTCGACGCTCCCCTGGATGGACGACGCGACGCGGGCGAAGGCCATCGTCAAGCTCGACGCCTACACGGTCAAGATGGGCTATCCCGACACGTGGCGCGACTACAGCGCTCTCTCGATCGACCGCGGGCCCTATGTGCTCAACGTCATGAGGGCCGACACCTTCGAGGAGCGCCGCCTGCTGAAGAAGATCGGCAAGCCGGTCGACCGGGCGGAATGGGGGATGACGCCGCCGACCGTGAACGCCTACTACAACCCCAGCAGGAACGAGATCGTCTTCCCGGCGGGCATCCTGCAGCCCCCGTTCTTCGACCCCAAGGCCGACGACGCCTCGAACTACGGGGCGATCGGCGTCGTGATCGGCCACGAGATGACCCACGGCTTCGACGACCAGGGGCGCCAATACGACCCGAAGGGGAACCTCGAGGACTGGTGGAGCGCCGACAGCGCCAACAGGTTCAAGGAAAGGGCCGCCGGGATCGTGAAGCAGTTCAACGGCTACACCGTCCTCGACGGCGTCCACCTGATAGGCGAGCGAACCCAGGGCGAGAACATCGCGGACCTGGGGGGCCTGAAGATCGCCTACGCGGCCCTCCAGAAGGACCTCGCCGGCAAGCCGCGGGATAAGATCGACGGCTTCACGCCCGAGCAGCGCTTCTTCATCAGCTACGCCTCGGTCTGGGCCGGCAGCATCCGCCCGGAGAACCTTCGCGTGCGCGTGAAGACGGATCCCCACGCGCCCGGCGAATTCAGGGTGAACGGGCCGCTGTCCAACATGGACGAGTTCGCGGCCGCGTTCGACGTGCCGGAGGGCGCACCGATGCGCCGCGCCGCCGCCGACCGGGTCTCAATCTGGTAGGACCCGGCCCGCCTTCCCAACCCCTTATGAAACTCCCATACCTCTGCGCGGTCCTGTGCGCCGCGTCGACCTGCCTCGCGGACTTCGACCCAAAGAACCTGGACGCGTCCGCCAAGCCCCAGGTCGACTTCTACCAGTACGCGGATGGAGGGTGGATCAAGGCGAACCCGATCCCGGCAGATCACAGCAGCTGGGGTGCCTTTGACGAGCTCCAGAACAACAACGAGATGATCCTCCACGGGATCCTCGACAAGGCCACCGAGCAGAAGAATCCCGGCTTCGTCGAGAAGCTTGTAGGCGATTTCTACTCGAGCGGGATGGACCTCGCCACGGTCGACGCCGTGGGAATCTCCCCGCTCAAGCCCGAGTTCGACCGGATCGCCGCCATCCAGTCCTCGGCCGAGGTCGCGGCCGAGGTGGCCACGCTGCAGCGGCTCGGAGTCGGGGTCTGCTTCGGCTTCGGCTCGGAGCAGGACCCGAAGAACAGCGAGATGATGATCGGGGGGTGGGGCCAGGGCGGCCTCGGTCTGCCCGAGCGCGACTATTACCTGCGCACCGACGACGCCTCGCAGAAGCTGCGCGACAAGTACGTCGAGCACGTAGTGAAGATGCTCCAGCTCGCGGGGGATTCCGCGGCGGACGCGCGGACCGAGGCCCAGGCGATCATGAAGCTCGAGACCGCGCTCGCCAAGGGCTCGAAGTCGGAGGTCGACCTGCGGGACCCCGTCGCGAACTACCACCCGATGGCCCTCGGGGACATCGAGAAGCTCTCGCCCCACTTTGACTGGAACGCGTACCTTTCCGGCATCGGCCTGCCCGCGCCCGCCATGATGGACATCGGCCAGCCGGAGTTCCTCCAGGTGCTCGACGCTCAGATCACCGCGACGCCGGTCTCCGACTGGAAGGCGTACTTCCGCTGGCACCTGATCCACGACAACGCCCCCTTCCTGTCCACGCCGTTCTCATCGGAGAATTTCGCGTTCTTTGGCTCGACGCTCACGGGCACGCCAAAGCAGAGGGATCGCTGGAAGCGCGTGCTCGGCGAGATAGACGACAACGCAGGGGAGGCGCTCGGCCAGCTCTACGTCGCCGTGGCGTTCCCGCCGGAGTCCAAGGCCTGGATGCTGAAGCTCGTCGGGAATATCCGCCAGGCGCTTCACGACCGCATCGAGCACCTGGAGTGGATGGACGAGCCGACACGGGCCGCTGCCCTCAGGAAGCTCGACATGTTCGGGGTCAAGATCGGCTACCCCGACAAGTGGATCGACTACAGCACGCTGGTCATCGACCGGGGCCCCTACATACTTAACGTACTTCGCGCGAACGACTTCAACATGAAGCGGGACCTGGCGAAGATCGGCAAGCCGGTTGACCGGACGGTCTGGGGCATGACGCCGCCGACCGTCAACGCCTACTACAACCCGAACATGAACGAGATCGTGTTCCCCGCGGGCATCCTCCAGCCGCCGTTCTACAGCAAGAACGCGGACGACGCGGTCAACTACGGGGGGATCGGCGCGGTGATCGGCCACGAGATGACCCACGGGTTTGACGACCAGGGCAGGCAGTACGACGGCAAGGGCAACCTGGCCGACTGGTGGAGCGCGGAGAGCAAGAAGCGCTTCACGGAACGCTCGAGCGGGATCGTGAGGCAGTTCTCGGGCTACGTGGCGATCGACGAGCTGCACGTGAACGGCGAGCTGACCCAGGGCGAGAACATCGCCGACCTGGGCGGCATCAAGCTCTCGTACACCGCGCTCATGAAGACCCTTGCCGGCAGGCCCGAGATGAAGGTCGACGGTTTCACGCCCGAGCAGCTCTTCTTCCTGAGCTTTGCGAGCATCTGGCGTGACAACCAGCGTCCCGACGCCCTTCGCCTGCAGGTGAACACGGACCCGCACTCCCCGGCGAGGCTGCGGGTGAACGGGCCCCTCTCTAACCTGGACGAGTTCGCGGCCGCGTTCGACGTCCCCGAAGGCGCGCCGATGCGGCGGCCCGCCGCAGACAGGGTGAACATCTGGTGATGCCGAGCCCCGGTCGAGCGCCGGTCGTCGGGAAACGCGTTCAGCTGATGGCCACGTGCCTCTGCGACGCCTTCCACGACGACGTGGCTGCGGCGACCGTGGAGGTGCTGGAGCACCTCGGCTGCGAGGTCTCCTTTCCCGAGGGCCAGACCTGCTGCGGGCAGCCCGCATTCAACGGCGGGGACTGGCCGGCCTCGCGGCGTGTCGTCCGCCACGCCGTCCGCACGTTCTGCGGCGCGGATCCGGTGGTTGTCCCCTCCGGCTCCTGTGCAGCGATGGTGTTCCATGGCGCCCTCCTTGAGTTCGAGCACGAGGCGGACCTCAGCGACGTGGAGTCCCTGGGCCGGCGGACCTGGGAACTCGGCGACTTCATCGTGAACGGGCTCGGCGTCAGGTCATGGCCGGGGCGCTTCGACGCCGCCGTGGCCCTCCACCGCTCCTGCCACACGCGAGGGACGGGCAGCAGCGACGCCGTCGCGCTCCTCGTGGGCTCGATTGCCGGCGTCCGCCTGGTCGAGTTCGGGGAGGGAGAGCAGTGCTGCGGCTTCGGCGGGACGTTCTCGGTGGGCTTCCCGCACATTTCGGCGGCCATGGGCGACCTGAAGCTCGAGCATGTGCGCGCCGCGAAGCCCGACGTCCTCGTCTCCGGCGACATGGGCTGCCTCATGCACCTGTGCGGCCTCGCCTCCAGGGAGAAGGCGCCGCTCCGTGCCATGCACTTCTCCCAGGTCCTCAGCGACGCGATGCGGGGGCCCGCGTGAGGACCCAGCCCATCGACCAGTTCGCGGCCGGGGTGGGTGCGGAGACACGCGCCGCCGTCTACGGGGGCTCGAAGATCGGGCACGAGAAGCGCACCAAGCTGCTCTTCGACCACTACGCCGACCCGGACCGGCTCCGGGCGCTCGCCGGGGAGATCAAGCAGCACGTGGTCGAGAACCTCGACACCTACCTGCCCGCGGCGGAGGCGAGGCTGGAGGCCAACGGGGTGAAGGTCCACTGGGCCTCGACGGCCGAGTCGGCGTGCGAGGCCGTCTACTCGATCCTCAAGGCCCGCGGGGCCACGAGGCTCGTCAAGGCGAAGACCATGGTCAGCGAGGAGATCGAGCTCGACGCCTACCTCCGGGAGCGCGGCATCGAGTCCCTGGAGACCGACCTCGGGGAATTCATCGTGCAGATGGACCACGACCACCCGTCGCACATCATAAAGCCGATCATCCACAAGACCCGCCGGCAGATCGCGGAGCTGTTCGAGAGGAACGGCCTGGGCGCCTACGACGACGAGCCGGAAGTCATCACGCGGAGGGCCCGGCAGTTCCTGCGCCACAAGTACCTCGGGGCCGACGCCGGCCTCACCGGCGCGAACTTCGTCGTGGCGGAGAGCGGCAGGGTGGTCGTCGTGACGAACGAGGGGAACTCGCGCTTCTGCCTCGCCGCCACCCGCTGCCACATCGCCCTCGTCGGCATCGAGAAGATACTGCCGGAGGACCGCGACCTCGCCCTATTCCTCAACCTGCTCGCCCGCTCGGCGACGGCCCAGCAGCTGACGGTGTACAACGAGTTCATCCTCGGCCCGCGCGGGGCCGGCCAGCCGGACGGCCCCGACGAGATGCACGTCATCTTCGTGGACAACGGCCGCACGGACGTCCTCGCGAGCGACTGCAGGGACATCCTGCGCTGCATCCGGTGCGGGGCGTGCCTGAACGTCTGCCCGGTGTACCGCCAGGCCGGCGGGCACGCGTACCGCAGCGTCTACCCTGGCCCCGTGGGGGCGGTGCTCTCGCCGCTCCTCCTGGGAAAGGCATTCCCCGAGAAGGCGGACCTGCCGAAGGCCTCCAGCCTCTGCGGCGCCTGCAACGAGGTGTGCCCCGTCGACATCCCGATTCCCGACCTGCTGCTCCGGCTCCGCGACAAGGCCCACTCCGAGGGGATCCCGTCCCCGGGAACCCCGCCCATGGGCGCGTGGGCGATCCTCGCGACCCAGCCGGCCGCATGGAAGGCGGCGCTCGGTGCCGGGAAGCTCCTGAACCACCTGCCGACAAGCCTTATCCCTGTGCCTGCCCTCCGTGCCTGGGAGTCCAAGAGGGATCTGCCCCCATGGCGAGGCGGCGAGTTCAGGAAGTGGCTCAAAAAACGTCGCCAGTAGCCGCCCTTGGGGCAGTATCGGCCGGATATAAGTTCGAGCATGGAACCTCCCGCCGCGCCCAAGCCCAAGTTCGAGCCCTTCATCCTGCCGCAGACCGTCATGCGGGAATTCACGGTGCGGGCCGTCATCACGGGCACCGTCCTCGGGATCCTGTTCGGGGCGTCGTCGCTCTACCTCGTCCTGAAGGTGGGCCTGACGGTCAGCGCCTCAATCCCGGTGGCGGTCATCTCGCTCGCGCTCTTCAGGATGCTCTCGAAGCTGGGCTTCAGGGACGCCACCATCCTCGAGAACAACATCACCCAGACGGCCGGCTCCGCAGGCGAGTCCCTGGCGTTCGGCGTCGGCGTCACGATGCCGGCCATCATGATCCTCGGCTTTGAGCTCGACCTCGCGCGGGTCCTCCTCGTCTCGGTCCTCGGGGGCCTCCTCGGGATCCTCATGATGATCCCGCTGCGGCGGGCGCTGATCGTCAAGGAGCACGGCATCCTCAAGTACCCCGAGGGAACGGCCTGCGCCGCCGTCCTCACGGCGGGCGCCTCGGCGACGGACCGCGCGATGGCGTCCCCGGGCGCCGTCGCCGAGATGCGCTCGGCGGAGGCCGCCGGCCTCGGGAAGGCCCCGGGCGCCAAGGCCATCTTCACCGGCCTTGGCGTCGGGATCGCCTACAACGTCCTCAACCGCGTGGCGCGCCTGTGGAAAGACACCCCGGAGAAGATCTTCGGGGCGCCCTTCAACGGCGCGTCCGTGAGCGCGGAGATTTCGCCCGAGCTCCTCGGGATCGGCTACATCATCGGGCCGAGGATCGCCGCCCTCATGTGCGGGGGCGGCGTGCTGTCCTACCTCGTCCTCATCCCGATGATCAAGTTCTTCGGGGAGCACATCACGGGCGCCGTCGCGCCGGGAAAGATGCCCATCGCGGACATGGCCCCGGACCAGGTCCGCGGCGCCTACATCCTCTACATCGGATCCGGGGCCGTCGCCGCCGGGGGCATCATCAGCCTGTTCCGTTCGCTCCCCACCATCTGGCACGGGCTCAAGGAGGGCCTTCGCGACGTGGGCCTCTTCAAGGCCGAGGCGGTGGAGGAGGGCCCCGTCGCCCGCACGGACAGGGATCTCTCCATGAAGTTCGTCGGGATTGGGATCATTCTCCTCATGGGCTCGATCATGGCGGCCCCGACGCTGCTCAACGCGGGCTTCGGCACGAAGCTCCTCGGGGCGTTCCTCATCGTCATGTTCGGCTTCCTCTTCGTGACGGTGTCCTCCCGCCTCACGGGCGAGATCGGGTCGTCGTCGAACCCGATCTCTGGGATGACGATCGCGACGCTGCTCCTCACGTGCCTCATATTCCTGATCGTCGGGTGGACGGGCAGCATGTACTACGTCACTGCCCTGTCGGTGGGCGCGATAGTCTGCATCGCGGCGTCAAACGGCGGGAGCACGTCGCAGGACCTGAAGACCGGCTACATCCTCGGGGCGACGCCGAAGTACCTCCAGGTCGCGATCCTCTTCGGTTCCTTTGCGTCGGCCCTGGTTCTGGGCCCGATGCTGCTCGCCCTGAACGACTCGCAGGTAACCTACATCCCCGCCTCGACGGTCGCCCCCGCGGGACTCCACGTCGACTTGGCCACGCTGGGCGACGCCACCGAGAGGCTGCACGGGCCCCAGGCGCACGGCGACCCGAACACCTACCATGTCTGGCACAAGAGCGACCCGGCCGGGGGCGCCGCGGAGAAATACCTCGTGGACTCGTCGGGCAACGCGGTCTGGCTCGTCGATCCCGGCATCAACGGGACCTATGACCACCGCCCCGACGGCTCGGCGGTTAAGAAATTCAACGCCCCGAAGGCGGTGCTGATTTCCTACATCATCAAGGGAATCCTCGGCCACAGGCTGCCGTGGTCCCTCGTTCTGCTTGGCGTGATGATCGCGCTCGTGCTCGAGATGTCCGGCGTGCCGTCGCTGGCTTTCGCCGTCGGCATCTACCTGCCGCTCTCTTCCACGAGCCCCATCTGGGCCGGCGGGATCATCCGATGGCTCGTGGACGCCTACACGAGGCGCAAGCACCGCGGCAAGGACCTGACGGAGGACCAGCTTATGGCTGAGGGCGACAAGAGCCCCGGCGTGCTGCTGGCGTCGGGGTACATAGCGGGCGGGGCGCTCGCGGGCATCGCCATCGCGCTGCTTCAGGGCGTCGACATGCTCGCGCCCATCGACAACTGGTTCAACGACTGGGCCACCGCACACAACCCGCTCTTCGGCGGCCCGTATGCCGACGCGCTCTCGATGCTCTTCTTCCTGGGGCTTTGCGGGCTCCTCTACCTCGTCGGCCGTGAGAAATTGCTTGGCCCCAGGAAGCCGCCGGCCTGACCGATCCATGGCCGGCGACCGCGATGAGATCATGGGCAGGGTCCGCGGCGCGCTCGCGCCGCTCGGCGAGCGGGCCCGGATGCCGGAATACGACGGCGGCCTCGAGCTTGCGCGCGAGAGGCTCGGCGCCGGCGACCCCGTCGCGGAATTCACGTCGCGCCTCGTGGCCGTGAACGGAGAGGTGGCCCCCGACGCGGCCGCGCTCGCGGCGACGCTGCATGCGCGGGGCTGGACCCACGGCTACTGCGACCCGGCGCTCTGGCCTGGCCTCAAGCCGCACTTCGGCGAGGGATTCGAGGTGGAGACCGCTTTTGACCGGACCCGCGTCGACGACTACCAGTTCGGGATCACGCGCGCCGCGGGCGCCATCGCGGAGACCGGGACCATCATTCTGAACGACGCGTCGACCTCGACGCGTCTCGGCGCGCTGGCGCCCTGGGCCCACGTCGCGATCATCTCCCGCAGTGCGCTCTATTCCGACATCGTGCAGGCGGTGGCCGCCCTGGGAGGCGACCCGAACGTCGTCTGGTGCACGGGGCCCTCGAAGACGGCGGACGTTGAGGGCATCCTGATCGAGGGAGTCCACGGCCCGGGCGTCCAGGTCGCCCTCTTCGTTGACTGACGGGACCCCGATGACTGGAAAGGCAGCATCAGTCCTTCCCGGGTCCGTGGCCGCCCTTGCGGCCCTCGCCGCGATCCTTGGCGCCGGTTGCGTGTCGGCCGACCTGTCGGGCGACGCCAAGGTCACCGGCGAGGTCGCCGAATGCCTGCCTCCCGGCACGCCGGCCCCGGCGGCGGTCGCGAGCGCCATATGGTTTCCGAACGCGAGCGGCTTCGGGTCGGCCGACAACACGGGGATGGGCCACGTGAGCGGCGTGCTCGCCCTGGCGGGCGACAGGCTCTGGTTCATGTCCTGGAGCGACGAGGAGCACCAGTTTCGGATGGAGCACGTCGTCGCCGTCCTCATGGCGATGAGGGTCGAGGTCGACCATGCGGGCACGGCCTCGATGCTGGTCGTCCAGTCGAGCAACCGATCCTTTGACTCGTTTGAGCTGATGACCGGTGGGCAGATTGCCTCGGACTCGAAGGTGACACAGGACCTTTGCGACAGGATCCAGGCCCTCCGGGCGAAGCATCCAGAGCCGGACAACTGAGGGCGGCGGGGCTCAGGGGCCGCCCGGCTTCTCCTCGGGGTAAATGGAATGATAGGCTGTGGGCGCCACGCGCCTCAGCTCGGACTTCATGCGGGCGATCTCCTCCTGCGAGAAGCGGTGGTGCCGGTCGCGGTGCCAGGGGAATGGGCTGAATTCAGACGGAGGCATGTCCGGCATCCTCTTCAGGTCCCGAAGCATTCTGTCCCTGGCCTGGATTTCGAACATCATCGCGGGGGATCCCACTAGAAAGCACCCCTTGGGCGGCGACGTCAAAGCGCCGGCCTGTCATACGGCGGCCACCTGCCGGCCCGTGAAAGCGGCCCGCTTCCTTGACCGCCCTCGGGGTTCCGGTACGGTTTGGCGTGCGCACGACCGCGGCATGGGTGGCGATTCTGATCCTCTGCGGCGTCGGCGTCTTCTGGTGGCAGCGCTCGCAGATTGTCCACCTGCGCGCGCAGGTCGCCCGCCAGGGCGACGCGCTCGACGACCTCAGCCGTCGCCTGGACGGGGAGACCGACGGGGCCGTGCCCGCGTTCCCCGCGTCGACGGTGGCTTTCCGGGCGGGGACACTCCCTCACGTGGATGATGCCGGCGCCGTCCTGCGCGCCGATGAGCGGCGCCTTATTTTGGACCAGTACGAGGACGTCCTTGCGCAGATGAACCTTCCTCCGGATGCCGAGTCCCGCCTCAAGGGCCTGCTGGCGGACCGGGTCGAGGCCGTCATTGACGTCGAGAACGCCGCCGAGCGGGTGGGTTTCGCGGAGGGATCCGCGGAGACCGCCCGTGCCGTGGCGCTGGCGGTCGCCGAGGTGGACGGGGAGATCGTGAGGCTGGTTGGGGCGGACGGCATTCGCCGGATTGACGGGCCACCCCCGGCGGCTCCAGAGCCAATGGTCATTCCGGAACCCGCTGCGCCGCCGGTTGTTGTCACGGTCGTTGTCCAGGCGCCGGCCCCGTCATACTCCCCCGACTACGCCGCGCCTTCGCCGGATTCCAGCGCCCCCGTGCAGTATTCCGCATACCCCTACTTTTTCACGGTCCCTGCCATCTTCGCTGAAAAGGGCCGAGTGAATCGGTTCATCGGCCTGCGGACTCCAGGCGAAAGGCAGCGCAGGGTGCAGGGCCAGGTGACCTACAGGTAGGCCGTCCGCCCCGGCGGGGCGGACGCCATCACACCCGCTCCTCGACAACGGGATTGGTGAGGGAGCCGATCTTCTCGATCTCGATCGTGACCGTGTCGCCGGCCTTGAGGAATACCGGCGGCTTGCGGGCGAAACCGACGCCGTGGGGCGTCCCGGTCAGGATGACCGTCCCCGCCAGCAGGGTCTTGCTGCCGCTTAGGAACTCGATGAGCGCCGGCACGTCGAAGACCATGTCGTCCGTGCTCCAGTCCTGCATGGCCTGCCCGTTCAGGATCGTCTTTATGCGCAGCGCATTGGGGTTCGGGATCTCGTCGCGTGTGACGAGGACCGGACCCAGCGGGCAGAAGGTGTCGAAGCTCTTTCCCTGGCAGAACTGGCCTCCGTTGAGCCGATTCTGCCAGTCGCGCGCCGACACGTCGTTCGCCGCGGTGTAGCCGAGAACGTAGCCGAGGGCGTCGGCCCGGGACACGTTCTTGCATGTCTTCCCGATCACGACCGCGAGCTCGCATTCGTAGTCGACCTCGTTGCTTGGCAGTTTGCGCGGAAGCTCGATCGGGTCGCCCGGGTTCTGGAGGGAGGTCGTGCTCTTGATGAAGAGCATGGGCCGCTCGGGCACGCCCTTCCCGCCCTCCTCGGCGTGCTTCTTGTAGTTGAGCCCGATCGCGAGGATGTTCGGCGGCACGACGGGCGCCAGGATCTTGCCCGGCTTGACGACGTGATCGGTCGCCCTGAATGAGCCGAACAGGTTGCCCGCTATCTCGCGGGCGGACCCGTCGGGCTGCAGCGCGGCGTAGGCGGGGCCCGAGGGCGTGAGGTGGCGGATGATCTTCATTTTTCGGGGAAATCTACGGCTCGGCCTCGGCGTAGGCCTCCATCCCGACGCAGGAGCAGACAAGGTTGCGGTCCCCGTAGACGTTGTCGACCCGCCCGACAGCCGGCCAGAACTTGGAGGCCCGGGTCCACGGCGCCGGGAATGCGGCGAGCTCGCGGGAGTAGGGGTGGTCCCACTCGTCGGCGCACACGACCTTGGCCGTGTGCGGCGCGTTCTTGAGGGGGTTGTTCGCCTTGTCGGACTCGCCGTTCGCCACGGCCTGCATCTCCCCGTGGATCGCGATCATCGCCTCGCAGAACCGGTCCAGCTCGGCCTTGGTCTCGCTCTCGGTCGGCTCGACCATGAACGTGCCGGGCACGGGGAACGAAAGGGTGGGGGCGTGGTACCCGTAGTCCATGAGGCGCTTCGCGGCGTCCTCGGCCTCGACGCCGTGCTTCTTCCAGGCGCGCAGGTCGACGATGCACTCGTGCGCCACGAGGCCCGCCGCGCCGCGGTAGAGGACGGGGAAGAACCTCTCCAGGCGCTTCGCGACGTAGTTGGCGTTCAGGATGGCGGCCTTCGTCGCCGCCGTCAGCCCGTCCGGGCCCATCATCCGGATGTACATCCAGGAGATGACGAGGATGCTCGCGCTTCCCCAGGGGGCGGCGCTCACGGCGCCCAGGTGGGCGCGGCTGCGGTCGCCGCCGAACGGCGACACGACGACGTGGCCCGGCAGGTACGGCGCCAGGTGCCCCGCGACCCCGATCGGCCCCATCCCGGGGCCGCCGCCGCCGTGGGGGATGCAGAACGTCTTGTGGAGGTTCAGGTGGCAGACGTCGGCGCCGACGTGCCCGGGCGAGGTCAGCCCCACCTGGGCGTTCATGTTCGCGCCGTCCATGTACACCTGGCCGCCGTGCTCGTGCACGATGTCGCAGATTTCCCGGATCGAGCCCTCGAAGACCCCGTGGGTCGAGGGGTACGTGACCATGAGGGCCGCCAGGTCCGCCTCGTGGGACCTCGCCTTCGCCCGCAGGTCGGCGACGTCGATGTTCCCCTGGCTGTCGCAAAGGACCGGCACGACGCTGAACCCGCACATGGTAGCGCTGGCGGGGTTCGTACCGTGGGCGCTGGTTGGGATGAGGCACACGTTGCGGCGGCCTTCGCCGCGCGACTCGTGGTACGCGCGCACGACGAGGAGCCCCGCGTATTCCCCCTGGGATCCGGCGTTCGGCTGCAGCGATATGGCCGCGAACCCGGTTATCTCCGCGAGCCAGGCCTCGAGGTCGCGGAATATCCGCCTGTAGCCGCGGGCCTGCTCCTCCGGTGCGAAGGGGTGCAGCCTCGAGAATTCCGGCCAGGAGACGGGGAAGAGCTCGCTCGCCGCGTTGAGCTTCATCGTGCAGGAGCCGAGGGAGATCATCGACTGGCAGAGGGTGAGGTCCTTCGCCTCGAGCCGCTTGATGTAGCGCAGCATCTCGTGCTCGGTATGGTGCCTCTGGAAGACCGCCGCCGCCAGGAAGGGGCTCGTCCGGGCGAGGGGCGCGGCGAAGTCGGGGCTGAGCGATTCCAGGTCGGGAACGGGGACGCTGCCGAAGATCCCCAGGAGCGCCTTCACCTCCTCGAGGGTCGTCGTCTCGCCGAGCGAAATCCCGACCCTGCCCGAATCTATCCGCCGCAGGTTGAAGCCCTTGGCCTCGGCGGCCGCGTGGACCCTCTCCGGAGCGACGTTGCCCACCGTCAGCGTGTCGAAGAACGGCTCGGGCCCGAGAGTCGCCCCGGCCGCGCGCAGGCCGGCCGCGAGCGCCTCGGCCAGGAGCTTGGTCCTGCGCGCGATCCTCCTGATGCCCTCGGGGCCGTGGTAGACGGCGTACATGGACGCCATGACGGCAAGGAGCACCTGGGCCGTGCAGATGTTGGACGTGGCCTTGTCCCGCCGGATGTGCTGCTCGCGGGTCCCGAGCGCCAGGCGCATGGCCGGGTCGCCCTGCGCGTCCCTGGAGACGCCCACGAGGCGCCCGGGCATCTGGCGCTTGAAGGCATCCCTCGTCGCGAGGTACCCGGCGTGGGGCCCGCCGAAGCCGGGCGGCACGCCGAAGCGCTGGGCCGTGCCGACCGCGATGTCCGCCCCGAACTCACCCGGGGGCCTGAGGATCGCGAGGGCCAGAAGGTCCGCGGCGACGATGCAGAAAGCCCCCACGGCGTGCGCCTGCTCGAAGAACGCGCCAAAGCCGTGCACGGCCCCCCAGGTGTCGGGGTACTGGACGAGCACGCCGAAGCAGCCCGCGGCGGGCGTGAACGAGCGGTGGTCGCCCACGACGACCTCGATGCCCAGCGGCTTGGCGCGGGTGCGTACGATGTCGATCGTCTGCGGGTGGCAGCCGTCGGAGACGAAGAAGGTGCGGTGGGCGGCGGCGTCGCCCTCCCTGAGCCGGTGGCTCATCATCATGGCCTCGGCGGCCGCGGTGCCCTCGTCGAGCATCGAGGCGTTGGCGATCTCGAGGCCCGTCAGGTCGCTGACCACCGTCTGGAAGTTGAGGAGCGCCTCGAGGCGGCCCTGGGAGATCTCGGCCTGGTAGGGCGTGTACGCCGTGTACCAGGCGGGGTTCTCGAGGATCGTACGCTGGATGACCCCGGGGACCAGGGTGTCGTTGTAGCCCATCCCTATGAAGTTCCGAAAGACCTTGTTGTCGGAGGCGATCGCCCGCAGCTCGCCAAGCGCGGCGCTCTCCCCCGCGGCGGCGGGAAGCCTGAGGGGAACGCTCCGGATGTTTGCCGGCACCGCCGCGTCGATGAGCGCGTCCACGCTTGGATATCCCAGCTCGGCGAGCATGGCCGCGGTGTCGGCGCAGCTGTCGCCCAGGTGACGCCGGGCGAAGGAGTCATTCGAGCTGGCGAGTTCGCTGTGCGAAGACATGCGGTAAAAAGGTAGGCGGGCGCCCCATGCGCGCAACCGCGTTTTGGCCAAACCCCCCTCTTGTTTGATTCCTACGCTAATATGCCTTAGAAGGGGGGCCAGATGCGAAGGAAGGCATATTCAACTAGGGAGGCGCGTGCGGCCCACGTCGACCGGACGCTTGAGGCGTTGTATCCGAGCCCGCCGATACCCCTCGTCCACAGGGATGCGTTCACGCTCCTGGTCGCGGTGGTCCTGTCCGCCCAGTGCACGGACAAACGGGTGAACGAGGTGACGCCCGAGCTGTTTGCCCTCGCCGACACCCCAGAGAAGATGGCGAAGGTGCCCGTCGCCGAGATCCAGAGGATCATCCGCCCCTGCGGCCTCTCCCCGCAGAAGGCCAAGGCGATTTCAGGCCTCTCAAGGATCATCGTCGAGAGGCACGGCGGCGCCGTCCCGAGGACCTTCGAGGAGCTGGAGGAGCTGCCCGGGGTCGGCCACAAGACGGCGAGCGTCGTCATGTCCCAGGCCTTTGGCGTTCCCGCGTTCCCGGTGGACACCCACATCCACCGCCTCGCGAAGCGCTGGGGCCTCTCAAAGGCCCGGAATGTCGTGGAGACCGAGCGCGACCTGAAAGCTCTGTTTCCCGAGGCGAAGTGGAACAAGCTGCACCTGAGGATCATCTACTTCGGCAGGGAGCACTGCGCCGCCCGCGGATGCAACGGGCACACGTGCCTCATTTGCTCTTGCTTCAGTCCAAGGCGCGGGTCTAGCTGACCGTTCTCTTGTTCGGGCTGTAGCGTAGCCTGGTAGCGCGCTTGCATGGGGTGCAAGAGGTCGAGAGTTCGAATCTCTCCAGCCCGACCATTTTCCACTTCGACCGGCACCATAGCCTCGGCATGGGCTTGGATTGCCTGGATTGAAGCTGCGGTCCGGCCGCCGGGCCGATCGACGGAGCCGCGCGAGGCTTGACGCGGCAGGGCCGTTAGCCGGAGAAGATATCTGAGATGCCCCTCGTGCCCCCTTCGACAATGACGCTTTTCCTGGGCAGCCTCGCCCTGTTGGCGGCACCCGTTTCGTCGGCGTCAAGCGACCTCGAGGGAATCACCGCCGTGTCCTCGAAGGTGTTCGAGGGCTACGCCCGCGCGCGGCTGCCGGACGGATCGCTCAAGACCGAGACGTATACTTTCGGCAACGGAGGGTTCATCGCGTCGGGTTCGGCGGGAGGGGAGACCCCGGGCGCGCAGCGCGACCCGACCATTGACGCGATGGGCTTCGATTCCATCGCCAAGGCCATGGAGGCGCCCCTTGCCGCCCAGGGCTACGTCGTCACCCAGGATCTCGACACGACGAGCCTCCTCATAATGGTTTTCTGGGGAACCACGGTGGGCGGGTTCAGCGAGCACAAGGGCAAGTTCAGGGACCTGCTCGATCTCAAGAACGCGCAGCTCCTGGGATTCGACTCCGAGGGGACCTTCGGGCCGGGCTTCGGGAACAACATACACTCAAACATCCAGAAGCAGGTTCATTCCCAGATGATGACCGCCCTCGAGGTGAACCGCTACTTCGTCATCCTGCGCGCGTTTGATTTCAAGAGCTCGATTCAGAAGAAGACAAAGCTGCTCTGGGAGACGCGCTTCAGCATCAACCAGCGCCACAACGCCTTCGATGTGGCTTTGCCGCTGATGGCGCAATATGCCTCGCAGTGCTTTGGCCAGGACACCAAGGGGCTTGTTCTGACGCAAGTTGCCGACGGGCGCGTCATATTGGGGGACGTCAAGTCGCTCGGCGAGGTCAGCCCGCCCCAGAGATAATCGCCCAGCGCGACGGCGGATCAATCGTTCTTCGCCTGCTTGCCCGGTTCGTCTTCCTTGGCCGGCCGCGGCAACAGGCTGCCGAGAGCCTTGGCCAGCTCATCTCCCGAGAAGGGCTTCATCAGGACCGCCCTCGCCCCAAGGTAGCGGGCCATTCTTAGGTTGCTGCTGGCGCTCGCCTGCTGGCCGCCCGTCATGGCTATGATCAAGAGTCCGGGGTTGATTTTCCCGAGCTCTACGATGGTTTCCAGTCCCTCCTTCCCGGGCATTATGAGGTCGGTGAGGACCGCGTCGGCGCCCGTGCTCTTGAACAGGGCGAGGCCTTCAATCCCGTTGCTCGCCTCCAGAACCGCGAATCCGAGGCTCTCCAGGATAAGGCGCAGCATCATGCGCAGGTTGTCGTCGTCGTCGATCACCAGGACCTTCATCATAGCGGGCACGTTTACGAATTGGGGAACGAAAAGGGGGCATCAGAGACTTGCCAACGAGGCAGTGGATGCCCCCCGGCTGAAGACCCGAATCCGGCAAGAGTGTGCCCGGTGGAGAAGCATATCCCGTTCCGCCGACCTGGCGCCGACAAGCCGGGCTCTTAGCCGGCGGCGGTTCGTTGAGGGGCGCCCAGAAGACCCCGAGCTTGCTTATCGCCATTATGAACTCCTCAAAATCAACCGGCTTAACGACGTAGGAATCAGCCGGCCGACGTCTAGTTTGGTTCGGCCGAATCTGCCAGGCCTCTGCGCGCAATCTTGCGGAGCAGCGCGATAAATCCATGCAAGACGACCGAGTCCGCGGATTTGCTCCAAACAGCCCGGATATTCAGATAGAGATCGCGACCGGTTTCCTTGAGCGGGGATATCACGATCTCGTTGGGGTAAGCCATGCAGCGCCTCCAGATCAGCATGGTCACCCCTTCTCGGCCCGCCACCATGGCGAGGAGAGCATCGAGGCGCTCCACCTCGACGATCTCTGGAGGCGACAGGCCGTGCGCCTTGAAGATCCTGCGGATGTGATGCTGATGGATGTGCCACCTCGGCCCGCTGATGGCCAGCATGCGCTCACTGGCAAGATCCGCTATTGAAACAACGGTTCCCGATGCAAGCCGATGCCCCCGTCCAGCAACGGCTTGCATCTTCGCGCTAAAAATGTGGACCCCCTCAAGGCCAGGCGGCATCTCCCATCCCTTCTGCGGCGCAACAAAGGCCAGATTGATATCACCCTTCTTCACGGCCGCAATCTGGTCGGCCGAGTTGAGATCGACCAGCTCGAGGTGAACCTTGGGATACTTCGCTGCATAGGTCATGAGGCATTCGGGCATGTACTCGGCCAGCAGACCGCTGTTATAGCCCACGCGAAGCTGGCAGCTCTCTCCCCTGACAGTGTCCTTTGCCTTTTCCTGGGCGCGGGAAGCTCTGGCGAGGAGGGCCCTGGCCTCGTCAACGAACACCAGTCCGGCATTCGTCAGCCGAACCTTGGTGGTGTCGCGGTCGAAGAGCCGCAGCCCCATTTCCTCCTCAAGGTCCTTGATCTGACGGCTCAGGGCAGGCGCGGAGACGTGCAGGATCTCCGCCGCCGCCCGGAAGTTGAGCGTATTGGCCACGCCTACAAAATAGCGGAGGTGACGCAGCTCCACGCGTTGAGTGTAAAGCGCAGGTTATCGGACTGGAAACAACAAAGTCGTTCTCAGGGGGGCGAAAATGGGCTACTTTCTCCGGTGCCCTGCAGCTCCAGAATCCCTTCAGCCGCAAACTCCTTCGAACCCCAAGTCGGGCGGAAGGCCCGCATCGGGGGATTGATTCGACGCCGGGCCCTGATCCCGCCGCCGATGGAAATGGTCGCACTAACTCAGGCTGCGCGCGGCTTTTCCGAATCCTTCCCCGCAATGGGCCGGATACGTAGGACCTCCGCCGCGTTGAACGCCAATTAGGCCCCGGTATGAAGATTCTCCACCTCGAAAACGACCCCAGAGACGCCATGCTCGTGCGCGAACTCGTCGAGACGGAGTTCCCCGGCTGCGTCATCACCAACGCAGACAGCAGGGAGCGCTTCATCGCCGGCCTCGCGCCAGGAGCCGATCACGACCTGATCCTCGCGGATTTTTCGCTTCCAGGCTTCGATGGCTTCGCCGCGCTGGCGCTCGCCCGAGAGCATGCCCCCGGCGTTCCATTTGTGTTCCTGTCAGGCTCGGTCGGCGAGGAACGGGCGATCGCCGCTCTCCGCGGGGGTGCCTACGACTATGTGCTCAAGGACAACATGACCCAGCTCCCGGTTGTCGTCCGGCACGCCCTCGACAACTTCGAGCGCCGCCGCAAGACAGAAACGAACCAGCGCCGGCTTATCGAACTCGCGGGCATCATCAAGCGTGCCGCAGGGGCAATCATCGTCAGCGACATGGCCGGCCGCATCACCCTCTGGAATGACGGCGCAGCCCGCCTCTACGGCGTCACCGAAGCCGAGGTCAAGGGCCGGACAGCGGAGGAGATTTTTCCGAGCCGGGAACTGGCCCGGGTGCGCGACGCCCGCGAGGCTACCCTCGAGGCCGGCGAGTTTCGGAAGGAACTCAGCGTGACCACGCGCGACGGCCGTGACATCGTCATCGAGGTCCACATGAGTCTTGTTCGCGACACGAGCGGCCAGCCCACCGCCCGCCTCACCATCGCCACCGACATCACGGAGAAAAAGAGACAGGAGGAGCAGGTCCTGCGCGCGCAACGCGTCGAGATTCTCGGCATGCTCGCCGCCGGTATCGCGCACGACTTCAACAATGTTCTCATGCCCGTGGGCATGGTGGCGTCGCTGCTGCGCCGGAGCATCACCAACCCTGCCGATGTCCAGATGCTCGACATCCTCGAGAATAGCGCCAAGCGCGGCGCCGGGCTTGTTCGCCAGATTCTCGGCTTCGCCCGCGGCGTCGGCGGCGATGTCCAGTTGACGCAGATTGAGCACATAATTCGCGACGTCGGTGAAATCATCCGGGCGAGCTTTCCAAAATCCATCGTGCTCGTCCTAGAGGCAGGAAGCGACCTCCGGCCCATCCAAGCCGATCCCACCCAGATCCAGCAAATCCTCCTCAATCTTGCCGTTAACGCGCGCGACGCTATGCTTCCCCTCGGCGGTTTGCTGACCATCGGCGCTGAGAACCGCGTCCTTGATGCGTCCGCCGCGGGCGCGCTCGAGGGCTCGAGGCCCAAAGAGTATCTTGTCCTCGAGGTCGCGGACACGGGCTCAGGCGTGACGCCCGATGTGCTCGCCCGCATGTGGGAGCCGTTCTTTACCACGAAGGATGAAGGCAAGGGCACAGGCCTCGGACTCTCCACTGTGCGCGGCATCGCGGCGGCCCACGGCGGGTTTGTAACCGTCGATACCCGGGTTGGGCTTGGCACCACCTTTCGCGTCTTTCTTCCTGCCGCCATCGGCTCTGGTCTTCCCGGCCGGCCCATTGGAGACGAAAGCTAGTGGCAGTCTGCGACCCGGACAGGAGAGGCCGGATCGCGACCCCTTCAACCCTCCATCAGGAACTTCTCGAACCTCCCGCGCAGCGCCCTGCTGAGAGGAATCCGCGTGCCGTTGCGCAGGAGGATGCTGTAGTCGCCGGTGGCCGAGGGCTGCAGCTCCTTCACCTGGTCGATCCGGACGAGGGCCGAGCGGTTGACCCGCGTGAAATGCTGGGGGCCGAGGCGGGCCTCGATGGCGGTCAGGGTGTCGCGCGGCATGAGCCGCTCCCCGGCCGAGGTGTGGATGACGACGTAGTTGTCGGCGGCCTCGACCCAGACGATCTCGTCAAACTTGAGAAAGACAAACCGCCCGTCGGCCTTCACGGCGAGGCGCTCGGGCCTCGGGGTTCCGGCTGCCCCCGCCAGCGCGCCCTCGACCCGGGCGCCCAGGTCGCCCGCCCGCCGGGCGGCCACTTGCTCGGCGGCCCTTTCAAGGGCCGTCTCCAGGCGCTCCTTGTCAAAGGGCTTGAGCACGTAGTCGACGGCGCGCACGCCGAAGGCGTCGACCGCGAACTTGTCGTGCGCCGTGACGAAGACGATCGCCGGGCGCTCCGCCGCCTCGAGGCCCGCGACCACCTGCAGCCCGTCGCAGCCCGGCATCTGCATGTCGAGGAAGGCGATGTCAGGCTTGTCCCTGCGGATGGCCTCGACGGCCTCGGTCCCGCTGGCGTATTCGCCCACGATCTCGATCGAGACGTCCTTCGGCAGGAGCGCCAGCAGGCGCGCCCGCGCCAGGGGTTCGTCGTCGGCGACAATGATGCGGAGCTTGGTCACGATGGGGAGCTGCTGAAGGGAATTGTTATCCGCACACACAGGCCGCCTTCGGGCCCATTGACCAGTTCGAATTTCTGCCGGTCCCCGTAAAGCTCCATGAGCCGGGCGCGCGTGTTGGCCACGCCTATGCCCTCCCTCTTCAGGCCCTCCTCTGAGATCCCCGCGCCGTTGTCCGCCACGGTCAGGACCAGGTTTCCGTCCCTGACGGCGCCGCGGAGCTCGATCCTGCCCATCTTCGCGTGGGGCTCGACGCCGTGGCGCATCGCGTTCTCCACCATGGGCTGGAGGATCAGGCTCGGCACCTGGGCGTCGATCGCGGCGTCGTCTATTGCTATCACCACGTCCAGGCGGTTGCGGAAGCGTATCTTCTCTATGTCCAGATAGCGCTCAAGGAAGGCGACCTCCTCGCGCAGCGTCGTCTGGGGCGCGCCCGTGTGCGACATCGTGATCCGCAGGAGCTCGCTCAGGCGCACGAGCATCCGGTCGGCGGCGTCGACGTCCGTGTGCATGAGGGACGCGATCCCGTTCAGCGTGTTGAAGAGGAAGTGGGGTTTCAGCTGGTGCAGGAGCGCCTGGAGGCGCGCCTCGGTCAGGTGCTTCTCAAGCTCGAGCGTCTGGACCGTGCGCTCGTGGTACTTGCGGTAGTAGTCGAGCGCGTGGCTGACCGACAGGATGACCCCGTAGACCAGGAGGTTGAACGGGAACGTCCGCACGAGCAGCGGGTGGAATATCTCTGCGAAAGAGGCGCCCTCGCCGGCGATCCAGCTATCGGCCTCGCCCACGAGGGTGCGGACGAGGATGTAGGAGATGGAGAAGAGGAGGGCGGCCGCGAGGTGGACGCCGGCCGTAAGCCAGCGGGAGCCGCGCTCGGGCGGGAAGCGCCGCGCCAGCCACACCACGGGCAGGGACAGGACGCCGTAGACGTACCAGTCCTCGAGCGAATCGCTGATCGCCTCGCCCCACGTCACGGACCTCCCGAGGAAATTGCTCGAGAGGTAGATCTCGCTCGCGATCGCCAGGCCGACGAGCGACCACAGGGCGACCCATGTCGACCCCCGCAGGAGGGTAGGGGCCAGGTTGCGCGCGCTCATTGGTGAAAAGGTTTTTACTTCGGCTGGCGCGAGGTCAATAGCAGTCCGTGCTGTTTTAACGACCCCGCCCCGGGCGGGCCGACATGACCCCTCAACCAGATGCCTGACAACGGACGGCCCGCTCCCGGGGAGAAATCCCGGGACGGTGCCATTTCGCCGCTCGTGCCGGTTTTGGTCCCGCTCGCGCTCGCGGCTATCCTGATAGGCGTCGTCTTCTCCAGGGTGTTTCCCTTCCCGTCGCGGGCCGCCGCGCCGCCGCCCGCCAGGTTCACGGACGTCACGCGCGACTCCGGCCTGGACTTCGTCCACGACAACGGGGTGCAGTTCGGGCGGGACACGCCGACGACCCTGCCCGGGGCCGTCGCCTTCCTGGACTACGACAACGACGGGCACCCGGACCTGTTTTTCGTGGGCGGGACGCAGTGGCCGTGGAACGCCACGGCCCGCGGGGGGACGTCGTCCTGCAAGCTCTACCACAACGACGGGAAGGGGCATTTCACGGACGTGACCAGCGAGGCCGGCCTCGAGACCAGCATGATCGGGATGTGCGCGGCCGTCGGCGACTACGACGGGGACGGCTACCCTGACATCTTCGTGACCGGCATCGGGGGGAACAGGCTCTTCCACAACCTGGGCAACGGCACGTTCGCCGACGTGACCGACGCCGCCGGGGTCCGGGGCGACGACCACGTGTGGAGCACCGGGGCCGTCTGGATTGACATCTTCGGCGACGGGAGGCTCGACCTCGTCGTCTGCAACTACGCGCGCTGGGCCCCGGAGACGGGCCTCCAGGACGCGTTCGCGGCCGAGGTCGACGGCCCCTCCTACACCGCGACGGCGGGGTTCGTGAGCGCCTTCCCCTCCGTCTACAGGAACCTCGGGAACGGCAGGTTCGCGAAGATATCGGCGAGGACCGGCCTGAACCTGATCGACAGGCAGACGGGCTTCCCCCGCGCGAATCCCCTGGCCGTCTCCGCGGTCGACTCGAGCGGGAACGGAAGGCTCGACCTGCTCTTCACCTACCAGTCGGGCCCGGACATGCTTTTCCTGAACCAGGGCGACGGCACCTTCCGCCCGTGGTCCCCCGCCGCCGGGGAGCGCCGCGAGGGCTCGTCGGCCGGCCTGGTCGGGGCCGGGGCGCTGTCCTTCTCGCGCCCGGGCCAGGCCTCCGACCGGCTCGGCGTCCTGAGGTCGGCGGGGCTCGCGCTTGCGCCCGCGAACGACGAGGGCGAAGCGTTCTGCCGCCTCTCCGACAAGCTCGGCGTCGCCCTCCTCGACTACGACCTGGACGGCCGCGTCGACGTCGTCTCCGGGAACGGCCTGGCGGAGCCCGCGCTGCTGCGCTTCCAGAACAGCCGGGCCTTCGAGTCCTCGCCGTCGCTCCTCTGGAACAACGGACAGGCCTGGGTCCAGGCGCAAGGGCCGGCAGGCGAGGGGGCCCTCGGCGGGCGGATGGTCGCCCGCGGCGTGGCCGTCGCCGACGTGAACGGCAACGGCAGCCTGGACATCGTGATCGCGCAAAACGGCGGCCCGCCGCGCCTGCTGCGCAATGACCAGCGCTCGCACAACGCGTGGCTGCGGATCGACCTCGTCGGGACGCACTGCCAGCGGGACGCGGGCGGCGCGCGGGTCGAGGTGGACACGCCGCGCGCCATCCTCGTCCAGACGATGGAGCCCGCCATGGGGTTCATGGCCCAGTCCGAGAAGACCCTGACCTTCGGCCTCGGCGGCGACGACCGCGTGCGCAAGGTCGTCGTCCGCTGGCCAAGCGGGGTGATCCAGGAGGTCAGGCCCGCGGGCGTGAACCGGCGCCTGGTCATCACCGAGCCGCGGTAAGGTCGGGGAGCGCCCCATGGCTCCGGGTTCGTCGCCCCGGCTGGGCGGCGCTTCGCCCCGGCCTGCCGGCGCTTCGCCCCAAATGCCGGCATGTCGGCCACTAACGCCTTTAAGTTATAGCGTCCGGTCGGCCAATTCGGGACTGCAGGCGCGTCACCGAAACCCCGATCCTAGATCGGTGCAGCAGCGATTGCTTCCGTCCATTTTGTTCATGAAATCCGCCCGCCTTCTGGTCCTCGCCGCCCTGCTCATTTCCTCGCCTTTCGGCCGCCTCCTCGCCGGGAACGCCGTGCTCGACTGGAACCAGCAGGCGCTTGACGCCACGCGACTGGCCCGCAACCCGCCGCCGCACTCAGCGCTGTACCTGGCGACGTTTCACATCGCGATCTTTGACGCGGTCAACGGTATCACCCGCACGAACCAGGGCTGGCTCATCAACGAGCCTGCCCCGGCAGGCGCCGACATGGACGCGGCGATCGCCGGCGCCGCGTACACGGTCCTCAACAACCTCTGGACCTGGACAAACCCCCGCACGCTGCAGATCGCCTACGACAAGGCCCTCGCGGCCCTCCCCGACGGCCAGGCGAAGACGGACGGCCTCGCCTGGGGCAAGAAGGTTGCGGAGGCGGTCCTGGCAAAGCGCGCGGACAGCGGCTACAACAAGCCGATCCCGGGGAAGTACTCGAGCACCGAGCCCGGCAAATGGCGCGAGACCCCGGCCGCGTTCCGCCCGCCCACGCTTCCCTTCTGGGGCAAGGTCACGCCCTTCGTGCTGACCACGCAGTCGCAGTTCCGGGCGCCCCCTCCCTACACGATCGGCTCGAAGGAATACGCGGACGAGATCGCCTACGTGAACAGGGTCGGCGCGCGCGACGGCGCGGACCGCACCGAGTACGAGACCCTCACGACCCCGTTCTGGTCGGACGACCTCGGCACGGCGACGCCCCCCGGCCACTGGAACATCATCGCGGAAACCGTCGCGAAGAGCAGGAACCTCTCCGTCCCCGAGACGGCGCGGCTCTTCGCCCTCCTGAACATGGCCGAGGCCGACGCAGCGATCAGCGTATGGGAGACAAAATTCTTTTACAGCACGTGGCGGCCTGAGACGGCCATCCGCGAGATGGACGCGAAGATCAACCCGAACGCCGCGCCAAACCCGGATTTCATCCCGAACCTGGTGTCGCCCTCGTTCCCCGCCTACATCTCGGGGCACAGCGCGTTCTCGGCCGCCGCCGCCCGGACCATGGCGCTCTTCTTCGGCACCGACGACATCGCCTTCAGCGTGGGTTCCGACGGCCTTCCCGGCGTCGTGCACTCCTTCACAAAGCTCTCGGACGCCCAGCGCGAGGCGGGCATGAGCCGCGTCTTCGGCGGCATCCACACCATGTCCGACAACCTCGAGGGCCAGAAGGCCGGCACGGCCGTCGCCAACTGGGTCTACACCCACGCGCTCCTCCCCGTCGCAGGGTAATTCTCGCTCCTCCACCGCCATGACCAAGAACATCCTGTTCTGCGCAGCGCTCAGCGCCCTCACGCTGGCGGCCTCGGCCGATCCGGCCTATGTTGCGACGCCCCTGCGGCCGCGCCTGCCGGCCCCCGCCGGGCAGAAGCTCTTCCAGGTGATGGCGCCCGAGGACACCGGGGTGACCGTCAAGAACCTCTACAACGACCCGCGCATGTGGGGCGACCGCTTCCGCGAGCTGACGCTCGGGGCGGTCGAGACGGGAATCGCCGTGGCCGACTTCCTGCGGGACGGCAACCTGGACATCTTCGTCGTGTCGCGCAACGGCCCCTGCGCCCTGTACCGCCAGACCTCGCCGTTCAAGTTCGTGGACATCGCCGCCGCGGCGGGCGTCGACTGCACGCAGAACGGCCCGGGCAGCGTCGTCAGCGCGACCGTGGTCGACATCAACCAGGACGGCTGGCCCGACCTCTACGTCTGCAGGTTTGACGCCCCGAACCTCCTCTTCGTGAACAACGGCGACGGCACCTTCACCGAGAAGGCGAAGGACTACGGCCTGGACATCAAGGACGCGAGCGTCGAGGCGACCTTCGCCGACTACGACGGCGACGGCTACCTCGACTGCTTCCTGCTGACCAACGTCCTGGACTTCTCGAAGGCGCCGATGGGCCGCAGGAACTACCTCTTCCACAACAACGGCAACGGCACGTTCACCGACGTCTCGAAGAAGGCGGGGATCTGGGGCACGACGCAGGGCCACACCGCGCTCTGGTTCGACGCGAACCAGGACGGCTGGCCCGACCTGTACGTCGCCAACGACTTTGAGACCCCCGACCGCTTCTACATGAACAACGGCGACGGCACCTTCAGCGACGTCGTCGACGAGCGCCTGCCGCACGTCACGTATTTCTCCATGGGCGCCGACTCCGGCGACCTGAACAACGACGGGCTGATAGACTTCATGGTCACCGACATGCGCGACCACACGCACGCGGGCTTCATGACGGGCCTCGAGGAGATGGGCCGCGGCCTCTGGGAGATGGAGCGCGTGCCAGAGCTGATACCCCAATACATGTGGAATGCCGTCTACCTGAACACCGGCACGGACCGCTACCAGGAGATCTCGCACCTGATCGGCGTGGACGCCACGGGCTGGACCTGGGCCGCCCGCATGGGCGACCTCGACTGCTCCGGCCGCGAGGACCTCTTCTTCACCGCCGGGATGATCCGCGACTTCACGAACCCCGACCTGGTCGACAGGGCGAACGTCGCCCCGAACCCGGCCGCCCGCGGCGCCGTCTGGAAGAACGCCCCCCCGCGCAACGAGCACACGCTCGCCTACAGGAACCTGGGCGACCTCAAGTTCGAGGACGTGAGCGCAGAGTGGGGCCTGGACCAGTTCGGCGTCTCCTTCGGGTGCGCCCTGGTGGACCTGGACGGCCGCGGCGTCCTTGACATCGTCTACAACACCTACGACGGCCCCCCCACGATCATTCGCAACAACACGACCGAGGGCCACCGGGTCCTCGTCAAGCTGGCGGGGCGCGCGCCGAACCTCGACGCCATCGGCGCCGAGGTCCGGATCGAGACGGCAACGGGCCCGCAGGTCCGCCAGGTCTACACTGAGCGCGGCGTCGTCGCCAGTGAGCCTTCGACGATCCATTTCGGCCTGGGCTTGGACACGGTCATATCGAAGATGACGATCCACTGGCCGAACGGCCAGGTCCAGGTCCTCGAGGACCTGCCGGTGGACAGGCTGCTGACGATCAGGCAGCCCGAGCTCGCCCCGGGAGAGGTGGCCCACAGGCCGCCGGCGCGCACCACGCGCCAAGTGAACCCGGGCGCCCTCTATGCCGAGAATGCGCACGCGCGCGGCGTCGACTTCACCGACGCCGCCCTTCCGACCGACGAGTTCAGCGCTCAGCGGCTCCTCCCGCGCCGCCTGGGCCTCAGCGGCCCAGCGATCGCGGTCGCCGACGTGAACGGCGACGGCATGGCCGACATGTTCGTCAGCGGCACGGGCGGGCAGGCAGGGGTGCTTTACCTCGGCCAGGCCGACGGCACGTTCAAGCCCGCGCCGGAGCAGCCCTGGGCCGACGCCAAGGACTGCGACGACGTCGGGGCCATCTTCTTCGACCTGAACGGCGACAACCACCCCGACCTCTTCATCACGAGCGGGGGCGTCCGCCACGAGCGCGGCGACCCTGCGCTCACGAACCGCCTCTATGTCAACGACGGGCACGGGCACTTTACGCTGGCGCAGGCGGGAACGCTCCCCGGCAACGCGGAGTCGACCTGCGTCGCGGCCGCGGCCGACTTCGAGAAGAGCGGGAAGGTCGGGCTCTTCGTGGGAGGGCGCGTCGTCCCCGGCCGCTGGCCGGAGGCCCCCCGCAGCTACCTCTACCGAAACGCCGGCGGGAAGCTCCTCGACATCACCGACGAGTACGCCCCGGGCCTGCGCACCATAGGGATGGTGACCGCGGCGGTTTGGGCCGACATCGACCAAGACGGCCGCCCCGACCTCATCCTCGCCACCGAGTGGGGCCCGATCGTGTATTTCCACAACACCGGGCACAGCCTCGAGAACTGGACCGCGAAGGCGGGCCTTGCCCAGCGCACCGGCTGGTGGAGCTCGCTCGCGGTCGCCGACCTGAACGGCGACGGCAGGCTGGACATCGTCGCCGGGAATGTCGGCCTCAACACAAAGTACCACGCCACCGCCGAGGAACCCACAGTCCTCTTTGCGGGCGACCTGGACGGAAGCGGCAGGCAGCAGCTGGTCGAGGCCCAGTACGAGGGCGGAAAGCTCTACCCGGTCCGCGGGCGCAGCAAGCTCGCGTACGTGTTCCCCTGGATCACCAAGAAGTTCCCGACCTACGAGTCCTACGCCCATGCCACGATCGACGAGATATTCCCGGCGGAACAGCTGGCGAAGGCCAAGCGCTACGCCGCCACGGAGCTCGCGAGCGGGATCTATTACCAGAAGGCGGACAAGACCTTTGAATTCAAGCCGCTCCCGAGCATGGCCCAGATCTCGCCGATCAACGGGATCGTGGCGCGCGACCTCGACGGGGACGGGGTCACGGACCTCTACTGCGTCGGCAACAACTTCGGGCCCGAGCCCTCGACGGGGCGCTTTGACGGCGGCGTCAGCGTCCTGCTGAAGGGGGACGGCCACGGCGGATTCACGCCGGTTCCTCCCTGGCAGAGCGGTCTGCTTGCCGCAGGAGACACCCGTGCGGCCGTCGCCGTGGCCCTTCCCGGGCAAAAGGGGACCCCGACCATCGCCGTGTCGCAGAGCAACGGGCCGGTCCTCCTCTTCACGCCGAATCAGCACCCCGGGCCGGCGGTTTCGCCAATCGCCATGCGCTGAGGGGCGGGTAATTTATGGTTTAAGGTGTTTCAATAAAACGCCTTGGGAGTTGCCGCGGAGGAATTGCTTGAATAGATATTGATATGATATCATAGCAATATCTGCACAACTAATTCCCCCATGAACTCTGCATCTCCCTCATCCCTCACCACCCACCGCGAGCAGCCGGCGACGGCATCGAACGGATGGATGTCGCTCCTCATCGTCCTCGTCTTTCTGGCAATCGCGCTCGCCCTCGTCCTCGTGGGCGCGACCAACCAGTCCGTCCTGCCGCTGCTGGCCGGTATTGCCGTTGGTTTCGGGGCCTTCGTGATGATCGGCGGGTTCTTCACGCTCCAGCCCAACGAGGCCGCGGTCTTCACGCTCTTCGGGGCCTACCGGGGCACGTCGAGGCAGAACGGATTCCTCTGGGCCAACCCGTTCTACCGGAAGCTGAGGATTTCCCTTCGCGCCCGGAACCTGAACGGCGACAAGCTGAAGGTGAACGACAAGCGGGGCAACCCGGTCGAGATCGCCGTCGTCATCGTCTGGCGCATCCAGGACACGGCCCAGGCGGTGTTCGATGTCGACAGCTACGAGAGCTTCATCCGAATCCAGAGCGAGTCGTGCGTGCGGCACATCGCGAGCAACTATTTCTACGACGACGGCGAGCCGAACGAGCTGACGCTTCGGGGAGGAGGGGTCGAGGTGGCCGCCGCGCTCGCCAAGGAACTCCAGGACCGCCTTGCCCGGGCCGGGATCGGCATCGAGGAGGCTCGGCTCACGCACCTGGCCTACGCACCCGAGATCGCACAGACGATGCTTAGGCGCCAGCAGGCCGAGGCGGTCATAGCCGCGCGCCAGAAGATCGTCTCCGGCGCCGTGGGCATGGTCGAGATGGCGCTCCGGGAGCTCTCGGAGAAGGGCGTCGTCAAGCTGGACGAGGAGCGCAAGGCCGCGATGGTCTCGAATCTCCTCGTCGTTCTCTGCAGCGAGTCCCAGGCGCAGCCGGTATTGAACGCGGGCACGCTCTACGGCTGAGCTGAGGCCTCAGAAGCAGCTCCACGCCATGGCAACGGTCAACCAGGTCTTCCCGTCGGCCCCCATGGGCCGGAGAGTCGTCCTGACGCTCTGCGGCGTGCTGGGCCTGCTTGCCCTGGGCTTCATCGTTAACCTCTATGTGGCGCTGGGAAAGCTCCAGCACGCACCCATTGGCGCCAGGATGCTCCAGGCGCTTGCGCCTCTCCTTCCCATAGCCGTCTTCGTGGCCTCGTTCCTATGGGAACGCTCCAGGGCGTCACAGTTCAGCATTGAGGACAACGTCCTCGTTCTGCGCAGGAAGCGCTATCCGCTGCAGGGACTCGTCGCCGCGGAGCGCGACCCGCTGGTCCTGCGCAACGCCCGGAGGAGGTTCGGCAACAGCGGGGCGGGTTCGATACGAGGCAATTTCCGCAGCAAGCGCCTCGGCAACTTCGAAGCCTTCCTCACCGACCCCGAGAACGCGGTGGTCCTCAGATGGACCGATAAAGTCCTGGCCGTTTCGCCGGCGGACCCCGAATTCTTCATCTACTCGGCCCGCGCGGCCGCGGGGCTCCGATGAACCGCCCGCACTCACCCTGAGGATGGCCGACGATCGAAAGGCATTCCTGCTGCGGGCCGATCCCCTCCTCTGGAAGGACATCGAGCGCTGGGCGGCCGACGAGCTGCGCAGCGTGAACGGTCAGATCGAATTCATACTTCGCGACGCCGTGCGCCGCCGGCGCGGGCCCGGCGGCGAAAAACCGCCCGGGGCGCCTCCGCCCGAGGGCCCGCAGGCGCCCCCCGCGGGCTGACCCGCCTTTGCGGATTAAGGGCATTGCCTCGGACGCGACTTCGGGGATTTTCTTGGGGCGCATGAGGGCGCCCATTCCACGCCGATCCCAATGACCCAGTCCGAAGCCCAGAAGAAGATCGCCTCGCTCCGGGCGGAGATCGCCAAGCATGACGAGCGCTACTATCGGCAGGCGCGCCCCGAGATCGGCGACCACGAGTACGACCTCCTGAAGCGCGACCTGGCGGCCCTGGAGGCCAGATTCCCGGACGCGGCCAAGGCGGCGGGCGCGGACTCGCCGACGGCGAAGGTCGGCGACGACCGCGCCGAGGGGTTCGTGACGGTCCGGCACCGCCAGCCGATGCAGAGCCTCGACAACACCTATTCTGAGGCCGAGCTGCGCGAATTCCACGCGCGCCTCGTGCGGCTCCTCGGGCGCGAGGACCTGAGCTACGTGGTCGAGCCGAAGATCGACGGCCTCGCCGTCAGCCTGACGTACGAGAAGGGAAGCCTCGTGCGCGCCGTCACGCGGGGAAACGGCGTCGAGGGGGACGACGTGACCGCGAACGCGCTGACGATCCGCGGGCTTCCCAGGGAACTGAAGGCGACCGCCAAGGCTCCCGTGCCGAGGATGATCGAGATCCGCGGCGAGATCTACATGACCCTCGCCGAATTCCGGCGTATCAACGCGGCCAGGGACGAGGAGGGCGAGGAGCGCTACGCAAACCCGCGCAACCTCGCCGCGGGGACGATCAAGCTCCTGGACCCGCGCGAGGTGGCGGAGCGCACGCTGGAGATCGTCCTCTACGGGATCGGGGCCTGCGACCCGGCCCAGGCCGGCGGCGACACCCAGTCCGGCTATCACGCGCACGTTCGGGCGTGGGGCCTCCCGACAGTCGAGAAGTTCTGGAAGGCCGTGGGGATCGACGAAGCCTGGAAGGCCATCGGGGAGCTCGAGCGGCTGCGCCAGGGCTTCGCCTACGCCACCGACGGCGCCGTCATCAAGCTTGATTCACTCGCCCTCCAGCGCGAGGCGGGGAGCACAAGCAAGGCCCCCCGCTGGGCGATGGCCTACAAGTTCGCAGCGGAGCGTGCCGAGACAAAGCTCCTGGACATCTCCGTCCAGGTGGGCCGCACGGGGGTCCTCACACCGGTCGCAGAACTGGAGCCCGTCATTCTTGCTGGGACGACGGTCTCGAGGGCGACACTCCACAACCAGGACGAGATCGCGCGCAAGGACATCCGGGTGGGGGACTACGTCTTTGTTGAGAAGGCGGGCGAGGTCATCCCGGCCGTGATCGGGGTGAATCTCGAGCGCAGGACCCCGAAATGCGTCGCCTTCAAGTTTCCAAGGAAATGCCCCTCCTGCGGGACCGAGGTGGTCCATGCCGAGGGCGAGGTGGCCCTGCGCTGCCCGAACTACGATTGCCCGGTCCAGGTCAGGAGACGGGTGCGCCACTTTGCGTCGAAGGCCTGCGTGGACATTGACGGGCTCGGCGAGGCCATGGTCGACGCCGTCGTGGAGAAGGGCTGGGTCCGGGGCATCGCGGACATCTACACGCTGAAGCGCGCGGACCTGCTCGGCCTCGGCAAGAGCGTGGAGAAGTCCACCGACAACCTCCTGGCGGCGATCGAGGCAAGCAAGGCGGCCGAGCTCTGGCGCTTCGTCCACGGGCTCGGGATCCCCCATGTAGGCGCCGCGGCGGCCAAGGACCTCGCCTCCCGCTTCGGAAGCCTCGAGGCCCTCTCGGAGTCCAGGTTCGAGGACTATGTCGGCAAGGGAAAGGAGAGCCTGATTTCAGGGATCGGTGCGACCATGGCGGGCGCGATCGTCGACCATTTCAACCAGCCGATCAACCGGACGCTCATCCGAGACCTCGCGAGGGCGGGCGTGAAGCCGAAGCCGCCGGCCGCGGCGAAGCCAGGCTCGGGCCCTCTCCTCGGCAAGACCTTTGTGCTCACGGGCACGCTTCCCTCGATGACCCGGGATGAGGCGTCCGCGAGGATCGAGGCCGTTGGCGGGAAGATCGCCTCCAGCGTGAGCAAGAAGACGAGCTACGTCCTCGCCGGCTCGGACGCCGGCTCGAAGCTCGAGAAGGCCAAGTCCCTGGGCGTGGCCGTGATCAGCGAGGCCGAGCTGCTTTCGCTCCTGAAGGGAGGGTAGCCGGCCGGGGCCGGGTCAGATGTGCTGGAGCGCGAGCGAGAGCTCCTGCATGAACGCCTGGGCGTACTCGGGCGACGGGCGGTAGCCCGGCTTGCTCACCTCGACGATGCCCGGCCTGCCCTGCAGGTCCACCATCCAGCGTCCCGTGACGCCGTCCGGGAACGTCATGGTCCCGCTCGCCATCGCGTTCGGGTTCAGGCTCACCTTGTCCACGGAGACAATGACGCCGGAACCGGGCGGCGCCGCCTCATCCTCGGCCGGCACCTCGTCCTTTCCGAGCCCAAGCTTTTCCTTTGCCTTGTCAATGAAGCCCTTCTTGTCGGGGGCCGCTTTGGCAGGGGCGCCCTTGCTCACATCGCTCGTATCCACCTTGGGGGCGGGATCCTTCAGCTGGAGGTTCAGGTCGTCCACGAGGAACCTGACGTCCATGTAGGTCATCGAGACCTTGAACTGGTCGGCCAGCTTCTTCTGGACGGCGTAGAGGTTGTCGCCGGCGGCGACCCACTCGGACACGGATTTCTTCTGCTCGGGCGTGAGGGTCATGGATCCCCTCTACCTAAGTCCAATTGCGCCAACAACTCAAGCCGGACGCGCCATTTCAGCGCGACAGCTGGGTCTTAAGGAATTCAATGCTGCCGCGCATGGCCGCGTCCTGCTCCATCATGTTGTCCACGGCCTTGCAGGCGTGGATGACGGTGCCGTGGTCGCGTCCGCCGAAGGCGTCGCCGATCTCCTGCAGGGAGTGCTTGGTGAGCGTGCGGGCGAGGTACATCGCGGCCTGCCGGGGTATCGCGATGTTGTTTGGACGCCTCTTGCTCGTCATGTCGCTGTGCCGGATCTGGAAGTGGTCCGCGACGCGCTTCTGGATCGTCTCGATGGTCAGGATGCTCTGCGCCTGCTCGACCAGCATGTCGTGGAGGAGCCGTTCCGTCGTGGCGAGGTCGAGCGGCTTGTTGCTGAGGGCGCTGTAGCTGGCCACCTTGATCATCGCGCCCTCGAGCCGACGGATGTTCTTCGTGATGTTCTGGGCGATGAAGGTGATGATCGGCTCGGGCAGGCCGCACTTGAGGTTGGCCGCCTTCGTGCGGAGGATGGCGATCCTGGTCTCGAAGTCGGGCGCCTGTATGTCGGCTGGCAGGCCCCATTCGAACCGGGAGATCAGGCGCGCCTCGAGCTTCTGTATCTCGCTGGCCCGGCGGTCGCTCGTGAGGACGATCTGCTTGCCCGACTCGAACAGGTCGTTGAAGGTGTGGAAGAACTCCTCCTGGATGCGCTCCTTGCCGGCGAGGAACTGGACGTCGTCGAGCAGCATGACGTCCGCGTGCCGGTAGCGCTGGCGGAACTTCACCATCCCGTTCTCCTGCAGCGCCTGGATGAAGTCGTTGGTGAACTTCTCCGTCGAGAGGTAGGCCACGCGCGCGTCCGGGTTGTTCTTCAGGATTGCGTGCCCTATGGCGTGCATCAGGTGGGTCTTGCCGAGGCCCGTGTCGCCGTAGATGAAGAGGGGGTTGTAGGCCTGCGCGGGTGCCTGGGCCACGGCCAGCGCCGCAGCGTGGGCCATTTGGTTGTTCGCGCCTACCACGAAGGTGTCGAACGTGTTCCGGATGTTGAGCGTGCCGGGCGCCGGGCCGCGGTCGTCGCCCCGGGTCCTACCGCGGGCCACCGAGGCCCTCTGGCGCGCCGGGGCCGCCGACTCGGAGGCCCGGTGGCCTCCCATGCCCCTGGAGGCCCCGTCGGTCTTCTGCAGGTTGACGTTCACGGTCCTTCCCGCCGTCAGCCGGAGGCGCTGGGAGATCAGGTCGAGGTAGTTGTCGTGGATCCAGATGGCCGCGAAATCGTTGGGCACGCCGAGCGTGATCGTGTCCTCGGACGTTTCGAGGCACGTCACGGGCTCGAACCACATCTGGAACACGTCCTCAGGGAACAGGGATTTGAAGTCGCACTTGACCGTTTCCCACAGGTTAAGTGGCAGGGACAAAGGGGGCATGGGCGGGCGGAAAATCAGGTCTTATTCACATTGGCCCGACGGGTGCGCTTTGGCACGTCATTTGGGCCGCCTCTGGGTCCGTCCGCTTCGACAAAAATTGATTTCCTGGCCACCGGCGTTTGGGGTAGGGTAAAAAAATTGGTAAGAATTTGATGACCAGGTGATAATAGCATATGTCGCTTAGCGGCCCAAGGGGGGCGGCATTCGTGGCGTGGCAAAGAACTTCCGTCAGGCGAAATCGCTTGGACAGGGGCGGAGTAACTGTGAACGCCAAAATCATTACAAGGTCAACTTTCTGACAAGTTGTTCACAGGGGGGGTGGGCATAACTTTTTTCCCTTTTTTCATTGCGTCCGTCGCCCAAATTTAGGTGCTGAAAAACACCCCCTTTCGACGCGTAATCCCCGCGGTGTTACATCGCCCTGAACCCGGCTATCAAAGCCTGAATGCAGGTTACAGGCAGGTTACGCCCGGGTGACGGTGCGTGAACTTTTTTGATACGTTTCGCGGCCGCTATCACGCGTGCGCCGGTTCCGGCTCGGCCCATTTTTTGTGCTCCTTGATGAGCGCAATCAATCGCGCGTCGGCCTCCGATTGCGGGATGTTGTACTGCACGCACTGCTTGCCGACATAGAGGTTGATCTTGCCGGGCGCGCCGCCGACGTAGCCGAAATCCGCGTCGGCCATTTCGCCGGGGCCGTTAACTATGCACCCCATGATCGCGATCTTCACGCCCTTCAGGTGCGCGGTCTGCACGCGTATGCGCTGCGTGGTCGTCTGCAGGTCGAAGAGCGTGCGCCCGCAGCTCGGGCACGCGACGAACTCGGCCTTCGAGATCCTGGCGCCCGCGCCCTGCAGCACGTTGTAGGAGAGGCGAGTCGCGCGGGCGGGGTCCGCCTCAGTCTCGATGCTCACGAGGTCGCCGACTCCGTCGCAGAGGAGGCTGCCCGTCAGGAAGCTCGCCTCGATCAGGCGCGAGAGAAAGCTGTTGTCCCCGCGGACGGAGGTCCCGGCCGTGTTGCGGATCCAGACCGGCGCGCGGCTGCCGGCGGACCGGAGCACCTCCGCTATCCTGCGGTAGGCGCCGACAGGGTGCTCCGCGCCCGCGGGCGCGGCCGAGCACGTGGCGATCATCCGGTCGTCGCCGAGCGCCCTGAGGTCGCCCGCGAGGCCGGCGTAGCCCTCGGGCGTGGCGTCCAGGGCAAGGAAGTGCCCGGTCCCGCGCGCCAGGGCGGCCCATCTCGAAAGCTCCGCGCCGTCGCCGGGCCCGAAGCGCCTGAGGAGGACGACGCGGCCGCCCGCCGCCGCGAGGAGCGGCTCGAGGTCGCTTGGGGCGACCGACGCCTCCAGCTCAAGGACGAGGAAGCTGACCGAGGCCGGCTCGACCGCGAGGGCGCGGCGCAGCGTCTCGAGGTCGGAGGCGCCCCCAATCGGCACCAGCAGGCCCTCGGCCGGGGTGTCCTTCAGCTTCTGGGAGGAGAGCTCCTTGAGCGCGGCGGCCGCCTGCGCCGCCCCCGCGATCCGGACAATGACCCGCGGCGGCAATTCCGGCCCGACGGGGGCGCCGCCGAGCGGGAGGGCCGCGGCCGTGCGGCGCTCGAAGTGGTAGGGGTCGATCGAGTCCGACGCCGGGGCGGCGGGTTCTCCGCCCCGCCAGAGGCTCATAGCCTTGTCCGCGATCGCCCTGGCGACCGGGATCTCATAGACGCTGTCCTCGGTCAGCGACACGCGGATCGTGTCGCCCAGGCCGTCGATGAGGAGCGAGCCGATCCCGATCGCCCCCTTGATCCTCCCGTCCTCGCCGTCGCCCGCCTCCGTCACGCCGAGGTGGAGGGGATAGTGCATGTCCTCCGCGTCCATCCGCTCCACGAGGAGCCTGTAGGCCTCGATCATGACCTTCGGGTTGGACGACTTCATCGAGAGGATGATGTCCCTGAAGCCGTGCGACTCCGCGATCCGCAGGAATTCGAGCGCGCTCTCCACCATCCCGAGCGGAGTGTCGCCGTAGCGGTTCATGATCCGGTCGCTGAGCGATCCGTGGTTCGTGCCGATGCGCATCGCGCGGCCGAGCTCCTTGCTGCGCTTCACCAGCGGCGAGAACGCCTCGTGGAGCCTCTGCAGCTCGCGGCCGTAGTCCTCGTCGCTGTAGTCGCGGACGGCAAAGCGCTTCTTGTCCGCGTAATTGCCAGGATTCACGCGGACCTTCTCGACATGCTCGACGGCCTCCATGGCCGCCTGGGGCAGGAAATGGATGTCGGCGACGATGGGGACCGCTCCCCATCCCGCGGCGGTCAGCCCCGCGCGGATGTCCCTCAGGCACCGGGCGGCCTGGACGTTCGGCGCCGTCACCCTGACGATCTCGCAGCCGACCTCGGCGAGCGCGACCGACTGGCGGACGGTGGCGGCGACATCCTGAGTGTCGCTGGTCGTCATCGACTGGACCCGCACCGGGTTGGAGCCGCCGACGGAAACGCCGCCGACCGAGACCTCGCGGGTCTTTCGGCGGACAGTCTGGAAGCGCGAGGCGCAGTAGGACATGGGGTTGGGTCAGGGTTTCGCGGCCGTCGCTGCCGCCTGGGCGCGGGCGTCGTCGGCGGAGTCCCGGCTCCACCTCTTGACGTCAAAGATGCTGATGTAGAGCACCATGGAAAGGATGAGCACCATGAACACGCTCTGGGCCGTCACAACAAAATTGACGGGGAGCGCCCTGCCGCGAAGGCGCCCGATGGTCGCGAACGCCATCTGGCCCCCGTCGAGGATGGGGAAGGGAAGGAGGTTCAGGACCGCGAGGTTCACGTTGATGAAGATCGTGAACCGGACGACAGCCATGATCCCGATCTCAGCGGCCGCGTGGAAGATGTGGATGATCCCCACGGGCCCGGAGACCTTCGAGAAGCCGATGTCCGAGCGCGGGTTCACCAGCGCCCACACGGTGCGCAGCACCAGCATGAAGGGCTGGGCGATCTGCCCGAATGGGGACGGGTGCGTCATGTGGTAGCCCGTCGTGAACTCGACGTCCCCGATCCCCAGCTTCCCCACGCGCGGGGGCAGCACGAGGTCGAGGCCCTTGCCGGCGCGCACGACGCCCAGGTGCGCCGGCCTCGACGGGTCAAGCTCCAGCTCCTCCTCGATGCCGCTCGGGTTCAGGATGGGCTGGCCGTTGAGCGACACGATGCGGTCGCCGGGCAGCAGCCCGGACTGCGCCATCGCGGTGTTCGCCTCGACCGAGTGGACGTTGAGGTCGAACCCCTGGCGGATCCCGACGCGGCGCACCTTGTCGTCGCCGGAAATTAGGGGATGGACCGTGATCTCTACCGTCCGGCCCGCCCGCTCGACGGTGAAGACCGTGGTGCGCTTGCCGTCGAGGTCGCGCCCGGAGCCCATCATCAGGGTGTCGTTGAGCTCGGCCCAGTCCTCGATCGCGCGGCCGTCGACCGCCTTGACGACGTCGCCGACGCGAAGGCCCGCCTCCATGGCTGGGCTCGTCACCTTGGTCGCGTCGGGCAGGTCGATCGTCCGGGAGACGTACCCGATCTTCGTGCTGTCCGAGTCGTTGTTCTCCAGGATCCCGACCCGCCAGACGACGCAGGCGAGAAGGAAGGCGAAAAGGACGTTGAAGGCGGCGCCGGCGGCGAAGACGAACATCTTGGTCCCGTAGGTGACGGGGGGCAGGTCGGCCGCGTCGACCTTGCTCTCGCCCTCGGCGGCCCCGAGGTCCGCGATCTGGGGCAGGAGGACGTAGCCCCCGAGGGGCAGCCACGCGACCTGGTAGCGAGTCCCGTCCGCGGCCTTCCACGAGAAGATCGCCGGCCCGAATCCGATCGAGAACACCTCGACGTGGACGCCCCTCGCGCGGGCCGCGAGGTAGTGCCCCAGCTCGTGGACGAAGATCGACCCTCCGAAGAAGAGGACGATCAGGAACACCGACCAGGTGTTGGACAGGATTAAGTGGAGGAGTTCTGCGGGCACTGGGTTTGTAAGGAGTTTTCCTGAAATTACTTAAGGGCCGCAACATCCTGCTCGGCGCCGCGGCGCGCCTCGCTGTCCGCCCCCAGGACACTGGCGATGTCGGTGGGCTCGAAATTGGCCGTTCGGTCCAGAGCCTTGGCCACGATCTTCGGAATCGCAAGAAATGGAATCCGGCCCTCGAGGAACGCCCCCACGGCGACCTCGTTCGAGGCGTTGAAGACGGCCGGGGCCACGCCGCCCGCCTTCATGGACTGCGTGGCGAGCCGGAACATGGGGTAGCGCCCCTCGTCGACCGGCCTGAAGTCGAGCCGCAGGAAGGTGGCGAGGTCGATCGGCGGCTCGACGCCCTCGACGCGGTCCGGGTAGAGCAGCGCGTGCTGGATCGGGAACGTCATCGACGACGGCGAGAGCTGCGCGAGCATGGCGCCGTCGTTGAACTCGACCAGGCAGTGGACGAGGCTCTGGGGGTGCATGACCGCGGTGCACTGGTCGGGCCTCATGCCGAAGAGCCACTGGGCCTCCATGAGCTCGAGCCCCTTGTTGGCGAGCGTCGCGCAGTCCACGGTGATCTTCGGGCCCATCGACCAGTTGGGGTGCTTGAGGGCGTCGGCCGGCAGCGCGTATTCGAGCTTCTCGACGGGCCAGTCGCGGAAGGCGCCACCGCTCGCCGTCAGGACGATGCGCCTGACGCCCGCGCTCGGGTGCCCCTCGACGCACTGGAAGACGGCGTTGTGCTCGCTGTCCACGGGAAGGATCCGTATCGCGGCGCGCCTGACCGCCTCCATCACGAACTTGCCCGCGAGGACGAGGATCTCCTTCGAGGCGATGGCCAGGTTCTTCCCCGCGGCGATGGCGGCCATCGTCGGCTCGAGGCCGGTGGTCCCGACCACGGCGACGAGGACGACGTTCGCCTCCGGGAGCGCGGCGAGCTCGCAGAGGCCCGCGGCGCCCAGCAGCAGCCGCGTGCCCATGGGGAAGGCGCCGGAACCCTTCGCCTCGGCGTACGCCACCGGGTCGTAGATGGCCGCCTCCCGCACCGAGAACTCCCGGGCGATCTCGGCGAGCTTGCGCCAGTCGGACCTCGCGGCGATCCCGATCAGCTTGAGCCTGTTCTTCTGGGCGCCGATGACGCGCAGCGCGCTCTGGCCGATGGACCCGGTGGCGCCTAGGAGGACGACGCGCTTGCGGGCTCCGAACGGCGAGGAGGATGAGGTCGGCTCGGGCACGGTGGGGCGGGTTCGGGGCCTAGGCGAACTGCTGGAGAAGGAAGTAGCCCACCGGCGCCGCGAGGACCAGGCTGTCGCTCAGGTCGAATATCCCCCCGATCCCCGGGACGCCGCCGCCGGAGTCCTTGAGGGCGGCCCTGCGCTTGAGCACGGACTCGACGAGGTCGGACACGATGGCGACCGCGGCCAGCGGCGCGGCAAGGAGCGCCGCGCGAAGGGGGCCGAACGCCGCGGGCAGGACGGCGCGCCCGAGCCACGCGACCAGCGCCCCTACGCCCATCGCGACGGCGACGCCCCCCGCGGCGCCCTCCCACGTCTTCTTCGGGCTGATCCCCGGCGCCATGGGGTGGCGACCGAAGGCGAGCCCGGTTAGGAGCGCGCCCACGTCGCAGAACTTGGCGACGGCGACGACCCAGAGGCAGAGGACGAGCCGGCCCGCGGGCGGGACCGTGTCGCCCGCCGCTGGCGTCACGATGCGCACGAGGTACTGCAGGAGGAGAGAGATGTAGACGAGGCCGAAGAGCGTCGACGAGAGCGCCTCGACGCGCTTCTCCGGCGCCCGCTCGAGGAGGATCCGGATCGAGAAGACGACCGCCGCCAGCGCGACCAGCGGGTAGGCGGGGATGCCGTGGCGCGCCTCCGCCCACGGGGCCAGCGTGATCAGCCCTCCGAAAACGAGGCCGAGGCCGGCGAAGGGGGCGTTGCCGGCCGCGTCCATGAGTTTGTAGAGCTCTCGCAGCGTCAGGATCGAGACCCCGACGATGACCGCCACCGCCCCGTCCGTCCGGTAGAACCAGAGCACCGTCAGGACGGCGAGCCAGAGGACGACCGTGCTTGTGATTCGCTTTGCCACGGTTTGCCGGAGCTACTTGGACGCGGCGACCGGCTTGAGCTGCTCGCTTGTCTTCCCGTAGCGGCGCTCGCGGCGCGCGTAGTCCGCGATCGCCGCCGCGAGGTCGTCCTTCGAGAAGTCGGGCCACAGGACCGGGGTGAAGTAGAACTCGGCGTAGGCCGACTGCAGGAGGAGGAAATTGCTGGTCCGGGTCTCCCCGGAGGTCCGGATCACGAGGTCCGGGTCGGGCATGGACGCCGTGTACAGGTACTTCCTGAACGTCTCCCAGGAGTTGTCCCTCGGCTTCTCGAGTCTGGCCTCGACCGCGGCAGCGTAGGCGCGCGCCGCGTCCACGACCTCGTTGCGCGAGCCGTAGTTGAGGGCGAGGACGAGCGTGTAGTCCGTGAATTCCCTGGTCTTCTCCTCGGTCGCCGCGAGGTGCTTCTGCACGCCGGGCGGGAGCCCTGCGATGCGGCCGATCGTCTTCAGCCTCACGCGGTCGCGCACGAAGGTCCCGAGCTCCTTCTTCAGGTAGATCTCGAGGAGCGACATGAGGGCGCCGACCTCGTCCGTCGGCCGGTTCCAGTTCTCGGCAGAGAAGGCGTAGAGCGTCAGCATCCGCACCCCCAGGTCGCGGGCCGCGTAGGTGGCGGTCCTCACGGCCTCCACCCCGCGCCTGTGGCCCTCGATGCGCGGCAGCCCGCGCTGCTTCGCCCACCGGCCGTTGCCATCCATGATGATGGCGATGTGCCTCGGAATGTTCGCCGGGTCTGCGGGCGATGGGCTGGCGGGGGGCATGCGGATGGCGTAGCGTAGGTCCCAGCCGCCGGATTTGACAAGGGGGAAGGGCGGGCGAGACTCTATCCCCCCCCATGAGAGTGGCATTCATAAGCGGCACAAGCATCGTCAATTCCACGCTCTTTTCCTCCTGGGAGGTGCGCAAGGCGGAGACTGCCTACGGCCAGGTCACCTACAAGGCCCGCGGCGACCACGCGCTGATCAACCGCCACGGCTACGGCTTTCCGCTGCCCCCGCACTCCATCAACTATAAGGCCAACATCCGCGCCCTCGCCGACCTCGGGTTCAGGGACATCGTCTCCGTGAACTCCGTCGGGTCGCTGAAACCCGAGATCCCGCCGGGCTCGATCGTCTCCTGCTCGGACTACGTCGGCCTCCAGCAGGGACCGGCCACCTTCTTCGACACGGAGCTCAAGGGAGGGTCGCCCTCCATCGCGAACAACCTGATCCCGCTCCTCGTGGCCGGCCTCGCGCCCGAGTTCACAATCCCGACCGGCAAGGTCTACGTCCAGATGCGCGGCCCGCGCTTCGAGACCAAGGCCGAGATCAGGGTGGTTCGGGGGTGGGGGGACGTCGTGGGGATGACGGCGGCCCACGAGGCGGACCTCTGCACCGAGGCCGGCCTCAGCTACAACAGCCTGGCCGTGGTCGACAACTACGCCAACGGGCTCGAGGGCACGGAGATCGACTTCGCCCGCTTCAAAGATCTTGTGAAAACGAACCAGGAGCGGGTGAACAGGCTTTTCACGCGGATGCTGGAGCTGCTATCGTGACCCCCAAGAGCCGCACTCCCATGAGCGAATTCCTCCAGTCCGACCGCATAGCCAACGCCAAGGGCGCCCTCGACCGCCTCAGGGCCAACATGCGCCAGGTCATCCTCGGCAAGGACGACGTGATCGAGCAGCTGCTCATATGCCTCGCCGCCGGCGGGCACCTCCTGATCGAGGACCTCCCGGGGGTCGGCAAGACCACGCTCGCCTACGCCCTGTCCCGGTCGACCGACTGCGTGTTCTCCAGGATCCAGTTCACGAGCGACCTGCTCCCCTCGGATGTCACCGGGGTCGCGATCTACGACGAGTCGACGAGGGAGTTCGTCTTCAAGCCGGGCCCGGTGTTCGCGAACATCGTCCTCGCGGACGAGATCAACCGCGCCCCGCCGAAGACCCAGTCGGCGCTGCTCGAGGTCATGGACCGGGCGCGCGTCACGGTCGACGGCGAGTCGCACTCGGTCGGCTCCCCGTTCATGGTCTTCGCGACGCAGAACCCCGTGGACTACGAGGGGACGTTCCCCCTGCCGGAGAGCCAGATGGACCGCTTCCTCATGCGCCTGAGGATGGGCTACCCGCAGCACAGCGACGAGATCGAGATCCTTCGGACCTCCAGGGGCGGCTACGACGCCATCACGCTCAACGCGGTCGCGTCGCGCTCCGACGTCTCGGGAATCCAGTCCCTCGTGCCCCAGGTGTTCGTCGAGGACAGCATCCTCGACTTCATCCTGCGGATCGTCGCGGCGACCCGCACCGAGGTTGAGTTCAGGGCCGGCGCCAGCGTCCGCGGGGGCCTTGCGCTGCGCACGGCGGCGCAGGCGCGCGCCCTCGTCAACGGCCGCGACTTCGTCCTGCCGGACGACGTGACCGAGCTGGTCCCGTCGGTGCTGGCGCACAGGCTCGCCCTTGCCAGGCAGACCGGCGACGCCCTCGAGGAGCGCCGCGCCGTCGGGCTGCACCTGAAGCGCATCCTCTCGGCGCTGCCCCCGCCCGTGTGAGCGCCCTGCCCGGGAGCCTGCCGCGCCACTTCTGGCGGCGCATCCTCTGGAACCTGATCTGGCCGAGGCGCCAGGAGCGGATCCAGCCCACGATTTCGGGCGTGGTCCTGATCGGCCTCTCGTTCGGGATCGGCACGGCGGCCTACAACTCGGCCAGCAACATCCTCTTCATCGCGCTCGCCCTCCTCCTGGCGTGCCTGATCCTGAGCGGCGTCCTCGCGTGGCTGAACCTGCGCAAGATAGACTGGCAGCTCGAGATCGATCCGCCCCTGCGCGCCGGCCAGGAGACCGAGGTGGGGCTCCTCCTGCACAACGGCAAGGCCTTCATGCCGACCTACGCCCTCTGGTTCGACTTCGCGGCGGGCGCGGTCGATCGCAGCGCGCCCGCGCGCCCGGAGTCGACGATCACGGCGAAGGGGATCGACGTCTGGGCTGCCCTGAAGAGGAGGGAGGATTCGCAGGCGAGCGGCACGGTTCACCTGCGAGCGCGCCTGGACCCGGGCGGCTCGACCAGGCTCGGCTGGATCTTCACGCCCGCGCGCCGCGGGCTCCTCAGGATCGAGCTGCGCGGCGTCGGCTCCCTCTTCCCGTTCGGCTTCCTCCGGAAGTTCTCGGGCACGGACCTGCGCCGCGAGATCCCGGTCTGGCCGGCCCCCGTCGAGTACAGGAGGTTCGCGGGCGGCTCCGCCCGGCGCCCCGAGGGCGAGATGCGCCAGGCGCGAACCGGAAACGAGGGGGAGATGATCGCGCTGCGCCAGTACGAGTCCGGCGACTCGCACCGGCTGATCCACTGGAAGGCGAGCGCGCGCTCGCGCCAGCTCCTGATCCGCCAGTTCTCCTCGCAGAGCTCCGACGCGTGCTCCATGTGGCTGCGGACCGACGCCTCGGTGTGGACGCGGGCGGACCAGTTCGAGCTCCTGATGAGCTTCGCGGCGACCCTCGCCCAGGACCTTTTCCGCGCGGGGCGCCTGCGCTCGACGGCGATCGACGCGAACCGCCCGGTCGCGGCGAGGAGGGTCGCGGACCTCGAGTCGTTCCTCGACCGGCTCGCGGAGGCGCTCCCGCTTCCCGCGCCGCCGGGCGGCGCGGCCCCGGAGGCCGGCCAGGGGCGCATCCGCATGAACCTCCTCACGTTCGAGCCCGACGGCGCCAGGGGCGTCGCGGCATTCATCAATGGAAGCAAGGTCGCAGCGACTTAGCCCGGACGAGCTCAACCTGCTGAGGTGGCTCCTCGGCGGGGTGCTCATGCTCCTGTCGATCGCGACGGTGTTCTACCTCGACATCGACTCGGACGCCATGGCCGCGGTCGCGGCGGCCGGAGTCCTCTTCGCGCTTGTCAGGCCGGCCTCGCCGGCCCGCGTCCCGCTGCTGGCGCACAGGCTCGCCTTTCCCGCCATCCTCGCGTTCTTCGCGGGCGACCTCTGGTACACGGGCCAGCTCCTCCCGGCCATAGTCAGGCTGGACCTCCTTCTTATCCTCTACCGTGGGATAAGCCACCGCGCCCGCCGCGACGACCTGCAGATCGTCGTCCTCGGCCTCTTCCTGATCGTCGTCGCCGGCGTCCTCACGGTGTCGCTCATATTCGCGGCGCAGATCCTCCTCTTCACGGCCTGCGCGCTCGGCCTGCTCCTGGCCGTCACCATATCGTCGGCGGCGGACGGGGGCCAGGCCCCGAAGCTCGCCCTGCGCGGTGTCGTCCCCCCGTGGGCCGCCCATGCCAGCTGGCGCGAGCTCGCCCGGAGGCTGTGGGAGGTCGCCGACTGGCGGCTCCTCGCCTCGGCGACCGCGCTCTTCGTCGGCGTCGTCGCCGTGTCGGGCCTGCTGTTCCTGGCGATCCCGCGCTTCCAGCTTGAGAACAGCCTCTTCCTCGACCGCTTCATCATGAAGAAGGCGATGACCGGGTTCAGCGACCGGATAAAGTTCGGCGACATCACCGAGATCGCGCAGGACGACGGCATCGCGTTCGACGTGGACCTTTCGGACGCCTCCCAGGCGCCCGCGAACCCCTACTGGCGGATGGTCGTCCTCGACGAGTACAGCAACGGGGGCTTCAAGCTCTCGTCGGGCCTGAGGGCGACGTTCGGCCACGAGCTCATGGGGGCGAACATCTACCCCGGCCTCGGGGGCACGAGGGGCGCGCCGACGTGGACCTTCTACATGGAGCCGGGCGTGAGCCGGTACCTTCCGCTCCTCGGCAGCTTCAACGTCCTGCGGTTCCGCGACATCGAGCACTACATGTACTCGCCGAACCTGGCCCTTTTCTCGCTGCACGACGAGCCCGCGACGATGACCGCCTACCGGGTCGAGGGCATGGCGGCCGAGGCGGGCGAGCTGCACGACAAGGCGTTCGCCGGCCGTTGGGCGAAGCGGGGACCCGCGGGCCTGCCCCTCCAGATCGGCCTCGACGGCCTTTCCGCCAGCGACAAGGCGGCGCTCGCCCGCGTCACCGCGAAGGTCGGCCGGACTCCGGGGATGGGCGCCGAGGAGTTCGCGAGGCGGGCGATCGACCTGCTCGCGCGCACGCACGCGTACTCGCTCTCGCCGCGCATCCCGCCGGGCAAGGGCGATCCCCTCGTGAAGTGGATTGATTCAACGGAGCCCGGGCACTGCGAGCTTTTCGCGGGCGCCCTCGTGGTCATGGCCCGCTCGGCGGGGATCCCGGCCCGCGTGGTCACGGGGTTCAAGGGGGGCACCTGGAACGGCTACTCGGGCAACTACACCGTGCGCAACTCGGACGCCCACGCCTGGACCGAGATATGGGACGAGGGGAAGGGCGCCTGGCTCAGGGAGGATCCGCTCGCCCCCGCCGCAGCGGCCGACAGGTCGAAGGAGACGGGCGCCGCCGCCCTCGCGGGCCTCATGGACCGCAGCTGGTCCGCCCGGCTGAACAGCCTGCGGGTGTTCTGGTACCGCCGGATCGTGAACTTCGACCAGCAGTCCCAGATCGAGACGCTGAGGGCGGTGAAGACCGCGACGGACGGCTACGGCAAATGGCTTCGCTCCGCGGTGTCCGGCATCGGCGCCGGGATTAGGTCCTGGATCACCCGGCCCTGGGACACCTCGCGGATCGTCGAGCTCGTCGCGATGGGTGGCGCGGCGGCGGCGGCCTACTGGCTCCTTGTCGCCGGCCGGTGGCGCCTGAAGTTCATGGGACGAGGCCGGGGGTTCGACCCGGTCAGGCACGAGGCCGGCCGCTGGCTCGCGCGCGTCGACGAGCCGGAGGCGCTGGTCGCGGACCTGCAGCGCCTGCGCTACGGGCCCGCGCCGACTTGGCCGCGCCCGTCCGAGGTCTTCGGGAGGGCGAGGCGGGCGGCCTCTAGTTCAAGGCGACGCCGGCGCGCTTCTTCTCAAAAAACTTCTTGAGGATCGCCGAGGCGATCGGTGACGCCTCTATTCCGCCTCCGAAGCTTTCCCCGAGGGGGCCATCGACTGCAACGGCGACCGCGATCTCAGGGTTCTCCATGGGGGCGAAGCAAATGAACCAGGCCTCGTCCACCTTGCCCTGGGGCCTCGTGATCTGGGCCGTGCCTGTCTTCCCCGCGATATCCACCCCGGACACCCAGAAGTTTGGGATTTTCGGGAAGTTTGCCGTCCCTAAGGGCGCGGACGTGCAGCCCAGCATCCCCTTCAGTATGGCGGCCCTCTGCGAAGCCGAGAGCCCTGTGCGCTCGGTGTGCTGCGTCCGCCGGTTGGGGTCGTGGATGAGCGTGGGCCTGGTCCAGACCTCGTCCCGGGCGAAGGAGGCCGCGAAGCAGGCCATCACGAGCGGCGTGACCCCAAGGTAGCCCTGGCCGATCGACATGTTCGCCGTGTCGCCGAGGGACCAGCTCTCACTGCGCGCCTTCTGCTTCCACGCTGGGTCGGGCACGAGCATGCGGTGCGTCTCGTCCGGGAGCTCTATCCCCGTGGGCCGGTCGAGGTGGAAGCGGCGCGCCTCCGCCGCGATCGTCTCGACCCCGGTCTTCAAGCCGACGGTCCAGAAGTAGATGTCGCAGCTTTCGGCGATTGCGTCGGGAAGCTGGAGCTTGCCGTGGTGCCCGAGCCCGTTGTCGCAGGAGAAGCGGCGATTGCCGATCATCATCGAGCCCTCGCAGTCGGCCGGCTCGTCCTCGGGCGTCACGGCGCCGCTCATGAGGGCGGCGGTTGAGACGACGATCTTGAACGTGGAGCCAGGCGCGTAGACGCCGTTGAGCGCGCTGTCGGTCCAGGCCTTGCGCTCCTCGATGTCCGCCGCGGCCTCCTTGCTCAGGTGCGGCGAGAACGAATTGAGGTCGTAGCTCGGCCTGCTCGCCATCGCGAGCACCTCCCCGGTCCTCACGTCCATCGCGACCGCCGCGCCGGTCTCGTCGGCGATCGCATCCTCGGCGGCCCTCTGGAGGTCGATGTCGAGGCTGGTCGTCAGCCGGTGGCCCTGGACGGGGACGCGGTACTCGATCGGGGGGTTGACCTTGTACCCGGCGGGGTCGACCCGGACGATCGTGTAGCCCGCCTCGCCCTGGAGCGTTGAGTCGAACTCCTTCTCGAGCCCGTCACGGCCCACGGTTCCCTTCATCTTGAGGGTGGTCAGCCCGTCGCCCGGGAAATCATCGTCGTCCTCGCTCTCGTTCGCCCCGACGTAGCCCAGCACGTGGGCGGCGGCGTCCCCGTAGGGATAGAACCTCGTGCTCGACTTGAAGAGCTGAAGCGGCGAGTTCACCGGCAGCTGCTCGATCAGGCGCGCGAACTCCTCGGGCTGGAGGTCGTCGACGAGGATGTAGGGCAGCAGGAGCTGGCGGTCCAGGTGGCGCTTGAGGCCAGCGGCGTCGACTACGGCGTCGCGCCCCAGGATCTCGTTGACCTGGTCCATGTACCGCTTGACGACGCTCACGTGGGCGAGCTGCTCGACCTGCGCGGTGGTGGGGAGGTCGCCCGTCCCCCGGTAGTTGGCCTCGATCTGCTTGAACTCCTTGCGGAACTCGGGCCGCAGCTCGTCGAGGTAGAGCACGACCGCGTTCCTGGGCCGGTTGCCCACGAGAAGCCTGCCGTTCCGGTCCATGATGTCCCCGCGCGATCCCGGCGTGATGATGCGCCGCTCGTTCTGGAGGCGCTCCTGCTCGTGGTGGATCGCCCCCCGGAATATCTGCTGGTAGGCTAGGCTGCCGGCGAGGACCAGGAGGAGGAGGGCGATGACCCCGTGAAACGCGATGATCCTCGGGTCGAATCCGGTCTTCGACTCGACAAGGCTGCCGGGGCGTTCTTTGGGCGCTGCCATCGGGTCTTGGGGCGCCAGCCTACTGCGCCCGCGACGGATGCGCACGCGCCAATTCGAGCGTGCGCAGCTGCAGCGCGAAGAACCAGGGTGCGATGACGACGAGCGCGACCTGGGACCACACGAGGTCAGAAAGGATCCTCGGCCACGACGCGGCGGTCCCGTGGGCGAGCCGGATTCGGGCGAAGGTGAGCGCCAGGAAGAGGGCGAGGTTGAGGAGGAGCGCGACAATGACCCTGACGGCCGTCTCGTCGCGCTGCAGGCGCTCCCTCGCGTTGTAGACCACCGCGTGGGCGACGCCGAAGAGTGCCGCGTGGGTCCCGAAGGCGACCGGGGTGACGGAGTCGCACAGCAGGCCGCCGAGGACGGACGCCGTGAAGCCATCGCGGAAGGGCATCATGAGCGCCGAGTAGGCGACGAAGAGCCCGCCGGCGAAGAGCCAGACGTGCATCCCGGAGAGCGCGCTGTTCGCCTCCGCGACGAGCGCGCGGAGCACGTATACCGTGAGGAAGAGGGCGACGGCACCGCGCATGAGAGGCTTCCCCCTAGTTCGCCGCGGCCGGCACGAGGACGGTCACCTCGGTCAGTTCCGAGAGCCGCGGGTCGAGCTCGACCTCGCCGGTCTTGAAGAGGCCGTCCTGGCTCGATTCCACGTGGATGATCCTGCCGATGGTCAGCCCGGGCGGGTAAACGCCGCCGAGCCCGGAGGTGGCGAGGAGCTTCGGCGCCGAGCCGCTCGCGTAGACGTCGAGGGGCAGGAACTCGACGACCCCCTTCGCCGCCCCGAACACCTGGTTCTCGCCGCCCTGGTAGCTGATGGGGCGCGTGTCGCCGTCCACGACGGCCGCGATCCGCAGGCCCGGGTCGCTCGTGAGCTGGACGACCGACGTGTAGGCGTGGACCTCGGAGACGCGCCCCACCACGCCGCCGCTGTAGACCACGGGAGCGCCGACCGGGATGCCGTAGTCCGAGCCCTTGCGGATCACCATCCGCTGCCACCACCCCGAGAAGTCGCGCTGGGCCACCTGGGCGTGCTCGAACTTGAAGTTCTCCATCGGCGGCATCTTCAGGAGCGACTGGAGGCGCCCGACCTCGACCCGGAGCTCGTCGTTCTGCTGCACGGAGAACGAGTACTTTGAATTGAGCCGGGCCATGTCGACGCCGGCCTCGATCAGCTCGTTCTTGGAGTGGATCTTCAGCGCCCAGAACCGCTGGAGGTCGCTCGCGTACGAGGCGGCCACCGTCACGGGCGCCGTCATCTCGAAGAAGCTCGCCCTCGCGAGCGTCTTGATCGCGATCGGGGCCACGAGCCACGCCGCGAGGGCGAAACCCAGCACTGCGAAGGGTCGGGCTTGGTCGAATCGCTGGGACCTGCCAATCCTCACGCGTTCTGCATGAGCCAGGACAGGTCGTTCAGGACGGCCCCTGTGCCATTGGCCACCGCAGAGAGGGGATCGTCGGCCACGGTGACTGGCAGGCCTGTCTTGTCGCTGAGCAGCCGGTCGATCCCCCGAATGAGCGAGCCGCCCCCGGCCATGACGAACCCCCGGTCCACGAGGTCGGCCGAAAGCTCCGGCGGGCAGCGCTCAAGCGTCGTGCGGACCGCGTCCACGATCGCGGCGATCGTGTCGGACAGGGCCTCGCGCACCTCCTGGGAGGTAATGTGGATCGTCTTCGGCAGGCCCGCGACGCTGTCGCGGCCCTTGACCTCCATCGTCAGCTCCTCGTCGAGCGGGTAGGCGGAGCCGATCCGCATCTTGATCTCCTCGGCCGTGCGCTCGCCGATCAGGAGGTTGTAGGCCCGCTTCATGTAGCTGATGATCGCCGCGTCGAGCTCGTCCCCCGCGACCCGGATGGACTTCGAGAACACGATCCCGTTGAGCGAGATGATCGCGATCTCGGTCGTGCCGCCGCCGATGTCGACGATCATGTTGGCCGCGGGCTCGTCGATGGGGAGTCCGACGCCGATGGCCGCTGCCATCGGCTCGGGTATCGTGATCACCTTGCGCGCGCCCGCGTGGGTCGCGCTGTCCATGACCGCGCGCTTCTCGACGGCCGTGATCCCGGACGGGATGGCGATCACGACGCGGGGAGGGGCCCTGAAGCTCTGGCTGGCCTTCTGGATGAAGTAACGGAGCATCGCCTCCGTCACGTCGAAGTCGGCGATCACGCCGTCCTTCATCGGGCGGATGGCCGTGATGTTGCCGGGCGTGCGGCCGAGCATGCGCTTCGCCTCGTCGCCGACGGCGCGGACCTTGCGGGTCACGGTGTCGAGCGCGACCACCGAGGGCTCCCGCAGGACTATCCCCTTGTCCTTGAGGTATACGAGCGTGTTGGCCGTCCCGAGATCGATTCCGATGTCGTTGGAGAAGTAACCGAAAAGGTTGGCCATGATCTCGGGTTGCGGGGGCTGGAGGTAGCTGGCGTTGCCGCCGACGGAATCGAATGGGCCGCGCAGGCAGCTGTCAACGAGGGAAATACGCTGGTTGGGGTTGACGGAGAGGGGTGGCCGCGGCGATTTTACGCAAGGGCGGCTGCCATGCACGGAATCCTGTTTATCCAAGACCTGGCGGTGATCCTGCTCGTCGCCGGGGCCGTGGGCTGGCTCTGCCAGAGGTTGGGGCTCTCGATCGTGGTCGGCTTCCTCACGGCGGGGATCCTGGTCGGCCCGGGGATGCCCTACCTCGCGCTCGTCTCGGACGTCGGTCGAATCGAGACGCTGGCCCAGGTCGGGCTCGTCTTCCTCATGTTCTCCATCGGGCTTCGCCTGAGCCTGCGCAAGCTGCGCCGGCTCGGCCTCCCGCTCCTCGCCGCCGTTTTCGGCGGCGCCGTCGCGATGTACTACCTCTCCCGCCTGCTGGCGGCGTCGCTCGGCTGGAGCTCGACGGAGGGCCTTTTCCTCGCGGGCATGCTCATGATCTCGTCCTCTTCGATCATCGGGAAGATCCTGCACGAGACCGGGCTCAACCACGAGCGGGCCGGCCAGCTCGCCCTCGGTGTCTCGGTGCTGGAGGATGTCGTCGCGGTCGTCATGCTGGCCTTCCTGGAGTCGGTGGTCCAGCTCGGCGGGACCGGCACAGGCCACGCCTCCGAGATGGGCGTCAGCATCCTGCACCTGGGGGCCTTCGTGGCCGTCATCGGGCTGGCGGGCCTCATCCTCGTCCCCTGGCTCCTGAAGCGCATGAGCATCTCGATGGACGAGGAGCTGCAGACCCTCGGTCTCGCCGCGCTCCTCTTCGGCCTGGCGATCCTCGCCCAGAGGGCGGGGTATTCCCTGGCGCTCGGGGCGTTCCTCCTCGGCATCATCGTCGCCGAGACGCCGCACCGCCACCAAGTCGAGCGCACGTTCGAGGGCATGCGCGACGTGTTCAGCGCAGTGTTCTTCGTCGCTATCGGCATGCAGATCGACGTCCACGAGTTCGTCCAGACCGCCGGCCTGATCGCCGGCGTCGCCGCGTTCACGCTCGTCGCCCGGCCCCTGGCGGTCTCCGCCGGACTCTGCATGATCGGGATCCCGGCCCGCGACAGCATCAGGGCCGGCCTCATGACGGCCCCGATCGGGGAATTCTCCTTCGTCATCGCCCAGCTCGGGGTCGGGGCCGCCGTCGTGCCCGCCCGGTTCTACCCGCTCGTCGTCGGCGTCTCGCTCCTGACGACGCTCATCACGCCGTTCGTTGCCAGGGCCTCCGGCGGGATCGCGACGGCGGTCCTGGCACGCCAGCCGGGCTGGCTCAAGGACTGGCTGGACTACTACCAGGACTGGCTCGAGCGCTTCATGCGCCAGCGAAAGAGGAGCCCCATCTGGCAGCTGAGCCGAAAGCGCTTCGCGCAGGTCGGCATCGAGATGCTGTTCGTGAGCGGCGTCCTCGTGTTCTCGCGCGAGATCTACACCGGCATCCAGGACTGGCTCGGCCGCGACTTCCCGAACGGCGCCCAGGTCTGCTTCTGGATCCTCCTCGCCTTCGCCGTCGTCGCCCCCCTGGTCGCGATCTGGCGCAACTGCTCCGCGCTCGCGCTCCTCTTCGCCCAGGTCTCAACGGCCCCGCACCCGCGCGGCAGGCAGCTGGCGCCGGTCGTAGAGGCGGGGCTCAAGGTCCTCGCTGCGGCGGTCCTCACGGTCTGGCTCATCGCGGTCGTTCCCGCGGAGGACACGGCGCGCTGGCTCCTCTTCGCTAGCGCCCTCGTCGCGGTCGTGGCGGTGTTCCTCCTGCGCCGCAGGCTGATCTACTGGCACAGCGCGCTCGAGGTGGAAATCCAGAACATGCTGCAGCCCTCCGAGACAAAGATGACGTCGACGACGGCGCCCTGGCTCGGCCGCCACCCGGACTGGGACCTCCACATGATCGACTGCACTCTGCCGGACCTGGCCGACTGCCAGGGGCGGACGATCGCCGAGCTCGACCTGCGCGCGCGCTTCGGGTGCTCGGTCGTCGGCATCGAGAGGCAGGGCTTCATGATCCCGCTGCCGCCGCCCGAGTCCGCGTTCTACCCGCGCGACAAGGTGCTCCTCATGGGGACGATGGAGCAGGTGCAGGCCGGCCGCGCCTTCCTGGGCGGCGTCTCGGGCGCGCCGGAGACCGACTCGCTCTTCGAGGAGGTGCGCATGGACTCGGTCAACGTCCCGGATTGGAGCCGCGCCAAGGGCCGAACGATCGCGGAGATCTCGCCGGCGAAGGAGCACGGGGTCCAGATAGCGGGCATCCAGCGCGCCGGGGGGCGCATCCTAAACCCGGGGGCCCAGGAGGTCCTGAGGCCGCGGGACGAGCTCCTTGTCCTGGGAACGCCCGCCCAGATCCTCGAATTCCGCGGCTGGCTCGCCGACAACCCCGTCCAGGACGGTTAGCCGGCCGGCCCTAGTTTGTGCCGTGGGTCGAGGTGTCCGGCTTCTTGAGCTCTTCCTTGGCGGGGACGACCGGGTCGTCGTCCTTGGCGGCCTTCTTGAACTCCTTCATCGACTGGCCGAGTCCCCTCGCGAGCGAGGGCAGCTTCGATCCGCCGAAAAGGAGCAGGATGATCGCAAGGATGATCAGCAACTCACCACCGCTGAGGCCCATGACTGCGAGCGATGCCGGGACGTGCGATGACATGGGGCGAGGCTATCCGCTATTGAACCCTAGGCAAGAGCGTTCCGCGCGCTACGAGCGCGGCGGCGGCCGCAGCGAGGCGGCCACCTTCAGGAGGTTCTGCGCGTTGTCGATCTGCTCGGCGTCGAAGAAGCCGTGCAGCTGGCGTATGCGGGTAGGATGGCGCATCTTGCGCAGCGCCTTCGCCTCGATCTGGCGGATGCGCTCGCGGGTGACCTTGAACTGCTTGCCGACCTCCTCGAGCGTCCGGCTGTAGCCGTCCACGAGGCCGAAGCGCAGGGAAAGCACGCGGCGCTCGCGCTCGGTGAGCGTGTCGAGGACGTCGATGATCTTCTCGCGCAGGAGCGAGTACGCGGTCATGTCGTACGGGTTCTCCGCGGACTTGTCCTCGATGAAGTCGCCGAAGGAGGTGTCGTCGCCGTCGCCGACGGGCGACTGGAGCGAGATCGGCTGCTGCGCCATCTTCATGATCTGCTGGACGCGGTCGACCGGCAGGTTCATCTCGTCGGCCACCTCGTCGGGGGTCGGCTCGTGGCCGTACTCCTGAAGCAGCTGCTTCTGGACCTGCATGACCTTGTTCAGCGTCTCGATCATGTGGACCGGGATGCGGATCGTGCGGGCCTGGTCGGCGATGGAGCGGGTGATCGCCTGGCGTATCCACCATGTCGCGTACGTCGAGAACTTGTAGCCCCTGCGGTACTCGAACTTCTCGACGGCCTTCATGAGGCCCATGTTGCCCTCCTGGATCAGGTCGAGGAACGAGAGCCCGCGGTTCGTGTACTTCTTCGCGATCGATATGACAAGGCGCAGGTTGGCCTCGACCATCTCGGTCTTCGCGCGGTGCGCCTCGCGCACGTGGGTCATCGTCTGCTGGTAGACCGCGGTCAGCTGGTCGGGCGCGATCCTCTGGTGCAGCTCGATGTGCCGGAGCTTGTTGTTGATCGAGCGCGTGTCGATCGAGGCGTCCTTCTTTGTCTTCGGGTGCTTCGCCCGCTCGACCTGGCCCTGCATGAGCTCGATCTCCTCGAGAACGGGGCGCAGCTGCTCCAGGTACTCCTCGTAGACCTTCAGCTTGAAGAAGAACTTCGGGAAGTTCGCCCTGAGGGCCGTCTCCCGCCTGCGGAACTTCGAGAGGGCCTTCTTGCGCTCCGGCTCGCTGCGCGCCTTCGACTGCTCGATCCACGCCTCCTTGGTGCCGGCCTCGGACTTCTGGGTCGACTCGACCAGCTTCGGGAGCGTCCTGAAATAGGCGTCGCGGCTCTCGATCTTCTTGTCGATGACGATGCGGTCGAATCGCTCCTCGCGGTTGAGGAGCTTGGCGCCGAGGACCGCGATGTAGCCGCCCACGGCCGAGGCCTGGAACAGGGCCTCCTGGGCCTTGAGCTCCGCGTTCTCGATCCGCTTCGAAATCTCGACCTCCTGCTCCCGCGTCAGAAGGGGGACCTGCCCCATCTGCTTCAGGTACATCCTTACCGGGTCGTCGAGGATGTCGTTCTGCGACGAGCGCGACTCCTCCTCCTCGGCCTCCTCCTGGCGCTGCTTGTAGTCCTCGACCTGGTCGGGCTCGAGGATCTCTATCTCGAGGTTCTGCAGGATCGAGAGGACGTTATCGATCTCCTCCTGGTTCTCGATCGACTCGGGCAGCGCCTCGTTGATGTCGTCGAACGTGAGGTATCCCTGCTCCTTCGAGAGGCGGATCAGCTGGCGGATCTTCTCGTTGATGCCCCCGATCGGCGCGGCCGCGTCGCCTCCCTCGGCCGGCGCCGGCGGGGCGCTGGCGAGAACGGTCTCGACGGCTTCGGAATTGTGGTTGTCTGCTTGTTTGGCTTTGCGAGGCATGAAAATGGGAATTTGAGGGAACTGCGAAAGGAACACCTCAACCGGCCCCGGTGAGTGAAACCGGCTGCCGGAGCTGGCGTTGCAGATCGGACAATTCCCTCAGGAGCGACGTTGAGTCATTGTTAAAGTCCGATGGGGTGCTGGCTAATGCAAGTTCTATTTGGCGGATTCGGGACTCGAGCCCGCGGTCGCGCAGCCTGCGGATTCCCTCCCGGGCGACCTTGAAGGGCTCGTCCACTGCGGGCGCGTCGAAGAGCAGCGATGCCACAAGCGATTTTTCATCATCGCTTTCCACAAGCGGCTCGAGGTGGTCGCGGCCGGGCCAGTTCCCGCTCTCGAATTCCCCGAGGAACCGGTTGAGGAGCACGCCCTCGGTCTGGCGCTGGTCGATCCAGGGGTTGGGAATCGCCGAGCTCATGGGCCTGCCGAGGTCCTCGAAATGCAAAAGGAGGCGCAGGAGGTCGTGCTCGGGCGATACCGCGCCTGGGGCGCGCACGGGCGCCGGCGCCGGGGAGGGCGCGGTCGCGCGGGCGGCGCGCGCCGTCAGCCGCCGCAGGTCGCCCTGGAGCGCCGAGGCCGGAAGGCCCAGGAGCGCCGCGGCCTCGGATATGAACGCGGCCCTCGACACCTCGCTCTCCGCGGCGGCGATGATGGCGAGGACGCCCTGGGCGGCGCGGGACCTCTGCTCGGACGACGCGGAGGCGGGCGAGGGCAGGAGCGCCCGGCACGCGAAGGCCATGGCCGACATCGTGGACCTGCGGACCTCCGCGTAGGCCGCGAGCCCCCTTTCCTGGAAGAGAAGGTCGGGGTCGAGCTTCGCCTCACCGGCCAGCGTGAGAAAGCGCACCTCGATGTTCGCCTTGAGCGCCATCGGGAGCATCCGAAGCGCCGCCTTCTGCCCCGCGTCGTCGCTGTCAAAGAAGCACTCGACCTCGGCATGGTAGCGGCGCAGGAGGGCCAGCTGGCCCTCGGTGATCGACGTCCCCTGCGGCGCCACGGCGGTCTTCAGGCCAACCGACCAGCACCGGATCGCATCCAGCTGGCCCTCGACCATGACGAAGGGCTTCCCCTCCCCGACGGCCGTGCGCGCGCGGTCCAGGTTGAAGAGGAGGTGGCTCTTCGTGAAGATCGGCGTCTCGGGCGAATTGACGTACTTCGCCTCGCGGGACGGGTCGTCCTGCGGCGTGAGCGCGGTCTGCCTCGCGGTGAAGGCGACGACCCGGCCCTGGTGGTCCCGGATTGGGATCATGAGGCGGCCCCGAAACCGGGGCCTCAGGGCGCCCGACGTGATCATCGCGTCGTCGCGGATGAAGAAGAGGCCGCACTGGCGCAGGGCCTCCTCGGAGTACTTCTTCCTCTGGATGGCCGCGCCCAGGCCCCCGCCGTCGGGGCCCGCGGCGCCGATCTTGAAGTCCTCGGCCACCTCGGGCGCGAACTTCCGCTCGGCCCAGTAGGCCCTCATGAAGTCGCCCGCGGGCCCCGCGGACCGGAAGGCCTCGTGGAAATGGACGGCCGCCTGCTCGTGCAGGTCGTAGAGCTCCTGGCGCAGCGAGCGCTCCTCGCGGCTAGGCCCGGCCCCCTCCTCGTACTGGATGGCGACGCCGTAGCGCTGGCCCAGGGCCTCCACGGCCTCGGTGAACGAGAGCTGCTCCGTCTCGCGAACGAACGTGATGGCGTCGCCGGCCTTGCCGCAGCCGAAGCACTTGAAGAAGCCCTTGTCCACGTCGACGTTGAACGACGGCGTCTTCTCGTTGTGGAAGGGGCAGAGCCCCTTGAGGCGCGAGCCGCCCGCCTTCTTCAGGGCGACGACGCGCGAGATGACGTCGGCGATGTTGACGCGGTGCTTGAGGTCTAGGACGCAGCTGGGTTTGATGACGGGCATGGACTGCGCGCGGGCCTTTCGGCGGGCCTTGCTGAGCGGGCGAAGAATCCACTTTCAACCGCCCCCCCCGGCTGTCAAGTTCCCGAACCGCCCCAGCGCACAAAGTCAGCCGTTTGAGGAAACTTTGTCCCGCCGAAGGCGACTACACGCCATACACTCCATGCGAATCCTCACCTTTGCCGCCCTCGCGGCGGCCCTCGCCGCGGCCGCGCCCGCCCCCGGGGCCGACGTCACGCCGCCGGTGCAGCGGCCGCCCAAGGAGCCCGTCTGGGAGGCCCACCTGGACAGTTTCTCCGAGGTTTCCTACGCCGCCGAGGTCGAGAAGCTGATCTCGGCCTACGAGAGGGCCTCCGGCCGCCCGATCGCCCCGGGCGCGAAGGCGAAGGTGGGCCTCAAGATCTACTCGGACTCCGGACCGGGCATGGCGACGCCGAACGCCCTCGTCCACGCCGTCATCGGCTCCCTGGAGCGGCGCGGCTACGCGCAGAAGAACATCTTCCTCGTGGGGCTGAACCAGCTGCGCCTGCGGATGTCCGGCTACCTTCCGTCGCTCGTGACGGGCGCGACGCAGTTCGCGGGCAACCCCGTCTTCGTGCTCGAGTCGAACCGATACTACGATCCCGGCTGGTTCTACGAGAGCAACATCCCCGAGCGCTTCGACCCCATCTTCGCCGCCCACCAGACCGAGGGCGTGCCCAACACGTCGACGAAGGAGGACGACAGGAAGAGCTTCCTGGCGACGCCGCTATTCCTCGACGCGGACTTCTGGATCGACCTGCCGGTCTTCACGGACCACCAGGTCCTGGGCGTGAACGGCGCCCTCGTGAACGCGACCCTCTGGAACGCCTCGAACACCTCCCGGTTCTTCCGCTCGCCGGCCACCGCGCCGGCGGCCGTCGCCGAGATGAGCGCGATCCCGGAGCTGCGGGAGACCTGGCGATTCACCATCGCGAGCCTCGAGCACTACCAGTTCATCGGCGGCCCGTTCTTCAATTCGCTCTACACGAGGTCCGAGCCGCTGATCTGGCTCAGCACGGACCCGGTGATGATGGACGCGCTCATGCGCGCGAAGATAAACCTCGCTCGCAGGCGCGAGGGCTTTGAGCCGATCTCCGAGGAGATCCGGACGCTCGAGTTCGCCGAGATGCTCGGCGTCGGATCGACGCTCGTCGCCAACGCCAAGATGATCGACGTTGACTGAGCCCGAGCGGCACAAACGTCTTGTCTCACCGGTAACGCGCAAGCAGGCTCGCGGCTCCCCCAATGGCAACGGCCGCATACCTTCCCTTCGTGATACAGGCGGGCCTCGCGGCCGCGCTCACCGGCGTCGTCATCGGCGCCTCCCACCTGCTGGGCCAGCGCGCGAAGCACACGCGGATCAAGGACTCGGCCTACGAGTGCGGCGTCCCCGGCGAGGGCGTCGTCCACACGCGCTTCTCGGTCAAGTTCTACGTGACGGCGCTCCTCTTCATGCTCTTCGACCTGGAGATCGTGATCCTCGTCCCGTGGGTCTTCATCTACCGCGAGTTCCTCCACCAGCACATCTCCATCCTCGGGCCGATGCTCTTCTTCATGTTCGTCCTGGTCCTCGGGCTCTTCTACGAGATCAGGAAGGGCGCCCTCGAGTGGGAGCGCTAGGCGCGGGGTCCCGTCATGCGGCTCGACAGAATCATCGCGAGGAGTCGGATCATCGACCTTCGGAGCCAGACCCTCGAGGCGGCGCTCGGCGAGCTCCTTGACGTCTGCATAGCCAGGTTCCCCGACCTGAAGCGGGACGCGATCCTGAAGGGACTCCTCGCCCGCGAGAGCTCGATGACGACCTACCTGGGCCTCGGCGTCGCCCTGCCGCACGTCCGGGTGAAGACGTCCCGGCGCTACATCCTCGCGATAGGCCGCAGCCGGGCGGGCATCCGCCACCACGGGGCGATGTCCGGGGAGCGCGTGCACCTGATCGTGATGCTGATCGCGGGCGAGTCGGCCCGCGACACGCTCCAGGTGCTGGCGTCCATCGGCAGGATGGTCCGCGAGCAGGAGCTCGTGGACAGCTTCGTCAACGCCCCGGACCTGGACACCCTCTACGAGCGGCTCCTCGGCGGCTTCGGCGGGATGAGGCCGATCCAGGCCCAGCAGAACCGCGTCAACAGGCTCATGTTCCGCCAGGCCGACCTCGTCGCCAGGGGCGCGGGCTGCAGTGCGACGATGATCTTCGGGGACACGTTCATCGGGGGGATCGAGCCCGGGTTCCTGCGGCCCAAGAGAAAGACGATCCTCGTCACCCGCAACCCGATCGAGGTGGAGGAGAGCGACGGCAAGTTCACGGACACGATCCAGGTGCGCTCGTTCTCGAGCCAGCGGATGGCGCAGCTCAGGAGCGCGCTCCTTGTCGCCCTGACGCGCGGCCTCATCTCCTTCACCGACAGGATCTGCTGCGTCGGCGGGATCACCGGCAGCAACCAGTTCGACACGATCGTGGTGGCGGAGATAGAACGCGAGTTCCAGACGCTGCTCTTTGGCTCGGCCACGGACCTGCTGCCAGAGGACGTGAAGCCCGAGGTCCTGGAGCGCGTGCTCGCCGTGGCCACCGAGCTTGCCGTCGAGGGCAGGGAGGGCAGGCCGGTCGGCTGCCTCTTCGTCGTCGGGGACACGGCGAAGGTCGAGGAATACACGAAGCCGCTCGTCCTGAACCCCTTCTACGGCTACAAGGAGGAGGACCGAAACATCCTGAACCCCTTCATGGACGAGACCGTGAAGGAGTTCTCCTCGATCGACGGCGCGTTCGTGATCCGCGGCGACGGCGTCGTCGAGGCGGCGGGCAGCCTCGTCCAGGCGACGGGCAACGCGCTCGCGCTGCCGAGCGGCCTCGGCAGCCGGCACGCCGCCGCGGCGGCGATAAGCGTGGCGGCCAACTGCATCTCGATCGCCGTCTCGTCGAGCACGGGGCAGGTCACCCTCTTCAGGAGGGGCGTCATGCTTCCCCTGACGGAGAAGCGGCGCTAGGAAGGGGGGCCGGGCGCGAACTTTGGGGTTGCGCGGGGCCGGGGTACGTCTACTCCTGACCGTTCAAACGCCCAAATCCCATGCAAGAAGTCGTAACACTGGAGTGCACCGAGGCCCGCAAAGAGGGCAAACCCGTTTCCCGCTACCTCACGAGGCGCAACAAGAAGACCGTGACGGAGCGCATCGAGAAGAAGAAGTACAACCCCCACCTGAAGCGCCACACGCTCCACAAGGAGATCAAGTAGAGGGACTTCCGCGGGCGCGGCCTAGTGCTGCTTGCCGGCGGGAGTGAAGGGCGACGCCGAGGCGGCCGCCCCCGGGACGGAGAGATTCTGGCGGCGCGCGGCGCGCCAGCCCTCGCGGTGCTTGCGGATCCAGTCCAGGAGCGCGCGCTCGAAGCCGATGTCGTATCCCAAGCGCTCGGATTCAAGCCACTTGTGCTTCAGGATCTCCTCCCGCTCGGCCAGGAACTCCTGATAGAGGCTCGACTGCTTGACGAATTCGCGCGACGACGCGGTTACGGGCTCTTTGGAGTTAGGAGTCATTCAAGTCAGCCGGTAAATTTAAGGATGTGAGCAGTGCCGACTGTCCTGTCAATGCCGGCAATGTCTCCCAATTGTTACATTGGCCTTGACGCATCCCCGGCCAGCAATTCGAGCAGCGTTTCGGCCATGGCGCGGAACACGGCCGCCGCGGGGCTGCCGGGCTCGCCGACGACGACCGGCATCCCGCGGTCGCCGCCCTCGCGGATCGCCGGGATGAGCGGCACCTGGCCGAGGAGGGCCGTGCCGAGCCTCTCCGCGGTCGCGATCCCGCCGCCGGAGCCGAAGATCATCTGCCTCTGGCCGGAGGCGTCCGTGAAGTAGCTCATGTTCTCGGCAACGCCGAGGATCGGGACGTTGACCTTCTTGAACATGAGGCCGCCCTTGAGCGCGACCTGGGTCGCCGCGGGCTGGGGCGTCGTGACGATGACGGCGCCGTCCAGCGGGAGCGTCTGGACGAGCGAGAGCTGGGCGTCGCCCGTGCCCGGGGGAAGGTCGACCAGGAGCACGTCCAGCTCGCCCCACTTCACGTTCTGGACGAACTGCTGCACGGTCTTCATCACCATGGGGCCCCGCCACACTACCGGCGTGTCCTCGTCCACGAGGAAGCCCATGCTCATCACCTTGACGCCGTGCCTCTCCATGGGGACGAGGCAGGATTCCGGGCCCTCGCCCTCGACCTCGGGCCGGCCCTTGAGGCCCATCATGAGGGGGACGCTCGGCCCATAGATGTCGATGTCCATGAGCCCGACCCGGCCGGGCCGCCCCCGGGCCGTGAGTACCTGGGCGAGCACGCAGGCCAGGTTGACCGCGAACGTGCTCTTGCCCACGCCGCCCTTCCCGGAGGCGATGGCGACCGCGCGGCGCACGCCCTTGGCGGCGCCGGGCTTGGCGCCCGACTGGCCGGCCGCGGCGGCGGGGGCCTTCGCTGCCTGGACGGCGACCTCGATCGACGCGCTGGCGACGCCCGGCAGGGCGAGCAGGCTTTTCTCAACCTCGTCCCTCAGCTGCTTCGGCACCTTCGGGTCGTTTGTCGAGATGGCCAGGGAGACCCGGGCGACGCCGTTCTCGAAGGAGGCCGACTTGACCAGGCCGAAGGAGACGATGTCCCGGCTGAACCCCGGATACTTCACCTTCCTCAGCTGCCCCATGATGTCTTCGGTCGTCACGCGCAAATAAGAGTTGTTATGCACGGCGCGCGCGCAAATAGAAAGGGGCGCAATGACCACACCCATGCAGAGACTCCCCAGGCTCCTCCTCCTCGCGCTGTCATTCGCCGCGCCGGCCCTCGCCCAGCGCGACATCGGCACGGTGGAGGTCGCCGCCAACGACAAGACGCTGCCGGTGCGCGTCTCGGGCTCGACGCAGGAGCTCAACTCGCTCGCGATCCAGGCCTTCGGCTCCCACGGCCGCTACCACGTGGTGGCGAGCGGGTTCCTCTACGACATCAAGTTCGCACCCGCGGGGGCAGGCCAGGTGAGCGTGGAGGTCGAGCGGGGGTTCGGCGGCGGCTCGGTCGCGTCCGCGGTCGCGTCCGGCTCGAGCCTGCGCGAGGCGCTCCTCGCCGCGGCAGACATCGCGGTCGCGAAGACGAACGGCCTCGGGCTCAGGGGGTATTTCACGTCGAAGCTCGTCTTCATCGGGGAGCGGACCGGCCACCAGGAGGTCTACACCTCCGACCTCTTCTTCGGGGACGTGCGCCAGATCACGCGCGACCGGGCGATCGCGATGACGCCGCGCTGGTCGCCGGACGGCGAGAGGATCATCTACACGAGCTACTTCAGGGGCGGCTTCCCCGACATCTACCAGATCGACGTCGGCGACTACCAGAGGACGACCTTCGTCAGCTTCAAGGGGACGAACATCGGCGCCCACTACAGCCCCGACGGGCGCCAGGTGGCGATGGTCCTCTCCGGCGAGGGGGAGCCCGAGATCTATGTCAGCAACGCGCAGGGGCGCGGCGTGTCCAGGAGGACGCACACCGACCTCACGAAGGCCTCGCCGTGCTGGTCGCCCGACGGCTCGCGCCTCATCTTCGCCATGGAGCCCGGCCCCCAGCTCTACGTGATGCCGGCCTCGGGAGGGACGCCCCAGCGCGTGACCTTCGACACCAGCAGGTACTGCGCGGAGCCGGACTGGAGCCGGACCTCGCCGGACAAGGTGGCCTTCACGATGATGGTGGGCGGCAACTACCAGATCGGGGTCCTCAGCGTCTCGCAGAAGAAGGGCGCGCAGGCCTCAAGGGCGCCGTTCGACGGCATCGAGCCCTCGTGGCTGCCGGACGGGCGCCACGTGGTCTACACGGCGCGCGACTCCAGGACCAGCCGGGTGTGCATCCTCGACACGGAGACGGGAAAGAGCACGCCCGTCAGCCCGTCGGGCTTCGGGCCCGCCCTCCAGGCGAGTGTTTGGGCGCGTTAGCTCAGCTCGCCGAGGCGAAGTTCGCCTGGGCCACGTCCCAGTTGGCCACGTTCCACCAGGCCGTGACGTAGTCCGGCCTCTTGTTCTGATAGTGAAGGTAGTAGGCGTGCTCCCAGACATCGAGGCCGATGACCGGCTTGCCCTCGATACCGGCGACGGCCTTGCCCATGAGGGGGCTGTCCTGGTTCGCGGTCGAGCCGATGGCGAGCTTGCCATCCTTGCCGACATAGAGCCACGCCCAGCCGGAGCCGAAGCGGGCGGCCGCGGTCTTCGCGAACTCCTCCTTGAACTTGTCGAACGAGCCGAAGGTGGCGTCGATCGCGGCGCCCAGGCTGCCCTTCGGGGCGCCGCCCTTGCCGGGACCGATGACCGTCCAGAAGAACGAGTGGTTGCTGTGGCCGCCGGCGTTGTTGCGAAGTCCAGCGCGGATCCCCTCCGGGACCTTGGAGAGATCGGCGATCAGCTCATTGACGGTGAGCGCCGCGAGGGCGGGCTGGTCCGCCAGGAGCTTGTTGGCGTTCGTGATGTAAGCCTGGTGGTGCTTCGTATAGTGGATCTCCATCGTCTTCGGGTCGATGTGGGGAGCCAGGGCGTCGTAGGCGTAGGCAAGTTTCGGGAGTTCGTAGGCCATGGTAATAGTTTTACACGGGTGAAGGGGGGCGTCAACTGCGTTGGGTTTTTTTGACGCCTTAGCCCCGGAATCGACTCCTCAGGTCGCGTCCGGTTCCATCCGCCTGAGCCGAAAGAAGGCCTGTATAAGGTCCCGGCATTCGTCCTCAAGGACGCCCCCCGCCGTCACCTCGAAGTGGTGGTTCGACCTCGGCAGGTCGTTCAGGTTGGCGGCCCCCCCGAGGCACCCCATCTTCGGGTCCGGGACGGCGAAGCAGACCCGGCTCACCCGCGCCATCACCAGGGCGCCCGAGCACATGGGGCAGGGCTCCTTGGTCACGTAGACCGTGGCTCCCTCGAGCCGCCAGCCGCCCTGCTTGGAAGCGGCCTGGGTGATCGCGAGCATCTCGGCGTGCGCGGTCGGGTCCTGCGACCCCTCGACCCGGTTGTGGGCCGCGCCGACGACCTCGCCGCCGGCCACGATTACGGCGCCGATGGGCACCTCGCCGGCGCGCCAGGCGTCGATCGCCTTGTTGTAGGCCAGGCTCATGAAGAACGCGTCGTCGCGCAGAAGCTGCGACGGAAAACGCTTCTCGAAGGGGCAGGGGGGCGTCTCGGGCTCGGCCACGCTTGGCGATGATTCGGAAATTGCCCGGCTGGGCAAACCCTCGGTGGCAAGGGGCCGCCGCGAAAATTGGGAATTGAAACCCTGCGCGCGGGCTGCATTCAGGGGTCTGCGCGGCAACCCCCGGCACGCGCAGCGCGCCCGCCCCCACCCATGAAATTCACCGACGGCAACTGGCTCCTGCAGCCCGGCGTGGTCGCCCACTACCCGGCGGAGGCCCACGACGCGGCGGTGAGCGGGCGGGGCCTGGTCTTCCACGCGCCCGTCCGGCCCATCCGCCACCGGGGCGACACGCTTCAGGGGCCGCTTCTCACGATCCGGATCGACTCGCCGATGACGGACGTCATCCGCGTGCGGATCGAGCACTTCACGGGCGCGCCCGACGCGGGCCCGCACATCCCGCTCTTCCCCGAGAAGAAGCCGAAATTGTCCGTCAAGGTCACGGAGAAGGAGGCCGTCCTGAGGACGGGGGAGCTCTCCGCCCACGTCGCCCGCGGGCCCGGGGCCTGGGGCGTCTCCTTCCGCTCCGGCGGCCGCACCCTGACGGCGAGCGGCCAGCGCGGGATGGGCTACATCGAGTGGCCCGGCCACGGGAACTTCGTCCACGAGCAGCTCTCCCTCGGCGTCGGCGAATGCGTCTACGGGCTCGGCGAGCGCTTCACGGCGCTGGTCAAGAACGGCCAGGTGATCGAGAACTGGAACAAGGATGGGGGGACGAGCAGCGACCAGGCATACAAGTCCGTCCCGTTCTACCTGACCAACCGGGGGTACGGCGTCCTCGTGAACGAGACGGGGCCCGTCTCGTTCGAGGTCGCCACGGAGAAGCTCGGCCGCGTCCAGTTCAGCATCGCCGGCCAGAGCCTGGAGTACTTCGTGATCAACGGGCCCGACCCCAAGTCCGTCCTGTCGCGCCTGACGGCGCTCACGGGGAGGCCGGCGCTCCCGCCGGCCTGGTCCTTCGGCCTCTGGCTCACGACGTCCTTCACGACTAGCTACGACGAGAAGACCGCGACGGGCTTCATCGAGGGCATGAAGTCGCGCGACCTCCCGCTCAGCGTCTTCCATTTCGACTGCTTCTGGATGCGCGAGTTCGACTGGTGCGACTTCCAGTGGGATTCCCGGGTGTTCCCCGACCCCGAGGGGATGCTGAAGCGGCTCCACGCCCGGGGCCTCAAGGTCTGCGTCTGGATCAACCCCTACCTCGGCCAGCGCTCGTCGCTGTTCGAGGAGGCCGCCCGGAAGGGCTACCTCCTGCGCAGGCCCGACGGGAGCGTCTGGCAGACCGACCTCTGGCAGCCGGGGATGGGGATCGTCGACTTCACGAACCCGGCGGCGGTCTCATGGTTCCAGGGCCACCTGCGGCGCCTCTCGGGCATGGGCGTCGACGCCTTCAAGTCGGACTTCGGCGAGCGGATCCCGGTCGACGTCGCGTACTTCGACGGCTCGGACCCGGTCAAGATGCACAACCACTACTCGATCCTCTACAACGAGGCGGTCTTCCGCCTCCTTGAGGAGGAGCGGGGCAGGGGCGAGGCGCTCGTGTTCGCGAGGTCCTCCCACGCGTCGGGCCAGCGCCTGCCGGTCCACTGGGGCGGCGACTGCCACTCGACGTTCGAGTCGATGGCCGAGAGCCTGAGGGGAGGACTCTCCCTCGGCATGTGCGGCTTCGGCTTCTGGAGCCACGACATCGGGGGATTCGAGGGGACGCCGCCGGCCGCGGTCTACAAGCGCTGGATCGCCTTCGGGCTCATGTCGTCGCACAGCCGGCTCCACGGGAGCTCGTCCTACCGGGTCCCCTGGAACTACGACGACGAGGCGTGCGACGTCCTGCGCTTCTTCACGAAGCTCAAGTGCCGGCTGATGCCCTACCTCTTCTCGAAGGCCGTCGAGGCGCACAAGGAGGGGGTCCCCGTGATGCGCGCGATGATCCTCGAGTTCCCGCACGACCCGGCGAGCGACACGCTCGAGCGCCAGTACATGCTCGGGGACTCGCTCCTGGTGGCGCCGGTGTTCTCCGAGGACGGCGCGGTGGACTACTACCTGCCCGAGGGCGAATGGACGCATCTCCTGACCGGCACGGTCCGGCCCGGCGGCCGCTGGCACCACGCGACCCACGACTTCATGGGGATGCCGATCTTCGTGCGCCCGGGCCGGATCATCGCCCTGGGCAGCGTCGACGACCGCCCCGACTACGCTTACGCCGACGGCGTGACCTTCGCCGTCTACTCGCTTGCCGACGGGTCGGAGGCCAGGGCCGCGGTCCCCGACCTGCGCGGCGCGCAGGCGGCCCAGCTCACGGTCCGCCGGAAGGGAAGGTCCATCGAGGCCAGGCTCTCCGGGACCGCCAGGAAGTGGCGCCTGCAGCTCGCGGGCGTTGCGTCCGTGGACTCGGTTGAGGGCGGCACGGCCAGGGCCGGCGAGCTTGGCGTCGTCATTGAGTCCTCGGCCGGCGCCGACACGGTGCGCGCGCGCCTGCCCGCGGGCGCGTGACGCCCCCCTTCCGCAACCGGGGCCCCGTTGCAGCTTGCCGTGCCGGGCGGGGCGGGGGAACCTTCGGCATGCCCCGGATACTGAAATTCCCGTTGAACGCCCTTCCCAAGCCCCGGATCGCCGCCGCCCTGGCCCTTGCGGCCCTCGGCCTCGCGGGCTGCGTGATGCAGCCGGACGTCTCCATGAGGGTGACGACCGCCGACGGCCAGAAGGTCGAGGTGCCGTTAAGCGGCCCGCCCCCCCCCACCACCGACGGGGTGGTCACCGTGCAGCAGATCCAGTTCGCGCCGTGGGACGTCGATGCGGACCACAAGGCCAAGACGCTCGCCTTCACTTTCCTCATCCAGTTCAAGCCGGGCTCGGAGCCGGCCAAGATCCTGGTCGAGGACGACACCGAGGAGCCCATCCTCACGATCTACGAGAGCGCCAACCCGAAGATCGTGAAGAACAACCTGTGGGCCGGCCTGAGCCGCCCGTTCTCGCCGTCCGACGAGCACGTCAACTGGGTGCTCAACCTCGACAACAGCGTCAGGGTCTACCGGGTGACGGTGACGCTGAAGGACGGCACGACCCACGTGCTCCTGAAGCCCGTGCTTGTCCCGGCCTCCATGAAGAACTTCATGCAGAAGCGGCTGGAGACCCCCACGTAGCACCCTGGCCGCGGGGGACGCCCCTCCCATTGGTAAATCCTTGACTCCAAGGGGGGAATGACGCCTGTAGACTCTCCACCTGAAGCCCTCCACAGACAAAGCGATGACCCTGTCCCAAACGACCGATGCCCGATAACGATGCGATAGAAGTCGAGGGCAAGGTCGTCGCCGTGCTCCCGGGCACGATGTTCAAGGTCGAGCTGCTGAAGAGCCCGGGCCACGTGGTCCTGGCCCACATCTCGGGCAAGCTCCGCAAGAACTTCATCAAGATCGCCGCCGGCGACACGGTGAAGATGGAGATGAGCCCGTACGACCTTGAGAAGGCGAGGATCACGTTCCGCATGAAGGAGCAGGGCGGATCGCCGGCCCCGCCCCCGCGCCGCCGCTACTGAGGCGGGCCGGCAGGCCCAATGGACACAAGCGCATTTGCGTCCGACATCGACGCCTACCTCGCGCACCTGGAGCTTGAGCGCAACCTGTCCCGGAACACCTGCGAGAACTACCAGCGCGACCTCGAGCAGTGCGCCGCCTTCGTCTCCCGCAGGGGGTCCGCCGACTGGCGCACGCTGACGCCCGCGCTCGCGCGGGCGTGGGTGCGCTCGCTCGGAGACGGGGCGCCGTCGACCCAGGCGCGCAAGCTCACGGCGCTCAGGATGTTCGCGAGGTTCCTCGTCAAGGAGCGCATGCGCCCCGACGACTTCACGGCGCTGTTCTCGAGCCCGAAGCCCGGCAGGCGCCTCCCCGACTCGCTCACGCCCTCCGAGATCGGGCGCCTCCTCGCCTCGCCGTCGGGGCGCGACAAGGCCGCGCTTCGCGACCGGGCGCTCCTCGAGCTATTCTACTCCAGCGGGCTGCGCGTCTCCGAGCTCGCCGCGCTCACGCTCCAGCAGGTCGACCTGAAGGGCGGGTTCGCCCGCGTCTTCGGGAAGGGGTCAAAGGAGAGGGTGGTCCCCATGGGCGAGAAGGCGTGCGACGCCGTGGCGGCCTGGATCGCCTCCGGCCGCCCGCACTACGTGAAGCCCCGGACGAGGAGCGAGCTCTTCCTGAACGGCCGTGGGACCGCGCTCTCCCGGGTGGGCCTCTGGGGCATCGTCAAGAGGCACGCGAAGCGGGCGGGGATCGCCAAGTCCGTGAAGCCCCACCTCCTGCGCCACTCGTTCGCGACCCACCTCCTCTCGGGCGGCGCCGACCTGCGCTCGATCCAGGAGATGCTCGGGCACGCGAGCATCTCGACGACGCAGATCTACACGGCGGTCGAGGGCAAGCGGCTCCTGGACCAGCACGCGCGGTTCCATCCCCGAAACCGCGAGAAATGACGCGGGAGGCGGGCCAAAATCCTTGACCGGTCGGGGATTCACGCCGTGATCGTTTGCTTCTAACGGTCCGTGAAGATCAAAGTTTTCGTAACACCCAAGAAAAACGTCCTGGACCCCCAGGGAGTGGCCGTCGGCCACGCGCTTGAGAGCCTCGGGCTGAAGGGGCTGAAGGGCACGCGGGTGGGCAAGGTGGTCGAGCTTGAGGTCGATGCCGGCGATTCCCCCCGGCTTCGCGCGCAGCTCGACAAGCTCTGCCGCGATCTCCTGAGCAATCCGGTGATCGAGGACTACCAGTACGAGATCGCGGGCGAGTGACGAGGGCCGCCATGAAGATCGCGGTGCTCCAGTTTCCCGGCTCGAACTGCGACCTCGACGCCTTCCATCTCTTCGCGACCGGCCTGGGCCTGCCGACGCGCTTCGTCTGGCACAAGGAGACGCGGCTCGGCGAGGCCGACCTTGTGGTCGTCCCCGGGGGCTTCTCCTACGGGGACTATCTGCGGTGCGGCGCCATCGCGCGCTTCTCGCCGGTCATGGGCGCCGTGCGGGACCACGCGGAGAAGGGCGGCGTCATCCTCGGGATCTGCAACGGCTTCCAGATCCTATGCGAGGCCGGGCTCCTCCCCGGCGCCCTGATCCGAAACAGCTCGCTCGAGTTCCGCTGCGTCACGTGCGACCTGGCGGTCGAGGACGCCGGCCCCGCGTTCAACACGCGCTCGCTCGGAAGGCGGATACGGCTGCCGATCGCCCACGGGGAGGGCAACTACAGGATAGACGCGGCGGGCAGGGAGAGCCTCGAGACGAACCACCAGGTCCTCCTGCGCTACGTGGACAATCCCAACGGCTCGCAGGGCTCGATCGCGGGCGTGCGCAACGAGGAGGGCAACGTCTTCGGGATGATGCCGCACCCGGACCGGGCGTTCGAGAGGTTCCACCCAAGCCGCGACGGCATCGCGGTCGCGCGCGCCGTCCTATCGCTGCGATTCCCGGAAATCCTCAAGATGAGCGCATGAACCGGGCGCCGCTCCCGCCCAATCCTGACCCGGTCCTGAATCAGCCCATAACGCCGGAGCTGGTGAGGAAGCACGGCCTGCTCCCGGAGGAGTACGAGCTCGTGCGCCGGCACCTGGGAGGCGAGCCCACGCTCACGGAGCTCGGGATCTTCTCGGTGATGTGGTCGGAGCACTGCTCCTACAAGAACACGAGGCCGCTCCTGAAGGGGTTCCCGACGGAGAAGGTCGGGGCGACCGAGGCCTTCGGCCGGGTGCTCGTGAAGGCCGGCGAGGAGAACGCCGGGATCATCGACATCGGCGACGGCTGGGCGATCGCGTTCAAGATCGAGTCCCACAACCACCCGAGCGCGGTCGAGCCCTTCGAGGGCGCGGCGACGGGCGTCGGGGGGATCATCCGGGACATCTTCACCATGGGCGCCAGGCCCGTCCTCCTCACGAACTCGCTCAGGTTCGGCGAGCTGGACTCTCCGGCGACGAAGCGGCTCCTGAGGGGTGTCGTCGCGGGCATCTCCCACTACGGCAACTGCGTCGGCGTCCCGACCGTCGGGGGCGACGTCTACTTCGACCGGTCCTACGAGGGCAACCCGCTCGTTAACGCGCTCTGCCTCGGCACGCTCCGCCACGACCAGATTCGCCGGGGAAAGGCCACGGGACTCGGCAACCCGGTCTACTACGTGGGCGCGGCGACCGGGCGCGACGGCCTCGGCGGGGCCGCCTTCGCCTCGAAGGAGCTGAGCGCGGAGAGCGCCTCGGACCGGCCGGCCGTGCAGAAGGGGGACCCCTTCATGGAGAAGCTCCTCATCGAGGCCTGCCTCGAGATGATGGCGGTCCCGGGGCTCGTCGTCGGGATACAGGACATGGGGGCGGCCGGGCTGACCTGCTCGACGTGCGAGACGGCCAGCCGCGGCGGCTCCGGCATCGAGATCGAGCTCGACCGCGTGCCCCAGCGCGAGGAGGGCATGAACTCCTACGAGATCATGCTCTCGGAGTCACAGGAGCGCATGCTCGTCATCGTCCAGAAGGGGCGCGAGCGGGAGATCGAGGAGGTGTTCGCGAAATGGGACCTGCACGCCGCGCACGTGGGCACGGTGACCGACACGGGCCGCATGCTGGTGAGGCAGCACGGGGTCGTGGTGGCGGACATACCCGCCTCGGCGCTCACGGACGACGCCCCCGTCTACCAGCGGGAGTCGAGGAGGCCCGCGTACCTTGACGAGACGTCACGCTGGACGCCGGAGGGCTCCGGGCTCGCCGACCTCGACCTCGCGGGCGCCGCCGCGGCGCTTCCAAGGCTCCTCTCGCACCCCACGATCGCCTCCAAGCGGTGGATCTACCGCCAGTACGACCACATGGTGCAGCACGGCACGGTCGTCCTGCCGGGGAGCGACGCGGGCGTCGTCCGCCTGCGCCTCGGCTCGGCCGAGAAGTTCATCGCCATCAGCAACGACTGCAACGGGAGGTACTGCTACCTGAACCCGCGCCGCGGCGCGACGATCGCGATGGTAGAGTGCCTGCGCAACCTGGTCTGCGCGGGGGCGACCCCGCTCGCGATGACGGACAACCTCAACTTCGGGAACCCGTACAAGCCCGAGGCCTTCTACCAATTGAAGGAGTGCGTGGCGGGGCTCGCCGAGGCCTGCCGGTTCTTCGACGTCCCCGTGGTGGGCGGAAACGTCTCGCTCTACAACGAGTCGCCCGAGGGGGCGATCGACCCGACGCCGACGGTGTCGGTCGTCGGGTTCATCGAGGAGGAGGCTCACATCACCCGCCAGTTCGCGAGGGAGGCCGGGGAGCGGCTGGTCCTCCTCGGCGGGGCGCCGTCGGAGCTCGGGGGCAGCCAGTTCCTCGGGCTCATCCACGGCATGAAGACGGGCGACGCCCCCGGGGTTGACCTCGGGGCCGAGGGGAGGCTGCAGGGCTTCCTGCTCGGCCAGATCAGGGTTGGCCGGGTCCGCGCGGCCCACGACCTGAGCGAGGGCGGCCTCATGGTCGCCCTCAGCGAGATGCTCTTCGGCCCGGAGCGCCTCGGCGCCGCCGTCGACCTCTCGGGCCTGCCGGCGCCGCGGCTTGACGCGCTCCTCTTCGGCGAGAGCCAGGGGCGCGTCCTCGTGTCGGTCTCGCCGGCCGAGCTGCCCGCGTTCATCGCCGCGGCCGGGGCGGCCCGGGTCCCCGCCGACGACATCGGCCGCGTCAGCGCGGCGGACGCCCTCACGGTCAAGACGGCGCTCGGGCCCCTCGAATGGTCGGTCCCCGGGTTGCGGACGGCCTGGGATACGAGTATAGAGAGGGCCATGAAGCGTCCCGGACTCGGCTGAGGCCCCATGAGCGATTTTGTCTCCCACGAATGCGGCGTCGCCCTGGTGCGCCTCCTCAAGCCGCTCTCCCACTACCAGGAGAAGTACGGCACGCCGCTCTGGGGATTCACGAAGCTCTTCCTCCTGATGGAGAAGCAGCACAACCGGGGCCAGGACGGCGCCGGCGTGGCCTGCGTGAAGCTGGACGTCGCCGCGGGCGAGCCGTTCATGTTCCGGGAGAGGAACGTGAAGTCCAACCCGCTGGACAGGATATTCAAGGACCTCCTCGGCCAGTACAAGGAGAAGGTCGCCTCGGGCGAGATACACCCCGAGTTCCCGGAGACCGTGAAGCGGAGCTTCGACTTCGGCGGCGAGCTCTTCCTCGGGCACCTGCGCTACGGGACCAGCGGCGGGTACAATCTCAGCGCCTGCCACCCCTACTTCAGGCGCAGCCCGTGGGCCACCCGCAACCTGGCCCTCTGCGGGAACTTCAACCTGACGAACACGGCGGAGCTGAACCAGTCGCTCATAGGGATCGGCCAGCACCCCGTCTTCGCGACGGACACGCAGGCCATCCTCGAGAAGATCGGCTTCTTCCTCGATGAGGAGCACGAGGACATCTACCGGTACCTGAGGACCCGCAACCTCGCCGGCGAGGAGCTGTCCCGCAGGATAAGCGAGGACCTGGACCTGACGCGGGTCCTGTCGCGCGCCTCCCAGAAATGGGACGGGGGCTACACGCTCTGCGGGCTCGTCGGCAACGGCGACGCCTTCGTCGCCCGGGACCCGTCGGGCATCCGCCCGTGCCACTGGTTCCAGAACGAAGAGGTGGTCGCGTTCGCGTCGGAGCGGGCGCCGCTCATGACGGTCTTCGACCTGGCGGCGGGCGAGGTGAGGGAGGTGAAGCCCGGGCACGCGGTCGTCATCAAGCGCCGCGGCACGATCTCGGAGCAGCCCTTCACCCCGGCGCTGCCGCGGGCCTCCTGCTCGTTCGAGCGCATCTACTTCTCGAGGGGCAACGATGTCGACATCTACCGGGAGCGCCAGGCGCTCGGGGGCAAGCTGGCCCCGCAGGTGCTCAGGGCGATCGAGCACAACTGGGCCGACACGGTCTTCAGCTTCATCCCCAACACGGCCGAGGTGGCCTACTACGGGCTCATGTCCGCGCTGCGGACGGTGCGGCGCGGGGAGGTCAAGGCGGCGATACTCAAGGCCGCGGCCGACGGAAGCCTCGCGGAGCCGCTCCTCGACGAGCTCATCCTGCGCAACTGGCCGAGGGGGGAGAAGGTCGTCAGCAAGGACATCAAGATCCGGACGTTCATCGGCCAGGAGTCCATGAGGAACGAGCTCGTCAGCCACGTCTACGACATCACCTACGGCTCGATCAGGCCCGGCGTGGACTGCCTCGTTTGCGTGGACGACTCGATCGTCCGCGGGACGACTCTGCGGCGCTCCATCCTGCGGATCCTCGCCCGGCTCAACCCGAGGAAGATCGTCATCGTCTCGACGGCGCCGCAGATCCGCTACCCCGACTGCTACGGGATCGACATGTCGGAGATCGGGAAGTTCGTCGCGTTCGAGGCCGTGGTCGACCTCATCAAGGAGAGCGGCCGGGCGGACCTGCTCGGCGACGTCTACAGGTCCTGCTGCAAGGAGATCGGGGAGAAGGGGACGGTCAACCACGTGCGCAGGCTCTACGAGCCGTTCACCGCCGAGGAGATCTCCGCGAGGATATCGAGACTCGTGCGGCCGCCCAAGATCGACTGGCACGGCGAGATCGAGATCATCTTCCAGACGATCGAGAACCTCCACGCGGCGGTCCCCAGCCACACGGGCGACTGGTACTTCACCGGGCGCTACCCGACGGACGGGGGGTACCGCGTCGTGAACCAGGCCTACGTTAACTACTACGAGAAGAGCGAGGGGCGGTCGTACTAGGGTTCGCGCGATGTCGCTTTCCTACGAATCCTCCGGCGTCCGCTACGGCCCCCTGGACGCATTCAAGCGGGCGTGCCAGAAGGCCGCGCTGACGACGACCGACCTCCTGGCGTCCCACGGGTTCAGGGAGCCCTCGACCGTGAGGGGCGAGAGCGCGTACCTGATCGAGGCCGGGGACCACTACCTGGCCCACGTCGAGGAGGGCCTCGGGACGAAGAACCTCGTGGCGGACGCGGTGCAGGCCGAGAGCGGCAGGTGCCACTACAGGGCGATCGGGATCGACACGGTGGCGACTATCGCGAACGACCTGGTGACCTGCGGGGCGCTGCCGATCGCGGTGGCGATGCACGCCGCGGTCGGCAGCGCCGACTGGTTCGCTGACGAGCATAGGGCGCGGGAGCTTGTGGCGGGGTTCGCCGAGGGCTGCCGCGCGGCCGGGGCCGTGTGGGGCGGGGGCGAGACGCCCGCGCTGCGCGGCCTGATCGAGCCCGGGGCGATCGTGCTCGCGGGCTCGGCTGTCGGCAGGATCTCCCCGAAGTCGCTGCGCATCGTGGGCGACGTGAGCGACGGGGACGCGATCATCTTCCTGGCCTCCTCGGGAGTCCAGACGAACGGCCTGACGCTTTGCAGGAAGATAGCGGAGAGCCTGCCGGGGCGCTACGCCACGCGGATCGAGGGCGGCGTTGCGCTCGGCGAGGCGCTCCTCGCCCCGTCGACGCTCTACGTCGCCTTCGTCAGGGAATGCCAGAGGCGGGGCGTGCGCCTGAACTACGCCGCGCACGTGACCGGGCACGGCTGGCGCAAGCTGATGCGCCTCGAGGAGCCCTTCGTCTACGAGATCACGGCGCCCCGCCCGCAGCCCGCGATCTTCAGGTTCCTGATGGAGGCCGGGCCGGTCGCCCCGAGGGAGGCGTATGCGACCTTCAACATGGGGATCGGCTTCGCGGTCTACGTGGCGCCGGGCGCCGCAGCGGCGGCCCTCGAGGCGGCCAAGGCCTCCGGCTACGACGCCTGGGTCGCGGGGAAGGTGAGGCGCGACGGCGGCCGGAAGGCCGTCTCGATCCCGTCCCTAGGCCTGGAATTCGACGGGGACACGCTGCAGGTGAGGTGAGCCCAGCCGTTTCGGTTGTGACGGGTGGATGGCAAACCGGTGGCGGACCAGGAAATTCCGGCTCCCGTTGCGAATTGGCGTTGCAAATGCTAGGGTTTGGGCGAGTCCGTGGGGCCGTTTGTACCCAGGGTAATTAACCGTCTAAACATGAAAAAGATCACCAAGACCGCCAAGACGCCCGCCCCGGCGACCAAGCCCTCTGCGCCCGCCCCGGCGCGCAAGTCCACCGTCGAGCCCAAGATAAAGGCCCCGGCGGCGCCCAAGCCGGCCGCGCCGGCCATCGTGACCAAGCCAAAGGGCGCCCGCGTCACCATCACGGCGATTGTCGACGTCGGGTTCGGCAACAGCGTCTATCTGCGCGGGGACGAGCCCTACCTCAGCTGGTCGAAGGGCCTTGTCCTCGGAAGCGTCGCGAGCGACAGGTGGGAGATCGTCCTCACGGGGATAGACAGGCCGTTCCAGTTCAAATTCCTGCGCAACGACGAGGCCTGGAACTCGGGGGCGAACTACACGGCGAGCCCCGGCGACACGCTCGCGCTCACGCCCGCCTTCTGACGGGGGCGGGGACGCGGTCGGGATTCATCTCGGCGAGCCGCCTTCCCCAATCGCGGGCGGCGGCGTCTCGGTCGCCGGATTCGTCGGTCCTGGCCTCCTCGAACCGCATGCGGATGCGCGAGAAGGGCTTGGGTATATGGAAGCCGTCCCAGCTCGCCAGCCGCCATGACGACTCGAAATCGATGCCGATGAGGACGACCCTCGTCTGCCCGCGTCGCGCGACGACCAGCGCCCCGGGCTTCATCTCATAGCAGGGGCCGCGCGGGCCGTCCGGCGTAATGCCCACGTCGTTTCCCGCGCCCAGCGCCTCCAGGAGCCCAGACGCCGCCTCCCTTCCGTGGCGGCTGGACGAACCCCTGACGCTCCGCAGGCCAACCGAGGAGAAGAACGCCGTGAGCCACGCCCCATCGTTGCTCGCGCTTATCAGGCAATAGAGCGGGTGGCCGCCCCGGAACCGGCGCGCCATGTCGCCGGCCATGAACAACCGGTTGTGCCACAGGATGAATATGGTGGGCTCGCCCTGCAGGCAGATCGTCCTGAGGTCCTCCTCGGGGACCGCCACCCGGAGCGATCGCCACCAGAGGCGGACAAGCGCTGAAAGGGGCCACACGGCCGCTCGGCGCCAGAGACTCGCACTGTGGACGTGATATTCCTTGGGTGTGTTCAGCGCCGCTCTTGTCTCGCAATTGACGCATGCCTGTCGAGCCGCATTGACGAGCGGGGGATTTGCGGGCACCGAACGATGCATGCTGCCTCCGTGCCCCCACCTGCCGCCGCCGAGGCCCGGACTCGACTGGCGCGTGCTGAACGCCTTCGGCGCGGGCGACCGCGGCGACCGGTTCTACGACGCATGCCTGGAGTACGCCCACTCGCTCTGGCACCGGAAGTTTGCGGCCCGGGCGATCCTCTGCCTGGACAGGGCCATGGGCGCCAACCTGAGGGGCGACGAGCCCGTCCTCTCGGCGTGGCCCATGCCATACTCGGCGCTGGTCTGGTTCATGCACCACACGCCGAGGGACGTCTTCATCGGCAACCCGCGGATCCACTTCCAGCACTATGCCGACAGGATGAACGAACCCCGCAGGGACCAGCGCAAATGGAGGGCCTGGGCGTGCTGGGCCCTCGCAAGGAGGGCGATGCCCGGCCTGCCCGGCGACGAGAGGCACATCTTCGACGAGCCGTCGCTCAGGGAGATCGAGGCCCGGCTGCACCGGCACTGCCTGCCCGGCGAGGCCGCGCTCTGGCACGGCGTCCTGCACCACGCGGGCAGGTGAGAAAGCATGGCGCGGTGGGCGAGACTCGAACTCGCGCCCGACGATTTAGAAAACCGTTGCTCTATCCAGCTGAGCTACCACCGCTTATTATTGAATAACAAGATTATACGATTACTTTGGTGCAAGCAGAAAAGATGCGCACGTAACCCGAATTTTTGTCCGGGGGAACTGAAAATCCGCGGCAGCCCAATCACGAAACCAGCAGGGCCTCTGGGATGTCCCCATCGAGCGTCACAAATCTGGCCCCGTTTGCCTGGGCCAGCTCCAACAAATGGCCGTCCGTGAGCTCGTACGGCTTTCTGACGAAACGCGGCAGCCTGTCCACGCCAAGCGCGTCCGGCCAAAGCTCAATCCCCACTGGGCTCGACGCCTTTAGGGAAGCCAAAGCCTTCACTGCGGTGGCCACATCGGGTTGGAGGCCGGCTTGCACGCTGACCCGCACAAACCCCAATTCCGTTATCACACATGTCGCGAGTCCCTCGGCCTTTGGCGCAATGCCTTTCAACCACCGTCCGGCACGCACATGATGGACATGCAGAGTATGGCCCAGAGCCACCAGCATATTGACGTCCAGCAGGTATTTCACGGGAAGTCGGCCAGGATCGCCCGCACCTGCTCGCTCGTGACCAGCGGGCCGCCTTTCGGGCCCTGGGTCACCACCAATCCGGTGAGCTTTGACCTGACGAGGCGGGAACGGGCCCTTTTCTCCTCCGTTGGCGTAAGAACAATCCTTGTTCCCTGAACGCTGCAGGCGAACGTAGCGCCAGGTTTAAGGCCCAGCCGCTTTCGAGCGGACGCGGGCAACACAACCTGGCCTTTGCTGGAGAGTGTCGTGGTCATGTCTTACCATCTTACCAAATCCATATACGGTCAAGTAGGTTGGACAATCATAGCGAGTTCGCCGACCTCGCCGTTAGGGGCGCTCACATGAAAACGGTCACCTCCGAACCCTCCGCCAAGAAGGCGGAATTCGGTGGCCCTTGGAGGGCGGAAACGAATTCCCTTCCGTAGAGCTCGGCTACCTCTCCAACAAACTGGGCCTCGTCGGCACTTCGCACACGCCAACGCGGGTGGGCGACCCGATACTCGGTCGCGGAGCCATTGGCGCGGCGCGAATAACCCCAGTAGTGCTCGGTAATAAATTCCGCTTCACTTCCTGCATCGACCTCTAGCGGTTTACCGTGCACGGCAACTCGCAGTGAATTGTTGCGTCCCCTGATGCGCCAGTCGTAAGAAACACGCTGACGGTCCTCGCCGGACTGGTCTCTTACACTGGCAATCTTGTGGCTCATCGGAACCGCGGCATAGTTTTCCCCGTAAAGAGCCCTGGCGGTGGCGGCGATGGCGAACCGGGGGACAAGTTCTTTCACGAATACCACGGCCCGGCGCCATCCGTCATCCGCCTTGCGACGGACATAGAACCGGAGGTTTACCTCTTCGAAATCTCGGTGGAGCGGGATGGGAATGCCTAGCACACGTGTGTTCAGGAAAAGAAACCCCACGAGACTCACCATTGTGCGCCCGGAAAATTGATCCAACTCTGTCCCGGCAGGCACGAGAGGGACGAGGACCGAGGGGTCAATGTCGTAGTTCAGCATCGCCAAATGTCTCCATTCCGCGGTCAGGAAAATGCCAGCGGGACCCTTCATGGTTGCTGAATTGGTACCTCGATTGCCCGCGGGGCATCCGGCAACGAGTGGTTCATTGCCCAAAGGTGTAACCCGCCTGAGTAACCCTGTGAAAAGATTTCGGCTCCTTTCGGATGATTCCGGAATCATCCTGAATTTCGTAAGGAATTTGCCAGCCGTGAAATGACACTCAGGAACGTTCCGGAGGATTCAGGCGAAAGTGCCCATTCAAGTTAGAAAACCGTTGCTCTATCCAGCTGAGCTACCACCGCTTATTATTGCATTGCAAGCGGATGCAATCATTTTGACGCAAGCGAAAAAATTGCGGCGCGACCCGCGCCGCCGGGATGCAGACATGGGAAAGGCCCTTCACCGCGACCGCCGCGACCCTCACTTGAAGTCACAGATTGTGACTTCAAGTTCGCAATCTCCTCTTTGGTAAGCTGTAAGCGAAAGTCGGGAGGGCAGCGGTCGAGATTCCTCTTCACGGCCTGGTTCCCGCCGACGCTTGAAGTGGCGATTGCCGCGCCCGAGTATCCTCCCGTGAAACTCAAACTCCTCCCGGGGTTGCTCATTTGCGCGGCGTCGCTCTCCGGGCAGGCGCAGCAGGCTGCGCCGGTGGCGGCGGGCGCGGAGGTGAAGTCCTTCCACAGCTCGATTCTGGGGCGCGACGAGACGATCCATGTCCTGCTGCCCCCGGGATACCGCGATCCGAGGAATTCGGCGCAGGTCTACGCCACGATGTATCTACTGGACGGGGGAAAGATTCTGGGCAACCGCCCGGGAGACCTCAACCTCACGGAGGTCCTGGACCGCCTGGTGGCGTCCGGAAGGATCGAGCCCATCATCATTGTTGCCGTCGAGGAATTCCCGGAGGACGGAGGACGGCGTGACGAATACCTGCCCTACCGCGATCCGATCATGGCTCCCAATTCGCCCGAGCCGCGCGGCAAGGTCTTTCCGGAGTTCCTGGTCACGGAGTTGCTGCCCTACGTCTCCAGCCGCTACCGGGTCACCGCCGACCCGCGGAAGACGGCGATAGGCGGCTTGTCGTACAGCGCCATAATGGCCCTGTACGCGCTCATCAACAAGCCTGCGACATTCCAGCTGGCCCTAATTGAGAGCCCTTCGCTGCAGGCTGGAAACGGCCAGTTGCTGCGCGACACGGAGCACCTTGTCATCGCTGGAAAAAGGATAGCGGTCGGCATCGGCACGATGGAGGGCGGCAAGGGCGCTGATCCCAGCATCAACAAGCTGGGTGTGCAGATCGTAGGCGCGCTGGTCGCGAACCTCAGGTCAGCCTACCTCCCGCCGGAGGTTCGCTTCACCGTGGACGAGGGGGCCTCCCATGAGGCGTCCGCGTGGGTGCGCCGGATCCCCGACGACCTTGTCTTTCTCTTTCCAGCCAAACCCTAGATAGGTTTCCGGCGACGGGTGCGTATCCACTGGCGCCCGCGGAGGGCTGCCTCAGTGGAATCCCCTGGCCAACGTCCAGGCGCCCGCGGCGGCGATCAGGAGCCCGCTGAGGCGTCCTCCCTTGTCGCCGAATGGGGCCGCCTTCTCGAGCAGCACGAACACGGTCAGCGCCGCGATCCACCAGAGATTCATCACGCCCCCGACGAAGAGCAGCATCATGAGGGCCCAGCAGCATCCGAGGCAGTAGAGCCCGTGGGCCGCGCCGAGGTAGAATCCCCCCCGGAGCCCGGATTTCCAGTGGCGGGTGATGAATTCGACGGGATGGCGGCACGAGGCGAGGCACGCGCGCTTGAAGGGCGTGAACTGGTAGAGGCCCGCCACGATCAGCAGCGCGCCGCCGAACCTCTCGTCCCGGGCGTCCATCATCGGGGAAATGAGGAGCCAGCGCGCAAGCAGGCGCTGGAGGACCGTCGCCAGGAGGCTGTAGGCCGTCCAGACGAGCAGATACCCCGCGGCAAAGGCGTAGATGTGCGAAGCCGCGCGCGGGGCGTCCGGGCTCTTTCGGATCACGCAGCCGTAGAGAAAGAGGGCCGGCGCCGCCGAGGGCAGCATCATGCCCGCCATCATGGCCGTCCACATGGCAAAGAGCAGCGCGAGGTGTCTCGTGTCCCAGGTGTCGGTCATCATCCAGGCGGACACGCCGGTCATGGGGCCGTACATGTCGCGCGCCATCGGCACTATCCACGCCCAGCACAGCGCGACCGCCGCAGCGAGCGCGCCTCCCACCAGCAGCCGGTCGCGCAGCAGGAGCGACTCGACCGATGTACGGGAGACTGCCCCCGGCGCGCCGTCAGCGGACGACTCCGTGGGTGCTCCAGTGAACGTTTGCGAGGTGGGCGTGGGTGCCATCGAAATTCAGCTCGATCGGCCCTTCGGTCCGGCTCCTGCCGCTCACGAACTCAGCGTCCGTGAATTCGAATCCATTGGGCAGGTTGAGGTTCACGCGGTGCTCCGCGGCCGTCATCGGATTCCTGATAGACTCGCCCGTTCCCTCGATCACACCGGGCACCTTGAGCTTCGCCGTGCGGCCCGCCAGGTCGACGCTGAGCTCAATCGGCTTGAATAGGGTGGGGAGGACCTTCACGACCGTCGTCGAGAAGACCTGCCAGATCAGCTTGCCGGGCTCGGTCTCCTTCCCATGCGACACCGCCTCCAGCGCGGAGCGCTGGTCGCCATCTGCGCGCTCGTCGACGACGGATTGAAAGGTGCCGCCGCCCAGGTGAATGGGACCAGGCCATGCGGCAAGTATGCCCCACCGCAGGCCGTCCAGGACGACCTTTCCGAACCGCCCCTTCTCAATCTGGATGAAGGTGAACGCGCGGCAGTTGCCGTGGGTTGGAAGGGCGTTGAACTGGCATGGGCAGCCGTAGGCGCAGTTGCAGTTCGCGAACTCGACCCCTTGCATTGACCATTCGACGAGTTTCATGGGATCTCTTTCTCGGGCCCGGCCCGATTAGGTTGAGAATTGCTTCAGTTGCAGCACCTAAGCGTTCATGAGTGGACTGGGAACGTCCTCCCGCCGGCAGGTTGAGAAGTCAACCCCCGAGTCGCAATCCGGCCGGTCCAGACCCCTTACGATGGCATCCGCTGCTTGGAATTCCCTCTTGACCGTGCCTGTTGTCGTCCGGAAAATGACCATTCTTTCCCATTATGGGGTGGTAGCTCAGTTGGTTAGAGCGTCTGCCTGTCACGCAGAAGGTCGCGGGTTCGAGTCCCGTCCATCCCGCCATTTGTAAAAAGGCCCGTTCCCCTCGG